>Ga0265297_10000059_pt1 | contig 405237 bp, 394 predicted proteins | sample Munlanlwell13791_FD_192502 | JGI IMG/M metagenome (GOLD analysis project Ga0265297, IMG submission 192502) | Leachate microbial communities from a municipal landfill in Southern Ontario, Canada - Leachate well 137-91 | ecosystem: Engineered > Solid waste > Landfill > Unclassified | place...
GCGTCACAACTACAATCAGGCGGCTAGCCTAGTTGGTTTGACTGGCGAAGTTCGGTCTTTTGCTGAGTATGCTCAGCTGGTCACTTCGTGGCAGCGCGAGTGAGAGCGTCCTTTCGGGGGCGCTTTTTTATCGCAAAATATAAGTTTTTAAGACCGGGAAACCATTGAAGCAAATTGAGCTATAGGCATAAGTATATGCGCCAGCACTCATAATATAAAGACGATCACCCTCTTTTAAGTTGTCTGGTAATTTATGTTTATAGTTTTGGTAGATAATGTCAGATGAATCACAGGTTGGTCCAGCCAAAATAACCTCGCTTTCCGTACCCTGTCCGGGCACGTATGTTTCCGGGTCGGCATAAATTGGAAAGATGACTTCTTCAGTTTCACATAGGCCGGTAAAATGACCGACGTCGATATAGACCCAGCGATGCTCGGAAGTTTCAGATTTTTTGGAGATTAAAATAATTTCCGAAACAATCATACCGCAGTCACCGGCAATATAACGTCCCGGCTCGATAAAAATTTCCGGCATCTTTTCGCCAAAATTTTCATTAAGTAGGCGAGTGATAACATCCGTATATTTTTTTAGGGGCGGTACGGGGCCGACATATTTGGTGGGAAAGCCGCCGCCCAGATTAATGGCTTTCAGCTCTAAGCCTTCTGCTTTCATAATGTCGAACATATATTTGCATAAAGATAGGGCGTGATCCCATTGGCCGACATCGCGCTGTTGGGAGCCGACATGAAAAGATATGCCGTAGGGTTCTAGACCTAAGTTTTTGGCTTCTAAAATAAGCTTATATAGCATATCAGGGTGGGCGCCAAATTTTTTTGATAAAGGCCAGATAGCGCCATTGCCTTCAAATAGTAAGCGAAAGAAAATTTTGGCTCCCGGAGCATTTTTTGCCAGTTTGCGCACATCATCCAAAGAATCAGTGACAAAGATGCGGATGCCATGCTGGTAAGCAAATTGGATATCACTTTCTTTTTTGGCCGGATTGCCAAAGCTCATTCGGTCGCCGGTTATGCCCAAGTCCATCAAACTTTGTATCTCATAAACTGAAGCGACATCAAAGTTTGAACCTATGTCGGCTAAGTGGCGGATTATTTCCGGATGAGGATTAGCTTTGATGGCATAAAATATTTTAGCCATCGGTAGATTGTTTTTTAAACTTTTATATTTTTTGGCGGCTCGCTTTGGGTCAATCAACAAAAAAGGAGTCTGCTTGTTGGCGGCAAAATCCTTGGCTTTTTTGAATTCTTCTTCGCTCCAGTATTTATAAAGTTTTTTATCCATTTTATTTGGGTAGGTTTTGGTCTCCTGATTATTTTATTAAATAGACCATAATTATACTTAAAAATTTTTCAATTTTCAAGTAGCGGGCACATTTTTTCGCCGATTTAGTGTTTTTTTGGTATAATATTGATAGCTTATGGCGCATAGCTTATAGCTTATGGCTTATGGTATATAGCTTATAGTATATGGCAAAAACGGAAACAGCTTGGTATGTTTTGAGTAAACATCAAGTTTTAAAAAAACTAGATAGCCAAAGTCGCGGCCTGACTAGTAGTGAGGCGCAAAAACGCCTGATTAAATATGGGCCAAATGTTCTGCAGGCCAAAGAGCGCTGGCACGGAGCTAAGGTTTTTTTCTCGCAGTTTAAAAGCGCTTTGATTTATATTTTGATTATCGCCGGTTTTCTCAGCCTTTTATCAGGCGAGTATGTTGATGCTTATGTGATTTGGACAGCGGTTTTTTTGAATGTCATCGTTGGTTTTGTCCAAGAGTATAAGGCCAATCAGGCCCTGCAAAGGCTCAATAAAATAGTTAAACAAACTAGTCTTTTGTGGCGAGACGACCATGAAGAATTGCTGGATAGTCAATTTTTAGTCCCGGGCGATGTGATTATCTTGCGAGCTGGCGACAGAGTGTCAGCTGATGCCAGAGTGCTGATGGCCAATGATCTGCAAGTCAACGAATCTTCTTTGACCGGTGAATCTTTGCCGGTAAAAAAAGAAGATCGAGTTTTGCCAGCCGGCACATTATTGGCCGAGCGCAGCAATCTGGTGTTTATGGGGACCTTGGTAGTCGAGGGCAGCGGCCAGGCAGTCGTTGTCAACACCGGTCTGCGCACAGAGATTGGTCAGATTTCCCGCCTATTAAAAAGTACTCAAGAAAATCGTACGCCCCTGCAGTTAAAATTGGATGTTTTTGCCAAAAATATTACAAAAATTATTTTACTAGTGGCCGCTTTCTTGTTTGCCTGGGGTTCGCTGCAAGGCTATCCTTTGGCCAATATGTTTGCTTTGGCAGTAGCTGTAGCGGTTTCAGCAATTCCCGAGGGCCTAAGCATCAGTCTGATGATGATTTTGACTATCGGCATGCAGCGTATTTTAAAACACAAGGGCTTGGTGCGCCAATTGATTTCTGCAGAAACCCTGGGTTCAACCACTGTGATTTGCACAGATAAGACAGGTACTTTGACCGAGGGAGAGATGCGGGTCACCGAACTTATTACTTCCAGCCATCATTTTGATTGGCAGTCCCAAGGCTTGAGAAATATCACCTGGGACAAGGAGCTGGAAAAATCCATTCAGATTGCTTGGCTATGCAACGATGCGGCTGTGGCCAATCCCCAAGAGCCAAAAGATAAGTGGATGATTTTGGGTACGCCGACAGAGAAAGCCCTGCTGCTTTCCAGTATAAATTTTGGTGCCGAGAAATTGTTTAAAGATAGACAGCGTAAGAGCGAAGTGCCTTTTGATTCGCGTTATAAGTTTATGTTGACGCGCTATAGGGCCGATCATGATCGTGATTTGATTTTAGTCAAAGGTGCTCCGGAAAAAGTTTTTTCTTTGGCCCATTCTTTTTGGCATGAAAATAAATCACAAAATTTGACTCCCCAAGCGCTCAAGAAGTGGCACGAACAAGCAGAACATTTATTGCGCCGAGGCTTGAGGGTTTTGGCGGGAGCCATGGCAGTAGTGCCCAGAGATTATCCGATTATCAGCGCCGAAGATAATCTGCCCGATCAATTGACCGTAGTTTGCCTGTGGGGTTTATCTGATCCATTGCGTTTGGCGGCCAAGGCTACTTTGCAGGATACGGCCAAAGCCGGCATCAAAACAGTTATTATCACTGGTGATAACAAGTTTACGGCTCACCATATTGCCCAAAGTTTGGGTTTAAATATAAACGATGACGAGATTATTACCGGCAGCGAATTATTGAAGTTAAGCGATGAGCAACTATTTGAAAAAATTACTACTTGGAAGGTATATGCTCGCGTAACACCAGCTGACAAGTTGCGCATCGTCAAAGCTTGGCAGCAGCGGGGAGAGGTGGTGGCTATGACTGGTGATGGTGTCAATGATGCCCCGGCCATAAAGGCAGCCGATGTTGGTGTGTCGGTCAGCTCCGGCTCAGATATCGCCAAAGAAACGGCTGATTTGATACTTTTGGATAATAATTTTTCCACTATTGTCATGGCCGTGAAAGAGGGCAGGGTTATTTTTGCCAATATTCGCAAGGTGATTTTATATTTATTATCTGACAGTTTTTCGGAAATGGTGATTATTATTGGTAGCCTTATTTTTGCTTTGCCCTTGCCCTTGACTGCTGGTCAGATTTTATGGATCAATCTGGTCAGTGATGGCTTGCCAGCCCTGGCTTTGACTACTGAACCGGAGGATAAGGATATCATGGACAAAAGACCCCATCAACCCAAGCAGCTTTTGGGTTTTGAGCATAAATTTTTGATGGTAGTCATTAGCTTGGTCACGGGCCTATTATCGGCTGGCCTTTTTGCCTATATGTGGGTAGAAACCGGCAATCTAGATTTGGCCCAGACTATGGCCTTTATGTCTTTAGGCTTAGGCACCTTGGTTTATGTTTTTAGCATCAAAAGCCTGGAAAAAAATATTTTTGCCAGCGCGCCGTTTAAGAATCGGTATCTCAATATAGCGGTGCTGGTTGGCCTGATCCTGCAGTTTTTGGCTGTTTATAATCCAGTATTAAATCATTTTTTGCACACCGTGCCTTTGTCTTGGTATGAATGGTCATTGATTATCACGCTTACTTTACTGTCAGTGGTGGTGATCGAGATAATGAAATTTGTCTTAAACATTTACTATAAAAAGAAAGATAAAAAATAAGCGAGCATTTGTTTATTTTTTTCAAATCTGCTATTATATCCCTATAGGGGGGATATAGATTTAGATTAAATCAAAAATTTATGTACAAAGCCAAATCAAATCATGAAAAGATTCTGCATCGTCTGAAAATTTCTCTGGGCCAGCTAGAGAAAGTGGTGGATATGGTGGCTAACAATGCCTATTGTTTAGATGTGATTCACCAGTCCCAGGCAGTCCAGCGCGCCTTGAAAGAAACCGATCATGTGATTTTGGAAAATCACTTAAAGACTTGTACGGCCAAAGCTATCAAAAGCGGCAAATCAAAATCAGCTGTCACTGAAGTGATGCAAATTATCCGACGTTGGTCATAGCTGAGCTTAAAGTATCAAGTAAAAAGGGAAAAAGTATTAAAGTGGCTACCGGTCTAAACTTTATACTTTTTACTTTACACTTTCTACTAATTTAATTTTAATGTCTAAGAATATAAAAAACATTCCCATTGAAGGGATGCATTGTGCTTCCTGTGTTAGTTTGGTGGAGCGTGCTTTAAAAAAAGTTTCAGGGGTGGCTTCTGCTGATGTCAATCTATCAACCGAAATTGCTACTATTACTTATGACCCAAGTGTCAAATGGGCCGATATATCGGCCGCCGTATCAGCCGTTGGCTATCGAGCAGTTATTGGTGGTACCGAAAAGTCCTGGCAGGCCAGTCAGCTCGGTAAATATAGGCAGCTAAAAAGATTAAAAGTTAAAGTGGCCATTAGTTTGTTTTTGGGTGGTCTGATTTTGTGGGGCAGCTTTCCTGGTCTGGCTTTAATTGCCCCAAATTTGCTTAAGAATTTTTATGTGCAGTTGTTTTTGGCTGTGCCTGTACAGTTTTGGGCGGCCTCTGATTTTTATAAAGCAGCCTGGTCATCTTTAAAGAGATTGAGAGCCAATATGGATACGCTGGTAGTTTTGGGGACCATGGCAGCTTTTATTTATTCTCTGGTTATTACTTTAGCGCCAAAATTGATAATGGACAGCGGCATTGAGCCTATGCCGTATTTTGACGCTTCGACATTAATTATCGCCTTGATTTTATTGGGGAGATATCTGGAGAATAGGGCAAAATTAAATACCTCAGAAGCCATAAATAAATTAATTGGGTTGCAAGCCAAGACAGCCAGAATAATTAGGGATAACCAAGAGCTGGATATTCCACTGGAGCAGGTCAGGGTCAATGATATTATTTTGGTCAGGCCAGGAGAGAAGGTTCCAGTTGACGGAGAAATTATTGCTGGCCAATCGGCCATTGATGAATCAATGGTTACCGGCGAGAGCTTGCCAGTTGATAAAAAAGTTGGTGATAAAGTCATAGGATCGACCATTAATAAATTAGGCAGTTTTAGTTTTCGGGTTACCAAAGTGGGTGACGATACTGTATTGTCGCAGATTATAAAATTAGTATCAGATGCGCAGGGCAGCAAAGCACCAATTCAAAGATTGGCAGACATTATTTCGGCTTATTTTGTGCCAATTGTTTTAGTCTTAGCAAGCATTACCTTTGTAATCTGGTATTTTTTTGGTCCGGAACCTGCTTTGACCAAGGCATTGATCAACACAGTAACAGTTTTAATAATTGCTTGTCCTTGCGCCATGGGTTTAGCCACGCCTACGGCCATTATGGTCGGTACTGGTCGCGGAGCTGGCATGGGTATATTGATTAAAGATGCTAGTAGTTTAGAGATAGCCCACAAAGTTAGAGTTGTAGTTTTTGATAAGACTGGCACTTTGACCAAGGGGCAGCCGGAAGTTACTGATGTTTTGCCTCTGGCAGAAATTGATGGTAATAAAATTTTGCAGCTAGCCGCATCTTTGGAAAAGAATTCGGAGCATGCTTTGGCCAACAGTATTATACATAAGGCCCTGGATAATAATTTGGAATTTTTGGCGGTTGAAAAATTTTTGGCTGTGCCGGGCCAGGGGGTTCGTGGCCTGATTGACAAAAAGAGTATTCTTTTAGGTAACAAAAAAATGATGCTGGCCGCTAAAGTGGATATAGCCGAAGATGAAATTAATCATTTAGAAAAACAAGGCAAGACAATAATGATTTTGGCGATGGATAAAAAGGCCATTGGTTTGATTGCGGTCGCTGATGTCATCAAAGATACAGCTAGGCGGGCTATAGCTGATTTACATAATTTAGGCATTGAGACGGTTATGTTGACGGGTGATAATCAGATAACAGCTGAGTATATAGCCTCTTATATCGGGATTAAGCAGGTTATTGCTGAAGTAATGCCGGCTGATAAAGTACAGGCGATTAAAGCCCTACAAGCTAAAGGAAAAATCGTGGCTATGGTCGGTGATGGTATAAATGATGCGCCGGCCTTAGCAGCGTCTGATCTTGGTATTGCTATGGGGTCTGGCACCGATATAGCTATGGAGTCAGCCAATATCACTTTAGTTAATAAGGATTTACACTCCGTAGTGGCAGCCCTAGCTTTGTCTAAAAAAACCATGACCACCATCAAGATGAATCTGTTCTGGGCTTTTGGCTATAATATTATTTTGATACCGGTGGCCATGGGCGCGCTTTATCCTATCTGGGGCATTTTGCTTAACCCTATTTTTGCATCAGCCGCCATGGCTTTGAGTTCAGTTTCGGTTGTCGCTAATTCTTTGCGTTTAAAAAAAGTGTCAGCCAGAGGTTGACCGCCCCTTGGGCGGAAAATTAAGCAGATAAAAAATTTATGAATAATATAAATTTACTTACTATTTTTTTTACCGGGTTGCTGACCGGTGGTTTGAGCTGTTTGGCTGTCCAGGGCGGATTGCTGGCCACAGCCATTGCTCAGCGTCAAGGTGATGATCAGGAGGAAAAAAAGCGCAAAGCCTTTCCTATAGTAGTATTTTTGTTGGCTAAATTAGCTGCCTATACGATTTTAGGGTTTTTGTTAGGATGGTTTGGCTCGCTTTTTTCCTTATCTTTATCAGTCAGGGTCATATTACAATTTGTTATTGCTATTTTCATGATTGGTACTGGTCTCAGTCTGCTCAATATCCATCCATTGTTTCGCTATTTTATCATCCAGCCACCGAAGTTTTTGACTCGCTGGGTGCGCGGGCGTTCCAAAAGCGCCGATATATTTAGTCCGGCTATTCTTGGCTTGATGACCATATTTATACCTTGCGGTGTTACCCAAGCCATGATGGCTCTGGCCATTGGTTCGGGTCAGGCCTGGACTGGTCTGGTTATTATGTTTGTTTTTGTGCTGGGTACAATACCTTTATTTTTTATCCTAGGCTATACCGCTAATTCTTTAAGCGGTAAGGCTAGCCAGCATTTTTATCGAATAGCCGGGGTAGCTGTGATTATTTTAGCTTTATATTCAATGATTGGCGTATTTAATTTAGCTGGTGCCACCTGGAATTTGCCTCAAGACAAATCAGCCATTGTCTCCGCGACGAAACAGGAAGCCACTATCAATATACAAAATAGCGGATATTATCCAAATAGTATTACAGTCAAAGCCGGTGAACCCGTGACTCTGCATTTGGTTAATGATAAAGCTTATAGCTGCGCCCAGGCCTTTACTATTCCAAGCTTAGGCATAGAGAAAATAGTTCGACCCGGGACCACTGAAACAATTCAATTTACTGCGCCCAGTGACGTTACGCGTATTGCCTATACTTGCAGTATGGGCATGTACCGAGGGGTGCTTAACGTAGTTAAATAATATGCAAAAAGAAATTATTTTAAAAATAACAGGGATGCATTGCACGGCCTGCGCTATGAATATTGACGGCGCATTGGAAGATGCCGGAGTGCAAGAGGCCAGGACTAATTTTGCCAAAAGCGAAACTAAGATAAAATTTGATGAAAATAAAATAAAGGTAGTCGAGATACAAAAAATAATAGAACAAGAGGGCTACCAGTCAGAATTAATATAAATTTTATGAAATTATTATGGCAATATTTATTTAATTATAAAAAATTATTGGCTTATTCTTTAATTTTGGCGGCCATTAATCAACTTTTTTCTTTATTAGATCCGCAGATTTTTCGCTTGATGATTGATCGTTATGCTTCGCGTTTTGGCGAATTAAGCCAGCAGCAATTTTTGCTAGGTATCACCTGGCTGGTTTTGGCTTATATGGGCGTTGCTTTGATTTCACGCATTGCTAAAAATTTTCAGGATTACTATGTCAACGTCATTGCTCAGCGGGTTGGTGCCAAGCTTTATTCAGATAGCGTGCAGCATTCTTTTTCTTTGCCTTTTTTGAGTTTTGAGGATCAGCGCTCTGGTGAGCTGCTGCAAAAAATGCAAAAGGCCCGTAATGACTCGCAAGAGCTTATTAATCAATTGATCAACTTAGTTTTTATCTCTTTGATTGGCATTATTTTTGTTTTAATTTACGCCTTTATAGTGCATTGGGTAGTTGGTTTGATTTATTTTCTCTTATTACCAATTTTGGGTTTTAGCACTTTCTTCTTGAGCAAAAGAATAAAAGAGGCCCAAAAACAAATTGTCACACAGCAGGCTGATTTAGCCGGGTCAACCACGGAGACCTTGCGCAATGTAGAATTGGTCAAATCTTTGGGTCTGGATCAGCAGGAGATTGATCGTTTGAATAATGTTAATGAGGAGATTTTAAAGTTGGAATTGAAAAAAGTAAAGATTGTCAGGACATTTTCTTTTTGGCAGGGTACCATATTGAATACCATGCGCGCTTTGCTGATCGGGGTTATGATGTATTTGATTTTTAGTCAGAGTATTACTTTAGGCCAATTTTTTTCTTTATTTATTTATTCTTTTTTTATTTTTACACCCTTAGTACAGTTCGGCCAGGTGGCTTCACAATACCAACAAACTACGGCCAGCATGGAGAAATTGGAGGAAATATTAAAGCAAGAGCCAGAAAAAAGGCCAGAGCGGGCCGTGATCTTGGGCGCTTTGCAGCAAATTAATTTTGATAAAGTTAGTTTTAAATATAATTCAGCTGACGTGACAGCGGTGCACGGATTGTCAGCTACTATCAAGGCCGGTCAGACGGTGGCTTTTGTCGGGCCCTCTGGTTCAGGCAAAACAACATTGATAAAAATGCTGGTAGGTTTATACCAGCCGACTGAAGGTAAATTGGAGTATAATGGCGTGCCTAGCGCAGCTATTGATTTAGGGCAACTGCGCCAAAGGATTGGTTTAGTGGCCCAGGAAACGCAGCTATTTGCCGGCACCATTAGAGAGAATTTGCTTTTTGTTAAAGCTGATGCCTCAGATCAGGATTGCCTTGATGTTTTGCACTTAGCCGCGGCTAGCAGTGTTTTGTCGAGAGCGGAAAAAGGTTTGGATACCAAAATAGGCGAAGGGGGCTTGAAGCTATCTGGTGGCGAAAGACAGCGCTTGGCTATTGCGCGCGCGCTGTTACGCAACCCGGATTTGATAATTTTTGATGAGGCCACTAGTAGTTTGGACTCTTTGACCGAAAAAGAAATTACCGAAACTATTAAAAATATAGAGAAAGAGCGGCCGCAGCTTATTACTATTATTATTGCTCATAGATTATCGACTGTAGCGCACGCTCACAAGATATTTGTTTTGGAAAAAGGGCGTTTGTCAGAGTCCGGTTCGCACCATGAGCTTCTGAAAAAAAGCGGTTTATATGCCGCCTTGTGGAGAGAGCAGGTTGGGGTGTATAATTAGCCTATGAAAAAAATTAGCCTTCAGCACAGTTGCCCACGATCGATGTTTTTTTGTTGAATCTAGTTTTGTATTATAATAGAATTATTAATTAATCAATAATTATGGACATCCAAAATAACGTGCCCCTGCCATCCAATCCATTACCCAAGCCGCAAAAAGCCACTAATGTAATTTTAATGATCATAGTGGTTGTTTTATTGTTAGCCAATGGCGTAACTTTGTACTTTTTATTCAAAAAGCCAGCTTCACTGCCGGTCAACACTAATATAGTGATCGATGTGAATGAGAATTTGAATGTTGAAAACGCAAACACCAACACAACTAGTAGTAGTGATTTAAATTTACCGCCAATTGATTTGGGTCAGAAAGTAATTAAAGTATCATGGCAAGATAACCCAACGCCAGTAGCAGTCGATAAATTTTTTGACATAGCAACAATACAAGCTAAACTAAAAACTGCGGGATATAAATATGGATCGGAAAGTGAAACTGATTTTATCAAAGAATTGGACGGTACTTATAAGATTTGGAAGGTGGGGACTGTGGCTGAAGGACAACCCATAATAAATGCCGACGTTTATTTGGTGGGCACCATTGAGATGAATTATTCATTTAAGAGAGTCATAAAACAGGGCGATAGTCTAGTTGTTCTGGGCAAGCAGTCCAATTTTTATGATGGGCCAATATCCAATTATACGGCATCACTTGATTCGGCATTATTTAATTTGGACAATAATGCAATGATTGGTAATTTGGATTTGCCTGATACAATTAGCGTTCCGAATACGAAGTATCGTTTGCTAAAATTTGAGCAAAGTTGGCAATTATTTAGTGATTATAGCAATGCCCAGAAATTGTTTGCTTATTCTACTGGTCAATATTTATATAAGGATTCTAATAGCGATTGCTATATTGCGCGAGCTGGCGATGGTACTGCCTGGAAATATTATTTAGATTTAAGTTCGCTTGATACCAATACCAATGTAAATTACGCTAATAATTCCGGTTCAATATTATTAAATATTCCATCAGTGTTGGATAATAAGGATTATCAATCAAGAGGCGGGTGTAGTTTATGTTATGAATTTGCTGATTATATTACTAGTTTGACTCAACTTACTAAAATTGGTACAAATTCAAAAGGAGAGTCTTTTTATACCTTTAAAGATGTGAATCAAAAATCGGATCCCAAAGAAACAAAGAGCGTGTTGAGATCCATGTATGATGCGTATTATGTGCCGGGACTAGGCGATAATTCAGGAAAACTTTCATATGATGAGTTTCTTAAACAGTACCCAATTGTTATTTGGCGTGACCCATTGGACAGTTTCGTTATTTTTAGAAATGGAAGTTTGGGGCCAGTGGCCGAATGTGGTAAGCCGGTTATTTACCTATACCCCACCAAAACTACAGACGTATCGGTAAAAGTCAACCCGACGGGTGGGTTTAAGTTTACCGACCCAGATTATGGCACTGGTTGGCTAGTCAAAGCTGAACCCAATGGCAATCTGTATAATTATGCCAACAAGACCAATTATCCTTATCTATTCTGGGAAGGATATGGATTAAATTATCAAATACCAAAACAAGGTTTTGTGGTTGCCAAAGCAGATGTAGAAAAATTCTTACAAGAAAAACTAGCCCAGCAAGGTTTGATAGTCAAAGAATATTCAGAATTTATTGATTTTTGGTTGCCCAAGATGCAAAGTGATCCTTACTATTTTATCACCTTTGTGCCACAAGCTGAATTTGATAAACTAGCGCCACTGCAAATCAATCCCAAGCCAGACACTGTCATTCGTGTATTCATGGACTACAAAGGATTAGACAAACCAATGCCAGTGGCACCGCAGATTTTAGCTACACCAAAACGTGTTGGCTTTACCGTGGTTGAATGGGGTGGAGCCATACATAAATAATAAATGTATTTCAGAACCAGACAATTAGTAATCTTAATTTTAGTCCTGCTTGCTATTCAAGTAGGACTAAGTTTTCTGGTCTTAAATAAAACAAATTATCAGCCGGTCCGTTCCGCAGTATCAGGCAGACTAGATGAAAATTATGCCATTCAGCGCGCATATTTTATGTCAGCTGATTTTTATGATGAGGCCTATAATCAAGCTGATAAAAATTTTGTTTATGATGATAAAGTCAAGGTGGGCATTTTGCCCCATCATCTTATGGTCAAAGGTAAGATCGCCACTTTTTTTGCGGGTTTGAAAAATCAAGATATAAAAACCGTAGTTTTGGTCAGTCCCAATCACTTTGAACAGGGCGGAAGCAACATTACTTTATCTAGCGCCAAATGGCAGACGCCTTTTGGTGATCTATTGCCCGACACGAAACTAATAAAGAATTTAATAAAGCAAGAAAGGGTGGTAGTCAATGAACAGCCCTTTGGCAATGAGCACGGCATCTCTGGTTTAGTGGCCTTTATCAAAAAAAGTTTGCCGGAAAGTAAAATTGTGCCGATTATTTTAAAAAATAAAACTAGTCAGGTAGAAATAACTGCTCTAGTTGCTAATATAAAAAAATATAGTAGTGATGATACATTGGTACTGGCTAGTGTAGATTTTTCCCACTATCAGCCAGCTGGTGTAGCAGACTTTCATGATGACAAAAGCCGCAGTGTGATTGAGGCCTTAGATACAAATAGAGTTTGGGGTTTAGAAGTGGATTCACCAGCTTCTTTGGCTGTAGCCTTGCAATACGCCGCAGATAATGATGCGCAAAAAGCAAATTTGTTATGGCAGACAAATTCCAGTCGTTTGATAAATAGCTTGGACACTCCGGGCACCAGTCATCAGTTTTTCTATTTTACTAAGGGCGAGCCAAAAAAAACCAAGGTAATTGATTTTTTATTTTTTGGCGACATCATGCTAGATAGAAATGTCGGAGCTAAAATTGCCAAGAGTGGAGTGGCGCCATTATTTGACCAGCTGGCCGGTGAAGAAAAAAGATTCTTTATGGGGCCTGATATAATTTCTGCTAATCTTGAAGGTGCGGTGACTAATGGGGGCGAGCATTATGCGCCGGTAGCTAGTAATGATTTTGCTTTTAGTCCGGAGATCGTAGGTGAGCTAAAAAAATATAATTTTAATTTTTTTAATATTGCCCAAAATCATCTGACCGACCAAGGAGCCAAAGGCGTCAAGGAAACACTGGAGAATTTGCAGGCCTTGGGTTTTGATTTTTCCGGTTGTAGCGATGCTGAAGTGGGGGAGTGTAGTAGTAAAATTGTAGATATCGACGGCAGTAAAATAGCTATGATTGGCTTGTCTATGGTTTATCATCATTTCGATCTAGAGCTAGCCAAAAAAATAATAAGTGATTTAAAAAAACAAAGTGATCTGGTGGTAGTGAATATCCACTGGGGAGTAGAATACGATCATGAATATAATACGACACAACAGACAATCGCCCATGCCATAGTAGATTCTGGTGCTGACATTATTATTGGTCATCATCCGCATGTGGTACAGGGCTTGGAAATTTATAATAATAAGCCGATTTTTTACTCACTGGGCAATTTTATTTTTGATCAGTATTTTTCTGCTGATACCCAAACCGGCTTGGCTCTAGGCGTGAGCGTTGACCTCAAAAATCGGTCAGAGAATATCTATTTATTGCCCATTGAGTCACAAGCTTCGCAAGTCAGGCTGATGACCGAGCAAAACAAGATAAATTTTTTTAAAAAAATGGTTAGCTGGTCAAAGGCAGCCGACAAATACCAAAATATGATTCTGAGTGGTAAAATATCATTATAATTTCAGTAAAATTTTTATTAATTATTAAGCTATAAATAAGATGAAAGCATTTATTGTTTGGCTGATTATTATTATTTTATTTTTTGCAGTTTTATTTAGGTATTTAGATAGTCGTAGTCGCTTGGCTGGCTTCAATGATATTATTAATAACTTTATAAACAACCGACCGAAAATTTCTTGCGTGGAAGATGCTGATTGCCATTTGACGCAGATTGATTGCAGTCCTTGTTCTTGTGGTTTTGCGGCCAACCGAGCTTGGCAGCCATATTGTCCCTTCCAGAAAAAGCAAGTATTATGTGAACCTTGCGAGCAGTTTCCCAAAGAAGAAAATATTAAGTGCATAAATACCGAGTGCCAGATCGTTTATTGATTTGCCAGCCTTTTTAATCATAAAAATTTTTTTCTTGTTTGGCCATATTATCATAATGTGTTATTATTAGTTCCCAGCAATATTAAAAAGTTTGATATTTTTTTATTTATGCCCAATATTATCGAAGTGAAAAATTTGACCAAGAAATTTGGTCATTTTGTAGCTGTGGATGATGTTTCATTTTCCGTAGCCAAAGGAGAGATTTTTGCCTTTTTGGGGCCAAACGGCGCCGGTAAATCAACCACGATCAAAATTCTGACTACTCTACTGAATCCTAGTCGCGGGCAGATCAGCCTCAATGGTTTCGACCCCATCAAGCAAGCTAGCAAAGTCCGTCGGTCTTTTGGCATTGTTTTTCAAGACCCAAGCTTAGACGATGAGCTGACTGCTTATGAAAATATGGAGTTTCATGGTGTTTTATACGGTATTCCCAAAAAATTATGCAGCGAAAGGACAGCTAGTCTGCTTAAGTTTGTTGATCTATGGGATAGGCGTAATAGCCTGGTTAAAGAATTTTCCGGCGGCATGAAGCGGCGCTTGGAAATAGCCAGAGGCTTGCTGCATCATCCGGAAGTGATGTTTTTGGATGAGCCAACCCTTGGCCTTGATCCGCAGACCAGAAATCACATGTGGAATTATCTGCAGGAATTAAATCAGACCAATGGCACCACAGTTTTTTTCACCACCCATTATATGGAAGAAGCAGAAAAGATAGCTCAGCGCATTGCTATCATTGATCATGGTAAAATAGTGGCCATCGGCACAGCCGCAGAGTTAAAAGAAAAAACCAAGACTGTATCGCTTGAAGAAGCATTTTTAAACCTGACAGGCAAATCAATTCGCGAAGAAGAAGCTAGCAATATAGATAAACTGCGCATGAGACGACATCTTTTTACTAAAAAATAATATGAGAACAATTTATATTTTATGGCTACGCCAACTTAAGCGTTATGTGCGCTCTCGATCAAGGATGATAGGCTCATTAGCCCAACCTTTACTTTTTTTAGTTTCGCTAGGCTATGGTTTTGGAGCGGTTTTTCAAAAAGCTGGCGAAGGTAGCTATATCAATTTTTTGGCACCTGGCATCATTGGCATGAGCATTATTTTTACTTCTATTTTTTCTGGCATGGAAATTATCTGGGATAGACAATTTGGTTTTTTGAAAGAAACTTTGGTGGCGCCAGTGCCTAGGTTTCATATTATGATCGGGCGCACTTTGGGCGGGGCAACAGTGGCCGCTTTGCAGGGCGTCATAGTCTTTTTGGTTTCTCTGTTGGCCGGCTTTCATCCGGCTAATTGGTATCTGCTTTTACCGGCTATACTGATGATATTTTTAATTGCTTTATTGTTTACAGCCCTGGGAATATTGATTGCCTCTCGACTTGATGATATTCAAGGTTTTCAGCTGATCATCAATTTTTTAGTTATGCCCTTATTTTTCTTATCGGGTGCGCTTTTTCCGCTCAAAGACGTCCCTCAAGTTCTAGCAACTATTGCCCGTTTTAATCCTTTGGCTTATGGTATTGATGCTTTGCGGGAATTACTTATCAACGTCCAACATTTCGGCCTAAGTTTGGATATATTAGTATTGTCAATAGTGACTTTATTGTTTTTATCACTCGGCAGCTATTTTTTCTCTAAAATTGAGATTTAAATTTTTACGCCAAATAAACATTGACAGTTTGTTTATTTTTGTTAAGATGTCAATGGTTTTTTGACGTGGCTCTTTCGCGTGAAGGGAGGCAGATATGGAGACCAGTCCATCGCCGTCAAGGCCGAAACTGACCGGCTGGCGCCTGTATTGGCATTGCTTCTGGGGATTACTAGTCTTCCTGTTACTGTTCGGCGTCGCGTTCGTGATCTTGTTCCCGAGTCTGTTCTTCCACGAATGATCCACCGCTGGTTCGAGGCGGTGGTTTTTTATTTGACGAAAACCGGGTAAAAACCTATACTAACAGTATAAGATACAGCAAGTTTTGGTTAGATAATTTTGTCATAATTTCAATATTATGCTACAGAATTCGAAAACTTGCCCACACTGCAGGCAGACTGTGCCGTATCAGGCAAAATATTGCTCTAATTGCGGCGCCAAGTTTATTGCCCCTACGCCAGACATACTATTGAAGAGCACACCGCCAGCACCCAAGATCAGTACGGATGAAGCTAAAAAACTTGAAGATGAATCTGACCGCTTTCAAGTGGGCTAAGAACCAAAAAAACTTTTCAGCTAGCTAAACCAGATTTTACCGGCCGTGTTATTGACTGCTCAATTTTTCCCTCAAAATATAATTAAAGTTGATTTTTTATTTTTACAGCTAATTATTAATTTTATAAAAATATGCAATTAGATAAGAAAGTAGCTATTGTCACCGGCGCTTCATCTGGCATCGGCTTGGCAATTGCAGAAAAGTTCTTAAGCGAAGGTGCCAAAGTAGTCTTGGCTGACATTTCTGATGCCGGCCAGGCAGCCGCTAAAAAATATGGCGATCAAGCCATATTTGTTAAGTGCGACGTGTCAAAATCTTCAGAAGTCGATGCTTTGCTTAAAGCGGCTCTGGATAAATTTGGCACTTTAGACATCATGATAAATAATGCTGGTATTGCCACCTCGGGCAGTGCCAGTGATACGACTGATGAGGTTTGGCATAAGACTATAGAAATAAATTTGTCCGGAGTTTTTTATGGTACTAGGGCAGCGGCCAAAGTAATGCTAAAAAACAAGACAGCCGGCTCTATTATCAACATGGCTTCTATAGCTGGTTTGGTGGGATTTCAGGGTTCTTTAGCTTATTGCGCCTCCAAAGGGGGCATTATCCAATTGACCAGAGCGGCCGCGCTTGATTTAGCAGCCGCCCATATCAGGGTCAATGCGATTGCTCCGGGCGTGATTACCACCAATATGACCAAAGATTATTTGGCTGATCCTGGCTTTCAGAAAATGGTGCAGGCCATGACACCTTTAGGCCATGTTGGCGAAGTGAAAAATATTGCCGATGCTGCTTTGTATTTATCATCAGAAATGTCCTCATATGTTACGGGCCAGGTTTTGGCTGTTGATGGTGGCTGGGTAGCCAAATAAATTGTAACAGCAATACATAATCAGTGTATATTATATTAGTTGAGTAATCTTAATTAATATAAAATAAAAAATTATGAAAAAATTTGCAATTTTTTTAAGCGTTTTTGCCCTTTTGGCTTTTGTGGGTGGCGCAGTCTTGGCTGAGAATCGTGGCAATAATCCGCCAAAGAAAGAGGAAAATAAATTTAATTGGCAGCAGTTTAGGGTTTCCACTTCCACCATTCCTCTATATGCCACCACTACGCCAGCAGAAAATTTGGCTTGCCTGCAGGCTACAGTAGCTACTCGTGAGGCCAGTATAGATACGGCTTATGATACCATGTCAGCCGCTATTAAATCAGCCTTAGCCACACGTAAGACCGAGCTTAATACTGCTTGGGGTATAGTTGTCAATAAAGACAGGCGAACAGCCATTAAAGCTGCCTGGACAAAATTTAATAAGGCAAACCGCGATGCTCGCAGCGTCTATAAAACAGCAGTCAGGGCTGCTTGGAAGAAATTTAATACTGATTCCAAGAGTTGCAATGTACCCTGGCGTCTGTACGAAGCCCAAGGCACAGATGTAAGTTTATAAATATAATTCAAAATGCCTCCCTTGTCGGAGGTGTTTTGAATATGTTAAAATTAAAATCTAAGTATTAAATAAAGTATTATGTCTAGGCACGAAATACCACAAGGTCCTAAACCGACAGATGTTTGGTTGGACCAATATTCTATACTATTAAAACAATTGGAAGCAGACCCCAACAATGCTACTTTATTGGCCCAAAAAGCAGACATGGAAAAAGCCATGAAGGCCTCCCAGGCAATTGATATTGATAGTACGTTGGATTCTTTGAATACAAGCCGAGCTTCTACTACTGGAGAAATGGCCACTCCAGAATTGACCGCAGATCGACCATATAGTGATCAGAGAAATCAAGAAATTTGGGACAAACAATTAAAGAAATTTTCCGATGATTCATCTGGAAGCATCAGTACTTGGTTTATGTCTTTAGGTGATAGTATCAGAGAATATAAGGAAGATATAGAAAAATTGATAGTAGTTTTTGGAAAAACTAAACAAGATTATTATAGGGGGCAAGTAGCTGATTTGGATCGCGCATTAAAGGAATTGCTGGATCAAAGAAAGCCAGATAGTAGTTTAGCGGTACTGAAGAGGGTAAAGAATGAATCTCTGGAATTATTTAGAGAATATATGGCATTGCATTATTCCTGCGGTAATGATGCTACTAAAAAAAGTCGGATATAAAAATTTTATTAGAATTTAAAACACCCATTCAAAAAATGGGTGTTTTTGGTTAGCTATTGACATTAAATAACTTTTGTGTTACAGTACTCAATTAGTAGTACATTCGGAGGGCTCCCTTAAGGGACCATGAAGCCAAAGGCAGCTCTCTGCCCAAGCTACTTGGGTCTTTTTGACCCTCCTTGACTCTTGTAGCCCAGGGCCATGGTTTGATGGTCCGAAAGCTGCAAGACCTGGCGTATCGCCAGGTTAATTTGGCTTGGGGGTGGGTCCCAAGTCAATGGCGTGGCCTTCCCGGCCGTAAGTGGGAAGTGCGCCTGGTACAGCGTCAGCGCTGCTCTCGGAGCTCCCAAGAGACCTCTGGGGCAGTTGCACAGCGGTTATAGGATGCCGCAAAGGACGCCCTGGCCAAAAGGGTGGCGTCATACCCGAGGCGGTGGGTTTGTCATCATCAAGCTGATGCTGACACCCACCGTTTTTTCATTATGGCAAAATATGGTAAAATATATACACCATAAAAAGATAAAGCCATGAAAGATAAAAAAGTAATTTTAACTGGCGACCGTCCTACTGGACCGCTGCATTTGGGCCATTATATTGGTTCGTTACTCAATAGGGTAAAACTGCAGACAGAAAACAATCAATTTATCATGATTGCTGATATGCAAGCCTTGACTGATAATGCTGATAATCCCAAAAAAGTCAGGGATAATGTTTTGGAGGTAGCTCTGGATTATCTGGCTGTCGGCTTAAAGCCGAAACTCAACACTATTTTTATTCAGTCCTTGATTCCAGAGTTAGCCGAGCTGACCATGTATTATTTAAATTTGGTGACTTTGGCCAGACTCCAACGCAATCCCACCGTCAAAGATGAAATGCAACAAAAAGGTTTTGGTGCCAATGTACCAAGCGGTTTTTTGGTCTATCCTGTAAGTCAGGCAGCTGACATCACGGCTTTTAAGGCCGAGCTGGTACCAGTTGGCCAGGATCAATTACCCATGATAGAACAAACCAATGAAATAGTGAGAAAATTCAATAGTATTTATAAGAAAAGAGTATTGGTGGAGTGTCGGGCTATGCTGTCATCAGTTTTGCGTTTGCCTGGTATTGATGGCCAAGCCAAGATGGGTAAATCTCTGGGCAATACTATAAATTTATCAGACACCTCCGCTGTTATTGAAAAAAAGGTAAAGAGCATGTTTACTGATCCCGGACATTTGCGCGTAGAAGATCCTGGTAAGATTGAGGGCAATATAGTTTTTGCCTACCTTGATGCTTTTGATCCAGATAAAGACGCTGTTGCTAAATTAAAATCCCATTATCGCCAAGGTGGTTTGGGAGATACAGTGGTCAAAAATCGTCTCAATGAAATTCTGCAGGATTTACTCAAACCAATCCGTGAGCAACGCCAAGAGTATGCCAAAGATCCAAAAGAGGTGATGAAAATGTTGGTAGCCGGCAGCCAAGCGGCCCGGCAAGTCGCTGCCAAAACTTTGCAAGAGGTGAGAGAGGCAATGCATTTAGATTACTTTTAAGCTATGGCTGAAATAATAGAAAAATTAAAAGCAGCTAATCTGCTTGGCCGTGGTGGGGCCTCGTTTCCTACTTGGCAAAAGTGGGAAATTGTCAAAAACTGTAAAGCTGATAAAAAATATATTGTTGCCAACGGCTCCGAAGGCGAGCCAGCCACCTTCAAAGATGGTTATATTTTGGAGCATTATCCCGCGGATTTGATCAATGGATTAAAAATAGCCTTAGACATCATAGATCATGCCGAGGCTTTTATTTTTTTGAATAAAAAATATTATGAGCAATACAAGAGTCGGCTAGAGAGCTTGATCGGCGATTTGCCTATCAAAGTTTTTAAGGAAAGCGGCGGCTATTTATCCGGCGAAGAGACCATGGTTTGTCAGGAAATTGAAAAAGGATTATTGCGGCCGCGACAAAAGCCGCCCTTTACTGCTCAAGTTGGTATTTTTGGCAAGCCCACTTTGATCAATAATATTGAAACCTTTTATTATGTGGCCAAAATAGCCCAAGACGATTATAAACAAACTAGGTTTTATTCTATCTCTGGTCATGTCAAGCACCCCGGGGTTTATGAATTACCGGTAGCTTATGATATCAACAAAGTTTTATTGGAAAGTGATAATTGGCCGGTGGGAGATTTTTTTGTGCAAGCGGGCGGCGGAGCTAGCGGCGAGATATTGTTGCCGCAGGAGCTGCATGTTCCTACACCAGGCGGCGGAGTGATAGTAGTTTATGACCGCAAAAAAACTGATCCATATAAACTATTAGTTCAGTGGGCAGACTTTTTCATTGCCGAAAATTGTGACAAATGTACGCCCTGCCGAGAAGGCATTTATCGCCTACGAGAAATGTTTAGAAAAAGAAAGATAGATAAGGGAGTACTGGATGACATGATTTTCGTTTTAGAAAATACCAGTTTTTGTCCTTTGGGTAAGATGGCTGCTTTGCCCTGCAAATCTTTGATCAAGAAATTATCTTTATGAATAAAACTACAGACACTATCAAAATTACTATTGATGGTCTGGCCTTGACTGCTCAAAAAGGCGAGACTATTTTGTCTGTTGCTCAAAAAAATAAAATTTACATTCCTGCTCTTTGTCATCACCCGGATGTCAAAATTCAAGCTAGTTGCCGCTTGTGCAGTGTAGAGATAAAAGGTAGGCCAGGGCTGGTGACAGCTTGCTCTACTGAAGTCGTTGACGGCATGGAGATTGTGACTGATTCGCCTTCCATCAGATTATCTAGGCTAGTAAATCTACAGCTGATTTTCACGGAACATTGTGAAGAATGCAATGATTGCATCTTAAAACGCAATTGCTTAATCAAAGATTTAGCCCAAAAATATCAAGTGCCAATTACCCGTTTTGTTGACAGAAAACAGGGTTTTCCGGTGCACGAGTTTGGTAAAAGCTTGATTTTTCAAAGCTCAAAATGTATAGACTGCGGGCTGTGCGTAGACGTTTGCCATCAAGAAGGAGTAGACTTTTTGGAATATAAAAAAGTAGGTGATTTTTGGCAAGTCTGCCCTTCGGCAGATAAAAACAAAGACTGTATTTATTGCGGACAATGCTTGGTCCATTGTCCGGTGGGTGCTTTTGAGGCAGTGGGAGAGTTTGAAGATATAGCCAAACCTTTGCAGGAAAAAAATAAGATTGTGGTTTTTCAATTCGCTCCGTCAATTCGGGCGGCCATCGGTGAAGAGTTTGATTTACCGCACGGTACTATAGTCACCGGCCAATTGGTGGCCGGCATTCATCGTTTGGGCATCAAATATGTTTTTGATGTCAGTGTTGGTGCGGATGTGACTACTATGGAAGAAGCTAGTGAGCTGGTTGAGCGTATTAAAAATGGAGGCCGACTGCCTATGTTTACGGCCTGTTGTCCGGCTTGGGTAAAATACGTAGAATTTTTTACTCCCGAATTAGTGCCAAATATGACTACCGTGCGCTCACCGCAGATTATCATGGGCGGACTCATCAAGACATATTGGGCCAAAAAGCAAAAAATCAATCCCAAGGATATAGTAGTGGTGTCAGTCATGCCTTGTGTGGCCAAAAAATATGAAAAAGAAAAGCCAGAGCTTAAAATCAATGGTTTAAAACCAGTTGATTATGTTATGACCACCAGAGAGTTGGCTTGGCTGTTCAAGGCCAATAATATTGATTTAAAGAATTTACCATCTGAAGAGGCTGATCCGGCTTTGGGCATACCGACTGGTGCGGGGGTGATTTATGGTGCTTCTGGCGGAGTGATGGAATCAGCCTTGCGCACGGCTTATTACAAATTGACTGGTCAGCATTTGCGGCAGCTTGATTTTAAAGAAGTCAGGGGCTTGCAAGGTTTCAAGCGGGCAGCTATAAAAATTGGCGATAGAACTTTACGCGTAGCCGTAGTCAATCAATTGACCAATGGCCAGAAAATAATCGAAGAGCTCAAAAAAAATCCCCAAAGCTATGATTATGTCGAGGTGATGGCCTGTCCAGGTGGCTGTATTGGTGGTGGTGGGCAACCGGTGCCAGTCAACACCGAGATCAGGCGCAAGCGGGCAGAGTCTTTGTATAGAATTGATGCTAAAAAAGAAATTCGAGCCGCCGAAGATAGTGATATAGTAAAGACCATCTATGGCGAGTTTATGAATGACAAGCAAAACGCCGAGAAAGTGGCTCATACCAAATATCGTCGCAGAAATAAAGAAGTTTACCCAGTTAAATAGATTCAAATTAATTTTATTAATTTGAATTTAGAATTTAAGCCCTGCTTAAATTCTATTTAACGGGGTAAATCCTAAAAGATGAAATATATGGCTGAAGCAGAAGCCGAAGTGCAAGACAGAGCGAAAACAAATAGTTTGGCTATTTGGTTGGCCATCATGGGTCTTGCCTTGATAGTACCTTTATTTCCTTTACAACAGGTGACCGGGCCGATTATCAATGCTTTGCTTTTTATTGCCGTAGTTATTTTAGGTTTGCGGCAGGCATTGGTTATTTGTTTTGTGCCAAGCTTGATGGCTCTGTCAGCCGGCCTATTGTTGCCAATTTTAGCCCCTATAGTGCCATTTATTATGGTCAGTAATGTGATATTGGTGGTGACTTTTAATTATTTGTGGAGGATAAATTTTGCTTGGGGCGTTGTAATAGCCAGCCTATTAAAATTTATTTTCATTTGGAGCACTACTTCAGCCACGGCTAATTTATTTATAAAAAATCAAATCGCTATCAAAACAGTGGCCAACATGATGAGTTGGCCGCAGCTAGTCAGTGCTTTGGCCGGCGGTGTATTAGCCTATGGCTTTTTGAAATTTATAAAAAGAATTTGAGTATTTTTACCCCGTCAAGAAATCACTAGATATTATATTGGGGCAAAATCCAGTGGTCGGATATAAATTTTGCACATCACTCGTAAAATTGTCGAGTGATTTTTTGACGGGATAAAAAAGCCGCCGAAAGCAAGTCGATACTGCTTGGCGGCCTAGAGCGGAGTGGCGCGGCGGATGATGATCATCTGACCGGCTGTTTCGATGTTGTAGCCATCGATGGCTGGTAAGTCCATTGGCTTTGATAGCCGTAGACTGATCTGGCCATCTTGATCGAGTTTACCGATCAGGTGGTGGATGACCTGTGGTGAGTATCCGTAAGACCTAAGAAACGGGACCACTGGGTGGTCGGGACCCATCATAGGATCACCCCCTTAACGTCGTCCGACAACGACAGTCATGGCTTGACCAAGGTGGTCGCGGATTACGTAATCACCCAGCATGATCTCGGGTAGCGTAATAGCGACTTCACTCTCCTCATAGTTTGGCACTAGCGTGCCGTTTCGAGTAGGTCGTTGCTCAATGACCACAGTCATAATTGAGCCATCGGCCGGGCGCATCAGGCAATCAGATAGACGAATCTCCGGCAGCTCAATAGTAGCCGCACCATTTTCGTAAATCTGATCAATGATGGCCCTGATCCATGATTGTTCCCAGCCGCACTGTTGCAAGGTCACCAACAGGACGGTGTCATATAGGTGCATACTCCACTCCTTTGGCTGAAGTATAGAAGGACAAAGAGGACGTTAATATTAAAACATCAAATTTGTTTTGGGTCAAATGACTTGAAAAAAAAGCCAATTTTAGGTATTATTTACGTATAAAATAATTATTATGCAAGCAATATTACTTAAAGATTTAGCTAAATTTGTCGGCCAAGAAGTAGAAATCAAAGCTTGGGTTTATAATTTTCGCTCCTCGGGCAAGATTATGTTCTGGCAATTAAGAGATGGTTCTGATTTTTCCCAGGCCATAGTCAATGCCGATGATTTGCCGAAAAAAAAGTGGGAGCTGGCTCAGAAAGTCTCTTTAGAGTCTTCAGTGAAAATAATCGGCACGGTCAACAAGCATCCCAAAAAAGAGGAGTATGAAATTTTGGTCAAAGATTTTGATTTTTTCCAGATAGCCGAAGAGTACCCTATAGCCAAAAAAGATCATGGCATAGATTTCCTTATGGACCATAGGCATTTGTGGTTGCGATCCAGGCGTCAGTGGGCCATCCAAAGAGTCAGAGACACACTTGTCCAGGCAACTTATGAATACATGAGCGAAAATAATTTTATTAAAATTGATTCGCCGATTTTGACGCCCAGCGCTTGCGAGGGTACGACCGATTTGTTTGCCGTGAAGTATTTTGATGAAACAGCTTATCTTTCGCAGAGTGGCCAGCTTTATCTGGAGGCAGCTATTTTTGCTCACGGTCGTGTTTATGATTTTGGCCCTACCTTTAGAGCGGAAAAGTCAAAGACCAGAAGGCATCTGACAGAATTTTGGATGATGGATGCGGAAATGGCCTTTTGTGATTTAACACAAAACATGGATGTTCAGGAAAGCTTGATTCGCTTTATGGTAAAAAGGGTTTTGGAGAAAAATAAAGCGGAGTTGGAAATTTTAGAACGCGACACAAAAGTTTTGCAAAACATTGATAAGCCATTTTATCGGCTTAGCTATTCGGAAGTTATTAAAAAATTGCAAAAACTGGGTTCGGATATCAAAGATGGCGATGATTTTGGCGCTGATGACGAGACAATGCTCACCAAAGAATACGATAATCCGATTTTTGTCACCAACTATCCAGCCAAAATCAAGGCTTTTTACATGAAGCATGATGTCAAGGATAAAGATAAAGCATCTTGCAGTGATTTATTGGCACCAGAAGGCTATGGCGAGATTATCGGCGGTTCACAGCGCGAAGATGATTATGACGCTTTATTGAAGCGCATCAAAGAGTATAAATTGCCGGTCAAAGAATTTGAGTGGTATTTGGATTTGAGAAAATATGGTAGCGTGCCGCATGGCGGTTTTGGCTTTGGCTTGGAGCGCATTGTGGCTTGGGTTTGCGGCTTGGAGCACGTCAGAGAGACTATACCTTTTCCTAGGACGATTTATCGTTTGAGACCGTAGTATGGGCAATCCATTTTTAGTACAAGCTTGTTTACGATTGGACGATGCGCAAATTCCCAAGCCATTGGAATTTAGCGAAGAGTATCATTTTAAAAAAATCGGTCACAGATTATATCAGATAAATGTCCCAATGGATTTACGAACTCGTGATTGGAAATTTTTGGCCAGAATAGTGATAACAGAATATACGATTGGTAAAAATAGGACAGAGGGCACCTTTATTTTGGTAAAAGATTTCTCTGAAGCGGAAAAAGAAATAATCAGCAAAACATTTGTTGATGATAAGGAAGTCGAAAATATAGTAGCAAATTTGGAGAAAAATAAGTAATATATCATAATTTGCCATTCTAGCCTCCTCCTACGTTCCTGTAGAGCTTCGGCGGACAGGCAACTGGCAGAATATGCCGAGATAGCTCAGTTGGTAGAGCAGCGGTATCGTAAACCGCGGGTCGCAGGTTCGACTCCTGTTCTCGGCTCCACTCGACTCGTCGTCGTTTTACTCCTCCTCGTGAGACGAGACGAGTGTCCCGAACAGAGTCCTCGAGCGAAGTCGAGAGGGCGTAGTCGAGGGACATTATCATAAAATTTTATTTACCCCGTTAGAAATTTACATTTTATTTCTAAAAGGGGTATAATGTTTATAGATAAGCTTAATTTTTTAATTTCTAACAGGGTGATAAGAACAAAAACAATTGATACCGTAGGCCAAGTCGGGCAGATGGTAAACGTCAAGGGCTGGGTCAATACGCGGCGCAATATGGGCAAAATCGTTTTTCTTGATGTCCGTGATCGCTGGGGTTTGCTGCAAGTTGTCTGTGTGCCCTTTGATTTGTCTGCTGATTCTCAAGAAATAGTCAAAGAAATTAGACCAGAGTACATAATCAGCATCGAGGGTGTGGTGCAAAAGCGAGGAGATAAGCAGATCAATAAAGATTTGGCTACCGGCGAGGTAGAGCTTTTGGCCAAAAAGATACAGATTTTATCTGCTGCCGAAACACCGCCTTTTGAGATTGATGATGAAGATCACCAAGCTAATGAAGAATTACGTTTGAAATATCGTTATCTAGATTTACGTCACCAACGTATGAAGCATAATTTGGAGATACGCGATAAAGTGCTTAGTTTTTTTAGAGATTATCTACATGGTGAAGATTTTATAGAAATCCAAACACCGATCTTGTCAAAATCTACGCCTGAAGGTGCTAGAGACTACCTGGTGCCATCCCGCCTGCATCCGGGTAAATTTTTTGCCTTGCCGCAGGCGCCCCAGCAATATAAGCAGCTGTTGATGGTAGCTGGCTTTGACAGATATTTTCAGGTTGCTCCTTGTTTCAGAGATGAAGACGCCAGATCAGACAGAAGTCCGGGAGAATTTTATCAGCTAGACATGGAAATGTCCTTTGTCAAACAAGAGGAGATTTTGGATTTGGTAGAGGGCATGTTTAGCAAAATGGTCAAAAAGCTTTTTCCAGAGAAAAAAATCAGCCATGAACCCTGGCCACGCTTGAATTATGAAGAAGTAATGAAAAAATACGGCAGCGATAAACCGGATTTAAGGAAGGATAAACATGATCCAAATGAGCTGGCTTTTGTCTGGGTAGTTAATTTCCCACTATTTACTCCTCAGACAGAGGAAGACAAATTTGTCGGCGCTGGCGACACTTGGGGGCCGACGCATAATATGTTTACCGCTCCCAAAGAAGAGGACTTGCACTTTTTAGATAAAGATCCCGGGAAAGCAAGATCATACCAGCACGACTTGGTATTAAATGGCTTTGAAGTTGGCGGGGGTGCCATTCGTATTCATGACATGAAAGTCCAAGAAAAGATCTGGGATTTAATTGGTTTTACCAAAAAACAAAAAGAAGAGTTTAAACATTATTTTGAAGCTTTCAAATATGGCGTGCCTCCGCATGGCGGCATTGCCCCGGGTATAGATAGATTATTGATGGTATTATTGGCGGAAAAGAACCTAAAAGAAGTGACAGCTTTTCCGCTCACGTCCGATGGGCGTGATCCAATGATGGATTCTCCTTCAGAAGTCAGTAAAGAACAGCTAGACGAATTAGATCTGCAGATTAAGAAAAGACATTGACAAAATTTTATTTTTACTATATAGTGGATAGTCAACCTGTTCCCCTCGTATACAGTGCTATGCAATAGCGCTGGCCGTCAGGGAGGGGTGTACTCCCTCCAAACCCCCAAACCTCTTCCTGCGGCTGAGGTCCCGGGTGCCTTTTGGCCCGGGACTTTTTTTGTTTACCTTGACATATTATAAGTTTTAGTTTATAATATAGAAAATTATGTTTCTTGGACTCGCCCACCTGGTAGCACCCTGCCAGGTGGCAAGGACCGGCTGCCAGTAGAACGCGCCCTTAGGCGTTCTCAAGCCGGTCTAATGCCGGAAAGGGGCTTTTTGCTCTCAAGCCTCCCCCCTTTTCGGCGTCCGGGGACCCGTTGCCTGTGCGGCGGGTCCTCATTTTTTGTTTTAAAAAATTTGGAAAAATTGCAGTCAAATGATATAATATGGGGGCTATTTTTATATTTAGAGTTAGTAATGCGGCAAATTACTTTAGAAAAATTTGAAGGCCCCCTGGATCTGTTATTGCAGCTGATTGAAAAAAATAAGCTCAATATTACAGAAATTTCCTTGACCAAAGTCACAGACCAGTATTTGGTCTATATCGAGGAAAACAAAAATATTGCCTCTGAAGAAGTGGCTGATTTTTTGGTGATTGCCGCCAAATTGATTTATCTAAAATCCAGATATTTGTTGCCCGACCTGTCTGTCAGCGAAGAGGACGATGGCTTGTCTTTGGCCAGACAGCTCAAGATTTATCGTCAGTATTACTTAGCCAGTAAAGACATAAATAAATTGTGGCTTGATAGAAAATTAAAATCTTATAGCCGCAGTGGCGATTATAGAAATTTTATTGAGGTTGGCTTTGTGCCACCGCAAAAGATAAAACCCCAGGACTTGCGTGACTGGTGGCTAGAAATTTTACAGCGTCTCGATCAGATTGTAAATTTGCCCAAAGTAGTCATGGCCAAGGCTGTTTCTATTGCCGAAAAAATCAGACACATTAAAGATTTGATAGCCAATGCTGCTGAACTAAAGTTTAGTCAGTTGATTGACGCTAAAAACAGCAAAACAGATGTGGTTGTCAGTTTTTTGGCAATTTTGGAGCTGGTCAAGCAAAGAGATATTGTCGTCCAGCAGGACAATATATTTTCAGATTTTAATATTTATAAAAATAATCACTAAGTGTTATGGCAAAAAATATTTCCTGTTTAGAAAGTTTATTGTTGGTGACAGCTAAGCCATTGAGCTTTAGAGAACTGGCTAATTTTTTGAAAGTTTCCGAAAATGAAATCAAAGACCTAGTTATCAGTTTGGAAAATAAATACAATCAAGCAGACAGCGGCATTCATTTGGCAGTCAACAACAAAAAAGTCCAGTTTATCACTAATCCAAGTAATGCCCAGATTTTGCGTGATTATTTTAAAGATGAGCTTAGCGGTGAATTGACCAATGCCTCTTTGGAAACCTTGACTATTATTGCTTATCGTCAGCCAATAGCCAAAGAAGAATTGGAGCAAATCAGAGGCGTAAATTGTAGTTTAATTTTGCGTAATTTACTGATTCGCGGCCTTGTAGAGGTACAAGAAGAAAAGGCGGATTTGAGCCCCAAATATGCAGTAACCATGGATTTTATCAAGCACTTGGGCATAAATTCTGTGACCGAACTACCGGATTATGAAAAGCTCAATAGTGATGCTAATTTAGAAAAATTATTGGCCGTGACTGAAGATTTGGCCGAAGCCAAAAAAGATTAGTTTATGTCCCAAGAAGACGGTTTAATTAGATTATCTAGATTTTTGTCCGATAGCGGCTCGGCTTCGCGTCGGCAAGCAGACAAGCTGATTAAGGCTGGTCAGGTGACAGTCAACGGTGTCAAAGTAATGTCACTGGGGACAAAGATCAACCCTCGTTTGGTCAAAGTTTCTTGTCGGGGCAAACTGGTTAGATCAGCCACTAAAGTTTATTATTTACTCAATAAGCCAGTTGGCTATATTTGTTCGGTGCGTGATCCGCACAACCCAAAGACAGTCTTGACTTTAGTGCCGCCACAACCAAAGGTTTGGCCAGTCGGTCGTCTAGATATGGACTCATCCGGGCTTTTATTGCTGACCAATGATGGCGATTTGACATTCCAATTGACTCATCCAAAATTTTCTGTGGTCAAGACGTACTTAGTCAAAGTAGATAAGCAAGTAAGATCAACTGATTTGATAAAATTAAAACAGGGCATTAGATTAACTGAGGGGCTAGCTAAAGCTGATCAAGTAAGTATCCAGGGCCAAAAAGCATTATCATTAAGCATTCATCAGGGCTGGAAAAGACAAATCCGGCGGATGTTAGCAGGTCTGGGCTATAATGTCGTATCCCTGACCAGAGTGCAAGAGGGCAATTTGTCTTTGGGGAATTTAGCAGTCGGTAAATATAAAATTTTACAAAGAAAAGATATTAAATAAATTTTACAGATGAATATTTGGGCGTTGCTTGCTAGTTTAATAATATCTTGGGATTTGACAGCCAAGGTGATTTATCATTTACCGACAGTTATTTTGGAAAATCATAATGAAAGGCCAACAGCAACTTTGGTTGATCAGGCGTTAGATGATAATAAGATTGTGCCCCACAAAAAAGATAATAATTCCTGGGGAGTAAAAATCAGCGCTCAAGCCTCAGCGGTAATGGATGAAGGTTCGGGAGTGATTTTGTGGCAAAAAAATGCTGATGAAATAAGGTCGCTGGCCAGTATTACTAAATTAATGACGGCATTAGTTTTTTTGGAGAAAAATCCTGGTTGGGATAAGCTGATTACTATGCAGGCTGTGGATGAAACCGGAGAGAATAGCCCAAATATTTTGCGAAGCGAGACAGTCACAGTCAAAGATTTATTTTATGTTAGCCTGATTGCTTCGGATAATAATACTACCAAGGCCTTGGTGCGCAGCACCGGTTTGTCAGATAATGATTTTGTGAAGCTGATGAATCAAAAAGCTAAGGACTTGGGGTTGAGCCAGACTACTTTTGTTGATGTCACGGGCCTGGATGACAATGATCATTCAACTGCTTTGGATATTATCCATTTAGCTAAAGTTGCCTTTGATCAGGCCGACATTGTTCAGGCTACCAGTCAAGCCAGCTATAATTTAACTACGCAAGCCGGTCGAAGTAAAAAAATTAATTCAACCAATAATTTATTACGCAGTTATTTGACCATTAAGGCTGGTAAAACCGGATCAACTAATGCGGCTGGCTATTGTTTGGTGGCCAGGATAGAAAACAAAACCGGTCAAAATATTATCGGCGTAGTTTTGGGTTCAGCCAACCACGAACAGCGTTTTCAAGATTTAAAAATACTGCTGGCCTGGATTTTGGATAATTTTTCTTGGTCTTAGTGGTTAACTGTTCAATATCCATCAAAAGGTGGTATCATATATGTAAGTATGAATTTATTTTTATGCCAGAATACAAAATAATAGTAGCCAACTGGAAAATGCAGCTGACTGTGTCTGAGGCCAAACAGCAGGCGCTTAATTTAAAAAAATTATTAGGCAAAAGTAAAATTGATAAAAATATCGAGATTGTTATTTGTCCAGATTTTTTGAGTCTGGTCGAGGTAGCTGATATTTTTAAAGGCAGCCGGGTAAAAATTGGCGCTCAAGATGGCTTTTATGAAGAGGCCGGGGCTTACACTGGCCAGATATCTTTATCTGATCTTAAAGCTAGTGGTTGCCAGTATGTGATCTTGGGGCATTCAGAAAAGCGGAATTTAGGCGAGACTGACATTGTGATAAACAAAAAAGTAAGGGCTGCTTTGGCCCACGGTTTGACACCAATTATTTGTGTGGGCGAGACTTTTGAAGAAAGAAAGGAGGGCCAAAAAGACCTGGTAGTCATGCACCAAGTTTATCAGGCCTTGCACGAAGTCAGGCTCAAGCCAAAACAGAAGATAGTGATAGCCTATGAGCCAGTTTGGGTGATAGGCAGTGGCCAAGCTATAGGTAGCGCTGACGCTTATGACGCCGCCTTGGTTATTGGGCAGAGTACTTTGGATGTTTTTGAGAAAGAAAGCCATGGATCAGTCTCGATAATTTATGGTGGCAGCGTTAATCCGGAAAACATCAAAGATTTTACTGGTTTGCCTAACATTTCCGGAGCCTTGGTGGGTGGCGCCAGCCTGGACGCCAAAACTTTTGTTTCTATTATAAAAAATATTTAAGCTGGTTAAATAAATCTATGCTAGTATCAATGCAAAAAATTATTAGCCGAGCAGAACGAGGCAGATATGCCGTTGGTGCGTTTAATACCTCCAATTTGGAAATTACTTTAGCGATAGTGCGGGCGGCTGTTAGGTTGAAATCTCCCGTTATTATTCAAACTTCCGAATCAGCCATAAAATACTCAAACCTAGAGACCATCTATAATCTTATTAAAACTTTAGCCAATACTGCAGGTTGTCAGGTGCCGATAGCTATTCATTTGGATCATGGCAAAGACCTCTCCATAATCAAAAATTGTCTAAGAATAGGCTATAATTCAGTGCATATTGATGCCTCTGAATATGATTTTGCCAAAAATATTCGTTTGACCAAGCAGGTAGTTGCTTTGGCTAAAAAGAAACACACTTGGGTGCAGGCAGAATTAGGGGCGATTTTTGGTGCCGAAGGTTTGGTCAAACTGCAAAAAGGCACAATAAAAATGGCAGATTATATGACTGACCCCGGGCAAGCCAAAAAATTTGTTAAAACAACGGGAGTGGATACCCTGGCAGTATCAGTTGGTACTATTCATGGGCGTTTTGTCGGCATAGAAAAAGTTGATCAAAAGCGTTTACGAGCCATTAGACAAGAGACCAAAATTCCGCTAGTATTGCATGGCGGTTCAGGATTGTCTCCTCGAGAATTTCAACAGGCCATCAAAAATGGCGTTCGCATTATAAATATTGATACTAATTTGCGGTTAAAATTCAAACAGGGGGTAGCCGGGGGCTTAAGGCAGCCAGCTAAAATTATTGATCCGCGAGCGATTTTGCATCCAGCTATTGATCTGATGCAGCGGGAAGTGGAGCGACTAATCAAGGTTTTTGGCAGTGCTAATAAGGCTTAAGCTATGCTTGATATAATTTTAATTATCATCGCCGTTGTCGCTGGATTTTTTATAATCCGCTTGCTAGTGAGAAAATTTCCTTATCTAGCTAATATTAATGTTAATAATTTACCAGAGGTGAAGGCCAATCGGCAAAAGCAGCTGATTTTACAAAATCGTTTGTATCGTTTGGCCAATGAATTTTGGGTAAAAATAAAAGAGCTGGTAGAGCCGTGGCAGGACCAAGTAAATAGCCGTTTTAAAAATTATTACCAAAGGCTCAAGGTTATAGAAAAAGATTTACAACGTCGCGGACAAGAACGCTTGAGCTCGGCCATCAGTAAATCACAAACATTGGACGAAATGTTGACGCAAGCTAGGCAGCAGATCAATGACGAGGATTATCAGGCAGCCGAAAATTTATTGATAGATGTTTTGAGTTTGGATAATCACAATGTTGAGGCTTATAAGCTTTTGGCTGAGGTTTATCGCGCTCGCAAGGAGTATGAACAAGCTCGCGAGACATTGGAGTATTTATTGAAATTGACGCACGAATCCGACCCAGCAGTTTACTTTTCTTTGGCTGATATTGCCAAGCAGCGGGGCAATTTAAAACAAGCAGAGGAGGATTATTTGAAATCAATTTCTTTGTCGGATGATAATTATTTATATTTTCTTTCATTAGCCGAGGTTTATCTGGATTTAGATCAATCAGAAAAAGCCTTATCAACGGCTCAGCGAGCCTTAATTTTGTCTCCCAATAACCCCAAAATTCTTGACTTTTTGATAAATCTTAGTATAATTATCCAAGACCAAGAATTGGCCAAGCAATATTTAAATAAATTACGCGAGGTAAATCCAGAAAATAATAAGTTGATAGAGTTTGGTGAACAGATTGATGCTTTGAAATAGGTGGCCAAATTTTTTATTTAAGGGTCGGTACCGAAGCGGTCAAACGGGGCAGACTGTAAATCTGCTGGCATTAGCCTTCGGCGGTTCGAATCCGTCCCGGCCCACCACTCGACTCCCCTGCACCATATGGTGTAGGGTCGCTCATAGTCTTCGACCACTCTATTGTATATCAGTGTATGAAGTCGAATGTCCCGAACAGAGTCCTCGAGCGAAGTCGAGAGGGCGTAGTCGAGGGACACGAGATATTTCATATTAATTTATATGCCGTCTTAGCTCAGTTGGTAGAGCAACGCCATGGTAAGGCGTAGGTCCGCGGTTCAAGCCCGCGAGACGGCTCCATAAATACTGCAACTAATGTTGGAGTATTTTTGTTTATGAAAATCAGTCTACTTTTACAAGAGTTTTGTGATTATTCCCAGTATATTAGGGGATACGCGACTACTACAATAGGCCGTTATAGGAGAGTAGTATTGTTGTTTTGTAAATACGCCGGCATAGAAGACATAGAGGAGATAAATGAAAGTAATGTCAGGAACTTCTTTTTTAATGGTCGTACAGCCAAAAGTTGGTCTTCTAACACCTTTGTTTGCTATCACAAGACACTGGTGGTGTTTTTTCGTTGGTGCGTAAAGGAGGGGCATATGGTGGCTAATTTGGCCCAAGACGTAGAAACTCCCAGAATAGAGAAGAGATTGCCTCCCAAACTCACAAAACAGCAGGCGCTTAGGCTTCTAGAGGTCGTATATAATTATCCTTATCAATACAAGTTTTTGCATTTTAGAAACCATGCTATTTTTGCCACCTTTTTATTTACCGGTATCAGAAGAAAAGAACTATTAAACTTGAAATATACTGACATTGATCTTGAGAATCTGACGCTTTATGTAAGGCAGGGCAAGGGCAGTAAGGACAGGATTGTGCCACTAAATTATAAACTAGCTTCAATACTCCAGAAATACAACCAGGAACGCTCTAGACTCAATAAGACATGTCCAGAGTTTTTTACTTCCCTAAACCGTAATATGGGGTTTAAGCAGATCGGTTTAAGGCGTTTGGTTGAGCAAGTTAGAAAGGTTTCTGGTATTAGTTTTAACGTCCATCGCCTAAGACATACTTTTGCTACCCTAATGTTAGAAGGTGGCTGTGATATTTATAGTTTATCAAGGATAATGGGCCATAGCGACATTAAAACAACAACTATATATTTGGCGGCTAGTGGGGAGCATTTGAGACAACAAATAATAAAGAATCCTCTCGAAATTTGAACCATAGACACTTATTGACTAACTCTCTTTTTAGGGCCATAATTAAAGCAAAATCTTTATTATGGCAGTACCAATACCTCCACCAGATACATCTCAAACAACTTCCCTTATTGAGATACTAAAGCAGTTGGTTGGTTTAATTTTGGGATTATTGGGTGGAATTACTATTGAATCTACGTTGCATATCAGTCAAAAAATTATAAATAAAAATAGAATTAATTCGAAATCTAAAACAGGAGACCATAGTCCAGTAACGAATGTAGGCGTAACCGGGAATGATAATCAAGTTACTGTGAACACTAACAATGGTTTAGATAACAATGATCAAATAGATCAGGAAAAACTTTTTATCGGGAATGAAATAGATAAAATACTTATTTATAGAAAAATTAACTTATTTTTTAGTCCTTGGTATAGGCAGGCTTACGTACAGTTAAATAAACATCTAGTATGTGCATCTGCTGCAGAATTTGCTAGGGCATTTTCAATAATCAAAGGGATATTTCTTGATCAGAATACTTATGACGGAGTTTTTGATCAAGAGGCACTTTCAATGATGGAGCACTCTTTTAATGAAATTGATAAATTCGTAATTGATCAATCTAGTGACGAAAAACTGCTGTGTGGCATTATTAAAAATTTTGAAGCCGCTTTTTTTAGGTTAAAGAAGAATATAAATTATGAACCAGATAGAGTTACATAATAAAATATTAAAGATTTTAGCGGGTAATATTGGGGAAACAGATGCTGATGAGATTAAAAGCATAATTTCAACCAACGATGATGCTAGAAGATATTTTTTCAGTAAGGCCGATGAAAAATGGCTTGTTTGGTTGTGGCAAAATGGGTTCATGGATGCCATTAAAGAAAAAATAAAAGATTCTTCATCGTATGCATATGCTAGCTCAGAACTAAATTATTTAGTAAAGGTAGCTGAAAAAGTTCCTGACGAAACAGCAAAAATTATATTGGAAGTGCCTGTTGAAGAAGGCTTTAACTCGGAAGTGGTAGATAGATTTTTATGGATTTGTAGTACAATGCCTGCACCGCAGCTTTCTAGGATAGTGCCAAAAATTCTAAATGAAAATTGGGTGATTTTGATGAGCAGATTTAGAGATTGGGGGTTTGAATACGATAAAATGTTTCAGATCCTCGAAGGTGCTAAAGATTATGAAAGTATATTATTATTGGCCGAAGCTGTTCTATCAGTTAAGTCTCAAGAGGAATATCAAAGAGATGGTGTTTCGAGAGAGAGTCCATTTTATATAGAAAAATTATTCTACACAAAAGTTTTTGAACATCTTGTCAAATTACCAGTTAGCCATATAGAAAGAGCTTTGTCTTTAATAAATAAAACGATATTAAAAATTTCACTTATTAATTCGGAAGATAGTAGTAGCACTTTTTCAATTATTGATACTTTTTCTTATGGTATAGATTTTTTTTCTTTGAATCTTGGGGAGAATAAGCATGATCGATTTGGTGGAGATGTTCAAAATTTAATCGCTGCACTAAAACTGTTTTTAGAACGTTTCGTAAAAGATTGTATCAACAAAAGTGAAATTGAAAGGATTTATAATGAGTATATTTTTACTTTACCTTCTTGTGAAGCAATGTGGCGTTTTCGATTATTCGCGCTTAATTTATCTTCTGAAATCTTCCAGAATAGTATAAAAGAGGAACTATTTTCTCTTTTCAATGGGAATCCATATGATAAATTGATTATTGAGTATCAAAAGTTATTAGGCTTGAATTTTTCCAATATGGCAGAAGTTGACAAGCGTAGTTACGTCGCTCAAGTTTTCGAATTTTTCGGAGCAAAAGTGGCAGATAAGAAAGAGCTTAAGTGGAATAAACAACGCGGATTAGAACTTTTGTCAAATATTTGTCGATACTTAACTGATGAAGAGCTTTCAAAATGTGAAGATGTATTTGAAAAACAATGTATTCTTGACTATAAACCCGAGCCACTATTTCGCAAATTTTTCGCTGGAACCGTAACTCCGATAGGTCCAATTAGCGCCGAAGAATTCACAAAATTTTCTATAAAAGAGATTGCGGAGAATTTGCGAAATAATTGGAGTCCGAAAAATTTATATAATAAATATAAAAATGATGATTTCCTAAAACCACGTAATGCTGAAGGAGTAGGTGAAATCTTAAAAAGTGATATATCTAAAAGATTGCAAGATTATGTCTCAAATGCGGATTTATTTTTTGATCCTCAGTCTTTAGCGCCGCATTATTCTTATTCATTCTTTAGAGGTATTGAAACGGCAATAAAGGATAATATAGATACTGCAAAAAAAGTAGACTGGAGTATTTTAATTTCATTTTTAATTCGTATAAGAGGATTAGGTCAAGAAAATTTATCGAATGACGAAAAAGAAGAGAGAGAAGAATTTGATTCATGGTTAGCTGGATGGGATTCGGTGCATTCAGCTATAGTGGATGTTATACAGATTTTGATTGGTGAAGGAGAGGAAAAACATATCATAAATTTTCCTAAGTATAGAGAGAAATTAATTCAGATTATAAGTTATTTACTTGAATATAAAGATCCAGTGCCCTCTGACGAAAATATTGAGACTGCCAAAATGAAAACTAGTGGAAGAGGCTCCAAAGATTACTTTGTAAGCGATCCATATTCGATGGCCATAAATACTGTTCGTGGAAGAGCATTTCAAGCACTTGTACTTTTTGTATATAGAGACGGCAAAGAGATAAGTAAAGATATAAAAAAAGAATACGAAACTGTTTTGAAAGACGAAAATACTCGCGCATTAATGTTTATGTTCGGGAGATTTTTGCCATCCTTTTATCTAAGAGATAAACAATGGATTAAGGGTTTGTTGGAATTTATTTTTCCAATTGACCCAAGCAAGAATAATCTATATTTGGCAGCATGGGAAGGCTATTTGACTGGCCCATTGTATGAACAAATTTTTGGAGATGAAGATTTTCAAAAACTATATTATAGAGGTTTGAGTGCAAATAGTGGTCAGGATACTCATAGAAAATACGTGAAAGCGCCGGAAGAAGGGATAGCCGATCATTTGGCATTGGCATTCATGCATTATGAAAAGTTTGGATTTAGGAACAACTTATTTCGTGAATTTTGGAAAAGGCAGAACACCCGACGTGATGAATTCATCAGGTATTTGGGCAGCTTGTATATATCTGGTAGTAATGATAATGCTGATAAACTACTAATTAAAAATCCTTTAGCTAAAAAAAGACTTGAAAAAATATGGGATTATGTACTTCAAAACTTTGAAGATCCAAAATTGTTTGAAAATTTTGGTTTTTGGATGAACATTGAAAAGAATGTGTTTGATGAAAAGTGGCTGGCAAAAAATATTGCAAAGACTCTAGAGAAGTCAAAAGGATCAATTACGTGGGATTATGGGTTAACAAAATCTATAACTAGGTTAGCAGAGATTGCTCCAGAAGATTCACTTTTAATAACAAGATATTTCTTCTTTGAAGGAATGAAAGAAGAAAAGCGTAGGCCATTTTATTTAGATGATGAATGGATACAAACGTTCAAAATTTTATATAAAAATCCGATTACAAAACAGGGTACATACAAACTTATAGATGACCTTATTCGTGAAGGTGGTAGCGTTTTTTGGAAGTTAGAAGATTTATTCAATTTATAAGATTATTATACGAAAGATAACTTGCATATTCTTTTATTTGTAATATGGTTGCCGCCAAAATTAAAGATCTAGCTAAAAAATTATTGGCCGAAAAAGATTTTGAAAATATCTTAAAGTTGATAGAAGATTTTAATCAGCCACAATGTAGAAGAAGAGCCAGAGATGAATTAATGGCATTTGTTGGCGTCGTGCCAAAGAGACCATTGTATTATGTCGTCGCCAATATTATTCATCTGCCTGATTTTGGAACTAGAGATATAATCCGTTATTTAGGAGATTATATTGACCAGATAGTTAGGTTTACCCTGGAAGAAAAAAATTTTTTGTCGAGATGGTCGAAGAGGCCGCTCGGACCAAACATCATAAAATTAAAAAAATATATAGACAATGACCTTTATGAATGTTTGTGTTTATTTAATTTGATATATACGCAAGCAAAACATGACTTTAATCATTATAAAGACGAAAGCCTATTTGATTACAAGGACGCAATTTATGTGATATTTATTACTAAGCGATTAGCAAATAGATTACTGCCCCTCTCTGAAAAAGCGAGAGATTATAATAATAGTGGTAAAACTCTTTATAAATACGATCCAGTGGAATAAAATAAATCGCCTAAATGGGCGATTTTTGGTTTTTATAATTTTCAGGATTATTCCGCATATCTATTTCAAGAAGTAGTTGAAAAAAATTGATGAACTGAGTTCCTTGGCTGTATGCTTCCTCGCGACTGATTTCTTTTCCGTGTACTTCTTTATAAATTTTTTGATATTCACTTATACTATCTTTGGGAATCATTTCCCAATGTATTCTTTTATTGCCTGTTTATAACCATCTCGCATATTTAAGCCATCTATTTCATCTATTGATACCCATCTATATTCCGAGTATTCATTATTTTCCATAATTTTATTTTCGTGTGAAATGCAGATATAAATTTTAACAGTAAATTGATACTGTGTTGCATTTACTTCTGAAGAAAAATTCCATGGTTCCAAAGCTGTCTTGATTTCAAAATTTTCCCAGCCTAGCTCTTCTTTGAGCTCTCTTTTCAGTGTTTTTTCTGGAGTCTCATCGTTCTCCATACGTCCACCGGGCATCTCCCAGACGCCCTTATGATCCTTCACTAAAAGGATTTTTTTATCCTCCTCAAATAGTGCTTTTACTGTGGTTTTTTCTATTTTTTTAGTCAAATTCATACATTGACATAGTAAACGTTTTCTGGTATTTTGTAAAGTCAAAGTCGTTTGACCATGTACCTTAACAAGGAGTAGATAGACATGAGGATCAAATATAGTGATCCGCAGGTCCAGTACGGGACTGCCCGTAATCTACTCAACAGAGAGCTTGCTTGGGATAAATACGGCGTCGGCGCTGGTAAATATGGCATAGACTTCATCAACTTCGAGGGAAATGAGCTGGTACTTGATGCCGGTTCAGGAACTGGAAGGGACGTTGCCATAATTAGCCAACGGCTGAACAAAGGCGGAAAAGTCTTTGCCGTAGACATCTCGCAAGCACTGTTGAGTATCACCTGTCAGAGGGCTTGTAACACAATCACCACACCCCTGTGCGCTATTGCGTCAATTGAGAGTCTGCCTTTCGGCGATGGTCAATTTGATGTAGTAGTCGCCAAGCACGTCCTTAACCATGTCGATGATCTTGAGCGTGGAATGAGAGAAACACAGCGAGTAGTGAAGAGGAGGGGAAAAGTAGTAGTCACGACTGGCGTTAAGACGCCCGATGACGATCTGCTGAGAGTGTGCCACCAAGAAGCAATATCGCGTGTTGGCATCGAAACCACTGTGCGTCTTTCTCGTTCTCCTTTCCATTGTGGAAACGCTAGAGAGTACCTCAGTAGTCTCTTCGGAGACGTGAGATATCACTTCTACGGTTTCCAGATGGCGTTCCCTGACGTGGGTAGCTTCATGTTGTATTACACGACACTGCCAAGCTTTCAGGAGTCCACCAGCGATCCGGCAACAAAATCTACTCTGGCGGCAGAAATGAGAAGCTTACTGGCCAGTAGAGAAATGCCGATCGTCTTGGATCGGTCACGCGGAACTTTCGTCTGCACCAAAATCTAGGAGGAGAGAGCGATGTCAGTAAGAATCGGCATCGTCGGTGCAGGCGTGATGCTCAAGTACCAAGTAAACGGATTCCGTTTAGCTGGTGCTGAGATAACCTGCATTGCCGATCCAGACCAAGCTGCTGCCCAAAAGGCGGCTACTCAGTGGGAGATTCCTCGGACCTTCACCTCTCTTGAGACAATGTTAGAGTCAGCATCTTCGGATGTTGACGCTATCAGCGTTCTCACGCCGCCGGTGTGCCACATGAACCTTGCAATCCAAGCTCTTCGAGCTGGAAAGCACGTGTTTTGCGAAAAGCCGCCGGCCATGAACGCTGGGCAGGTTCGAGAGATGGCAGAGGTAGCTCAGGCTTCAGGTCTTCATCTTCTGTTTGATTTCAACAATAGAGCGCGACCGGAAGCAGAGGAGATCATCCGACGTATTAACGAGGGATTCTTCGGGCGAATCAACTCCGCTCAAGCCGTTTGGGTTCGTAGATCAGGTATTCCGGCTTTCGGAAGCTGGTTTACAATCCGGGAGAAAGCTGGGGGCGGTGCGTTGATTGATCTGATGCACATGCTCGATTTGGCTCTGTACTTCATGGGTTACCCCAAGCCGAAACACGTGTTGGGTCAAACTTTTAATGACTTCATGGACGACCCTTCACGCCGGGGAACCTACGGAGTAGCCAAGAGAGACGGTGCTGCAGATGTTGAGTCGAGTGCTCACGCCTTCATCACCTTCCAAACCGGACAAGTTCTTACAGTCCACACTTCATGGGCTGAGATGGTCCGAGAAGAGCAGTGCTTCGTAGTTCTCCAAGGTCAGAAACTCGGAGCTAAGGTTTCAAGGCTGTTTCAAAGCAATACCTGTGATAGCATCACCGGTACTTGCGAGCTGTACTCTCAGGAGTCAGGACAGCCGAGAAACCAAGGCATTACGGTGCCTTTCGACGGTTCAATGGGACGCGTAGCTGCTGCAAGCAACTTCGTGGAAACTCTGCAAAGACAGGCTGAACCGCTGACTACTCCCTTTGAAGCCTGCAGGCTGATGAGCATCGTCGATGCCATCTATATGTCGGCTAAAAAGGGGGGGCCGGTGGAACTCGACTGAAAAGTCGGAAAGGAACTACGATGTTTCGACGCATCATTATCTTAGTGATGGATAGCGTCGGCATCGGCGCTCAGCCTGACGCAGCAGACTACAAGAGCGTTGGCGCTAATACCTTCCATCACGCAGCTGAAGCACACCAGGATTTCAGGGTTCCCAACCTTGAGAAACTGGGTTTCGGTAACATCGTCGGAGTAAGTTGTATCCCGACCGTTCATCGACCTCTTGCGCACTTCGGGCGCATGATGGAAACGACGTCGGGAAATGACACCTTCGCCGGCATCTGGGAAATGGCAGGCGTTACTTTTACAGAACGATTCGCATCGTTCTACCCCAAGATGTCGCTTGACTTGGTGCAGCAAATGCAACAGGCCATAGGCACCCTTACGCTCTGTAACGCCTACATCTCTGGTTTCAAGGTGTTTGACGAATACGCCGACCAACACTTCGCAACAGGTCAGCCTATTGTCTACACCTGTGACGATGGGGTGGTCTTAGTAGCAGCTCACGAAGGTGTTGTTCCACCAGCTAGGCTACATGAGATTGCCCGGAAGATGTCTCGTTTCTTTATCGGGAAGAACGTCACGAGAATCATCGCCCGAGCTTTTATCGGTGAAAAGGATAACTTCGTCCGCACCGAGAATCGGGCCGATATTATCGTGCCGCTTAATAAGAGTTGTGAACACCTATTCCAACGGATTCGAGAAGTCGGAATGCCTTTTACGGCTACTGAACACCTCGCTTCGGTGATAGGCAGTGAGTTCGTCACCGAAGTAATACCTGGGATTATGGATTCGGCTGGTGTTATGGATTCTGTCCTGGAATACCTGAGAGTTGGTAAAGATGGCGTGGCTATGTTCGTTGTGCCAGACTTTGATATGTCTGGCCATGCTCGTAAACCCCGTCAATACGCTCTCGACCTTATGTACTTCGATCAGAGACTTGGCGAGGTTTTGCCGATGATCAACTGCGATGACCTTCTGTTGATTGTGGCTGATCATGGCTGTGATCCGGTTATAGCAATTCGGGGGCATACTCGAGAGTACGTGCCACTTCTAGTACTGGATGGCAACGGTGGTTCTAGCTCAGACCTGGGAACCAGGACGAGCTTTGCCGATCTAGGCCAGACTATCTGTGGTTTGATAGGAGCCAATCCCATTCCTCTTGGCGAAAGCTTCGCCGGCATCCTTAAGGAGTGATCATGCACGAAGAACCTTTGCTGGCAATAAACGGTGGAAAAGCCGTTTATCCAGGAAGCCTCAAACGAGGTCGGGTCTTCGGTGAAGAAGAGCGGCAGGCCGTCTGGGAGGTAATGGGAAAGGGCGTAGTCTCAAAAGCTGGCATGGGTGAAATGGTGCAACGGTTTGAATGGGAATTCGCCGCTTATCACCAGATGCCCTACGCCATAGCGACCACGTCCGGTACCAGTGCCCTTCACACGGCTGTCGACGCTTTGCAGATAGGCCCGGGAGACGAAGTCATTGTCCCTGACTTGACCTTCGTTTCCACAGCTTCAGTAGCTTTACAAGCGGGAGCGAAAGTCGTCTTCTGTGACATTGACCTCGACACCTTCAACCTGTCCGTGACTGATCTCAAAGCGAAGATAACCCCCCGTACCAAAGCAGTGATCGTGGTACATCTGTACGGCAGACCCGCCGATATGGACCAGATCCTGCAACTGACAACAAAACACGGTATTCGTCTGATCGAAGACTGTGCTCAGGCCCATGGAGCCACCATCTGCGGGCAACTCGTAGGAACGTTCGGTGACTTGGCTTGCTACAGCTTCTATCAGACGAAGAACATGAGCTGTGGAGAAGGGGGAATGGTCATTACCGCTAATGAGGAGCTGGCTCAAAGATGCAGGTCTTTGACCCGACACGGACTTATCGGCGATGACTTGGGTGTCTACAACTACGATAAGCTTGGCTACAACTACGCAATGACTGAGCTTCAGGCGGCAATTGGTATTGTGCAGTTGCGTAAACTCGCAACTCTCAACCATTACCGTCGTCAGAATGCCAAGCTCTACCGTGAAGGGTTGGACACTCTCCCGTTGCACTTCCAGGAAGACGCGGATGGTCACGTGGACCACTGCTTGACTGCAGTTCTTCCAGCTGAACTATCGCGTGAATGGTTTCTTAAGGCTGTGAGAGCTGAAGGGGCAATGGTCAACTGCCTTTATCCGTTAGCATTGTCGAGAACAGCGATATTTGTCGGCTCCAATCAGCCTACAGTATCGCATCGAGTCGCGACGTCACTGTTCAACCTTTACACCAACCCTGACGTGTCCTACGCCTTCGTAGAAGTGTGTTGCACAGCCATACGCAAGGTGTTGGGCTACGGGAGGTGAGTCATGAAGCACTTGTCCTATGTTGAGGCTGCTGATATGGCACACCTCTTGGCCCTCAAACAAGAGCGTCAGATCACGATCAGTTTAGCTCTCCCCGTCAGAAACGAGGAGGCGACCATTGGTCGTGTCATCGAGTGTGCCAGATCGTGCCAGCCGTTAGTTGACGAGATTATCGTCTTGGACAGCGGTTCTACCGACAACACGCGGGAGGTGTGTTCAAGGTTAGGACTGGATGCGATCCCTGACGAACAGTTGGCCAAGGCCATGTCTATCCCTCTAGCCAGAGGAAAAGGATGGAATCTGTGGAGCAGTGTCTACTTCACGCGCGGTGATGTCATCGCCTGGATTGACACTGACATAGAGAACATCCATCCGCGCTTCATCCAAGGAATCGTCGCTCCTTTCCTGATGGATCCCGAGGTGATCTTTGCCAAAGGTTACTACAAGCGACCCAAGGGTGATGCCCGGGTGACCGAGATTCTTGCTCGGCCTTTCCTCAACATGCTGTTTCCCGAAGCTGCGAGTTTCATACAACCGTTGGCGGGGGAATACGCTGGGACTCGCGAGTTCCTCGAGAAAGCCACTTTCTACTCCGGGTATAGTGTAGAGGTGGCTATTCTGCTCCAAGCAGTACTTGAGTATGGACCGGAGAGAATCACCCAAGTGTTCCTCGACCAGCGGGTACATCCGCTTCAAGATGTCCCGTCGCTTGGCAGGATGGCAGGTAGCATCCTGTACACTCTCCTGCATCTAGCTGAGCACTACAAGCGATTGACGCTTCAAGTGGATGTTCAGCAGGAAATGAGGGTGTTCAACGCCACCATCGATGGCGACAAGAACATCACCTCGGAAACGCTCAACGTCGCAGACACCGCTCTTCCTCGTGTGGTTGACCTTCCCAACTACCGGGAGAGGTAGTCTGCACAGACAAAAGGGCCCGATGAACGAACATAACATTCTGACATCCGGGCCCTTTGAATTTGATAAAAAATTATCTAAGTTCTCTATAATAATCGAAACTATTTTTAGTTAAAGATAAATTGAGTGGTAATTGCTCATTTTTTTGTTTATCATCTAATTCGGCTCGCATTTTCCCAAAATCCATACATCTACGCAGGTAATGTGGGATAGATGGGTCGATTTTTATAATTGCGGAGTATAAATTTTTTCTAGAAAAACTATTTAATCTGTTTTTTACTATTAAGTTTGTCAGTTTTGGCACTAAATGGGGATTACCTAGCCGACATATGATATACGCTCCAACAGTGATATCCTCACCTAGAATAATGGTGGCCTCAAATAAGTGATCTGCTTTTTGGTATATGTCACTTTTTGGTACTTTATTCCAAACAAAACTAGCCATTTCATATTCATCAACTGGATTAATATCAAAGTTAATGTTAAATGTTTTTGGTCTAGGCGTGCCAACAAAGCCAACGTCATCTTGATAATTGCTGGTAAAATAAGCCGGCATGGCTCTTTCGGCACTTGTAATTAAATCGTATATGGATGTAATTACAATTTTTTTCTTATTTGGCCAAAGCATAATAAAAATTATTTTCTAGTGTAATAAAGGATAACTGTAGTATTCAAAAACATCATTAGAATTACTCCTATAAACATTAAACCACCAGATGGTACTTGTGCCAAGGAAAGGAACCAAAATTCTCCAAATTCGAAAATAACAAACAAGAATCCGCCAATTAAAATCAAATTAATTAAAGTGTACAAGATGATACTTAACTTGGCTGTTTTCTCTTTAGTCATAAATTTGAATTAATGATACAAAAAAGGCCTCGCGCCAGTTGGCAACCCCTTGCGGTGTTACCACTACGCCCTTTCAGGCATAGACCTATCCTACAAGTACCGGTCACGAGACCATCTCTGTGTAGGATAGGTATTTGAAGCCATGCTCCAAAAATGGAGTTTAGGCCTTTTAATTGTAAGTTGAGTTTATCAAAAAAGAGCTATTTATTCAAGCTGGCGACTTGTTTATCAATAATATAAGGTGTATGATTTTATTAGTTATATGAATCAGATAGAGTGTACAATTAACGTCATGAATCTTCTTCTTTCTCAGTGGATGTTTTTTGATCAAATTAGTAATCCATTTTTTTATATTGATATAGATATATTTGCTGATGCCGCTGGTGGCCGCGCTAATCTGGTGAAAATAATTGAGGATTTTGAAAGGAGGAAGTGCGTAAAAAATGTTAGAGGGGTTAATGATACTTCAGAGTGGCGTACCATAATTTTATCTAACGGCGATAGATTGTCACTAAATATAATGCAAGATAATTTAGAATATTATAGAGAAGTTTTGAAGAAAAATATCGCTAATAAAAATATCAGTTTAAGTAATTTTGATATTTCTTATGATGAAGATAGAAAAATATTAATAATTGGTAATGAGGAAATTTTGATAGATAATTCAACCAACCAAGATTATTTATGTAAAATCATGTTTAAGAGGGGGGTTGGTGTGCCAGTATATTGGGTGGATATATATGAAGCAATTCAAGGTGGGCACGAGCCAGAGAATGATAAAAAATGTAAGAAGATAATAGAAGATACGGTTTATATGGTTAACAATAAAGTCAGGGGGCTTATAGGAACCAATGATTTGTTATTTCGCAGTAACAAGGGCTATATAATAAGACAATATTGATAAAATACGATCCGTAAGTGGGCCGTATAGAGCTGTTTTATAGTTAAAGTGATTATACTTTAACTTTTTTGTTTTTGTTGGAGTTCTATTAAAAACGTCCTAATAACAGGGGGTGAAGTACTAAAAATAAAAAATCTTAGTATTAATACCCCCACTACATATTAGTGTTTTTGTAAAAGTTGAAAATAAAACGGTATTAAGCAGAGGGAGTGATGCCTTGCACTCAATTTATTGTTCATTTGATACAAATTTAACAGGGTGCGACATGTAAGATATATAGGTTTTAATAGGCGAAAACGTATTTTATGGCTCAAAATGCCAAAATACAAAAAGTACGTAAATGACACAAATTATATGGTTGAAATTAAGGAAATAATAAGCAAATTTATGGATCAGAAGGAATTTGCTGAAGATCGCTCAAAAGCCACGATAGATAATTATCATTGGGTTTTTAAGCATTTATTACAATTAATGCCTGAAATCAAAGTCTTGAATGACATTAATCATGACAATGTGGTCGAATTTTTGAAAAGAGTCAGTACTAGAGAGAAAACCGTGGGCCATGAAAAGGTAGTGGGTATAAGCACCAGTACTAAAAGGACTTATATTAGTAAATTAAATACTTTCTGCGTGTGGTTGAATAGGAATGGTTATAAAAGAGATAATCCTATGGATAAGGAGAGTATGCCGCGCCCAAAGATTATATATAAAAATAGGAAATACTTGGATTTAGATCAGGTAAGAAGGATATTGGTAGCCATTAGTCATAATATACGTTGGAGCAGTAATTTTATTAAAGCCAGAAATGAATTGATAATAGTTTTGGCCATTACTTGTGGTTTGAGAAGATCTGAGTTATTAGGCATAACTTTGTCAGACATAGATTTAGATAATCGTAAAATTACTATTAGAGGGGTGACATCAAAGAGTAAAAAAACTAGATTTTTACACATTAATGCTTGGTGTATGGATATATTAAAAAAGTATCTATTGGAGAGGCGTAATAAACATTATAAAAATCCACATTTGTTTGTTTCTGATATGGTTGATAGGCCCTTTACGACACATGGGTTAAAGCACATGTTGAAAAAGGTAGAGAATACCTCTGGCATTGATTTTCACATGCACAATTTCAGGCACACGTTTGCCTATATTTTGAAAAAAAACAACACAAACACTTCTTCGATACAGAATTTGTTGGGGCACAGTGCCGTGCAACATACTCAAAAATATCTAGAAAATTTTCCAGATGACGAAAATGATAAATATATTGATCAAGTCACCCTTCAAAATCTTAAATAATTGTGCTAATATGATAATAGAAATAATTAAAATTAGTTGTAGTGTAAACGGGTCATTGCCACGGCATAAAAATTTTAATAGTTTTTCCAAATTATTCCCTAAGATTAGCTGAGGACAATAGAATCAGCACAGCGACCATTCATGGTAAGGCGTAGGTCCGCGGTTCAAGCCCGCGAGACGGCTCCATTCGACTCCATCCCGCTTTGCGTGACTTCGCTCGTGGTCTACGTTCTCGGCTTTGCCTTGAACTCCGACCACCATAAAGAGGCGAGTGTCACGAGTGAATTAAGCGCATCGAGGGGCACGAGATAAAATAATAAGTGGAATAAAAATCAGCACTGTTAGCTGGTTTTTTAATATTTATCCCCAAGTTTGCGGGTGTTTTTTTATTTTTTTATGATGACTATGGTATAATATAATATATAAAAGTTGATTGCTTGACAATTTTTTGTAATTATACTATAATATAAAATTAAGATTAATTATGCCAGAATTTTTCCTCGACAAAAAAAATTTTCCCGATGATAACAATGTGGGGAGCACTGATTATTCTGGTCCCCATTTTTTTCATAAATTATTCATTCCTAGCCAACACAATAATTATAAACCGCATGCTTTGCACGGTAAGCGTCTAGCTTTTTATTCTTTGGCGGCAATTTTAATCAAGGCTTTGGTAGTGGCCTTAGCCTTATCTTTTCCTATTCAGGCTTGGTTGACACCGGATTTACTTTCAGAAGAAAGCGGACGAATAGTAGAATTGACCAATAATTTACGCATCAGATTAAACATTAGCCCGTTGCGTAACAATGAAGTTTTGCAGCAGGCGGCTTTAGCTAAAGCCGAGGACATGTTGGTCAACCAATATTTTGCTCACGTCAGTCCAGATAAAAAAGGTTTGAAACATTGGCTGCAGATTTATCGCTATAATTATAGTGTGGCTGGTGAAAATTTGGCCTTGGGTTTTTCTAGCCCGGAAGCGGTAGTGCAAGCTTGGGAAACAAGCCCTACCCACTATGCTAATTTAATCGATTCGGACTATAAAGATATCGGCGTAGCTATGATCGCCGGCACTTATCAGGGTTTTGATACCACTTTAGTGGCTCAATATTTTGGTACTCTAAAAAATGAGCCCAGCATAGAGACATCAACATCGATTTTTGGTCCTGAAAATACTTTGACACCAACTAGCACTAGTCAAACCAGCACCAATGCAGTTTTGTCCAGCAAAGATTTACCAGAGACAAGCGCAAGCTTGCCAGTTGTTCCTGTTGGCAAGCCGGTCTTGGCTAACCCGCGCCTGATGTCGCCTGCAGATAATTTTTTGACCAAGGATAGTAAAATTCATCTTGTGATCAGCGCTCCGCGGGCCGAGGGCTTGACTGTTTGGGTCAATAAGCAGGCCAAGTGGCAGGGTCAGGTCGATTTTGATAAAGCCGAGACCGACCTAATTTTGCCAGAAGGCGAAAATAAAATTATCTTGCAAGCTGATGGATTGGAGCAGACAGTTTATTCTACTATTTATACCATAAAAGTTGACATGGCCGCTCCTCAAGTGGATCAGGAACGTACTCACATCTCTGCTTTGCAGCCCAGTGGCCAAGACCAAGTGGTTATAAAAGCGGAAGTTTACATGAGCGCAGATACTAGGCTAGCCACTATCAAAATAGATAAATATAATATAGATTTGCAGCAAGATAGTTTTGATAAACAAAAATGGACCGGACATCTGATTATTAGTGAAGAAGAAAACGAGCAGTTATCCAATCCAGTCGTGCCAGCCAGTATTAGCTCTGTGGATTTGGCGGGCAATACAGCTATTGAGGATATTAGTTGGGGTGCGGTTATACCAAAGGAAACCACTCCCTTGAGCCAATATTTATTTTTGAAGCAAAACCAAACAAATTATACAGCTCCGCTGTTTGACATTAGCTCGATATATTATAAATTTATTTTGGTTTTAGCTTGCCTGGCGCTTTTGTTGAATATTTTTATTGAAATAAAAAAACAACACCCCAAAACCATTGCTTCAACCATGTGTTTCATTGCTTTGTTGGTTATTTTGATTCTGATTTAATTATTGTTTTATCTATTGACAAAAGTTTGAAATTGTGTAAAGGTATGGCAAGAAACACAGGTTTTTTAATTAATAATTTATTAATAGTTATGAGTAAAAATTTAACCAAATTTCTGGCTTTATTGATTGCCTTGAGCGTTTCTGCTTTGAATTCCGGCCTATTTAGCTATAGCTACAATGTAGCTTTGGCTGCCAGTGAAGAAGGATTGGAAGAAAGTTTAACATTGCCAATTCGCGAGCAAAGCCGCAATAAGCAAGAAGTGACCCCAGATCAAACCCAAGAAACAAACACAGTAGAGCAAGTGCAGTCAATCGCCCCCAAGGGTGATGGTGCCAGCAAGGTGACTATCTGTCATTTGACCGCAGGTAATCCAAATAATGCTCACACCATTGAAGTAAGCGTCAATGCTCTCGAGGCCCATTTGGCGCACGGCGATACTATGGGTGTATGCTCCGCGCCAGTGGATCATTGTGCCGCCCTAATGCAAAACATCAAGAATTTTCAGGGTGTACATGCCAATATCAAGAATGGCACTTATGATGCCGCTTTTGATTTAGACGCCGATGACGCAATTAATTTATCTGATGTGGTAATTGCTACTGCCGCTCAACCATCTGCTGATGTCAATGGCGATGGTGTTGTCAATTTGACCGATGTAGTTTTAGCTGCCCAGTGTGTAAATTCTGATCCAGTGCATCAATATTGCAGTGTCTTGGTACAAAACATCAAGAATTTTCAGGGTGTACATGCCAATATCAAGAATGGCACTTATGATGCCGCTTTTGATTTAGACGCCGATGGTGCAATTAATTTATCTGATGTGGTAATTGCTACTGCCGCTCAACCATCTGCTGATGTCAATGGCGATGGTGTTGTCAATTTGACCGATGTAGTTTTAGCTGCTCAATGTCATTTTGAAGTGCCGCAATTAGAGCAGCCGCAGATTCAAAATCCCCCCAGAAATAACCCGGAGATTAATAATGTCGCTATCATTCCACCAACCGAAGAGCAATGTCATGCCTTGATTGCTGATATGGAAATGGTGCAAAGCGCTGATCATTCTCTGCCCGGCGATCTAAATGGCGATCATGCAGTCAATTTGACCGATACAGTTTTATTGGCTGAGTTGGACCGAGGTGGTCAGAATGGTGTTACTGATAAAGTGATTAATTTAACCGACGTGGTGTTGTTGGCTCAATTCTGCCACGATTTTATTCCTGCCGAGAACCCCGTTGCCTTAACAGAAACTACACCAGCTAATCCCGGCAATAGTAGTGGTAGTTCTGACAGCTATATAGTTCCTACACCGACCTTGCAGCCGCAAGTTTTATCTGAACAAGTTAACGCTAGTAATTGCAAAGTTGATAAAGATGTGGCCAATAAAACAAAGTTCGCTAATGGTACTTTATTGCGAGCTTGCAACGCTAAGATATATTTGATTAAGGATGGACAGAAGTTATATATTGAGAATTTGGCTACTCTCAAGAAGTATGCCGGCAAGAGAATCTATAATGTCAGTCAAGATGTTTTGGATTCATACCCTGATTGGACGCCGAAGGTTTCAGCTATCAAGCCAAAGCCCGCTAATCAAATAGTTAAGTCATCAATCAAGTCAAGTAAATAAAATTCATAGCCCAAGCTCACAAGGCTTGGGCTATTTGATTGTACGACATTAAATTTATATTTTGTCAAGCCGTTGACAATTGTAAGTAGCGTGTTGTATATTTAAAGGTCAATTGACATTTCTAAAGTGATTCTTATATACTTAAAATATTAGTAATATTTTTATATATATTTTTTATTAATTATCTTATTTCAAGCCTATGAGTAATAAAATTTTTAAGTATTCAACTTGGCTGGTTTTTGTGACAGTTTTGGTGTGGTCCATCAGTTTTGGCTCGCAACAAATTATCAAAGCCCAAGCCCAAGAAGCTGGCGAATTACCTCTTGAGATACCTTTGCTTATCAATGAGGAAAAACCAAACCCCGACCCAGTACCAGTGCCGCTGGCCATGCCGGCGCCAACTACGCATGGTGCTTGGTGCAGTGCCTTGTTAGGCATGATGTCCTCGACGGCCCATCATGATAATCAGGTTATTAACATCGATGATTTGGGCGGTGTGAATTTGACCGATACAGTGATGCTAGACGATTGGTATAATACCGGCAACAATGATGCCTGCTATTCCCGTTTTGAGCCAAGTCCCGGTAATTTTAACTTTAACCAAAGCAACTATCAAAATATTGATTGGTGTTTGGGTTTAAAGCAAGGGATTACTGACGGTACCGGCTCAAGTACCGGAGACCCCAATTTTTCCCCGATATTTGATTTGAATGACGATGGTACTATTAATCTTACAGACGTAGTTTTAATGGCTCAATTAGTCGGGGCTGATGATCAGGCAGCTTGTTATTTGCACTATGTGCCGCCTATGCCTAGCTGGCCAGAGCCAGACACAGTGCCGCCAGTTATCACTTTGTTGGGTTCTAACCCGGTAGATATTTATGTTGGCGATAGCTATACTGATGCAGGCGCAACTGCCTCAGATGATATAGATGGTGATATTAGTGCTAATATTGTTTTATCTGGCACAGTAAATACTAGCACGGTTGGCGCTTATATTTTGACTTATGATGTATCTGATGCCGCTGGCAATCCAGCCGTACCAGTCACCAGGACTGTCAATGTGGCTGCCCAGCCAACTCCACCACCTCCAGCTCCAAGTGGCGGTGGCGGCGGTGGCGGCTATATGCCGATCAGCATTTTTAATGTTCAAGTGACACCTGGTACAGATAAAGCCACTATTACTTGGCAGACCTCCAGAGATTCTTTGACTTGGATGTTCTATGGCTTGGATACTTATTTGGAGACAGAGTCAAAAGATGATGTCTATAAACCAACGCATAAAATAGATTTGACTGGCCTTAAACCAAATACCACTTATCATTATCAATTGCGGGCCAGAGATAGCGGTGGTAATACGGTTTATGACACTGAACACACTTTTACCACCCTGACGGTTGGCGGTTTGGTACCCCAAGTCTTGGGCGTCAAAGAAGATGCCAATGCCTGCGTGCCCAAGATTGATCAAGACATAAAGAATGTGAAAACTTTTGCCAACGGTAAATTGATCAGAAGTTGCGGCCCAGAAGTATATCTCATTGTACAGGGCAAAAAGTTTCATATCATGAGCTGGCAGATTTTGCACGACAATTTCTTTGGCAAGAGAATTTATAATGTCAGCCAAGAGGTATTGGCCTCTTATCAGAATTTTCAAGGCACAGTCAGCGGTCTGAAAATAAAACAATAACTCTTTAATTTTCCGCGTCCCCATTTTTCAAGCCGTAGGGCTTAGATGAATGGGGACGTTTTGGTTTTTCTAAAAACTTATGTTATAGTTTGTGATATGCCGGAATTACCAGAAGTAGAGACAATTAGGCGGGGATTGGCGAATAAAATTTTGGATAAACCCATAGTCGGTGTGGTGGTGCGCACCAAATCGCTGGTCAAGAGTGATTTTAAATTTTTTAAAAAAAATTTACAGCATAATAAATTTACCGACATCAAGCGCCTGGGTAAATTGTTGATCTGGCGACTGTCCCGGGGCGAGCATTATCTGTTGGTGCATTTGAAGATGACCGGTCAGTTGATTTATGTGTTGGGTGATAGCATCATTGCCGGCGGGCACAATCTGCCGAATTTAGGTAAGCTGCCTAATAAATATTCTCATATCATTATCAAGTTTGCCGACGGCTCGCGTTTATTTTTTAATGATCTGCGGCAATTCGGATATTTTAAGTTGCATCCCAAAAAATATCATCAGCAGATAGCCGGCCAATTTGGCATTGAGCCTTTGACCCCAGATTTTACGCTGATTAATTTTACCAAAGCCTTGGCTAAGAGGCGGATCAGTATCAAAGCTGTTTTATTGAACCAGAAATTAATTGCCGGCCTGGGCAATATCTATGTTGATGAAATTTGTTTTCGCAGTCAGGTCAGACCAACTAGAATAGTGGCTAGCTTAAAAGCGGCGGAAATAAAAAGATTATATTTGGCTTGTCTTTATATTATCAAAAAAGCAATCAAACATCGCGGCACGACTTTTAGCGATTATCTTGATACTGATGGCAGGGTTGGCAACTATGAAAAATACCTCAAAGTCTATGGCCGGGCAGGGGAAATGTGCAGTCGTTGTCATCGGGCCAGCATAAAAAAAATAAAATTAGCTGGCCGAGGTACTCATTATTGCCCGAATTGTCAATTTTAAACTCTAAGCAAAAAAAATTGTTTTTTAGCCCTTAAATTGGGTGTTTTTTGTTAACTATTGACTTTTTTCTAAATATATGATTTAATATAATGTTAGCCAAAGATCGTATGGTCTTTGGCCAGCGATCTTTGAAATTGGGAGTTAACCAAGTTCCTGGGCTTTGAATAGAAGGGACGGTGCGTCATGTTCGATTGGATTTCTTTGCACAATGGGGTTGCGGCTATACTAGCCGCGATCCTGACTTTCGGAGGCGTGCTGATTTCGGCCATTTGGCCCACCCAGGTCAAGTGGTCGAGGACTACCAAGATCATCACGACGGTCATCACGACTATCGTGATCCTGGTGGTCTGCGGCCTGGTTCTGAATCATGCTGGCGTGGATGTCCTGAGCGTCTTCGGCGACTCCAAGTCTGCCGAGACGGACAGCGGACAGCCGGCCAAGGGATTTCCTTGGTTGCGCATCATCATCGCTCTGGCTTGGGCAGTCTACTTTGGGTACATGACTAAGAGTACCATTGAACCCAAGGAGTGGTCCATTGAGAAGGACGAAGATGGCAACATCATTAAGCCGGCGCGTGTGCGCTGGTCCAGTGTGTTGTCGTGCGTACTTCTCGGGCTATTCGGATCCCTCACTATCCTCGGAGTGCATCTAGGTAAGCTTTGGTGGTTCTGCTTGGCGGCGCTGGTGTTTGACTGTCTATACATCGTGCCATTTCTCCACACCTATGCCATTTTCGTTCTTCAGCATCAGGTGGCGTTCTGGCAGAGGGGGTTTCGTTTCGGCTTTCCCAGTTTCTTCAAGTCTGGCGTGTGGCAGATTTGGAATCTGTCGCGGGCCAAGATTGAAGCGAACTTCCCCACTCAGCAACTGCCGACCGGCGATACGCCCTTGATGATCAAGGCGACTGCCAAGGCGACTGGTGATCCAACTTCGGAAGATGAGACCCTGAGCAGTACTATTTCACTGGAGAACTGGGTCTTGTTCTGGACCAACTGGTGGCCCTGGAAATTTATCAGGTACTCCAGGACGGACAGGGAGCAGATCAAGACCATCGTGTTCAATATCATTGAAGCGATGGAGACCGAGCTGCTCCTAGAGATGCCGTTCATGATTGCCCGACAACTGAAGAAGTACTTCATCACCAACGTCGACCTTCAGCATGCAGCTGACCAGGCCGGCCTGGGTGGACTGTGCGAAACTCTAATTAAGAGCGATGCTCCGGAGAGCGACTTTCTGCATCTCGCTTCTAGGGTGTTTCGTCACAACAAAACGCAGATGGATCTCTACAAGCGCTTTCTGGAGCTCCGCAAGCGCGTGTTGGTCTTGATCGGGTGCTACATCGAAGACATCCGAGTCAAGGATCGCAATGCGCCTCCGGACATCGAGGCGGCCATTAACAGTGTCACCTTGGCTAGGCTGGCCCTCCAGAAGGCCTTGATCAACGTTCAGATCCTGGGGGCTGATGGTAACGCCATCAGCGCTCGGGATGCCAACTCCCTGAAGGGCGTGCTGACTCTTCTCAAGGAGGATGACAACGCTAGCCTTCTGCTCGCTTGGACCGAATTCAAGCGGGCCACGGAGAACAGGAATATCAGCATCAACCCGGGCGGCATTGATCTGCAGAAGATCTTGGCTGCCTTGGTTGCAAGGGCCTAACTCCCAACTCCTCGTGCCCATTGCGTGGCGCGGGAACCCCGTCTAGCTGCTGGCAACAGTCAGCTGGACGGGGTTGTTTTTTTTGGAAATAAATGCCATAATATTAGTAGTTAAAATTATTATTAAAACAAAAATATTTACCCCGTTAGATATATACAATAAATCGAATCGGGGTTAATATAATAACAAAATAAAAAATTATTAATTTTTTATGAACATGAAAAATCCAAATATTTCTAATGGGGCGGAAGACATAATCCAAAATTTTGCCCTGGATTTATTGAAACAAGCCGGCATTGATAATATGCCTGAAGAATTTAAAAAAGAATACTTGGAAAAATTGGCCATAGAAGCGGAAAGACGTTTAGGCGTAATGGCCATGGAAGAATTAGACGCCAAAGGCCTAGAAGAGTTTGAGGCTTTCATGAGCACGCGAGAGGCTCCAAAATCAGAGGAATTTTTGGAGTTTTTTAATAGCCACATTAGTGATTTTTCTGCCAAAGCTAATCAGACTTTGCAGGATTTTGCTAAAGAATTTTTGTCTAGCGCAGCCGACTTAAAGAGCGCCAAAATATAGAAATAGACTTTTATGACCAATCAGGAAAAAATTGAACGCTTTCGTCAAATTTTTGCTGATTTTTTGGCTACCCTAAACAAACTAAAAAAAGTGGTGGCTGATAGATCAGCTAATCGAGTCAAGGCGCAAGAAAAAGCAAAAATTGATGAGTTATTAGCTAAAATAAATAAGGATTATTAATATGCCAGAAGACAAAAAACCAGTAGGCGGCCAGGAAGTCCCCCAACAAGCAGGCGAGGTCGTGCCGGTCGAAGCAGGCCCAGAATTTGTGGCCAAAGAACAGGCTAATACCCATCGTCAAATAGAAGGTGCTTTGGCAGATTTTACAGAATTATTGACAGCGGATAGCGCTAATCGAACTGAAGTTGCTCAAGGACAAGCTGCTGCGGAAACCGCTCACACTGAAGTAGATAGAGTGGCTGCCGAGCCGGCGACTATAGGGCCGGCAATGGTCGGCGAAAGAGAGGAAAGTGAGACAGGAGCACCGACTTTATCACCAGAGCTTACGCTTGAGTTATTAAAATCCCTGGGTATTGATCTTCTTTTGCAATCAGTTATTTGGAAAAATTTAAAACCAGAAGATCAGCGGGCATTGCGCAATTTAGTGGCAGCCGGCGATAATAGTAAAATTATTGATTTTTATAGGACAAAGCAGGCCGAGATACAAAAAGAAAGAGCTGTTCAACGGGAGGCCTTGGTTGAAAGGATTAAAGCATTAAGAGTTGGAGATGTTATTGTTTCAAAGTCTGGCACTCGCCGTAAAGTTTTAAACATAGGGCCAGAAGTTGTTACGTTTGAAAGGACTGCTCCAGGCAAAGCTCCTGAACAAGAAGATATGAATATTGCCTCACAATTATTATATGATAATAGTTGGATTGATAAAATAGAAGACGTGCAAATAAAAGGCATGGCGACAGAGTCTCCTGAGCCGGCAAAAGCAGAGAAGCGCTATGCAAAATTAGAGCATGATCCTCGTTATGTCGAGCTTTTAGAACGGCAGTGTCTGCTATATTTGATGACCAAGGATCCAAACAAGGACATATTTTTATCCAAATACAGCGGTCAGTGCAATGATGATGGCTTTCTTTTGGATAAAGAAGGAAAATCAACTCAAGTTTTGCCAAGCCAGTGTATTGGCGAAGAGGGCTTAGCTGAAGCCGGGAGATTAGCTAAGCAAGAATTTATTAATTTATATATAGAAAAAGACCTAGGCTATTTGGATATTGATCCAAAAGCAATTTGGGAGAAATTGACACCAGAGGATATCAAAGTTTTGCAGGATTTGATGCAGAATGGCGACACTGCAAAACTGGAAGAATTTTACAAGACAAAGATCAAAGATGTTTTAACAGAACAACAAAAAGATGCGGCTAATAATGAGCAGCTATTGCAAGAGTCAGCTGCATCTATCAATGCCATTATTCAAGAAACCGTCGAATTTGAGGCCCAGAGGGCATTATTAAAAAGCGGCGCCAAAGGCAAGGGTGCTATGGTTGCTAAATTGGCTGTCAATGCGGCTATAATGGCCGGTGCTTCTTTTATGATTGGAACCCTAGGTATTGCTACGGGTGGCATAGGGGTAGTTGGTGCGGCTGGAGCTATGGCCGGAGTCAGACTTTTATCTAGGAAAATAAATGAAAGACAGGAGAGAAAAAATGCAGTCCAGCGCCAAAAAGATTATGAAGATGACTTAGCTAAAGAAAAATCAGAGGCTCTAAAAAATTTATTTAGTCAGAACAATATAGAAAAGTTGCGCTGCCAATTAAGTGGCCACATTGCCAATGTTTTGCGGGAGCAGACCAGTGAGCAGGCTTTGCAAGCTCTGCGGGGGTATAAGCAGGCTGGTGGCGAAGGCGAGGCAGAAGTTCTAGACGCTAGATTGCGCGATGTAGAAAAGGAGCTTTATTTGAATGCTTTGACTAAAGTAAAAGCCGAATATCCAGAATCCAGTATAGAGCAGCAGAAAAATATGGCCCTGACTATGGCTTTGACTTTAGGGCAGCATGAAAGGACGGAAAATGACGCTCGACAAAGGCTAGAAGCCATTAGGCAATCAAAACCAGCCTTGTATAAAGTCATTGAGAAATATAATTTATTGAGTGCTGGTCGGCCAGACAGGAAACCAGCCGGCATGACATCTCAAGAAGAAAGCGTTTGGCGCAAATCAAAGTATGAATTAATGAGTCTTGGCATTGGTACAGCTGTCGGTGTGGCTGTCAGAACCTCTGGTATAGGCAGAATAGCTATGGGCGCAGTGGTAGGCGCTGGTATTGGCTATAAAGTTGGCGAAGCTATAGAGAAAAAGGCAGAGCAAAAGGCTTTGGCAGAAATTGCCAAAATGGTAGATGAGGGCGAAGCAATGATTCGAGATATTGAATTACCCTCAGATCAAATAGCTGATTTAAAAGACAACAGTATTTTTGTAAAAAGTAAACTAGATTTGGGTTTATTGGATAATGATCCGCTTTTGTATAGTCGGGCAGAAAATTTTGTTCATCAGGTGCAAAAATTGGAGCTAGCCAATCAGGAGTCTTTGCAGAAATTATTATCCAGTTTAAGTGAGCGGACGGATAAGCGTGCTAAACAAGTGGAAGATGACTTACAAATAATTGGCGGCAAGATCAAGAATCGACGCCTCTGGACAACTATCGGTGGTGCTGTGGTCGGCGGAGCACTGGCCTGGGCAGCCGGGGAGCTGACTCATAAAAAACCAGAGCAGGATAATACTCATCCAGTTGGGCAAAAAGAGCCGCCAACTGCCGGAGCAGAACAAACAGTGGTACCGCCAGCTGAACAAGCTCCGCAAATACCCATGGAGTCCGAAGTACAGAGTGGTGATTCTGTTTGGAAATTAGCCAAAGAGCAGCTGGAACAGCGCTATGGCCATGATAGGTGGGAAACTTTTGGTGAAGCTAGACAAACCCACATGATTGATGAAATTAAAGATCAGGTAGCAGCTCATCCCGAGGCCTATGGCCTGCACCATGATATAGACGAGCTGCGTGTAGGAGAAAAAGTTGATTTTTCACCCTCATTTAGTAAACCAGACGCCCTGGCGCAATTGGAATTGCATGCCGATCAACACAGCGCAGCCGAATTACAAAATATTATCCACACCAATGCTGATTTGCGAGCAGCGGCTGATCATGGAGTGCATTTGACCAATGAAAATGTTGACCAAGTGGCAGCTGCTGTCAGACAGCACGGTGTTGATTATTTGAGCCAGGATGGCTCGGTGCATGATTGGGCTTGGCATGGCCAGGCAGTAGATAGAATGCCAAATGGAGATTTTGTGGTAGTTGATTCGGGCCAACATTTACAGACTCCAGATTTGGCAGAGACAATAAATCAAGGATCTCAAAAAGACTCAGAAGTGGTTGCTCAAGAAACTGCTACCCAAGCGGCTGCTGCTCAAGAAACGGTTGCACAGACAGCCCAACAGCCAGTTGAGCAATTTTTGGCTAGTAGTGATCCCCAGCACTACAACCACGATGTTTATTTGACGGCCAAGGGCAACGGGCAGCTGGATCAAATATTCATGAAGGCCGCAGAATCAAAAGATCAAGTGGTAATGGAACGCTTTATCCGTGATTGGGCGGGCGATCATGAAATATCGCAAAATCAGCAAGATATATTTTTAGCCACATTAAGAGATAATGATCGTATTGATTTGACCTTAGCTGGCCGGCTGGAAGTCAAAAATTTAGAAGTTTTGCAGCAAAACTATGAAGCCTTTAAGCACAATCTTTTGGATAGCTATCATGATGTAAAACACATGCCAGCCGGTGAATGGCACCCAGTCCAAGCGGGCAATGAATATGCTTTGGTGCAAAAATACCACACTTCTGTTTGGCCAATAAGACGGGATCATTGGCTGATAGATACGGATGGCAATACGGAGGTTGATATTGTTGCTACAGACGATGCGGCCATGAAATCAATCTTTGCTAAACATAGTTTCTTAACGCACACTGACAATTCTAGGCCACTAGCCTCGGCTGATTCATTTAATGGAGCTTCTGATTCTATGACCGGCCAGCCCGAGATGGATTTAGATCAATTGAATAGAAATATATTTGCCTTGGACAAATTTTTAGATAGCCACTTAAGCCAGGAAAACCGCTTGAGCGCTTTGGCTGCAGAAATACCGGCTGGCGGAAAAGTAAATATTGGTGGCATTGTTTTGTCGGGCGAAAATGACAAAATACTGTGGCACATCGGCAATCGGCCGCCTATAGAAATTAATGCCGAAAATATAGACAGAGTTTCGAAGGCGATTTTAATAATTCAAGATAAGATAGCCAATGTTCCCCAAAAAGACTGGGCCGATGAAATAAAGCGCGCCCTGAGAGATGCAAAAATAGAAAAATAATTTTTAAAATCCAAGCGTAGGTGATTATTATTTAGCTTGGATTTTATATTTGAGAAAATATTTTTCTGACATCCTTGGGGCTGTCAACAGCCACCAATTTTTTTCGCAAGTTAGAGGCTTGGGGGTGCCCCCGGACATAAAACAATAAATGTTTGCGCATTTCCTTAAATCCTGAAGCGCTTTTACTTTCATACAAGAGATCGGCGTGCTGGATAGCGACTTTTTTGATTTCCGGCCAAGTTATTTCTTGATATTGGCCAGTATTGATATAGTCACGTATTTGCTTGAAAAGCCAAGGCCGACCATAGAGAGAACGAGATAGGGCAATGCCATCGGCGCCGGTGTGTTTTAAGTCAGCCACCACCGATTCTACTGTTTGGAAAGATCCGTTGATTAAAAAAACGCCGGTTTTAAATTTACTTTTTATTGATTTTAGCATCTCCAAATCAACCGGCCCGGTAAATGGCGTTTCATAGGTGCGCCCATGAATTATTAGAGCCGCTATAGGGAATTCAGCTAGGGCATCTACTAGATCTAGGGCAGTAATATTGCCTTTATCGGGGTGCCCTTTTATAGTATTAATGCTAATGCGGCTTTTGATAGAAATTGGTATGTCAACTGCCGCGATAGTATTGGCAACTATTTTTTTGACCGTTGGCATATCGCGTAGCAAGCAAATGCCGCCGCCGTGTCCAGCAACTTTTTTTGCTGGACAGCCAAAATTTATATCTAAGCCAGCCACACCCAAAGAAGCTACTAGTTTGGCAGCCTTGGGGTAGAGCTCGGCTCTTTTGCCGAAAATTTGGGCTACTACCGGTTGTTCGCCGGCTTTAAACTCTAGAAGTTTCAGGCTTTTCTGGCTATCATAATACAAAGCGTCGACCGAAACAAATTCAGTATGGACTACTTGTGCGCCCCAGGCCTTACACATTTGCCGCCAAGCCGAATCGGTAATGCCGGCCATAGGCGTAGTTGTTAAGATTGGTTTTTCTAGTTTTTCCCAAAAGTTAACCATGACGTTGTGGCTTATGACTTATAGCTAATAGTAAATAGCTTATAGAAAAAATAAAAAGCCGGATAACTCTAGGCCATAAGCTATAAGCCATTTTAAAGCCAGTCTTTTTTCTTGAAGTATCCTACCAGGCTGAGCATCAATATTATCATGATAGAAAAAATAATATAAAAGTCGTAGTTGGAACCTATGATGGGCGTATAGTGTGTTTCCATGCCAAAGGTGACGGCTATTAAATTAGCTGGCAGCAGGATTACAGAAATAATAGTCAGGATGCGCATGATCTCATTGAGTTTGAATGATATCAACGATTCATTGGCTTCATGAAAAGCCACTATATTTTCTTTTTGGGTCTCTAAGATATCCCAGATGTCTTTTGTCCGGTCCAAGATGTTGGCAAAGTATACATCGGCATTATCGGGCATAAAAGATTTTTGGTTGGTCCCTATCAGTTTTTTGATGATGTTTTTGTGAGCCTGCATGATTTTGCGCAAGTTGACGATATTCCGTTTGATGTTGAGGATTTCCTTGGCAATAATTTTTTCTTTGCCAGAAAATATTTCGTGTTCGATATTTTCTATGTCTTGATTGACATGATCCAGCATGGGCATAGTATAATTTTGCAAACGATGCAAAATTTCATATAGTAAAAGAGCGGGATGATTGGCTTGCATGTATTGCTCCTGGCTATAATCATTACGTTTCATTTCTCGGAAGAAATTATTGACAGTCGGTACCAAGCCGTCGCTGATAGTCACCAGATATTTTGGGCCAACAAAAAAATCCATCTCACTAGATTCTATGGTTCTGGTCTTGCGGTCATAAAATGGCCAAGTCAAAATAAAGAAAATATAGTGCGGATATTCGCTGATTTGCGGCCGTTGGATTTTTACCAGACAATCTTCCAAGTCCAAAGGATGGAAGCCATATTCTTCTTTGAGCTGGTCAAGATCTTTCGGGCTAGGCTGGCTGATATGCAGCCATAATAAATTTTTTGTTTTTATTCTTTCGATGGCCATAGAGCTTTTTATATATTATAATACTTTTTTGCTTTTAAGGCAAAAGATTTTGGTAAAAAGCGACTTTGTGGTATAATTGTCCTAGTAATTAATGATTGTTGATGGTAAAAAATAACCACGACTTAAAACAAATATGGCACTCTAATTTTTTTACCATTTTTTTATTGGTGCTATTGATTTTTTCTTTGGTAAAAGTAGGCAAAGAGGCCTTGTTGCGCTATGAAATTAAACAAGAGATCAATAATCTGGAGGCTAAATTATCGGATGTTCAGGGTAAGACCGATAAGATGAATCAATTGATTGATTATCTAAAAACTGATGAATATGTAGAAAAGCAAGCCAGAGAAAAGTTAAATTTAGGTGCGCCAGGCGAAAAACAGGTAAATTTGGCAAACGAAGACAGCGATGCTGCCGCGCCTGTTATTGATAATGGCCCCAGTGCCAATAATATTGTTAAATGGTTTAATTATTTTTTTAATTAAATATGAAAAAAATAAGATTATCCCTAACCAAAATACCTAAGCCGAATAAAAAATGGCTGGTCGCAGTTGTGATTATTATTTTATTGGCCGCTAGTCAGTGGTGGTCAATTCGTATGATTTATAATCAACAATTTAAAGGCCAAACCGCTTTGTGGTTAGCCAGGGTTTATCATTTATCAGCCGGGCAAGCCATCAAAGATGAAAAGCAGATAAAAGTCGTCCTGTATGATTATCTGATTAATAAAGATTTGGGCCAGCGCTACGTGGCTCAGCAGTTGGCCAGTGGGATGAAGCCAGGAGAAGTATTGTCAGATGAAAATATCGGTGACGCAGCTTGGCAGAAGATTTTGAAAGAGGCTTGGCTGCAAGAGATTGCCAAACAGCACGGCATTAAGGTGACCGATCAAGATGTGGCAGAATATTTGAAAGGTGTTGATGATTTGGAGGCGATGAAACAAAGCGTTACCAATGGTCTAAAAGTCTCCTTTTCGGTTTACCAGAAATTTATTATCAAACCATTAGTGTTGGAGGCTAAAGTTTACCAATATATGCTAGAGAATTTTAACGATATGGATGGTATAAAAAAAGCCCAGGCCGCTTATGACGCTTTAGTCAAGGAAAAAAGAGATTTCAAGGAAGTGGCCCAAGAATATTCAGACGATATGCAGTATATAGGTAACAGTTTGTTTTTAAAAGAGAGCCAGCTAAGCAATTTTGATGAACCAATAAAAAGTTTGGAGCCGGGCGGCTATAGCAGAATAGTGATTTTGCCAGGCGATCCTGGCGCTTATGTTATTTGGCGGCTGGAGACCAAAACTACCGATCCTGAGACCCAGGAAAATATTTATGAGTTGAGGGGTATTGCAGTTGCCGCCAAAAGTATAGGCGCATTTTTCAATGATTATTTGAGTGGCGCCCAGATTAACCGATGGTATAAATGAAAAAATTCGTTCGCTTAATATTTTTATTGTTTATCTTTTGTTTGTTCTGGCCAACGGGCAGTCAAGCAGAGTTGGAAGTGATTAATACCGATTTTTTCCATACTTTGACCAAAAACGGCATTACTATAGATTTGGTGTCGTTTGCGCCTAGTATTAATCAATGGGTGGTGGTGATGGATGAGGTGGATGGCTATCAACAAATCGGCATTTATCCCAATAATCAGCCAGTTAGCTATACCATTAGAGCTAAGCTCGCTCTTGAATATCAGCCGTTAGACGCAGTGGAGTGGTTGGCTGCCGATGGAGTTATTATCCAGGATAAACAGATCAGGGTGCGGCCAGCGCCGATAGCCAAACAATGGGCGCAATCAGACGACGGCCAAGTAGTTTTAAATATCAAGCCAGATCAGGCCGCGATAGAATTGTTTACCGTAGACACAAGCGACCAAATTGGCTTAGCATCCGAGGTTTATAAGATTAGTAGCCAAGTGCTAAATTACCAGATAAAATTTTATTATCAGGCTGATGACAGCATAGCTAGAACTTTATATAGCTATGATCAGGTGGGCGGAGTTTGGCAGCCGCTAAAATCTTATCATAATCCCGAAGAGAATTTTTTGACTTTAGACATCAAAAATCAGGCACAGGATTTGATTATAGCGATTGTGGCTGATGGAGAAGCTTATGATGGAGTGGCCAGCTTTTATAATCAGGCTCGTTATCGCGCCTTTAATTATAAAAATGGTAATTTCGCGGCTTCAACTATCTATCCCAAAGGCACCAAGCTGAAAGTGACCCGCATTTTGACCGGCCAATCAGTAGTGGTGACCGTCAATGATTATGGCCCAGAGTCAAGGACCGGCCGCCTGATAGATCTTGATATATCTGCCTTTAAAAAAATCGGCTCAACTAGAGCCGGAATAATATATGTGAGAGTGGAACCCTATGATCAAGCTAAATAATTTATCCAAAGTCTATAAAAAGAACATTCAGGCTTTGCGCGATATCAATCTGCACATCAAGCCGGGCGAATTTGTATCAGTGGTCGGCCAAAGTGGATCAGGCAAATCTACCTTGATCAAGCTTATCATTGCTGAAGAAAAGCCAAGTTCAGGGACTATAGTAATTGGCGGCTGGGACACTACTCATATCAAAGATAGAGAAATACCCACTCTGCGCCGGCAGCTGGGCGTGATTTTTCAGGATTTTAAACTTTTGCCCAAAAAGACAGTCTATGAAAATATAGCTTTTGCTATGGAGGTTTGCGGTTTCAAGTCAGTTGAGATCAAAAAGATTGTGCCACAAATGATGTCCTTGGTAGGGCTAAAAGACAAGGCTGATCGTTATCCGCATCAGCTGTCTGGTGGTGAACAACAACGGGTAGCCATTGCGCGCAGCCTGGTTCACAAGCCAAAATTATTGGTAGCCGATGAGCCAACAGGGAACCTAGATTCTATAAATACTCGGGAGATTATTGACTTGCTTAAAAAAATAAATAATCTAGGAACAACAGTGTTACTGGTCACTCACAATCGAGAGGTGGTCAATAGTCTGCGCAGTCGGGTGATCACCTTAGATAGCGGATATATTATTAGTGATCAAGTTCAGGGTCGTTATCTCTTGTAGAAAAAAATAAAATAAAATATATGCACAGCATTGTTCGGATTATAAAATTCGCCCTGCAGGGTGTAGCCAGAAATTTTTGGTTGTCGATTGTGACTGTGACCATGATGTTGATGGCCTTGTTTTCTGTCACCTTGCTTTTGGGTATTGATTATATCAAGCAGGCTACTATCAAGGGCATGGAGCAAAAAGTGGATATTTTGATTTCCCTGAAGCCAAATATTGATAAGGCTCGCTTAGACATACTCTATGATGACTTGAAATATTTGCCCGAAGTGCAAAAAGTCACCATCATCACTCCGGAAGAAAATAAAGCTTTGTTTGAAAAAAATAACGCCGATAGCCGCGTGCGCAAAGCGCTGGAGGTTTTTGATGCCAACGAAAACCCCTTCAGTTATTCTTTGGCGGTCAATGCTTATAATTTGGATCAATACCAAAAAATATTAGATTTTGTGAAACAAGACAAATACCAAGATTTGGTGGAGGATAGCGCCTTTCGTGACTATGAGAGCTTTGTCAACAAGATAGATAATATTTCCAAGGCAGTGAATCGCTATAGCTGGTATATTATCTTGATATTTTTATTGATTTCGGTAGTGGTGATTTTCAACACTATTCGTATGAGCATCTACACCCGTCGAGACGAAATTGTCATCATGAGACTAGTGGGGGCCAGCAGTTGGTTTGTGCGGGCGCCATTTTTGCTAGAAAGCATTTTGTATGCCTTGGCGGCCACACTGATATTGGTTGGCGTTGTTTATTCGGTAGTTAATTTATTACAACCATCACTCAATACCTATTTTCAGGGCGAGGCAGTAATAAATCTTTTGCAATATTTCCAGAGTAATTTCTGGTTTATCTTTGGCGGCGAGTTTATTGTTTTGGTATTTTTAAATATTGTCAGTACAGCCCTAGCTATTAGAAAATATCTTAAAGTTTAGAAACAAAAAACCAGCCCTTAAGTTTTTGGGGCTGATTTTTTATTTTATTATTGAGGAATGACGTCTATATAACGGGCGGTTTTTAGGGCAGAGTCAAAACGTCTTTTCTTCAAGCTGCGAAACTTGACTACTCCAGTTATTTTAGCAAATAAAGTATCGTCTTTTCCGCGTTTGACATTTAAACCAGCTTTAAACTTGGTGCCGCGTTGGCGTACCAAAATTGAGCCAGCCTTAGCTTTTTGACCAGCAAAAAGCTTGACGCCTAAGCGCTGACTTTGTGAATCTCGGCCTAAACTTGTAGAACCCTGTTGCTTCTTATGTGCCATATGGTTGGATTATTTTTACTAAAAACAGTGTTTACCATGATACTAAAAAAAGTCCATTATGTCAATAGAAGAGAGGCTTTGGGCTATATTTTAAAGAGTTTTCCAGGTTTGTTTTTTGGGTACAAAATTGAGGTATTTAAAATAGCTCATTTTGCGGGCGTATTTTCGCAAAAGTTCGTCTTCTTTATTTAAGCGCAAACGTCTATACCAATATTTTATTTTTCTTTTTGATGTCATAATTTTTAGGCAAAGGTCCTTAAAATACCGCGTACAATACCCTGAATAGCCGGATTTTTGTCATAAATGGGCCTCATGTTATGATTGGCTGGCTGCAAGCGAATCCGATTTTTTTCGCGGTAATATTTTTTGAGGGTAGCATAGGTATTGTCTAAAAGCGCCACTACTACGTCGCCATTTTGGGGGTAATAATTTCTTTCAACAATCACATAATCGCCATCCAAGATGCCATCCTCGATCATGGAATCTCCGCGGACTTTGAGCACAAAGCTGTTTTCATCTCGTACCATGTTTTGGGGTATGGCGATGGTTTCATGCTCTTCAATGGCTTCAATTGGTTCACCGGCGGTGATTAAGCCGGCTAATGGTAACTCAATGGCCTTGCCAAAACGAAAGCTGGTGATCTCCAGAGAGCGAGCGGCTTTGTGAGTGCTGCTGATCAGGCCCTTGTCTTCCAAAGCCTTGATGTGCTCATGCACAGTAGCGGTAGAGGACAGACCAAAGTATTCGGCAATTTCTCGATAGCTAGGTGCAAAGCCTTGGGTATTGATAAATTCTGTGACATAGTCCAGAATTTGTTTTTGTTTTTTAGTGAGGTGCGGCATATGTTTTGGCTTATGGCTTGTATCTTATAGTTAATAGTTTGTGGCTTATGGCTTGTGGTAGCTTGTGGCAAATAGCCTATAGGTGAAATACAGGCTTATCACCATAGGCTATATGCCATTTGCTATAATCTAATTATATACCGAACAAAAACCGAACGTCAAGGATATGGTTGTGGATAAGTTTTTTATAATAAAAAAACCGCTAGAATCAGCAGCTTTTAAAAATATATTATTGTATTGTCAGATAAAAATTTTCTTCAGGTGTCAGCACAAAAAGCCTGTCTCCCTTTTTATTAAAAAGATAATATTTTTTCAATTGGTTATTCAAAAGCTCAATAGTGTTTCTCTGGTCGCGGCCGTCAATTTCTATCAAATAGGTTTGGCCATTGATTTCATCTATAAAATAACTGCCGTTGGGGTGCCAGAAGACATCGCTGACAACTTGGGAAGAGCGATCAACCAAGCTTTGCCAGTTATTTTTATAGTCATATAATATAATCTCATAACCATTGGTTAACAGGATTCTCTCGTCGTGTATTTCGGCGATAGTGACCGGAATATCGACCAAATCTTCGTCTTCGGTTTGGATATAGGCTTGAGAGCCGAGAATAAAAATCAAACGATCATTTTCAGCCAACAAGGCAGTCAGCTCGCCCAAATTTAGTTTATTGACTATCCGTCGCAGACTAAGGCTGTCTTTATTTAATTGAGCCAATGATTGTTGATCTTTAAGGCCATATTGGACCAGTAGCCAATTATCTTTAAGGTCAAAATCATTTATCTGGTAATCAATATCCACCTTGGTTGTCGGCGATGCGTTGACTTGATTTAAATCATAACGCCAGAGCTGTTTATTTTTTTGGTACCAGAGCAAGGTGGTTTGATTGCTGTCCCAGATGATTTTATCAATGCCGCTAAGAGGCAATTTATTGGTAGTTTTTTGGTTGATATCGTACCAATAATAATTTTTGTCATCAGCCATCAGCAGCCGCTGATTATCGCCTGACCAGTCGAGTAGTTGGTATTTTTTGTCCAAGGTAGCAATCTTGATATTTTTTGCCTCTTCCAGATCAGTGACAAATAGATTATTATCTTTGTCCAGATAGGCATATTTATCGCGGTTGCGATTGATCAGACTTTGTTCACCGCCACCGCCTAAGGAAGTTTTCTCTCTTTTGTCTAAAAACAAAACTATATCTTCGGCAAAAGTAGTATTGCCAGGATAGACACTAAGTTTTTTCTGCCAAGGCACATATTTGTCTTTAGCAACGGTGATGGTATATAGGCCGGAGCTTACATTGGTGATTTGGGTAGGAGTTTTTTGCCTGATACGCTTATCATCAATATATATTTCTGCTCCGCGGGGATAAGATTTTATATATAAAGCGCCCAGCTTGTTGATAGTGTGAGTTGACCAATTATAACGATAGCCCAAAGAATAGGCTATGAAAATAGGAGTCAGTATAAGGAATATTAGGATAAAAAATGAATATGTGAATCGGCTGGCAATTTTGTTCATCTTGTTGGGGTTGGGATTTTTATGCTATTATTACAGGCATATGGATGTTAGCTAATGGCTTATAGCTGATAGCCTATAGTTACTTTTTAAATTTTTTTCTATAAGCCATAAGCTATATGCTATAAGCAATAATACTATGTCTAATTTTATTATTCAAGGTGGAGCCCATCTCAAAGGAGATATTAAAGTAGCTGGTTTTAAAAATGCCGCTACGCCTATTATTGCTGCCAGTATTTTAACTAAAGAGAAGGTCAAGCTGCACAATGTTCCGGTCATTGAAGATGTCAAAAAAATGATTCAGATCATAGTTTCAATGGGCGCCAAAGTAGTTTGGACAGATAAGAATAGCCTAGAGATTGACGCTTCTGACCTTGACCCAGCCAAGCTTGATATGGAGCTCGTCAAAACTATGCGCTCCTCAATATTATTGATGGGTTCACTGGTTGCCAGATTCGGTAAATTGGCTACTCGCGAGCCGGGTGGCTGCCAGATCGGCGCCCGTTCGTTGGATGCGCATTTAATGGCTTTTGATCAGCTAGGTGTTGATATCAGGCAAGAAGGTAAATTTTACCATTTAGAAAAAGTCAGACCGGCAGTGCCAGAGATTGTGATGACCGAATTTTCAGTTACCGGCACAGAAAATGTGATAATGGCCGCCGCCCTAAATCACGGCACCGTGGTAGTCAAGATTGCCGCGGCTGACCCTTCGGTTCAGGACTTATGTTGGTTTCTGGTGTCTTTGGGAGTGGGCATAGAGGGCATTGGCACCCATACTCTTAAGATCAAGGGTTCCAGTAAGTTGCATGGCAGTGAATATTATATTATGCCAGACCCAATTGAAACCGGCACATTTATTTCTTTAGCTGGAGCTACTCGTTCACGGCTGACTATTACTGATTGTGCACCCGAGCTGATGGCTTTGGAAATTGAAAAATATAGAGAAGTTGGTTTAAAATTGGCGATTGATTATACCAGTCATAGTCATAACAAAAATTATCGTTTGGCAAATATTATGGTTGATGGCCAAGTAGACTTAAAGGCCATCAAAAAATTGCATGATATGCCATATCCTGGCTTTGCGGCTGATTTGCTGCAGCCTTTTGCCGTGTTGATGACCCAGGCTGAAGGCACTTCGTTAATTCATGATTGGATGTATGACGGCCGCTTGAAATATGTGGCAGAACTCAAAAAAATGGGGGCCAATATTGTGATTTCTGATCCACACCGCGTCATTATTTTGGGGCCGTCGCCACTTTATGGCAAGGAGCTTATCAGTTTTGATTTGCGGGCCGGTGCTACTTTGATAATTGCTGCTTTGGCCGCCGAAGGGGCCAGTACAATATCCAATATTTATCAGGTCGACCGAGGCTATGAAGCTCTGGATCAACGCTTGTCGAAATTAGGCGCTAAAATAGAAAGAGTAGAAGATTAACAAAATAAACAGGCATGACTTTGCGTATTTTAGCAGTGGTAAAAATATAATTTGCATATTAATTTTTAAAATAAAGTGGATCAGTTTAAAACCTTCGCTAATAATCAAAGCCAAAAAAGTACTTGGGAAAAATCAGGCAGATTTTTTGTTTGGGGACTTTTGGTCATTTTAGCCTTTTTCGTCGGTTTGGGAGTCGGTGTCAAACGTCAGCAGCCCGCTTTTACTTCTGAGCAGATAATTAGTCAGGCTAGTGATGAACTGGCTAGCATATTTGGTCAAAATTCCGGAGTGAATATTAGTTTGTTTAAAGAAGTCTGGGACACTATCCATCAGAATTATTTCGATAAAGGCCAAGTCAAAGATCAAGCTTTATTTTATGGGGCATTGGCTGGCATGGTGGATGCTTTGGGTGATCCGCATTCAGTCTTTTTTGATCCCAAGTCAACCAAAGATTTTGCCCAAGAGTTGAAAGGGTCGTTTGACGGTATTGGCGCTGAGATTGGCAGACGAGACGGCCTGTTGGTGATTGTCGCTCCTTTGTCTGGCTCGCCGGCAGAAAAAGCCGGCCTCAAGGCTGGAGATAAGATATTGGCCATTGATAGCAAAGATGCCACTGAATTTTCCATTGATCAGGCAATTTCTTTGATTCGAGGCAATAAGGGTACTAAAGTCACTCTGACTGTTTTATCCAACGGGGAAAATAAGACCAAAAATGTGACTATTGTGCGGGCTAAAATTGATGTGCCTAGCGTGACCTATCGTTTGGAAGATAGTTTGGCCTTGATCAAGGTAAGCAATTTTAATGAAGAAACAGATGGCCAGTTTGCCAAGGTAGTACAAAAAGTTTTAGTGGATAATCCCAATGGCATTATCTTGGATCTACGCAATAATCCCGGAGGATTTTTGGAAACAGCCGTGTCACTGACCAGTTATTGGCTGGAGCCAGGGCAAGTGGTAGTTAGGGAGGAGTTTGCTGATAAAAGCCTCAATCAAACCCACCAAGCCGTGCGCAAACCTAGCCTGAGCCGTTTTAAAACCATTGTTTTGGTGAATGAGGGTTCTGCTTCAGCCAGCGAAATTTTGGCCGGGGCACTGAAAGATTATGCTTTAGCTACTTTAATTGGCCAAAAAACTTATGGCAAGGGATCGGTTCAACAACTCATTCCTTTGAGTGATCAGACTTCAGTGAAAATCACAGTGGCCAAATGGCTGACGCCAAAAGGCAACACCATAGACGGCACCGGCATTAGTCCCGATATAGAAGTTGATTTGACGGCCGATGATTATAATCAAGGGATTGATCCGCAGTTAGATAAAGCCAAGGAATTATTAAAGCAATAATATTTTTATGCCCCAAACAAAATTTATCTTTATAACCGGTGGAGTTTGTTCTGGTTTGGGTAAGGGTATCGCCTCAGCATCGATTGGGGCGATATTGCGTTCAGCTGGATTTTCTGTATTTTCCCTGAAGCTGGACCCTTATCTAAATATTGATCCTGGCACCATGAGCCCCTATCAGCACGGTGAAGTTTATGTGACTGACGATGGAGCAGAAACCGATCTAGATTTGGGGCACTATGAGAGATTCATCGATGTCAATTTGACCAAATTATCAAATTTGACCACTGGGCAGATTTATGAAAAAGTTTTGCGCGGTGAGCGTAGCGGAGCATACTTAGGCAAAACCATCCAAATAGTGCCGCATATTACCGATGAAATAAAAAATTATATAAAATTAGCCGCCCAAGAATCGCAAGCTGAGTTTGTGCTGATAGAAATCGGCGGCACAGTCGGGGATATTGAGGGCGAGCCATATCTGGAGGCAGCTCGGCAATTTCATCATGAGATGGGCGGGCATAATGTTTTATTTGTGCATTTGACGCTTTTGCCATTTTTGCGCACCTCGGGCGAGCTCAAGACCAAACCCACGCAAATGTCAGTCAGAGAATTATTTCATCGTGGCATACAGCCGGATATTATTTTGGCGCGTTCTGATAAGCCAGTCACCAAAGAAGCGATTGCCAAGATTGCCTTATTTGCTGATGTGGCAGAAAGTGACGTGATTCCAGCGCCGACGGTGAGGACTATCTTTGAAGTGCCGATTAATTTTGAAAATAAATATAAAATTTCTGAACGTATTTTTTCCAAATTGGATTTGCCCAAAAGAAAAACTAAGCTTGAGCAGTGGGAAAAGTTGGTCAAAAATATTATCACTAATCATAAAAAGAAATTAGCCATTGCCTTGGTTGGCAAGTATAATGAAAACCTTGATGCTTATTTGAGCGTCGTTGAGGCATTGAAATCAGCTTGCTATTTTTCCAATGTTGCTTTGGATTTGGTCTGGGTAAATGCCGCTAAGCTTGAGAAAAAAGATAAGGCCGAATTGGCCAAACTGCAGAAAGTAGCCGGCATTGTGGTGCCGGGAGGATTTGGCCACCGCGGCATAGAGGGTAAAATCATGGCAGCTAAATATGCTCGGGAACACAAAAAACCATATTTGGGTTTGTGTTTGGGGATGCAGGTGGCTACCATTGAGTTCGCTCGCCATGCCCTCAATACTTTGGACGCAAATTCTACCGAATTTAATGCCAAGACAGCCAACCCAGTCATTCATATTTTGCCTGGCCACCATGAAGCAGAAGCCAAGGGAGGCACGTTGCGCCTGGGATCGTACCCTTGCGTTTTGGATAAGGATTCTTTGAGCTTTAAGGCTTATGGCAAGCTCAGGGTAGATGAGCGCCATCGGCATCGCTATGAATTTAATATGGATTATCGCGAGCGCATGGAAACGGCCGGTTTGCGTATTGCCGGAATCTCGCCGGATAAAAGATTAGTGGAAATAATTGAAATAAAGGATCATCCGTTTTTTGTGGCTGTGCAGTTTCATCCGGAGTTCAAGTCGCGTCCCTTTAGGCCGCATCCCTTGTTTCGGGACTTCATCAAAGCATCTTTAAAATAAGATCCCGCACAGGTCGCTTAGGGTATTTTTTGGATGAAATAAAAAACTATGCTATAATAAATTAACTAATAAACTAAATAAAATAAATTAATAATTAAATTTTATATTAACAGGGCAAATAACATGAAAATAAAAAAATTAGCATTAAATTTAAAAGGCGATACATCAACTTTTATTTTGCGCATCGTTGGCGTAGTATTATTAGCAGCCGTTTTGATTATTGCAATTGTCAGGGATCGGATAGTCAACCCGCCGCAGTGGCAGGTATCGGTAGTTGGCCAGGGCAAAGTGACCTTTGTGCCGGATATTGCCAAAATTAATCTTGGCGTCAGAGTAGACAAGGTAGATAGCGCCGAAGAAGCTTTAAAGCAGATTAATACCAGCATGGGAAAAGTAATAACAGCCGTCACAGCTTTGGGTATAGACAAAAATGATATCAATACCCAGAATTATGCTTTGTATCCCCAGTACAATAATGTTGATAATATTAGTTCGGTGATTGGTTATGGCGCCAATGAAGATTTATTGGTGACAGTCAGAGGGATAGACAAGAATAATGATTTGGTTGGCAAAGTGATTTCTGAGGCAAGTAAAGCTGGGGCTAACCAAGTAAACGGTGTCAGTTTTGAGGCCAGCAATTTGGAGGGTTTGAAGCAACAAGCCAGGATTTTGGCCATTAGCGACGCTCGCAGCAAAGCCAAACAACTCTCAAGAGTGATGGGTGTGCGTTTGGGCAAGATAGTTAGTTGGTGGGAAAATTATCCAACCCCGTACTATGATGCTAAGGGCGGTTTGGGAGTAGGCGGCGGCACCTTACCAAGCAGCATTCCGACTGGTAGCGGCGAGATCTCAATGGAGATGAATATTAGTTATCAAATTAAGTAAATTTAAAAAAACCGCATTATCGCATTAGACGCGATTAAACGCGGTTTTTTTGATATTTATTAATATTGACAAAATTAACGAATTATGCTATTATAATATATTCTTATGTTCCTCACAATTTGGCTCTATTTTAAGGCAAATTAAAGCAAAACAGAGGCTAGGCAGTCTCTATAAAGATAAACAGCTGCGATGCTCGCGGCGCAGAGTCACTGGTTGCGTTCCGCTCAACCCGTTGGGTTAGAGCAGAAAGAGAGAGTGTGAGATGAAGAAGAACGGTTGGTTCAAGGCATGCTTCCCTCTGATCGTGATGCTTCTGCTCGCAAGCATCGTCCTGCTCATGCTGGGGTGCAGTCACGAGACGCAGCAGACCACGGCGCAGACCCAGATCGCTCGAGTCGACTCGATCATCAAGGCTGCGAAAGATGAGCGGCCCCCGGCCAAGTTCAGAATCTTGGACAGGTCCGAGGCCGAGAAGAAGTTCGATCCGCGGCTGATCAAGGCGTTCAACCGTCTAGCCACACAGGAGTTTGCTGCTTGGGAGTTGATCGAGGGTCTGCCGTTCTCTATGACCAGTGGTACGTACATTGTCGGTCAGGATAGCCTGCGTACAATGTACTACTGGCTGGTCGATACGGTGATGGACTACAATGCCCAAGTGGGCACCTTTCAAGGCCTTGCCTTCTTGACGCCTGAAGAGTGGCATTCGGCCTATGAGCTAATGTGGGAGCTTCGGCTTCCGCGGCCGAGTTCTAGGTGCTTCACTCCCACCAGCTACGTGCAGGTGGGTGCACACAACGAGTTGGAGCACTTTGGCAATGTTCTGTTCTTCACTGGTGAGCGATTGTACCAGGAGTTGTTCAACATCAACAACGCCTTGATTAACGCCAAGACACATGCCGACTCGTTGTCGGCGGCTCCGGATTCGCTCAAGCCGGAGCTGGTACAGAGGTACGATCTGATCAAGGATGGAACGACGGTCTATAAGGTGTTGGAGAATCATCCCGACAAGAAGTGTATCCTGGTGCACCGAGTCAGCGACAAGGAGACAAGGCTCATCTACTATGAAGACTTCCGCCGCGGGGCCAGACTTCTCGCCAAGGGTTCGCCTGACTGGGTGGAGGCGGTCTGTCGCATCTTCTGACACCAAGAGCCAACAACAACGCAAAGGGGCGCTGGACCGACATAGGTCTTGAGCCCCTTTTCATTTTGCGAAAAAAGGAATTAAAGCGGCTCGTCCCGAGCGTAGTCGAGGGACGAGCCGCTCAAAGCTTGTAACTTATTTTTTGAGATACGCTTCCAGGCCCAATTTAAATATATGCATAGCTGTGCGTAGTTTGTCAGCTGACAAAACATAAGCAATACGCACTTCATTTTTACCTAAACCAGGAGTGATATAAAAATCTTTCAGAGGCGATATCAGGATAGTTTGTTTTTTGTGGCTAAATTTAGTCAGCATAAAACGAATAAAATCTTCAGTGTCTTTGACCGGCAGCTTGGCCACTTGATAAAAAGCGCCGGCCGGAGTGTTGCTGACAACATTGGGGATTTTTTTGAGCGCCTGATTGACAATTTGGCTGCGTTTTTGGTAGGTGGTCTTTATTTTTTTGGTATAGGCCCTAAAATCTTTGATCAGTGGCGTACAGGCGATTTGTTCAATAGTTGGTGCCGATAGTCTGATCATAGCCAGCTTTAGAGCAGCAGACATCATCTCCAGATTGTAGCTGGCGATTATCCCTAGTCTGGCTCCGGGGAGGGAAAACCTTTTGGACAGACTATCTATTAGTATAGTGCGCGGTCTGGCGGCAGCTTGCTGTAAAATACTTTTGGCTCGGCCGGTAAAGACAATTTCCCGGTAAGTTTCATCAGCAATAATAAAAAGATTTTTTTGCCGGGCAATCTCCACAATCATTTTCAGCTCTTTGTCTGACCAGACTTTGCCAGTGGGATTATCAGGATTGATGATGATAATAGCTTTGGTTTTTGGAGAAATCTTTTTTAAAATTTCCGTTTTTTTCGGCAAAGCAAAATTATCAGCTAGTTGCAAAGTGATGGGCACTAGTTTTACCTGGGCCATTTTGGCAAAACCGCGATAATTGGTATATAGCGGCTCAAAAACAATAATTTCATCATTGGGGTTGGCGACTAGTAATAGAGACCAGAGTATGGCCTCGCCAGCGCCGATGGTGGGTAGAAGATTTTCTGGCTTAAAATTAAGACCATAGGCAGCATAATATTTTTGCCAAGCAGACACATGTTCGACTAGGCCGCTGGAGGGAGCATAGGGGACTTGTCCGGATTTTATTTTTTTTAGTGTCTGAAAAAATTTGGGCGGCGGTAAGATATCAGGATCGCCGATATTTATTTTTAAAACCTTGATGCCTCGTTTTTCCGCCTGTCTGACCAGAGGCAGAAATTTTCTGATCGGAGAAGCGACCAGGCTATTGGTTCTTGACGATAGTATTGGTTTAGACATATATTTTTGTAGAATAATCATAGCATTATTTATGAAAAAATAAAAACTGATAGAAAGTAAACTCATATAATGTAGCTCAGGTTCTGTTGCAGGGATAATTACATGAAACAAAAAACTGCCGCGCCTAACGCGGCAGTTTTTTATGTAATTTATTTTTTCTTTTTAGCGGCTGATTTTTTTGGAGCAGTTTTTGCCTTTTTTTCTTTAGCTGGTTTTTTCGCCTTAATCTCTTTAACCGTTGCTATTGGCTCTGTTTTTGTTACTGAATTTTTAGGTGCCAGGATTTTTATTAACTCGTCTATTTTGGCATTTAGTTTTTTGATCTCACTCATGACATCCCCGGAATGTTGATTTATATTGCCGCCCTTACCAAAACAGTTATTACAATAAACCGGTTTGCCGGCAGTTGGCCGAAAAGGTATTTGGCAAGTCTGACCGCATTTATCGCAAACCGCGTCATAAATTTGTTTACCGCCTCTATCACCACCGAATTTATTTGATCTGGCATTGCCGCCATCTTGTTTACCAAAGCAGTTACTGCAATAAATTGGTCGGTCACCAGTGGGCTTGAAAGGAACTTCGCAAGCATAGCCGCATTCACTGCAGATAGCTTTGTGCATTGTTTTAGCACCATCTCGGCCGCCGAATCTTTTTCCGCCGCCAAATGATTTATTGCCGCCAAAACCACGATTAAAGCCACCCCCTTGGCGGTTGCGGTTTCTATCAAAATTTGCCATATTATTATGTTTTGAGTTAATTAATGCGCAATTCGTCTAAATCTAACATACTTTGACGCAAATAGCAATTAGAGTGAATATTTATGCGAATGAAAAATCAGGTTTTTGACTAGTTTTTGATTTCAATGATTGACATAATAGCCATAATTTAGTATTATTTTATAGTTTTTATAGTGATCGGGGATCGTCTAATGGTAGGACAGCGGCCTTTGGAGCCGTGAATCTAGGTTCGACTCCTAGTCCCCGAGCCAAGCGAACGAAGTGAGCTTGGTTCGAAACTTCAAAGGATGCTCCGCAATAGGCGGAGCAACCTAAGATGCTGCGCAATAGCGCAGCGCCCCGAGCCATGCACCACCCATTCTCTCGCTATCACTCAATAATTTCGGGTGCATGGCAAAGCCACTGGGGTGAAAGGATACGTAGTGCATGCAATGAACCCTAGCGTAGCGCATGGTTCATTGCAACAAAAACAAAATGATATGCTGCGCAATAGCGCAGCGTCCCGAGCCAATCAGTATGAGCATATAATCAAAAAAACAGAGTTGAAATCCCTGTTTTTATTTTTTATTGATAATTATAAAAATAAAAAAAGAGAGGTCTGTGGATGCGTGCGGCGCATCCAGAGCAGACCTCTCGAGTTCACAGCCACCCCTCAATCACTAGATGAGGGTGCAGAGGAGGAGTGGCTACGGCAGGTCTCCCAGCCAGCCGTCATCGCCGTATTCGGTCTCGATGTAGATCGAGACCAGACAGAGCCAATTGAACGCCGTCCGCGCCCAGTTGAACTCCTTGGCGGTCTCGCAGTAGATGCTGTCGAACACATCGGCCTGGGCGTTCGTCGGACCGATGATCGACATCATGCTCTCGATCGCGGTGATGACAGCGGTGGCCGGCGGCGAAGCGACAGCGGGCATCATCGTCGTCAGGACGATCTCGTTCGGCTGCGGCGGCATGGTCGCGTTGTGCTGCGGCAAAGGCACGGCCATCAAGACCGTGATCGCCAGCGTGCACAAGCCGATCAAAACGACATTCCTCTTCATGTTCCTCTCCTCGCGTTGGTGGGGAAGCTGGACGCAAATCAAAGAACCTGGGTTACCGGCTGATAGATTCCTCCTTTCCCGAGGGACGTTAGCGAAACAGAGCTGTTTGCCTGGGCGCTACGATGCCTGGGTCCAGCGCGATGCTGGCGACTTGAGCGCCGAGGTATCGGCGCTCTACTAGCACCCAGACGATCTTTTTGGTTCCGTCCGGCTCTTGCGTATTGAACGCATTGTTGCTGAACTCCACCACTTGCCTGCGGCTATCGCACAAAGGCTCTCTTCCTCTTTGTTCTTGGAAGCACAGAACGCCACTGTCGCTGACAGGGATGGTCGAAGAGTCAGCGGTCGAGATGTACAGGGTGATTGTGCCTCGGCGGAAGAGAATCTTGTAGTCGTCTGGCATGGTGATGGCCAGGCGATACACTACCAGGTTGGGGTTGGTGACCAACTTGGACAGGAGATAGTCGGAGCGGGGATGCGGGGTGATAGGCTTACCATCCGGGTCAACGCCAGTCATCAATTGCTTGATACCGGCCATAGATGCTGGGACACCGCGATCCCTGAACAACTGGTCAAGCTCTTGTATGCGCCTGTCGTACCATTGCTTGGGATCGCCCCAGCCGCTGTTCATGGTAGAGAAGATCACGTCTGGAGTCAGGCTAGGTAGCGGAGTGTAGGTGATGTCCGTCGGCCTGCCAGCGATTGCCGCTGTGTCTAGCAGTCCAAGGCCGCAAAAGACAATCAGCGACAGGATGAGGAAAGCGACTCTTCTCAACATGTTGGTACTCCTTCTGCCCCTTTGGGGCAATGAGGGGTTGCTTTTCAAAGAACCGATTGGCTGGCTTTTGGCCGCCATTATGTCAACTCTCGTTAACTCTTTATATAAATACTTACGTGGTTTTTTGTCAAGACTTGACCTTTTGCATAGACAAAAACCCCACTAAGTGAGGCCTTTTATCATTATTTGGGTTATTTTCTTGGGATAAGTGCCGGTTACGCCACTAGCTCTTGATTACCTATTTGGCGTCCAAAATATGGATGGTAATCAGTCATTGCCTCACTTTTAGTATATTTTATATATACACCTTTTTCAAATATTTTGCAATACATGTATCTGAAGATAAGGAGGGGCCTGCCATGAACAGATAGAGAACTAGCTGTAGGCAGGCCCGGATGCTAAGTGTCAGATTTGGCACTTAGCCATGAGGATCAGTTTGGTAAGTGGTTGGAGGTTGGGGGGGGTCAGCAGGAGACGGCGAAGAAAGTCTCGATGTACTCGACAAAGCGCATGACGTTGAAAGGTTTGGACCAGAAAGGCACGCGATAGAGTTCTTGCAGGTGGCGGACTTGATCGGTGTGGTGGTGTCCAGTCAGGATGACCGAACACTTCTGAGACATCTCCATGTCATAAACCAGACCACAGAGCCAGCCGCCATCCACTTCGCTGGTTTCGGCGATGATCACATCGGGGAATGGCCTGGTGCTGGCCAAAAGCCCGATGACGTCGACTGGGTGGAGCACCATCTTGGGGCTAGTGCTGCCCTTGGGCAGCACTATGTTGGTCAGTACTTCGTGACCATTGCCTTCAAGAGCCTGGCACAGAGCGGTGATGGTGCTGTGGTCTTTGTCAAAAATGAAGATGCGCGACATGGTCGTTGACCTCCTAGTCCCTTTATGGACTTCCTTGTGGTGATTGATTTACCATTCCCATTTGCTGAAAATGGCCAACAAGGCTTGCCAGACATCGTTGAACTTATTCACGATTTTCTACCTCTGGTTGATGAGTAACAAAAAGACACCCAATGAGGGTGCAGGAAGGAGAGTAGCCAAAAGCCATTATGCCGGTTACGCTACTAGCTCCTAATCGTTCAAGCGTCCATATACAAACGATTATTCACAGCCTCATTTTGATCCTCGATATATTGAAATGAACTTTAACAAAATACACCTCCCATTTAAGAGGCGTAACCGTTAAAGTCATTTTGACTATTATGCCGGTTACGCTACTAGCTCCTGACCACCCAAGCGTCCATATACAGGTGGTCATTCATAGCCTCATTAGTGTATTATATTGTTAACAATTAGCAATATATCATATTACCCATATTTTGTCAATAGGGGATAAATTATTCGTGAAAAAAGCGATTAGCTAAAAATACTATTACTAAGCCAATAAAAAACCAGATTAATTGTTGTAAATAGTGTTTGCTATTTTGTTGGTGTAAGCGCGGAATAATGTCTGATAAAGAAATATAAAGAAAAGAGCCGGTAGCCAAGGCAGTCAAGGCCAATTGATGAGATGCGCTTTGGCCATAAAAGAAAGCGCTGATGCCGCCCAGGACAGCCAACATGCCGGAAATAAAGTTAAAAATCAAGGCCTTGGTACGATTAAAGCCGGCATGTAGAAGTAAACTGAAATCACCGACTTCTTGGGGTATTTCATGTAAGGCAATAGCCACCGTGGTGATAAGCCCGATATTGGTGCCCAGCATAAAGCTGGAAGCGATTACCATACCGTCAACAAAATTATGCAGACCATCACCGATCAGGACATTGTAGCCCATGGGGTGTATATTTTTTTCACTATCATGGTGATGGTGACAGTGGTGCCAATGTAAATATTTTTCCGCTAAAATAAATAATATAATCGAGACCAAAATCCAGGCCGATACGGTTTGAAAAGCATCGTTTTGGTTTTGGGCCTGGGACATGGACATGAGTTCTGGCAAAAGCTCAAAAAATACATTGGCCAGCAAAACGGCTGCTGCCAGAGAAATGGTAGCTTCCATGATTTTTTGCGCCTTGGCTTTCTGGCTAAAAATAAACAAGCCAGCAAAAGACAGCAAGCTGACAAATAGAGTGGCAATAATGATATTTAGTAGAGTAACCATATTTTCTAACATTACCCAAGCATTATAACCAATGATTGAAAAAAAGTCTATTTTGTGGTATTTTTATAACATCCTAAAATTATAATAGACATTATGAGAATTGCTCCAGAAATTGCTCGACTGTACAAGAAAGTGTCCAGGATTTATGCAGAGCGAGCATATGTTGCCAGCGATGAAAATAAAAATGTTATCCAAGTAGAGGAGATAGCCAGCCACCTATCTTCTTTATATGAAAGATTGAGAAATAGTATAGATTTTAAAGAGGTCCATCTTTTGCGGCGCTATGCCATAGAGCGCAACATCAAGCGTCGTTTTGTGATGGAAATGCTCAAGCCTAATATTGCTCGCGGCTTGGTGGAAGATTTGATCCGCTCCAAATATCTACCCAACAACGAAATTCTTGATGGCCAGATTGCCACAGTAGAAAACATTATTGCTAAATATAATAGCCTGTTTAGCGTACTTAATGTTCAATACGAGTCAGCTAAAATACGGGAAAAAGAGTTGCATGAATATGTTGATTGGTTGATTTCTGTCGAGGCTTGTGAGATTGACATGCTTTTGAAGCCGGAAGATATAGCCGATGCCGTGATTGAAGCGATGTATCAGGAAACCAAATCGCGCGTCAAAATCAAGGGCGACGATTTGAGTATTCGGGAAAAAAATGTTCAGCTCTATATCGCTATTCACAAGTCATTGGTCAAATCAGACGACACCATCATTTCCTATCATTTGCTTAATTTATATTTTGATCAATGGGCCAGCGCCAGCCAGGAGCTGGTTGACTTGGTGGCGCAAAATTTGCCGGCCATTTATCGGACTATCCAGCATCATCTGCGCCATCCCTATCAGCGCAAAATATACAACGCTATTCAGGAGCCGGTAGTCACTTTCCAGGTCTTGCATGAGTTGATTATCAACAAGGGTGAAGAAATGGAAGAATTATTGGTGAACCCCGATTTATTGGAGTCTGAAGCCCAAGACTTAATCAATAAAAAATATAAAAGCTTACGTTCCAAGCTTAGCCAAAGCTCCATTAGGGCCATTATTTATATTTTCATTACCAAAGTGTTGATTGCTTTTATTTTGGAGTTTCCTTACGAGGTTTATGTCATCAAGGAAACCAACTATGTCAACTTAGCTATTAATGCCATTTTCCCGCCCATGCTGATGTTTTTGGTGACTTTGAGCGCTCAAGTGCCGGGCAAGAAGAACACGGAAAAAATCCTCAGCAATTTATACGATACAGTGTATGATAAAGCTGAGCCGACCATTCTATGCCAGCTCAAGACTAAATTTCGCAAGAGCTTGTCTTTTCAGATTTTCTATAATTTCATGTACACCCTATTGTATATCCTAGTATTCGGCGGCGTCATTTATCTGTTAGAAAAGCTAAACTTCAATTTATTAAGCGGTGCTATCTTCTTGTTCTTCCTGACAGCTGTCAGCTTTTTTGCCGTACGCATTCGCAATACAGCCAAAGAATTCAGGGTGACTGACAACAAAGAAGGCGTGCTGGCATTTTTGATAAACTTTTTTGCTTTGCCGATAGTCGGAGTGGGCCGCTGGATGGCCACCAAATTTAAGAAAATAAATTTGTTTGCTTTTATTTTTGATTATATTATTGAAGCGCCATTCAAGTCTTTTGTGGCTATTCTGGAGGACTGGATAGGGTTTATGAGAGAAAAGAAAGAAGAAGTCTATCATGACGACAAATAAACCTTTTTATTTGATCGCTCACAATATTCGCAGTTTATACAACATAGGTACGTTTTTTCGAACGGCCGATGCTTTGGGCATAGACAAGATTTTTTTGACCGGCTACTCTGGCACACCGCCGCAGTCCGGCATTGCCAAAGTTGCCTTGGGAGCAGAAAATACCGTGCCTTGGGAACAATACAAAAATATCAGTGTCCTGATCGATAAGTTAAGGGGGCGTTGCATACAGATTGTGGCTCTGGAGCTGAATAAAAAATCTATTGATATTTTTAAATTTCGGCCAAAGTTTCCTTTAGCGCTTTTGGTCGGCAATGAAGTCCGTGGCATTTCCTCGAGTTTATTAAAACAGGCCGACAAAATAATAGCCTTACCCATGCGCGGCAAAAAAGAATCTTTAAATGTCGGCGTGGCTATGGCTGTAGCTGGATATTGTATTCGTTATAAAAAATAATTAGGCGAATGATTGAGTTTTTGCTATAATTAACTGCATGAAATGCCGCATATTATGCGAAAACTATTTCATGGGGTAAACAAAAACAAATGTTAAACAATAAAATCACCACTATTGGCGGATCAGTCTATGACATTATGTTTTATACCGATAATATTTTGCTATTGGATAACCGCCAGGATCTTTTGCGGCAGAAGCTGATTGCCTTTGAATACGGCGCCAAAATTTATGGCAAAAAGGTATATTTTGCCTTTGGCGGCGGCGGCGCCAACACAGCCATGACTTTTGCTAGCTTAGGCATCAAGACACAAATTATCACGGCCATAGGTGAGGATATGCTGGGCCGTAGTATCATGGAGCATCTAAAAAAGCACCGCATAGCCACCAAACTAGTTCAGATAAAGCCTCAAGAGCTGACGGGCATTTCTTTTGTTATCAATGTTGGTCAGGGCAGCGAACATGTCATTTTTGCCGTGCGAGGGGCCAATGATGCTATTGACTTGACTCCGCATATTGTCAAAAAGATAAATACTCCCTGGCTATATTTGACTGCCTTGGGAATAAATTTTAAAACAAAATTAGATCATATTTTTGAACAGGCCAGGCGTAAGAAAATAAAAGTAGCTTGGAATCCAGCTAGCCAGCAAATCGCCTTGGGTTTGGCTAGACTAAAACCTTATTTGGAAAAAACTTATGTTTTGTTGCTAAACCGCGATGAGGCGCTGGAGCTTTTGAGTAGGGGAGGTAAAAAGAAAATCAACAATAATATTAATTGGTTATTAAAAAATTTACACAAAAGCGGCCAGAAGATTACTGTCATTACTGATGGCGCTAAGGGGGCCCATGTCTATGATGGTCAGCAGGTATATTTTCGGCCGGCTACTAGGAAAAAGACCGTCAATACCACTGGTGCCGGCGATGCTTTTGGTTCTGGTTTTGTGGCTGGTCTGATAAAATATGGTAGCCGACATATCAGTAAAGCTTTGCATTTGGGTATTATAAATAGCGGTTCGGTTGTCACCAAAATAGGCGCCCAGGCCGGCATTTTGCATAGTAAAGACTTAAGTAAGTATAAATTGTAATATGACAAAAACAGTCATCGCTGAAATTTCAGCTAAGCATATTCATCTTAGCCAAGAAGATTTAGCTAAACTTTTTGGTAAAAATTATAAGTTAAAAAAATTTAGAGCCTTGTCAGAACCCACGCAATTTGCGGCTAAAGAAAAAGTTTTTATTTTGGGTGCCAAAAAACATTTAAGTTTACGCATCGTTGGCCCAGCCAGAAAAAAATCCCAAGTCGAATTAGCCATGACGGATTGTATTTTCTTGGGTATCAAGCCAGCCATTCAGCTATCAGAACACGTCGCTAAAGCAACTTTGGTTATTGTCCAGGGGCCAAAGGGCAGAGTGAAGGTCCCGGCCATTGTGCCTTGGCGGCATTTGCACATCAGCTTGGCTCAAGCCAAGCTTTGGCGGCTAAGAGCCGGCCAGAGGATTTCAGCAATTATTCCTGGCCAGCGGGCAATAGAATTCAAAAATATTATTGTTCGGCCTGGGCCATTTGTCACCCGTCTTCATCTGGACACTGATGAAGGCAATGCAGCTGGTATAAAATCAGGCACTAAAGTAAAATTATCCATTTGATATGCACACCAAGCATCTTTTAGTTTTGAATCCAGGGTCAAGCAGCTTGCGGCTGACGGTTTTTGAAATTAAAGACAAAAATGTTGGCAGCCTGGTTTTTAATGGCATGGTCAGCGGGCAGAACGGTAAAACAGTCCTAATGTATCAGGCGCGCGGCCAAAAACAAAAAATAAATTATTCAGTTGGGCACAATTTGAAAGCCTGGTGGCAGTATATTCACGATTTGCTCAAAGATTTTGATATAGATATGGTTGGCGTCAGGGTGGTGCATGGCGGGGAACTGTATACCAGTACTTGTCGAATTGATAAGCAGTTTTTGGCTAATATTAGCCAATTTAATGTTTTAGCACCATTGCATAATCCAGCCGCTATAGAATTAATCAAGCTAGTTCAGGCCACTTGGCCAAGAAGTAAGCTAGCCGCTAGTTTTGATACAGCTTGGTACAAAGATTTAGCGCCGGAAGTTTATCTTTATTCTTTACCTTTAAAATATTACGAAAAAAATAAAATTCGCAAATATGGTTTTCACGGGCTTAGCCATGAAGCGGCTACTAATTTTGCTGCCAAAAAATTACGTCTGCCCTTAAATCAATTGCAAGCCATTAGCTGCCATTTGGGTGCCGGTGCCAGCCTTAGCTGGTATATCAAGGGCAAAGTCAAAGATACAACTATGGGCTTTTCGCCCAACGAAGGCCTGACTATGGCTACTAGATCGGGTGATCTGCCGTCAAGCATTGTCTTGTATTTGGCTCAAGAGCTCAAGATGTCTTTGCCGGCAATCCATAAAATGTTCAATGAACAATCCGGTCTTTTGGGCATATCCGGACTATCTGATTTGCGAGAAATACTGTTGGCTGCCGGCTATCGAGTCCAAGGGTATAAATCCAGCTTGAAATTTAGCGCTGAACAAAAAAAGAAGGCTAAACTAGCCCTAGCTATTTATATTTATGACATCAAGCGCTACTTGGCTTCATATATAGCCATGACGCAAAAATTGCAAGCCATAGTTTTCACCGGCACAGTAGGCGTCAATAGTCCGGTTATTAGAAAACTTGTTTTAAAAGATTTACAAATTCCTAAAAATTGCAAAATCTTCGTTGCTCCGGAAGGAGAAATGACGATGCTTGCCCAAAAAACACTACAATGTTTGCTCAAAAAATAATAGAATTAGCCCAAGCGGCTACTTCTACCAACATCAATCAAAATTTACAAAATACCGAAGAGCAATTGCAAAACCTAAATGCTAATCTAGATTTGCTCAAAGAAGAATATAATGCGGTGGCCAGCCAACCCACCAATTATTCATTTTTTGATTTGAGCAATATTTATTTTTGGTTTGTGCTAGCCGGCTTATTGTTATTGGCTTTCGGACTTTTATTTCTATTGGCTGAATTGCAAAATAAAGAACGAAAGAATAGGGTCAAGCCCGAATTGCCAAAATTAGAACCCCTGACCTACATCCAAAGCTCAGCTGAAGATAAGGCAGGAGAAAAAGTAGAAGCTATAAAATTTGCTCCCCAGCAAGAGATACCGGAAAAAAAGATTGAACCCAAAATTGCCTTCAAGCCGGTTGAAAAAACCGAAGCTAAAATTAAAGCAAAAAAACCAGTCCTAGCTCCAGCCAAAGAGTCCAAAAAGGGGCCGATTAAAATAAAAGTGGAGAAGGTAAAATAATTTTAATTATTATGGGCACATTATCAACAAAAGTAAAGGTAGGTAGGTTTTTTCTTGGGGTAGTTATTAGTGTTATCTATATTGGTATCACAAATTTATCTTATCGTTTTTTTAGTGGAGCATCTAGTAATTATATTTCAGTGTTGCAGATTATTATTTATTTAGCGGGAATCGTTTTTTGTGCTGTAAAAACTAAGACCGATTCACGCTACAAGTACGTTTGTTGGGGACTATTCATACCGCAAACTATTTTGTTAATTTCATTAACTTTATGGGCCCTCCTTGGTATTTATATAGCCACTAATATAAAGTGATGGAGCCTGCTTTGGTATGACGAAGATATAATTTCCCAAATTTATTAATTATTGCTACAATAATCACGTTACACAGGCGTGATTATTTATTGATGAAAATATGTCCTATATTTGGCAAATAAAAGATAAAGCACCCAAAGAATTTTTAGATAAATTTCCTGAGCTGCCACCTATTGTGGTTCAACTTTTGTATAACCGTGAATTAAAAACTCAAGAGGCAATTGATGAATTTTTGTTGCCCGATTATAGTCAGGACGTGCACGATCCTTTTTTATTTAAAGACATGCAGCGGGCCTGCCGGCGAATCTATGAAGCCATAACCAAGCAAGAATTAATTACCGTTTACGCTGACTACGATGCTGATGGAGTATCGGCAGCCGTAATTTTGAAAAGTATCTTGACTGACCTGGGAGCCAAAATAAATGTTTATTTACCGCATCGTGAAAAAGAAGGCTATGGCCTAAATTTGCCGGCTATAGAGGAAATAGCTAAAAATGGCACGCAGCTTATCATTACTTGTGATTGCGCCATCAGCAATGTAGAAGAAGTAGCCCTAGCTAATAGCCAGGGGCTTGATGTCATTATTACCGATCATCATGCCATTCCCTTGGTCCTGCCTCAAGCCTATGCTATTATTCATCCCCAATTAGCCGGCGAAACTTATCCTTTCAAGTTTTTGGCTGGCGGTGGCGTGGCTTTTAAGCTGGCCCAAGCTTTATTGAAGCATGCGGACAATAAGTTTACCGTGAAAGATAGTGAAGTTAAAGAAAAATGGCTCTTGGATATGGTAGCCATTTCCACAGTAGCTGACATGGTGCCGCTTTTGGGAGAAAATCGTACTTTAGTAAAACATGGACTCATAGTCTTGCGGAAGACGCGGCGCGTAGGCCTGCAGTTGATGATCAAAGTGGCTGGCATCGACACGAGGGCTTTGGATGCCAATAGCATTGCTTTTTCCATAGCGCCGCGCATCAATACTGCCGGGCGCATGGATCATGCCAATCTGGCCTATTATTTGCTGACAACCACTGATCCAGAAAAAGCGACTGAAATGGCCTCAAGCCTTAATCAAAATAATATTGATCGGCAAAGAGTGACTGAACAAATTATCCGCGAGGCCAAAATGCAGGAGATTAATTTGGAAGAAAAATTATTAGTCTTCTACAAAGCTGACTGGCCAGCTGGTTTAATAAGTTTGGCCGCTAATAGATTGTTGCGAGAATACAATCGGCCTTGTTTGGTGGTTTGCGGTCAGGGGGATAAAATAGTTGCCTCGGCCCGCAGTTTTCCTGAATTTGATATTAATTGGGCCTTGGAAGAAAATAAAAATTTACTGGAGCGTTTTGGCGGTCATCCGCAAGCGGCTGGTTTTACTGTGCGGCAGGCAAATTATGATCAGTTATTAAAAAATCTGAAAAACCTAGCCGAGGAAAAACTGAAAAATGTTGCTTTGCAAAACAAGCTTTTGGTGGAAAAAAATATTGCCTTGAGCCAGATAAATTGGGAATTACTAGATTGGTTGAAAAAATTTGAGCCCTATGGTCAGGCTAATCCTGAACCAATTTTTTCTAGTGAAAATGTTCTGGTCAGCCAGGCACGTAAGGTTGGCAGCGATGGGCAGCATTGGAAATTAGAGCTTACCCAAGGAGAAAAAAGAATTGGCGGCATTGCTTTTGGCCAAGCGGATTTTGATTTGGCCATTGGCCACCGGGTGGATCTGGCGTATAATATCAATGTCAATGAATGGAATGGCAACCGAGAAGTTCAATTAAAAATTAAAGATTTGCGTCAGCATGATTCAAGGTAAACTATTTACAGACGGGGGAGCGCGGGGCAATCCTGGGCCAGCGGCCATCGGGGCGGTTTTGCATATTGACGGCCAAAGCGTAGTTGAATCGTCTCATTATTTGGGCGAGGCTACCAATAATCAGGCAGAGTATGAGGCCATAATCGCTGGTTTGAAATTGGCCCACAAAAATCAGGTAGATGTTCTGGAGTGTTATTTGGATAGCGAGCTGGTGGTCAAACAAATGCGTCAGGAATACAAGGTCAAAGATAAGGATCTACAAAAGCTATTTGTCAAAGCTTGGAATGAGACGCTGAATTTTAAAAAAATTACCTGGCACCATATTCCGCGAGAAAAAAACAAAGCAGCCGATAGATTGGTCAATCTAGCTTTAGATAAAGAAAAATAATATGAAAGAAAAAAGATTCAATCCTTTTGAGGAATCGTCAGAACAAATCCCGACTCCAGAAGAAATATTGGAGATACTTGAGCGTGTGATAAATAGAGAATTTATAGAAGTTGGTAGATATGAGGATGAAAGGGGTATTTACCGATTAGATGTTCAAACGCCCGGTGATGAAGAGGGAGAAATGGTGGAATATATTTATACAAGAATGGGGCGCTACCCACAAAGCCAAAGTACAAACACCGAGATTAGTATAGCTTACTATAAAGATGGCATTCCTTTTTTCGGCACAATAGTGGCCAGATATATTGGTGGTAGCTGGAAGATTCTTTAATTTTAAATTTTTAAAATAGGTAATAATATAAAAACTACTCTGCGGAGAGTTTTTTTCTTCCCTTGATTTTATGCAGTAAAAATGTTATTTTAAAGACAATGCCAGTCAAATTTTTTTGGCCAATTTATGGGCACCAAGCCCAAATAAAATTTCTCCAATCGGCTATCGCCAATCAGCGCGTGGCCAATGCTTATTTGTTTTATGGGCCAAAAGGTTTGGGTAAAAAATTAACTGCCCAATATTTTGGCGCCAGCTTATTTTGTACTAATTTGCAGGAAAAGCCCTGTGGTCGCTGTGAGCATTGTTTGCTGATCAAAAGAAAGGTTTTTCTAGACATCTTTACTTTGGGCGAGCAAGATACCGAGTTGTCAGCCGAGAATATCAGGGAATTTTTACATAGCTTGTCCATGTCGCGGGTGCATAATACTCATAAATTAGCCATTATCTATGGAGTAGAAAATATGAATTTATTTGGCGCCAATGCCATGCTTAAGATCTTGGAAGAGCCGCCCAGCCACACAACCATTCTTTTGGTGGCTGATAATATCAATCAATTGCCGGCCACTATTATTTCTCGTTGCCAGCTGATAAAATTTCAGGCTCTGGCGCGATCTGACATGGAGGCTTGGCTGAAAAATTATGAAGAAGTCAACGAAGCAACGCGCGAAACCATTATCAATTTATCTTTTGGTCGGCCTGGCACGGCTTTGACAATGCTGGCTGATGATCTGACAACTTTTAAGAAGAATTGTAGTTTTATCATCAAGCTTTTGGCCGGCAATCAATTCAATGCTTTGCAGACCATTGAGAAGTGGTTTGAGATTTTAAAAAAAGAGAATCCTGATGCCAAGGTTTCGGAGCTGGGCAATATGACTAAGCAATATTTGGATCTATTGGCAGTTTGCTTGCGTGATCTTTTGTGGATCAAGCTAGAGCGGCCGGTGGTCAATAGTCTTTATCAATCTGACATGCAAAAGCTAGCCGGGCAGTTCTCGGCTGACGGTTTGTTGAAAAACCTTTTGGCTATAGATGATTATAAACAAAAGATAAAATATAATGTCACGCCACAGCTAGCGTGGGAAAATTTATTTTTAAGTTTAAAATAAAAGTATGCCTGGAATAAAAAAAATTTCTTTGAGCCTCATTTTCTTACCCTTGATTTTATCTGGCTGTAGCTTAGGAGTATCGCCAGCCAACAAAAATCAGGCAGCCGCTACTTTCAAAGGCGGTATGTGGCGCAGTCCTGATCTAGCTAGTCATTGGGAGCAAATAGTTAATATCTATAGTACTGGCGGCCAGCAGCTCAATTTTAATGCGGCCAATATCACCACCCTAGCTATGGACCCATCTGACAAGGCGGCTATTTATGTGGGGACTGATGCTTATGGGATTTTTTATAGCTATGATTATGGTAAGGCCTGGCTAAATACCATACCAGCCAAAGGCACCATCAACGATATTGCCGTTGACCCCAAAGATAAGTGCACAATTTATGCAGCGATTTATAACAGTATTTACAAAAGTATCGACTGCAGCCGAACTTGGCAGCAAATTTATTTTGAGAACCGACCAAATATTTATATTACCAGCCTCAATATAAATCACGCTGAACCCAGTATAGTGTATGCCGGCAATTCCGATGGTTGGCTGATGAAAAGCAAAGATCATGGTTTTTCCTGGGATGTGATCAATCGCTTCAACAATCCAATCAGAAAAATATTTATTCAAAATCAGCTAGACAGCAAGATTATGTATGTAGTGACTGCTACGGCCGGCATCTTCCGGTCGGCCGATGGTGGATCTGACCCCAGCGCCTGGGTAAATTTATTAAATGAAAAAGTGGCCCAGATAGATGCGCCGCAGGATGATTTAAAACCATTCAATAAATTACCCGGAGCCGCTAGTCTTTTGTCTGTTAACATTGACTATAGTGTGCCAGATGGGCTTATTTATGCCAATACTATCGGTATTTTCCGCTTGACTTATGGAGATATGTGGAAAGAGGTCCAGCTTCTGCCGCCACAGCGCAAAGAGACAGTTCGGGCAGTGGTAGTTAATTCCAAAAATACCAACGAGATTTTTTATGGCACAGCCGGCGCTTTTTATCATTCGGTTGACAATGGTGCCAATTGGAATGTCAGTAAAGTGCCAAATTCTGGCTGGCCAAATATTTTGATTTTTTCTGATGATGGAAAATATTTATATTATGGTAGCTATGCTGCCGCAAAAAAATAAACAATTAATTTATTTATATGCATCCTTTAGTACAAAAAAATAAAGAGCAATACGAGAAAACTTTGGAGTTTTTAAAGAGTGATTTGGGATCACTGCGCACCGGTCGAGTAGCGCCCAGCGTAGTGGAAAAAATCAAAGTAGAGTCTTATGGCACTGTTTCCGAACTTTTGCAATTAGCTGCCATTCATACGCCCGAGCCGCAGACTATTGCCATCAAGCCTTGGGATAAAAATATTGTCAAGGATATTGAGCGGGCCATTCAGTCATCGGATTTAAATGTCAATCCAGTGGTTGATGGCGACCTGATTCGTCTCAATTTTCCGCCCCTGACCGAGGAGCGTCGCAAGGATCTGGTCAAAATTTTGCATAAAAAGTTGGAGGATAGCCGAGTAACATTGCGCAGCCAACGAGAAAAGAATCGTGAAGACATTATTGCTCTGGAGAAAGCTAAAGAAATCTCGGAAGATGAAAAATTTCAGGCCCTCAAGGACTTGGATGTCATGACTAAAGAATACAACGACAAAATAAAAGTTATTGGCGATCAAAAAGAGCAAGAAATAATGAAAGTCTAAAATATGCTGACCATCATTACCTTTGTTTTAGTTTTAGGTGTTTTGATTTTTGTCCACGAGTTGGGCCATTTTATCAGTGCTATAAAATCAGGAGTAGAGGTAGAGGAGTTTGGTTTTGGTTATCCGCCCAGAATATTGGGAGTAAAGGTCAGCCAAAAAAAAGTTTTGCAGAAAATCGCGCAAACAGAATCAATCCAAGTAGAGGTCAGCGATGAGCAGCTTGACTCGGAAACTGAATTAATCAAAGAAAAGGTGACCGATACTATTCGAGAGATTGACCAGCCCAAGACAATTAGGCATTGGCAATGGTTTTGGGGTAACAAACAAAAGCTGTCTGCCGATAACACCGAGGGCATTATTTATTCCATAAATTTATTGCCTCTGGGCGGCTTTGTGAAAATTACTGGTGAATCTGGTGATGCAAGCGACAATCCACGCAGTTTTGCCAATCAAAAGCCCTGGAAAAAATCATTGATTTTATCGGCCGGGGTCCTGATGAATTTTTTATTGGCCTGGATATTGCTAGCAGTTGGTTTTTATTTCGGGTTGCCGCAGGCCATAGAAAATAATACTCCAGACAGTCAAGTAACTTATCACAATGTGGTTATTGCCGAAGTCTTGCCTAATAGTCCGGCCGCCAAACAAGGCTTGGAAATGGGTGATGAAATTTTGCAGGTTGATCAACAGCCGGTTAATAATATTGATCAGGTTTTTGACATCATAAAAAATAATCCGGACAAAGAGTTGCTTTTTCGCATCAAGCGTCAAGCCACTGAAAGCCAGGTCGCTGTTAAACCGGAGATTTTGCCCGGCGGGCAAACACCCATGATAGGCATAGGCATGGTCAACACCGGTGTTATTCATTATGGGTTTTTTGGCAGCATTTGGCAGGGTTTGAAAACCACAGGTTTTTTAATAGTACGGGTAGCAGAAGCTTTTTATGAGCTGTTGAAAAATTTATTTAGCTCAGGCAGAGTTAGCGCCGACTTGTCTGGTCCGATAGGCGTAGCCGTTTTGACCGGCCAGGTAGCCAAGATGGGCTGGATATACTTATTGCAATTTATGGCGATTTTGTCGATAAATTTGGGTGTATTAAATATTTTGCCCATTCCGGCTTTGGATGGCGGACGTTTGCTGTTTGTTTTGATAGAAAAAATTCGCCGGCGCAGAATAAATGAAAAAGTCGAGGCTATAGTGCACAATACCGGCTTTGCTTTGTTGATGTTATTAATTATTTTTATCACTTTCAAGGATATCGGTCGCTATGGCGCCGGAATTTGGCAAGCATTAAAGAATATTTTTTAAAAATTTATGAAATTTATGATTGCCAAGCCAGCTGTTGCTCCCGCAAACTTTATGCGTTTTTTGGGTTATCATCCAGATCGTGGAGCGGCCAGTTTTAGTCGGCGTCTGGGAAGAAATGTTTATCCGCGCTTGCACATTTATTTAACAGAGTTGTCTGATAATAAACTGGAAATATCTTTGCACTTGGATCAAAAAAAACCGTCTTATCCGGGGCAAAGGGCGCACAGCGCTGATTATGATGGCGATATTCTGCAGCAAGAAAAAGAAAGAATTAAAACCAAATTTAGCGATTTGCCAAAATAGGCAAAAAATGATAAGACAAAGGTAATGTTGAGGAGATTTTTCCGCAAATTTTCTAAGGATATGGGAATTGACCTGGGTACGGCCAATACTTTGGTTTATGTGCGCGATCAAGGCATTGTGATCAATGAACCCAGTGTGGTAGCAGTCAATAATCGAACAGAAAAAATTATTGCTGTCGGGGAGGATGCCAAAATAATGTTGGGCAAAACCCCAATGCATATTACCGTGACCAAGCCTTTGGTGGACGGGGTGATTTCGGATTTTGAGGTATCAGAAAAAATGATCAAGCATTTTATTGAAAAAGTGCATCGTGAATCTATGACTTTTGTCCCGCGACCTAGGGTGGTAGTAGCTATTCCTCTGGATGTCACCGAAGTAGAGCGTAAAGCAGTAGAAGATGCGGTCTTGCGTGCTGGTGCGGCGGAAGTCTTTTTGATTGAAGAGCCAATGGCCGCAGCTATTGGCGCTGGCTTGCCTATTCAAGAAGCGGCCGGCAGCATGATAGTGGACATTGGTGGCGGCACTACGGAAATAGCCATTATTTCTTTGTCGGGCATTGTGTCTTGGAAATCATTGAAATTGGCCGGCGATAAACTAGATGACGCCATTATCCAATATGCCCGCGATAAATTTAATTTACTCTTGGGCCAACGGACAGCGGAAAAAATAAAAATGCAAGTTGGCTCGGTTTTACCACAAGATCAGACACTGGAGACTATTATGCGCGGTCGTGATTTATTGACCGGCTTGCCCAAAGAGGTGCATATTACCGATGCTAATATTCGCGAAGCTATTGCCAAACAAATTAAGTTGATTATTGATAACATCAAAAATACGATTGAAACAGCGCCGCCAGAGCTAGTATCTGATTTATATGAGCGAGGCATGGTTTTGACTGGTGGCGGAGCTATGCTGCGAGGGTTGGATGAGTTGATTGCCAAAGAAACGAAAATGCCGGTTCATATTACTGATGAGCCATTGACGGCAGTGGTCAGGGGCACTGGTAAGGTTTTGGATGATCTGGAAAATTTAAAAGAAATTTTATTGCCCCCAACTCGAGATATTGGTTTGGGCTAAAATTTTATGGTGCGAAAAAACTTGAAAATTTTTGCCTGGTTATTGGCGATAATTTTATTTTTTATCTTCTTAAAACAAAGCAGATTTTTTGATTTGGGTTTTTTAGTCAGAGCCGGTTTTTTGCCCAATCAGCCAGCTAATTCTTTATTGCAAAAGCCAGATGATATGCAGCGGGCTTACCAAGAATTATTGTCAGACAATAATCGTTTGCAGGCCTTGGCTCAAGAAAATCAGCAATTGAGAGATCTTTTGGATTTTAAAAATCAGACTAGATATAATCTGCTGCCCGGACAATTGATTAGTCGCGATGCTGTCAATCACAATATCGTGACTATCAATTTGGGACGCAGTCAGGGCTTAGTCGAGGGTCAGGCGGTAGTGGTTAATAAGGGTATTATGGTGGGCAAGGTAATGGAGGTGAGCAGTGATACCGCCAAAGTCAGGCTCTTGTCAGATAGTTTTAGCAAATTGACTGTCAGCGTCAGCGGCCAGCCCAATGTTTCAGGGCTATTGACCGGTTCTTTGGGCTTAGGCATGGATTTGAGCTATATCCCACAAAGTCAAGAGATAAAACAAAATGATATATTGGTTACCACCAATCTTGATCTGCTCATCCCGCCTGGATTGGTGGTGGGCAAAGTGGAAGAGGTGAAAGCGGCTGCTGAAGAATTGTTTAAACAAGCGGCGGTCACGCCTTTGGTAGACTTAAATAATCTTACCATAGTAGCAGTAATTATTTCCGGATGAAATATTTAGTATCAGCATTTTTATTTCTATCAAGTATATATTGCTTTACGATTCTGACTTGGTCTAATAATGGTTGGCAGTTTTTGCAGCCATTTTTGATAGTGGTTTTGTTGTTTTATTTTAATACCGAGGATGATTGGCTGCCTTATATCTTAGCCCTGATTTCTGGTCTCTATCTTGATTCGGTCGGCGGTATTTTTGGTTTGTATAGTGTCATATTTATTAGTTTGATATTTATTTTACGCACTCTGCAATTGACGGTTTTTACCGCTCGCAATATGCTGACGGTTATTTTATTGGTGGTTTTTTCTATAATTATTTTTTGGCTGATGTTCTGGTTGTTAAACTTTTTATTTGCCGGCTATGCTTACGTTTTTACCTGGTCACTACTTGGGCACATTGCTAAAGGGGCAATAGCCAATTTATTGATTATTATTTTGGGGCATATTTTATATTATAATTTTTGGTTAAAGCTACATGAAAGACAATCCTTTTAAAATCCAGGAAGGCACTGTTCGAGATGGTCGCGTGGCCGAATGGCTAAAGCACCGGCAAACTGGTGATTATTTGAGCTTTGAATTTGTGCCCAAGGCGCAGGATTTGGGTAAATTTATCTCTGATAAAAAAATTAAAATTACCTTAGTATTGTTTTTGGCAGTTTTATTTGTTCTTTTGGCGCGGGCTAGCTACCTGCAGATTATCCAAGGAACCCATTTTCGCGGTATAGCTGAAGGAAATCGTTTGCGCAATGATGTGATTCCAGCTAATCGTGGCTTGATTTATGATCGTTTTGGCAATTTATTGGTGCGCAATGTATCCTATTTTTTCCTTTATTTAAATAAGCAAATTTTGGATAAAGACAGCGTGGCAGCTGCCGAGTTGACTGATAAGTTGCTCCCGATTTTGAAGATTTCTGCTGATGAGCTAAGCCAACGTCTGCAAGTTGCACCCCAAGACGCAGACAAGGCTTTGGTTTATGAAAATTTGCCCTATGAGTCAGCTATGCAGTTGATGGTGTTGTCGGAAAATTATCCGGCTATTCAAGTGAACTATGAACCGCGGCGGCAATATTTAGCCTCTACCGGTCTATCGCACGTTTTGGGCTATTTGGGTGTGGTCAGCCCAGAAGACTTACAAAAAAACCCCGGCTATCATTATAATGACCGCTTGGGTAAAGACGGGCTAGAAGCTGTCTATGAGTCTATTTTGAAAGGTGAAGACGGTCAGCGTCAGGTAGAAGTTGACGCCTTGTATCATGAAAAAAACATTGTCTCCATGACTGAGCCGGTAGATGGCCAGGATTTGGTTTTGACTATTGATAATAAGGCTGAAGCTAAGCTGACAGAGATTATGGAAACTCAAGCCAGAACCAACGGCAAACTAAAAATGGCCGCTGTTGTTTTGGATGCCAAAGACGGCGGAGTATTAGCTATGGTAAGTTTGCCCACTTATGATAATAATATTTTTACCACGATTTTAAATAATGATGAATATGGAAAAATTATTTATGATTCGAATACTCCTTTGCTCAATAGGGTGATTGCCGGCACTTATCCTTTGGGTTCAGTTTTTAAATTAATAGTCGGCTCGGCTGCTCTGCAGGAAAAAATTATTGATACCAGTTTTACAGTCAATAGTACCGGCGGAGTTTCGGTCAGCAGCAATTTTTTTCCCGACTGGCGATCAGGCGGACATGGTTTGACCAATATTTATTGGGCGATAGCCGATTCAGTCAATACTTTTTTTTATACTGTGGGCGGCGGTAATAATCAATGGCTAAAAATTGGCTTAGGAGTAGACAAAATTATTGATTATGCCAAAAGATTTGGCCTAAGTAAATTGACTGGCATTGATTTATTGGGAGAGAATCCGGGATTTTTGCCCAGCAAACAATGGAAAGAAGAGAATATTAAAGAAAGATGGTATTTGGGTGATACTTATAATCTATCCATTGGTCAGGGGTATTTGCTGGCAACGCCTTTGCAGGCAGCTGTTTATACTTCTTATTTTGCTAATTTTGGACAAGCTTTTCAGCCACATTTAGTCAAAGAAATAAAAACCAAAGATGGTGTTCAATCTATTATCCCCAAGCCAATTTTGACTAACATTGTTTCATCTGATAATTTAAATGTGATTCGTCAAGCATTGCGGCAAACTGTGATTCAGGGGACAGCAGTGAGCTTGCAGTCAGTCAGCGTGCCAGTAGCCGGCAAGACTGGTACCGCCCAATTTAATCGTAATAAATCACCACATTCTTGGTTTACTGCCTTTGCTCCCTATGACGATCCCAAAATAGTAATGACAGTTATTGTGGAAGAGGGCGGAGACACCGGTTTGGCAGTCACTGTAGCAAGACAGTTTATGGAGTGGTATTTTTCCCAATAGTTTGTTATAGTAAAAGCAGATTTATTATTAATTTTTTGAGATAAATATGGATAAAAAAGTTTTGACTCAAGAGGGCCTAAATAATCTGAAAGCTGAACTAGAGGATTTGAAGACCAATAAGCGTAAAGAAGTGGCCGAGCGTATTAAAATTGCCAAAGAATACGGTGATTTATCAGAAAACGCCGAATATCAAGAAGCTAAGGATCAGCAGGGGTATGTTGAGGGGCGTATTTTAGAATTAGAAGCCTTGATAAAAACAGCTATTTTAGCCGATAAGCAGGTTAATGATCACAATATTGTAGGCATTGGCTCTCATGTTGCCGTGCAGCGCGATGGGCAGACGCTAAATTTTACTATTGTAGGTAGTACCGAAGCTGATCCGGCCAACAAAAAAATTTCCCTAGAATCACCTTTGGGTCAAGCTTTGCTTAATAAAAAAATAGGCGATGAAGTAGAAGTAAAATTGCCCGGGGGTATAGCAATATATAAAATTTTGGATATCAAATAATGTTTATCAAGAAAATCGGCATTGATTTAGGCACGACTTATACTCTGGTTTATATCCCTAAGCGAGGGATTGTTATCAATGAGCCGTCAGTAGTCGCTATTTCTGTGTTTGATAAAAAAGTTTTGGCAGTAGGGGATGAGGCCAAAGAAATGATTGGTCGCACGCCGGATTCTATAGTAGCTGCTCGGCCTTTGAAAAATGGAGTGATTGCTGATTATAAAACCACGGAAAGCATGCTGCGCTATTTTATTGGCAAAGCAGTTGGCGGCATGAAGATTTTTAGACCGGAAGTAATGATTGCCGTGCCGGCCGGTATTACATCAACCGAGCGGCGAGCAGTGATTGATGCTACTTTGGCGGCTGGCGCCAAAGCAGCCTTTATTATCAAAGAGCCTATTGCGGCTGCCATTGGTGCTGATATTCCGATTGGTTCAGCTTCCGGGCACATGATCGTTGACATGGGTGGCGGCACTTCCGAGGTGGCTGTGATTTCTTTGGGTGGTATTGTGGCTAATACTTCAGTGCGTATCGGCGGTAATCGCTATGATGCGGCTATTTCCGAATTTATTAAAAAGAAATATAATTTAGCTATTGGCGAAAGAACTGCTGAAGAAATTAAAATCAAAGCTGGTTCAGCTCAGTTTTTGCCAAAAGGTGAAAAATTATATATTGACATCAAGGGCCGCGATATGATCAGTGGCCTGCCGCGCACCATCACAGTAGGCTCGGATGATGTGACAGAGGCTTTGCAAAATGAGCTGCAGGGCTTGATATCAGCCGTTAAATCTGTCTTGTATCAAACGCCGCCAGAATTATCAGCTGACATTATGGATAAGGGCATGGTTTTATCGGGCGGCACTGCTTTGTTGCGCAACATGGACAAGCTCTTGTCTCAAGCCACTGGCGTGCCAGCCTATGTGGCCGAAGATGCTTTATTGTGCGTGGCTAGAGGCACGGGTATTGCCCTAGAAAACCTAGAGTCATATAAGCGTAGCATATTATCAGCTAAATAGGTTTTATGGCCAAAATTGGTTTGGAAGCAAGTCGCGCTAATAGAGAACACAAGACCGGAACCGAATGGTATGCTTGGCATTTATTACAGCAGTTCAAGCAGCTTGATCACAAAAATGATTTCATAATTTATTATAATCAGACATTAGCCGGAAATTTGGGTCAAGCCCCGGCTAATTTTTATTTCAAAAAATTAGCTTGGCCGTGGAAGAAATTATGGACACAGGTGCGCTTGTCTTGGGAATTGCTTTGGCATAAGGTGGATAAATTTTTTTCCAGTAATACCGTTCCCTTTATTGTTCGAGGCCAAGTGACAGCTACTATGCATGATTTGGGGTTTTTACGATACCCAAAACTATACCATCCTTTAGCTCGACCTTATCATCTATTGATGCATTGGTGGGCCGCCATCAGGGCCCAAAAAATTATCGCTCCCTCGCAAGCTACCGCTGATGATATTAGGCATTATTTTCCCTATGCTAAAAATAAGATTCGAGTGATATACAATGGTTATGATGCTCAGGAGTTTACTCCCATCCCTGAGGCACAGAAGCAAGAGATTAAGGATAAATTTGATTTGCCTGATAATTTTTTGTTTTATGTTGGTCGGCTAGAGCTCAAAAAAAATATCCCCAATCTTATTCGAGCCTACAAATTATTACCTGATAAGTCTTGGCCCTTGGTTTTGGCTGGTCCGTGGGGGAAATACGGCTATAACGAAATTAAATCTTTGGTCAGCGATGAAATCAAAGACAAAATATTATTTTTGGGTTATTTGAGTCAAAAGCACTATCGCTTGTTATTGGCTGCTGCCGACTTATTTGTTTTTCCTTCAGAGTTTGAAGGTTTTGGCATACCAGTTTTGGAGGCCATGGCCTGTGGTACGCCAGTAATCTGCTCTGATTTGCCGGTTTTACGCGAAGTGGCTGGGGAGGCGGCTGCTTATTTTGATCCGGGTAGTCCAGAAGCCATGGCTAGACAATTGGCAGAAATTATTTCTCGGCCAGATCTTAGACAGAATTTTAGCACTTTAGGTTTGCAACGAGTGAAAGATTTCTCTTGGGCCAAATGCGCCGCAGAGACTTTAAAATATATATTAGAATGATTTAAGCAAACTAAAAAGGCTTAAGCTGACCCTGTAAGCCGAATTCTGTCTAGGATGATCATCTATCTAGGCCTAACATTGCTGTTAAGCTCAAGCGGTTTACCCGCCATACACCATATGGTGCATGACCTACTTAACCTTTCACCAAGTAGAGTTTGCCTCTTTTAGCTTGTCACCAAGCTAACGTGTCTAGTCATTACCAGACAATTTCACCCTTATCCACCTAGGCCGAAGCTTTGGCGGAAGGAATATTTTCTGTTGTACTTGTCCTGATCAATGGGTCACCCCTTTGATCGGTTGGCGTTACCAACTACTCTTTTATCGGTGTTCGGACTTTCCTCCCCGAACCACTCGCTTTGCTCGGGTATCAGGGCAGAACTCCTGAAATTCCCTTACGTGGTTAGCCATTTACCAGAGCAAGGCGAGTGGTTCGCGGCGATCATCTGGGCCAATTTAAGCCTATTTATTTTATACAATATTTTTTATGTTTTGTCAAGAAAATAAAACATTATTAGTTTAGCACAATATTCTAACAGGGTTTACTAAATGACCATAAATTGTTATGATAAAATTAAACCGTTATGAAAAAGGCTGATTTTATTATAAACATTGCCTTGGTGCCAATTGATTTTCTGTTGGTGGTTTTAGCTGCTGTGTCTGCCTATTATTTACGTTTTTCTACTCTGATAGCTGATGCTTGGCCGGTTTTGTATACCATGCCCATAAATCTGTACATGGCTATAGTCTGGCGGGTAGCTACGGCTAGCGTGATTATTTTTGCGGCGTCTGGTTTTTATACCATGCGCAATAAAAAAATCTCTAAAGAGTTCACTAAAATTATTGCCGGCGTTTCTACTTTGGTGATTTTTTTGGTGATGGCTATTTTTTTGCAACGAGAATTATTTTCTTCCCGATTTATTATTATCTTGGGCTGGTTTTTGGCTATCCTTTATTTATTTATTGCTCGCTGGCTAATTTTTTTGGTAAGAAATTATTTTTTTCAAAAGGGCATTGGTCTGTCAGGTATTATTGTCTTAGGTGATAGTCAGAGTCGGGGGGCGCTAGTGTCAGTCTATCGTCAATTCCCAAATCTGGGCTTTAGAATTTTAGGTGAGTTTGATAATCTGGCAACCCTAAGTGGCTCTGCACAAGTTAGAGATTGGCTAAATAAGAAACAGCTTGATACAGTCGTACAAACAGATTCATCGATCGGCAAAGACGATGCCTTGGATTTGTTGACCTGGTGCCAAGAAAATCATCTAAATTTTAATTATGTTGCCAACCTATTTCAAGCACAAAGCACTCATCTGGAGCTCAATAGCGTGGCTGGCTTGCCTTTGGTAGAGATAAAAAGTACCCCTTTGGAGGGTTGGCGCAGAGTATATAAGCGCTTGTTTGATTTAGTGGTGTCTATACTATTGATTATTATTTTATCGCCTGTGCTTTTGCTTTTGGCTATTCTGGTTGCTTTGACTTCACCGGGTCCGATGATAGTTGGTTTAGAGCGCGTGGGAGCAAAAAATAAGATTTTTAAGATGTACAAATTTCGTTCAATGATCAAAAATGCGCATTTATTGAAGCCCGACATCTTGCGGTACAATGAAAGGCCGGATGGGCCATTGTTTAAAATGAAAAATGATCCACGGGTGACGAAATTTGGCAGATTTTTACGCCGAACTTCTTTGGACGAGCTGCCACAGCTATTCAATGTTCTCTTGGGACAGATGAGCCTGGTCGGGCCACGGCCGCATGAGCCGCAAGAAGTGTCACAATATCGGCGGGGCTACAAAAAATTGTTGGCCATTAAACCAGGTATGACTGGCATGGCTCAAGTTTCTGGGCGCTCCAACCTTCTTTTTAGTGAGGAAGCAAAGTTGGATATTTTTTATATTGAAAACTGGTCAATTTTGCTGGATTTGATCATTCTCTTAAAAACTCCAAAAGCTTCTTTTAAACAGGCGGGTGATTAATTAGTTTATGCTGAAAGTAGCTTTAGCGCATGATCACCTATATCAAGTCGGTGGCGCCGAAAGAGTTTTGGCGGCTTTATTTAGCCTTTATCCTGAAGCCCCGGTTTTTACTTTGATTAATGATAAGCGCATTAGCCAACAATTTTTGCCCCAAGGCCGGGTGATAAGCTCTAAACTACAAAGAATTCCCAAGCCCAGCCACTGGTTTAAGTATTTTTTGATTTTGATGCCAAAAATTTGGGAGCAAACAAATCTTAGTGATTATGATCTGGTGATCAGTTCTTCCTCGGCTTTTGTCAAAGGATTGAGAGTAGGGCCGCAGACTAAACATATCTGCTATTGCCATGCTCCGACCCGCTATCTCTGGGATGAAAAAGAAGAATACTTGGAAAATTTGCCCGAAGGTCGAATATTAAAAAGGTTTTTGCCCAAAATCCTGGGATCTTTACAGGATTGGGATTATGATAAAGCGCAAAAGGTTGATTACTTCATCGCCAATTCCAAATATATTGCTGATAAAATTTTTAGACATTATCATCGCCGAGCCACGGTCATTTATCCGCCAATCCGCCTAGCTGATTTTTCCGTCAGTCCCCAGACCGATGAGTACTATTTGATTATTAGTCGTTTGCGCCCTTACAAAAAAGTAGATTTAGCCATCAAGGCTTTCAATAATTTGAAGTTGCCACTCAAAATAATTGGTAGCGGTACAGAGTATCAGAGGCTAAAAAAAATAGCTCAAAGCAACATAGAGTTTTTAGGCGAACTTGATGATCAGCAGCGTAATTATTATTTGTCTCGTTGCCGGGCTTTTATCTATCCGCAGATTGAGGACTTGGGTATTACTGCGTTGGAGGCAATGGCTTGTGGCCGGCCAGTCATCGCTTATGCTAAGGGTGGGGCACTGGAAACTGTGGTTGAAGGTTTGAGCGGCACTTTTTTTCCTGAACAGACCTGGGAATCATTAGCGCACAAGATTTTACGTTTTGACGCCAACCAATATGACCCAGAAAAGATACGTCAGCATGCCGCTCAATTTGATGAAGCAATTTTTAAACAAAAAATTTTAGACTTTGTGAAAAATTTAGGAAACTAATATGAGGATCGGTGTCGATATCCGCAGTCTTAATACCAAACATCTCACGGGTGTGGGGCATTATTCGCTTCATATTTTAGAAGAGCTGGCTCGGCAGGATAAAAACAACCAATATTTTTTGCTTAGTTCTGGCTGTAAAGCAGGGGACAATCATTTTTTACCAAAGAGCGATAATTTTAATTATCATCATATCAAGCAGGCCAACAAGTGGCTGAATTTTAATTTTATTTTGGGCCGGGGGAAGGATTTTAGTATGGTTGGCGATAGGGGGGTGGATATTTTTTGGCTACCAAATATAAATTTTTTAAAAATTAATGCTAAGACACCGTTGATTATCACTATCCACGATCTTTCCTGGCTGCAAAATAAAGCTTTTTATGATTATAAAAGAATCTGGTGGCACAGATTAGTCGGAGTGAAAAGATTATTACAGCGCGCCGATCACATTATTGCTGTTTCTCATAATACAAAACGCGATTTGATCCGCTTTTTTAATTTGCCGGCAGATAAGATCAGCGTGGTCTATTCTGGGATTAGTGCTGTGGTCATGGATCAGGAGCGGGCTAAGAGGGAGCTGGCCGGATCTTCTCTGCCTGATAAATATTTTTTGTATCTTGGTACTTTGGAGCCAAGAAAAAACATTATTAGCATCATTCAGGCTTTTGCCATGTTTCATAATGATCAGCCAGATTACCACTTACTTATCGTTGGCGGCCGCGGCTGGGCTTATAAAAATATTTTGCAAGCCATCAAAGACAAACCATATATTCATTATTTAAATTATCTGAGCAGCCCCAAGAAAGACGCTTTGTATTTTTTGAGCCAAGGGCTGATTTGGCCCTCTTTTTATGAGGGTTTTGGCTTTCCGCCGCTGGAAGCTATCAGCCAGGGCGCACCGGTCATTACTAGCTACAAAAGCTCTTTACCGGAAGTTTTGGGTCAGGCCGCTTTGTATGTTGATCCATATAATGTAGCTGATATTTATCAGGCCTTAAAATTAATTACTGACAATAGTGACTTGCGTCAACAATTATATGACTCTGGTCAAAAAATATTAAAACCTACTTGGTCAGCAACTGCGCAGGAAATGATAAAAATATTTGAAAAAATAAAAAGATATGAAAATAGTAATTGATGCCCGGATTTATGGCCCGGAGTTTGGTGGCTTGGGTCGTTACAATCAGGCTTTTTTAGAAAATTTGAGCTTGCAGGATCATCTCAACGAATATATTGTGCTCTTGCAAGAGGTCCCCAAAGATCATAACTGGCCGAGTAATTGGCAAATAAAAATTTGCACCTATCATTGGTATAGCTGGCAAGAGCAAGTATTTTTACCGCTACTGCTCAAGCGCCTGAAGCCTGATCTGGTTCACTTTACTCATTTTAATGTGCCTATATTTTATCGTGGTAAATTTATAGTCACAATCCATGATTTGATCATGACTAAATTCCCCAGCCAAAGAGCCAGTACGTTGAATAGACTAATGTTTAAGCTGAAGCGAATCGGGTATCAACTAGCTATCAAACAAGCCGTCCTCAAAGCACAGAAGATTATTGCTGTTTCCCAGTTCACTGCTCGGGATATTAAGGAATACTTTGAGCTGACGACGCAGCAAGCCAAAAAGATAGCAGTGATTTATGAAGGGGTTTCTTTGGTGCCGGCCGAGGGTGGGGCCGTAACTAATTTGCCGAAGAAGTTTTTCTTATATGTTGGTAATACTTATCCTCACAAAAATTTAGAGTTTTTGATTAAAACTTTCAAAGACTGGCTAAAAATTTATCCCGATTATTATTTATATTTACTGGGTAGCCGAAATTATTTTTATAATCGTTTGGAAGCTTGGGCCAAAGATTTTATGGCTGGACAAAGCGACCGGGTAGTATTTACTGGTTTTGTGCCAGACAGTGAACTGACCCACTATTATCAGGCAGCCACAGCCTATATTTTCCCTTCTTTGTATGAAGGTTTTGGTTTGCCCCCCTTAGAGGCCTGTGCTCATGGTTTGCCGGTTTTGGCTAGCCAAAGTAGTTGCTTGCCGGAAATTTTAGCTGAAGCTGCTCTATATTTTGATCCTAAAAATCAAACTGATTTGCTCAACAAGATGGAAATTATTGTGAAAAGCAATGACCTGAGGGCTCGTTTAAAAGAACGCGGCCTAGAGCAGATAAAAAAATATTCTTGGCAAAAAATGGCATTTAGCATTAGAGAATTATATTTAAGTTTAAAATAAAATTATTTTGTTTTTTACAGAAAATCTGTTATAATATATAACAGAAATTTTTATGACCGACCCAACAGCACAGCCAAAAAATTTGCAAGCACTGAAACAAGAATTTATTGCCGAATTAGACGAATTTTTGTTGGAAGAAAAGACAGGGGAGAAGATTTCTCAGCCTGAGTTTGATTTGGCAAGACGCCAGGCCTTAGCTGAATTAGATAGACTGATTAAGCAGGATTTGCCTTATGCAGAGCTGGCGAGCGGCATTGATAAGATAAAAAGAGAGACGACGGAAAAAAGAGAAAAACCAACTAACGATATTTCAGCAAACTTTGCTGGCGGTCAGCAATCAGCCCATTTGATAGATTTGCGGCCAGGCCAGCAGAAGCCAGCCATAGTCAAAAAACCCTGGTCAATCAAATTGAATCGGCCGGCCAAGCAGCCCAAAAAGCAAAAAGGCCAAGCGTCAGTTGATAAGTTGGTTTTGCATTTTCCTAGTAATATAGGCGAGCAGGCAGCTGTCTCTAAGCGGCCAAAGATAGACTGGTCAGCTTTTGGCTTATCTCATGTTTTTAGTCAGGCGGCAGTTGTTGGTTTGGTGACAGCCCTGATTTTATTACCTTTGCGCGGTCTGGTTTGGCTGGGTCAGGTGCAAAAAGATAAGGATAAATTATTGGCCTTTGGTCAGCAGGGAATTTTTAGTTTTCAGGCCGGCCTTTTGTCTGCATCAGAGAATTCATATCAAAATGCCCAAATTGATTTTGAACAGGCACTGGACAATTTTCGTCAAGCCCAAGGCGTATTAAATAATTATCAGCAGTGGCTCTTAGACGTTGGCGGCCAATTACCAATTTTGGGCAAGTCTTTGTCGGTTGGTCGTAATTTACTTAGCGTAGCCAACAATGTTTCAGAGGCAGCTATGGTTTTAAATAAAAAAATTCAAGATAATGTCAAGCTGACTGATTACTTGATTTTCATCAGTCGGCAGATAGAAAGCACCTTACCATATCTAGAGCGCGCTAGTAATGATTTGGATAAGATGAGTCTCAATAATTTGCCGGAAAATTTTCGTCCCTATTTTCAGAATTTGAAAAATGATCTGCCGGCCACCATTGATAATTTAAAGAATTTACAGCAAATTTTATCAGTGACAGGAGAATTATTGGGCCAGGACCAGGAAAAAAGGTATTTGGTTTTATTCCAAAATAATAATGAGCTAAGGGCTACCGGTGGCTTTATTGGTAGCTATGCTGTCCTGGATGTTTACAAGGGGCAAGTAAAAAATTTGGAAATTCCCAAAGGCGGAACCTATGATTTGACAGCTGGGCAAAAGACAAAATTACGGGCGCCACAAGCCTTGAGTATTATTAATCCCAATTTTAATATTTGGGATGCGAATTGGTGGCCAGATTTTCCGACTTCAGCCAAAAAAATAACCTGGTTTTATAATAATAGCGGCGGCAGTAGTATAGACGGGGTCATTGCTATCAATGCCAGTGTTTTGCAGGAATTATTGCGTATTTACGGGCCAATTTATATGCCTGATTATAATATCACCATTGATGCTGATAATGTTTTTGCGGTTTTACAGGAGCAGGTGGAATTCAAATATGATCATGAGGCCAATACGCCCAAGGCTATCATTGCTGATTTGGTGCCGCAAGTTTTATCCCAATTATTATCGCGCACAGACAAACAAAAAGAAACAGCCGCGTTAATGGCCAAGTTGCTGACCGATAAAGACATCCAAATTTTTGCCAGCGATCAGGTTTTGCAAAAAGAGCTCAGTAACTTTGGCTGGTCGGGAGAAATTTTGTCAACCGACAAAGATTATTTGAATGTGGTTGACACCAATATTGCCGGCGGCAAAACCAATAATGATATTTACCAGACCATAGAACACAGGGCCGAGGTCCAAGTAAACGGCGAGGTGATAGACACAGTAAAGATTACTCGTCAAAATCAAGGATCGCCTCTCAATCCTTTGGCTGGCCTGGATGGCGGCAATGTCAGCTATTTGCGCGTTTATGTGCCTCAAAGCGCGGAACTTTTGGAGGCCAATGGTTTTAGTCAATTGCCGGAAGTATTTTTACACAATCAAAATATAAATGATCAAGTAGATCCCGATGTGGTATCAGAGGAAAATAAATTGGTTGATGCCACTTCTGGCACCGAAATCTATGAAAGTCTTAACAAAACAGTCTTTGCCAATTGGCTCACTCTCAAGCCGGGCGAGACCAAGACCGTGACTATAAAGTATAAACTGCCTTTTAAGCTTGATTTGGGAGAAAAGTTGGTCAATGATTGGCGTCAGATATTTTTGCGAAATAGTTGGCAGTTAGACCACTATGGTTTATTGGTGCAGTCACAGAGTGGCAATCACAACAATGTTTTTAGTTCAGAAGTGATACTGCCTACCGACTGCCGAGTAGCCTGGACAGTAGCCACTGACCCAGAACAAATAATGGTCAACGATAATAGTGTTTACTATAGCGATCCCTTGGACAAAGACCAGTATTATGGTTTTGTGGTGGCTAAACAAAAATAGTTATGTGGCAAAAGGTTTGGTATAAGATTAATAATACAGTTACCGGTGGGGCGATTTTGATCGCTTTTTTTTCACTGCTGGCAAAAATAGTTGCCCTGTTTAGAGAAAGATTGATTGCAGCTACTTTTGGTGCCAGCCAATTATCCGATATTTATTATGCCGCTTTTCGTCTGCCAGATTTTATTTTTAATACTTTAGTACTGGGTGCTTTGACTTCAGCTTTTATTCCTATTTTTCAGAAAGTTTGGCTACAGGATAAGAAGCGGGGGTTGAATCTGGCTAACTCGGTAATAAACTTTTTTTTGATTTTGATTGTCGTTCTGGTAATCATCGCTTTTATTTGGGCAGCGCCCATCATATCTTGGATCACTCCTGGTTTTGGCCCTTGGGAGCTGGAGCAGACCATTAGACTAAGCCGGATCATGCTTTTGGCTACTATTTTTTTCGTAGTTTCCAATATTTTGGGCGGCATATTAAATTCCTGGAAAAAATTTTTTAGCTTTTCCTTGGCAGCCAGTTTTTATAACTTAGGGATTATTATCGGCATTATATTTTTTTATCCCCAGGTTGGTTTAGCGGGCCTAGCTTGGGGTGTGGTGATTGGTGCGGCTATGCACGGTTTGGTGCAACTGCCCGAAGCTATAAAAAATGGCTGGCGTTATAATATAATTTTAAAGTGGGATAGCAATTTGCGTCAGATACTCAAGCTTATGGTGCCGCGAACCATTGGTCTGGCTGCCGGGCAAATAAATTTAGTGGCCGTTACCATGATTGGCTCTACTTTAACGGCTGGCAGCATTGCCATTTTTAATTTAGCTAATAATCTGCAAAGTCTGCCGGTCAGCTTGTTTGCCGTATCTTTGGCCGTGGCGGTTTTTCCCACATTTACTCAAGCTTTCAATGAAAATAGACAGGACCTATTTGCAGCTAATTTTACCGCTAGTTTGCGTCGCATTCTTTTTTTATTGATACCACTTTCAGTTTTGTTGGTGGTTTTGCGGGCCCAGGTAGTGAGAGTCATTCTGGGCAGCGGTAATTTTAACTGGGATAATACTTATTATACTGCCCAAACCTTGGGCTGGTTTAGTATATCTATTTTTTCCCAAGGATTGATTCCGCTTTTGGCAAGAGCTTTTTATGCTCAAGCTGACACCAAAACACCGACTTCAGTGGGCATCATTTGTATTATTTTTAATATATTTTTATCTTGGGCTTTGGCGGTCTGGGCAAACTTGGGCGTGATTGGTTTGGCGATAGCTTTTTCCATCACCAATATTCTCAACATGCTGATCTTGTATATTATATTGCATTATCGATTGAGTAAGATCAATGATAATTTAATTTTTATTTCTTTATTAAAAATATCCTTTAATTCTTTGATTGGCGGCATGGTGGCCTATGGCGCCCTGAATTTTATGGCGCCCTTAGTCAATATGCATACTTTTCTGGGAATTTTTACCCAAGGGTTGGTGGCAGGACTTTTGGGCTTGCTAAGCTTCCTGATTTTAAGTATATTATTCAAATTGGAAGAAGTGCAGATTGTCAAAGACATGCTGAAGCGATCATTGGCCGTATTTAAAAACGGTTCTGGTCGTTAGACTTTTTCCAAGTCAAGATTTTGTTTTTATGGAAAAAATTAGAAATTTTTGTATTATCGCCCATATTGATCACGGTAAATCCACCCTAGCTGATCGTATGCTGGAGCTGACTGGTACTATCACCAAGCGCCAGATGAAGGAGCAAATCCTGGATCAGATGGATTTAGAAAGAGAGCGCGGGATTACCATCAAGCTTCAGCCGGCCCGTATGCATTGGCAAGGTTTTGTTTTGAACTTAATAGATACTCCAGGGCATGTTGATTTTACTTATGAGGTTTCGCGGTCTTTGGCGGCTGTGGAAGGAGCGATACTTTTGGTTGATGCCAGCCAGGGCGTAGAGGCCCAGACTTTAGCCAATCTATATTTAGCCATTGAACAAAATCTAGAGATTATTCCGGTCATAAATAAAATTGATTTACCGGCAGCCGATGTGCCCAAAGTCAAGCGTGAGCTGATAAAGCTCCTGGGCTGCCGGGAAGAGGAAATATTATTGGTGTCTGCTAAAACCGGCCAGGGCGTCCAGGAAGTTTTACAGGCCATTGTTCAGCGCCTGCCCCAGCCCAAAGAAACCGGCGGCGATCTGCAAGCCCTGATTTTTGATTCTACTTATGATGAGTATAGGGGCGTGGTGATTTATGTGCGCATTTTTGCCGGGCACATAAAGCCTGCTGACAAAATCCAGTTTGTGGCTAGTCATGAGATCAGTGAAGTCCTAGAAGTCGGCTATTTTAAGCCGCAGTGGGTCAAATCAGACAGTCTAAATAATGGTGAAATTGGTTATGTTATCACCGGCATCAAAGATCTAGAAAAAGCCAAAGTTGGCGATACTCTGATTGATAAGGACGCCCACACCTTGGCTTTGCCGGGATATAAGGATGTCAAACCTATGGTTTATGCCGGCATTTTTCCCCAAGAGGGTAATGATTATAATAAATTGCGCGAAGCCATTTTAAAATTAAAGCTCAATGACGCCAGTTTAGTTTTTGAACCGGCCAGCTCTCAAGCCTTAGGTTTTGGTTTTCGGTGTGGCTTTTTGGGCTTGCTGCACTTAGAAATCTTTCAAGAAAGACTGAAGCGGGAATTCAATCTTGATTTAGTAGTGACTACTCCGACCGTAGCTTATCATTTGTATTTAAAAAATAACACTAATAAGATTTTGACTACGCCAGCTGAAATGCCCGACCCGTCAACCATTGATTATATCGAGGAGCCATATATGAATATCGAGGTTCTGACGCCAAAAAATTATATAGGCAATCTGATGTCTTACATTGCTGAAGTAGGCGGCTTGCCCAAGGACAGCGAATATCTTGATGAACAACGGATCATTTTGCGCTATAGCATACCTTTGGCTAGTATTCTGGTGGATTTTTATGACAAAATAAAAAGTTTATCTTCCGGTTATGCTTCTTTAAATTATGATTTTGCCGATTATCGCCGTTGTGATTTGGTTAAGATGGATATTTTGGTAGCTGAAGAGCCAGTCGAGGCTTTGACTGCTTTGGTTTATCGCGACCAGGCTCATCGCGTCGGCAAAAGCATCGTCAATAAATTAAAAGAAGTATTGCCGCGGCAACAATTTGTGATTAAGCTTCAGGCCGCTGTGGGCGGCAAGATAGTGGCCGCTGAGAGGATATCGGCTATGCGCAAAGATGTGACGGCCAAGCTTTATGGTGGCGATGTGACGCGCAAGCGCAAGCTTTTGGAAAAGCAAAAAAAGGGCAAGAAAAAAATGGCCCACAGCGGCCGTGTAGAAATACCCCAATCGGCTTATTTGGCTATTTTGAAACGTTAGTAGCTGGCAGTGCCAAAGGTCCAGAGCACCATTGATAAAACTACGAAAATTCCCAGTATTACCCAAATGATTTTTTGCGTTGATTTTTTCATTTCTTTATCCTATGCCTAATTTTAGCAAATTTTTACCAACTGAGGAAGGTCTTGATTTGCTGATTTATCCTAAAGAAGCGGCCTACAAGCTGTATTTGTGGCTATTATTTTTACTGGTAGCTTTTTTTATGATGTATCCGCTTTGGCATTTGGGTAGGCCGGGCATATTTTTATGGCTTACCATGACTGCGTTTATATTATTGGCGATTGCTAATCATTTTTTACGCCGTTTTAGCTACTATATATTAAGCACCAATAAACTTTGGCATGTTTTTTATATCAAGGCTGATAATATTAGGATCAGGGGGTCGATAGATAGGGGATTGATCATTGCTTTAGAAAAGTGCGGCGACCATGATATTTTGGTGCTGACCAAACAAAATCGATATTATTTAAAAGATATAAAACAGCGCGATCAGGTTTACGCGGCATTAGTGACAAAATTAAATATAGCGGCTTACCAAAAAGACGTAAATTTGTTATAATATAGCCATGGATAATCCAAAAAATTTGGATCAAAATTTTATATCTAAACCTGAAAATATTACTACTCCAGATCAAGTGGATGGTTTTGAATCAGGGCCGACTTCGGCTGCCCTGGAGCAGCCTACTCCGGCTCTGGCAACCAGCGCTCCAGCTGTGCCGGATTTAGATAAAATAGCCAGCGCTCCAGCCCAGCCCACCATTGTTTTGGAAAAAGTCGAAAATATTTTAGCTCGGGACATGGACAAGGTTTTTTTGTCTATGGATCTAGCTACGCAAGCCAAATTTAAAGCCAAGGGTGAAGAAACAGCCGTAGCTATTACTAATTTATTGCAAAAAACTAAGGTTCAAGTTAGGAAAATTATTAACCTGATTGTTGATTGGTTGCGTTTGGTGCCTAGTATCAACAAATATTACCTCGAACAGGAAGCTAAGCTAAAGGCCGAAGAAATTATTCGTTTACATAAAAATCAATAATTTATTATCATGGAATTTACCGTTGAAAATATAGCTGTTGTCATTAGCCTGGTTATTATTCTTAGTATTATTTTTCCCGTGATCGCAAATTATCAAAAAAATAAGGTTGATAAGAATTTAAAATTGGACATGTTATTGATTAAAGTGCCGAAATATACCAAGCAAGAAAAAGAAGAGTTGTCCAAACAATACATTGAACAGACTTTAGGTAAAATTGAAAATTTTTTTTCTGCCCTAGCTGGCCTCAAGGCCGAACATCCTTTTTTGGGGCAAGCCAAAGAAATTTTTTCCCTAGATATTGTTTCGGTAGATGGTTTTATAAATTTTTACGCGGCCGTGCCGCCAAAATTTAAAGACTTCTTTATTGCCCAGCTGCAGGCTGTCTATCCCAAAATTTATGTAGAAGAAGTGGTTGATTATAATATTTTTCAGCCACAAGGACAGGTCTTGGCTGGCAATTTATCTTTTGCCAATGATTTTACTTTACCCATCAAGACATATAAGACTTTTGAAAATGACCCCTTAGAGGGAATTACCAATACCTTAAGTAAGCTGACCAACGACGAATCGGCTGTTGTGCAATATGTCTTTAAATCTGCCCCCAAAAAATGGCATCAACGCGGCCGTCAACTGGCTCAAAAAATGCAAGCCGGAGCTACTTTTGCCGATGCTATTAAACAGGTTGGTGGCACTTCTTTTTTTGATAAATTGGAAAAAACAGGTAGTTTTTTTGGCAGCTTTTTTGCTACCAGTAAAAAAGAGGATGAGCAAAAAAAGAAATCCCTGGAAGTCAAACAGCCCTTGTCAGCCATGGAACAAGAGCGGGCCAAAAGCCTAGAAGCAAAAACTTCTAAAGCTGGTTTGGATGTCAATATTCGCATCGTAGTTTCAACCAGAAGCTTGGAGCGCTCCAAGGCAGTTTTACTGGACGTTCTCAATAGCTACAATCAATATAATATTTATGAGTTTGGCAATCGTTTTCAAGCCAGTATACCGCGCCACCCGGATACTATTATTGAGTACTTGATTTATCGACATTTTTCAAACAAGCGTAAACTTTTGCTCAACGCTGAGGAAATGGTCAGCGTGGTGCATCTGCCTTTACCGACCACTGAAACGCCAAATATTGATTGGCTAGAAGCTGTCAAGGCGCCACCGCCCAGCAGTCTGCCCAGCGAAGGCATTATTTTGGGCAAAAGCATTTATCGTGGCAAAGAAACTTTGGTGCGCATCAAGGATGCTGATCGTCGGCGACACATGTACGAAATCGGCCAGACCGGTACTGGTAAGTCTGCCTTTATGGAAAGCTTGATTAAACAGGATATTGAAGCTGGCAAAGGATTGTGCGTGATTGATCCGCACGGTGAATTGGTAGAAAGATGCTTAACCTATATACCAAAAGAAAGAGCCGAAGACGTGATTGTTTTTGATCCATCGGATACTGATCGGCCAGTAGCCATTAACATGTTGGAATATGATACCGATGAACAGAAGACTTTTGTGATCAACGAAATGATCGCTATCTTTGATAAGCTTTATGATCTGAAAGCTACTGGTGGGCCGATGTTTGAGCAATATATGCGTAATGCAATGCTTTTGGTGATGGACGACAAAGATTCGGGAGCGACTTTGTTGGAAGTGCCGAGAGTCTTGTCAGATGAAGCTTACCGCAAGCACAAGTTGAGCAAGGTCAAGAACCGCTTAGTCAAAGATTTTTGGGAAAAAGAAGCGCAAAAAGCCGGCGGTGAAGCGTCCCTAGCCAATATGGTACCCTATATCACTAGCAAGCTCACGCCTTTTATTGCCAATGATATCATCCGGCCGATTATTGCCCAGCAAAAAAGCGCTTTCAATTTTCGTGAAGCAATGGATAGCAAAAAGATTATCATGATCAATCTATCCAAGGGCAAAATTGGTGACATGAATAGTAGCCTTTTGGGCATGATTATTATTGGTAAACTACTATTTGCCGCTTTGAGCAGAGCGGATTATACTGAAGAGCAACGCAATGATTTTTATCTCTATATTGATGAGTTCCAAAATTATACTACCGATAGTATCGCTATTATTTTATCCGAAGCCAGAAAATACAAACTGAATTTAATTATCGCTCATCAGTATATCGCTCAGCTGGTAAAAAATAACGACACCAAGATTCGAGATGCTGTTTTTGGCAATGTCGGCACTATCATCGCTTATCGTCTAGGCGTAGAGGACGCAGAGGTGATTGCCAAGCAAATGGCCCCGGTGGTTACTGAATATGACCTGATCAATATGCCAAAATTTACGGCTTATATAAAATTATTGATTGATAATGCCAATCCGCCAGCCTTTAATTTTAATCCCATTAGGCCGGAAAAAGGCAACTTTGAGCTAGCGGCGGCCATCAAACAATTGTCTCGATTAAAATATGGCCGTGATAGAAAAACAGTAGAAGACGAGGTTCAGCAAAGGATTATCATTTAGATATTTTAGCTAATATTAGCCAAAATAATCATATTAACAGAAAATTGCCAGGAATTTATTTTTATGATATTCTAAAATTATCCATAGATTGCTGAAAGAGCGCTGCCTAGTCTTTAAACAAAAATAAAAAAATGCCAAAAACCAAAAAAATAAAAGAATTAGAATCCTTGATATATAATTTAGAGTTGGAGCTGAAAAAGACTAAACTGATTTTGGGTGAATTATCTGGCAAAAATACCAAGCAGGCATTGGATTATAGTTTAAAAGCAGCCGAGCTTGGCGCAAGCTCTCAAGATGATGAAGGTCTGGTGATCGAAGGCGTGTTTAATGGTCAGATAATGATCGGTCCAGACGGCAAGCAGTATTCTGTGCCGGCTAACTATGCTTCCAAGTCCAAACTAGTGGAAGGCGATATTTTGAAATTAACTATAGATCGTCAAGGCGCATTTATCTATAAGCAGATAGCCCCAGTAGAAAGGACCCGCTTAGTTGGTCATTTGGTCAAAGACAAGGCTTTGGGTGAGTATGTGGTTTTGGCTGGTGACAAAATATACCGGGTCTTACTGGCCAGCATCACTTACTTTAAGGGTGAAGAGGGCGATGAAGTGGTGATTCTGGTCCCCAAGGAAGCTGATAGTATCTGGGCAGCGGTTGAAAATATTATTCGTAGCAAAGCCCGCCGTGATGCCGAAGGAGATGATCTGGGAATTAGCTTATAGATTTTAGATGACAGAAGTATTATATCGTAAATATCGGCCGCAGACTTTCAAGGATGTGGTTGGTCAAAAGCCGATCAAAATTACTTTAGAAAACGAAATTATCAGTGGGCGCATAGCTCATGCTTATTTATTTGTTGGTCCGCGCGGCACTGGCAAGACTACTCTGGCCAGATTGTTTGCGCGGTCTTTAAATTGCGCTGCTAGAAAGACGGGCGAATCAGAACCTTGTAATAATTGCCAGCTCTGCCAGATGATTTTAGCCGGTCGATCCTTGGATGTGATTGAGATTGACGCCGCTTCTCATACCGGCGTTGACAATGTCCGAGAAAATATCATCAATAATGCCCAGGTGCCGCCATTCAATCGGCAGGGTTATAAAGTATTTATCATTGATGAAGTGCACATGTTGTCAAAATCAGCTTTCAACGCTTTGTTGAAAGTTCTAGAAGAGCCCCCGCCAAGAGTAATATTTATTTTGGCCACTACCGAAGTGCACAAAGTGCCGGAGACCATCATTTCCCGTTGCCAGCGTTTTGATTTCAAAAAATTATCCCAAAATGAAATTATTACTCGTCTGGCCGAAATTGTTGAATGGGAAAAAGTAGTTGTACCAGAGTATGTTTTGGCTGATATTGCTCGTCGGGCTGACGGTGGTTTGCGTGATGCCGAATCTCTCTTGGGCCAGATAATATCGCTAAGTTCCGGCAAAGTTACTGATGAGCTGGCCTCAATTGTTTTACCGCGCAGCTATTGGCAAGAAATTGATATATTAGTCGAAGCTTTGCGGCTGCGCAATTTGTCCGCCGCCTTAAACCAGATAAACAAGCTGGTTAATGAAGGTATAGATTTGAAAAATTTCACCGATGAGATGCTTGATTATCTGCGGCAGATTTTACTTTATCAGACTATCGGCCCGAGCTTTAGCTTGGAAGTAGCGGATAACGTGTCTCAAGCCATCAAGAAACATGCACAGGATTTTGCTTTGGCCGATCTGTCTAAGCTGATTGGCATAATTTTAGATAAATTAGCTATCAAGGAATCACTCATAGACCAGCTGCCCTTGGAGTTGGCTTGCGTGGAATATTTATTAGCTCCGGCTGTACTGAAACCGCTGGCTGGTGAAGCAGTACCCACAGCTACCAAAAAAACAACAGCCGGTTTATTGAATCTAAAAGCTATTCAAGATCATTGGCCAAAGTTTATTATTTTAAGTAAAAATTTAAACCATTCTTTATCAGCTGTTTTATTAAATAGTCATCCTTTAAGTTTGCGGGGCGAGACAGTGGTTGTGGGTTTGGAATATAATTTTCATTTGGAGCAGCTCAATAAGCCTGCCATCAAGGAAAACCTTAGTGATATTTTATTGGAATTATTGGGCCATCGAGTTAAGTTTGATTTTACCATTGATCCGGAATATCAGATCAACCATCAGAATTTTAAAGGACGTAATGAAAAGGAAGTAGAGGATTTGCTTGATACTTTTGGCGGCCAGGTAATATGATAATTGTCAATTGACTAATTGGTAAAATTGTAATATTCTTTTTTTGTTTTATTGCCGGATCGTCTAATGGTAGGACGTCAGGTTCTGGCCCTGATAATCTAGGTTCGATTCCTAGTCCGGCAGCCAAATTTTAATAAAATGAAGTATAAGATTCAAGGAAAAAATATTAATTTGGTATTAAAAGAAGATGTTTTTTCCCCATCTATTCACGGTTCGTCAGCTTTAGCAGAAAATATAAAAGTCAATCGCGGTGAATCGGTTCTAGATCTCGGTACCGGCACGGGTATCCTAGCTATTTTAGCTGCAAAATTAGGCGGTCAGGTTACTGCGGTGGATGTACTACCAAAAGCTGTGGCATTGGCTAAGATAAATTTTAAAAAAAATCATGTTACAATTAGATTGAAACATGGTAATTTGTTTAGGCCTGTTATCAAAAATAAATATGATGTAATTATTGCTAATATTCCGCAAGAAAATTTGTCTCCTAAAATTATAAAATCTGTGCGTAAAGAAATTTTTATAGGTATGCATGGTGGCAAGTATGGAAACGAAATTTTATTAAACGTTTTAAAAAATGCTCCTAAACATATGCACAAACTGTCCAGATTGTATGTGGTGATTTATTCAATGAGTAATTTTAGAAAAAGCTTACAAACAATTTATAAATTATATCAAGCAAAACTTATACATTTTTATACTGGGCCAGTCAAAAATTTTATTTATGATGATTTAGACTGGTATGAGAGTGAATCTAGAAGTGGTCGCATAAATATTTATAAAAAAGGTAATAAATATTTTGCAGATCTTTTTGTTTTTGAATTAACATTAAAATAGCCTAATTTAGATTCTCGAAGCGAAGCGTAGACCATGCTGAATAGCGGGGCTAGCCCCCGAGCCAAAAAAATTTGAAGCCCCAAGTTTTATTTTTTTTATGAAAAAAAGTTGGCCACAAGGGGCCAACCGTCGTGAAGCAAGCTAGCACAGGCAGTGTTGGACCTACCAGCCATAGAGGCGCCGGTGATCCTCGGCAGCGCGCCGAGCCGCTCGTGCAGCTGCATCCTGCTCCATCATGGACCGCAGGCAGATACTCTCAACCTCGCTTTGGCGCATGGCCAAGATTTCGCCCGCATCGGGCCCGTTGAGTGCGGCCAGCTTGGCCGCCTTGGCTGATCGCTTGCGCTCCTGCGAAGCAGCTTGGCCGTGGGTCGGACCTTGGCCAAAGTGTCGATATTGTTGTCGTCTGCCACTTGGTACGTGACTTTCATCTAAGAACTTGTCTCGAGCCATGAGTTTCCTCCCTGGTTGGGGGACACACACTGGGGCAAAGACTATACATTATATAGCTTAATAAATAATAAAAATATTGTCAAAATCATTATTCTTGATATAATCAAACAATGGACACAAATTTGAAAATTCCAGAGCATATCGGCATTATTTTAGATGGCAACAGGCGTTGGGCAAAGAGTAGAAACTTGCCTACCTTTGAAGGCCATAGGCAAGGCTCAGAAAACATTACTACCATTGCGAATTATGCTTTTGATCGTGGCATAAAAATAATGTCTGTTTTTGCTTTTTCCGTAGAAAATTGGAAACGCAACCAAGAAGAAGTTGGTTATTTGATGGATTTATTTAAATTGATGCTAAAGGATCAATTCAGGATTTTAGCTGATCGCGGGATTAAACTTACGGTGTCTGGTGATATTACTGCTTTTGACACAGAGTTGAGAGGGGGGATTATTGATGCTCAAAACAACACAGCCGACAATAAAAATGGTATTTTTAATGTTTGTTTGAATTATGGCGGCCGGGAGGAAATTATTCAGGCTATTAAAAAAATAATTCAAGATAAAATAAATCCAAAAGACATTGATCAAAATCTGTTCAATAAATATTTATATACTGCTGGCTTGCCCGATCCCGATTTGATTATTCGCACTTCAGGCGAACAAAGATTGTCTGGTTTTTTGACTTGGCAATCAGTCTACAGCGAATTATATTTTGTGGACAAGCATTGGCCGGATTTTTCTACTCAAGACTTTGACAAAGCCTTAGTAGAGTATAGCCGACGCCAACGGCGTTTTGGTGGGAATTAGATATGCTAGCAAAATTCACAAAAAAAGTTTTTGGAAAAAAACTTTTTTTGTGGTATAATTTAGGCAAATAACTTATCGCTTTAAAAAAATAAAAATATGCCCAAAAAAATCATGGCTAGCAAGAAAAGCCAAAGCAAAAAATTGACAGCAAAAAACAAGGTCGCTAAACTCAATAATTATTATGGCAACACCACTTTGGCTATTGTTTTCTTTTTATTTGTCATAGCTATTGGCGTTTTAATATTAACTAAATTACAAAGGCCATATCAGCGTCCACCAATTATCACTTTGCCCAACAATAATTTGGCCAATACTAATACCCAAGTAGCAGCCTTTTCTTCAGCAGAAGAATTTTTGAGCTATTTAGAGACAGGCAAAGATCTAGCCAGTAATATCAGTATGCCTGGCATGGGTATAGCCAAAAATAGTGCTCAAGGCAGGACAGAAGCTATGGATGTCTTGAGTGCTCCTAGCGCGGCTCCGGAAAGAGTATCCACCACCAATGTTCAAGTAGCTGGAGTTGATGAGCCGGATATAGTTAAAACTGATGGCCAGACAATATATTTTTCCCAAGAGCCCGGTTATCGGACATATTATGATTATGAAATCATGCCAATGGTGCGGGTAGGCAGCAGCATTGTGCCTCCGCAATATCAAACCGGCAAAACATCTCTTATCAAAGCTTGGCCCACTAAAGACGTAGAATTTTTGACCAAAATAGAAAAATCTGGAAACTTGCTTTTGGCTGACAATATATTAGCTATTTTTACTGGCCAAGAAATAGTGGCCTATGATGTCAGCGACCGGACTAAACCCAATAAAACCTGGACAGCAAAATTTGATGATAATAATTATTTAGTATCAGCTAGATTGTATCAAGATAAGATATACCTGGTCAGCCAAACTTATTTAAATGATTTTAAACCGTGTCCCTTGAAGACCCTGTCAATCGACGATAAAAATATAGAAATTGCTTGTCAAGAAATTTATCACCCGGTCAGCCCCACCCAGGTGGACACTGCCTTTACTGCTATGACTATTGATATGAAATCTGGCGAAATCAACCATAAAATATCTTTTGTCGGTATGGCCAGCCAATCAGTGGTCTATATGTCAACCGGCAATTTATTCGTGACTTATCAGCAGCCCATTGATATGTTTAGCTTTTTGACTGAATTTTTCCGGGAAAAGATGGCAGATTTAGTGCCGGCTGAACTATTGGCCCGCTTAGATAAGATCAATGGCTATGATATCGGTCAAAATGCCAAGTTGACTGAATTTTATGATGTTTTCGGTAAATGGCAGAATTCTTTAGATAAAGATACTGCTTTGAAATTGGAAAATGACATGAACAACCGATTAGACGATTATTTAAAAATCAATCAAAGAAAATTATTAAATACCGGCATAGTCAAAATCGGTATAGATGATTTTAAAATAAAAGCTACCGGCACAGTGCCTGGTACGCCCTTAAATCAATTCTCTTTGGATGAGTACCAGGATAATTTGCGCATTGCCACGACCCTGGGCAATGTGTGGCTGGGATTTACCAATAGCACTAATACTGCCAACGATGTCTATGTTTTGGATAAAAATTTGAAAATTACCGGCTCCATCCAAGACCTAGGTCTAGGAGAGCGCATTTATGCTGCTCGCTTTTTGAGCGACAAGGGATACTTGGTGACTTTTAGGCAGACTGATCCTTTTTATGTCTTAAATTTAGCTGATCCCAAAAATCCAAAATTAGCTGGTGAGCTGAAAATACCAGGCTATTCCTCTTATTTGCATCAGCTGGCCAACAACAGGATTTTGGGCATTGGCCAGGAAGGTTCTAAAGTTAAGTTGTCTTATTTTGACGTATCTGATCCAAACAAGCCAAAAGAAATCAGCAAGTACCTATTGGATGAATATTGGAGCGAAGTATCAAACAATCACCACGCCTTTTTACAGGATGCTAAGCACCAAATATTCTTCTTGCCGGCTAGTCAAGGCGGTTATGTATTTTCTTATGATGATGACGCCTTGTCTTTAGAAAAAGCCATCAGTTTGTCCGCAGTTAAAAGAGCTATTTATTTAAATGATTATTTGTATGTTTTGTCATCTTCAGCTATCAAGGTCTATGATGAAAACGATTGGCAAGAGGTAAAAAATCTAGATTTAGATACAGACTAATTATGACCGAGGCTTCATACCAGATACAAAGCCAAAAACAAAAGGACTATTATAATCAAACTGCAAAGCATTATGATCAGTGGCACGTAGATACCGGTAGTGCCGCTGTGGTTGATGCTTGGAATTTTTCTAATCTAAAAAAATTTTTAGGTAAGAACAAAATCGATACCTGTCTAGATATTGCTTGCGGCACCGGACGCCTAAGTAATAATTTATTACAGATTGCCCGTGAAGTTTATGGCGTGGATCAATCTCAGGCTGTCCTGGATATCGCCCAAGCTAAATATCCACAACTGAAGTTAGCCTGCGCCGAGGTTGTTGATTTGCCTTATGCTGACAATTTTTTCGATTTAGTGCTGATCAATGGTTCTTTGCATCATTTTTTTGCTGTCAAAAAAACTTTGACAGAAGCTAAAAGAGTTTTGAAACCCGGTGGTTATTTTGTGCTCTTGGGCGAGCCATCTAGTCTTTATCACAAAATTTACAATCCTTTTTTCTATATTTGGCTTGTGGATAGGGCTATAAATAAGATATTTTCTTTAGTCAAAAAAAGTCCCGCCAGTTCAGAAATAGAGCCTGAGGCAGAGGCCTATCATCCGCCTCAACTAAAACAGCAATTTTTGGATAGTGGATTTATTGTCCGCCAATTTTATACTTATGACTTTTTTCCTCGTCATGAGTCAAGAATCTGCTTAAAAATATATCGTTGGTATTTGCCCTATGAACACAAAATTTTAGCTAAGATTTGCCCATTTTTAGGCTCAGCTATACAAATTTTTGCCCAAAAACCAAAAAATGCCTAGATACTTGTCAAAATCAAAGATTATGCTACAATAGTGTGGCAAATATTGAATATTATTTATGCTAAAGCTCTTAACTTTAGCATAAATTATTAATAAAAAATATGAATAAATATCAGTCCAGTTCTCATAAGGTTATGTCTGCCCAGAGAGTTAAGATTACTTTTGTGGCCATTATTATTTTGGCTATTTTGGGTTGCTTGGTGGCCCTGCCAAAACCAGGCTTTATACCCAATAATAATTGGTTTAGGCAGTTTAAAATACACTTGGGCCTTGATTTGCAGGGCGGCACCCATCTGGTTTATCAAGCAGATGTATCACAAGTGCCGGATAATGAGCGTCGCGATAGAGTGGAAGCCTTGCGGGACGTGATTGAACGCCGGGTAAACGCCTATGGCGTGTCTGAACCGGTTGTCCAGACCAATTATAGCGGCGATAATTATCGTATTATTGTTGAGCTGGCCGGGGTGACCGATGTCAATCAAGCTATCAGTATTATCGACAAGACTCCTTTGCTCGAATTCAAGACACAAGGCCAGGCTCCTATTGATAATAATGACCAGAATGCCGTTCGTGATAAAGCCAACGACATATTACAGCGAGTACTGAAGGGCGAAGACTTTGCTGAGCTAGCCAAGCAATATAGTGAGGATCCAGTTTCAGCTGCTCAAGGCGGAGATTTGCCTTGGGTGACCAAAGGCAAATTTGTCCCAGAATTTGATACAGCCATTTTTGATCAGCTAAAGACAGGCGAGGTAGATAAACAATTAGTTGAATCTCAATTTGGCTATCATATTATCAAAAAAATAGAGGAGAGAACCAATGACAGTGGCGAAAAGGAAGTCCATGCCGCCCATATTTTGATAAAAAAAATTGACGCTGATATGGTCTGGGAGGATACTTCTTTGAGTGGCCGCAATATCAAAAAAGCCGAGTTAAGCTTTGATCAGAATACTCAAGAGCCCTTGGTCTTAATTAACTTTGATGACCAGGGTAAAGAAATTTTTGCTGATCTGACCACTGCCAACGTCGGTAAGCCAATCGCCATATTTTTGGATGGAGTTTTACGCTCTGAGCCGGTTGTGCAAGAAGCTATTACTGACGGAAGTGCCCAGATTTCCGGAAAATTCACCATCAAAGAAGCCAAACAGCTCGTCAAAGACTTGAATTTAGGCGCCCTGCCTGTGCCAATAAAACTAGTGACTCAACAAACAGTTGGCCCTACTTTGGGGCAAGTGTCGCTAGACAAAAGTTTGATAGCTGGCATTATTGGTTTTTTGGCAGCTGCTTTATTTATGCTCATTTTGTATCGTTTGCCGGGTATTTTAGCAGTGGTGGCCTTGGGGCTATATACTATTTTGAGTTTGAGTATTTTTGAAATTATACCAGTAACCATGACCATGGCCGGCATTGCTGGTTTTATTCTATCTATCGGCATGGCTGTGGATGCCAATATTTTAATATTTGAAAGAACCAAAGAAGAGTTATATAAAGGCAAAACTTTATGGACTGCCATTGAAGAAGGATTCAGCAGAGCTTGGCCATCAATTCGCGATTCAAATGTTTCCTCAATTATTACTTGTATAATTTTGGCTTGGTTTGGCACTTCGATTATCAGAGGTTTTGCTATTACCTTGGGGATAGGTATCTTGGTGTCCATGTTTTCCGCCATTACCGTGACCCGCACCTTCTTGTACTTAGTTGTTAACAAAAAATTAGAAAATAAATTGAGTTGGTTTGGCGTACATATTACTAAAACCACCGAAGAACAACAAAACCATGTATAGAATTATTCAAAAAAAAGCGCTTTGGTTTTCCATTTCAGCTATTGTCTGCGGAGCATCTCTGTTGGCTTTATTGATCTGGGGACTAAGGCCTGGCATTGATTTTACCGGCGGTAGCTTGCTGGAAGTTTCTTATTCTCAAGCTAGACCCGGCTTCCAGGCAGTAGAGGAAGCGCTTAAAGATGTTCAGCTCAAGGACCTCAAAATCCAGCCCAGCGGCGATAGAGACTATATCTTAAGATTTGAAAGTATTGATGAGACACAGCACCAAACTATTTTATCCAAGCTGCAGGATATTAAGCTGGATAACATCAATGATAATAAGCTGACCGAAAATCGCTTTGAATCTATTGGGCCCACTATCGGCGTAGAGCTAAAAAATAAAGCTATCCAATCCATTATTGTGGTTTTGATCTGTATTTTACTTTATATTGCTTATGCTTTTAGAAAAGTTTCCAAACCAGTAGAATCCTGGAAATATGGCGTGGCAGCCATCATCGCTTTGCTGCACGACGTGATTGTGGTGTCTGGTGTATTTGCGATTCTCGGCTACTTTGCCGGGATAGAGATAGATAGCTTATTTGTGACTGCTTTATTGACTGTCTTAGGTTTTTCTGTGCACGATACCATAGTAACCTTTGATCGTATTAGGGAAAATTTGTTCAGAAGTCGTAATTATGATGATTTCGAGGACATTATCAACTCCAGTGTCAACGAAACAATCATTAGGTCTTTAAATACCTCGTTGACCACGCTTTTAGCTTTGCTGGCAATTTATATTTTTGGCGGGGAAAGCACCAGATACTTTGTCTTGGCTCTAATTATTGGTATTATTACCGGTACCTACTCATCTATCTTTATTGCTTCACCAATTGTTTTATTGTTTAATAATAAAAATAAATAATCGCATAATATTTTTCACTTTCTGTCAAGAAAATATATATACCCCCAAAATAAAGGGGGTATTCAGTTTAAAGAAAATTATTATTTTTATTTAATATTAGCCAAAAAATGACATTATTTTAAACTCTATTTTGCGTTTTTTCTATTTGAGGGTTGACTTATTTTAAAAAATGTGTTATTCTATGAAATGTTTAAAAAGTAAACACATTTTTAAACGTTTAAGTAAAACATATGGAATCTATATTGGATCAAGTGATTACTGCCAGACATTTGTCAAATTTGGCAAATTTTAATCCCCATCAAACCCTAGATAACATCTTGGCGGCTTTGTCAGACCGCGAACGCGAGATTATTAAGTTGCGTCATGGTTTATCTGGTTATGAAAAAAAGACCTTGGAGGAAATTGGCCAAAAATACAAAGTCACTCGTGAAAGGGTAAGGCAGATTGAGAATACTGCTCTCAAGAAAATCACCAAAAATTTTGATCAAACCTATCTTAAGGAAATAGAAGATATTGCCAATGGCATTTTATCTGAACATGGCGGCATGATGTCAGAAACCAATTTAATCAAAGAATTATTGACCGTGCCCGGTAATACGCCGGAGAATCAGGCAGCTATTCGCTTTATCTTAAATCAATTACTGAAAAACCGTTTTCACTTCATCAAAGAATCCAAGGATTACCATAATTTTTGGAAAACTCCAGAGTCTTCCCAAGGTTTTTTTGAAGAAACCATTGATCATATTGCTAAATTGATCCATGGCCATGGTACGCCATTGCCCTTAGAACATCTTTTATCAAAAATTCAACAGCATGATTTTTATAAAGATAATGATGATTTGACTGATCGAGTGATTGTCAACTTTATTTACATCACCAAAAAACTAAAGGCCAACCCTTACGATGAGTGGGGTTTGGCAGAATGGTCAGCCATCAGTCCGCGTCGCATGAACGACAAAATTTATCTGGTCTTGAAAAAGGAAAATCGCCCCATGCACTTTACGGAAATTGCCGATATGATCAATAAAATGCAGTTTGATCAGCGTCAAGCCTATCCGGCCACCATCCATAATGAATTGATTTTAGATGATAAGTACGTTTTGGTGGGCCGTGGTATTTATGCCTTATCAGAATGGGGCTATAAGCCGGGCGTGGTCAGCGACGTGATCGCTGAAATTTTACAAGCCAATCCACAAGGCTTAAGTAAAAAGGAGATTATTGCCGAAGTATTAAAAAAGCGCTTAATCAAAGAAACCACTATTACTTTAGCCCTGATGAACAAAGATCGTTTTATCCGCAATGAACGAGGTCGCTACACTTTGAAAACTAATGCTTAAATGAGATTTTATTACAAGAACAACCGGTTTCCACTTGGGGCGGTTGTTTTTGTTTCCTACTACTTTAAAAATTTTGCAAAAAAAGGTATAATATACTGGTAGCCCATCAAAAAATAGCTATGAATTTTAGCGTTGAGGTCAATAATTTTATCAATACACTACTGACTATAGGTTCTTTGCCACCGGATATAGCTTTTATTTATTTAATGACCCACTATATCTGGCCAATTTATGTTGTCATGATTTTATGGATGGCTTATGATGTTTGGCTGACGTCTCTGCAGAATAAGTGGTTTGCTACTCACAAGTTCATCCTTTTGGCTATTGATATACCTAAAGATACCGAACAGACACCAAAGGCTATTGAGCAACTATTTGCCACCCTATCAGGCGCTCATACGCCCATCAGTACTCGCGATAAATATGCTGGCATGTTTCAGCTGTCATTTTCTTTTGAAATTGTCAGTATAGACGGCTATATTCAATTTTTGATTCGCACTCCCAGCCACTGGCGGGATCTGGTAGAGAGTTCCATTTATTCACAGTATCCCGATGCAGAGATCACTGAAGTGGAGGATTATACCACTGATTTGCCGCGTAAATTTCCCGACGACAAATACAATATGTGGGGTGCGGAAATAGTTTTGGTAAATAAAGATGTTTATCCCATAAAAACTTATATTGATTTTGAAGATGCGGTTTCCGGAGAATTCAAAGATCCAATGGCCTCAATTTTGGAAACTATGAGTAAAATACAGGCCGGTGAACAGGTCTGGGTGCAGCTGATAGTCAGACCGACTGACCACCTCTGGACTAATCGTAGCAAAGCTGAAGCCGACAAATTGGCTGGTAAAAAGGTTAAAGCACAGAAAGGTTTATTGGAAAGACTGTTTGGCCCTCTGTTTGGTTTATTTTTCCTGTCTGGCGGCGACTCTATTTTTTGGCCAACTGGCGCTGAATCCAAATCAGAAAAAAAGGCCAATGAACCAATTAGCTTGATGCTGTATATGACCCCGGGAGAGAGAATAAAGATTGAAGCAGTAGAAAAAAAGGCATCCAAAATAGGCTTTCAATGCAAAATTCGCTTGGTCTATCTATCGCCCAAAGAGCAGTATAATCCCGGCAGGGTAGTTTCTTCGGTGTTTGGTTCGCTGAAACAGTTTAGCACCATGCATTTGAATTCTTTTAAGCCCGATGCTAAAACCAAGACCAAAATAGAGTGGATTATGGTCAAAACCAGGACCAATTGGCGCCGTACAAACCTCATTAGAGCCTATAAGAGCCGCAGCGGCATCATCGGACATGGCTATTTTATATTAAATACCGAAGAACTAGCTACTTTGTGGCACTTTCCTAGCAAATTTATTCGCACGCCTTTATTGCAAAAAACAGAGTCCAAAAAAGCCGAACCGCCAGCTTCTTTGCCTATTATGTCTGGAATTTTTGATACCCAGACCGAGCAGGCAAGCGCTGAATTACGCCAGCAGCTAAAAACAGTGCCGGAATTCAATATACCCCTGGACAATACTTATTTTGAGGAGCGCTTTGCCAAAGACAAAAGCCAGGTCAAGCCAAGACATACAAAAAACGAGCCACCGACTAATCTACCCGTTACCAAATAAATATGAATGTTAATGATATAACAACTTTTGCTGAGACTAATTTCCGTAATTCACGGGTAAAGTTTGGTATTAAGACAGACGATAGGCGCCGACATATGTATATTATCGGTAAAACTGGCATGGGTAAATCAACCTTGTTGGAAAACATGATCATTCAGGACATCCAGGCCGGCAAAGGAGTTTGCGTAGTCGATCCACATGGTGAGCTGGTTGAAAAAGTGATTGATTTTATACCACAGAACCGCATCAATGATGTAATTTATTTCAATCCCGCTGACCTTGAATACCCGATAGCCTTTAATGTGCTGGAAAGCGTCAACATCGAGCAACGCCATTTGGTAGTTTCTGGATTGATCGGTGTCTTTAAAAAGATCTGGGCTGATTCCTGGGGCCCAAGACTAGAATATGTTCTGCATCATGCAATTTCTGCTTTGCTGGAATATCCTGGCTCGACCCTTTTGGGCATTATGCGCATGCTGACGGACAAAAAGTTTCGTGAGCGGGTAGTTGATAAAGTGACCGATCCAGTGGTAAAGGCCTTTTGGGTTGATGAATATTCTCGTTATCCAGACAATCTCAAGGCCGAAGCCATTGCTCCGATTCAAAACAAGGTAGGCCGATTTTTATCCTCTTCTTTGATTAGAAACGTCCTGGGCCAGGTCAGATCTTCCTTCTCAATGCGGGAAATTATGGATGGCAAAAAAATATTGTTACTAAATTTATCCAAAGGCAGGGTGGGCGAGGATAACTCGGCTTTACTTGGCTCCATGATGATCACCAAGATTCAGCTGGCTGCCATGAGCCGGATAGATACCCCGGAACAGGAGCGCAATGATTTTTACCTTTATGTTGATGAATTTCAAAATTTTGCCACCCAAAGTTTTGCCAATATTCTATCAGAAGCGCGTAAGTATAGGCTGAACTTGATCATGGCCCACCAATATATTGATCAATTAAAATGGGGTAATGATGAAACGGTCAAGTCGGCAGTCTTTGGTAATGTCGGCACCATCATTGCTTTCCGCGTTGGTGCTACTGATGCGGAATTTCTGGAAAAAGAATTTTTCCCGGTTTTTACTCAAGAAGATTTGGTCAATCTGTCTAAATACGAAATTTATCTAAAATTAATGGTTGATGGCGTAGCCACTGAGCCATTTTCAGGAGTAGGCTTGCCGCCGGTAATATTACCTGCCGAATCAATCGGCATCAAAGAAAAGGTGATCAAAGTATCCAGAGAAAGATATGCCAAGCCCCGCGAGATTATTGAAGATAAAATCGCTCGTTGGGCAGAAAATAAAGAGGGCAAAGAGCCAGAAAAAAACAGCAAAGAAGACAGAGTAAAAAAATCCAAAAAAAAAGGCGATGAGGAAAGAAAATCTGGTTCCAAAAAGCCAAAAATCAGCAAAATAATAAATTGCACTTACTGCGGTAAAGAAGCGGAAATCAATTTTGAGCCCGATCCTACTAGGCCAGTATACTGCGATGATTGTTTGATACTGGCCAAACAAGGAAAAATTCCCTCTCCTACCAGTATCAAAATACTCAAAGAAGAGTCAGCCAGTAAAAAAGTAGATGATGATCAGACCAAAGAACAGTTTATCTCTCTATCGGAAGCAATAAAATCAAATAATCTTCATTCTGGCAAAGAAAAAAGTAAGCAAGTGGCCGAGGATGAGCATCTGCTTCAGCCAGGACAAATTGTTAAGTTTTAACGCGATACCATGCCATATTATCTTAAAATAAAAAAGCTGGACATATCTACCGGCCAGTCAAATATAGCCCTGCTTAACGAAAAAGAGGCCACTCATTATGGTATCAGGGCCGGCGATAAGATAAAAATTTGTTGGCAAAAAAATCGTGTAATCGCTGAGGCTAATACTACTGCCAAAAATGTAAAGCCCGGTCAAATAGGGCTATATAAAGACATTTGGGAGCAAATAAGTATTCCGCCCAATACTATTGTTGAAGTAGAATTTTTGCAAAGATCGCAGTCTATTCAAGCCATCAAAAAACGTCTTTTGGGTAAAAAATTAAAGTACCAAGATTTTTACCAAATATTTTCCGATATCGCCAGCGGCGTTTTGACCAGAACAGAAATTACCTATTTTGTGGCTTCCAGTTTTATTAAATCCTATACTGATCAGGAGCTTTATTATATGGTAAAAGCCATGGCGGAAACTGGTGAAATGCTCAAATTTAAAGGTATAGTGGCTGATAAACATTCAGTCGGTGGTTTGGCCGGTAATCGTACTACTATGGTGGCTGTACCTATTATAGCAGCCTTGGGGCTGACTATACCAAAGACTTCTTCCCAAGCTATTACTTCGCCGGCTGGCACAGCTAATACCATGGAAGTGCTGGCCCCAGTGGCTTTTAGCGCTGAGGCGATATACAAAATAGTCAATAAAGTTCATGCTTGTTTGGTTTGGGGCGGCGGTCTAAATTTAGCTCCGGCTGATGATAAAATCTTGGAAGTTTCTTATCCTTTATCACTAGAGCCCTATGATAAAATGCTGGTTAGCATCATGGCTAAGAAGGTGGCTATGGGTGTGACTCATTTGGTGATTGATATGCCGGTTGGGCCAACCACCAAAATACCCAATATGACTATTGCCAAAAATTTGGAGCGTAAATTCAAATATTTGGCTAGACGTTTTGGCATCAAAATAAAAGTAGTTATGATACATACAGAAGATCCGGTAGGCAGAGGAGTAGGCCCTGCCTTAGAGGCTCGCGATGTTTTGCGCGTGCTCCAGCAAAAAGATAATTATCCGGCTGACCTGGCCAACAAAGCTATTCATCTGGCTGGTGAGCTTTTAGAACTGACCGGCAAAGCAAAACATAGGCATGGGGCTAAAATGGCCTGGCAAACCCTAGAATCTGGAGCTGCCTGGAAAAAAATGCAGGAAATCATCAAGGCGCAGGGCGGCAATCCAACCATTGATCCGGAGAGCATTGTCTTGGGTGCTTGTAAAAAATATTTTAATGCCAAGCATTCGGGCAAAATAATTTTTACTGATAATAAAGCCTTGAATACCGTGGCTCGTATTTTGGGCGCGCCCAGCGACCAGTTGGCCGGCGTTTATCTAAACAAAGAATACGCTGATCACGTCAAAAAAGGCGAGCGCCTATTTACGCTTTATGCCCGCAACAAAGAGCGGCTGCATTTGGCTACGGTCGCCTTAGAAAAAATGTCAATTTTCAAAATTGGCAAACAGTAAATTTTACTAACCAAAAAATATATGACTAGAATTATTATCGCTTCTGGTCCGGTGATAGTCGAAAATAATAAGGTTCTTCTCAACCAACATGGCGACACTGATTTTTGGAAATTTTGTGGCGGCCGCGTAGAGGATAGCGAACAAAATTTGATCACAGCCGCGCAAAGAGAAGCTAAAGAAGAAATGGGTATTGAAATAGAAATACTGGATCCAGAGCCGTTTATTACTTATACCCACAAAGATACCGATCAAGGACGCATTGATGTATTATTGGTGCACTATTTATCTAAAAGAATAGGCGAGATAAAGCCCGGAGCTGATATCAGAGAATGGCAATGGTTTGATCTGGATAAATTACCGGCTAATTTTGGGCCAAATATCCTGCCCGCTCTAAAGCATTTTAATCTTATAAAATAAAAAAGAAGCCCCGCGCCTGCGGAGCTTCGATGTTTCTGCGCCCTAGTCTCTTCTTAGGCCACTTCCTGGGTGCGGTCTAGAAAAGAGACGTCGATTTCACTTGCCAAGTAAGCGAGCAGTCTGTCCAAAGCCTCTTGCCCGGCAGGGCTGTTTTCGAAAATCAGCCGAAGGCGATGAAGCTCGGGATAGCCGACCTCTGGCCAATGCCCGTCCAGAACCGGATCGTCATCGCGATGCTCAAGATGCTTGATCAGCCACTCTAACCTCAGGTTGCTTGGCTCAGGCGGCACCAATAGATCAAGGATGCCGTATTGATGCGTCATGACCAAAGCTTCACAGTCAGCCGGCTGATCATCTTTGCCCAAAACAGTTTCTTGATAGGGCAGATTGAGCATTTTGGCAACTTCGCGCATGAAGACCAATAATTCCTCTAGCCGGCTGGGCTCAACCATCACCCTGATAAGGTCGCCTTCATGCTTCATGATGATGAACTTCAGATGAGTGGCTTGCACCCTATCACGGATGACTGAAAAGCACCGTTCAGGAAATTCGTACTCGACAAGTATTCGACGCAGAACCATCTCGAAAACATTGCTGTCAGACATGAGTATCGCCTCCCCAGAAAGTCTGATCGAGATGGTTTCTGTCCAATGAACGTCCGTGTTGAATATAAACTACTCTTTTTTTACATAGTCGTCAATTAATATCATTTTGACATTTTGGTGGTTTTTTATTATAGTATAAAAACTCAATAAAAAACATGAGAAATAAAGAAAAAGGCAGGATCTTGGTAGCTTTATCCGGCGGAGTAGATTCGGCGGTGGCTTTGTATTTACTAAAAAAACAAGGTTACGAGGTAGAGGCCGCTTTTATGAAAAATTTTTCTGCTAGAGCAAATATCAAGGGCGACTGCCCCTGGAAAGAAGACCACCTAATGGCTTATCGGGTAGCCAGCCAGCTAAAAGTGCCCATTCGGACATTTAATTTTGAAAAACAATATCACCAGAAAATAGTAAGCTATATTTTTTGCTCTTACAAACAAGGGCAAACGCCAAATCCCGATGTCTTATGTAATAATGAAATAAAATTCAAATTATTTTTAGATAAAGCTATCAAGCTTGGCTTTGATAAAATAGCTACCGGTCACTATGCTCAAATCAAACAAACAAAAAATGTCTATCGCCTATATCGTGGCCGGGATAAAAACAAGGATCAATCCTATTTTTTGGCTGGTTTAGGCCAAGCCCAATTAGCTAAAAGTTTATTTCCCATTGGCCACTTGACTAAGCCACGGGTCAGAAGCATTGCTAAAAGGGCAAAACTCGTAAATGCTGATCGGCCAGACAGCCAAGGGATTTGCTTTATCGGCAAAATAAATCTAAAAGATTTTCTGGCGCAAAAAATAAAACCCAAAGAGGGAAAAACTCTAAATACTAAAGGTGAATTTTTAGGCACACATCAGGGCGTTTGGTATTATACCATCGGCCAGCGTCAAGGCTTAAATCTATCTGGCGGACCTTGGTATGTGGTAGATAAGAATGTCAAAAAAAACATATTAACCGTTGCTCGCCTTAATGAATCATCCCTATACAAAAAAACTATTAAGATAGATTCACTACACTGGTTAGGCAAAATCTATAAATTACCGCTTAGAGCTAAGGCCCAAGTTCGCTATCGCCAGCCAGCTCAGAATGCCACTTTGTATAAGGAAAAAATTATTTTTACAGTGAGGCAAAGGGGGGTGGCTAGCGGACAAATTCTGGTTATTTATAAAAATAAAGAACTAATAGCCAGCGCTACTATAATATAATTTTTTTAAATTTAAGATTTTCTTAGCTAATATTAGCCAAAATATTGGTTATTTTTATTTTTTTGTCTTTGGGGGCTTGACAAATCTATTATTTATGTTAGCATATACAACTGCTCGGTATGGGCGTAGCTCAGTCAGGATCCCGGCCGGAAAGAGCGCTGCATTATCGGTGCAGAGGTCGCAGGTTCAAATCCTGCCGCCCATACCATCCGTTCTTCAAACAGACATAAGGGGAGCCTCCGTAGCTCAATTGGTAGAGCGCAGCCCTCACACGGTTGCGGTTTCCGGTTCGAGTCCGGACGGGGGCCCCATCCAGTCTCAGGGACTGGGCTGATTGTCGCCTGACATACCGTTAAGGAAGGATCCTTGGAAACGACTTGTTCGTACCTAGGCATGCCACGACGGGACAGGGACAAAGCGGCTCAGTCTCCACTCGTGCTCCTGCTCGCGCAGGAGCTTTTTTTACTAAAAAATTGACATTTTGGGCCAATTTGATATTATTTATATGTCTAGCTCTTCTGTCGGCTGCCGTCCGCGAAGTCGAGCAAGCGGAGCGGAAACTATCACCGATCACCAATCATCGTTTGCCACATCAACTAGCGGACGGCAGCCGCTCTTCAAACCGTTGTGCGGGCCTGATAAGCTCGCCTCCACCTTGCTGGCGCAACAAGGAGGGAGATTGGATACAACGCAAGTACCCAATACAACGGTTTTTTTCTTTTCTGTCAAATTATTTCATTGATAGTCAAAATTTGACTTTTTACCCCAATTTTACTATAATTTAAGCAAAACAAACCATTAAAATGATGGTTTTTTTGGTCTAAAATTATGACTAGTAAAGATTTAAAGAAAAAATTTCTAGAATATTTTAGAAGCCAGAATCATCAGATCATTGATTCGGCTTCTTTGATACCAGACAACGATCCAACGGCTTTATTTACGACTGCTGGCATGCAGCCTTTGGTGCCATATCTGACCGGTGAAAAACATCCACAGGGCACTAAACTGGCTAATATACAAAAATGCTTGCGCACCGATGATATTGATGAAGTGGGTGACAATGTCCATCATACTTTTTTTGAAATGCTGGGTAATTGGTCGCTGGGTGATTATGGTAAAGCAGAGGCCATTCATTATTCTTGGGAATTTTTAACTAAAGTTTTAAAAATAAACAAAAAGAAATTGGCAATTTCTGTTTTCGCCGGCAATAATGTTTTGCCGGATCCTGATCTTGAATCAGAAAAAGCTTGGCTAGATCTAAAAATATCAAAAAATAGAATTGCTAGACTAGCTGACAATTGGTGGGGTCTGCCCTCGGGCATCGGTCCTTGCGGGCCTGATACAGAAATGTTTTATTGGTCTGCTAAAACCAAAGAGCCGGATAGCTTTGATACCGAGGATAAAAATTGGGTAGAAATCTGGAATGATGTTTTTTTGGAATACAACAGAAGCAAGGATGGCTCTCTGCAAAATTTACAGCAGAAAAATGTCGACACCGGTATGGGTTTAGAAAGAACCCTGGCCGTTATCAATGGCCTGGATGACAATTATCTGACAGACTTATTCCAGCCTATTATCAAAGCCATCGAAACAATCAGTGGCCATAAATATGAGGATAACTTAAAAGCTTTTCGAGTAATTGCCGACCATATTCGCAGCGCTGTTTTTATCATGGGTGACGACAAGGGTTTTGGGCCGTCAAACAAAGACCATGGCTATGTTTTACGTCGTTTGATCAGGCGCGCTATACGTTTTGGAAAAAACATTGATATTAATCACAACTTTACTCAAGATTTATCTAAGGTTATCATTGAACATTACCAAGATGACTACCCGGAGCTAAAAGCCAACCAAGTATTTATTTTGGAAGAGGTAGATAAAGAGGAAACTAAGTTTAATCTCACCCTAAACAAAGGCTTAAGGCAGCTGGAAAAAGTGCTCAAAGCCAATCAGCTATCAGAGAAGACGGCTTTTGAACTCTATACTACTTATGGTTTTCCTTTGGAAATGACCTTGGAGCTAGCCGCAGAAAAAGGCCTCAAATTATCCAAAGAAAAATATCAAATTGAATTCAAAAAACATCAAGATTTATCTCGAACTGCTTCAGCTGGCATGTTTAAGGGCGGGCTAGCCGACGATAAGGAAACCACCAAAAAACACCATACTGCTGCCCATCTTATGCTGCAAGCCCTTCGCCAGGTACTCAATGACAGTGTCCGACAAAAAGGCAGCAATATCAATGCCGAACGCATTCGCTTTGATTTTTCTTATCCGGAAAAAATGACGCCCGAGCAGATTAAAAAAGTAGAGAACATAGTCAACCAACAAATCCAAAAAAAACTGCCGGTCACTTGGCAGGAAATGACTTTGGCTGAGGCCAAACAATACGGTGCCGTAGGATCTTTTGAACATAAATACGGTGATAAAGTAAAGGTGTATACAATTGGCGACCCTTCGCTAGCTTCAGAGCCTGCTTTTAGTCGGGAGATATGCGGCGGACCTCACGTAGAAAATACCAGCGAGCTGGGGCATTTTAAAATATTAAAAGAGGAATCATCTTCTGCCGGAGTGCGTAGAATCAAAGCAATTTTGGAATAGCTGTTTGTCATTGCGAGTCCCGTGAAAAGGGACGCGGCAATCCACAATTTTTGGATTGTTTCGCTACGCTCGCAATGACATGAATAAAAATAATAAAATATAATTAATTTAATTTCTAACAGGATGAATATTCAAATTTACAAAAACAATTTTGATTTAACCGACCCTTTTAAGCAATATTTGGAAGAAAAATTCAGCGCCCTAAGCAAATATCACGAAAATATCCTTTCTTTTAAAGTAGAGCTCAATCGGGATCAAAAACATAACAAGGGAGACGTTTTTACTATTGAGGCTCATCTGCAGCTGCCGCATCACAAAAGCTTAATAGTCAGAGAAAAGCACATTGATGCCCGAGCAGCGGTTGATATTGCCCAAGAAAAATTGGCCAGACAATTATTAAAAATAAAAGATAAGCAAAACAGTCGAATTAAAAAAACATCTAGACTATTAAGATCAATGCGATTTTGGAATAAAAATCAGGAATAAATTTATGGGAATTTTGCAGAAGATATTTGGCGATGCCAATCAAAAATACATCGACAGCCTCAAGCCTCTAGTCAAACAAATCAATGACCTGGAGCCGACTTTGGAAAAATTATCCGATCAGGAGCTCAAAGAAAAAAGCTTGGCTCTAAAAGCAGAGGTACAGGCCGGTAAAAATCTGGATGATGTCCTGGTGTCGGCTTTTGCTTTGGTTCGAGAAGCAGCCAAACGCACCCTCAAACTGCGCCATTTTGATGTCCAACTTCTTGGTGGCATAGTATTGCATCGCGGCCAGATTGCTGAAATGAAAACCGGTGAAGGCAAAACCTTGACTGCGCCACTGGCCCTTTATCTCAATGCTTTGTCAGGCAAAGGCGCTCACTTAGTAACAGTTAATGACTATTTGGCTAAGCGCGACGCTACTTGGATGGGCCAAATTTATCATTTTTTGGGCTTAACAACGGCCGCCATCCAGCACGAGGCTTCTTTTATCTATGATCCGACTCATACTGGCGAACAAAAAGATGAATTGCGTGATCGGGGCGTCAAAGTAGTCATGGATTATCTACGGCCAGTCACTCGCCAAGAAGCCTATAGCGCTGATATTACCTATGGCACCAACAATGAGTTTGGTTTTGACTATTTGCGCGACAATATGGCTCAAGATGCTACTTATCAAGTGCAGCGCGGTTTGCACTATGCCATTGTCGATGAAGTGGATAGCATTTTGATTGATGAAGCTCGGACGCCTTTGATTATTTCTGCGCCAGCCGAAGAATCAACCAGTCGCTATCAACAATTTGCTCTACTAATAAGCAATCTGCAAGAAAATACCGATTATAATATTGATGAAAAAATGAAGGCCGCCACCCTGACTGAAGAGGGCATCAAAAAGATGGAAAAGCTCCTGGGTGTCGATAATATTTATGAAAGCCACGGCTTGGACATAGTCCATCATCTTGAGCAGGCCTTGCGAGCCAAGACTTTGTTCATTCGCGATCGCGACTATATCGTACGCGATAACGAAGTAATCATCATCGATGAATTTACCGGCCGGATGATGCCCGGGCGCAGATACAGTGAAGGCTTGCATCAGGCTATTGAGGCCAAAGAAAATGTGGAAGTGCAAAGAGAAAGTATGACTTTAGCTACCATTACTTTCCAGAATTATTTTAGGATGTATGAAAAACTTGCTGGTATGACTGGTACAGCGGCTACTGAAGCCGAGGAAATGGCCAAAATTTATAATTTAGATGTCACTGTCGTCCCAACCAACAAGCCATTTATCAGGGCCGATCTAAAAGACAGAGTCTATAAAAATGAACGCGGCAAATACAAAGCCATTGTCCAAGAAATAGAAACTTTGCACAAAAAAGGTCAGCCGGTTTTGGTTGGCACTATTTCCATAGAAAAAAATGAGCTCCTGGGCTCATACTTAGAAAAGGCCGGTATACCTTTCCAACTCTTGAATGCAAAATTCCACGAAAAAGAAGCTGAAATCATCGCTCAAGCCGGCCGCAAAGGAGCAGTCACCATTGCCACCAATATGGCTGGACGTGGCGTTGACATCATCTTAGGCGGTGCACCGTTTAATCAAGCTTCCTACGAGGAAATAAAGGCTTTAGGCGGCCTGCATATCCTGGGCACCGAGCGACATGAGTCACGTCGCATTGATAATCAGCTAAGAGGTCGAGCTGGCCGTCAAGGCGATCCGGGCTCTTCTCAATTTTATATTTCCATGGAAGATGACCTGATGCGCATATTTGGTTCGGAACGCATGAAAGGCATGATGGAGCGCCTGGGCGTACCAGATGACATGCCAATAGAAAATCAGCTGATTTCCAATTCCATTGAATCTGCCCAAAAGAAAGTGGAGGGCCATAACTTTGATATCCGCAAACACTTAGTAGAGTATGATGATGTTATTAATAAACACCGTCAGGTAATCTACAAACTGCGGCAAAATATCCTGGATATTTTTAGGGAAAAATCCGATAAGCCTGCCGAACAATCAAGCCAGGACATTATTCTTGATTATGTAAACCAGGAAATTCAAAATGTGATTTCTTTTCACACTTTGAGTCAAAAAAATGTCGGTGATTTTAATCCCAAAGAAATCATTGAAACTATAAAATCTATTTTCCCTTTGAGCACGGATGAGGAAAACAAAGTCCTAGAGCTTTTGGATAATAACAAAAAAAATAATTCACATGCTGAGCGCAGCGAAGTGATTGATTATCTGGACAGTCTGGCTAAAAATAAATATGAAATTTTAGAAAAAGAAATAAATAGCCAGGTGACTTTGGAAAACTCAGCTTGGACGCCGATGCAGATGATCGAACGCGGGATTATGCTGCGCAGCATCGACACGCTCTGGGTGGAGCATCTGACCTCTATGGACAAACTGCGCACCGGCATCGGTCTGCAAGGCTATGGCCAGCGCGATCCGCTGGTAGAGTACAAGCGCGAGGCTTTTGGCTTATTTAATACTTTGATGGCTGCCATTCGCCAGCAAATAGTCTATTCTGTGTACAAGATTGGCATTGCCCGCAAAATGGCCGCTCCTGGACAACAAAGACAGCGCCAGTTTACTGAGCAAAAAGCCGGCTTCCAGCCATTCCAAAAAGAAGTAAAGGACAGAGAGCAGGCTAATCAAATATTGCCATCGAAGCCCAGAGATGCTTCTGGGCACAAGATAGGCCGCAATGATCCTTGTCCTTGTGGAGCTAAGACAAAAGACGGTATGCCAATAAAATATAAGAATTGCCATGGAAAATAAAAATAATGGAAATAATTGAAACGAAATCATTTAAACTTGCCAGTTTTTCAAAGGGTGATAAAAATTCATCTAAGTTAGCTATTCTATTGCCAGGCAGACTCGATACCAAAGATTATATTAATTTCATAAGCCATGCCAATCTACTCTCTAATCATGGTTATTATGTACTAGCCATAGATCCCCCCGGCACTTGGCAAAGCCCCGGTTCAATTGAATTATTCACTACTACAAATTACATAAGAGCCATAAACGAATTGATAGACTATTTTGGCAATAGGCCAACTTTATTATTGGGCCACAGCCGTGGCGCTGCAACCGCTATCCTTGTGAGTGACAATCCATCGGTATTGGGCGTAATTGCAATCATGGCAAATTTTGGCAGTCCGACTAATCCCAAACGGGATTCTTTAAAAAAAGGTTTTGAACAGACCTATAGGGATATGCCTCCTGGTAATATCAAAAGCAAAGATCAGATGGAATTCGCCTTGCCAATTGCTTATTGGGAAGACGGAAAACATTATGATGTAAAGAACTCGTTGATTCATTGTGCAAAACCAAAATTAATAATCTATGGTACAAATGATAAGTTTACACCTACTCAAGAAGTAGAGGAATTGTACAAAATAATCCCCCAACCAAAAATGTTAAAGAAAATTTATTCCGTTCATGATTACAGATACTCTGTAAAAGCAATAAAAGAAATTGAAGGTGACATAAATCAATTTTTGAAAAAGTATTTATAAAATTTTTTGTATATGGAACAAGAAATCAAGAAAAAAGTTGGTGTTGGATTCGGAATAATGATTATGAAGGATGGAAAAATGCTTCTCGGAAAAAGGCATGTTGATCCTGAAAAGGCTGATTCCGAATTACGTGGGGAGGGAACCTGGACCATGCCCGGTGGCAAATTGGAATATGGTGAGTCGTTTGAAGAAGGCGCTAGACGCGAGCTTAAGGAAGAAACCGACCTGGACTTAATAGATGCAAAAATCATTTGTGTAAATAATGACAAAAATGACTTTGCGCATTTTGTCACCATTGGATTATTTTCTGATAATTTCAGCGGAGAACCAAAGGTAATGGAGCCAGATGAAATTGTTGAATGGAAATGGTTTAAGCTTGATGATCTGCCGACACCAATGTATTTTCCCAGCGCAAAAATAATAAAAAACTATCAAAAAAAATCGTTCTATATCAAATAGAATCTCTGTTAGACATATCATTATGACCAATAAATTTGAGGATATAAAAAATAAACCAGAATTTCCGCCTGATTTATTTGACAATCATGATGTTGTCGCACTAGCTGAAAATGCGCATGGAGAGCACGATGAAACAATATTAAAATTTCTAGATCAATTTATAGACCAAATCAATGAAATTTTTATTGAATTGCCAATAGATTATCAGCAATCCATCGATGCTTACCTTAAAGATGGGCAGATTGATCAGGCCTTAGAAGAATTATTCGCTGGTGCAGAAAAAGAGGGAAAAAATATTAGAGGATTATTATTGATTATAGATAAAATAAAACAAGCGAAAAAATCAGTCATTTGTTTTGACTCTGCCAAAAACCCTCAAGGAGCATACAAAAATCCCTCCAGCTATGGTCGATATTTTTTAGCCGGTGAATCTAGAGATGAGGATATGTTTGGTTTAATTATTGATAGAATAAAAATTAAACCTGGCAAATATTTGCTAATTGGTGGAGCAAACCATTATCAACCTGGGAAACATCAAAGAAGCGGTGAGGATACCTTGGGACAAAGATTGGCTGATAAATTAGGGGATAAATATAGGGGCATTTTCATGGAAAATAAAGAACCACAATTTACAGCACCGGAACAAGAAACAAAAATCATTAACGGCAAGTTGTGCCGCAAAGTTTTTAGCGGCTATACTGTCAGGCAGTATTTTTCCCATGAAACTCCGGAAGCAGGTCCTGGCCCGGGCTGGGATACTCGTTGGGACATATTAAAAGAGCATGGTGTCGATGAACCATCAGAATTGCCGGATGATCCTTATTATACTTGGGAACCAATAGAATAAAATGAAAAAAATATTGTCCATCAAAAAGCCAATTTATGCGTTCATTGACGCTTCTAATTTGTTTTATGACGGCGAAAAAAGTTTGGGTTGGAAAATAGACTATAAAAAACTAGCCGATTATCTAAAAGATAAGTACAAAGTTAGAAGGATATATTATTATGGTGGCATTGAAATTCATAATTATCGATATTCTTCTCTGGATTATAAACCAATAGATTTGTCCCGGCTGATAACCCACTTGGAAGATATGCTTCGTAATGATAGATTGAGCGAAACGGAAATACTCATACTGGGTATACATATAAAAAGAGCTAAATTTTATAAAAGATTAGGGGAATTTGGCTATAATCTTCAATTAAAGCCAGTCAAAATTTATCACGACGAAAACGGCAACACTGTAAAAAAGGCCAATTGTGATGTTGATATGACGTTTGATTTAATGAAATATCTGAGCAAATATAGTGGCGTAGTTGTTTTATCCGGTGACGGTGATTTTGTCCCTGTGTTAAGTTATTTAAAACACAAAGGTAGGTCCGTGACTATTCTAGCAAGACCAGAACGTACAGCAAAGGAAATTAAAAAATTAGCTGGCAGTAATTTTAGAGATTTCCATTATTTACGGGAAATATTAAAATATGATAATAAATCTACAAATAAAAGAAAAGGACCCGTTTAGGATCCCTCTCATGTTTAGTGTTACTATATTAGCATAATTATAAAAAATAGTCAATGGTTATCCACAACCACTATATATGCCGACTAAAATTCTAAAATTCCGAGATTATTTAGTGCCCTTAATATTATCCGGTGAAAAGGATGTCACCTGGCGATTATTTGATGATAAAAATTTACAGGCTGGTGATGAAATTGATTTAATCAACTGGAATAATGGGGAAAAATTTGCCACCGGCATCATATTGAAAATCAGAGAAAAAAAATTAAACGAAATAGAGGATAATGATTTTCAAGGACACGAAAAATTTACTGATAAAGAAGCCATGCTCAAGACTTATCAGACCTACTATGGTGATAAAGTAAACTGGGACACGGTCGTTAAAATAATAAAATTTAAAATCATAGATAATAATATCCGTTTGCAAGATACCTATAACAAAATTGCTGTGCGTTGGCACGCTGATCACAGCAATGATGATTGGTGGGTAAAAGGTGTAAATAAATTTATTAATTACTGTAAAAAGGGGGCGTTAATTCTAGATGCTGGTTGTGGCGCCGGAACTAAATCTAAATATTTAACACAGCATGGCTTAAAGGTAATTGGCATTGATTTTGCCGAGAAAATGATTGCAATAGCGAAACGCGAAGTTCCCAATGCTAATTTTTTTACATTAGACATAAATAATGTTGATAAACTAGACTATTTATTTGATGGTATTTTTTTACAAGCTGTAATTATTCACTTCCCCAAAAACGAAATTACTAATTCATTGAAAAAATTAGCCAGTAAATTAAAGAGATCTGGATTTATATACATAACTGTCAAGGAAAAAAAAATTAATGGGGTTGACCAGGAAATATTAAAAGAAAACGATTATGGCTATACCCATGAACGCTTTTTCTCTTATTTTACTACTGATGAAATTCGCACCTTTCTATTAAATAGCGGTTTTGAGGTGGTCTATGAAAAAGTCATACCAAGCGGCAAAACCAGATGGATACAAATAATGGGAAAAAAGATTTAAAAATGCCTAATAAAAAACCAAAAATCGTAGCGGTTTCCGGAGGCTTTGACCCGGTCCATATCGGCCATGTTAGATTGTTTACGGCCGCTAAAAAGTTGGCTGATAAATTAGTAGTTATTTTAAATAATGACAATTGGCTAAAAAAGAAAAAGGGTTATGTCTTTATGCATGAAAAAGAACGTAAAGAAATAATAGAGGCTTTTACGGTCGTAGATAAAGTCGTTATCACTAAACACCCCAAAAATCCCAAAGACATGAGTGTCTGCACGGCCTTACGCCAAGTCAAGCCAGATATCTTTGCCAACGGCGGCGATAGAAAATTAAATAACATACCAGAGGTGGCGACCTGCCGCAAAATAAATTGTAAAATGGTTTTTAATGTTGGCAAAGGTGGTAAAGTCCAGTCCAGCTCTTGGCTAGTCGATCAACAACTGCAGCGCAAAAATCACCGTCATGCCAAAAAATAACGAGCCACTGGTTGATATCAGGAAATATTGCCCGGGAATAAAAATCTCTTTGGATAAATACCGGCGAAAGAAAGAAAAAACAGCTTATGTGCGCTTGACAATAGCCAAAAAGGTAAATCAAGCACAGAAGTTATTGCCCAAAGGCTACCACTTTATGATCAGAGATGCTTGGCGATCGGTGGCTGTCCAAAAAAAGATTCACCAAAATTTCATTGCTCTTTTTAAAGGAAAGTATCCGCGTTGGCCACAAACTAAAATAGTCAGAGAAGTCAATAAATTTGTGGCTCCTTGGCAGGGCAAAATGGCTTCCGGACATTTGACCGGCGGGGCAGTAGATATCCGCATCGTTGATGCTCGTGGCCGGTGTCTGCCCATGAATTATCGGCAAATATCCTATCATGATAATGCTTCACCAAAAAGCCAAAATCTGCCAACCTATATTAGAAAAAATCGCGAATTACTGTTCAGGGTCTTAAGTAGAGTTGATTTTCATAATAATCCGCGGGAATATTGGCACTGGTCTTGGGGAGACTACTACTGGGCCAAAAATAAAAAGAAAAAAATAATTTACAAAATAATATGGCCAGAGAAATCGAGGTAAAAGCTAGAGTAAAAGACTTTGATCAAGTAATTGCTAAATTGCGTGATCTTGGCTGTGAAATAACAGAGCCGATTATTCAAGACGATAAGATATTTGTTCATAAAGATTATGGTGATTATGTGAAACTGCATATTGGCTCAAATGTTTTAAGAATACGCACCGTTAACAATGAAAAATCTTTTTTTACATTAAAACAATCTGTAAAAAATGAGCTTGACTGCATAGAAAAACAGACCGAAGTAGCTAAGCCCCAAGAAATGCACGATGCCTTAATAATGATGGGCTATGAAAACGTTGTTTCAGTTTATAAGAAAAGACAGAAAATAAAATATCAAGACTACACCATATGCCTTGACCAGGTCAGGGATTTGGGAAATTTTATTGAAGTGGAAAGATTATTTGAAGATGATAAAGAGGCGAGTGGAATACAAGAAGAAATATTTGAGTTTTTAGAAACTCTAGGCGTTGAAGAGCAAGACAGAGTAACACACGGCTATGATACTTTAATGTATTTAAAATTAAACAATAAAATTAACAATTAATCAATTAACCATTATGTCGTATCAAAAAAACATTTTAGAAGCAACCAAAAATAACACAAACTTTCGCACAGTATTATTTACCGGCAAAAAAAGCCAACTAGTCGTGATGGACATTAAACCGGGCGAGGAGATTGGTTTGGAAACCCATGACAATGTAGAACAAACTCTTTTTTTCTTGACTGGTACAGGGAAAGCCGTTCTAAACGGCCAAGAATCAGTGGTCAATGCCGGCGATGCAGTGATAGTCACGCCTGGCACAGCCCACAATTTTATCAACACCGGCACGGAAACTTTGAAAGTTTATACTATTTACGCTCCAGCTAATCATATTGATGGTCGCATACACAAGACTCCGGCCGATGCTCAGGCTGATGAAGAGGATGAAGACTTTGGACACGGTGTGAAGTAAAAAAATGCCCAGCAATTTTGAACAACCTAGAGAAGATAAGACGCCTTTTCATGAACAGCCGGAAACTATCCAGTCTGGTTCAAAATTTGATATTCTGAAATTGGGACGACCAAAATCCGTACAAGCGATAGACCAGGGGGAAATCAGAGAATTTGAACAAGCGTCTTTTGCTGTTACTGAATATTTTGTTGACAATGAAAAATATCTTGCCGAAGCTACGGAGCTAAAAACATTTTTCCAGACCATCCAAGCTGAACTAGGCGAAACCATACCGACAACCTGGTTTGTGATTGGCCACCCGTCTGATCCAAAACGGAAAGGTGTTTCTTTGTATGCTATCCAGGATTTGGAACAATTTCAGGCTGAAGAGGGAGTGAAAACTTTACCAGAACTAAATCAAACCGAATTTTCTAAAAGTTTTTTGGAAAAACTTTTAGATATCCAACAGAAAATTTATCAACTACTTGAAAAGTTGGCCAAAGAAAATGACTTACCGATTGACAAACTTGATCCAGGGGCTTTGGACCCCAAGAGATTTAAAGAAGAGGTTGTTTATTCTCCGGATAGTGAAAATTTAGTGATTGCTAATTTATTTAATATTGATGCCAAAACCATCAAAGAAATTATCGGCAGTAAGGCTAAATTTGAAGGCACAAAATTATCCCAATTAAAATTAATAAAATTATTGGGCCTAGGCAGCATCGCAGAAAAAATAGATTGGTTTCTGGAAAGAAGCGCTGTTTTAGAATTTACTAAAAATAAACGTGCCCACAATCATCTCAATAAAGAAAAAATGCAAGCTCTTGGGCAAGAAGGCAAAAAGGCAATGGCCTTAACTTTTGATGATGGTCCCAATGAACAAACTGCCGAATTGCTGGACATTTTAAAGGCTGAAGGCGTCAAAGCTACATTCTTTTTAACTGGTTCGATGATACCAGGACGAGAAGCTCTGGTGAAGCGTATGGTAGAGGAGGGCCACGAGGTTGGTGTACATGAATGGGGACACTTGACGCCCGACATTAGTAAACTATTTACCGATCCAAAAAATTATGCAAAGGGGCGCTTTGTCGGCCCGAGGCCAGATTTGGGCGATATTCAAAAAACTTGCAACTTAATAGAACAAATTACTGGTCAAAGGCCTACTATGGGTAGACTAGCCGGCGCGCATGGTACTTTAGATAGCTGGCGAGAATATGAACACATGGATTTAGATATTATTAACGCTCAAGCCTGGGACATCATGACTATGTTGCCACGTCGCAGATTAACTGCTAATATGCTGCTAAAAGCTGCCCTCTTGGGCAATAAACATGGCCAAATCAGACTTTTTCATATTGGCTGCATGAAAGATAATAGCGAACCCCTAAGCCCAGACGAAATAAAGCGTGAAAAAGGCGAAGTTTATCCGCCAGAGGAAACGGTAAAAATGATCCGAGAATACATCGAACGCAGCCGCCAGCAAGGATATGATTTTGTTGACTTAAGTGAAAATATATAAAAATGTTCTACCAAAAAATAATTCGGCCGATACTTTTTTTATTGTCCGCTGAAACGGCACACAACTTTACTATTGATTGTTTGCGTCTGTTTAACCGAAGTAAAATTTTATATAATTTTTTATTTAAACTTTTAAATTATACTTCGCCGCGCCTAAAACAAAATTTGTTCGGCCAATATTTCCGAACTCCTTTGGGTTTGACTGCCGGCCTGGACAAAAATGCCACCGTACCCAATGTCTGGTCAGCTTTTGATTTTGGCTTTACGGAAATTGGCTCAGTGACAGCCGTTGCCCAGCAAGGCAATCCTAAACCTCGCTTATGGAGATTAAAAAAGGATTCGGCTCTGGTAGTTAATTATGGCCTGTCTAGTTTGGGCGCTGCCAAAATAGCCGAGCGTTTAAAAACCAGCCAAAAATATTACAAAAACCGGGGAGTCAAAGTGATCAGTATAGCCAAAACTAGCTCTGTGCCCCCAGAGCAGGCGGCCGAGGATTATGCACAAAGTTTTGCTCTCCTGGCACCGCTGGCTGATATTATCACCATCAATCTCAGCTGTCCGAATGTATCCGGTTTTTTGGGTTTGCAAAAAAAAGAATTATTGGAACCAGTCTTAAAAAAAATTACCTCAATCAACAAAAAACAAAAACCCCTTTGGCTAAAGATCGGCCAGGATTTAAATAAACAAGAGCTGGATGATATTATTTATTTGGTAAAAAAATACAGGATCGCTGCTATTATAGCGACCAATTTAGCCAAAGATAAAACTAAGCTCAATCTAATATCCGCCGCCAAAAATAATCCCGGCGGTATTTCCGGCCGGCCCATATCAGCTAGAGCCAACCAAATTATCGCTTATTTATATAAAAACAGCGACCACCAATACAAAATCATAGGCTGCGGCGGCATATTTTCAGGTAAGGACGCTTATGATAAGATAAGAGCTGGCGCTGATTTATTACTATTAGCTACTGGTTTTATTTATGGCGGGCCAAATAGTATAAAAAAGATGAATCAAGACCTGGATAAATTGATTTCTCAAGATAATTTCTCTAACATTAGCCAAATAATCGGCATAAATGCACGCCAATATGAATTGGACGAGCGATCATAAACAATATTACAATTATCGAATTTTGGAAATAATTCCGGGATTTTTGGTTTGGCTGACTTTTATTGGCTGCATACTATTGGCGCTTTTAAACCCGATTTGGGGAATTTATTTGATTATCGCCTTTGACATTTATTGGGTACTGCGTATTTTATACATGATGCTCTTTTTATTAATCTCTTGGAGCAAATACCGACGGGCCATAAAAATTGACTGGTGGTCAAAATTGCAGACCGATTATCCGCAGTGGTCGGAATATTATCATTTGATTTTTTTACCAACTGCCGGCGAGCCGTTGGAAATAGTGGATAATACTTTTCATAACTTGAGCCAGATCAAATATAATACAAAAAAAATGATCATTATCCTGGCCGGCGAAGGGCGCTATCAAGATCACTTCATGCCCATTGCCCAAAGTATTGTGGAAAAATACCAACAATATTTTCATAAAATCATTATCACTGTGCATCCTGACAATATCCCTGGCGAAGTCAAGGGTAAGGGTTCAAATCTTTATCATGCCGGTCATGAAGTCAAGCGCTATGTAGATGAAAATAAACTGGATTATAAAAAATTAATTGTCTCCAGCTTCGACATTGATACCGTGACGCATCCGGACTATTTCAGCTTCTTGACTTATAAATTTATCAGCACGCCCGACCCTCACCACGCCAGTTTTCAGCCAATGGCTTTTTATAATAATAATGTTTGGGAATCAGATATCATTACCCGAGTAGTAGCTAATTCCACTACTTTTTGGCTGATGACTGATTTAGCTAGACCCAGCCGCTTATTTACTTTTTCCTCACACAGCATGAGCTGGCAGGCTCTGGTTGATATTGGCTTTTGGCAAAATAATATCGTGACAGAAGATTCGAGAATATTCTTACAATGCTTGATACACTATGACGGAAATTATCGGGTCGAGCCAATGCATATACCGGTATCAATGAACACCGTATATGTCGGCGACTTATGGCGCAGCTTGAAAAATCAATACAAACAAATGCGGCGCTGGGCATATGGAGTAGAGCATTTTCCCTACATGGTCTGGCACTTTCGTAAAAGTAAAAGTATACCCACATCTGTCAAGGTGCGCTATACTTGGAACCAAACTGAAGGCGTCTATTCTTGGGCTACGGCGCCGGTCATTATCACTATCATGGGCTGGCTACCATTGAAAATGGCCGAACACTTGTCCCTAACTACGGTGGTGGCTCAAAACGCGCCGCTATTACTCGAAGGGCTGATGCGTTTTGGCATGATAGGCATTTTAGCTGTTGCGACCATGGGGGTTGTTATCTTACCGCCCATGCCCGTACAGCTCAAAAATAATAAACTAGCCAAATATTATCGCTATCCGCTGATGTTTTTGCAATGGATTATTATACCATTTACCATGATTGCTTTTGGCTCTATACCGGCTATTGATGCCCAGACCAGGCTGATGATGGGTAAATACTTGGGTTTTTGGGTAACGGAAAAAAAGAAAGTTCAAATTTAAAAATTAATTTTTAAAAATATGCAAAAGAAGATCTTTCTCCTGGCTAGCGCTTGCCTGCTAATAAGCCTTTGGGCGCATCAAGCACAGGCTCAAGTATTCACTATTATTGATCCAGAACCAATCAAAAACAGCTATGCTGGCAGCGTTATTTTGGTTGATAATGGCTTTGATAAGCAATATTGGTACATCAGCCCCAAAGCTGAACGCTATTCTCTGGACGAAGTAGAGGATTTGCAAAAAATCACTGCCACCTGGCAAGCCAAAGTGACTACTGCACAATTAAATAAGCTGGCTACCAGCCCCAGCAGTGAAAAAGTTGATTATAATTTGGCGCACAGCCTGCAAGGAAAATTTTTGCAAGCCCCGGATAAAAAAATATGGTACCTCAACCCAATTGATGACATCCGTTATCAAATCACCTTGGATAACCAGGGTCTGGATGCTCTGAAAAATTTAGCTCTGGATTTTTCTGCTGACCGGCTAGTAGTCCTGCCCCAAGCTAGCGATGATAATTTTGTCGCCAGTACCTCCACGCCAAATTTTAATCTTTATTGGCAGGTACGTGATATTTTAAAACGTGATTTTTACAAAGCTACTCAGCTGAATGACAAAAACTTATTTTATGGTTCACTGGAAGGATTGGCGGCTGCTAGCGAAGATCCTTATACTCAATTTTTTACTCCGCAAGATAAAAAATCATTTGATGATACTTTGGCTAGTGCAGTTGAGGGGATTGGCGCTCAAGTAGATATCAAAAACGGACTTTTGACTATTATCAGCCCTTTAGATGATTCGCCCGCTCAAAAAGCAGGACTTTTACCCAATGACCAGGTCCTAATGGTCAATGGTACTGATATTAGCGGCTACACTCTTGATCAAGGAGTCAATCTGATCAAAGGCAAGGCCGGTACGCCTGTCACTTTAAAGATTTATCGACCAAATAATAAAACTACCTTTGAAGTCACGATTATCCGAGCCAGGATAAATCTAATAAATGTTTCAGCCAGTCAGCTATCTGATAATATTGGCTATATAAAAATAAACATGTTCACCCAAAATTTATTAGCTGAATTTAATCAAGTCAAAAATATAGCCATTAATAAAAACACCAGAGGACTGGTCATTGATCTGCGCAACAACCCCGGCGGCTATACCGATAGCGCTTTGGCTTTAGCTGACCTATGGCTACCTCGAGGCAAATTAATCATGCAGGAAAAATTTCCTGATTATACTAGCCAATATTATGCCGAAATAGACCCTAGCATCAATCTGCCAACTGTTATTTTGATAAATAATGGCACAGCTTCAGCTTCGGAAATATTTACTTCTGCTTTACGTGAAAATAATATTGCCAAAACCGTCGGCCAAACTAGCTTTGGCAAAGGCACTGGCCAAAGCATGACTTCTTTTACAGATGGCTCAGCTTTGAAGTATACTATCTTTGAGTGGCTGACGCCTAGCGGACGCTCGGTATCAAATACCGGCCTAAAACCAGATTATGAAATCGGTAATTTACTCGATAGCGCTACCGACAATCAATTAAATAAAGCTTTAGAATTATTGAAATAAAAAATATGGGAAATCCAAACGAACAATTTCACCCCACTGCCGAAACTGGCCAGGACGGTAAATCAAAAAATATCGGCACGAATCAGCTGCGTTTAGATATGGCTGAAGGGCGTTTAGCTGAAGTAGAGGCCTATCTAGACCATCGACATCAAAACCCAACACCAAACCAAAATGAACGATGGTGGGAAGGCATGATGGTCATTTTGTATCATAAATATGAAGACAGGGGTGATGCCGATTCTCTACAACGTATAATGGATAAATTACCGGAAAACATTCAGGTTGCCTTGCAAAAACACGACGAACAATAAACAATCAGCTTATTTAGAAAAATAATGACCGTAGCCGCGGACAAATTCTGCGGCAGTCATTATTTTTTTATTGGCCGGCTGCAGAGAAATGATTTCCAAAGCACCTGCTCCAGTACCAATATATAGCTTTCCCTCCCGAATCAAAACTTCTTGGGCGGCTAGATTTATGCTTGCCAGCCTAGCTTGGATTATTTTTAGCTCCAAATTATTTAATCTGGTATAACTAGTCGGCCAAACCCGAAAAGCCCTGATCTGATTCAAAATTTCCGTGGCTGGTTTGTGCCAATCTATTTCACCTTGTTCTTTGTTAATCAACTTACAAAAAGTAGCTTGGCTATCATCTTGGGCAGTAGCCGGCAAAACACCAGCCAAATATTTGATGATATTATCAGACAATAATTTTGCCCCAAGTGCTGCCAAGCGCTCGCTCAAGCTTAGATAATCATCATTGGGTTCTATCTTCAATTTTATTTGAGCTAAAATCGGACCATGATCCATTTGTGCATCAAGCTGCATCAAGCTTACACCGGTTTCTGATAAACCCTGCCGCAAGGCAGTCTGAATGGGCGATGGGCCACGCAAGGCAGGCAATATCGAGGGGTGAATGTTGATAGTCGGCCTAGCCGATAAATCAAGCACCGCTTGTTTGATAATTTTTCCATAAGCCACAACCACAAAAGTGGCCGGTAGATATTTCTTTAGTTCAGACACAAAATCATCATCCAATTTTAGTGGGCTAATAACGGGCAATTGATGTTTTTGAGCAAATTGTTTTATTGGCGAAGACTTGGGTTGCCGATTACGCCCGGCTGGCTTATCAGCTTGGGTAACTACGGCTGCCACCAAACCCAAAGAAAACAAGCTCTCAATGCTGGGCAGGGAAAATTGGGGCGTGCCCCAAAAGATAATTTTTTTATTTTCCTCCATTTCTTAAAGTTGCTAAAATATCTGCGCCCCGGCTGATCTTTTCTGCGCGATCAATAAATAAAATACCAGACAGATGATCGATCTCATGCTGCAGAATTACTGCATCCAAGCCGCTAAATTTTTCTTTGTAAATTTTGCCCTTGATGTCCTGATACTTCAGGTGGATTTTCTTTGGCCTGCGCACCCAGCCAAAAATTTCCGGTAAAGACAAGCAGCCCTCTTCATTTAGTTTTTTATCTTTGGAGGAAAAGGTGATCTCCGGATTAATATAAGCTTTGTAGCCCCGACCATTTTCATTGCCAATGACCACTATGCTTTGGCTGACATTTACTTGTGGAGCAGCCAAACCAATGCCGTCATCCCGGTACATAATTTCAGCCATTTGTTCAACGAGTTTTTCTAAAGCAGCATCAAACACCAAGACTGGCTTGGCAATTTTTCTTAATATTGAATCGGGATATTTGATTATTTTTAACATATAACATATTATAATAATTTATTTACTTTTTGTCAAATACATAGTAATTTGCTATAATAAATTTATGCAAAAAATAGGAGACATTTTTTCCCAAAAAAAGACCATCAAGCCGCCGGCTTATGAGTGGCAGGATTTGGCTTTGAAGATTATCCATGATCTAGCTGTGCCAAATTTCAAACGCAGTGCAGTTTTTAAAGTTTGCAAAGAAAATCCGCGCGCCTTTGTAGAAAAATGCTTTGACGAAACTAAGGAATTAGCTCACAGCGGTGAATCGTGGCGCTACTTTTTTAAATTAATTGACCAGGGCAATAGCAAAACTTATGAAAAGAAATAAAATTTGGATCCTAGTATTACTAGCTTTATTTTTAGCCGGCTGCCAAAAATCAAATTCTATTCAGACAGGCGAAAGACAGAACGATGGTGAAAGGTATATTAATATGAATCAATATCAATTTTATATGGATAGTATCGACAAGGCTAAAAATGCTCGTGAACAATTGGAAAATATAAGTACTGACGTCAACCAAGAATAAAATAGCAGGGTGAAACGCCCCGTTATTTTTTATAAACAAATTTTATTTACAAATTCTATCTTATCTTAAATTGCTCCACTAGATAGCCGATACCAAAAGGGGCCTGATAACTAAGCTTGACTGGAGTATAATCCAACTCTTTGATGGTGCTTAATAATATTAAGATTGAACGCCAGGCGCATTCACCGGCTTCTTTTACCAGCTCACTGTCGAGCTTGATAAGGCCCTCTAGATCTCTATTAGCCAGTAAATTAATAATTTTTTGATCAAACTCCTGACCGCGCGGAGAAAATCCAGCCGGCGAATCCTGATGCAAACGATGCGATAAATCGCCAGAAGCAACCAGGGCTACTCGTTGCCCATAGCTATCAATTTGCTCTTTGATGATTTCACCGAATTTAAGATGCACCTCCGGAGTCAAAGTAGAATAGTTGATGACCACAATCTTTACTTGAGGCAGATGCTGGGTCAGATAATACAAAGGTACGCCGCTGCTATACGTCACCTGCTCTTCAGCATTCAAATTGACCGGCAAGGCTGTCTCGCAGGCCTCTTTTATTTTGTAACCTAGCGATATCTCATTTTTAAACTCTAAGTTGGTAACCAAATCGCCAAATCTTTTGAAATTTACTTTAAGCATTGGCCGCTGGTTTATAGTAAAGGTCTCACCTGGAGTGTTGGCGTGTGATGACAATAAAATTATTATTTCTGGCTTAGCAACATAAAGCTCGGCCTCCAAAAAACGGTAAGCTTCTACGGTTTCTTTTAAATGTTGGAGATTGTCTTGTCCCACCTCTGGTATAAGCAGAGGAGCATGGGGGACTAGACAAGCAAAAGTAATCATATTTTATAGACTTATAGGCTGATCAGCTTCATGTAAATTTAAAACTCTGTCAGAGACTACTTTTATATTGGCCCAGCTATAGCCAAGCTTTTTGAAAGTAGCCTCATCGGCAATGTGGCGACGCATACCGTTACTAATGACATAAACCATGGGATTGGCCTTAGTCATGATTAAATTACCATCTTTCAACAAAATTGGTAAACCATTATTATATTTATCTAGGGCGGTTGGTGTAGCTACAGTAATTTTCATATTAGGAAAGTTGATGCTAAGAATATTGGGATCGACTATCGGATATTTGATGTTATCCTTGATATAATATACGCCCTTAGATTTGCTATCTCTGACCAGCTTCTCAAATGGATCGTGATTTTCTTTGGTCAAACTCGGACCATCACTGATTTCTGCCAAATCGGCAGCCGTGACTTCAATAATTTCATCTACGCTAAAGCCCAGCTGACGAAAGACCTCTTGGCTGGCAATCAGACGCTTTTGCAGACCATCTATCAAATAGCGCTGACCATCTGAACCCTGTAAAATAGAATAGTTTGGATATTTTATTACTGGGCCGGAAGTATATTTACTGATTTCACTAGCCTCGACAGACTGCACTTTCTTGATATCAAAACGCGATACCAGAGCAGTCAAACTATCAAACAGCCATCGTTTTTTATCATAAATTAAATAAATTGAATTCGTGTCATTGCCGTCTGCCGCCTTAACCAAAGAGCCGTCGGGTATTATGCCGCGGATTATAGAAGCCAGCGCACCGCCAAAGCTATATCGTTGCCAGATAGAGGAAAACAATTTATTACCGTGCAAGTGCGGAGTATAAACATACATGGCTGCTGTAATGCGATTGACTGGCACTACTGTCTGCCCATCAATAGTAGAAGCTATGCCTGGCTTATAGGGGCGTGATTCAATATTATCTATATAATCTCTAAATTGCAGAGCAGCCGCTCGAACCTGTTTGCCAAAACCCTGCCAAGCAGGATTGCAGGCCTGACCATCAAAACAATAATAACCCATGGCATAATCAAGTGCTCGCTGATCCAATTCAGACTTCTCTATCAACCCCTGTTCTTTTTGTAATGTAGTCAACAAAAACCTAGGATTAATCCTTGCCTCATAAGCAGCATTATAAATAATCTCAGCAGCCGTACGGGCTCTAGTGTATTGTAGCTTGATAGCGTCATCCGTGCTAATCGGCTCGCCGGGACCAGGATTGTAGCCGGAATATATATAAACCTGCAAATAACTATTTTTGGACTGCAAAAAGCTTTGGATTTCAGCCATTGACATAGAGTCATAATCTTGCGCTTCTTCGTCGGACAATAAATTATTGTAATCGACAGTGGTGGTGCTAGTATCAGTTTGCGCTAAAATTGGCTGCAAATTGAGGGCAAAAGGCAAGCAAAAGATAATGATGATTATTTTTATATAAAACTTAAACATAAATATGTAAAAATATTTTTTAGTGCTTATATTATAGCAAAAACTGACAAAAAATGGAAAATTTTATCCACATTCAAAAACAGCGACTAATTATTGATTTCTGGTTGCCTTATTGGCCTTTTTAAGATAAAATCAAGTCATGGATAGACCCCGATTATTCATTGGTATCCCTATAGACAGGTCTTTAGCCAAAAAATTGATGGCTGATTTATCTGGGTTTGCTTTGCCCTGGCCAAAACTCAAGACCGTCCTACCAGAACAAATGCATTTGACCCTCAAATTCTTGGGGGAAACACCCTTAGAGCAACTACCCCAGATTATCTCTGTTTTAGATAATTTAAAAAACAAGACAGGACCCTTAGATTTAATCATAGACCGGGCTATCACCATCAGTCCCCAGCACCCAAAAGTTATTGCCTTGAGTTTAGAAAAGAATCCTAGGCTAGAGAAATTACAGCAGAGGATTGAACAAACTCTATGGCAAGCGGGTTTAGCTGACAAGGAAATGCGCAAAGCTCTGCCCCACCTGACTCTGGCCAGAATAAAACAGGCGACCAGGATAGAGGAGCTCAAAATTTTAAACACTTGGCTAGTAAAAAAGCTAATTACCGTAAATTATTTTGAGCTGATAGAAAGTGTATTATTACCGCGTGGACCGCAATATACCACCCTGCAAACTTTTGACTTATGATAAAGGAGTATCACATTTTAGGAATCAAAATACAAAGCATACCAGAACACCTGATCAAAGAATTATTGCGTTCTTTTTTAAATTCTGACCAGCAAAATCAGATTGTCACCGTCAATCCTGAATTTGTCGTAGCCGCCCAGAAAAATAAAAAGTTTGCCAGCGTGATCAATGAAGCCAGTCTAGCCACAATCGATGGTACCGGATTAGTCCAAGCCCTGCAAATATTGGGCTACAAAGTATCGCTAGATGATCGTCTGACTGGAGTAAAATTAATGGAAAAACTGCTGGAAATTGCCCAGCACGACCAGCTCAAAGTCCTATTTTGTTTATACCATCATGGCCTGACTTCGCATCATGCTTTGGCCGCCAAATTAAAAGATAAATATCCCAAACTGAATTTTTATCTAGCCGATGAAAATAATTGCCTGACTATCACCGACGTCAAACAGCCGGATATTATATTTTCTACTCTGGGTGCGCCACGACAAGATGTCTGGCTGGCCGAAAATATCCACAAAATGCCCAGTGTCAAAATAGCTGTCGGCGTAGGCGGAGCAGTGGACTTTTTGTCCGGAGCCATCAGGCGAGCACCAAAAATATTCCGCTCCTTGGGCCTAGAATGGTTATGGCGCTTGTTTCGCCAGCCTCGCAGGCTGCCCCGCATCTGGCGAGCAATCATTATTTTTTATGCTTTAGTTTTAAAATATAAATGGCAAAACAAAAATTATGCCCAAAGTAAGAACTAGATTCGCGCCCAGTCCAACCGGCTCCCTACATATTGGCGGCTTACGCACCGCATTATTTGACTATCTGCTGGCCAAAAAACACAGAGGTAATTTTATCTTGAGGATAGAGGACACAGATCAAACGCGAGAAATAAAAGGAGCCACAGAAGAGCTAATCAGCGTCCTAAATAAAGTTGGACTAAATCCCGACGAGGGAGTAGTACTTGATAAAAACCAAAAGCTTCACGATTTTGGCAAATGCGGCCCCTATACCCAGTCCCAACGCTTAAGCCTTTATCGGACAGCTGCTGAAAAATTGGTGGAGCAGAATCAAGCCTATTATTGTTTTTGTTCTAACGAACGTCTGGCTAAATTGCGCGAAGAACAGCAGGCCAAAAAACAAGTGCCAAAATATGACGGCCATTGTCGAAATTTAAGCAAAGACGAGGCTCTGAAAAAAATAAAAAATGGCCAGGCGGCTGTTGTCAGATTTAAGATACCTGAATATACTCTGGTTGAAGCTACCGACCTGGTTTATGGAGATATCAAAGTCAAGTCGGAAGATTTGGATGATTTTGTGATTTTAAAATCTGACGGCTTTCCTACTTATCATCTAGCCCATGTGGTGGATGATTCGGCTATGAAAATATCTCACGTGATCAGAGGCGAGGAATGGCTGCCTTCGCTCCCGAAACATGTTTTACTATTCCAAGCCTTGGGCTATGACTTGCCTATCTTTGTGCATCTGCCCCTAATACTCAATCCTGACAAATCAAAATTATCCAAGCGCCAAGGCGACGTGGCCGCCGAAGATTTTCTAGCCAAAGGATATTTGCCTGAAGCACTGCTAAACTATATTGCGCTTCTTGGCTGGAATCCTGGCACTGACCAAGAAATATTTTCCCTGGATCAATTGATTAAAAGTTTCTCTTTGGAAAAAATAAATAAATCTGGAGCAATTTTTGACAGCCAAAAATTACAATGGCTAAACGCCCATTATATAAAAAATATAATTGCGGCAAATAAAAAACGTTATCGCGATTTAATAGAGGAGACTAAAAAGTTTTTACCTGGACATGAAGACAAAGCAGAGGACATGCTTAAGCTTTTCGGTGGCCGACTAAACTATCTGGCCGAAATCAAAGATTTAAGCGGTTTTATTTTTGCTTTGCCAGACTACCCAAAGGGTCTGTTGATTTTCAAAAAGAGCGACCGAACAAAAACCAAACAAGGTCTAGAATCTGCCAAAAAACTGCTAGAAGGCCTAAAAGACAAGGATTGGACTATTGCCGGCCTTAATAAGGCCTTGGAGAACCTCGTTAAAGCCCAAAATCTGGCTCCTGGCGATGTTTTCTGGCCTATTAGGGTATCTCTTTCCGGCCTGGAAAAAAGCCCTTCTCCGGCTGAAATATTGGCAGTTCTTGGAAAAGAGGAGAGTTTGAAAAGGATTGAACAAGGTTTAACAAAATTATAAATTAATTTGCAAAAAAAGTTTAAATATGCTATAATTATACATTAAGCAAATCTATCTATGCTTGTCAATCATGCTTGTCCAAAAACCAAAACAAAATAGAATAAAATATCTTATCATAAGCTCATTTGTTTTGGGCTTTGTTTTTTTTGTCGGGCATGCCCTAGCCGTAGAGTACACTCTGGATAATCTAGACAATGTGGAAACCTGGCGTATCAATCAAGATATAAACGATAAGCGCTCTCAAATTCAGGATCTGAATAAACAAGTGGAAATCTACCAAAAAAATATTCAGGCCAAACAAAAAGAAATATCCAATCTATCCAGCCAGCTTAGCATTCTTAATAATAATATAGCTAAGATAAACTTAGAAATAAAAACTGCTGAATTAGAGATAGAGACCACCAACTTAAAAATAGAAAATGTTCAGCTAAAAATTCAGGCTAAAGAAAGGGAAATATCTGATCAAAAAGAAACGGTAGCTGAAATCCTGCGCACCTTACACCGACAACAGCAGCAGAGCAGCGTGATTGAGGTGCTCTTGCTCAACGACAACTTCAGCGGCTTTATGGCCGAGCTCGATAATCTGGAAAAAATACAAAGTTCGGTAGTCAATCAAGTCAATGACCTAAAAAATATCAAATTGGCCATGACCCAGGATCAGGCGTCTTTGGAGGACAATAAAGATGAGCTGGCTGCTTTACAAAATATTTTAGAAAATAAAAAAGGCTCTTTAAGCGAGCAAAAAACCGCCAAGGCTTCTATCATCAAGGTGACGCAAGGGCAGGAAAGCAAATTTCAAACCATGCTTGAACAGGCTAAAAAAGAGCAGGAACAAATTAATAGCGACATTATCTATTTGGAAAAAATTGCTCGCGAAAAACTCAATCGTCAATTACAGCAAAATCAAGCTGCCGAATCTACCCCGGGCCTGATGTGGCCGGTCAGCTCTCGAGTGATCACTGCCTATTTTCATGATCCCGATTATCCCTATCGTTATATTTTTGAACATCCGGCTATTGATATCGCCACTGCCCAGGGCACGGCTGTCAAAGCAGCTGAAACCGGCTATGTAGCCAAAGTCAAAAATGGAGGCAAAACTGGCTATAGCTATATCATGATAGTCCATGCCAACAATCTATCCACTGTCTATGGCCATGTCAACCAAATAAATATCAGCGAAGGCCAATTTGTCAGTAAAGGACAGGTGATTGCTTATTCGGGCGGTATGCCGGGTACTAGTGGCGCCGGGCCATTTTCTACTGGACCGCATCTGCACTTAGAGATTCGCTTAAACGGCCTGCCAGTCAATCCACTAAACTATTTGCCCTAATTACCCCAAAAAGTTTATTTTTCCCTCTCGATTATTGAGAGGGATTTTTGTAACAAAAAAACGGAGGGTGCCGTCTAAAGGCCGAAACCTTCACGTACACCCCCCTTAGAGCTTGCTCACACGGACCGATCCCGGCCACAACGTGCCTTGTAGGCATTCGTGCTGCTGAAACAGCGAGAGGCGTGCCAGCCACTAGGTGGGGGCTTCCCCTGTGTTTCACGACAGCTTGCGTGAACTGGGATCTTCTCCGTGACCCTCCGTGGAGAGCAGGCAAGCTCTGGAACAATTGGATGAGCTGGGTTTTGGGGCAAATCCAGACCATCACAAAAATAGCCTATCATATATGATATATTTTGTCAACACCTTTTTGTTTTATTATATTAAAATAAAAATTGGCTAATATTAGCCAATTTTTATATATAACATCTGCAAGGTGGCCACAACCTCGCAGGTGCCCTAATTTTTAAACAAAAAGAAAAAAGGCTCGGGGTAGGACGGGGTCCAACCCACGAGCCCGGATGGTCGCCTCGACGGAGCCAGGCTTCATGGCCCTACGGCCTCGAATGCGCCTGAACGGCGCTGGTCATCGAGCATCCAACGGGGATGCGGCCCGAGAGTCGTTCTCATCGGGATCTTGGCTCCAAGTAGGCGCCACCCTCGCCGGGACAGGGACGTGATACAGGAGCACCAGTCTAGGCCAGGCAATAGGTATAATATCATATATAAAAAAATTGTCAATACTAAAAAACAGCCTGTGGATAAAGGCAAAAAAATATTTTTTAAAAATAATATGTTTTATTGTCTCAAAGGATGAAATTTGGTATGAATTTTTTCAGCATACTTATCAGAGGCATGCACATAGCGAGTAGTGGTGTCTAGCGACTCATGCCCCAAAAGTATTTGGATAGCAGCCGGATTAGCGCCATTTTCTGCCAAATAAGTCGCAAAGCCATGGCGCAGTGAGTGAGCGGAAATAGGTATATTGATGCCCAAGAGCTCGCGATAGCGCTTTATCTTGTATTGTAAATAATTAGGCGAGATCCTTTTGGCGCGCTCTGGATTATTACGACCGCGATAAGGCACAAACATAAAGGGCGAATTGTCTGTCCGAGTATTGAGATAATTGTGCAAATATTTGATCGAGCGAGGAGTCAGATAAACAAAGCGTTGTTTTTTTCCCTTACCCATGATATAGATGCGGCCCGAAGCATCTAGCTGTTCTCGGCGCAAGGATAATAATTCGGAAATACGCATGCCAGTAGCAAACAAGGTCTCAAGCATGGCCCGATTGCGCAACTTGATGTTCTTATCAGTTTCAAATTTTTCTGGTGCTTCGATAATTCTGATGAGCTCGTTCATTTCTGGCACTTGGCCGTGTTTTTTTTCGGTCTTTAGGAGCTTGACGGCATCGGCCGAGATCGGTGTTTTATAATCCATGTCCAATAAAAATTTCAAATAGGAACGCAGAGCGGATAATATTCGATTGATACTAAAACTGGATAATTTCTTACCACCCAAGACTTTGGCGGCTGTCTTACGCGAAGTAGAGGAGAGATAGGCCTTAAACTTGATTAAAGACCTTTTATCAAGATTTTTGAAATCCGTCTTAATATCTTCGTTCAAAAAATCTTCAAAAGTTTTCAAGTCCCGTTCATAATTATAAACCGTCTCTAAAGAGTAGTTATTGGATTGAATATTTTCCAAATATTCATCCAAGAGGGGGAGATAGTGCTTGAGTTTGCTTTTTGCCATAAATACATTATACCTTGGGGATTTGGCCTTGTCAAATTGAGTGTAAGAGATATTATACTCAATTCAATACATACGTAAATAAGAGCTTGCTTGGCCCGCACATACTGCCCTCTACCGATTTTATCACTTAAAAAAGATTTTATCGGCAAACCTAACATCAATATAACTGATATCTGTGCCACTAATGTTCCCTGCTGTCAGGACATTATAAAGATTATCCATCTGCTGGGCTATATCCCCCTGACCATCCAACTTTACATAATAACCTCGGTCGGTCTGCAGCTCCAGCTGACGCCAATCATCTGTAATGACTATGCCCAACAAAGCGGCCCTGGAGGCAATTTTTGCCTGCCAAATCTCAGAAATGCTCTGAATAGCCATTAGTTCGTCAGACCTAAAAACGTCTTGATTTTCGGCTGGTTTATAACTGCGCCGGTCATCTAAAACTAAATGCTTATTATCATTGGCCTCTATTTGGCGATTTAAGGCCCCTTTGGCGTCCATTAGGTAATATGTACCATCTTTCTGCCAAATAAATTGAGAAGTTTTTTCTTTGAGCACAATCTCCAGACTATTGGGAAATTTTTTCTTGACTGTGACTGCACTAAGATTATATTGCTGACCCAAAGCATCGGCCAACGCATCACTAGATGCTAAAAAATAATTATCATTCTTAAAAATAAGATATTTATGAGTATGCAGCTTGCTGGCCACCAATAATTTGACTTCCTGCGGGTCAATATCCTGATTGCCGGAAACATTTATATTTTTAATCTGTAAAAATGGCAATTGAAAAATACTTTGCCCCAATAATAAAATTGCGATCAGCCAGATAATTCTAATCAGGCGCTGTCGCCGTTTTTTTTGATATTCACCATAATAACTGCCATATAGGCGTTGCGGCCTATTGGGCACGTGGCGCTGCCAATTTTTATGAGTTTTAATCCGGCCAATCATACTCTCTCCTCCACCAGAGCATTAGATATTATGTGTCGTATTATATTACTAAATTATTATCCGCTCAATATTTTGATTTAGTCTGGCAACAATTTCATAATTAATAGTTTGCGCCCAGACAGCCAGCTCTTCAGCGCTAATTCTATCCTTGCCAAAACCGCCCAGTAGCACCACCTCTTCCCCCAAGGTCAGATCCAGATCAATCGGCACTTCAACCATCATCAGGTTCATGCAAATATTGCCGCGCACCGGATAACGCTTGTCTCTGATCAGAACTTGGCCATGATTTGACAGCAGGCGGCTATAGCCCTCATAATATCCGACTGGCAAAACTGCCAACTGACAATCCTGCTCACAAAACCAGGTACGATTATAGCCCACGCTTTCGCCAGCTCTTATCTTTTTTAGCTGAATTATTTTGGTAGTCCAAGCCAAAACTGGCCGCAAATCTATGCCTAAGTCTTGTCCGCGCTTTCTAGTCGGCTCTGATGGCCACAGCCCATATAGCGATAAACCCAGACGGATGATATCCATCTGCGCCTCTCTTAGGCTGACGGCCGCGGCTGAACAGGCAATGTGCCGTTTTACTTGGGGAAAATTCTTGGCCAAATCTGCTAGAGCTCTCACCTGCTCTTTAGAAAAATGCAAGTCTTCTGATTCTGATTCTGCCAGATGACTATAAATACTAAACAATTTTAAATTGGCTTGCTGTAAAACAAAATTGATTAGTTCTTCCGCCTCCTCTAGCCTTACCCCCAAGCGGGACGTGCCGGTATCAATCTTTATATTCACGGTCAAGGTCTGACCCAATAAGCTAGCCTGTGCCTGCAAGTACTGAGCAGTTGCCAAATCATAAATCGGCAAATAAATATTTTTGGCAATAGCTACTCGGACAGGTTCCGGATCAGCTACAAAATAGCTCAAAACCATGATTGGTTTTTTGGTCAAAACTCGAACTTGTAGAGCTTCGTCAAAATTCACCACCAAGAAACCTCTACAATCTTCTGCATAGTTTAAAATACTCACTACTTCTTTGAGGCCGTGCCCATAGGCGTTACTTTTGACTACCGGCCAAAACTGGCTATGGGGCGCTATATTTTTAAATTGCTGTAAATTGTGTAGTAAGCTCTGTTTGTTTATCTGCAAGCGGCTAGCGGACATTATTTTTTCTTTATTTCAGTAAAATGCAGATAGGATTTTAAAACTTTAGGCATGCGTATTGAGCCTTCTTTGGTTTGATAATTTTCCATCAAGGCAATTATAGTCCTGCCCATAGCCATAGCTGTACCATTGAGCGTATGGCAATAATCTTTTTTATCGCCGTTTTTGTACTTGATGTTGAGCCGGCGACTCTGATAATCGGTGGTATTGGAACAAGAGGTTATCTCTCGATAACAATTTTGTCCGGGCAACCAGGCCTCGATATCATATTTTTTGGCAGCCACCGGACCCAAATCACCGCTGCAGATATTGACCACATGATAAGGCAGATCCAGCTCCTGATAAATCTCCTCCTCAATGGATAACAATTCTTGGTGCATCTCCTCGCTCTCCTCCGGCTTCACTAAAGCTACCATTTCTATTTTATCAAATTGATGACCGCGCAAGATGCCTTTGGTGTCTTTGCCATAGCTACCAGCCTCCCGACGAAAACAGGTGGAAAAGGCAAAATATTTTTTGGGCTTGCTAAGATCTAAAACCTGATTGGCATGATAGCTAATCAAAGGTACTTCAGCGGTGCCAATCAAATACAAGTCGTCCTCGCCGGGATTGACTTTATAGATCTCGTTTTTCTCTGCTGGGAAAAAACCCGTACCAAACATGGCCGGCTCTTTGACCAGTTGCGGGACGCTCAAGGCTTTGAATCCTTTTTTTATTAATTTATTGAAAAGATAATGAATCAAAGCCATTTCTAATTCCACCAGCTCATTTTTTAAATACCAGAATCTGGCTCCGGAAACTTGCGCGCCCTGCTCAATATCAAGCAAATCAAGGCTGGTCCCCAGCTCCACATGATCTAAGGCGGGAAATCCTAAGTTTGTCATTTCGCCGACAATCCGCTCTACTTTATTATCTGCTTCAGAGGCGCCAATCGGCGTATCATGGCTATTGATATTTGGCAATTGATAAAGCAAAGCATTGAGCTCGTCTTCGACCACTTTGAGATCTAATTCTAAATTTTTTATCTCATCCCCTACTGCTCTAAATTTGGCTATCAGGTCGGGAGTCGGCTTGGCCTTGGAACCGCTCTTGAGCTGGCGTCGTTTTTCTTCTATTGCCTGAAGCAAATCTTTTTGGCGTTCATATAATGCCAGTAGCTGATCAATATCAACCTTGAAACCGCGGCTGGCTGTATTTTTCTTTACTAAATCTATGTTGTCTTTAACAAATTTTATATCTAGCATATATTTATTTACCTTTTGGTCTCATGGTGGGAAATAAAATTACTTCTTTGACATTTTCCTGGTCGGTCAAAAGCATTACCAAGCGGTCAATGCCTAGGCCCAGGCCAGCTGTCGGCGGCATGCCGTGCTTTAAGGCTTCAACAAAATCGGCATCAGCACCAAAGGCCTCATCGTCCCCTGCTTTGCGCAAACGGGATTGCTCTTTGAATCTGGCTTCCTGATCCATAGGATCATTGAGCTCGGAAAAAGCGTTGCAAATTTCCGCTCCTTTGACCACCAGCTGAAACCTTTCTACATAATTCTGTCTATCGGGCAAGCGCTTGGCTAGCGGCGACAACTCCAATGGATGATTGATAATAAAGGTGGGTTTGACAATATTTTTGCGTACAAATTTTTTGTACAATTCGTCCAAAAGCTTTCCCCTGCCCCAAGATTTGTCCACGGCAATTTGCGCTTGTTTGGCTAACTTTTGCAGGGTTTCATAGCTGGATTTATCAATGTCGTGTTTAATGGCTTGGTTGAGCGCTTGTCTGAAATCAAGGCGCGGATAGGGCGGCTTGAAATCCAAAACATCGTGGCCGTTTTTTATCTTTAAGCTACCATGATTTATATTTTTGACCAGCCAAGACAAATATTTTTCTATAAAGGTCATCAAAAACTGATAATCCTTGTAGGCCCAATAAGCCTCTACTTGGGTAAACTCTGGATTATGTTGATGATCTATGCCCTCATTACGAAAACATCTGCCCAATTCATAAACCTGTTCATAGCCACCAATTATTAAGCGCTTCAAATAAAGCTCTGGTGCAACCCGCAAATATAGATCCATCTTGAGAGTCTGATGATGAGTGACAAATGGTTTGGCAGCCGCCCCACCGGCTACAGTCTGCAAAATCGGAGTGTCCACTTCGATAAAACCCTGCTCATCAAACCATTGGCGCGTAAGTTTTATAATTTGGCTGCGCTGCAAAAAAACTTTTTTAATAGCTGGATTAACCAAAATATCCAGGTGCCGCTTGCGATAACGCAGATCAGCATCTTTGAGGCCATAATATTCGTCTGGCAAAGACAACAAAGTTTTTGCCAAAATCTTTATTGATACGGCCATCAGCGTAGGCTCTTTGGTCTTAGTCAAAAAAGCTGTACCAGATAATTCTACGAAATCCCCCTGATCAAAATTATTTTTAAACAAACTATAATTTTTTTCACCCACCACATCTTTGCGCAACCAAATCTGAACCTTACCATTAGCATCGCTTAGGTGCATAAAGCAAGAACCACCCTGTAACCTGATACTCAACAACCGGCCATGCAAAATTACTTTTTTCTTATTTTTCAATAACTGCTTAAATTGGGACAAAAAATCCGCTGTACTCAAACTAGGCTTAGTTTGACTGGGATAAGGATCGACTTTAGCTAAACGCAAATTTTTGAGCTTACTGGCACGCTGTTGGTATTCATCGTTGATATCAAGCGCTGGTTTGGCTTTGGATTGCATAATTTCACAAATAAAATAATTTATAGCTTTGGCTAAGTTAACTTAATCATAACTAATTTTAGCCCAAAAAGCAAGAAAAAATCCTTATTTTACCGATCTAGCCAAGGCAGATTAACCAACTTTTGGCAAGCTTTGGCCTCTGAATTTCCATAAGTATTTGGCAAAGCTGACAATGTGGTGGCGAGCAGATTTATTGAATAAACTTTTGGGTAAATTATCAGCAGCTGACTGACGGCGATGCAGGTGGATCACTTCTGCCCGGCCTATGTAGGCCACTTTATAACCAGCCTGCCAAAAACGCCGCGACCAATCCAGATCTTCCATATACATAAAATATCGTTCATCAAGCAAACCAACCCTATCCAATGCTTGCCTACGAATAAGTAAACAGGCGCCAAACAAAGCTGGCACAAAAACGTTTTGCAGGTGATCAAGGTCTTTCATTAAATATTTGTCCAGCCAGATTTGACCGCCAGATCTTTCACCAAAAGGAGTACGGCGGTAAATAGGTAAGCGCCAATCCGGAAAAGTAGTGCAAGAATATTGAATGCTCTTATCGGCATTGACTAAACGTGGACCGGATAAACCCACTTCCGGATGCTGCTCCAGATAATCATACATGGTTTGAATAGCTGGCGATAAAAAAGCCAAATCGGGATTGCATAATAAAATATATTTCCCCTGGGCTCTCTTCATGCCTAGATTATTACCATAAGCAAAACCGCCGTTAAACTGGCTTTGAATAAATTTGACTTGGGGAAATTGCTTGGCCACAATCTCTGCCAAACCATCGTATGAAGCATTATCTACCACGATTACTTCAAAATCATAGGGCAGGTGTAGATCAAATAAATTATCCAATAGCTCCTTGGTCAGATTTTTATTGCGATAATTCAAAATAATAATTGACAAATCCATAATTTATCTAAACCATTGATAAATATCGCCGGCCTTGAGGCGGCTATATTTATGAATAAAGCGTCTTTTTTTGGTCATAATCGGTATCAGCCTGATAAATTCACCTAAACCCGTTAAAGTACTGGGCTCAAAAATCAACAAATAAATAAACTTCTTTATTTCATACCAGGCTATCTGCCAAAAATCTCGCCAGTTGTTCCGGCAAAAAGAATTTTTGTATAATAGGCAAAAATGATTGCGATAAGACATTTTGCTGGCCAAACCCCGATACTGCCGGCGCTGCCTCAGCGATTGCCGACCAGACAAGCTGCGATGATGGTAAGCCTTGGTTTTTGGTTCAAGCCAATTTTCCCAAGCCGCAAGAAGCAAGCGCCAAGCCAAATCAACATCTTCTTTGTAAGCAAAAAAATCTTCATCAAAATATTCTGACTCATTATGCCCGCGTACCCACTTCACGCTCTCTAGAGCCTGCCGGCGATAAAGCGTGGCCACAGCAGATAAACCAAACACTGCCTGCCTGGGTACTTCCCTATCCTCTTCTCCTTGGGCAATATCTTTGGCTTCGCGTTGACGATTTATTTTTAATCCCAAGGAATCTATAATATTTGTCTTTTTGTGCTCGGCAAAATCCCAATGCAAAACTTTGCCGGCCACACTGGCAGCCTCGCTGTGTTGATCCAAAAACTTGACCAAAGTCTGTATATAGTCCGGCTCCAAAATCACATCCTGGTTTAAGACCAAAACATAATCTGATTTTGACCACTTGATCAAGAGATTGTGCCCTTTGGCAAAACCCAAATTTTGCTTTTGTTTTATAATAGTAGCTTGAGGGAAATATTCCTCCACCACAGCCACCGAATTATCATAAGAAGCATTATCCAAAACCAACAATTCCCAATCTTTATAAATCTGATCGTGCAAACTATTTAAAAGCATGGGCAAATATTTGGCGCCGTTCCAGGTCAATAAACTAATGGTTAATTTTGACTTATCACTCATATAGCTGCTGTTTGATTACTTGGCCCCCGACCAATTATCACCGTTATAAGCATCAAGATGCCCAAGCCTAAGGGGTGGTTTAAATATGGGCTAAAAACATGGATTAAAACAAGCCCAAATAAAACAGCCAAACATACCAAATAATCCAAATTTTGTTTAATTATAGCATAAGCTCGCCAGTATATTAAAATCAGCCACCACAATACCCCAAAGACCAGGATAATACCGCCCTTAATAAACATATCCAGCCAACCCCACTCAAAAGCATGGGTAGTGGTGATGCCGCTGGGGTTAGCGGCGTTTTTTATTCTGGGATCGCTAGAATAATAAGTCAAACTATAGCCAAAACCATGGCCAAAAACCGGTGCCTGAGAAATCGCCTTAAGCATTGGCGAAAGCAATGCCTGACGACTAGAAATGCCCGGCTCTTGACCTGAAAAAGAACGGAACCCAAAAATATTGACTGTATGATACTTTGGCACATTGTACAAAAGTAAAACAAGACTGAAGCTAATAATCGCCACCAAAACCACCACTCGCCAAAACCGGCCAGTCAATATTTTTTTGTTAAACAGCAAAATATTAATAAACAAAAACACAAAAGCAGCCGCTCCACCCAGCCAAAAACTGCGCGACAGACTAAGCAGCAAAGCAGCGGAAAATAAGACCAAATAAAATATGTTTTTTATTCTGCCGGGAAAATTGATTTCCTGCCACCAAACCAGTAGCCACGCCAAAATAAGATATATTTGCGACTGACTAAAAATACGATAAAAATTATCCGGTAAGGGAGTGATCTCGCCCCAACGTGTATCACGCAGCCATTTATAAAAATCTATCAGCTGGATATAATTGCCTTGAGAAAAAACATAAAAAACCATCAAAGTCTTGACTGCCAAAAAAGCCGACGTAATTTTCAACAAACGCCAAATATCAGCCTTGTATCGGCTATCATATACCTGCCACCAGATCGGCAGATATAATAAATAAAAATAAGCGTTGGCATCATATAAAATATTTGGCAGCGGCCGTTGGTAATAGAAAGCCAACAATATGTCAGCTAATATAATAACAAAAAATATTAATAAGCCATACCAAATTTTACGATCCTTAATAATTTTTAAGGTAAATTTCCGGCTAAGCAAATTAATCGAAAACCAAAGCAAAATTACTAGCCAGATCACTAAGCGCAAATTAAAAAATCCATAACTAAAACTATGCCCCATTGCCCCCCAAACTAGCTCTATCAAAGGCAAATATAGGGCATAAATTGCTTTTCTGTTTATCAGATAAAAAGTCAGGCCAACTAGCAACAATAAAATAATAATATTCAAAAACGGCCAGTGCCAAGCCGGGACGGTCAATAATTCCAAGGCCAGTAGAGACAAAAAAATCTTAATGCTAGAAGGCAGTCGGTTTATTCTTGAAAGCCAAAACATAAATAATAGTTAAGCATAAATTGATTGGCACCAGCAAAGTAAGTACCAGAGCCTGATACCAGGGCCTATTTTTCCAAAAATAATAAACTAGGCTGCGGTCAAAAATCCATTGCTTGCCCAAAGAGTTTGCCAATTTGAAACTGGCGCCACCATGATGGATGATCTGCAGTTGCGGCACGTATCTGATGTCAAGGCCCGCTTTTTTTACTCGATAGCACAAATCAACTTCTTCAAACCAGACAAAAAAATGCTCATCAAACAACCCGATTTTATCAAATAAATCTCGCCGGCAGATCATAGCCGCGCCCATAATCTGATCCACTGATTGCTCACGACTATAGTCAAAGTCAGCTGCCAAATAATTGGCTAAATATTTGTGCTGGGGCAGGATATTTTTTAATTTAAATAAAATCAAAATCTGCGACTTGAGATCAGGCAAGCGACGGATGGAGGCTTGCGGGGAACCATCCGGATTCAATAACTTTGGCCCCAATAAAGAAACTTCCGAGTGCTCCTGAAAATACTTTAAAACACCGGGGAAAAAATTTGGCATAAGCTCTGTGTCTGGATTCAACAAGCAAATAATCTCACCGGCCGCTTGCTTAATGGCTAGATTAGTAGCTTTGGCAAAACCACAATTTTTATCCAAACCGACAAATTTGACATCGGGGAAATCCATCATCAGCATCTCTGCCAGATTATCCCGAGAATCATTGTCCACTACAATAATTTCTATATTGATGCCGTCCGAATAAGCCAAAATACTTTTTAGGCATTGCTCTACCAAGCGGCGCACCCGCCAATTGACGATAATAACGGAAATTTCTGGCTTCAGCATAAAACTAATTTAATTTATTATTAATCAGCTCCAGCATCTTATTGACAGTATTGAGCCAAGAATATTTTTTGACAAAATCTTGACGAGCTGCCTCTTGCTGAGGGTCATCAGCCTGCAGGGCTTCATTTACCAATTTATTAAATTCTTCATAGGTTTTGCCTACTTTGATGATTTTATCCAAATTTTCCGTGCCAACATTGGCGGTAGACACCACCGGCTTGCCGCAGGCCAAATACTCATATATTTTCATGGGATTGGTGCTGGCAGAAAAATCGCTGCTCTTATGGGGCACAATGCCCAGATCAAACTGTTGGATATACATCGGAGCTTCGGCATAGGTTTTGTAACCCAAAAAATGAACATTGGCATAGTTTGCCAATCTAGTCCTAGACGGATCCTGCTCGTCCCAAACCGGGCCGACCATAACAATTGATTTGTCTGGATTATTTTTAGCCAAAAATTCAACTAAGTCCAGATCAACTTTTTCCTGAATAACCCCGATATAGCCAATAATCGGCTTTTTGATGTCGGCGATGTCGCGATTCAGCAAAGCAAAATTTTGATTATAGTGCAAAAGATCTACTCCATTTGGTATCCAATAAACATTTGCTTGGTCTTCAAAAAAATTAAGCAAATTTTTGGATACCGTAAAAATCAGGTCTGCTTGGCTTTTGATTATTTCATAGGACCTTTTCAGGCGCTCCTGCTGTTTTTGATAAGAGGAATGCAAAAGCCAGTTGTCCACTGCATCGAAAACTATTAATTTCTGGCCCATTTTTTGCCAATAAGGGGCAATAAAAGGGAAAAATGACCACAAGACATAATCGCCAAAATTAAGCTCTATGGCTAATTTCCTAATCTGCTTCATGGTCCGATTTGGTCGCCAGAACCAATTAATATCAGTATAAACATACAGCTTTTCTGATACTTTGGTCAGCTTACTGCCCAGACGCCGCCGCACCACTTCGCCTTCTTTTAAATTTAAAACTAAGTCTTCCTTGTAGATGCGCAAGGCGCGTTTCATGGTCAGGGGCAAATAATCAATTGCCAAAATTTTGCCAATTTCCGGACAAGCTTGCAACTGGCGCAAAACATGATAATTACGATTTGATACGCCCTCCTCCCATTCAGAATAATTGGACATATTAAACATCACCACATCAAATTGCTTCATATTTTTATAAAATATCTTTTAGTTTTTTACTTTGCTCGACATCGCTCAAAAAATCACGACTGCGCAACCGAGCTTGTTCACCCAATTTTTTGGCTAGTTCGGCATTGCCCAAAATAGTGGTCAAGGCTAATTTTAACTGGGCCAAGCTATCGCTGTCAACTAGCAGAGCGCTTTGTTTATCAGTCAGAATTTCCAGCACTCCTCCGCTCTTACCGGCAATAATCGGCAGGCCATATTGGGCTGCTTCCAAAAAAACCATGCCAAAACCCTCAACATCAGCTGCTCGATAGCGGTTGGGCAGAACAAAAATATCAGCCAATCCATAAACTGCTGCTAATGCTTGATCGGAAATTTCACTACAAAAAATTATCTGCTGATCTAATTTTTTTTGAGCCACTAGCTGCTTCAAACTAGCCAATCCATATCCTTGGCCGACTATCAAATATTTTACATCCGTCCTCTTGAGATCAGCTAGGGCTCTGATCACCAAATCATGTCCTTTGCGGTAAACCAAGCGCCCGACTGTCAACAAAATTCTATCACTACTTTTAATGTGATATTTTTCTTTTAGCTGACTTTGGAGCTGGACATCGGGTTTGGGCAAAACAGCCACACTAGGATAAATGACAATTATTTTTTCTGGTGACAAATTCAAGCCCTGTATTAAACTGGCGGTGTATTTGGTGTTAACTATTATCTTATCGGCTGCAGCCAAAATACTCTTAGCCAGCTTTGGCTTATGTTTCAAGGCCAAATTGATATCCAGACCATGCAGAGAAACAATATAAGGAATTTTATAAAGCTTATAAAACATATAAGCTATTGTGCCTAAGGGCAAAATATTGGGTGTAAAAATCTGCTCTATTTTATTCTGGCGGATAATTTTTCTCAGTCTAAAGAAAGCCAACAGCCAGCTGGGCCAGATCAGATTATCTTTTAGCTGTAGATGAATAATATTGGCTCGACTGACAACCTGGGGATGATCACAGACTACTAGATAATCCGTGGTAGGAAAATACTTGAATAAATTATAACAATAGCGGGCTACACCGCCGGCAAAAGGATAATATTCATGAGTCAATAACAAAGTCTTACGCATCCCCACCCCTCTTTTTTAAAGCCGACTTTAAGTACTGCCAATCGGCCTTACCAATATTGCCAAAAATTATCATTAATAATAGATATGTGATAATAGCTAAAGCAATATTTATAAATACTGATACCAGATCGCTCATACTCCAAACAAGTAAGGCCATCAGACCGGCAGCAATAATGCTCAATAATACCGGCCGCCAAACGGAAAATCCCAATTTTATGACTTGACAGACAGCTGTTAAATTTAAAATGAACAGCAAAATTGTGCTTAGTGAAGAGGCTAGACTGGCACCTACTGCCCCCCAAGATTTGAGTAAAAACAAATTCAATATAATATTGCTGAGCATGACTAAACCCAAGTTGCGGGTATTGATAATCTGTCGGTCAGTAGCATTGAGAAAGTATGACAAGGCAAAATTAACAAACAAAAACGGCAAACTTAAAATCAATATTTGCAAAGGTAAAATAGAATTTAAATAATGAACCGTATAAAGCTTGGTGATGATCACGCCCCCTAGGCTGGTAATGCCCAAGGCTATCGGCCAAGCTATAAAAGACAAATAGTGTATTGCCTTGGTCAGAGCTTGAGCCAAGCGATCCTTATCGTTTTGCCAATAATGCGACAAGGCCGGATACAGAGCTGCCACAAAAGCCAGAGGTATAAACTGAAAAGCAAAAGTAATTTTGTAAGCTACGCTATAATAACCTAATTGCGTTGCGCCCCGCATACCCTCTAGCAACAAGCTGTCTATATAGGCGTAAATCTTGGCAAAGACAGCCGATAAGGCAAACGGCCAGGTGATTAAAAAGATTTCCTTAACAAATGGCCTATCCAAATATAGCTTGAGTCGCAGATGATATTTTTTGAATAACAAATAAGCTGAAAAAATAAGATTAAAGGTGCTGGCTGATAAAATGACCAGAATAAAAGGATAAAGCTGGCTATTGAAACGCATTACCAGCAAACCGGCAATCATAATAATTAGCTGAAAGAGCATGGTGCCGATTGACTCATAAAACAAATTCTGTCGGCCACGAATAAAACCGTAAAATGTCAAAGTAAAACTATCAATAATAACTATCAAAGTAGTTAAATAAATCAACGGTCGCACAATATTATTGGCATACAGTAGCCAATCCAAACCAATAATAATAATTGCCGTCAATAAACCCAGGATTAGTTTCAGAGAAAAAATTTGGCTGAATAATCTATGCTCATCAATCTGCTTTTTGGCAATTTCTCTGATTAAGACGGCTGACAAGCCAAAATCACTAATCACTGACAACATCATGGCAAAACTGAGTGCTAGCTGATATTGGCCGTAGTGGGTCGGCCCCAAATGCCTGGCTAGTAAAGTAAAATAAATAAAAGAAAAAAGCTTTTGGATAATCAAAGCCAATAAGTACCAGGTAGTATTGGAGGTGATTTTTTGACCAGTCACCATGAGCTCATTATAACAAAATGTTTAGCTTTTTACCATACCCATAAACACCAAAAAACCCCGTAAAATAAGGGTTTTTTTATAAAAAATAAATTTTGCTTTTGGATTTTTTGGATATTTCGCAAACTAGCGTTTGCTCCATTGTGGAGCACGGCGGGCTTTTTTCAGACCCGGTTTCTTTCTTTCTTTGATGCGGGAATCTCTAGTCAATAAGCCCTCTTTGCGTAAAGTAGTGCGTAAATTTTCATCCATCTCAACTAGAGCTTTGGCAATTGCATGTTTGATGCTATCCACCTGGCCACGAATACCACCGCCCAAAACTCTGATAGAAACAGCTATCTTGTCTTTGCCTACAGCTCTTAGAGGGTGCAGGATCATTTCTTGCCACTCAAAATAGGGAAAATATTCTTTAAAATCTTTACCGTTGATGGTAATTTTGATCTCATTGACTTTTTCCGGCAAAAGCCTGGCTCGGGCAATAGCGGCTTTTCTCTTGCCAACAGCGTGGATATATTTGGGGCTTGCGTGTACCATAATAATTAGCTAATAGTTAATCTTTTTAACATCTTTGGTCTTAATTTGTTTTTGGGCAGCATATTGTATACTGTCTTGCGCAAAACTTCGGCCGGGTTTGAGGCCATCAAGTCTTTTAGCTTGGTAGTGCGAATACCGCCCGGATACATGGTGGTACGATGATAGACTTTGCTGTCCAATTTGTTTCGAGAAAATTTGAGGCCTTTAATATTGCTTACTTCTACATAGTCACCGCAATCAACATGCGACTGGTAACTCGTCTTATTTTTGCCTTGCAATAAAATAGCAATCCGGGAAGCCAGTCTTCCGGCAATTTGTCCATTAGCATCAATTTGATGTATCTTTCTTTCCATATATATTTGCTTATGTCAATAGCTTATAGCATATAGCAATTATGCTTGTTAAACTAATTCTATTTGAGCCAAAGGCGCTCCATCGCCCTGACGCTGATGCATCTTGATAATACGGCAGTAGCCACCTTTGCGATCTTTATATTTAGGCCCCAGAACATCCAAAATCTTTTGCACGGCTTTTTTATCATGCAAAAATCTGCCTAATTGCTGCTTGGTGTGGACAGATTTGACTTTGCCTTTGGTTATCAATCTCTCAACTTTTGGCTTAACAGTTTTAGCTTTGCTTTCAGTAGTCACTACTTTTTCATACAAAATAACCGAAGTGACCAAGTTGTCGAGCAAAGCTCGACGCGGGCCGGTCAAACGTCTTAATTTTTTACCTACTTTGCGGTGTCTCATGGCAATAAATTATTTAGTCTTTTTAGCGCGAGTGGCTCTTTTCTTGGGAGCGGCCGGAGCTTCGCTATCAACTGCCGCCTCCTCTGACTTGCTTTCTTCGCCAATCAAAAATTCAAAATGATCTTTCAAAATCTGAGCGGCTCTGGTCACAGCTTGGCGACCATCAACAGTACCATCAGTCACAATATCCAAAGTTACCTTTTCATAGTTGGTCATTTCGCCGACGCGGACATTGACCATTTCGTAGCCGACGTTTAGTACCGGAGAAAAGCTGGCGTCAATGGCAATAGTGCCAATGGGCAATTTTGATTTGTCGCCGCGTTGTTCGACAGTCACATAACCCAAGCCCTTATCAACGGTAATTTCCATATTAAATTTGGCCTGCTTGTCGGTCAAAGTGGCAATCACCAAATCAGTATTGATGATTTCAACAGCTGAATTTTTTTTGATATCAGCTGCTGTCACTACTTTTTCACCCTTGGCCTCAATGGTCAAAATGGTTGGCTCATCAGCAAAAAGCTTCAAGCGCAATTTTTTCAAATTCAACATTATTTCCACCAAATCTTCCTTGACGTGATCAACTGAATCAAATTCATGTTGGGCGCCTTCAATCTTGAAGGAAGTCACGGCTGCTCCGGGCAGAGCCGACAACAATACCCGGCGCAAAGAATTACCTAAAGTAACGCCAAAACCAGGATAGCAAGGCTCAATCACTACCGTGTAGTGATTATCCCCCTGATCATGGACACTAATTTTTTCTGGTAATGTAATTTGGGTCATGTTTTTATAAATAAATTTTTATTTTAGTTCCGCTTTCAGCAGAGTAAAATTTAAAATTAACGTGAATAAAAGTCAACAATTAGGTTGGTAGCGATATTCTTGGGCAAATCGCTGCTATTGGGCAAACTGTTGACGGTGATGCTGAAATTCTTTTTATCCAAAGTCAACCAGCCGGCTGATTCTACTTTTTCTATTTTTTCGGCCATATTTTTCCAATAGCCCTTATTGACTTTATTCTCTTTGACTTTGACTACCTGTCCGGGTCTGACTGGAAAAGATGGGACATCTACCTTTTTACCATCAATGGTGAAATGGCCATGATTTACCAATTGTCTGGCCAAACGTCTGGTCTGAGCCAGGCCGGAACGGAAAATGACGTTATCCAAACGGGTTTCTAAATTAATCAAAAGATTTTCACCCACATCGCCGGTCATTTTTTTGGCGCGGTTGAAAGTCAATAAAAATTGTTTTTCCAGCAAACCATAAATCGCTTTGGCTTTTTGCTTTTCCAAAAGCTGTTTACCATATTCGGAGGTTTTGCTGAATGTTTTTTTTGGTCCGTGGACACCAGCCGGATAATTGCGCTTGGCTAAAGGAGACTTCAAAGTATCGGCAACGTTTTCTCCGAATCGGCGGCTAGCTTTATGTCTTGGCTCTAGATTTCTACCCATATAAATTGCTTATGGCTTATGGCCTATAGCTTATGGCATATGGCATATGGCCACAGGCTATAAACCATATGTGTTTAATTATAAAATATTAATTATACCCTTCTAGTTTTCTTAGGACGACAACCATTATGTGGAATTGGCGTCATATCTTTAATAGAAGTAATAGTCAAACCTTGGCTATGCAAAGCACGAATAGCTGCCTCGCGACCAGCTCCAACGCCCTTGATAAAAACATCAACCTCGGCCAAACCATAATCTTTGACCTTGTCTATGGCACTTTTCACAATAATACCAGCGGCATAAGGAGTGGCTTTTTTGGGGCCCTTGAAGCCGTTTAAACCAGCTGAAGACCAAGCCAAAACATTGCCCACCGGATCAGTCAAAGTTACCATGGTATTGTTATAAGTAGCCTGGATATGGGCCTGACCTTTTTTGACTATCTTTTTTACTTTCTTTTTAGATTTTACTGCTTTCATATAAACTCTGCTTTAGGTTTTTTGAGCGGCTGGCGCCCGGCCACTGCCCATAGTGACACGCTTGTTACCACGCACAGTGCGAGAATTTGTCTTGGTGCGCTGACCGCGTACTGGCAAACCCTTGGTGTGCCGCACGCCGCGGTAACACTTGATTTCGCGCAAACGCTTGATGTTGGTCATACGCTCACGGCGCAATTCGCCTTCAACTCGATAATCTTTTTCAATCTTTTGGCGTAAGCGATTTACTTCCTCTTCAGTAAGATCTTTGACCCTGGTATCGGGATTGATCTTCAGGCTGTGTAATATCTTTTGGGAAGTAGACAGGCCTAAACCATAAATATAAGTAAGAGCAATCTCTGCCCGCTTATTGTTTGGTAGGTTGACTCCAGCAATTCTAGCCATCTTATTAATTTAATTGATAATTGTTAATTGGTAATTGATCTATTTTATTAGCCTTGTCTTTGTTTGTGCTTAGGGTTTTTACAAATACAAACTACCCGGTTTTGACGCCGGATTATTTTACAATCTTTGCAAATCTTTTTTACCGATGACCTAACTTTCATCTTGTTAGAAATTTACTTATTAAATTTTACTGCTCAAGTAATTTATTGTCTAAATATGATCCGGCCCTTACTCATGTCATAGGGGCTCATTTCTACCAGCACTTTATCGCCCGGCAAAATCCTGATCTTATACATGCGCATTTTACCGGAAAGGTGAGCCAAAATTTCGTGGCCGTTATTTAGAACGACCTTAAAATTTGCATTGGGCAACAGCTCTGTCACCTCGCCATCGATCTCTAAAAAACCCTTTTTATTGACCTTAGCTTGATTTTCCGCCATTCTAATAACAAAAAAATGAATTCACTATATAATAATGAAGATTATATAATATTTTGGCTTAAATTACCAAAAAACTCACTATAATTAAATGTTTAATTAACGCCCCTATATTATACAGATTTTTTTCTATTTGTCAACGATTTATGGCGTATGGCATATAGCTTATGGCATATAGCTTATGGCATATGGACAATGGGCATTAATTAAATTACGAATTTTGGTTTATATTTTGGCTAATATTAGCCAATAAATTGTATCTCTTCCTGTAGCTGAATACCATATTTATCCCTAATCTGCTGCTTGATAAAGCTAATCAGCATAATCACCTGTTCGGCTGTTGCTGTACCGGTATTAATAATATAATTAGCGTGAATTTTGGAAACTTGCGCTCCGCCAATCGTATGCCCTTTGAGACCGGCTATATCAATCAAATAAGATGCCGGGATCTTTTTATTTTGTTCAAATTTTTCTATATCTAAACCGCGGTTTTTTAGCTTAGCCAAATCAACTGTGCTGAATTCAACATTTTTAAACACACAGCCAGCTGATGGCTCTCTGGGCTGAGTACCTTGGCGATATTTTAATCTTTCATTGACTAAATTTTTGGCTAGCGTCAAATCCCCTTTTTCCAGCTTTAATTTAGCTTCTATTATTATGGCCTTAATTTCTTTGAAGATACTATGGCGGTAAGTAAAATGACAATCGCTGCCCTGACAAATTTTCAGCTGATAATTTTCATCAAAATAAGTGATCTCCTGAACTACATTGGACATAGCCAGGCCATAAGTACCGGCATTGCCTCTGATAGCACCACCAACTGTGCCGGGCACGCCAGCTATAAATTCTAAACCCGTCAGACCCTGCTCTAAGGATTTATTTAATAGATAGGCAAGTAAAACTCCGGCGCCAACCACCACCTCTTGATCATGATACTCTAATTTTTGCAAATCAAGCTTGATAACCAAGCCCCTAAAGCCCTGATCTGAAATTAATAAATTACTGCCTCCGCCCAAAGCCAAAATCGGTATTTTCTTGTCTTGGGCAAATTTAACAGCTTCTTGCACTTCTTCTTTGGTCATTGCTACGACAAAATAATCTGCCGGGCCGCCAATTTTAAAAGTAGTGTAGTCCTTTATTAATATATTTTGCTTTATTTCCATATATTATTTTTTATGACTTTAAACTTGCTAACTTTCAAACTACTTAGCCAGCTCGCGAGCTAAAGTATCAATATCGCCCGCGCCGATAAACAAAATCACTGCTTTGCTTGGATTAATCTGACGCAAAACTTTTTTGATATCAGTAGTTTTTGGCGCATAATTAACCGGCGCATCCTTTATAAGGGCCACCAGATCCTGGCTGGAAACAGCCTCGTGCGCCTTGTCTTCCCGGCCAGCCACTTGATAAATATCAGTAATCACTACTTGATCTGCTTGCCTAAAACTAGCGGCAAATTCATGGAGCAGTGTCTGGGTGCGATTATGATGATGGGGCTGAAAAATAGCAATTATTTTTTTATTTGGATAAAATTCTTTTGTTGCTTGGAGTAGTCCCCGTATAGCATCCGGATGATGAGCATAATCAGAAATAATAATATTGTTTTTCCATTGACCGACTGGCTCAAATCTGCGCCAGATGCCGCTAAAATCATGCAGGGCATTCCAGATTTGATGCTTGTTGATGCCTAAAGTGTCAGCCACAGCCACGGCTTGCAGGGCATTGTAAATATTATAGATGCCTGGCACAGCCAAATCAAAATCCGCTAAAAGTTTACGCTGATGATTGACGGAAAAATGCTGCTGGCCAGCTTGGCTAACTGGCGCTGAAAAATTATAATGAGCCGAATTTTCCCGGCCAACAGTGATGAGCTTGCCCGGCCAAACAATAGAGCGGCTGTTTTTATCGTCAGCATTTTTGACCAGCCAGCCGCCTTTGGGCAACTTATTGACGAACTTTTGAAAATGCTTTTTGATGTCACTTAAATCCCGAAAATAATCCAGGTGATCCTCGGCAATATTGGTCAAAACTATGATCTGGGGATTTATCTCCAGCATATGCGCTTGCCACTCGCAAGCCTCAACCACCAGCCACTCACCCCTGCCAAAGCGAAAATTACTGCCCCACTGCGGCACCAGGCTGCCGACAATGACCATTGGGTCAAGACCGGCTTTTTCCATGATAAGACCTAGCATAGCTGTAGTGGTGGTCTTGCCATTAGTGCCGGCAACAGCGATGGTTTTATATTGTTTGCTCAAATAGCCTAAAAATTCAAAATAGCTTAAAACCGGAATTTTAAGTTTGCGGGCTTTTAAAAACTCCGGATGATCATCGGGCAGAGCTGAAGTATAAACAAACAAATCAATGTCGTTCGTAATATTGCTAGCTTTTTGCTTATAGTCCACCAGCACTCCCCGCTCTTCCAGTCGCCTGGTCACTTCGGATTTAAACAGATCAGAGCCCAGCACCTGCTTTTGCAATTGCAAAAAATAATAAGCCAGAGATGACAAACCAATGCCACCAATGCCGGATAGATAAACTTTATTTATTTTTTGGATGTCTAGATTCATTTATATGAGCCACACTATAATCATTATACTAATATAGTAATAAACAAGCAACCAGAATCATCATAATGATTTTTGGAATAAATTTAAAATTTTATAAGCTACTATTTCCCACGAATAATTATAAAAATTGCCGTTACCTTTAATATCATTTAATAGTATGGCTTTTTTTATTCCATAAGCCAATTCAGTGGGCGATGCCGATTCAACTACAATGATTTTATTATATTTTTTTAATACCTCATTAGATCCGACGGATTTGGTTGTTATTATTGTTTTATTTAAAATAGCTGCCTGGATATTAATCATACCAAATGGTTCATATAAGGAGGGTGAAATAACGATGGAAGATATATTCAGTAACTTAAACATATTAAATTGATTTATGTGGCCAATGAATCGTATCCTGTCATTAAGATTGTTTGTTTCTATACATTTTTTAATTGATTCAAAATATAAAAAATCAAATACCTTGCCGGCAACCAATAAATAAAAATTGATATCTTCTTCTAATAAACTCAAAGATTGAATCAGATATATCAAACCTTTTTGTGGCACAATTCTACCAGCATAAACCAAAACACAATCCTTAGAATCTATTAAATATTTCTTTTTTAAATAATTTATTTCTGTTGCGGAGGATATTTTTCTGAAATCTTGAGTATCTATGCCACCACATACTACCTTAATCTTATTGGTTTGAATATTGTAAAATTTCACCAACTCTTCTGCCATTAAGTTTGACTTGACAAAAACATTAGTACAATAATGTAATAATCTTTTTTCTAAAATAATTAATGGTATATTAACCATTTTTTTAATAAAACCGATCCTTAAGTCATACCATCTGTAACAATTGGAGATACCTCTAATTGTGCTACGACTAAAATAAAAAAGTGGAGTTTTAATTTTTGTAAAATTTAATAGACCAAATTCTAGTGATTGAATATAGATTATGTCATAATTATTTAAATTATTTTTATCGGAAAAATTTTTTAGTTTAAAGTAATAATCAATAATGTCAAGAAATGGTTTATCTATTTTTGGTAAATAAACAAATTTAATTTTATTATTTAAGATAACACTATCTTCTTTATGTGCGCACACAACTGTCACATTGTGTCCTTTTTTAAAAAATTCATCTGCCTCTTTATATGCTGAATATCCCAAACCATAACCAGAGCCATAAAAAGAAGTAAAAATAATTATATTCATTTTTTCATAAAATGATTAAGCATGTGAATGCGAAGTAGTTCCGCTATTTCGTTTAACTTTTCAATAGATAAATTTTTCTTTTGTAAAGCTTTGGCTGGTTTTAATTCGGGACATTTTTTAAGAATATTGATCAGCCCTGATTTAAAATTTAAATCAAAATCTCCGTATAAAAACAATACCTCTAATAAAGCAACCTTTAACCAACTTCTATATTTTTCACGCCAAAAATCATCATTTTTGTTATTTATATACACACCCCTAATACCTTGCGAAAGATCAACTATCCTTTTATAAATGTCTATGGGTTTAGCATCTTTTATATTTACATTTCGGATCACATCCTCACCCCAAAGCAATTCATTAACTAATTTGATACCAATAAAATATGTCGGCGGACGATAAATATGCCAACGCCTTATAAACTCACTGTAAAACACCACATTAATGTCTGTCTTGGTATTTATTTTTCTTGCTTTTATTTTAATCTTTTTTAAAAAATGATGGGGTTCTTCTATGTCTTTACAAATAAACAAAACATCTATGTCGCTTTTCCCTTCTCTAAACCTATCACTCAAGACACTACCATATATATAGGCTGACTTAATTTCGTGAAAAGCAACATAATTTTTTTTAAGCTCTTTTTTCAAATTGTTGAGATCCATATTAAATTTGCTTAAACATAAAATAAATTTTTTTATGTTCTTCTTTATCATTATAATAGCTAAGTAGCAGGGGTTTAAATAAAATAAAATATTGTTTTTCCCAAAATTCAACCGTGTCTTTTAACAATTTTTTGTGGGGGTGTTTTTTTATTCTTTCAATATATATTTTTAAATTGTGAAATTTGTTATTAATAATGCTATCTATAAATTTATAACTTAATCCATTTTTTTCCGCAATAACAATGTTATTATAAGAATTTTTTACAAAATCCTCTTCGGTGGTCATTATGTCATCAAGCAAGTCCCGCAGTCTTTGGAATTCATTAAAAAATAATTTTGCATTATGTAAATCTTCGACAGATAGAACGCTGCCAAATTTATTAATTATCTCGTCTACTAGTAAAAAATAATCGCTGGGTCTAATTTCTATTATCTTGCGTAATTTATTTTCAAAATTATGGTCTTTTTTAATATGTAAATCTAGTTCCAGTTTAAATAAGCTGGCAATCTCTTTAAATTTTTTATCTGCTTTTTCAAAATTATTTATTTGTTCTTTAATTTTACTTATTGGCAGGGGATTCTTTTTATATAATTTTTCATCTAAAATATCATCAACATTTCTTATTTTACAATCCATCTCTATTAAATAATAAATGTCGGGATAATTTTTTTTAATCTCATTAAGGCTATCGACTAAGGGGGTAATTAGTAGTGAGCTATAATCATAGGGCATATTGGCTCCTAAATAAAAAATCGCTTTTTTTATGGATCCCCTAACTGTTTTTAAAACCTTATTCAAATTACTTTTATAAATATTATTTTGCGTAACCATGTAACTTAAACGAATTAATTGTTGATCCATTTTTGATATATCCTAATTTTTTATTATTATTTTCTTCATAGCTATGAAAATCAGAGCCGCCTGTAAAATACCAATTATTCTTTTGCGCCAGGTTTTTTAGAATATTGATTTGTTCATCGCTCAATTCTGGATGGTATATTTCTATGCCGTCAAGCCCCAGACCAACTAGCTGCTTTATACTGGTAACGTCCAGAGGCTTAGCAAACTTATTAACAGGATTAAAAGGATGGGCCAAAATCAAATCCTCAGTTATTTTTCTAAAATTATCTATAATCCACTCAACTTCAACACCACCTCGACGCACATAACATGGAGCACCAGGTGCCTGATAGGTATTATAAAATTGTTCCGGTGATTGTCCGCTTATTTTATCTAAATTTTTCGGATTATTATATATATCTAGCGCTATGGTCAATCCGACCGGCTGTTCTTTTTTTATTTTTAACCCATTGTTTACCGTAAAACCATTTTGTTTAAAAAGTTTTTTAGCCAATTCAAACTCACTAAATTTTTTCTGTTCAGTAATCTTTTGTTTTTTCTGCAAAATTCCTTTAATCTCAGTAATTTTAAAATTATAAGCTAAGATATGCACTACTTTCTGTTTATATAAAGCCATTAATTCCACCCCCGGAATCACTATGATATCCTGGCCTTTTAGATATTTTTTTAATTCAGTAATACCAGCCACCGTATCATGATCAGTTAATGAACAATATTTAAGTTTACTCTTTTTTATTAGGGCCGCCAGCTCTGATGTGGTTAGTTTTCCATCTGAATAAATAGAATGAAAATGTAAATCAATTTTAGACATGGTGATTAAATAAAAAGTTATTTTTCGTAAGTATTACTTAAAAAAGTCCGCAGACTATCAAGCTCTTCGTTGAGACCATTTCTTACTCTAATATAAAATTGCTCTTCAGTAGTTGAGTGCTCTTGATTTGGTATATTGTTTAATACTCGCAATCTCCACAAGATTGAATTAACAAGCACTAGTGTTTCATAAACACTAAGTCGATCTTTAAAATATTTATCTTTTTTAGGAAGTCTTTTTTCATATTCGACAAGAAATTCTTCTCTCTGTTCATCATTAAAATTAAGTTTTAGAAATAACTTAGCAATATCCATGGCACTATCCCCGGCAGAGGCCTGCGCCCAATCAATAAAAATAATTTTACCAGAATTCTTTGACCGTAAGATGTTATTACGATTCAAATCAAAATGAATGAGCGTAAAATTATTATTTTGGAAAGTATCCGCTTTTTCTTCAGCTTCGTTTTTTGCTTGATCAATGGCTTGCTCAATAAGTGGTGTTATCTCTGGAAAATTTGGTAAAGAAGATAAAGATTCGCGCAATTTATCAATTCCATCATTAAGGCAATCCTTTTGCGTGCCTTTTTTCCTTTGCGTTAATGGCTTACCATAGGCGTGTAATTCTATTGAATGAATCTTGGCAATAGTTTCTGCTAATTGAGCAATGGTAATTTTATCAAAAATATCTATGGGGCTTCCTTCAATTTCTTCCTCAAAAATAATATTAGTCGATTTTAAATATCCCATCAAACGAGGTGTTTCTTCAAAGCCGCGCACACGCAATAAACGCAAGGCCACATTTTCATGTTTTGCACGGTCAACGTCCTGTTTTGGATTTTTCCAAACTTTGGCAATTACTCGCTGCTCACTATTTGGCAATTCAAAAATCAAGGCGGAGCTGCCTTCGGCAAAAGGATGACCACTAAGTAACTTACTTAGGTCTTCCGACGTTAAACCAAGATCATTAATGGTCTTTATTTCACTCTCAGTTAGACCTAAATTTTTAACCGAATCTTTTGTTTCTGGTGGTTTATAATACTCGTTCATATCAATGTTTAAAGAACATTTTTTTAGTTTCTGGGTTCATTTATTATTATAGCTATTTTATATCCCTGGTAAAAACACCAGCGCCATACAATTGTTCAACAAGTTCAGTGCGATCAGGATTTAAAACCAACATTTGTTCGTAAATTTCTTGACCACTCAAGGCTCGCTTCACGCCATGCTTATCATTAATACGGTGCAAAGCATCATAAACATCAGCTAAGGCCAAAACCCTACCATACTCTTTTATCAATCCCACTGTGTCCTCTCCGTATTTATGAAGATAATCCGGCAGTTCTGTTGGATATGGTTTAGCTTGAGAAAGATGATGCCGCAACACCACTTCAGCAGTAAAGTCAAATTCATCACGTAGTAATTCATAACTTTTTTTCACATGACCCTGAACAAGAGCCGTATCTTGATCAGTCCAACCTTCAGTTTTTGCCAAAGTAGAAATGGGCACTGCCGCTTTACCAATATCATGCAACAAACCAGCATAAAGCAGAGCCTTTTCATCAATGCCCATGAATTTTGCAATTTGTCGCGCTATCAAGCCCACCCTAAGAGAATGTTCATACGAACCTTGGTGTTTGACTTTAATAAGATCTAAATAGATTTGGACGGCTTGCCGTTTATCTGGTCCGATTTGTAGTTCATCCATATCTGCCAAAACACGGTCTTCTAAACTCATACTTGGATCAAAATAAGCCACAAATTCCGGGGTCACCGGTTTATCCTTAGTCCCAATATCATGAGCCCTTATCATAAGTTCTCTTTGTCCGGCAAAACTTTGCTGATCAAGAGCATCTATGATTGGCTCAACTTGTTTTACTGGCACTCCAGTATTATGATCAAATGATTCTGTCATATTTTAACAAATAATTTTCTTAATCACCTTAATATAATTTTCCGTCGCTTGAGGAGGAAATAAATTATGCAAATTTTCACCCAAAGCTGTCCGCCAAGTATCGTTGACCATCAATTTATAAATATATCGATCCATAATCTGGTGATTGCCCTGACGGACATAGGCGGCCGCTTGCGAATGAACAAAAAAATTAAAAAAATCACGGCCAGCACCAGAATAGAAATTAAAATATAAATTTGCCCTGTATTCATAATGTTTTATTATATTACAAACTTTTATTTATAATAACACAATTTTAATATTTTGCTAATTATAATACTACGGATATTTTAAAGATGACACACTGCTAATTATCTGATCAACCAAGGCATCAATATCAAAATCTTGCCTTTCGTCAACGCAGGCGGTCTGCTCCGGCTCGAAATAATTTTGACATTGCGGATAGCGTAAGGTAAAAGTGATATTTAAAAGCTTGCTCTTCCAAGGAGTCGTATATCTATAGCTAGTATACACCGAGCCCACTGCACCCTCGCTAGACATGGCAATACAATAAGTGCGATTATTAATCTTGCGCTCTATTGTCCTGGCAGCTAAACTGCTGGTCTGGTCAGTAGGCTGACAAGTATACGGCTGATTAATAACGCTGACTATTGGCGGCCAATCTTCAGTAAAAATATATTTTTTACCCAAATCCTTTGGGTATCTAAAACTAATATTTTTCTCTCGATCAGTATCAGTGTAGCTTAGCCAATTCGTAGGCGTGGTATCCCCAGGACAAGGCGCAAATTCACAGGCGGGTGGAACGCGACCCACAAATGATCCATCTGGGCACTCCTTGACTTCTGCAGTACAGTACACTTCTTGATTTTTAGAATTATTTTTGTCGCTTTGATTTATCGGCGGTTTTTTATTTCGCAAAAAATAAAACGCAGCGCTGGCTATCAGGGCCAAAATTATTATAATAATAAATATATTGTTTTTCATGTTTTACTTTTAAAATTTTATTTATTTCTAATATTTGTCTTGGGAAAATCCAGCAAGCAATCACAGGGCTTTTTCTTGAGAATCTGTTTTTGTTCGGCAATGGTGTTTAAAAAAACTTTTTGTCCACCCGAGCCAGTGGCTAAGCGCTTGTCCAGTGGGGAGAGATGTTGATATCCTCGTCTCTTAAATTCTGTTACCAAGGCTTTGTGTCTCTGATAAAGCGCCTTATTTTTACCAACCCAGCGCAAGGTTTCGGGATGACGCGAATATCCGCCCCTGCCTTTGTGCTTTGTCAAAATATTCCACAAACCATGCAGCTCGCGGTGTTCAGCCAGCAGATGCTTGCGGCATAACTGTTTTGGGTGAATGTCCCAAACGCGCATGAGTTATTTTATAATTTCTATTTTAAAATATTTTTCTTGAAAATCAATTAATTTTTTGATTTCTTCCACGCTAAAATCCATGCCGTCTGGCGCAAGTACTAGCTTATCCTCGTTATCATCAAGTCGATGAATTATGGCAATGCATTTACCCGTAAAAGTCGGCAAGGCACGATCAACACCTAAAACATAAACATCAACCGGCTCGCCATTGCCTGCCTTGGTATCGGGTAAATACCCATAGTTTATGGGATAAACAGTTTCAGGATAATCGGGATGTATGAAGCCAAACGGCCTATCTATAACTACTGTTATTTTTTTACCCAAGTATTGGCTATAATCCATTTTAAATTTTAATGATTTTACGCGTGTCTTCAGCATTAGTAAATAAATAAGCTTTTATACCCAGCTCTTTAGCCGCCTCAACATTCTCCTGCGAATTATCAAAATAAAAACAATCTTCTGGCCGCAAATTATTTTCTGTCAAAATATTCTCATAGGCCTGCTTGTCTGGTTTGACAAAACCAGTGTTCCAAGAATAATAAACCTTAATAAAAAGCTCATCTAAAAATGGGAGGGTCTTTTTATAATACTCGGCTCGTTCGACAAAATTATTGGACAAAACAAATAATCTATAGCCTGCTGCTTTTAATTCTCTGGCTAAGGCCACCATTTCTGTGTTTTCTTTTTCTGCGGAAAACCAAAAATCAAAAAATTGTTGTTCGCTCATTTCTAGACCCAATTTTTTTAAATACGGCTGCCAGTACTGAAAACTAATGGCTGTTTTAGAAATACGGGCTTTGGCTAGGACATCTTTTAGGGCTGGTAAAAATTCTTCGGGGCCGATACCAAGTTCATTGGCAAATCTTTCACTAAGCAGTTGACCCTGAATTAAAATACCATTGAGATCAAAAATAATTGTAGTCATGTGATTATTTTTTAGGCTTGTCTTTTTCGACTAACTCCAATAGATATTTCAAGATTTCGTAATCCCTAAAATCTTCGTACGTAGACCAGTCTATGAAATTATAAGCAGCGAAGCATACGACTAAACAAAAAAAGAAAATTAATAGATCTAATGGCCAACTAATACCCAAAATGTATTTTGTTATGATTGAAGCCGCAATACCTCCAAATATACCGAGGATTAAACCCAAAAAAAGAGAACCAGCGTTTATTCTATTTTGTTTAATGTCGCTAAAAACATTCTGTATCCCCCTACTCTTGATTTCCATTAAATCATGATACTTGTCAATAACACTTCTGCGCTGTTCTAGAGAAAGTTTGCGCCACAAATTATTGTTAGACATCTTCAAGGCTTTAGCTAATTGCTTTTGATATTGATATTGTTGATTTTTAGAATGCATAATAATTATTTTACACCCAAAAGTCAAAAAACTTTTGAACTTTAAACTTGCTAACCTTTTAACTGGTTCTATCTATTCTTTGGTGTCCAGACATTTTCCCACCACTCTGAAACTTTACCGGACAGTATAGCTTTGCCCAATTTTTTGGCTGACTCGGTTTTTAAATTCTGATACTGCACATTCTCCTTATTATCAGCCCCCTTGCCTGTGAGCCAAATTTCTGCCTCTTTATTGCCTTGATGCGCATATTCTTTGAGTAAAAGCATCTGATCAATCAGGTCAGCATCTTTGGCTATGATAGCTACTTGGCTCTGACGAGCTTCATACTCTTCATTCAATTCATAAAGGTCGGTAAAAGGCAAAGAGCCTAGCTGATCTTTAGCAATTTCTTCTTCAAAAATCTTGACGTATTTTTTGTGCACATAATTATGATCACCGCTTCTCACTTCTTTGATATCATGAAGCAGACCCATCGTAACTGCTTTATAAGGATCAGAGTTTTCCATCTTGGCCAAAAACCAAGCAATCACTGCCACCCGATAAGAGTGTGAAGCAATATTATCAGACAAGTCTTGTGATAAAAGCATCTGCTGGTGAATGCGCGGCAATTTTTTCATTGTGCCAATTTCAAAAAGAAAATCGATAATTGTCTTGAGATCTTTTTCTGATGCACTCATAATTTTACAATAATAATTAAAAATAATTATTTATTAAGTACTGACCTTATTACCTTAATATAATTTTCCGTCGCTTGAGGAGGAAATAAATTATGCAAATTTTCACCCAAAGCTGTCCGCCAAGTATCGTTGACCATCAATTTATAAATATATCGATCCATAATCTGGTGATTGCCCTGACGGACATAGGCGGCCGCATTGTGTTTGGCAAAAAATTCGGCATTTTTTTCTTGATGGCTGCCGGGGATTGGCACCAATACTAGAGCCTTGCACAAAGCCGCCGCTTCAGTAATCAAAGACATACCAGCCCGAGAAATAATAATGTCAGCCCTGGCCAAAAGATCCAGCATGCTGCCAGCAACAAAACGATGCGCTATATAGCCAGGCAGATCCAATCTTTGCTCCCAGTTGTCATTGCCCAAAATATGATGCACTTCATATTTTTCTAAGATTTTTGGGATAAAGCTGGCTACAAAATCATTTAAACCCCGCGCGCCCAATCCTCCGCCAGTAATAACTACGAGAGGCTTCTCATTGCTAGCAGATTGGCAACGGCGCACTGGATTGCCGGTCAAGACTGCTTTTTTTATAGGAAAATATTTTAGCTGCTCGGCAAAAGTCACGGTAACCTTGGTAGCCAAAGTAGCCATAATCTTATTGGCTAAACCCAATTTGATATCTTGCTGATGAACTACCACTGGCACGCCGCTCAATTTGGCAGCCAGCGCTACCGGAACAGCCACAAAGCTGCCGGCAGTAAGAACAATATCAGGCTTAAATTGACGGATTATTTTCAGACTCTGCCAGATGCCAACTTTGGTTTTATATATATCACGAAAATTCTGCCAGCTAAAATAACGCCGCCACTTGCCAGCGGCAATAGCTCGAAAGGCAATGTTCTGCCGCAAAACTACTTCTTTTTCCGGGCCAGTTTGGCTACCGACAAATAAATACCGGGTCGGCAATTGTTCGGCAATACTAAGTAATGGACTCACTGAACCTAGTGTCCCGCCGCCAGCTAATATGATGCGCAAATCATCGGTCATATTTATCTATTGGTAAATTTAGATATATTAGCTAGAATCCCCAAACTTAGCAAGGTGACCGTCAGATTTGAGCCACCCAAAGAAATCAAGGGCAAAGGCACGCCGGTCAAAGGCAAAAGCTGCATCATGCCAGCAATATTTATAAAGACCTGGGCCAGCAGCCAAATGACAATTCCTAGAGCCGTCAATTTAGAAAAATTGTCGGGCGCTTGCTTGACCAGCAAAAAACCTCGCCACAGTAAAATCATAAATAGAACTATCAAACCAGTCGTGAAAATAAAACCAACCTCTTCGGCTATAATAGCAAAAATAGAGTCATTGGCCGGCATGGGCACATAAGACTTTTGTTTGGACATGCCTAAACCCACTCCAAAAAGCCCGCCTGAGCCAATGGCAATCAAAGACTGCTTGATCTGCCAGCCAATGCCTCGAGGATCAAAATCTGGATTCAACCAGGCAACAAAGCGGTTCATCCGGTAAGGCGCCATTTTGATCATGGCCGCAAAAGCTATAGCGCCAGCAGCTACCATAGTCAACAAATGCCGCCAATTTGCGCCAGCCACAAAATACATGCTCAAAGCCACTGCCAAAATAATGCTCAAGGTACCAAAGTCAGGCTGCTTGATTATTAAGACGCTAATAATGCCGACAATAATTAAAAATGTCCAAGCTATCTTTCTGGTAGCCACTTCGGTCTGTTTATTGTCCAGCCAGCCGGCTAAAAACAAAATAAATAATAATTTCACCAATTCGCTAGGCTGAAAGGAAATATTGCCAAACACAATCCAAGATTGAGCAGTGCCATATTGGTTGCCAAAATTAGAGCCGATTACCAAGATCAATAAAATCAAGGACAGGATTAAAAATAATCTGTAAAAACGCTTATAAACCTGATAGTCTATGCGCAAAGCCAAATAAAATAAAACCAGTCCGGGCAGCAGTCCATGCAAAATCTGCTGTTTCACAAAACGATAGGTGTCATGGTATTGATAAAAAGCCAGAGTAGATGAAGCTGATGATAAAAACAAGAGACCCAAAAAAAGCAAAATGCCGATGATAGCTAGCATCAACAAATCTGGCTGATGGCCCAGGCCTCGCTGCGACAAAAATGGCCGCAAAAACCAATTGGCTAAATTGTGTCTACTTCTTCTGACCATGAATTATTCGACTAAAAGTTTTAGCTCGATCAAATTCGTGAATAAACATATTGAAGCTGGCAGCTGCCGGAGAAAACAAAATACAATTTATACCAGACTGCCGACGAGCTATCTGCCAGGCCTTATCCAGAGATTTGACATCAGCTACAATCTGCTTGAATGGATATTTTACTTTTTTCAATTCGCCTAATAATTTTTGGCTGCCGCTGCCTGACAATAAAACCACAAAACTCACCTGTTTTTTGATCTGCCGAGCCAAATTTTTATAATCAAGCTCTTTATCCACTCCGCCGGCCAGCAACAAAATTTTCTGTCCGGCCAAAGCTTGGATGGCGGCTATAGCCGCATCCGGAGTAGTCGAGGTAGCGTCATTGTAGATATTCACGCCTCTCTGTCTGCCTTCATACTGCAGGCGAAAAGGAATGCCGCGAAACTTACCTAAAACTTTAGCGATATTAGCTGTCGGCACTTTTAGCAATTTAGCCACAGTCACCGCCGCCAAAACATTGGCTATGTTGTGCTGGCCTTTGACTTTCAGCTGGTCAATACCCAAAATATTTTCAGTATGGCGGCCGTCATTAAAGTAAATCTGCTGATTTTTTAAATACGCTCCCTTGACTTTATTCTGCAGAGAAAACCAATAAACACAAGCTTTGGTTTTTTTGGCAAAGTTGCGCGTGTGGATATTGTCATAATTTAAAACCACCAGATCAGTCGGCTTTTGCCATTTGGTAATGGCAAATTTAGCCTGCCGATAAGCGGCCAGATTTTTGTAGCGGTTCAAGTGGTCAACCAAAACATTGGTAACAACCGCTATCTTCGGCGAGACATGGTATTCGTCTAAATTTTCCAGATGCCAGCTGGATAACTCCAGGACCGGCCAAGTTTTGGCAGATAATCTATCCAAAACAGACAACATGGGCGTGGTGGCAATATTGCCGGCTAAAACATTATTTTTTATCTGGCTGCTTAAAAGCTGATGGATTAAGGTAGCGGTGGTGGATTTGCCTCTGGTGCCAGTCACACCCACTACTGGTCCCTTAAACAAGCCAAAAAACAAAACTGCCTCATTGACAATCGGGGTCTGGTGCTGGCGAGCAATCTGCAAAAATGGTGAATCAGCCGGCACACCCGGATTCTGAACCACCAAATCCTGATCCAAAAAATCATCTGCCTGATGGCCGGCTAAAGAAAACTTTATCAGTGAAAACCCGGAAACTTTTTTTAATTTGTCTAGGCTGGGTTTTAACTGTGCGCCAGTTTTGATATCGGTAATAGTCAACCTGGCTCCTCTTTTCAAAAACCATTTAGTTACGGCTACTCCTCCGCCGTGCAGACCCAAGCCCATAATTAATATTTTTTTGCCCCGAAACTTATTTACCATAAGCGCAAATCAATAATCGCCAAGATTAGTCCGGCTACAGCAAAAACCGCCGAAATAATCCAGAAGCGCATGACTACTTTGGTTTCCGGCCAACCTTTGGCTTCAAAATGATGATGGATAGGGGCAGACAAAAACACTTTTTTCTTTCTGATTTTTTTTGATAAAATTTGGATAATCACCGACAAAGATTCAACCAGTGGTACAAAAGCTATCAGAATCAATAAAAGCGGGTAGCCAGTCAGCATGGCTACAATGCCCAAAGAAATACCCAAAGACATCGCACCGGTATCACCCATAAAAAATCTAGCTGGATTAATATTAAACCACAAAAAGGCCAATAAGGCTCCGGAAATTGCTCCGCAAAAAGCCGTTAGATTATAATTACCTTGGACAAAAGCAATGGTGCCATAAGCGGCAAAAGCAGCCAACATCACGCCGCCGACCAGGCCATCCAAACCATCAGTCTCGTTGACAGAAAAAGCGGTAGCTACCAAAACAAAAATGAGAAAAGGTATAAACCACCAACCCATGTGCCACAGGCCGACAAAAGGTATACGCACCACTTCCCAATCAAGCTTAAAATAAAACCACCAAGCGCCAACCAAAGCGACCAGGGTATACATCAATAAGCGGTGTTTGACAGTCAAACCGCCACCTTTGCCGCCGCCTTGTCTCCTAATGTTGAACCAATCGTCTAGTAAGCCTATCAAGGCTGAAGCCAGTAAAGCCGCCAAAGGTAAATAGGTTTCGCGGCGAGTCACAAAATTTAAGTGAGCCAAAAGAGAATCTGGCCAAATAAAAGCTACTAGAAAAAATAAAGCCGCCAAGAGCATAACTGTCAGCCAAATAAGCACCCCGCCCATAGTCGGCGTGCCGGATTTTATTTTGTGCAACTGGGAAAAGATCGGCGTTTGGCCGTCATCGCGGATACTTTTACCTAATTTATATTTATACAAAATATTGGTCCAAATCGGCGTCAAAGCAAAAGCCAAAGCAAAAGCAATAGTAGACAATGACAAGATTTTGATAATTTCTTTTTCAGGCATGAAGGTTATAATTCAAAATATTATATAGGTAAATAAGCATCATCATCTGTGATAAAAAAATGGTGGCCAGCAGCCAATAGCTCAAAACACTCCGCTTGGCAAACAAAACAACGCTCACGATAAAATTAACTATGCTTAAAAATAAAACTGCCAGCGGTATGCCCCAAAGCCAATGCCACGAACCCAGGAGGTCTATGCCAGAATAAATATTATAGTGCAGAGCCGCCAGATTAGTGAAAGCCAAATCTTTCAATCTAATAAAAAACAATACCCAAACCATCAGAGTTATAAGAAGCGATAAATTAATCAGCCAGGCCGACCATTTATCTTTATAAACAACCTTAATTTTAATCCACAGTCTTCTCATTGGATTTTCTAAGATTTATTTTAACACAAAAAAAAACCTTTATCTAGGCCTTTTTTATATAAATTGATATTTTATTATGATAAATTTGTCTAAAAAAGTCAAGATTTGACTATTTTTACTTCCTTAATGCTGGGCATTTTGGCCTTTAGCTCAGCCTCAATCACATATTTGGCAGTAAAATCAGCCAATTGGCAATGGGCACAAGCCCCCTGCAAGACAATGCTGACTATCCCCTTTTTAGCATCATAATCGACTAAATTCAAATTACCGCCATCGGCTACCAGCCCGGGGCGGATGCTATCCAAAATTTTCTCTAATTTTTCACGATTCATTTGATTTTCCCCTGTAGTTTGGCAAAAGTCTGCTCCAAATCATCCTTGGCTGCTTGGCTGCAAGACCAGTGCACCAAGCCATCATCATCCCAACGGGGAATAATGTGCCAATGCACATGATCAACCAATTGCCCGGCCACCCGACCATTATTTAGCCCCAAATTATAGCCACGAACGCCCAAAATATCAATAATCTGCGGCGCCAACCTATGTACTATCTTAACAAAATCAGCTGCCTGCTCGTCTGTCAGGCTGGTAAAATCCGCCACATGCTCTTTGGGAATTACCAGGGCATGCCCACGGGTATTGGGGTTGATATCCAAAATAGAAATATATTTTTCATCTTCATAGATGATTTTGGCTGGAATTTTTTTGGCAATAATTTGGCAAAAAATGCAATCCATATGTTTAGCTCGTTAAATAAATTTAATTATGAATTTTATATAAGAAAAAGCCGTTGGCGATTTCTATTTTATCTGATAACTGCAGACCGCTTTGCGCAGCCGCTGCCTGCTCGGCAGCCAAAGCGTTTTGATCTTTATCGCTATAATAATAAATCGGCACTTGTTCTACAATTTTAGCTAAACGCGGCCAAAGTGGCAAATCACCCTGCGGCACTACTACTTTATAATAAGGAAAAAATATCTTATCCGCCCGCTCAGTTACTATCACGGATCCTTGGGGCGCTAAATTTTTCACCAAACTAAACTCCTGCCAATAACCAGCTAGATACTGCTGGTGTTTAAATAGGCCATCGTATTTTGCGCCATAAGCCGAATAAAGGGAAAAAGCAGCCAAAATGATAAGCAGCGGCCAGACCAACACTTTTGGCCAGCGCGCATGCTTTGACCAAACAGACAAAGCATGGGCCGCCCAAGGCAAGAGCAGAATATATAAGGGCAAAAAATAACGCACATAAGAGCTGCTGATAAAATTCAGATTCTTGACCAAGGGATCTGCCAAATCCCAACTGCCATAAAACAAAAGGATAAAGACAAAAATAATAATGTTTAGCACTAGATAGCCAGACCACAATTTTTCCGAGCGGCGATTTTTGAACCAATAAAATAATCCGAACAAAGCCAAAATAATGTAAGGCCAGACCAGTTTGACAAAATATTTGGCAAAATTATAAACAATTAATTTGAGATTGAAACCAAACGGAATAAAAATAGCTTTCAGCCAAGCAAAAACATTTGTTTGGCGATCAAGTATCTCGGTCGGCAGAGTCTTGTCCTGAAAATTGATATAGCCAAAAGAAAAATAGCTGCCATAAACAATTTTATTAAGATACAGACCGGCCAACACAACGGCCGCAAAAACCAGCACACTAGAAATCAGCTGCTGTCTGGAAAATTGGCGACGCTGCCAATAAAATAAACAAACAAAGCTAAGCAGCAGCCAAACTAGTTCTGTCGGCCGGCACATAAGACTCAAGCTCAAAAACAAGCTAGCTGACCAATAAGACTTTTTGGCAAAAAGAAAAGCGGCCAGCACCACTAAAAAAATAAACAGTATATTGGTCAACATGGCCAGCTGACTAAAATAAAACCAAGGAGCCAAGGGCCAAAACAATAAGCTGGCAAAAAAAGCTAGCCGTTTATCCTGAAAAACCAGCTCTAATATTTTATAGACCAAAAAGACAATAGCGGCTGACAAGAGTGGTGTGAGCAATAAAACGCCAAAAGCGCCAAGTAAAGCAAAAAATAGGGCGAAAATAGCTATATTGGGCAACCAAGTCATAGGCAATAAAAATCCATCAATCACATTTAAGCTGCGGGTGTGCAAGAGATTATCAGTCGACAGATTCAACGGCTCAAATACTTTGAAGGTGTGCTCCTCGGCCAAAACTTTTGCTGAAAAATAATTGGCATTGGCATCCGGCCAATTGAAAATCAGCTGCTGTCCGCTACCGGCTTGCCACTGGGGCCACCAGACAGTCCAGACTGTCAAACTATAAATAATAGCAAACAACAAACTGCCAACTAAAATAGATAAATTATATTTATTGTTTATTTTCATTCAATAAATCCAAAATTGTTTGAATATAATTTTCTCTGCTGAAGCCAGCCACGCTAGCGCGGCAATTATCTGCCATGAGAGACAGGCGATCGCGCTGAGCATATAAAGAAATGATTTTTTTGTTCAAAGCGGCAAAATCACCAGCCGGAAAAACCCAGCCATTGACGCCTTCTCTTATCAGCTCGCTCACGCCGCCTATATCGCTAGCCAAAACCGGCAGACCCATGCCCAAGGCTTCATATATCACGGTGGGCGAATTTTCATAACACAAAGACGGCACCACCAAAATATCCATGCTGCCCAAAAGCTCCATCAGCTTAGGGTGCGTCATCCAGCCATGAAAAACAATCCGCTTATCAGCTTGAGCGGCTGACTGGGCAGCTACCAAATCAGAACCCACTCCCACGATGTGCAGGCGGGCATCCGGCAGCTCTAAAGCACGCCAGGCTTTGATCAATCCCAAGACACCTTTGGCGAGCTGCACTTGACCAAGATATAAAACTTCCAAATTGTAGCTGGATTTTTTACTGACCCCAATATCAGCGCCAATCGGGTTGGGTAAAACTATTTTTTTTGATTTGGGGAAAAAATCATATTGCTTATAAAAATCCAATAAAAATTTGGATGGTGAAATCACAATCTGGGGCGAAGCAAAAAGTTTGCGCATCAATCGTGGATAGCCAATCGATTTAAAAAATTTATGCTGCCAGGCATCCTCTGCCCCCTTGATAATCAGGCCGGACGGCGTGACTAGTTGCACGTCGTGCAGGGTATGGATATGAGTGATGTGTAATTTCCTAAATAGCAGTGGCAACAAAAATCCTAGGCCCATCAAATTATGAGTGATCACTACATCTGGTTTTTCTTCCAATAATATTTTTTTGACTTGAAAATAAGAATGCCAATTGAAAATATCCAAAAAATGCCAAAGCAAACGCAAAATAGCGGGATATTTATAATCATTCAAATAATAATAAACATTAAAAGGGGTGATCCGATAAACTGAAACACTATTAACTTCGTCTTGCCAAACCAGCTCATTATCAGCCCGGACATCAACGCCGTTGACATTCATTTTTCTGGGCTTAGTGGCAATCACAAAAACATGCTGCCAGGCGGCTTTCAGGCCCTCGGCTTCAGTGGCAGCTATCATCTCTGCCCCGCCCCTGACCAGCGGCGGATATAAATTACTAATAACAGCAAACTTCATCCCGTTACAAATTAGTAATCAAATCGTCAAGCTGCCGGCCAATATGCTCCCAAGTATAGCTTTCCAAAACTCGCTGCCGGCCAGCCTGCCCATAAGCTCTGGCTATCCGCGGATTTTTTAATAAATAATCCAACATATCAGCTAAATTTTGCACGCTACCTGGCTTTACTAGCAGCCCAGTTTCTTTCTTTTTGACCACCGACCTGACGCCAGCCAGATCAGAAGCAATCACCGGCACGCCAGATGACATGGCCTCCAAAGCCACTATGCCAAAAGCTTCTGACTTATCTATTGATGGCAAGACAAATATGTCAGCTAAAGAATAAAGTTTAGGCAAAATATTCTCCTCTACTCGGCCCAGAAAAATAATTTTTTTGCCTAAGCCCAAAGTATCAACCAGGCTCTGATAGCTGGCCAATAATTCACCGCCCCCCGCAATCAAAACCCGAAAATTATCATTATCGTTTAAGTGGCTGATAGCTTGGATCAAAATATTTACTCCTTTAAAATAATGCGGCCTATCCAAAGCTCCTACGAACAAAACAATTTGCTTGTTATACAAATCGTATTTGGTCATCAACTCTTTGTCGCGATAACGTGGTTTGAAAAGTAAATGATTGACACCGCAAGGAATTTCAGCAAATTTTTCCGGTTCAGCCGCCAGCCTTTCGGCTAAAGTAGAATTTTTGGCATAGTCCCAAGAAGTGACTATGATCTTATCTGCCTGATCCAAAATCTTTGGCATGATAAAATTGGTGTGCCATTTAAAAACTTTGGACAGCAAACCACTGCCCACCACATCCATATGATAAGTGATGACTAATTTTAAATCTTTGATCTGCTCCAGAAAATAAATAATTTCTGCGCCGCCAAAAAATGGATAATGCAAATGAATCACATCAAAATTTTTGATCTGCCACAAAAGCTGGGGCAAAACTCCAGAATTGCCATAGCGGAACCAAGGGTAAATGCGTTTGACGGTAAAAGGATATTCATCCATATATTTAGCAAAATAGCGATAGCGTGGCGTAAAAACCGTAACCTCGTGCCCCAGGGTAGCTAAAGCCCAGGCATTGTAGTAGGCCACATTGCCCATACCGCCCTGATAAGGAGGAAAAGTTGATGTAACTTCCGCTATTTTCATCCGATTAACAAGCTATAATTATTACCAAAAAATTAATTGTTTGACAATCAGCCAATAAATATTAAAAAATATATTGGCTATTTTTAAAAACCATCCCTGCAAAGGCTGAAATAAGATTTGCCCGGAAAATTCTCCGACTACCAGCCGGTCTGAACGTTGGCGCAAAGACTGCACCAGCTTGCGTTCAGCTGACAAATTTTTCCAAGCCTCGGCTGAAAAAAGCCAGGCATAGCTTCTTAATTTTGCCCCCAGCCAATTATTAATGGCCGCAAAAAATAGTTGGCCCAACTCCATTATCAGCCAAGCTGGAAAAATCAACACTAGGGTAGCTGGCCGATAATTTTTCAGCATCACCCACAGGCGGTTGCGTTCAAACCAATAAACCTGCTTGATGCTGCGATGAAATTCGTATTTATGATATATCTGACTCTGCGGTATCAAATAATTATCATAGCCCATGATTTGTAAAATCCAGCCCAAATCCAAATCTTCTAAATAAGCAAACATGCTTTTGTCAAACAAGCGCCCCAGTTTCTGAATCACTGAAACTGATAAAAAAACTCCTGCGCCGGACGCATAATTGATACGTTGGATTAACGGCAAAAAATGGTCTTTGATGCCCAAACTGCCGGCATAACCAAAACCTAAATAATGAATGACATTGCCCACTGTATTGATTTCATCTTTAGCTGGCCATAGATTTATTTTTGACTGCAGGCTACCAAAACTATGCAGCTTGGCAAAATCATACAAAGGCTGGAGCCAGCCCGGCTCCACTAAGGTGTCCTGGTTTAATAAATAGACATAACTTGCTCCCCATTGAACAGCTTGCTCATAGCCCAAATTATTGGCTCCCACATAGCCGAGATTGGTATCGCTGATCAACAAAGTAAACTGAGGAAAATGCTCTCGGATGTAAGCAACACTGCCATCAGTAGAATTATTATCAACAATAATAATGCGCAAATCAAAATCCGCATATCTTTCGGCTGCTAGTTGGGGCAACAAATCCGGCCAGTACGACTGGCCATTGAAACTAGGAATAATAACAGCGATTTTATCTCGACCGGCCATTTTTGACATTCTTTATAGCTTCGTCTCTGACTACCTTGGTCAGATTTGACTCCAGCTTATCCAAACGAATAAAAACTCTAAACAATAAATAAAAAATCACGACTACCGATAAATAAATAACTAAATCCGCTCCTCGTTTTATGCCCAAAATATTAGCTAAATAAGTGGTGGAATCAGGCAGCCAAAAAACCACCAAGACAGCCAGCCATAAGATAAGCCAAGCCCAGCGGCCGGTAGCTAATGTTTTCTGGTCCGAACGAGGCCGGATGGTTTTAATGAGAGCCAATAAAACAAACAGGGTAATAATAATTTGTAAGACTATCATTGGTTTATTTTTTTAATAAATAAATCTAATAAAATTTTTATCCCTCCAAAAAAACCCTGGCCAAACTCACGATAAATGACCGTCACTGGCACCTCTTGATAGCGTAATTTTAACTTTTTAGTTTGAGACACTATCTCGCTAGCATGAGCCATGGCATCTTGCTTGATGTCAATCTGCCTAGCGGCCGAGCCACTCATGGCTCGAAAACCATTGTGCACATCCGTCAAGGGTAAACCAGTCATAATATTGTTGAGCCAAATAGCCGGTCGGATAATAAATAATTTTTTCAAAAATGGAATTTTGTTGCTTTGCAAAAACTTTGAACCAAATACAATATCTGCCTGTCTCGATAAAATCGGCTCGAGTAAACGCTCTATTTCGCCAGCCAAAAACTGTCCATCGGCGTCAAAATGAACTATGGCATCGGCCTCTTGGGATAAGGCATAAAGTGTGCCGGTATAAAGAGCGGCTCCCTGGCCGCGGTTGATTTTGTGGCGTAAAAAAATAACCGGATATTGAGCGACAATCTCGGTAGTATTATCACTGGAGCCATCGTCAACCACCACTAGCGAATATGGCAATTTTATTAAGGATTGCAAAACCTCCCCTATTCTTTGGGCTTCATTGTAAGCAGGGATAACGACATAAATTCCAGACATGGGCGTATCCAAGCCAAAATGCTTATTTTTGGCTTTTATTATCTTACTACTAGATTAATCTTCGTCAACATCACTATAAGACTGACCCTCTATAGGCTGACGTAAAAATGCAGTTGCTTTATAATATTCCACTGCTTGTTTCAAGCCGTCTTCCAAAGAAACCAAAGGAAACCAATTGAGTTCATTTTTAGCCCGACTGATGTCGGGTATAGTAGGCTGATTGCTGTAGGCAAATTGATCGCCATAGGCTATCTTGGAACTAGAATTGGTCAGACGAATGACCGTTTCAGCAACTGCAGTCAGCGTATATGGCTTTTCACTGCCCAAATTGATCGGCTCCTTGACATCAGAAGCCATCAAAGCAATCAAGCCGTCAACAATGTCTTTGACATAACAAAAAGTCATAGTCATTTTCTTATCGCCAAAGATAGTAATCTCGGTATTATCAACGGCCGCATGAATAAAATCCACTACCTGGCGACCACTGTGCCGCAGCATGCGAGTGCCATAAGTGCTAAACACGCGAGCAACTTTGGCATCCAGTTTACAAATATCACGATAAACTAGAGTGGCCATTTCCGCAAAGCGTTTGCCTTCATTGTAGCAAGCTCTGGGTCCTAGCCAATTCATATTACCAACATAATCCTCTGGCACCGGCTGTCCGTCTTTAGACGGATTACCATAAACGGCCGAAGAAGACACCAACAAATACCGCGCCTTGTATTTTTTTGCAAGCTCTAAGCTCTTAATAACACCGACCGAATTGGCAGTAGCTGTCTGCACGGGAAACTTGGCAAAATCCTTGGGTGCAGTCGGGCAGGCCAGATTATAAATTTCCTGCCAGCCAGCTACATCGACTTTAAACCTTTTTAGCTCTGGCAGGCTCTCGTACTCAATGTGGCGAGTGATGTTGTGACGCACAAATTCAAAATTGGGATATTCAAGCAAGGTGCGAATGTTTTCTACGTCCGAGGAAACAAAATTGTCCACACAAATCACGTTGTCGCCCCTTTTCACTAGCTCCTCACATAGATGGGAGCCAATAAAACCAGCTCCACCTAAAACGAGGATATTTTTATTTTCTAAATAAACTTTACTTGGCATATTTTTATTGGCTTATGGCTAATGGCTTATGGCTAATGGCTAATGGCGTATGACCATGGGCTATAAGCTATAAGCGATTGGCTATTAATTATATTTACCTTTTAAATCATTGAAACGAATTTTGAATAGCGTCAGTATGGTGCGGGGATAATCGTGCCACCTGACTGTTGAATCAAAATTATTGCGCCAGATAACCGGTATTTCCTTGATTTTAAAATGATGCCGCTTGGCTAACCAAATAAGCTCAAAGTCAAAAGCAAAGCCGGGAACAGTCAGCTTGGCAAAAAGGGGCTGTAAATCTTTAACAAATAATTTAAAGCCGCACTGGGTATCATAAATCTTGCTATCAATCAAACAACGACTCAAAAAATTGCCGCTCTTGCCAAAAAATACTTTGATAAAGTTCTGACTTATTTTGATATCCGAACCCGGCAAACCACGCGAAGCGATCAATAGCTGATAATCCGATGTATGGAGCAAAAATTTATCCAGCTCGGTAATGCGAGTAGAATTATCGGCATCCATGAACAAAATCAAATCACCTTGGGCTTGCTTGACCCCTTTGGCCACAGTGTAGCCTTTGCCATGATTCTTTAAATTATGCAATACTTTGATGCTCGACAGACTATCCAGTATCTCGCCAGTCTTATCAGTAGATCCATCGTCTACCACTATGACCTCAAAACTAGTGAAATGCTTGGCGAGATAATCTTGAACTTCTTGAATAGTTTTAGCTATTACTTTGGCTTCATTGTAAGCCGGAATGACCACGCTAATCTGCATATCAATTCACCAAAACATCAAAATTATATCCGCTGCGATCCTGCGGACTGCGCAGATATAAATTACTTTTTTCCAGACCAGCCACATCATAAACCCTCAATAAAGCAGCCGCTCCTTTGCTGGGTATAGCTAAAATCTCTGGCATTTGATCACCGGAAATATCTTTGGCCAGCAAACGCAAACCAGTGGTCAGATATTTACTAAAACCAATAAAACTAGACTCGAGATTGCCGGTATAGTCAAAAACATTGATCATTGGTGCTTCACCGCGAGCCGGCACAGTTATAATTTCTGCCCAGCCGTCATTGTCTATATCGCCAGCAGTGACTTGGACACCCCTATTTGTTTTATTAGTATAAGCAAAAAATTGAGCTAATACTTGTCCGCTATAATTAAAAATCCTGACGTGCGGTCCGCCACTGGAAGCTGGCGTGGTAATAATTTCGTCCCTATTGTCTCCATTGACGTCACTCACTGATAGATTAACCCCGCCGCGAAACTTCTCCCCATAAGCATCGAATCTTGCCAAAAGCAGTCCCGAATCATCAAAAACTTTAATCTCTGAACCCAAACCACTGGCTGGTGCAGTGATAATTTCATCTCGACCATCACTATTTATATCGCCCACGCCAATATTCAAACCATTTTGCCAAGTATTGGGGTAAGCAAAAAATTCTGACAGCAGCTGGCCAAAATTATTGAATATTCTGACGTGCGGTCCACCTTTGGAAATCGGGGCAGTGACAATTTCAGCTTGACCGTCTTGGTTCACATCGCCCGTGGCGACATTCACCCCGCCCAAAAAGTTTTTGTTATAGGCCAAAAATGATCTTTGCAAACCCCCCTTATCATCCATAATCAAAACTTCAGGAATTTGGCCAGCCTGGGGAGCAAGGACCAATTTGATTGATTGATTATAATATTTGGCAGCCAGATTCAAGGCAGCGCCGACATCCAGCAACCCGCGGCCTAAATCTTTGTAATTATTGGGATTGGCTGCTTGGAGATTATCGGTGCTATCAAGTAAAGCTCGATAAAAATCTGCCGGCCGCCAATCAGGAAAATTCATTTTCATCAAAGCCAAAGTGGCTGTCACCATCGGCGCCGCCACCGAAGTACCCGACCAGCCGCCTTGATAATAAGCAGCAAAATTCAAATCCGCTAAATCATGAAAAACTGTCGAATAAACATTTGTGCCTGGCGCCGAAATATCAATGCAATCTTGGCCATAATTAGAAAAAATAGTTAATTTATTATTTTGGTCTACGGCCGCTACACCAATGACTCGATTGGTGCTATCAAAATCACAAACTGGGTAGCGCGGAGAAATATCCATGTCTATGCCAGTGTTATCTTCGTTGCCTGAAGCAGCCACTATCATCACTCCCTGATTATAAGCGTCGGTTATAGCTTGGCGCAAAACCTCATCTTCTGATTTACCTACCAAGCTAAGATTAATAATATCTGCGCCGTTTTCTACAGCATAATTGATAGCTTGAGCCAAAACCAAAGTATTGCCGCTGCCTTTGGCATCCAAAATCTTCAAGGGCATGACCTTAACTTTGGGCGCAATGCCAATGACCCCAATTTCATTGGCTGCGGCCGCAATAATACCAGCCACAACCGTGCCGTGGTTTATGGCTGTAAAATCATAGCCAGAGCTCAAATCAGGCTTGGGATTGTTGGTACTAGTTAGAAAGTCCCAGCCATTTACATCATCAATATAACTATTACGATCATTATCTAGGCCATCGCCGGCTATTTCACCAGTATTAACCCAGATATTGTCATATAAATCAGGATGATCAATGTCCACACCTGAATCCAAAACAGCCACCACTACTCCTTTATTGACTTTAACATCATCAGACCAGCTGCTCTTGCCATTGATCTGATCAAAATAAGTCTGATAAATGATATTAGGATCAGTGGGCAAATAATCCTGGGAAAAAGCTTGGGCCATACCGGGAGCCAAGCTAGATAATATCAAAAAAAATGTTGCCAGTTTAATTAATTTTGCCACTTAATTTTACTATTAATATTTGTCTAAATTATAACAGAATTGACCCCGAAAAACAAGAAAAAGCCTATTTGGGCCTTATCTTTGGATATAAAAACGAAAATCTTATTTATTTTGGAAAAAAATATCAGTTACCATCCAGCTGCTGCCAGAGTTTTTCCCAAAAATTATAGGTATAGGGCGATGATTCTCTGTTTATTAAATTCTGGACCAGGCTTTTGGCAAGCGACGGTATTCTTCTATTCTCCACTCTGGAGACGGCTCGTTCTTTCTCCAGTTTATCAATATCCAAAACAACAGCGCCGGCTAGCCTGCACCACTCATCGCTTTGGGTCAAGTGATAAGTTCTGACAAATATTTCATCGGCTAAAAGTTTTATTCGATTCGGACTATCCAGCTCTAAAAGTTTTCTGATTTCACCCTCAAATTCCCGCCACATGCTTCTCATCTTTTCTGATTTGCTATTGGCAAAGCGTTCCTTCAAACGCTGCATGCTTAACAACCATTTTTCTTCAGCTGACTCTTGCTCACGATCACGAGCATTGGTAAAGGAGCGATAACGAGTCAACACATCACTATCGCGACCCGCCACCGAAATATCTTCCATATCCAAAGCCCGATCAAAATCAACCAAATAAACATCTACAATCTGCCCTGATTCATCCAGTTTGAGTATGATATTTCTCTCGTGCAGATCGTTGTGATAAATATTATTATCATGCAAAAGTCTGATTGTGTTTTGTAGTTTATCCAAAATATGCTGCTCCAAATGAAAATCATATTTTTTGAGAGCCACCATCAATCTGTCTAAATTAGCTGCTTCAAAAATAAATTCAGCCACTTGCCCTGCTTGAGCAGGCGGCCTCTCAAAACCCATGGCTACCTGAACACGATCACGAATATCATTAAAGGTCAAACGCTCTCCTCTTCCCATCCTTTGTTTTAAATCTCTTAATCGATGATCGTGCTGAATAATATGTTTGTACAAGTGCGTGGCCAAATCTTCGCCCTGAACAAAGTCCATAACCATAAAACCCACCCGATCACCAACAGCAGTGACACCCCAAGTTTTCAGTTTGCTCAATAGACTGGGATCATGAACTGTGATTTCTTTATGACAATAAGCATGAGGCACCTTAGCATAGGCCGACTGGTCTGCTTGATCAGCAATAATATCATGGGCTCTTCTCTGCATGTGTGCCTCATGCTCAATTTTTCCCGGCAAAAATATCTTAATGACCTTAGCGGCCAATTGCCCAGATTGAGCGTTTTCTTCTTCACCCAAAAGCTGCTCTTGCCAGCCGGCCGGCAACTTATCAATAGCCAATTCTAAAATAATACCCTTATTGCCCTCATCGGTTTTCACGCCTTCCAATAAACAAGTTTCCAATAAGTGCTCGATTGGCTCATCTGGACTGCGCTCTGGCATGATTTCCCGCGACCCTCTCATATTATTTATTATTGGCTAAAACACTCTTCATAAATGTCCAATATATTGTATCACCTTGTTTATATTTTACATACCACCATTCTACTCCCCAGAGATAAGCTTGGGGTAAATCCGTATTGATAGCATACTGTAAATTGGCTTTTAATTGCTCCAAAGATAAGGATTTGGCCGCTTCTTGGTCGGGAAAACTAGCCAAATTGCCTTTGGGCACCCAGGGCTCAACTTGCAATTCACTGATCAATAAATGATCCTTAGATACGCCGACTAGCCAAGCTTTAAAACGATAGAACCAATCTGGCCAAGGATAGCGAAAATAGCCAAACCATTTATTCCAAACCACGCGATACATGGTGGTGCCTAAGTAATCACCCGCCCTTGCTTCCTGACGCCAAGTGCTCAATTCGCCGGACACCGAAACTAGGATTGGTCTAGTTTTGTCTAAATTCCGCGCCAAAGCTATTTCTTTTTGTAAAAAATCTAAGTGGCCCTTTGGGCATTCGCCAAATAAGTTGAATAAAGGCTCATTTTCAATTTGCCAAACTTTTATGGCCGGACGATCTTTGTAATGATTGATGATAACGGCCAGCATGTCTAAGGTAGCCTGTTCGCGCTCCGAATCATTTTTTTGATCAAGCCATTGCGGCGCATGGCACTCTGGCCAGCGCGGCAAGCGATAGCCGATATTAGCCACGAAATCTACTCCGCGCCTATCCCCTTCATCAAAAATATAATCATAATTGCTGAAATCATACTCGCCTTTATTTTTTTCTATCTGATCCCAATAAATAGGTATGCGAATATTTTTGGCTTGCAGGTCGTCCAAAACCGCCAGATATGCCTCGCGCCAATCCAGACCCAGTGAATCTGCCATTTTTACAGAATAGGTCACGCCCCAAAAGTCTGGCTTGGCCTGCAGAGTAATTTGGCGCGGATAATGGTCGGCAAATTTTATATACCACAAAACCAGCAGACCAATGATTAGCCAAAAAACTAAGCGCCAAATTTTTTTCTTTTTCTGGGACATTAGGTAGCGATAAAATATAAGCCTATGCTAATCAATAGGACAGCAACTAATTTTTGCACCATCATCTTCTTGCTGATATTTTCTTTCATGATCTTGGGATAAAAAACAGTGATGATGCCGCCCAAGGCCAATAATAAGGCGTATTGGAAACCCTGCAAAGCATTGACAATGGCTACTGAACCCAAAAATACTGCATACTGCTGCAAAAATGCGCCTACGGCTGACAATGCTTGGTTGCCCAAAAACAAAAATTCTTTTTTGCCGCGAAAAAGTTTTTTCAAGTGCTTGGATATCTCTTTGCGACTAGCCCGATTTAATAATAAACCTAAGACTGCCAAAAATGAGCCAGCTCTTATCCAAATGAAGCCGCTCAAAAAAGTCTGCTGCTCATAAGCGAACTTACTAAGTATCATAAAGACAGCAAAAGCCAGGGCCGAAGCTAAAGCGCCCAGAGTCACCCGCCAATGCTTTTCACCCCGAACTTCAAACCAGGCAAATACCTTGGTCCACCAATGATGTCCAGAGGGAAACCAAGAAATAATCAACAAACCAATCACCAAAAATAAAAGCGCCAGCCATTGCCGCGGTGAAAAACTTTCCCCTAAAAATAAGATGGCCAAAATAATGGTAAAGATTTGGGTCGAACCGCCGATCAATGGTATGACTACTGAAGCATCGCCTTTTTTTAATGACTGGTATAAAAGCAACAGGGCCATTGGAAATAAAGCGCCAGTTATCAAATTTAAAAAGAAATATCCTATTCCCGGCCACTCCAAAAACCACGGCGCCAATAAAAAGGCCAATAAACTCAATAAACCTATTAAAAAAGTGTAGGTTTTTGAGCTGGGCAACACTTTGTCCAATAAAAATTTGTCAGCTAGATTGACTAGGGCCAAAACCACGTAAGCCAAAATAGCAATTGTTAACCAAGGCATGATTTTAATATTTATCCATTTACTTTTTTGGCTAATATTAGCCAAAATATATAAAAATTACTGATAAACTATTGACAAAATAACAAATATATGATGTCTTATAATCCTCGCACTAGAAAAGCGAGATGTTCCATCTTCCTCTCCTTTTAGGAGGGAATGGACAAAAAAACCGCGAAACCAAGGAGGTTGTGTAGACATGGTGGTTCGACCACTGGCTGCCGCGCTGAAGAGGACAGCGTCTGGTGGCCAGCCGCTCGCTGGGCAGTAAACTGCTGCTTCAAGTGGCACCAGTTGTCTGCCCAAGAACTCCCTACCCTCCCCAGGTCCGGGAGGTCGGCCGTGACGACGGCAAAGGCTCGCGACACTCCGTGATGTTCGGGGTCGACGGCAACGTCGACCTCTTTTCTTTGTCAAAAAAACTACAAACTATAAATAATCGTCCGTAAATTTTCCATACTGCGCGACTCGAATTCAGCTTGACCTATTTGACTGGCGGCCCGCAGAGCATTTAAAGACTTGCTGTTATCTGTCTGGTATTTTTTGGGATAATTGGCTTCTAGATCGCCATTGGGGAAAATAAAAATATTATGGCGCCTTAGATCTTTTATAATATTATCTAAAGACCCGACAGGCAACTGGATTTTCAAATGATTCAGTATGCTGGCCAGGCCGTTGTTATTAAAAACATCTCTATCCAGAACAATGGCAAAAGGAATGTGAAAAATCTTGAGCAGGTCCATATAGATTTGCATATTACCCTTGCCTTGCGTCTGCACCACTTTGATATCCTTGTCTCCTTTATAAAAGGCATCTATCAAACCGCGCAATAATAATTTGTCCGACATACCCTCTACCATCACCACCTTGTCGGCAAAAAACATTTCTAAATTATCGGCATTCAACTCTTGCACCAAGCGAACGGCATCATAATAAGCATGTACAAAGGGAAAAGAAGTTGTGCCAGCATCATCCTTTACTACTCTGATTACTTGAGGCAAGGTGATTGGCGTCACAAACAGCGGCGAATGGGTAGTAAAAAATATTTGGCCGGCTTGGCTGTTTTGCATGGCCCACAACAATCTTTCGATCATGGCCGGATGCAGATGGGTCTCGGGTTCATCAATCATTACTATCTGGAACTCAGGATGAAAGACATACAAAAGAATAGTAAATATGCGACGAAAACCTTGGCCCAAACGATCGATGGTCACCCGCCGTTTCCCCTCATATAGACCGGCGGCCTCATAATTTACGTCCAAAGCATTGCGGGTAGCAGAAATTTTGGGGAAATGCCGCTTGAGGTTATCTTGAAACTTTTCCCAGGCACCGGGATAATTAAACAGGCCAACATAATCTGCCTCAATCTGGCCAAAATCAGCAAAGGCAGCTTCATCCAGGCGCTTTACTTGAGAATTTAAAATACTGGCTAAATTCTTACTATAAGCAATGGTTTGCCGAGGAAATATCAGCTCCCTCTCCCCGGCTCGACACTTAAAAGTGCCATAAATTTCTGGGAACTGATATTTGACTTTTTCTTCAGCGGAAAATTGCAAATCCAATTCCAAATCTGCCTTATCATAAAAAATACTACTGCTACTAGGCGGAGCCTGCAAAGCAAATTGCATGGCGTCCAAAATATTGCTTTTGCCGGTGTTATTCTGGCCAATGATAATATTGATGTTGCGCACTGGCAACATCATCGGTTTTTTGATGCTTTTATAATAATTTATCCTGGCCTGCTTAATCACCATATTAAAGCAAATGAATATCCTCTATTTCCGTGATTTTATCGTGCAAAATGATATTTTCTATATTATAAGTACCGAGCTTTGGAGCATCCATAAAGCCCTGTATAGCTGCTTCGGCCAGCCAGCCAGAATCAAGCCAATCAAACAGCCACTCATCCACATAACGCGGATCCTGGCTATCAATACCAGCGCCCATAGCCAATAGCCAATCACGATTATAGCGCTCTTGATAGCCGACCGGCTCAGACATAATGATGGGTATGCCCAAACCGCAATAAAAAGTCAGCTCTGACGGCTTGGTCCAAAGTATGTCAGTGGTTCTTAAAGCTTTATTGAACTCTCGAAAATAATCATGCTTATGTGTTGCATAGATGATCCGAGCATTAGGATGATTGGATAAATGGCAATCTTTCAGCGCCCGATCAAAATCAGTATAGACATCGTTGCGCGAGCCAGCTACTAGATTGAGACGTAATTTATTTTTATGAATAAATTTTTGCAAGCGCTTCAGAATCACTACGCCCAAATCGCGTTGAGCACCAGCTCCGCCGACAGCAAAAGTAATCGTCAAAGGATGGCGATTCTTTTTTATTTCACTGACCGGGCAAAGATAATCCTCAATCAGCTTGGCATATTTTTTGCGATAGATGCCGCGCGGATCCAGATCAAATAATCTGGCCTTAAGGTCATTTTTGATAATGTGCTGATCGCGGCCGCCAATATTTTCTTTGGGCAAAGGGAAACCGGTCACGAAAACATTGCTACTCTTGACGCCATATAGCATCAAGCGCTCCTTGACCCGCTTATTTGGCGCCAAGTATATAATCCGGCTTTTCTTGGGATCAACCGGTGCCCAAGCTCTAGCTACATCAGCATCACAAACCACACAATAAATCCTGCCTTTATAGCCATGATATTCAGCGGCATAAGCCGCCACAAAAAAAGTGGTAAGTAGCGGCAAGGGATGCTTATTTAGTTCGGCCATCAAATTTTTCCCTAAACCATGACGCACATCTTTATAAAACCATAGCTGCTGCTGGGAATTTTTGGATAGGTCGCGGCGCGGATAAAACGGCTCTATTTTTTGAAAATAATCCATGGTGCCAAAAGCCAACTTGCCCAAAAATGGCACGCTCTTAAACCTAGAAATTAATTCGTACCAATAACGACCGCTCTGCCAAGACTCCTGTTCTCGTCGGCTAATGCCTTGGTACTGGTTGACATTAATAATGCCGCTAAAACTTGAGTTCAAAAAAGGATAAGCAGCCCGCTGGTGGCCATAACCCATGTCCACCGCCAAAACATACATTTTTGGTTTTTGTTTTTCCATGGTTAATCTAGCGATAACGGACATTAGCTACCTGCTTACCTGTTTTACGGCGATGCTTTTTGATAGCCATTTTTTTCTTTTTATTCATATAATACCAAAAGATAGCGATAAAATTTTATCTAGCTTTATTATAACATAAATTGACCAAATATTTAAGACTTGGACAGTCTAGTAAGGATGAAAATAAAAATTAAAAAATATAAATAATATTCCAAATTGATAATACGATGCACTGAACCCGGCCAGATAATTTCCACAATCAATAAAAACAACCAAGCCAGCCAGGCAACATTAAAAAAATCGTTTAATATTATATTTCTTAGTTTCATCTCTGAAATATTAGCTGCCAATTATTGTTTATCTCCACAGTAGAGGTAGCTGACAAACCCGGCATAGACAAAATCAGCTCCAACTGCCGGCGCTGAACCTTGGCTTGATCCAGCATAAAACTAATCGCTACCTGCTGCTCGTTGATACCTTTAAAAAACCAGCCGCCGTCCTTTTGCCTGAGGCCTAGACGCATCGGTGTAGTGCTGGTAGCCACCGTGCCCTTAACTAGCAATGTTTCAAATTGGACGGGCAGATAAACTTTGAGATACAGCGGCTCGCCTTTTATGGCTACCAAGCCGCTTGGCTCATAAGCTAAACGTTGTTGGGGGTACCAACCGTCAGTATTGCGACTAATCGGCCTAGTAAAATCCAAATCATAAACTAGGGTCCTGCCCGTGAAAACATTCTGGCCGATGACATAACAAATCAGGACAACGCTCAAGATTATCCATAACAAGCGAAAAAAATAGACTATAGACCAAGGTTTTTTTAACATACCTATATTCTAGCAAAAAATTAGCTTTTTGGGGAAGTGTTAAAAAAAATTAAACTATGTTAAAATAAGGCTGAACAAACAGAGCTAATGATTACCTTTAGTCGCGCACAACACATTAGTGGCCAAACAATCATAGCGGCCATAATCATTGCCAATCAATGCTGGCTCCATAATATGTGGCTGGGTTTGATCTTCGGTCTCATATACTTATGGCTTAATAGTAAAAAATTGGCCGATATTTTATTTCATGATACCCACCAAGGACTCAAGAATAGCCTGGGTCTGATAGTTATTTTAGCTTATATCAGCCTCTGCTATACTCTGGCTTATCACTTTTACCAGATAAATTATTGGATATTCTTGTGGGTATTTCTGACTATACCAATTATAGTGGAAATTTTATCGTTCTTTAAATTCCGTAAAGAACATTATTTCTTCAATAATCTTGACCTCAATCAATGGAAGTTGGCCAAAATACGTCATTGGTTGTGGCCGACTCTTACCTTGACCTTTGATATACTGTTGGTAATTTTACTTTTTAAAAAAGCCTCTTTGGGAGTTGTTCGCTCTCCTTGGGAATTAGTAAATTATAAATTCTGGATACTATTTGCTCTCAGCAACATTGCGCTCACCATCACTATATTAAATAAAAAGTCCAGCAAAAACATCTTCCTGCTTTGCTGTCATTTTCTCTTGATCTCTAGCATAGCTATCATCCTCTATCCCTTGGGCTATGGCTATGATTCTTTTATCCATGCCGCCGTTCTGGACATTGTCCAAAAAACCGGCACCATACAACCTCGTCTTTTTCTATATGTGGGCCAATATGGCCTGACTTTATTTAGCCAGGAGTTATGGCAAATACCGCTAGAGACAGCCAACAAAATACTCCTGCCTCTATTGTTTAGTTTATTATGGCCCATCAGTCTTTACTATGGCCTGCGGCATGGTTTTCACTGGTCTTACCGATCCAGCTACTTAGGGGTCCTGTGGAGCCTATTTGTTGGCTTTGGCTTTGCCATCATGACTACCCCCCAGTCACTTGGTCTACTATTACTGGCTACTGTTATATTCTTGCTACCGACCATTAAAAATAAAAATCTGCCTCTTTATTTCATCTGGATAGTCACTGTCATGGCCCTGACCATACATCCTTTGGCTGGCATACCCTTGGCTTACCTTGGTTTAATACTGGTCATAGAAAAGGTCAATAAATCGCGTCTGAGCAGAACAATTATTTTAACGCTAGTTTATATACTGGCTGCACTCAGCCTGCCCTTCTTTCTGGCTATATATCAAATATTCAATAAAATACCATATTGGCAGGTATTAACGACGCACTTTTGGCCAGAAATAACATGGCCAAGCCTTCATTGGCAACAAAGCTATAGCTTTCCCCTGGATATGCTGCATAATATCGGCCAAAACCAAATTTGGCTTTATATTATTATAGTCCTGATAGGCTTGATCTTGATAATCCGCAATCACAAATACATTTTCTTTCAGAAAAACGTCATTTTTAGTTTACTGCTGCTAGCTAACTATTTGCTAAGCAAAATATTTATCAACTTTAATCTGCAAATTGCCTACCAAAAAGACGACTATCCTAATCGAATCATTTATTTGGTAGCCTTATCAGCCTTGCCCATATTTTTGACGGCTGTATATTTTGTGCTGCATCGGGCAGTCAAAGATAAGCCAAATTTTTTCCACACTCTTTGGCTGGCCGGACTAAGCACCGTGGTCGTCATGATCAGCACCTATTTTAGCTATCCTATCTATGACAAAAATCTAAACAGCAAGAGCTTTAATGTCACTGCCACGGATATAAAGACTGTCAAAACCATAGAACAGGATGCCAATGGCCAAGCCTATGTTGTCCTTGCTAACCAAATGGTCGGAGCAGCTGCTATCAAGGAATTCGGCTTTGCCCATTATTATAATGATAATTTTTATTACTCCATGCCCCTGGGGGCCAATAACATCTACCAAGAATTCCTCTCGATGATTGAAGTCAGGGCTGACCGAGCCACTGCCATATCGGCCATGGATAAAACAGGGGTAAATTTGGCCTACTTTGTGGTCAATAATTATTGGCACTCAGCTAAAACTGCCAATCAAATGGCTGAACAAACTGCGGACCAAGTCTTGACTATCGATGGCGGAGTCAATCAGGTATTTATCTACAAAAAATAACTGTATATTTTTAGCCAAAAACTAAAAAACCCAGGCTTTATGGCAACCTGGATCTTTTAGTGATAAAGTCAATTTTCTTTAGAGAATTGCATCTTTAGCAGCTTTGGCAACGCGGAATTTCACCACAGTCTTGGCTGGAATCTGGATAGTAGCACCAGTTGATGGGTTGCGGCCCATGCGGGCAGCGCGATGCTTTTTCACCAATTTTCCAATGCCTGGCACAGTGAATTCACCACTACTCTTCACTTCTTTATAAGCCACTTCTGCCATGGAATCTAAGAAGTTTTTGACTTCTTTTTTGCTTAAGCCACTCTTGTTGGCTAAAGCCTCAAGCAATTGAGATTTTGTCATCTTGGCCATAAGGTTAATTTAATTAGTTAATTATTAATTTTACTTAGGAATTCTAGCATATTTTGAAAAATATGTTAATAGACAAGCCTTTATTTATCAACAGGGCAAAAAATACCCCACCAAGTACCAACCCAGTGGGGCTAAGAGCATCATAGGTAGTGCTTAGGGCAATCGGGCGAGCATTCGACTTGCCAACAGAGCGAACACAGCCGAGCAGACTGCCGCATTTGCTCTTCCAAATCCAACAAAAGCTGGATGTCTGCCAACTGTGCCCGTGAAAACTGTTGGTCACCCGGGAACTGTTGTCCTGACATGGTTTTTCACCTCCAATGTGCTTATCGGTTCCGAATGAACAAAAAACCGCCATTTTTAGGCGATTTAGCGAAAATCTACAGACAAACAAAATCACTAATCGCCTGAGATAGCGATCAAAATAATAAAATTAATTATTGATTTTGACTGTCTGTAAACTTCCATATCAAAATTGATATTAGTGTATTTAATATAAAGCATTTTGAAAAATTTCGCAAATGGTGCCATAATATAAATGGATCAAATGCCACGCCTATGAACCTATCGAAACTGCAAAAATATATTTTGCGCCAGTCTTTGGAAAGCCAAAGAGTCAAAACCAGCCGCCAAGCCTTTGACAACTTTTATCAACGCGTCAAAAAACCGCCGGCTGTTGAGCTTAGAACCAATATAATCACCAAAAGTCTGGAACGCCTGATAGAAAGAGGTTTGCTGATAGGCTATGGCACCAAAACCCAGCACAAATTATTTATCAACCAAGTAAAATTGACTGCCCGAGGCAAAAAATTTGCCCGGCAGTCACTCGGGCAACAAACTAGTTTTCCTTTTAAAAAACTAAATAAATAGGCTCTACTCAATTACCACTTTGGTGCCGACTTGAGCCCAATTGTAAAGCGGCTCCATATTTTCATAAGAGACATTGACGCAGCCGTGGCTCATGGGCTGGCCAAACTTATTGTGCCAATAAGCCCCATGGATATAATAGCCGTATTTTTTATTATAAAAATTTAAATTCCACTTGGTATTGGGGTAATAATAATTTGCTCCGCCATAATTTTTGAGGGGTATTTTTTTTAATACCGTAAAATTACCCTTGGGTGTGGGCATGCTTTTGACGCCTCCTGAAATAGCAAAAGATCCTAGGGTTTTTCCACCAAAATAATATTCCAAGCGCTGGCTAGCCAAATTAACTTTAATCAACTTTTCCACTTTTATAGGCTGCGGGTTTAATGGATCATGGCCGGATATTACTTCTATGCCGTCTTGATAACCGTCATTATCACTATCTTGATTCATCAGCCCAGTACCTAAAGTAAGCTCCCAGGCATCGTTCAGGCCGTCTTTATCTGAATCGGCCTGGATCATTTTTTTATTATCACCAAGCAAAGGAGAATAACCGCTATTCACCTCTGTGCCATCAGAAAATGTATCATTATCAGTGTCAGCCTTATCCGGATCAGTATAATAAATATTTATCTCCTGCTGGTCAGTCAAGCCATCTTGGTCACTATCAAGATCAGCTTGGGCTAAGGCTGTAAATGGTAAAAATAAAAAAATAAATAGCCAATAAATATTTCTCATTTGATAATTATACCACAAATAATTTGAGTAGTTAAAAAACTGACTATTGACAAAAATAAATATTGTGTTATAATATTAAAATCTTGTGGTTAACACCGCAGTTGCTCTTTTGCAAAGGGACGCCTCTTCAACCAAAGAAAGGAGGGACAAACCGTTTTTCACGGAGGAATTTGGGGCCACAAAGGTCCCAAAAAGAGGGTAGTGACCCTTTTCTCGAGTCGGAGGCACTTATGTCGCGTAGAAAGGACACCAAAGTCCAGGCAGCTGCTGTCTTGATCAACGGTCGGGCAGACGAATTCTGGCGGCTGATGACTACCTTGGGCTTCAAGGGAAACGGCCCAGTTTCCCTGGAGAGGGCCAAGGAGTTGGGCGGCCACATGGCCCAGAACATCCGGCGCAAGCCGCCGCACCACACCACAGTCACCGCTGTGGTCGACAATGCCGTCTGCCGGACCCGCTTGATCAGCTCCGACGAACCGGGCAAGGCTATCATGTCCGCCTTTCTGGGAAGTCTCAAGAAAAACTTGCCGCACTGGCAGGAACACGAGACCTGCGCCAGCCTGATACACGGCATGACGCGCGCGCTGGCCGCCAAGCCGGAGATCAGTCTCAACCCTCCGAAGGAGATGCGCACCAAGCGCAACATCAAGCGTCCCAAACGAAAGCCGTAAGGCTCATCTAAGTTCTTACGGCTGACCTACCCACAGGGTCCGCCAACGCCAGTGGTTTACAACCACATTGTGCATCTTGCATCACTAGCGCCGGCGGACCTTTTTCTTTTGTAAAAATTATTTTTTCTTTTTAGTAGCCAGTTGACCGCAGGCAGCCAAAATATCTGCACCAAAACTATACCGCTGGGTCACTGCTATTCCCTTAGATTTTAAAATGCTCATAAACTTGGTGGCTGTTTGACTGCTGGAAGATGCAAATCGGCCCGTAGGATTATACTTGATCAAATTCACCATAAATAAATTATTACGCATCAACTGAGCGAGCTCTTCAGCCTGGGCCGGCCTATCATTTACTCCTTTGATGAGCAAATACTCAAACATCACTCGGCGCGAAGTCTTGGCCACGTAGCGCTCAACTGCCGACATGACTTTAGCCAAGGAATATTTTTTATTTATCGGCATTAGCTGGCCCCGCAGGCTTTCACTGGCAGCATGCAAAGAAATAGACAGATTAACCTGCAATTTTTCGTTGGCTAGTTTATTGATGCCCTCAACAATGCCGCAAGTGGAAATGGAAATATGCCTGGCCCCCAAGCCGAATTTTTCCGGATCATTGAGCCAAAGAATGGCTGTCCAGACATTTTGATAATTCAAAAATGGCTCACCCATGCCCATAAAAACAAGGTTGGTGATTTTTTTACCTTTTTCTTGTAAAATCTGAGCCCAAAACAACACCTGCTCTACTATTTCCCAAGCTGTCAAATTGCGCTCAAAACCCATTTGGCCAGTAGCGCAAAATTGGCAAGCCAAAGGGCAGCCAATCTGGCTAGATAGGCAGACTGTCCGACGATTATCGGCATGAGACAATAGGACGGTTTCTATCTTTTTCCCGTCTGACAGAGTAATCAAAGCTTTGCGAGTCTGGTTATTTTTGGCAGTAAAAATTTGCCCATTTATTTCTAGGGGGCAAATTTTATTTAATTCTTCTCTTAAAGCCAAAGGAAAAACTGTGGCTGCCTGCCAATCGCTAATTAGGTCTTGAAAAATCAAACGATTGGCCTGTTTTATCCTAAACTTTGCTTGTTTGCCTAAAACTTGGTAAAGATTATCGAGCATCATAAACTAAGGCTGCAAAATATCCGCTGTACGGCCGTCAATAGAAATCAGCACTTGTTTGACAGTAGCAAATTGCTTGAGGGTCTCTTCAATCTGGGCGATAATGGCCGCTACTCGGCAAGAGCCACCCACTTGATACTCCAGCTGCTCATTGAAATCAACACTGGCTACGGTATCGACTATGGTTAATTTCTGTATTTTCACATTAGGATTAATGGCTGTACCAAACCCAAGCTGTCTATCCTGACTAGTAGGTCCTTTGAGCAGCTCTTCTAGGGCAGCTCTGGCTACGCCTGGACTTTGCGGCACCTGTTTATTAACCGCCATCACATATTTACAGTCAAAATCTGGCTCACTGCCTGTTTTAGCTGTAGTAAAAAATACTTTGACTGTCATGTTTTTTTGATCAAAAACAATCGGCCAAACCAGTTGGTCGTCTTTTTCTGCTAGGCCGGATGGGTTGTCTTTTTTTAAGACAATTTTCCCGGTAGGCAAGGCTGGCCTATTATAATAAATAATCGTCTGAAAAGGTATAAAATCCGTAGTCATCCAATCCTCGCTGCTGGTGGCTATGCCTTGAGCTACTATATTATTATTGGCATCATACAAAACTACCGGGAATGATCCTTCAAAAAACCACGTACCCCTGGCCTGTCCAGTAATTATTAAGGGGCTAGTCACCGTACTCCCCGCCAAAGGCGCCTCTACTTTTATAAAATCACTCTTGTCAACAACGGCCACTGGAGCCTGATTAATATTAGAAGAAATTGGCGGCGATGCTTTTGGCTTATGAAAAATAAAAAATAAACCAACCAATACCCCTAACAAGGCCAGTGATAAAAAAGATATTAAGACTTTTTTATACATAGTTATTGATTAATAGAGGCAATGAACAAATCTTCCTCCGGCTTATGTGGCAGATGGCCAATATTGTTGATATAATTTATTTTGACATAGCCGCCTTTGTCAATCACCAGTTTAGAAATCGAGGACTGATATATTTCCATAGACAAAAATCCAATCACATCAGCATTGAGAATACTGGTAATAATAGAACGAATCAAATTGCCATGACAAAAAAGGGCTATTTTTTTATTTTTATTTTTATTGTAAAGATCGGCTATCAGGCGTCTGGCCTGTACTTGTATTTTATCGAGCTCCTTATCCATTAAACGATATTTGGCCATGCGCTTGATCCTGGTCTTTTCTGACATGTTAAAATATTTTACCTTGTACCAATTTTCCCAATTAATTTCATTTAGGCGTTTATCAACTATTGGTTTTAAGGACAGATGTCTGGCTAAGGGATCAGCTGTCTGTTTTGAGCGCAAAAATTGGCTGACATAAATCTTATCAATACCCAAAGAAAATAATTTTTTATTTAAATACGATCGCTGCTCTATCCCGATATTAGATAAGGGCATCCCCAAATCACCCAATTGTTCTTGTAGCTCATAAGCTGGGTGGCAATGGCGAACTAAATAAATACTGGTATAAGGCCCGGAAATAATCGGCTTCTTAAAAGTATAAGGATTGGTCAATAGACTGGGTTTCACTCTAGCTTTGTTCATAATTATTTTTTATTAAAAGGCACTAATTTATTTAACAAATCTGTAGCCTCATTAAATTGAGAGTTTTTTTGCTTTTTAGCTTTTTGTAAAATTTTTTTAAAATCATTGTACATGGTGGGTAATAAGCCAGCCAAAGAATAAGCCTTGAGGCTGGTGATCAGATCACCCAGCTTGGCTGCCTGGGCGCCAAAACCACATAAGCGACTCAAGCGGCTACGATCCATAATTCCGCCAAATTTTATTTTATCATTAATAACTTCAAAAAATTGGCTAATATCAGTTATTTTTTGGCCCTCAACATCAATGCCTCTTGCCAGGGTAGCTTGCCAAACCTTGACCAAATCATCGTTCTGTCCATTTAAGGCCGCCTCTATTTCTCTTAGCTCAGCCCTAAACTTGGCCAGATTATCTACCTTGCGATTGACAGCCGCCGTATCATCGGGATTTTCCAGATCAACATTGCTGATAAATAAAATATTTTTTTCTAATAATTCTTGGCGTTTGCGCAATAAATCTGTCCATCTTTCCTGGTGGCCGTCTTTTATTTGCAAAGCCAAATAGTCCCACTCCCCCTGATTGATCATAATACCCTGCCAGAGCTGATCATGTTGTAGATCAAGCCGCCGTTTTTCTTTGGGGAGGGGTATTGCTTTTGAGCGATTGGTACCAGGGTCGCTGGCTAGCGCTCCGGTTTTTAACAAATTCTCAAAAGCCATAAGGCTATTTCTTTTCTACGATGATGGTGCATTTGGTCATCAAGGCGGCTAGGGCGCCGACCGCTGCCAAAACCGGGGCCAAAACTGCGCCTACTGCACCAAAGGTCAGGGGGATCTCCATCACAATCTCGTGATTTTCATTTTTGATAATAATCCGACGGGCATTGCCTTCTTTGATCAGTTGCTTTATCTTTTTGACAATCTGATCGCCGGAAACTCTGAACTCCTCAGACTTGGCCTTCTTTTTTCTGGGCATAAATTTTGTATTTAAATAATTAAACCAATGAAAGTAAATATATCATAACATAAATTGACCGCTGAATAAATGCCTAAAGCCCTACTCTCAGCTGGCTAAAATATTCTGTATTTTGGAAACGGCAGTCGCTAAAAGGCACGCCGACTAAATTGGTCTCTAGGCTAGCTGCGCCTAATAATGTCTCCCAATCATTACTTGGCAAATCAGACCAATCTATCTGCTCCAATAAATGTCGAGACAAATCTATGCTCTGGGCGAGCAGCCCTTGCCAAGAAATATTTTTTGGCTCACCTGTCACTGGCTGCCGCCAAGTAGATAAATCACCCAGATGATATTGGCTAATATACTTTTTGACAATCTTGTAGCTCAAAGTCAATAGAGCCGGTTCACGTCGGCTGATTTGCAAAAACCAGGTACTGTCCAGACTACGCACCAAAAATTTGTGCTGCCAGGCACAACGATATATATTTTGTTCCGGTTGAATAATATTTTTATACAGACGCAGGATCTGCCGATCATATTTTATCGGTGGCTGCGGATTATCTAGGGCCAAATCCAACCAAGTCTCCAGAAAATGATGGACTATAGATCCATATTTTTTTTCTTCTGCCGGCCCGCCAGACCAATAAATAACCCAGGGATGAAAAACACGATCAGTGATTACATGAGTCAAATAACCGGCCAAAAAATCAGCTAAAATGACTCTGTCTGCCTTATCAAGCTTTGGCCATAATTCGCCGGCAGTCAAAAAAATCTGATCCGTAGACTCACCGTCCTTGCCATGTAAACGATTGGAAACAGTTGGTTTTTTTATAAAATCAAAGAAAAAAATATCTGGCGCTAAACTACCATAAAGATAGGTGTCCAGATTTTTTGGGATAAATAAAGTCTGAACCTTTTTGGCGATATACTGATGTGTCCCCTCTTTAGGCATAATATTTAATTATATCATAGATAATTCAATATTGACAAAAATAATCAGCCATATTATATTATAAAATCGTTCATTCGCGCATCAAGTAGTCGCCCATCCCATCACCAGCATATTGTCGGAGGGAGGTGAGAGACATGCAGATGATTGTCCAGATTCACGGCCTGACCGCTGATGAAGCAGGGGCCAAAGCCGAGCTCATCGAAAGAGCTGCACAAGCTCGTGGCCTCAAGGTCACCGTTGAGATCGTGCCCTCGGTCATGCGCCCGCCCAATCGTGGCTACATTCTGATCCTCTCGAATGTAGATCAGAGTGTGCACCACCTGATCTCAGCCTTGCAAGACGCAAGCCTAGCCACGGTTTGCGTGGTGCCGCTGGCTTTCTGCCGCTTCTACCCGGCAGAGGTCATGCACAGCGGCTGCGAGGTGTGACTCGACTACGGCCTCGGCAGCAAGCACTCGCTTGCTGCTGTTTTTATTTTAACCATTGACTTTTGCATGTTTTTATTCTATAATTTAACCCGTTATTTTAACGACCCGCCATCCTAGCTCAGTTGGTAGAGCAACGGTTTTGTAAACCGTAGGTCGTGGGTTCGAATCCCTCGGATGGCTCCACTCGACTCGTCGTCGTTTCACTCCTCCTCGCTCGTGGTTTCAGCACTTCACTATGTTCAGTGCTTCAATCATTTTAATTATTTGACGAGTCGAGTGTCCTGAGCAGAGTCGAGAGACTTCATTATTTAATTAACCAATTAATAATTAATAATATTATGTCACAAGAAACATTGACTAAGCTGGAGTGTGTTGATTGCCACAAAGTAAATTATCATACTACGCGCAATAAAAAAACCATCAAGGCAAAGCTTGAGTTAAAAAAATATTGCCGAACTTGCAAAAAACATACCCAACACAAAGAGACCAAATAAGCAGATCTCTAATAAACTAAAACTACAAATTAAAAAATATCATCGCTTAATGGGGGCGTAGTATAGTGGTAGTACAGGGGTCTCCAAAACCTCTAGCGTGGGTTCGATTCCTACCGCCCCTGCCAAGCGATGATATTTTGTTTAGGTTATTTTTTAGGTGGGTAAACAAAACATTTATATCGGATTCTCGAAGCGAAGCGTAGATCCCGCCCGAGCGCAGCGAAGTAGCGGGACTACCGCCCCTGCCAAAAAAACAAGATATTTTATCTTGTTTTTTTGTTTATAAAAAATGAGCACCCTTTATAGGCGGGCGCTCTGGATAGACCTGTCTCCGAAGAGACTTATCGTGTTGTCGCGAGGAAATGTGCTTGGAGAGCCGTTTCCCGGAGCTCGGGGAATGGCGTTGTGACGAGCAACTCGTCAAGCGTCATCCACTCGAACCTGCTGACCTCCTCTACCCGGAGAGTCACCTCGTCGTTCCTCATCCGAGCGACGAAATACTCCAGACGACGATCGACCTTACGGCCATTGTCATCAAACGAGTAGGTCTGAACCAGCGGTTCCGTGGAAATCACGGCTTCGGGGGTGAGCCCCGTCTCTTCCTTCAACTCGCGAAGAGCTGTCTGAAGAGGGGTCTCACCGTCCTCGGCATGACCCTTGGGGAAGTTCCAGTGACCTTCCCCCCAAGTTTCCCAAACGAGCAGGAAGCGGATCGCATCCGCATCCACCCGAAAGGGAATGATCCCAAACGAGCAGTCGGGCATAATCATCTCCTGTCCTCAAAGAGCGTTGCCTCATCACCCGAGGTAAGGTCATGGCAACTTGCCAAATAACATTTTATATTAACATATTTATCTATTTTTGTCAATACTTATTAAAAACGCGCCCAGCTTCATTCCGCAAACAACTACCAAAAAAAACGCCCCGAGTGTAATCAGGGGGTATTTTTTGTTTCTTAAATTATATTATCCAAAATTTATTCTACCTTCATCAAAAATCTTGCGGCCATTTTTTCCGGTGCGCATGTCATTTTCATGAGTGAACATTTCCACAGTCAGACCATTGCGCGGTAAAACAAAATCATAATGCGATACAGCTTCATTAAAACCTTCTGTCCCATCTTCACCATGTTTGGCATCGCCAAAAGCCAGATGCATAGTGCCATGTCTTTTTTCCGCTTCAGCCACGTTCGTACCAGGAGCATCATAGGGCTTTTCTGGATCTAGAGCATATGAACGAGCTAGACTATTGGCGCCAAATCCAATTTCAGCAATTCGTAAAACATTCCAGGGCTCGCCAGTTTCCTTTTGCTCTTCAGCTGTTTTTGACATCAGGGCCTGCCTCAATTTTTCTGCTGAAGCACCCCCCTGAATGCTGACAATAGTGCCATCTTTTATATCCAGGCGGATAATCTGGTCAACGCCCTGATCGGAAGCAATGCTGGTTTCCAAAATCGGTAGGTACAAAACACCATTTACCTTTGTCTCATCAGGTGTAATAAATATTTCTCCACCAGGCCAATTATCCCATTGACCAGGACGATTGATCTCACTTGTTTCTTTGGCCCAAGTCCTTTCACCAGCCATGCGCATGGGCACCACTAAATCCGTGCCATAACTAGAAGTAATATGAAAACCGGTTGCCTGTTTCAAAACTGATTCCATTCTATTTAGCCTTTCTTTCATGGCACCCAAATCCTCATTTAAAGGACCGCCCGCGTTAAACAAATCTGGCTCTGGATTAAGTAAAGTCAACAAACGATTATTTGTCTCTTCAATATAATCATAAATATCTTCACTGGAATCATAAGCACGACTAGCCAAGTCAACTACTACCTGATGCGACTTTAAAAGTTTTTTTATTTCCTTGACGGTAACTTCTGGTCCATTACTAAAAACCGTATATTTATTACCTATTTTTTCTAGTGCTTGCCGAATAATTTCAATAGTTTCTTTATTGGTCGGCTCATCAACAATAATCAAAACCCTTTCACCTGGCTGTAAAGCTAAAAAACTACGCAAAGATCTTTCGGCTACTTCAATTTTTGCTTCTTTCTCCGACTTCTCTTGCACTCCCTGCGGAGGCAATTCTGCCTGATTCATAGTTTTTATAAATTAAACCATTAAATAATTCTTGTTTACAACCAAGATTTTTTGCCTTTGAATTCTTTATCCAATTCTTCCAATAATTGTTTTTGCTTTTTGGTCAAGCGAATTGGCACAGCCACATCTACAATCACTATCTGGTCTCCCCTACCCTTACCGCGCAATTTAGTAATACCTTTATTGCGTAAAATAAATTTTTTGCCGCTAGGCGTACCACTGGGAATTTTCAGTTTTACCAAGCCATCAATGGTATTTACCTCAATCTCGCCCCCCAAAGCAGATAAAGTAAATGGAACTTCTATCTTGCTCACCAAATCGTCTCCCTGACGCTCAAATTGTCTATCTGGCTTAATATGAACATTTACATAAAGATCACCGCTAGCAGCTCCTTGTTGACCGCTGTTGCCCTGTCCAGATAGACGGATAGCTTGACCGTCCTCTATGCCACCGGGTATTTCAATAGATAGATTAGCTTCTTCGTACAAACTGCCTGCGCCACTACAATTTGGGCAGCGTTCTTTTATGGTCTTACCGTTGCCATGACAATCTGGACAAATAGTCTGGGTACGAAATTGGCCTAAAATAGTAGCGGTAATCTGACCACTGCCGTTACAAGTTTTGCAAGTAGTAAAGCTAGTGCCATTTTTAGCGCCTGTGCCTTGGCAGGCAGTACAGCTGGCTTGTTTACGTAAGCTTATCTTTTTATTTACCCCAAAAACCGCCTCGCGCAAAGTAATTTCCATATCAATCTGAATATCACTGCCTCGCCGAGTGCGGGTTGAGCGTCTTGTTTCGCCACCAAAAAAACTACTAAAAATATCACCCAAATCAAAATCTACATTTTGGCTAAAACCGCCAAAAGGGTTTCCTTGGGCAAAGCCACCAAAAGGATTGCCATAAGCATACCCCCCACCGGCAGTATCAAAAGTTGAGCCAAACTGATCATATTGCGATCGCTTGTCTTTATTACTCAAAATCTGATAAGCTTCGTTGATCTCTTTGAATTTCTCCGCATTGCCACTGCTTTTATCAGGATGATGCTCATGAGCAAGCCTGCGAAAAGCTTTTTTGATTTCCGCTTCGCTGGCGCTTTTATTGACGCCTAATATTTTATAATAGTCTTTGGACATCAATCAAATTTTATGAGTCCTTTTTTACTTCCTGATACTGGCCTTCCACTGGTTCGTCTTTTTTGATATCAGCAGTTTGATCAGTTGCTTGGCCTTGAGCTCCTTGAGCAGAATTGGCCTGATACATAGCTGCACCAATATTTTGCACAACTGTTTCTAGATCAGATATGGCCTGCTTGATGGCCACGAGATCTGCGCCATCTTTTACTTTCTTTAGAGCTTCTACTTTATCATTAATCTGCTTTTGATCATCTTCTTTGACCTTGTCTTTATTGTCTTTGATAAATTTCTCGGTGTGGAAAATCATGTTCTCGGCATTGTTATGCACTTCAACTTCTTCTTTCTTTTTCTTATCTTCTTCAGCATGCAGCTCGGCATCCTTGGTCATCTTTTGAATTTCAGCCTCAGACAGGCCAGAAGATGATTTGATGGTAATAGCCTGCTGTTTGCTGGTAGCTTTATCTACTGCTTTGACATTTAAAATACCGTTGGCATCAATATCAAAAGACACTTCGATTTGCGGAATGCCCCTTGGAGCTGGCGGAATGCCAGACAGTGTAAATCTGCCCAAAGTTTTATTGTCAACTGCCATTTCCCTTTCGCCCTGCAAAACATGAATCTCTACTGTATCTTGACTATCAGCGGCCGTAGAAAAAATCTGACTCTTGGAAGTAGGGATAGTGGTGTTTCTAGAAATCAAAGCTGTCCGTACACCGCCCAAGGTCTCTATGCCTAAAGTCAAGGGCGTAACATCCAAAAGCAAAACATCCTTGACATCGCCCTGCAAAACTCCAGCTTGCACAGCTGCTCCCAAAGCCACCACTTCATCTGGATTAACGGAAATATTTGGCTTTTTACCAAAAAAATCTTCAACAGTTTTTAACACCTGCGGCATGCGAGTCATACCGCCGACCAAAACTACTTCTTCAATGTCTTTGGTCTCTAGGCCGGCATCTTTCAAAGCCTTACGGCAAGGCTCTAAGGTTGCCTGCACCAATTCACCTACTAATTCCTCGAGTTTGGCGCGGGTAAATTTCATAACCAGATGTTTTGGGCCAGAAGCATCAGTAGTAATAAATGGTTGATTGATTTCGGTCTCCATAGAAGAAGATAATTCAATCTTGGCTTTTTCAGCAGCTTCTTTGAGACGTTGCAAGGCCATCTTGTCAGCCGACAAATCAATGCCTTCTTGTTTTCTGAATTCATCCACGATCCAGGTGATTATTCTCTGGTCAAAATCATCGCCGCCCAAGTGAGTGTCACCGTTGGTAGATTTGACTTCAACAGTATCTTTGGAAACCTCTAGAATAGAAATATCAAAAGTGCCACCACCCAAATCATAGACAGCAATTTGCTGATCCTGCTTTTTATCAAAACCGTAAGCCAAGGCTGCGGCGGTCGGCTCATTGATAATGCGCTTGACTTCCAGACCGGCAATCTTACCAGCATCTTTGGTGGCCTGACGCTGTGAATCGTCAAAATAGGCCGGTACTGTGATGACTGCCTCGGTGACTGGAGAACCAAGACGCTCTTCAGCATCCGCTTTGATTTTTTGCAAAATCATGGCCGAAATTTCTTGCGGACTGTATTCTTTATCGCCCATCACCACCTTGACGCCCTCGCCGACTTGATTGATTTTATAGGGCATGACTTTAAGGTCGCGCTGAACTTCTGGATCAGAGTAGCGGCGACCAATCAGTCTTTTCACAGAAAAAATAGTGTTGGCGCCATTGGTCACAGCCTGTCGTTTGGCTGTCACACCTACCAAACGCTCACCATTTTTGGCAATTGCCACCACACTCGGTGTAGTGCGATTGCCCTCTTTGTTTTCTAAAATCTTTGGTTGACCACCCTCTATCACTGCCACAGCAGAGTTGGTAGTACCTAGATCAATACCGATAATTTTTCCCATATGTTTAATTATTTTTACTTATTTCATTTATTAATTCTTTATTAAGCAATAATTGATGTGCGGCCAGAACATCATCGCCGCTGACAGCTAACTGCTCGGCAAAACTCAAAACTTCTTGAGCCTGCAAATCAGTCAGAATCGCATTACCCACCACGCCTTGCGGCAAATTGGAAAACTTGGTCAAGAGATGCGCCCCGCAAACGCTGCAGGTAGCATAGGTCAAAACACCAAATTCGCTTTCCGACAAAACCTGGACGTTGGCCGCCATGTATTCGCGCTGGCAAATAGGGCAATTGCGGATCAGGCGCAGGTTGAGAGGTAAATTATAATTATCAATCATCTAATTATTTACTTGACTCAATATTTATTTTTATATTTTTGGATTTGGCCCGCTCTTCTTTGGGCAAAGTAATTTTCAAAAGGCCATTTTTGAAACTAGCCTGAGCCTTATCGCCCTGCACCGAGACCGGCAAGACAATAGCCCGGTGAAAAGAACCAGTGCGCACTTCTTTGCGATAATAGTTCTTCTCGTCAATTTCACTAGAGCTAGCCCGGCTACCCTCTAGACTCAAGACGTCATCGTGAATATTGATGCTGACGTCTTCCGGCTTCATACCAGCTAAAGTGGCTTCGACAAAAACATTTTCCTTGTCTTCATAGACATCCACGGCTGGCACAAAATTGTTCAAACTTTTTTCTAGACCGTCAAAAGTGTCTAAAAATGGTGTCCAAGGTATGAGTGACATATGCTTTTTCTCCTTTCTTGGTTCTCTGACTGATCAGAGAACGGCTTAATTTATTTTATATTATTGATTTTCTTTACCCCGTGAAATACCGCATAGCGGAAGCTCCAAGGGAGCTATTTCACTAAGGCAGATTATTGACTATTACTTTAGCTGGCCGAATGACAACTTCTTTTAGTAAATATCCCGCTTGCAATTCTTTGACAATCTCCTGATCGGATATTTGGCTATCATGGACCTTGTCCACAGCCTCATGAATATGGGGATCAAATTTTTGGCCAACTGTGGATATTTTACTAATCTGATGATCGCTTAAGAAACTTTCCCACATCTTGAGAATATGCCCCAAGCCGACTGCCCAAGAAGCTTCCTTGTCTGCCTCTGGAATATGGCTCATGGCTGTCTGATAATTATCAAAAATCGGCAAGAGCTCCAAGATCAAACCGCTGGTGATAAAATCGCTCAAATCAGCAAATTTCTTGGCTGTATCTTTTTGTAAATTCTGATAATCAGCTAAAGCTTTTTTCCAGCCGTGCAAATGTTCAGCTGCCTGCTCTTCTAAATCTTGGATCTGTTTTTCTAGCTGCGTTCGCTGTTTGTCGCTCAAGGCGGACTGCGAAGCGCTTAAATGTTTTTTACTTTCCATAATATTAAACGGGAATTTTTACTACCTCATCCAGCAGAGCCAGGATGCGGTTATAGTCCATGCGTACTGGACCCAAAATAGTCAGTAGCTGCTGTTGTTTAGTTTTTAAAGGAGCAATAGCCGCTGCGCAATGAATATTAAAAGGATTTTCTCTGCCCAATAAAACCTGCGGCTTATCAATATTGTGAAAAATTTGAGCCATGGCTTTTTCCAAAGAATCTACTACCTGGCTCATAGACAAAACCATTTTATAATCGGAAAATTCTGGCTGAGAAAATAAATTGAACAAACCAGTGAAATAAAGATCGTGCGGAGCAAAATTGACAATGACTGCCAAGTTGACTTTATCAACCAAAAGTTTGGCTAAATCACGGATATTTTTATTCATGGCTATGGCCAGCTCCTGCTTTTCTTTATGATCAATACTGGAGACACTCAATAAATTATCCAAATAATAACGATAGCCCAAAATAGTCGGCACTCGACCAGCAGAAATGTGTGGTTGATGGATAAACCCGGCTTGCTCCAGCTCCCACATGTCATTCCTGATGGTCGCCGAACTGACACCAAACTGCTGTTCATCTGCTAAAATTTTGGAAGCAACCGGGTGAGCAGTTTTTATGTGCAGCTCTACAATAGCTTTTAATAATTTATTGCTTCTGTCTTGCATATTCGTATTATAAAGCAATTAGCACTCTAAGTCAAGGAGTGCTAAAACCTTAAAAAATCCCTATATTTTTACTATTTTCTTAAAGCTTCTATTGGATCGAGGTCAGCCGCTCGCTTGGCCGGATAAAGGCCGAAAATCAAACCAATGGCGACAGAAAATCCCAAGGATAAAAATATGCCAAAAACTGAAATCTTGAACGCCCAATCTAAATTATAATAATTTGCAGTCACGAAAATCAAATAAGTCAACAACCAGCTAAAAACAATGCCAATCGCTCCTCCCAATAAAGTAATGACCACTGCTTCAGCCAAAAATTGCTGCAAGATATCCTTCTTGCTGGCCCCCAAAGCTTTGCGCAGACCAATCTCAAAAGTGCGCTCTGAAACCGTGGCATACATAATATTCATAATACCTACGCCACCCACTATCAAAGATATACCGGCCAAGGCTACCAATAATAAAGTCACACCACCCAAAATAGTGCCCAGCATATCTTGAGCGTCAGCTGCAGTCGTAACTTCAAAATCATCCTTGCTGGGGTCAGAAATATCATGTCGATCACGCAAGATGGCTTGGGCAGCGGCTACCGTCTCTTTATCTTGCTTTGGATCCCTCATCTGGGCAGTAATACTAGAAATATAATCCACGCCTAACAGTAATTTTTGCGTGGTTTGAATAGGTATATAAGCAATGTCGTCAAAATTAAAAAAGAAAATTGTGCCACGCGGCGCCATCACACCAATCACTTTGAAATTCATGTTATTAATCTTCACATTTTCTCCAACAGCTTCACTATTGCCAAACAGCTTATCTTTGACATTACTGCCCAAAACAATTACTCGGGCCAGACTGTCGTCTTCCTCTTTGGTATAAAACCGCCCCTTGGCAGTTTCAGCTGTATCAATATCAATAAACTCCGGACCAGTAGCAAAGATGGTAGATTTCTTGATATTGCCATTCCAAGATAAAATCTCTTGAGCAAAGCTAGAGGCATAGCTGGTTCTGATATTAGGTAATTTATCGATCGCTTCTTTATCGCCCAGCTTCATAGTGCTTATTACCACCCCCTGCGCCTGGCTAAAGGTGCCGCCGCCTGATTTTGGCACGCGAGTTTCTATCTGCACATAATCCGAACCAAAGCTAGCTACTTGCTTATAAACCAAATTCTGCACACTATCGCCAGTGGAAATAATCACCGAAACTGCCGTAATACCTATCAGCATACCCAAAACTGTCAAGATAGTACGAACCTTGTTTGTTTTAAGAGCTTTGATGGCAATATTAAGGCTATGGCTATATTTCATAATTTATTCATAACGCAAAGCTTCTATTGGATTGAGATTGGCTGCCTTACTGGCCGGATACCAGCCAAAAAATATGCCAACCAAAACAATAAAAGAAACAGCCATTAGTATCGAACCCAAAGAAATCACAAAATCCCAACTGTAGCCCAAGGCATTGGCTACCAGAGCCACTAAGCCAGAAATCAGCACGCCCCAAATAATGCCAATAATGCCACCCAAAGCACTCAATAATACGGTTTGCGCTAAATATTGAACACTGATATCCCGCTTGGTTGCTCCCACTGCCTTGCGCAGGCCTATCTCACGAGTACTTTCGGTCACTGAAACCAGCATAATATTCATAATGCCGATACCGCCAACCAGTAGAGAAATAGCCGCCACCATAGCCAAAAAATAGTTAAGAGCATTGGTTAGGCTTTTGAGGGTGTCTAAGCCTTGTTCAGCTGAACGGACAGTAAAATCATCATCGGCCGGATTACTGATATTGTGTTGTTCGCGTAGCACATGCTCTATCTCGCTGACCACATAATCAATGTCAACATCCGGTGCCACCTTGGCCCGCAAAAAACTGACATAGTTGATGCCCAACATCAATTTTTGGGCTGCACCTAAAGTAATAAAAATCTGGTTATCTTGATTCTGAAAACCAGAACTACCCCTTTCTTTCATCACGCCAATCACCCGAAAATTTTCTTTATTTATTTTAATACTCTGCCCCAGGGCCTCTTGACCATCAAATAAATCCTCAGCCACTTGGCTACCTAGGACTGCTTCTCTGGCTACCTGCTCTGTCTGCTCTTCGGCAAAAAAGTTACCCTTGGCCACTTCGGCAGATGATTCTATCTGCAAATAATTGCCACTCACCCCCAAAAAACTAGTATCAACCACCTCTCCTTGCCAAGAGGCAGTAGCTACGCCGCGCACATAAGCAGCCACCCCCTGGACCTGGGGTATCTGATTGACAATAGCTTTGGCATCATTATAAGTCAAAGTTGTGATGACAATGCCAAAAACTGTGGCCGGTGGACCATCTGATTCACTAGCACCAGGCAAAACACCTATTAGATCAGTACCAATACTCTTTACTTGGTTGACTACTAGGCTCTGGGCACCAGCACCAACCGACATAATCATAATCACCGAAGAAATGCCTATAATAATCCCCAAAGATGTTAAAAAAGTACGCATTTTATTGCGTCTGAAAGCCTGCAAAATCAAGAGATAAGTTTTGAAATGAAAATGCATAATTATTTTAGCACTTCTTGATCATCGGCAATCACTCTTTCAAATTTATTGCTGTCACCGACGATCTCGCCGTCCTTGATGCTAATAATACGCTTAGCGTGCTTGGCAGTCAGCGTCTCATGAGTCACCAAAACAATAGTTTTACCGTCTTCATTTAATTTTTGCAGAATAGACATTATTTGAATGCCTGACTTCGAGTCCAGGTTGCCGGTCGGCTCATCAGCAAAAATAATCTCCGGCTGGTTGACCAAGGCTCTGGCTATAGCTACCCGCTGTTTTTCTCCGCCTGATAATTGGTTTGACAAAAAGTCACGGCGATGCTCCAAACCAACCGCTTTAATGGCTGCATCTACCGCTAATTCATCAACCTTGTCGTGATTGTATAAAAGCGGCAGGCGCACGTTTTCCCAAACTGTAGTTTTGGGCAATAAATTAAAGCTTTGAAAAACAAAGCCTACTTTTTTATTACGATATTCGGCTAAAGTCTGGTCATCTAGCTGACTGACATCTTGCCCCTGAAAAATATACTGGCCTTCTGTCAGAGTGTCCAAAAATCCCAAAATATGCATCAGGGTAGACTTGCCCGAGCCAGATGGACCCATGATGGCCACAAATTCGCCGTTATTAATCTTAAGATTAATGTCGTGCAAAATCTTGGTCACTACTTCATCGTTGACATAATCTTTATAAAGATGTTTTACCTCCAGCATAATTTTAGCTACCAGATTTTGTAGAGACAATCACTGCTTCACCGTCATTTAGGCCGGAGCTGATTTCTATCAAACTATTATCTCCCTTGAGGCCAATGCTCACCTCTTTATCCACTGGCTTGCCTTCAAGCAGAACTTGCACATGGTGTTTATCATCTCTGGTAATCACCGCCCGTGAAGGCACCACTAAAACTTGGGGTCTGCTAGCTGTCAAAATAGTCAAATCGGCTGTCATACCAGCTTTTATACGCTCATCTTTTTCATTAAAGACAACCTTGATTTTATAATAGGTGACACCATTGATGACAGTCGAAGCTGGGTCAATAAAAGTCACTACCCCCTTAAACTTCGTGTTATCATTAAAAGCATTTATATCAATATCAACCGGGTCAGATACTTTTATTTTGGTAACGTCTGATTCCGGTACATCTACTTCAATCTGCAAATTACTCAAGCCAATCATGGCAATTATCGGCTGAGTCAAGGATGACTGTTCGCCTTTGGCGAAATTGACCTGGGTGATAATGCCATCTACCGGAGCCTTGATGATAGTATCGCCAAAATCACTATAAGCCCTGTCTAGACTAGCTTGGGCCTGTCGCACTCTGGCTTGAGCGGCCGCAATATCAAAACTACGAGCCGGCGCTTTCTTTAGATCTAATTGAGCTTGGGCCAAATTTAAGCTATCCAGAGCCGACTGAATGCTGTTGTTGGCGGCAATGACCTGATTTTTGTAAGATAAATCTTGGGTGCGCAAATTCGAAGCAGCAGTTTGCACGGCAGACAGACCGGTGTTGACCGCCGTGCTCTGGGTATTAATACTGGTTTTCATGGTGCTGATAACGGCTTCGGTATAAGTAGAGTTGGTCAAAGCTGATAATAAGACATTAAAAGTCAAAGTCAAAACATCTGATGTTTCCTGCAGATTATCGCGCATGGCATCTAGGGCTCGCAAAATATCTTCTTGATTATTACTGGCTCTGACTGTATCAACCATTGGCCCAATCAGCTGATAATTGGCTTTGGCTATCTGATATTTTGTCTTGGCATTATTAAGCAAACTGGTATCATTGACATAAAGGTAGCTATCGGCCGTACTATCTAGTATGGTGTCATAAACAACATCCAAAGCATACTTCACAATAAAATATTTGTCGTTTAAAGTGTTAAGGCCGGTTGTTCTAAGATCAGCCATAGCTTGATCTCTAGTTTTTTCCAAATTAGCTAGCGTGTCTTTGGCAGTATTATAAGTAGTCTGAGCGGTGGCAACTTGTTTTTCGGTCACCGCGATGTCCTCGGCGCTAGCTCCAGCTAGCAATTGATCCAAATCACTTTGCGCAATATCTAAAGCGGCCCTAGCATTATTCACCTGGGAAGCGAGATCGCCGCCTTGAAGTCTGGCTAGCACCTGTTCGGCCTTTACCTGATCACCGACCTTGACTGGGACTTCTTGCAAGGTGCCGGTTGTTAAAAAATTTAAATTAATATCATCGGCTGATTCTACTTGGCCGGTCACTTCTACAGTCTGCACCAAATCCTGCACTTTAGCAATTTCCGTCACATAAGTGACTTTATCTTTTTTGTTTAAGGCCTTAATACTAAATAAAACAATCAGAACCACTAAAATAATGATTAGCCAAAACCACCATTTTTTTAGCAATTTTTTCATAAATTCCAATCTTTTAAAAATATTTTATAATATATTAGCACTCTATATTTTAGAGTGCTAATAACTTTTTGTCAAGAAAATTATTGTGCCAGACAAATACCCGATTTCTGCCTTATCTAATAACTCGAGGATAAGCTGAACCATATTTATTGCAAGCGCCAACTTCTAGCTTGCCAGTAGCGTAGACGTGCATCCAATAGCGGGTATTGGTGGCTGTACTGGCTGTATCAGCACCACTAGTAACTGGATCACCAGGCATAGTACCGATATAACCAGCAGTAATCAAGCCGCCCAAATTTATCACTCGGCCAGCCACAGATAAATTGGTTGTACCTGGGCAAGTCACACCAATATAAGAAGGCGAGATGTTTGGTGTATCGGCTTGTATTATCCAATCTATATTGGTAGTGGATAGGGCCGTACTGCCATCAGTAGTAGTCACATAAGAGCCACTGTGATCAACGGCATAAGCCATGAAAGCATCGGCAATAGAAGTGATATCTTGCCAGCGCTTAGCATCATTGGCATCACCCACGCGTTTAGCTGGATTGATAGCCACAAATGTAGCTGCTGCTAGTAATGCAATAATAGCCACAACGATGATCAGCTCTATCAAAGTAAAACCTTTATTATTTTTGCTCATAAGCATCTGATTATTTGTATTTGTTTATTTAGTAATGATTGAAAAAGCCAAGTTTATATATTATAACATTTTTGTGGAAAAACACAAATTTTCCACTTATCCACAATAAAAGGCTGAAGTTTTTAAATAAAATTTTATTTTTTAGTCAAAACCAAATTTACTTCTAAAGTCAAAAGATTAGTGCCGGGATCGTAGCTAAGAAACCTATAATCAACCTTGGAGACCGGCCAATTTATTTTCTCCTGCATTTCTGTAGTAGCTAAGCTTTGCACAAGCTTTTGCTTGATGTCATCTTTGGCTACTGCCAAAAATTTAAAGTTGGCCTGTACTGTCAATGGCTGCCCGGTTTTGAATTCTGTTTCTGCGGGCGCGACCGAACCCACTTCAGTGGCTAAAACCTGAGGTATAATATAATAATTCTCTCGCGCGTATTTTGTATTCAGGCCAGATAGAATTTGTTCTTGCAGATCTTTCAGAATAGCGTCTTTTACCTGTTGAAATGTATAGTCTGGGAAATCCCGCTGTTGACTCAAATTAAACGACACTGGCTGGCCAAAAACAAAATTCTTAATTTCTGCATGACTGCTGTCCCCCACCACAATCGTTTGATTATCGAAACGATATGTCTTGGCCGCAAAAATTTGGTCCAACCAGTATGATCTGGTAAACCAGGCCGCTATTGCCAAACATAATATTAACAAACCAAGCAGAACATAAATATTTTTAAAAACGCTCTTTATTTTACTGAACTTTGCATTGGCTATCGATGCAGGGGCCTGCTCTGGCTCAATGGCTGCTTGACCATCAGCCGCCAGCTGCTCAGTATTGCTTTGATTTTTTGTCTCAATCTTTGACGGTGCTTGCTTCATGGCCTCGGCAACAAAATTAATCTCCGGTTTTTCATAGATTAGTTTTACTAAACCCAAAGCGTTCATATATTTAGTAAAGGCTACCTGGCCGCTGTTGGAGTTGGCCAAAAAGCTTTCACCGATAAAAGTGGGCAGCCCTAAATTGTCGGCAAAATAATTGACAATACCCAACATCTGCGCCAAGCCGCCGATCAAAACCACCTGCTCGATCTTAACTTGAGAATTATTTTGATAATATTGGACAAAATTCTTAATCTCATCGGTCAAGGGCTGCAGCTGGCCTTGAATAAGTAGCATCACTTCGCCATCGCCAGCACTGGCCGTCAGGCCAATATCCCTGATTTTTTCTTCGGCCTGAACATAAGATATATTGAAACGCTGCTCTAGGGCGTCAATAATATTATCGCCAGCAATATTAATATTGATGCTCTCTAATATGCTTTGATTATTATAAATAGAAGCAATGGTGGTCTTGGCGCCAATATCGAGCAGTAAAGTGGTATTTTTCTTAAACTTATCGTGCAAACCAGACCAAGAGCTAATAGCTTCACTGGTCAGACCTATTACCTCAATATTTAAATCTTGAAAAACTCTGATAAAATCCTGTATTATATTGCGTTCGGCTCCAACATATAAAAATTCTTGCTGACTATTGGCGCCTAATTTTTGGATAGAGCCGACTAAATTATCGGCAGTCTCCGGAATATACTCCTCTGCCTTATGCTGGACAGCACCCAATAAATCCTTGTCACGGATATTCTTGGGTAAACTCAAAACTTTGGTGAAAACTCGGCTCTCCGGCACCGATAAAAATACTTTGCCGGGCAGCATGGCCCGCGGCTGAGCGTTTTGGAATAAAATCAACAGCGCTTCTTTGAGCTTATCTGAATTGACCACTTTACCGTTGGTGACAATCTCCGGCGACAGACGAAAACGCGAATAAGCCACGGTATTCCAGGTATCTCTTTTTTTATCCAAAACTATAGCTTCAATGGAAGCATCGGAAATATCTACGCCAATAATATCTTTGGTCATATTTTAAAATTCAATAATTTTACTCGCAATTAAGGCAAGGCGCAAGCGTAGTCCGACAATCAAGGCATTGGTAGCTGGCAGTCTCTTTGCCTGGGCAAACAACGTCTCCATCCATACAAGCACCACACCATTCTTCAGTCAAACCACAATAATAACTCCCAATATTATATTCGCAAGTCTCGTTCATTGTCAAAGTAGCCGAACACGTAGCATTACAATAATCACTGCCACTTTGAATAATGGAATCGCCGCAAGATTCGGTGTAGGCACCGCCGTCATCGCAGACTTCAGACAAAACTAATACCGCGCTACAAGAGCTGTTACAATAATCACTGCCGCTTTGCGTAGTGCCGTCTCCGCAACCCTCGGTATCTGTATCGCCATCGTCGCATACCTCGGAGCCCTCCACTACCCCATCACCGCAGATTGTCGCACCGGCATTGTACCGGGTGATATTGTCACGATAAGAATAAATGGAAATCGGTGTGGTCGAAACAGCAATTTGGGCAATCACTTGCCGATTCCAATTGCCCACTGCCGAGGTGGTGGTAGCGGTTGAGGTAACATATTTATATCCATCCATAATGCTAGATATTTGATATGCACAAGCAACACCGACAGTACTGATAGAGTAAGACCCTGATACAGTAGTACTGGAGGAAATGCGCCACAAAGCATCATCAAGACAAGCATCAATATTATTGCTTACCTTAATTGCTTCAGAAACTTGATAATTTGATAAGGAATTAGAAGTATTTACCAGAGCAATAATCACGCTGGAAACAATTATTAAACTAGTGACCATGATTACCACCAGCAAAGCAATAAAACCCTGGTTTGACGTCTTTAATAGACTTAATAAATTTTTTATATACTTTAACATATATTAATTACCGGCCGATTGCAAAGCCCAAATTTCCTTATCGGTCAAAGCGCGCCCGTAAATACGGAAGTCATCCATCGTACCTTCAAAATTATAGCCGATTCGAGGATAATCAGCCGTTGAATCATTTACCAAAAAGGGCAGGGATGAAGCTGTGGTAGTGCTCACCCCGCCAACTCCTTTTTTGAAAATCAGCATCTTGGCGCTATCATTGGGTTGGTCATAAACTATGGTAATATTATAAACCGTAGCGTCATCAACAACGCCAGCCACATCAAACACCGATTCACAAGTGGTGCCATCACAAAGATAAAAAACCATTTCACCCCAAGATTCTAGATTATAAAAATAATAACCCTTGATGCTGCTCGCGTTTTTATCGATAAAGGTGTGTTCAATTTCACCTGGGCTATCTGTCTTAAACCACACCGAAATTGTAAAACTGTTGCCAAGATTTAATTTTTCTGGATTATCCACAGAACAGCTGTCTGAATCTGAAACATTAAAATCAAAAGCTTTGCTGCTGCCATTAATCAAAGGATCCACCGAAGATGGCCCGCCAGTACCGGTACAAGTCAAATTATAGCCGCTAATACTATCTGCAGCCGTAGCTGTGTCTGTCTCATCAAATTTCCACCAAGAAATCAGGCCGCTAGGTTGCTCATTGCGCAAAACCTCTGTGCTGGTGGCGGCCGAACTGGCCTGCAAATTTACTTGGCCGGCAGATGGAACACTGACTTTGACATGGGTGGTAATACTCCTGAAACCATCCAAAGTACTGGTGGCTGTCGAAGTAGCAAAAGTCAAATCTGTATTGGTAACCATTAAATCCGGCCCGGTCAGCCAATAGCTATTGCCGGCTGTAGCTGAACAAGCGCCATATTGACCATTGTTGGTAATATTAGGATAGCAGGTCATTTTTATCCGGTTACTAGATATGGTGATTTTCACACCACCCCCATTTTCCACGCAAGTACCCGGCAGCCAGGTGTCATTATTAAAATAAAGAGCTAAAATCGGCGGCGTCACCCCAAAACTAGAGCAATCGCCACTAGTGTCTTTCAAAAAACCGTCGGCGTTGCGTATCAAATAGCTGATGATATTTAAAGACAGGCGGCGATCCCTAGAAACATCGATATTTGAGCCCAGTTTACTGGTGGTACGGCCCAAAGTCATGCTAAACTCTATCACCGATGTCAAGATAATGCCAACAATGGCCAAATACAAAATTGTCTCAATCAGAGTAAACCCCGTTCTATTATTTTTAAAAAATTTGGCTGGCATATATTATTTAAAATTCCATTTGACTGAATATAAAGTTGGCGCCTGTGAATTACTGTTACAGTTAGTCATATCCACCTTATAGCGCAAATAGCGCTTATGATTCAAAGTCACGGGCGTACTGCTGGTATATATACTGGCGCTAACATCGCTAAAAACGTTGGAAACCACACTGGAAAAAGCTGAACTATCTGAAGCCTCCATGGTAATGCTCAAGCCACAACCGGACGGCACGTTTTGCTCCACCGTCACGCTGCGCAATTCTTTGTCGGCCGAACCGAGATCATAAATAGAAGAATATATATAGCCCGGCGACTGATAGCCGGAAGCGGCCGCTTCTTCGCCAATGCTATAAAAGGTCGAAGTTGAATTTATATTATTATAGCCGGTAGTCATCCAGCCTGCACTGCGCAAAGTCAGCGAAACTCTAAATTCATCCAACTCCCCTTTGAAAAAATAATCAGTAAGAGAATACCATCTGCCTATAACCCCGTCATATGTCTCACCAATAGATAGGCCGACTGATGTAGTGGCTAGGCTAGTATCTGCCGCGGTATTAAGATAAAACTGATAACCCACATCTCTATCGGCTGTCAAAGCAGTGTAGGTCCAAGTTGAATCATCCGCTGTTATGGCACTGCTATAAAAATTACCCAACTGCGCGTGATTATCATTGCCCATGCCAAAACGTAATTTTCTTAAAGTAGGATAATAAGCAAACATCCAACCATCATCATTACTAAAATCACCATTACCAAAATATATCAGGCCGTTGGAGGTACTCACATAAGTTGCCGATGGCTTGACCCAAAACTCTACTGTGAAATCATTGGTCGTCTGATCTTTATCAGCGTTCTTCTCAACTGTCAAATAGTCATAACTACCGTCAAAGCTCTGGCCACGGCCTATTTTACCAGAAGATCCAGTCGGTGCATTGACCCCATATTTGAACCAGCCGTTGCTGCTAGTCAAGCTTGTACTCACTCCGCCAACACCGACATCATTCATATGGCTGACTATCTGATAATTATTGCTCCAAACGCCATCAACGTTCTCTTGGGTGCTGGTAATATTTGGATTGCCGTAAAACATGTAAATAGTTGTATTGGTAGCTAAAGACGGAATTTTCACCCAAGCCACCAATTCTCCATTGGTCGGATTATAAGTTTCTATTTCATGGTCCAATACAGTATTACCGTCTGAATCAGAGGCAAAAATAATATCATAACCGTTTTCATTATATACCTTGCCGCCGTTGGCAACGCTTTTTAGATACTCTTGCGTCTCAGAAATCACCACCGGAAAATCAGTGTGCGGCCCGCTTGATACTGTGCTGCCCAAGCCCAAAGTGATTGCCCGCTTATAGTCAAAAGTACCGCCGGTTGCCTTGGTAAAAGACCTGCCGATAAAATGCAGGTTTACCAGATTACTGGTGGCTACGTGATCATGCACAAAAAATCCATAAGAAGTCGTGCTATACAACATCTGATCGTAAGTATAGTAATTGGAATGCGTATTAAAGGTGGTATTACTCATGCTAGCATCCGTCGGACTTGCCCTATTGGTAATATCAATGGCATAAACGCTGGCCGGGCTATAATAATGCAGAAAAGCCATATTGGCTCGATCAGAAGTCACTTCAGCATATGACTGGCTGGTCGGTACGTTATAGGAGCCAATTTTTGTAAGAGAACTTCCCTGATCTTCTACAATCATAAATTCCTCAGTAGAAGATTCTGTGCCCAAAATAAACCTATTTTTACCGGATGAAACTTCTAAGAGCTCAATATCTGTATAGTCAGCCGTTGGACTACTGTCAACATAGGCATAAGTAGAGGTAGAGCTAAACCACTGTTTGTCAGAATCAAAACCCATTTTAATAAACTCTCCAGAATTATGGTCAGTCACTAAATATATATAGGGATTAGCCGCTGATTCATCCAAATAGACTTGATTGATCGTATAGCCAGATGCTGGAGTCAAAACTTGCCCGGCATTCAATAAAGCAAGCGTTGCTCCGCCATTGGATATGGAAAAAGTATAACCATAGCCATAATTATCAAATACATATAGTCTATCAGCGGCAGCATTGATAACCATGCTGGTAATATACCAAGTAGCGCCCGGGGGATTCAAATCATAGCAATCATTGACGGTATCTAGACTAAGATCATTTAAATCAGTTATGCAAATCACATCCTCCGTAGTGGTAGCCAACCGCCTTCCCAAGTATGCGTAATCGCTATTGGGATTAATGGCCATAGCCATCATATGCCACCAGGATAAAGGTATTTTAAATTCTGGCCTGATAATGCCGGCGGCTGCCCGAGAAATATCGTATTTAACAAAATCAAAATTTACCGTCCCAATGATATAAAGGCTTTTCCCGTCCGGCCCCAAATAATAATTATAAAAATCTTCCCAAGCTTGATATTTGGCCGTCACATCCTGCGTAAGATCTGCCCAGGCAGACCAGCTCATTTCCGTGCCGGAAATTTGTGAGAGGGTTAATTCACCGGACGTAGAAGTATTGACATTACTAAAACTGGACGAGGCCATAGCGGCATCGCTCCAAAATTCACGCGCACCATTACCAGACCAATCTGTCTGCAGCCAAGATTGGCTGGACCAATTACTAAAATAAGAAGTCAAAGTATAATCGCTGATACCAAAACCAGATACAGTGACTAAGACTTTTTTAGTATCCGGATCATTGGTCCCACCGCTGGCAACAATATTATAGCTAGTATCCCTCTGCACATCACTGACTACAATAATCCTAGTTAGAGTACCCAGAGTATTGCTGGTACCGCTATACTCCCACAGACCGCTGGCGTTTTTCACCACGCCTTTGTTGCCAGCGCCAGCCGCCGCCACAAAAGCCTGCCAGCTATTATCCCTCATGCTTTTGACTGCCTCCATGCCTTCTTGCGCAAACTGAACTACCACCTGCCGATCGCCGCCACCAAAAAAATTTCTATATGAACTAAGCACTACATAGGTCACTCCGGCTGCCAGAATAGCAAAAATGCCGATCGCCACCAAAAGCTCGACCAAAGAAAATCCTTGATTCTGTTTTTTGCGTCTAAGTGCCATAATATACCAAGCCCACTGCCGTCACCGTAACAGTCAGCTGCTCGCCAATATTGTTTTTTAAAATAATAGTTTTATCATCATCGGAGCTTGACCAGCCAGAGATGGGATTAAAATAAAAGGACTGAATCTGGCTGCTTTCCAAATAAACGCCATTATTTATATTGACCACCCGGTCATAGCCCATATCGCGAGTAGAATAAGCAGTCCCCTTAAAAACTACGATGCAATCACCGCTATCCTGACAATAGCCATTATCATTGAGGACTTGCACTCCCCAGGCACTGCCAAAATAGCCGCTAGCGGCATAGCCGCGAGCTTCACTGATTAACTCTACGACTTCCCTGGCTTTGGCGTCCAAACTTTTTTGCGGAGTTTTGCTACCCAAGATTGAGACGCCAATGGATAACAAAATCAAAGCCACGGCTATCACGATCAAAATTTCAATCAAAGTAAACCCCGCCAGAGAAGCACTAAAATTATTATTTTTAAAACGCCTTGCCATAAAAAATTAGGCTCCGGTTGCTTGGATTAATTTAAAAATCGGCTGAATAATGGAAATGGCGGCAAAAGCGACGGTCAAACCGATAATCACCAAAAGAGCCGGCTCCAAAACATTAGAAAAATTCTTAGTAGTATTATCCACATCCTCCTCATAAAAACTAGCCAAATATTCCAACACTTCACTTAAATTACCGGACCGCTCGCCCACTCTGATCATCCGATATAAAATGGAAGGAAAATATTTTCTATTACTCAAAGAGTCAGCCAAAGAATTGCCTTTCAAAATATTATGATAAACAATGGTGATCTGCTCTTTGTAAACGGCGCTGGGCAAAGTCTCGGCCACAATTTGCAGAGCCTTATCAATGGTAATGCCGCTATTCAATAACGAGGCCATCGTGCGGCAAAACAAGGCCAGATTCATGTTGCGAGAAATTTTACCAAACAGGGGCAGCTTAAGGGCGATATAATGCAGCCACAGCTTGGTGTTATAAAAACGCAACATCACCTGAATAGCTACAAATATCAGAGCTACGCCGCCAACTACTGCCCACCAATATTTCTCCATAAAAGTAGCTGTGGTTATCAATATCTTGGTGGACAATGGCAAATCAGTGCCCAAGCCCACAAAAAATGTCATCAAGCGCGGCAAAACATAAACAGAAATTATGGCCACCAAAACGATTACCAAGACGATAACTATCGTTGGGTAAATAGAGGCTGCCCTGATTTTATTTCTCAAGTCATAAGTCTTGTGCTGCTGGGCAGCTAATAATTCTAAGTTTTTGGCCAGCGTGCCGCCCGACTCACCGACCGCTACCATGTTGACAAATAAATTATCAAAATCGCGCGGATATTTTTTTAAAGACACCGACAAAGCATTGCCCTTGCGCACATCAGATAAAACCTGGTTCATCCTTTGGGAAAAAAGCTGTGAAGCATTTTCGGATAAAACCTCCAGAGCTCCGTCAATAGACATGCCGGCTTTGATCATGACGGACAAATGCTTAGCAAACATGACCTTCTCTAGCAGCCTGATATGGCCTATGGTTAAATTAAATTCTAAAACTTTATGTTTTTTATCTTGCAAAATCGGCTCCAGAGAAACAATGGTGCCCTCCTGCAAGGCCAGACGATTGCGGGCATCCACCAAGGTAGCTGCTTCCAATTTACCTTTGCTGATTTTACCCTTACTATCGCTTAATTGATAAGCAAATTGCATATTATTATTCTTTAGTTACTCTGAATACTTCTTCCATGGTGGTCTTGCCAGCAAAAGCTTTGATAAAGCCGTCCTCCAGCATACTCACCATGCCATTGGCCATGGCCTGTTTTTGAATCTGATCAGAATCGGCTCGGCCAAGAATAAGCTCCTTGATATTTTCTGATAATTGCAAAACTTCAAAAATACCCAAGCGGCCGCTATAACCGGTGTGATTACAATTATCGCAACCTTTGCCTTTATATACTCTGATTTCTTTGACCTGTTGTGCATCAACGAATTTATCAAGGTTAATTTGTTGGCGCAGATCATTTACTTCTTGTGGATTCAAAGTATAGCTATATATGCACTTCATGCAAATCCTGCGCACCAGGCGCTGGCCAATAATAACATTGATGGTCGAGGCCACCAAAAATGGCTCAATGTGCATATCTATCAGGCGCGGCAAAGCAGTGGCGGCATCATTGGTGTGCAAAGTAGACAAAACCATGTGGCCGGTCATGGCCGAATTGACAGCAATGCCGGCGGTTTCATTGTCGCGAATTTCTCCAACCATGATGACATCCGGATCCTGCCGCAGCAACGAACGCAAACCGGCCGCAAAAGTAAGATTGGTCATGGGGTTGACCTGTACTTGATTCACGCCATCCAAACTATATTCTACTGGATCTTCAATAGTACAAATATTTACATCCCGATGATTCAAAAGCTTGATCAGAGCATAAAGCGTGGTTGTTTTACCGGAGCCAGTCGGACCAGTGGACAAAACCATGCCATAAGGCTTGTTGATGGCTTCAGTGACTTTGGCCAAATCCGCCTCACTCATCCCTAATTCTTCCAAAGTAAATTGCTTGCCCTGGGAAGACAATAAGCGCATCACTACTTTCTCTCCATGAATAATCGGCAAAATGGAAACCCTGATATCCACCTTGATACCCTCAACTTCTGTAATAATTTTGCCATCCTGGGCGCTGCGACTTTCATCGGTCCTCAACTTAGCCAATATTTTAATACGGGCCACAATCATCTCTAAAATATTTTTGGGTAGGTTGATAATATCGTACAAAATGCCATCAATCCGAAAACGAACAACTATTTCTTTTTCGGTGGGCTCGATATGTATATCAGAAGCATGATTAATAAAGCCGTAGCTAATCACATCATCCACCAAACGAACTACCGAAATATCTTCCTGAGTGGCTCCTTGGGCCTTGATGGCATTTTTCTGAATATTACTGACATATTCTTTTTGTATAGTCTGACGATATAAACTAAAGCTATTATTGATTTCATAATCAGTTGAATAGAAAGGCAACACCTTATCACCCAATTTTTTTTCTAGGGCTTTAATCATCGGATAATCAAACGGATCACTCATGGCGACCTTGGCGCCCTCGGCGTCTCTGGCAAATAATATGACTCGCTGCTTGCGCGCCACAATTTCCGGCAACAAAGTCAAAACATCCGATTTGATATTTTCCTTGGCAAGATTAGCGTATTTAACATGTAGATTATTGGCAATCAACTGGCCTATTTCCTGGGGCTTGATTAAGTCCTGCTTAATCAAAAATGTTGCCAAATCTTCATTTTTTTCCCGAGCAGTCTTTAGAGCCATATCCAAAACATCTGGCTTAATCAGCCCAATCTTAGTGATTATTTGATAAATTTTGTCATCAGAAAATGCTGGCATAAATTTTATTTAGCTATTATGATTATTATTTTTGGCTTGCTTGCTTTGTGTCTTGGAGTTCAAATATTGGCTGACTTTATCAACCAGCAAATCCAAAGTGATGCTGTCTTTTTTTAAATAATCAACCGCCCCCAAGTCTATGCCTTTTTTTCTGTCATTTTCCTGGGCCAGATTAGACAGGATAACTACCGGAATATTGTGCGTCTTGGGGTTGTGCTGTAATTCAGTCAAAACCTCAAAGCCACTTTTCTTGGGCATGATCATATCTAAAATAATCAGATCTGGATCTTCCAATTGGGCTTTTTCTAGACCCTCTTCACCATCGGCTGCCAAACTGACCTGATAGCCATGATCGGTCAATTCAGCCTGATAGACTTTGCGCAAAAAAGCATCATCATCAACAAATAATATTTTTGCTTTAGCTTCTGACATGGATTTTTAAATTAATTTATTAACATCTAATATCAAAATTGGCCGGCCAGCTGAAGAAATGCCAACCCCCCTGATAAAATCCAAACTGCGTAAACTAGTCGGCGATTTTTTCATCACCAATTCGCTCTCCTTCAAGTTGCCGGCAATCGGTAAAGCATATCGACCAGATTGGTTTTTGATATACAAAACATATTTAGCCAAAGGCGGCCAATGCGGTAAGGCCAAAACTTTATTTAAAGACAAGAGCTGCAGCCGTCGCTGATTGCGCACAAAAAATTTATCTTTACTAAAATCTCGTAAATCATCTAGCTTCACTAATTTATCTACCTGTGCCAGAGGTATAGCTAGCGACCAATCACCCACCTGAAAAGTAATGCTTCTAAATACAGACAAAGTGAGCGGCAAAGTAATAGTAAACACCGTACCCTTGTTGGCCTGGCTACTGACGCTGATCTGGCCGTGTAAACCCAAAACCTTGCTTTTAACCAGGCTCAAGCCCACGCCCCGACCGGCATTGGTGCTGATCGTGCTTTGACTGGACATACCAGGCTGAAACAACAGGTCAGCGAGCTGATTGGTGGTCAATTTTTTGGCCGCCCGGGCATCAATCATTTTGTGCTTAATGGCCAGCTCTACAACTTTTTGCCAATCAATGCCACGGCCATTATCAGATACTTTTATTACGATCTGATCTGATTCCAAAATGGCGCTAACCTTGACTTGACCATTTTTTTGTTTCAGCCAGATACCATGGACAATAGAATTCTTTACCAACTGGACAACTACGATCAAAAGTTCATCTAGGGTAGACTTATTGAGAGATAATTTATTATCTTCGATAATAAAATCAATTTTTTTATCTTCATCTTTGGCTACCGACCGCACTAAATATGGCAAAGAAGAAAAGGCTTGGGCCAAAGATACAATGCGCAAACGTTCTAGCTCGCGGCGCAAATTATTCACTAGGGTATCAGCCGACACACAATCAGCCAGCAGCTGACTCTGGTTTAGTTTTATAGCTTTGGCTTTTATGGCCATGATGTTGACCAAGAGGTCATCGACTATATTTTGTACCTTATCAAATTTATCATCTGTGACAGTGATTTCGCTGCTTTTAGACACAGCTACTATGCTAGGAGTGGCTGCCTTGCCGGTCTTGATTTTGTCCTTTGTTTTGGCAGATTTTGGAGCTAATGGCCGCTGCAAAATATTTTGCAAATCTCCCCTGCTTTGGGAAAAATCCAGCTGTTTGTCATTTTTTTGAATAGACTGCAAATTAGCATTCAATAAATCAACCTGACGGAATAATAAATCTAAAATGTCTTTACTTAAAATAAGGTGGCCGGCACCGGCTGCTTGAACCACGCTTTCTATATCATGGACGAAATCAACTGTCTGCTTATAGCCCATCATAGCCGCTGAACCTTTCATTGAATGCAAAGACTGGGCTAAACGCGTTACAGTAGCCTGATCTTGGGGATTCTTATCTAAAATTAAAAGCCAATCAGCTAATTCTTTGAGTTGCTCTTGGGTGCTGGTCAAATATAAATCTTTATACTTTTCGCTAATCATAAATTTTGACTGCGGAAAAAATCTCCTCTGGATTCAAAATATATATTCTACTGGATTTATTTTTTAAATAGGTCTTAAAAATCTTCTGGCTGTGATCTCGAAAAATATTGCCAGCCGTCAGCGTGTCTTGTCCGGCTGATACCAAAAATGCGTAATACTCATCATGATAATTAAATAACAAGGCCCGTTGGCTAAGTATCGGCTCAAGACCCAATAGCTTATCCATACGCAAAACTGTGACCAGTTGACCATTGTGATAAGTAATGCCGGCTAATCTATCGTCTAATTTTGGTATCGATAAAATATATTCACAGCTAAAAAATTGGCTGGCAGTTGTCAAATGTATGGCATACAACTGATCGTGTAATTTGAAAGTCACAAATTTATCCAATTTTTTGGGCATTTTAATTCCTGCCAACTAACTGATTAAGAGTGTCTGTCACCTTATTTAAGGCCAAAGATGAACGATTTAAAGATTTGGTCACGGCCAACTGATTTTGGATAACTTTATTGATATCATCGGCCTGCTTGACTAACAGCTTTGACTGCTGGCTAATATTTCTGATCACGCTATTTACTTTACCGGCTTCTTGGTGGGTCGAATTGGTTTCATCATTAATCACGCCCACACCGGCGGCAATATTGCCAACATTACTGATAATCTTGCCAAAAAAATTGAGTGTCTGACTGACAACATTGATGCTTTTATTTGTTTCCCGCCACTCAAAAACTGCCGATTGCCTTGATTGCTCTATCTGCCGATGCATATCCTGAGCTAAATTTTGAATGCTGGAGGCTGCCTGTTCACTGGCAATATTCAAATCTCTGATTTGAGCCACTAGGCCGGTAAATTCCTCGCCAAAGGCCGCTTTATTGGCTTCAATAGATATATTGAGGCTAAAAAATTTAGCTGTATCAGCTACTATGCTAACCCGTTTGGCAATATCTGAAACTTTGTGGGCATATTCATCCAGCGCTTGGCTTAACTTCTGATTTTCAGTCAATAAATTCTTGACTGCCGCTAGGCTAGCCAAAGCCTTCTGTGATTTATCTGATCCTTCCTTGGCTAAATTATCGGCCCGATTTGTATCGTTGGCCATAGCTTTGGTTTTTTGGGCTATTTCATCCAAAGATGAGACCATGCCGGATAAAGCTTGACTACCGGATTTTAGGCCAGTTTGTTGTTGCTGGCTAGAAACCAACAAAAACTGTGAGATTTGATTATTGGTTTGACTAATGTCAGATAAGCCTTGGATTGATTTTAATAATAAATTTACTACTTTAGATAGTTCACTGACAGAAACCTGTATAGGAGCAGTCACGACCTTGGATAAATGCCGCGTAGCCAACAAGGACAACCACAAGACCAAGGCTAGAGCCACAAAAATACCAATCCAAATAAGCCCGGGCAGATTTATCAGACGAAATATCGGATTAGTTTGGCCGGCAATATGAAAACTAAGGAGCAAAGCCACTATTGGCAATAGAGCCACTCCAATAAACCAAACAATAAACTTGAGGTAAATTTTGGTCTCAACTATTTTCACTTTATTTTTGTTTTTGCCTTATCAATCTGGTCTTTATTATAACATATTTCACCACTTAAAACAAAGAGTTGCCCACAGTAATTTAGACAAATAAAAAACCACCAATCCAGCTAGTCAAATGGGTGGTTTGGCCATTAAAACAATGAATTTTATTTTAATAAATCAAGAACGGCTGTTTGTTTATTTTTGGTGGCTAGCTCAATAAAATAATTAATCTTAGCTTGATCGTTTGCATCAAAATCAATCTTGCTTTCCTTTTGGTTAAAACTCTTGATCGCCTGCAAATTGCTGGCCATGCTAGATATATCGCCTGCTCGAAAGTCAACCAAAAATTCATTCCAGTAAGGTTCTTTGGTCCAAGTCACCAGAGATTTTAGCTCAGCGGCTATTTTTTTGGCTGAATCAATATCTCCAAGCATCAGATAGGCATTGGTCATGTGTAGGTAAATATCTGGCCGAAGCGGTGCCCAAGCGTGAATGCGTTCCAAAATCGCGACATTTTTAGAACTCAATGATGGCACCACCTGGCTAATTACAGAATAAAAATTTGATAAAAACATGTTGAGCCTAACATCGTTGGGATACTTATCAGCTAAAGAAGACAAATTATCGTTGACTAGATTAAAGTAACTATCTTTGATTTGATTATTTAAATTCTGGTTGTTCACCACTTGAGCAAACATATCCGGCAAGAGTTGAACTTTTTCCTTGTCACCTAAAATGGTAGTATCCCATGATTCTTGCCAAAAATTTTTGGCCTGCTCGGCATCAGCGTCAGTATTGGCCGTCATAGCCTGTCGGACAGATCGATACAACAAGGTGTTGGCGTGATATGGTTTATAAACAAAATTCCACACCATGAAAAACATCAGAGCTAAACATAAAATGCCAAAAAAATATTTTTTCACCTGGCTATCAGTCGCCTTTAGCCCCCAGTCTTTTATGGCTAGTTTCACTTTTTGGCGCCAGGACAAAACCTGCTCGGCTATCGTTGTCTGCTTACCGGCTGGCCGGGTCAATAAATAGGCTAATATTAAATAAAAAATAACATTAGTATTGACGCTATCAAAGATAAAAAAGTCTTGGAATAAAAAGCTAATTAAAAATATTATCCAAAAATAAGAGGGTAGCCAGTGGTCTCCTTGACGATGTTTTTTGAACAAAATAGTAATCAAATAAACAAAAATACTCAAATACAAAAGGAAACCAAGAGCGCCGCCGTCTATCAGATGCTGAACCAATATATTGTGCGGGCGATCAAACCAAGTTTCTGAGCTGGCATCATGAAAAATTTTGGTCGGAAAATATTTATTGAATACATAATGAAAATTTTCCAAACCCCAACCAAAAATAGGCTTGTCTCTAAATCCTGATAAGCTATTCTTCCAAATCAACAAACGCGATTGGGTGGTGATATCGTTGGTAATAGAAATGCTGGCTAGCTTAGAAAACAATGGCACATCCTGCACCCAGGGCTTGTCTTTCTGGATAAAAATCAAGCTGACTGACAAAACGCTAGCCAAACTAACGACTAAAATAAAATAATAAAACCAAGGGCGTCGCTTTTTGCTAAACCACAAATAAGAAATAGCCAGTAGCCAAGCAAATAATAACAAACCCAGGAAAGCACCGCGTGTCTGAGTCACGATTAAAACATAAGAGAACAAAAATATGCTGACAATATAAAATAAATTTATCCAGCGCTTAGTATAATTATTCATTAGATTACTAAACCAAAGCCAAGCAGCTACTACTATATGCAAAAACATATAAGAGCCTACGTAGGCGGCGTTACCCAAGGAAGCGGTCAAACGGCTACCGCCCGAAGATGGCTGGATAAAAGAAAGACCAAAGCTAAATTCTTGGGCAAGACCATAAAGAGCTACTAGCCAAGCGACCAGCAAAGAAGCTCCAAAAAATGTTCGCCAGTTTCTATCTGATTGTAAGACGCCCAATAAAATCACTACGTACATCAAGATATGATACCAGGTCACCAGGCCGTCCATGCGTTCAAAATTGCTCCAAAAACTAAAAGCCGGATTCGGCCCCAGGATACTGGAAATGCTCAGGGCCAATACAAATAACAACAAAATCGTCCAGGCAAAATTGGCCTTTGGCCGCCACTGATTGCTTCTGGCCAATAAAAATAAATACAGACAAAAAATAATCTCAATAATCAGCCGCCAATATAGATTGCGCGGCACAATGTAAGGGAAATAAAAACCATGGCCTATGACCAAGGGGGCGAACAAACTCAAAAATAAACCTATTTTTATGAACAAAAGCAAATACTCATCTAGATTGCGCGGCCAAGTAAAAAATTTACTCATATTTTTTATTTAAATATTCTTCCAATAATTTTATTTGATCAATCTGTCTATTTATTCTAGCTAAATCCAAGTAAGCTTGCAAGCGATCTCGGTCAGCAGCAGTAAAAGTATCCGGTCTTTTATTGGCTGGTAGCTGGGCATTAAAAGCAATGATTGCATCCAAACACTTCCTCATATTAGCCTCATTATTATCCTGAAAATAAACCGCCAATAGATTCCACCAAGGTTCCTTGGCCCAAGGAAAAAATGCCAACATTTTTTGAGCTGCGGCTTCGGCATTACTTATGTCTTTATTGGCCAAATAGGCATTGGTTTGCCTGACTAAAATATCTGGGCGCTGCGGCGCAAATAAATGCATTTTATTAAGCAACGCGATATCTTTTTGGATCAGCTCCGGATGGTCAAAATTGGCCAGATTATAAAAAGTTGATAAAAAAGTGGCTAACATAATATCCTGAGGGTATTTTTCTACTGCGGCTGTCAAATATTTATCAGTTACCTGAAAAACGGCCTCGCGAGTTTTTTCGCTCACCCTAGGCGTAGCTAATATCTCCCTATATAAATTTGACAAAACCTGAACCTTGTCTTTCTCCCCACTAGGACTCAAAACAAAAGATTTTTGCCAAGTATGCAAAGCATCCAGAATATCACTTTCTTGATTGGCGCCAATTACATTTTGGATGGTTTTTAATAAAAGCTGGTTGCTCTTGGCTGGCAAAAAAACTGTTTGCCAAATTAAAACACCGGGCAATAATAGACAAAGTGGGACTAAGATTATTTTATTTATTTTAAAATCTCTTTCTAAGCCAGCAGGTCTAGTAGGAGATATTTTGAATAAAAAGGCTAGGATCAAATAAAAATATATATTGCTGTTTAAGTGATCAAAAGTAAATAAGTCGTGAAACAAGAAGCTTATTAAAAACGCTATCCAAAAAAAATAAAATAGCCAAGCTGCCTGGCTCTTATATTTTTTATATAAAATAATCCCTAAATAAACAAAAATAGCCAAATAGAAGCCCAGAGCCAATACACCACCCTCTATCAAATATTGCAGCAAAACATTGTGCGGCCTATCCAGCCAAATCTCCGAACTGGCTTCCTGATAAATTCGCCGGGGAAAATACTTACTAAAAACTTCGGAAAAATTTTCCACGCCCCAGCCAAGAATCGGCTTGTCTCTAAAACCTAAAAGGCTGTTTTGCCAGACAAAGAGACGTGTCTGACCAGCTACATCCACTTTATTTGATTGGCTGACGGTAGTATCTAGATTCAAGGATATGAGAGATATTTTTCTCAACAATTCATCATTGTTTACCCAAGCTGTATCTTTTTGCCACCATAACAAAGACAAAAATAAAAGCAAAGCAATTATCAAAGATGAAATCAAATAATAAAACCATTTTTTTTGCCGCCGCTCAAACCATAAATAAAAAACACCTAAAAGAATAAAAAATAAAACCAGACTAAAAAAATCTCCCCGCGTCTGAGTTTCAAGCAAAATAAAAATAAACAAAAATAAACTGACCAAATAAAAAATATTATGCCAATAGCCGACTGCTTTATATTTCAAATTATTTAACAGCAAATAGGCCGCTATGACTATCTGTAAAAAGAAAAATGATGCCAAAAAAGAAGCATTGCCAAAAGTGCCGGTCAAGCGCGGCCCACCATCAGAAGAAGCTATAAATGACCAATCGAGATTGAGCCATTGCATCAAGGAATATATGGCCACCAGCCAGGCCGCCAACACAGAAATATTGAAATAGAGCAGCCAATCCTCTTTCTTTTTTAATGTGCCCAGCAAAACTACCACATAAAGCAAAATGTGGTACCAACTTACCAGGCCATCCATGCGGACAAAGCTGCTCCAAAAACTAAAACCAAAATTCGAACCAAGCAAAGAAGAAATAGTCAGACTCAATACTAGACCGAGCAACAAAACAAAACCCCAATTAAATTTTGGCCGCCAAGCCTTATTTTTAATAGCCAAAAACATATAAACAGCAAATATCAGGTCCACTAGCAGCCGCCAATATAAATTACGCGGCACAATGTAGGGAAAATAGAAGTGATCACCAATGATCAAGGGTAAAAACAAAATCAGAGCCAAACCTATTTTAATAAATAAAGCTAAATAATCGTCAAAATTTTTGGGCAAATTTAAAAAAAATTTCATCTATTTTTTTCTTGACCTTCTTGACAAAAACCAAGTAATATTATTATAATATAGAATAACAATAAACACAAACGCATGAAAAAATTCACCCTCTTGCTTGGCGACATCGCCTTATTGTACATCGGCTTACTACTAACTTTGTGGATCCGCTATGGACACGTCAATCAGGCCTTATGGGATCAACATTGGCGGCCCTTTTCTATTATCTTTGCCATTTGGCTAATAGTCTTTTTTATCAATGGTCTTTATGAGATACGCAAAGTCAGGAATGACTTTAAATTCTACAGTAGCTTATTACAAAACCTATTGATCAATGCTGCTATAGCCATTCTTTTCTTCTACCTGCGCTTAGGAGGTGTAGCTAGCCATATCCGACCGCAAACCATCTTGGTGATTTTGATCTGCGTTTTCGCTGTTTTATTTTTATCCTGGCGAAGAATCTTTTACCAGCTAAGCGCCAGTCGTAGTTTTGGCAATAATCTAGCCATAGTGGGCGTCAATCCTGAGTCCCTGATGCTCGCCGAGGAAATTATCAATAAGCCACAGCTGGGCTATCAGCTAAAGCTCATCGTCAACCCCGATCATAGTCCGCTACCCGAAAAGTTTCAAATCACTCCAATTATTAAAGATATTTCTGATCTCAAAAACCAACTAATCAAACATAATATCAACACTGTTGTTTCTATCAACGACCCAAAATATGGGCCAGAAGTTGCCCGGTATTTGTTTGAAAGTATTGTCTTAAAAATCCAATACTATAATCTGGTAGATTTCTATGAAAAAATAACCGGTAAAATTCCGCTGGTGTCTTTGGAAAGAAATTGGTTTTTAGAAAATATAACCCAACAAAATAACCGCTGGTTTCCAATGGCCAAAAGATTGATAGATATTTTTTTCTCGTGTGTATTCGGCATCATCTCTCTCCCCTTTTTACTATTATTGATATTGTTTATCAAGCTAGAATCAGCCGGGCCGGCTATTTATAAACAGCAACGAGTGGGCCTTAATAATAAAATTTTTACTGTCTACAAATTGCGCTCTATGCGCAAAGATGCGGAAAATAATGGCGCTGTCTGGGCCAGCAAAAATGATGAGCGGATTACGCGCATGGGCAAATTTATGCGTCGCACCAGACTAGATGAGATACCGCAGTTTTGGAATATCTTGATGGGCAACATGAGTTTTGTCGGCCCACGACCAGAGCGTCCGGAATTTGTTGAACAATTAAAAACTGCTATGCCTTTTTACAATGAAAGGCACTTAGTAAAACCGGGCCTGACTGGTTGGGCGCAAATCAACTACCCTTATGGTGCCAGCGTCGAAGATGCTCGAGAAAAATTACAATACGATTTATTTTATATAAAAAATCAGTCAATTGTTCTGGATATTTCCATAATCCTCAAAACCATCAACACAATGTTTAATATTAGCTTTGGCCGCTAATGTGGGAAAAAATAAAAGCTAAAAGCTATAAATTTTTACGGTGGAGCGAAAAATACACCAAAACTGACATGGTCTATCTGGCCAGGGGTGGTTTTTGGTTATCCTTTGGTCAAGTAATATCTTCTGGCTCTACTTTTATTCTAGCCATTGCCTTTGCCAACCTCTTGCCCAAAGAAATCTATGGCCAATATAAATACATCCTATCTATTGTGGCTATTCTGGGTATTGCCACATTAGGCGGCATGGATCTCTCGATCATGAAAGCAGTGGCCAATGGCCATGATGGCACAGTCAGACCAGCTCTCAAAACCAAAGTGCGCTGGGCACTGCTTAGCGGCTTGGGCAGCCTAGCGGTAGCCGCTTATTATTATTTGCAGGGCAACCACAATTTGTCTCTGGGCTTTTTGATTATCGCCTGCTTTTTGCCATTTATGGATCCTTTTTTTATCTACAATGCTGTCTTACAGGGCAAGAAAAATTTTCGTACTTCGTCTATCTACAATATGGTTGGCAAGATTATCAGCATTGCCATCATTATTCTGGTCATCTGGCTGTCAGATAACCTTTACTTACTATTACTCGCTTATTTTGCCAGCTGGACTTTCTTGAGGCTTTTTTATCTGCGCCAAACCTTAAAAAAATCTATCCAAAATAGCAGCGTTGATCCTGATGCTATTAATTATGGTAAACATCTAAGTGTCATCAATATCATTGGTGTAGTGGCCACTTACATTGATCAATTGCTGATCTTTCACTTTTTAGGAGCTACTCGACTAGCTGTTTATGCTATGGCCATAGCTGCTCCCGAACAAATCAAGGGCGCAATAAAAAATCTAGGTACCTTGGCTTTTCCTAAATTTGCCACCAATGACCAAAATAGCACCAAAAAAAATATACGCGGAAAAACTATAAAACTGGCTCTGGCTATTTTAGCCATCACCATTCTCTATATCATACTGGCTCCTTGGCTATTTAGTATATTTTTACCGCGCTATATGGAGTCTGTCTTATATTCACAAATATTTGCTATTTCTCTGCTGACCGGCCTGACCATTATACCGGCTACTTTTTTAGAATCGATTGGCGCCAAAAAATACTTATACATCTATAGTACCTGGTCATCAATAATACAAATTATTATGCTGATAATCTTAGTGCCTATGTTCGGCCTGATGGGCGCAGTGATTGCCAGGGTTCTATCCAGGTTTATCAATATGTTGCAAGCTTTTTGGTATATGAAAAAGGCCTAAAAAGCTAAAGATGCTCAAAAATTCTCTTGCTCACACCGCTGTCCCAAAGGGGGATATTTTTTGTTTTAAAATCAGTGCGATTTAAATGTTCAATCATAACCTCAGCCTGATCTAGTTCTATGGGGAATAATTTGTTGGAACCAGATTCTATGGTAATTGGCCTCTCGGTATTATCCCGTAAAGTAGCGCAGGGAATACCTAGGTGTGTAGTTTCTTCTTGAATGCCCCCGGAATCAGTAATGATGCCCTTGCTTTCAGAAACGAGTTTGATAAATGCAAAATAGCCCAAGGGGTTGATGATTTTTATATTATCCAAATATTTATTGAGGTTATATTTCTCAATGGCTGCCTTGGTGCCGGGATGCATGGGGAAAACCACTGGGATTTTTTCGTTGACCTTATTAATAATTGAAAGAATTTTTTCCAAATAAAAAATATTATCGGTGTTTTCCTGGCGATGGAATGTCAAAACAGCATATTGTTTGGGCGCTAATGAAAGCTGCTCCAAAATTTGACAATCTTTTATCTTGTCCCAAAATATCTCCAGGCTTTCGATCATTATATTGCCTACATAAAAAATCTTACTCGGTTCAATGCCTTCCAGAAGCAAATTTTCATTACCGGATGGTTCGGTGGTAAATAATTTTTCTGATAAATGGTCGACTGTGACGCGGTTTATTTCTTCAGGCATGCGGCGGTCATGACTTCTTAGGCCGGCTTCAATATGCACCACCGGACAGCTATTTTTGGCAGCTGCCAAAGCACCCGCTAAAGTTGAGTTGACATCACCAAACACAATGCAACCGTCAAAATTGTAGCCCTTGTATACTCTGGACAAAGCATTGAACATCTTGCCGATTTTTTCTGTGTGAAATTTGCCTTTGATATCCAGATGAATATCGGGAGTAGGAATATTTAATTCCTCAAAAAACACCTTGGACATATTAGGATCAAAATGCTGACCAGTATGAACTATGGTAAACTGGTATTCTGGATGATTTTTGGCCTCATGGAAAAAAGCGGCCGCTTTTATAAAATTTGGCCGAGTGCCCAAGACCACTACATAATGCTTATTCTTTGTTATCATGCGGTTTATTTATTTCTGTTAATAATTGCTCTATACGCTGCGCATCCCAGCCCAGGTTGGCAAATTGGGGTTGAGCTAAAGCCAAAAGCAGGGTAGCTTTGGCTGGGCCGGTTAATTTATCGCTTCTGATCATTGTCTCAAGATCTGCCAAATTAATTTCGGCAAATTGCTTGGAGTCAACTGTTGGCATTTGATTATCAACCTCAGCATACATGGCGATATCATGCAAGGAGTAGTGTTGATCATAGATCCGCTCCACACCAACACTGACGAGCTCCGGTATTTCCAAACCCAATTTTCTCCTAAATCTGTCTTTGGCTGTCGCAAATGGATCGGCATTTTCGAAGTCCGGATTTAGCACCCCGCCCGGCGCATCTATCTTGCCACCCTCTTCTTGAGAGGCTGATGGCCGAACACTCAAATAAAAACAGTTTCTCGATCGATCATAGACCACGCCGCAAATTGACAAAGCGCCATATTTTTCACCAAAGGTGGCTGGGTTTTCCTGGCGCAGCTGATGAGCGGCAAAGTAAACAAAATAATGTAAACGTTCGGCATCGATTACCATTTTGCCATCCTCTGCCGATCTAAAAATTGGGTTACCTAAAAGTACGCCATTGAAAGTTCCGGGTGAGTCAATTTGGAAATCTCTCGCTTTCTTAATTATTTCCCTCAAATCCTTTAGGTCAGGAAAGGCTGTCCGGACTGATAAATCTTTTTCGGGAAAATGTAAATCAATTTCTCTATAAACCTCGCCCAAGGGCGTTTCAAAGCTAATACCCATTTTTGGCGGCTCTGGCGTCTCTTGAGTTTTATCTACTGCCATATATTCTGCTTCCATAAATCCTCTATTTAATTTTATAATATTCTCTCATCCAGTCAATAGTCTTTTTTACTCCGTCTTCAAGTTTGATGGTCAGTTTGTGATCCAGGTCTTTGACGGCCTTGGAAATATCGACTTTTTTGGATTTGGTAGTCAAAATCTCCGTATCCCGATACTCTATCAGTTTTTTATCAGCGCCGGTATAATCCCAAATAATGTTGACCAAGGTCTCGATGTCGTGGTATTCCAAGCCACCGATATTATAGACTTCACCGGGTTTGAACTTATCTATAATATTACATAAAGTCCGGCAAGTATCCTCCAAATAAGTAGATGTCCGATAATGGCCGCGATGCACCACTACCGGCAAACCATGCAAAGCGTGGTAGCAAAATTTGCAATTCACACTGCGGTAAGGATGATACCACTCGCCCGGTCCATAAGTATTAAACAATCTGACAACCACTGTCTCTGTTTTGTGCTGGGCCGCTGAGTTTCTGATTTGCATTTCATTCACCCATTTGCTCATGGCATAATCATTGAGCTGCTTGATTTCAGTCTGGTCCATCACCTCCTCTTTCATCAGCTCTTCATAATCGCCATAAACCTCCGATGAAGAAAAGTGTATCAATTTAAATTTTAATTTTTCCTGCAAGCGAATAATGTTTTTCGTGCCAATGGCATTGGAATGCCAAACCTGCTCATAATAATCTTCTCCATTCCAGCGGCCAAATTCAGCGGCTGTATGATAAACAAAATCAAAAGGGCCATATTTAGCAAAAACCCTTTCCAATTGCCTAAAATTACCCACATCGCAACGCGCATAATAACTTTTGGCTTTGGACATTTCGTGCTCCCAGCCGACTTCTCCCAAGCTATGATACAAATCTATGCCAAAAACATCATGGCCCTTGTCAGCCAACATCTTGACTAAATATGAGCCAACCACTCCTTTGCTGCCGGTGACTAAAATTTTCATAATATTATTTTAAAAATTTATTAACTATTTTTTCAAGCTATTTTCTGGTGGCGCTGACAACCAAATGCCTGCCCCAAAAACAATTTCTATCCGAAAAAAATTTCTCCAAATTGATAATGGCTCGTTGGCTAATTTTGATGTGTAATAAAATCTTCAACAAAAATTCAAACCAGCGCGGCCCATCAATAAAAGATACCGACTTGAATTCTATTATTTTCAAGCTATTGGCTTCCAGCCATTGACGCAGCGAATCGCGGCTAAATTCTCGGACATGGGCATCGCCATGCTGGGCCAACTCTTCTTTGGAAAAAACATTGATCGGTTTGAATTTTCTTACCCCCAATAAACGCAAAAATCTGCCCCAGACAGTGGCGTCAGCATTGAGATTTGGTACGGTGATCAACAATAAGCCGCTTGGTTTTAATACTCGGAGTAGCTCCCGCAAAGCCACATCTTTATCAAACACGTGCTCTAATACCTCGGCGCAAATAATTTTATCAAAAGTAGCCTCAGCAAAAGGTATATTTTCTACGTCGCCTTTGGCAAAGTGCAAATTATGAAAACCATTTTCATTTTTGTACTGATCAGCCATATCAATAAAATTCTGGGCAATATCAATACCATGGCCAGTACCAATCTGCCCAGCCAGCTGAAACAGCTGCTTACCGGCAGCACAGCCGCAATCCAAAACCACATCACTTTTTTGCGGATGCAAAAATTTGACGATAAAGCATTCGCGCAAATAATTGGTCAAACCTATCCTATAAGTGGGTTGAAATTTGTAGCCCAAATACGACGCCTTGCCCTTACCAAAGTCTTCCCACATTTTTTCATAAGACTGCTGAAGCATAGTTTATTTTAATTTGGCTAAATATTCATTCATCTTTCTACCGATAATTTCCCAGGTCAAATTATTTTTGACAAACTCAATTGCCCTATCGCCCATGGCCATTCTTTCTTCTTTGCTCATCTTGTATACCTTATATAGACTCTCTTCCAGCTCTTTGACCACATCATCAGTCCCAATCACCAGACAAACATCCTTGCCCAACAAGAGCTCTTCGACTGGACCAACATTGGTCAAAATATTGACTATGCCGGTAGCCAAATATTCCGGCAATTTGGCCGGATAGGCATATTCAGTCATCATGATGCCGCTGGGGCGAGCCAAGACCAAGACATCTGATTGATTGATGATATCGTTGACCAAATGATGCTCAATATTATGATGCATGACAGTTTCTGCCTCCAAATCATTTTCGCGGATCAGTTTTCTGGTCTCTTCTGGATCTTCGCTGGTCACCAGATTGAGCTTAAAAGGAAAAAGTTTTTTCTGTTTAATATTTTTGGCCGCTCGGCACAAAAGATCAAGGCCCTGATATGAGCGGGCATTACCCATGTAGCCAATAAACAGATAATCATGGTTTTGATATTCAGCTCTTTGAAATTCTGCCAAATCCACACCGCCGTATATCACTTCTATATTTTTATTGACATCTTTATAATAATCTTTCAGTTTACCGGACACGACAAACAGCAAATCATAAAAACGCAAGAAAAATTTTATCATAATTTTCCTCATTATCATGGTTTTTTTGTCTATATAGCCATGATAGTATGGTTCTTCAAAGTCCAGACCGTGCAAATCTATGACGATTTTTACCCCCAACAAAAGCTTCAAAATAACCAAGAGCTTGATATTGGTGCCAGTACCACTCATCACAATGCCAATTTTTTTGTCTTTTATTATTTTTTTGAAGAATAGGAATTTCTTGAAAGGGTTCACTTTCGGAATTTCAAAAAAATTATCAGCAAAATCTTTGTGGCCGGTCTGGGCGCAAACCCAAATATTATTGGCTTTTTGGATTTGTAAAATAAATTTATAAATCCGTAAAGGCGTGCCCCGCATAGGATTGTCCAACTTGACGCTGGAAACAAATAAAACATTCTTGCGTTCCATACTTTTTACATTAATTTCGATTTAATAAACTTAAACGCTTTTTTAAATATTTTGGGATTCAAAAAATAAAATCTGCCAAACTTAAATCTATTTTTATAATGCCAGCGATAGATTCTGGCTATAGTAGGGTGTTGTTCGACACCCACTCGACCAGCATATTTTTCTAAATTTTCCCAATCAAAATCTTTGCCTTCTTGCTCTCTTAGCATCTCATAAAGCTGTGTGCCAAAATAAGGGATAGGCAAAGCCGGCTCAACCATAGTGGTTAAATTATTATCGGCCAAAAATTTCTCCGTCTCTCTGATAGTCTGTTTATCTTCACCCGGCAGATTGATAATAGAATACAAGCCAATCACTATGCCGTGCCTTTTTAAAATATCAACACACTTCTTGGTCTGTTCCATGGTGGTTTTCTTATCGGCTTTGTCTAGTACTTTCTGCGAACCGCTTTCAAAACCAACATTGATGCGCACGCAACCCGCCTGTTTCATCTTGATAAGCAATTCCTCATCAAGGTCGCTCACCCTGGCGTTGCATCCCCATTTGATGTCTATTTTCTCCTCAATCAGCAGATCGCAAATTTTTCTCACTCTAGCCTTATCAATCACGAATTCCCAATCCTGAAAATAAATGCCCTTGACCCCAAAATTATTGACTAAATATTTTATCTCTGCCAGCACGCTCTCCGGACTACGGGTAATGTAAAACTTATCCATCATTACCTTCAAGCAATAAGTGCAATTAAAGGGACAGCCGCGCGAACTCAAGATGATAGAAAATGGCTGGGGAATATCGCCGAAAGTGTAGCGATACTTATCCATCGGCAGCATATCATAAGCTGGAATTGGCAAGGCGTCTAAATTTCTGTTGCGTTCAGCCGGTGGATTATTGATCACCCGGCCGTCTTTGATATAAGAAATGCCCGCAACCCGGCTGACATCACCCTGCTCTGCCAAAGTTTTGACCAAGTCTAATACTATAAGCTCCGGCTCATTGCGCACCACAAAATTGACTTTGCTCTTTTCCAAAATCCACTCTGGCATGACTGAGCCATGCGCGCCAGTCAAAATAATACACGGGATTTTGGCAGCTTCAATAGTTTTGACTATATTGCCCACCAAAAGCTTGATATGGGCATGGGACGGCACTTCCCAGCGATCAACCGGCGTAGAAGTTAAAATCAAAATCTCGGGATTAAACCGCTTAATTTCTTCAATAGTATCTTCTAAGCTAAGATTCAAAACATTGGCATCCAATAATTTCACCTCATGATCGGGCTTGAGCAAGCTAGCGATATAAGCCAAAGCCAAAGGCTGCCTCTTGCGAGACATTTTAGTCAGCTTTCCTGAAAACAAGAATGGATTTAAAATAAATATCCTCATAAAAACTAGTGCATAAACTCAAGAATGTTTTTTGCCCTATTGAGCCAGCTATATCCGCTCACTTCGGCCAAAGCGACTTTGGATATTCTAACACTTAAATCATCATTTAGCAATGCTCTTTGGATGCCAGTTGCCAAAGAATCTGCTTGGTCTGGCAAGAAGAAAATACAGTTCTTTTCCTGCAAAATTTCCCTGATTGAGGGTAGGTCGCTGGCTACAATTGGTCGGCCAGCTGCCATGTATTCGAACAACTTTAAGGGCGAGGTATAAAGTCGGGAAATTTCCTCTCGGCTGGAATTGGGCAAGACCAAAACATCAGCCGCCCTCAGATATAAAGGCACCTGATAATGTGGTTTGCGACCAACCACTAAGACGTTGGCCTGCTGTTTATTTTTTTCTTGAAAAGAGGCAATGTCTTTATCGGTGCCACCGATAAAAACTACCAAAACATCCGGGGGTAAAAGCTTGGCTGCCTCAGCCAAAACTTGCGCTCCCTTCCAGCTATAAAGATGCCCGGAATAAAGAGCTATCTTTTTATCAAGTGGCAAATCTAATTTTTGCCTGGCCTGCTGTTTATTTTCTTGGACGTGACAAAATTTATCAAGATTGACGCCATCATGAGCCACCAAAATCTTATCCTCCTTAATACCGATGCTGATCAGATCCTCTTTTAATTTATGATTAATGGTGACTAGTCCAGCGCAACGCTGCCAATACTTTTTATAATAATTTTTATTCTGGGGAATATTGTGAGCTTCCCAATAAACTTTGCTAAAAAATAATTGCAAAACCGGCAATAAATATTCATCGCGGGTATAAATCACTGCCTCTTTTTTATTTTTTAAAAACAGACAATAAAAAAATATTTTTATAACAAACAATAGACCTTCAATTTTTATATAGGTGCCTTTGGGAAATTTTAATAAAAATACCGGATCGAAAATAGCTAGAGTCTTGATCTTAAAATTTTTGGCTACCCGATAATAAACAAAGGGGTCCTTATTTTCCACGCCTTCATTTTTGCGGCTAGGCACCAGCAACTCCAAATCAGCTCCATGATGAGCAAAAGATTGGCACATTTCCATGATCTGCATGCCATGAGCTTTTTCAGTCGGTATGCGGACGTTGGCGAAAAATAAAATCTTATTAGTCATTTTTTTGAGCAATAAAAAAGAAACCCAAAGGATAGCGCTGGCGCATCTTTGGTTTTATTTTTAAAAATAACTTATCCAACAAATAATAGGGGTAAAAAAGTACTACTCTCAAAATACGAGGCAAGAGAATCATGATGTTATTATAATTGGCTGACCACGGCCCAAAACCAAGAGCAGTAATTTTTATCTGGCTAAATTTTGCCTGCTGAAGCATTTTTTCTAGAGCTTCGTGGCTATAACGAAAATAATCGTGTGGATCCGGGTGATAATTAATGATAAATGGCACAAAGCCGATCAACTGGCCAGTCGGCTTTAATACTCGGCTGATTTCTGCCAAAAGAAAATTATGATTATAAATATGCTCCAAAATATTAAAAGCTAATGCCTGATCAACCGAACAGTCAGCAAATGGCAAGGCATCCCGCTCCAAATCCAAGCGCTGATCGGCTTTGATATCTAAATCCAAATTTATTATTTTGGCATCTTCCATTTTATTCAAAAAACGAAAATAGCTGGAACCAGCGCCGCCGCCAATGTCCAAAACCAAACCATGAACAGTAAATTTTTTTAAATGCAGATTGAGCAGAGCGCGCATCAATGATTTGCCCCTGCAAACCTGTTTTAATAATTCCCCACTTAACATATTAATTTTTGGCTATCAAATTATATAAATTTTGATAAATCAATGATATCTGTGACCAGGAAAACTTTTCAGCAATCAGTGCCCTAGCACCATTGCCCAGGGTTTGCCGCCAGACCAGATTTTTAGCTAGATCAATAATCGCTTCGGCTAACTGCTGCTTATCATTGGGAGCAAGCACCAAACCATTGACTTTATCCTGAATTATTTTTTCTACACCCTGGTAATCCCCTACTATCACCGGCAGAGCAAAGGCCATAGCTTCCAAAGTAGACAAGCCAATGCTTTCTGAAGAAAAATCTGGCGGATAAGATAGGACTGAAGAAAATATATCAATTACCGCCAAGATCTCCGGCACATCACCGCGGGGCCCCAAAAAAATTACTTGATCATTATTTAGCCCCAGATCTTTGGCCAGCTGCCGCAAATTTGGCTCTTCAATGCCCCCACCGGCTATCAATAAAACTAAATTTTTTATCTCCTTGAGGGCAATAGCTAAAGCTCTAATTAAATTAGCTTGTCCTTTCCAAGGCAGCAAGCGGGCGACAGACAAAACTACTGTTTTACCGGCATCTGTGCCAAGTGATTGCCGCTTGGCTTCTAAATCAATTTTTGCCTGGATTATTTTCGCTCCTTCAAGATCGACTCCATTAAATATGGTGTAAGAATTGTATTGCAATTTTTCTGTGGCTGAAGAAAAAAAGTTGCAACGGGAAAAAATTTCTTGCTCGACTTCCGGTGAATAACAAATAGTCAAACGAACAAATTTTCTCAATATTTTGGTCAGCCATCTGACCTTAAAAGAATAAAATTTGTGGGTATTATGTTCATGAATAATAATCTGCCTAATGCCGGCCAAGCGGGCAGCTATCACACCCAGAATCACCGACCAAGGTAAGTGGCAATGAACTATATCTGGTTTGACCTTTCTCAAAAATACAAACAAATCATAGATCCTGACTAAAGTATTTCTTTTATCAGACATGGCCACAAAATCAAAACCATGTTGGGCAGCGACCCTCTGGGCATCATAATATTTATTGGTCTTTAAATCGTCTTGCCGCAAACTACAAACTGTCACGGCAAATTTATTTTTATCTAGATAAGTCGCCAAATCCAAAACCATCTTCTGGGCTCCGCCAAACAAGAAAGTGTTTATCAAATAAATAATTTTTATTTTTCTATCCATATCGACAGACCAAATGCCACTCAGTCAAATAATCGCACTATTTTTTTGACCAATTGATCTAAGCGGTGATTATTTACGACATATTGCCGTAAAGCTAGGCCAAGAGCTTTTCTGTCTATTTCCTCTAGCCGCATGACTTTCCCCCTAGCTGCTTGAGGGCTAGAGAGTATCAGCTCTGGGGCTACATTTTGTAAAATCACTCGCCCCGAATCATTACTAGTAAGAACTAGCGTGCCACAGCTCATGGCTTCCAAAATAGTTTTATCTAAACTACCGGTCACACTAAAATTCAAAAAAATATCTGCCCACTGATAAAGCGCCGGGGTCTCACAATTGACTATGGAACCCAAAAAAATCACTGCATCCTGCAAGCCTAAGTTATCCACCTGGGCCCGCAGATCAGCCAAATATTTATTACCTACCACTAGACTGGGTGCACCGGCTATTTTTAAAATTACTTCTTTCCCCTGACGCCTTAAATCGGCCACCAAATCAATCATTAAATGAATATTTTTGCTAGCCGAGATCCGGCCAACAGTAAGTAAACGCAAACCTTTGTGTATTTCTTTTTCTCGATAAGCAAAAACATCAGTATCAATACCCTGATGCAAAACAACCGCCTTCTTACTGGACAGACGAAAGCCCTGACTAGTAGAAGTAACTATTTTATCTACCAAAGCATTGAGTAGGGCTACTTTAAAATTCACTGCCCCGTGAGCATACCAGGCAATAATTGGTTTCTTAAACAAGCGAGCCCAAGGAGCCAGCATGATGCCATATTCAGGATTCTGATGGGTGAAAACACCGTCAACTTTTGGTACTAAACTAAAGGCTAATTTTTGCAAACGCCAAAATTCGAGCCAACGATTTTTACCTTTCTCCTTGCCCAAAGAGTGAACGGCCGCATTTTCCGGCAGGCCGGCTATTTCCCCCTTTTCTAGACAAATAACATCCAAATGATCTACATTGCCAGCAAATTTCTTTACCCAATTATAAGTAAAGCCGGCTAGGCCATCATTTTTATCAACTTTTCTGGTGAACATCAATAGACGCATCTTTATAATTTATTATTAATAATGTCAGACCAAAATTCGGCAATTTTTTCTGTATTATCACTAAATAATTCGCGCACCAATTTTTGGCCATTGAGACCCATGGCCTTACTTTCAGACGCATGCTCAAATAAGTAGATAATTTTTTCTGCCAAAGCTGACGGGTCGCCAATCGGCACCAAATAACCATTGTAGCCATCCCGCACAATACTTACCGCGCCGGTAGTAGCGGTCGACACTACTGGTTTAGCACAGGCATTGGCTTCAACCAAAACCTTGCCAAAACTTTCGTTGGTTGAAGACATGACAAATACTGAACACTGGTTGTACTCTGCCGGCAGATCATCGTGATCAACTGCACCCACTATATCAATAAAAGGACTATCCTGAACTATTTTTTTTAAATTATTGTACTCTGGCCCCTGACCGATAATCTTTAAATGCAAGTCGGGATATCGCTGAAAAATAATTTTAGCAGCCGCAATCAAAGTAGGAAAATCCTTAGCAGCTACCAGTCGCCCCACTGACAAAATATCATGCGGTTTAAAATCAACTTCTGCCAAATTATTAAATTTTTCCAAATCTACCGGCGTGGGAATTACGCGAATAATCTTGGTTGGCAAACCAAACTTGATCAGCTTCTCCTTGATGCCTTGACTCATGACCCGCAGAGCATCTGCCTTGGTCACCGTCCAATGACCCAAGATAAGTAAAAATCTATTTACCCAGGCTTCCTGGCGCCATTGTTCGTTGGCAAAAAAATCTCCATGAAAATGAATCAATAACTTGCAAGAAAATTTCCTTTTCAGCCAAATACCCACCCAAGCGGTCAAAAACGGATCCTGGGTAAGTACCAGATCGATCTGATTTTTTTGACAAATATCCTTGGCTATCAGCCAGGCGTCCCACAAAAAACTGATCGGATTACGAGAATTGGTCGGAAAAATAAAGACATTGTCTGATAATTTTTTATTGCCCAGGCGCGAACTTTTTTTAGAATAAGTCACAGAAAATAAATTGGCCACATAAGCACCATAAGCGATATTCCTTTTTTGGGCATCACCATAATCGCCGCTATCACTGGCTAGGGTTGGATCCCAAGAAATTGTCAAAATATTATAGGGTAATGATGCCATATACTATGTTCCTCTGACTAAATTATAAGTTCGGCGCAAAAGTTTCCCCAAAAAGCCGCGCTGTTCTATGGCTAGACCAGATAAATATTCCGTCAAATAAATGTCAGCACTAAAAGCAAAGAAGCGATGTCGGATGCGCCACTCAAACCATTTTTTGATTGGCCCCAAGCGCCAATTCAAAAACTTGAAATATTCTCTGATCCGCCAAACCTTTTGAGCATCAACCCAGGGTGAATGAAAATTTTTGCGGAAGCGATCAATCTTGCCCCAATCCTCGGTTCTGGACGGCGGCACAAAACCATTTTGAATAGCAAAATCATACATGCGTGATCCGGGATAAGGCAAATAAGCACCCAGGGTAAAAACTGCCCGGGGGTGTAATTTATAAATCTGATACATTAAATCAATAGTTGCTTCAAACTCTGCCTTAGTTTCGGTGGGCAGACCGACAATCGCTGAATAAGAGGCCGGCAAATCATGATGATGGATAATCTTGACGGTAGATATAATCTTCTCGGTGGTAATTTTTTTATCGATCATTTCCAGAAGACGATTGCTGCCTGATTCAACGCCGATCAACATGTCAAAGACTTTATAGTCTTTGAGTTTCTGCGCCACCTCGTCATTTATAGAATCTATCCTGATCTCAAGGTGTGAGGGCAATTGAATCCTTTCCAAAATCTCAAAGGCTCTGTTTTTGTTAACAAAAAAATTATCATCATAAAATTTGACAGCGTCTATCTGATAATTCTCTTTTAGCCACTTGATGTCCTCTACCACCGCGTCAATTGACCAGGCTCGCCATTTGTTTTTATTAAATAAATTGTTATAGCAAAAAGCGCAATTAAAGGGGCAGCCGCGGGAAGTCTTGTAAGCAATCACCCGCTTATATTTGCCCAAAGGAAAAATAAATTTTTCTATATCCTGAAGTAAGGCGAAATCCAGACGATACTGATCCAAATTTTCTATAAAAGGCCGCCAAGGATTAACTATTGTCTGGCCGGCTTGTTTGTAGCCGACGCCCAAGACGCCAAGCGGTGCCAGGTCGGCTTTTATCTTCTCGGTCAATTCAATAATTGTAATCTCCCCCTCAGAGATCACCACATAATCAATATAGTCTTCACTTAAACACTGCTCTGGCAACAATGACGGATGGATACCGCCCCAAACTATCGGGATATTGCTCTGTGCTTTTATTTTTTTTGATAATTCGGCACTATGTTCGGTCTGTATGCCAGTCATGACTGACAAGCCCACATACAAAGGTCGTTCTTTGACTATACGATCTGCTGTTTGAGCTATTTCTTTTTCATTGATATTATAAAGCTCCACTTCCCAGCCAGCTTGCTTTAGAGTACTGCCCACACACAAGATGCCCAGCGGCAAAATTTTCTCTGAGTGATCTTCGGTATAATTTATTTGTACCAAAATAATCTTGGACATAATTAATGCACAACAAATCTTTTGGCCAGCTTAAACTCAATCGGCCAGGAAAAAAATTTTAGTTTCCAGCGCAATTTGCATAATAAAACAAAAATTAATTTAACCAACTTTTGCGCTCTGACGCTGGAACCCATGGCATTTTTTATGCTATGAGCGCCAAAGCGAACATAGGCTTCCATTGACTCAACAAAATCCTTATCTTTGACCCAGGGAAAATTCTGTACTGTCAAATAGCTCAATTCATTGTGCACCAGCTCTGCCCAGGCATTGACTGATTGTGGCGCTTGCCAACCAGCCGCCAGACACTCCTCATACAGCTCCGAGCCGGGATACGGCCTAAAGGCTTGCGGCCCTAAAATCTGCACATCTTCACCCAATTTGATCAAATCATCAATCAGCCCCAGAGTCATCATCATGTCTGCTCTGCTCTCCCCCGGCAGACCGATCATAAATGAATACTGCGGTATGATGCCGTGCTTTAGACAAGACTTGGCTGAATAAATTATTTCTTCCGGAGTCACGTCTTTTTTTATTTTGGATAAAATGCTCGGACTACCGGACTCAGCGCCAAATGATAGCAAATAACAGCCTGATTTTTTGAGCTTGGCCATAAAATCATCATCAATCATGCCGGGCCTGATGTAGTTGGCTCGCACCGTAGTTTCCCAAGGTATAATCAAGTTTTCTTTGATCATGCCCTCGATAATTGCCCGCGCCCGCTTGATGTCGACAAAAAAATTCTCATCCCAAAAACGCAATTTTTTATCCTTAAAATAAGGTTGGCTTTTTATAATCCGCAAATCTTCAAGAACCTGCTCGGCCGTGCGAAAACGCCAGCGGTTTTTCAAAATAGCATTGATACAAAAAGTACAGCGATGCGGACAACCACGCGAAGTCAATGAAGGGATCAAATATAAATTATGTAAAATTTCTTCTGGAACCAAATCCCACTTAAAGAGAGGCATCTTGGCCGGATCATGCAAGGTGCGCAAAGGATTAATTTTTACCTCACCAGCTTGCTTGTAGGCAATGCCATCAATGCCGGACCATTCTTTGCCTTGCACTATATCTAAGGCTGTCAGCTCGCCTTCGCCAAAACAAGCCAGATCCACCAGCGGATGGGCTATTGTTTGTTCAGTAAAAAAAGTCGGATGCGTGCCACCCCAGATAATAACTGCTTTGGGATTTATTTGCCTAATCAGCTGGCTGGCCTCAATGGCATGGGCCAGCTGCGTAGTCATAACCGACAAACCAATATAATCATAGTGTGGGGCTTTTTGCTTGATGAGCTCCAAATAATTTTTTTGTCTGACGCCGTCCAATATTTCCACTTTAATCCCCCGACTATCAAGATAAGTGGCAATACTCAAAAGACCAACCGAAACGGAGCTATCGTAATTCTCTTTGGCTATATTAAATGGCGGATTGATGAGTAATATTTTAGACATTTTTTATCTGACTAATCAATTCTACGGTTTGTTTGATGGTGCTGTCCCAATTAAAATCAGCTAATTTCGCTTTAGCTTGCATAGTAAACTTTTTAGCTAAATCATGGGTGCTTAAAATTTTTATAGTGGCTGTCTGCAAAGCCGGCAAATCATTGTAAGTCACCAGCCAGCCACTCACGCCTGACTCAATCACTTCTGGATTGCCGCCAACATTAGTGCTGATAATAGGCACTTCCGCGCGCATGGCTTCCAATAAGGTATGCGACAAGCCTTCATAATTTGTATTTAAAATAAATAAATCGGCTGCCCGAAAATAATTAATAATCTGATGATGGTCAATAACGCCCAAAAATTCAACCTGGTCAGCTATTTTTAAACTTTGGGCCAGCTCTTTTAAATTTTCCAATTCAGCGCCAGCCCCCAAAATCAATAGCCTAGTCGGTCCAAGCTGTTTGATGATCTGGGGTAAAATTTTTATGAGCCCTGACATCCCTTTCCAGGGCACCAGTCTAGCTGCCGAGATAATGATTTTTTCTGAAGCAGGATACTGCTGCCTGATCCTACCTGCTGCCTGCTCATCTAAAGATTCCTCACTGATGAAATCAACCGAATTATAAATGACTTTTATTTTTCCATCACTCACGCCAATTTTTTTAGCTAGCTGGGCAATAAAATTGCTGACAGCGATAACTTTTTCAGCAGCTAATAATATTTTTTGCCGGCGCAGTTTCAGCTTTTCAATTTTCTCATCATATTGCCTGTCCTGAAAATCCATAATATAATCATAGGTCCAACCCATGGCTGTGGCTGTCTCCCAAGCGCTATCCCCGGCAAACCTGACAATATATTTTTTGCCGAAAAATTTATTCAACAACCAGGCAAAATAGCCGACGCTATAAGTATCGGTTGCATATACCAAGTCAGCTTGACTTGCCAAAAAAAACATTTTGGCCAAATAATGCCAGCGGCTATAAAATCTATTCTTGGCAATCCGATAAACGAATCCTTTTTCATCGGCAGAATTTTTCACCGCAGAATAAGTAATGATCTTAACGCCAAAACCGTGCTCTTGCAAGGATTTGGCCAGAGCTCGCAATATGGTAGCTGGACCACCGATATCAGGCGGATATAAGCCAGTGGCGATTAATATTTTCATCTTTAGGATAACAATTATTTTTTCTCAAACACGCAGACTAAGGCTTGACCCCAGTTTTTTAAAAAATCCAGCCGGCACAGCTTGTCATCAATGGTATGAATAAAGCGGTTACTAAACCAAAACCTGGGCAAACCTAAATAATGCAAGGGTGGCCAGAGAGTGGAAGCTCTGGATTTTTTCAGCTGCCAACCATTGGCTGACATGAACCCCAGCCATTGTTTGAGATTATAATCATATTGATGCTGATCAGGATCCCAGCCTTCCTTGATAACAGTGCGTGAATGACGTCGCAAAATTTTACGACCAACAAATTTAAAAAAATTTTCCCATTTGTCGTGCATGGCCGGAAAAGTGATCAAAATACGGCCACCAGCCTTGGTCAGACGATGCATTTCTTTTAAAACCAAATTGGGATGGATGACATGCTCAATAATATCGATGGCAATGCATTTATCAAATTGCTCGTCTAATGGTATAGACTCCACGTCAGCCTGGACAGTCACAAAGTTTGCAATATTATTTTCTTTCATCAGGGCTCTGGCTGTAGCTAGCCTCTCTTCATTGATATCAACGCCGATCATTTTTTTAAATTTACCCTTATAAACTAGGGCTTGGACGCCATCGCCGCAACCAACATTTAAAACTGAATCTTCTTCTGTCAGGGGAAAAAATTTAGGATAAATAATGCCGGAAATTAACTTACCTTTTTTAAATTTTATTGCCATTGACCCCATAAATTAATAATAAAAATTGGGAATTTTTTGGCCATAATTCTTGCCAAAAGATTAATAATGGGCTTGCATTAAGTCCATAAATTCTATAAAATTATAACAGAAATGCTAAAAAAAATCAATAAATAATTTATCTAAAATTAGCCAAAAATATGCCCGAATTAGAAGCTCATAAACTACAAAATAAGAAGATCCTCTATCTGGTAACCCAAACCAAATGGGGTGGCGCACAAAAATATGTGCTCCAATTAGCCAAATATTTCAGCCAAAATAACCAGGTAACTATTGCTTTTGGCGAGGATGGCGGCCTTGACCCGCAATTTTTGGATGCCTGCCGGGCAATGAATATACGCACCATTACCCTCAAAAATCTGGTGCGCGAAATAAACATCCCCAAAGAAATGGCAGCCATCAAAGAATTGGCTAAAATATTAAACAAAGAAAACTACCACCTGATTCATCTCAACAGTTCAAAAGCCGGCTTGATAGGCAGCTTGGCAGCCAAGCTGTATGCCAGCAATCCTTTTAATACCAAATTGCGCATTGTCTATACCGCCCATGGTTTTGTATTTAATGAAAGGCTAAACCCTTGGATGAAAAAAATCTATGTCGCCTCAGAGACTTTCTCGGCCGGCCTGCAAAATCTGATCATTGCCGTCTCTGAATATGACAAGCGGACTGCTCTAGCCAACAAAATTTGCCCGGCCTACAAAATCTTTGTGGTGCCCAACGGCATTGATCCGGCAGATTATCATTTTTTGGATACCGACTCTGCCCGACAAGCGCTGCATTTGGCGCCAAATAAAAAATATTTCGGCACCATTGCCAGTTTTTATGCTAACAAAGGATACACTTATCTGCTTGAGGCTATAAAAATCTTGCAAGACAAAAATTCTCCCCTGCTGAAAAATTGCTCTTGGGTTTTTATCGGCGATGGTCCAGAATTGGAAAATATAAAAAAACAAATAGCCGCTGCCCATTTAGAAAATTTTATAACTATCATTGGAGCCAAAGACCAAGCCTGGCAATACTTATCAGCTTTTGATTATTTTATCCTACCATCTATCAAAGAGGGTATGCCTTATACTATTTTGGAAGCCGGCTTGGCCAGAGTGCCGATTATAGCTAGTCGGGTGGGCGGCATACCGGAAATTATTGATGACCAAAAAACCGGCTTGCTTACTTTGCCGGCCAATCCCCTGTCCTTAATTGAGGCCATGGAAAAAATAAGCGGCCATCCTTCTTTTGCCAAGCAACTGGCTCACCATAACTATCAAAATATTATCAGTCGCTTTTCTCTGAAAAAAACTTTGACCAGCACTGAAGACTTGTACCTAAAATTATTTTAGCCAAAAAATTTATAAGTCTATTTTATAAACCCGAAAAACAGTCTGCTGTCTGGCATCTTTTATTTCTCTTACCAGACTAGCCGGCGGCAAACTATTCTCCCATTGGTTTAAGCTTTGCAATAATTCCGGGGTCACTGTTGCCTGGATGGGCAATTTATCAGTCGGCGCAATATAATACACCTGCCTTACCCCCATTTCCTTTAGGACAGCGGGCTTATCTTTTATTTTTGATGCCTGATAAGCCTCAAAAGACACTACCGGCCAGGCTTGATATAGCATCCGCCGAGTCAAGGACCAGACAATGCCCTCATTATTTATACGATCATTATAAACAAATAGCCAGGGCTCTGCTTGGCCAATCTGTTTGGCAAAACTTTGACTGATCAAATTATCAATATTGGCATTGACGGCCGTCAGCTTTACCGCCGGACGCTTATCTTGCAATAAATTATCCAAATAGTTGTCCAGCTGGTTATAGCCATAATTGTAGGCTTGATACTTGAGCCGAGAATAGCTGACGCCCTCTTGGCCTATTTTTTGGTAGCTGATATTGGTATTATAGCTAAAAAATGCTTCCCACAAACAAAGCGCGATAATCAATGGATAGCTGATATTTTTTGGCCAAGATTGGCAAAAATTTAATATAGCCAGAGCTAAAAGTAAAGATAGCCAAGGCATCAATAATGCTAAAAATCTAGCCGGACTGCCGATAAAAATAAACAAAACAATTTGCCAACCAATAATCAAAATCAACCACCAGAAATTCTGGCTGGTCTTTTTTAGACCGTTCTTAATAATTTTATAAAGCGCCCAAATAAAACTCAGTGAAAATAAATAAAACAAAGATGGCGACAAAGAATATTTTAAGCCAGACACCATAAATGGCAAGCTTTCCAGTTTGCTGGGAATTTCCGCTCGCCCGGGTCTAGCCTGCCAGGCAGCGACCGACTGCTTGAACATAAAAGATAATTGGAAATCAAAGTGGCTAAAATTGCGATATAGAAAAATATTATAAATAATATATGGCGAACAAATCAGCAAGGTGAGCGTCAGCCCCCAATATAATTGCCTCATCCTAAAAATATCGCGACGCCAAATTATTAAGTAAGTAAAAAATACCGGTAACAAAACTATGGTAGTCAACTTGGTCATCAGGGCCAACCCCAAAACTATGCCCCAAACATAAAAATACTTTTTATTTTCTACGGACTTCAAAAATAACCAAACGCCCAAAAGGATCAACAAGATCGAGAGCGATTCTTGCAAAGCCAAGCGCGATACCCAGACATGGAGATTGTTGACCGCCAATAAAATAGCCGCCAGCCAAGCGACCCGATTATTAAATAATCTTTTGGCTATCAGATAAAGCAAATAAATACTGACCAAGCCATACAGAGCCGGCCAAAATCTGACAGCTAGAAGGCTGACGTCGGTCATCTGCAGTTGCAGCCATTGCAAAAAAAAGCTAAAGCTGGGATGATCATGAAAAGACAGATAAGACCACCACGGCCTAGTATTCAGCCACTCCAAGGGAGTAGTTTGATAAGGGGTGGCTAGCCAGTCAAAATATCCTATGCTCCGCAAAGCCAGGGAGGCCTCGTCAGTCAGAACGTCAGCTCTAGCCAAAGCAAAAAAACGCAAAAAAGCAGCCGCGGCCGCCACTAGCAAAAATAAATAAGTAAATCGATTTTTAAATTTAGCAGTAAAATTTAAAAAGATATTTGGCATTGCTTGATAAACAAGCTGATATATTTAGTCAAGAGGAAAATTGTCCTTGCTGACCGTTTGTTTGACGTATTGGTTAGTCCTGACTTTTTCAATAAATTTCACAGCCTCCGTTTCATAATTGCCGCCAAATTTTTTGATTTGCCCGGCAATAGCAATTGCTTTATCTTTTTCGCCAATATTGGCATAAGACAAAGCCAAACTGATCCAGTATTCCGGATTATCCTGATAGTTTTGAGTCAGCAAAGAATAAAAGTTGACTGCCCAGGAAAAATTATCAGCATAGACAGCTGAATTGGCCAGACGATTCAATGTTTTCTCCTTTTTATAATCAATCCCCAAAGCATCCATTTGATCAATATAGCTCTGGATTTTTTCCGGCATATCCCCCGGCAAAAGTGCCATAACCATATTAACATAAGATTCGTCTGTGTATGGATTTAGATCAATGGCTTTTTGAAAATTAGCCAGCAGCTTATCCTGATAAATTTTGGCTTCGCCAATTTTCCCCTGCTCTTTCATCCATAAATATAGGTAAAGCTCGCCATAGCCCATTTCATAATAAAACTGCTGCCTGGTAGGGCTATATTTTATGGCTTCCTGACCGAGCTTATCTACTTCGTACAAACGATTAACGTCCAAAATATAGGTATAATTATAATGCCTCATAGCCAACAAATAATTGGCTGCATCAAATGGGTCGGCTTGCTGGCGCTGTTTAAGCAGAGCATCTATCTTTTCCGTGTATTGCATGGCTACGTAGGGCGTAACTTTTTTATTTATCAATAAATGATTAGAAAATTCTACCAGCTGACGCAAAAATTCATTACTACCGGAACTATGGTAATTCATGGCCTTAATAAAAGTCTGAAAAGATTTGTCAGTATCCACCGCCTCAAGGCGCAAAGCTTGGATAAAAGTAAGGTTGGCCTTGGTCTCGCGCCAGTTCACAAAATACATAATTGGAACAAAGGCCAATAAATAAACGATAAAAGAAATTAGAACAATTTTATTATTGCGATAAGCCCGGCGCGGCTCAATATATTTCTGGGCCACCATGGCTAATAATAGTAGGAGCGGCAAATAAGTCACCAATGCTTCAAACACAACTAGGCCTTGTATAACAAAGGCTAGCGCCATCAAAAATAAAATTTGCTGGCTAAGCACGGCTTGCCAGGGCTCGCCCTTATCAAGCTGCAGCACTTTGCGGCCCAAAATATACAAAGGGCCAAGGATCAAAAATAAATACAATATAAAGCCCACCAAGCCGCCAGTCACCAAGTGATCCAAAAATATATTGTGCGCCCGATCAAACCAGATGATCGCTCCGGCATGAGCAAAAATATTCGGATTATAATATTTATTAAAAACTCTATAAAAATTTTCCGCTCCCCAGCCAAAAATTGGTTTTTCTTTAAAGCCTTGCCAAGCCGATCCCCAAGCCATAAAACGAGTTTGCATGGTGCGCTCACCTAGGGATATACTTGTCAAACGTGTCAGAGCAGTGCTATTTTGCACCCAAGGCTGACCTTTGTTTATATAAGCAAAAGACAAAAACCCCACAAAGATAAGGCCTAAAATTAGCAAACTATACTTAATTTTTTTCTGCGGCAAACGTAATAGATTGTAGACTATAAATACTAAAATACTAACCAGCAAAGCAATCAAAGCTCCCCTGGTGCCAGATTGAAAAATAATAAATATATCCAAAAGAATCCCCAAAATATAATAAATGCTCAAATAACGCGATTTTCTTTGCAGGGCCAAATAGGCGCCGGCAAAAACAGCAAACAGTAAATAACCGGCCGTATAGGCGGCATTGCCTATAGTTGAGGCTACCCTGTCATTGGAAATCAAAGATGATTTGTTTATCAGATCTATACCCAAATACTGCAAAAAGCCAAAAACAGCAACCACTTGCGCTGCCAAGAAAAAAATATCCCACAATACAGACCACTCTTTTTTGCTGTTTATAAAATTGCGCAAAACCAAAAACCAGATAAATAAATGCAGCCAGAGCAAAAGCCCCTCGCTCCTCTCGGTATTGCTCCAAAAGCTAAAATAAAAATTTCCCCCAATAAGAGAAGAAACAAACAGGCTGACAAGAAACAAGGCAAAGACAATGCTTAGCCAGTCAACTTTTAGCAGGCTGTCTTTGCGCAAATACCATCTCGCTAGCCATAAAAGCAATAAAAGTTCCGTCAGTATGCGAAAAACTATAGCTTTGCTGGAAATAAAGGGAAACAATAAATCACTGTTGACATAAGTAGGCACCAACATTATTAAACCCAAAACTACCCAAATAGCGCCGTCTATAAATTTTAGTTTTGACATTCTGTTATTATTTAAAACTTGGATCAATAGCTAATAATTTTTCTTTATACATAGCGGACTTTTCCGGATCGCTATCAGCAAAAAAAGTATACAAATATTGGTAAAATTGCCTTTGCTCCACATTGCCAGCCTTAGCTACACCCTCTAGCATTATGGCTTCTACTTTGCCGGGGTTAGCCGGCAAATAACCAGCCGTATAAAGCTCAGCATAAGATTGATAGTCAAAAAAATAGCCAATATTATCTATCTGAATTGTCTTGTCATAATAATAGACGGATTTTTCATAATCATTGCCAAATACTTTATAATAATTGCCTAAATTGCTATAAGCCAAAGGTCGCTTGGGATTCAACACAATAGCATACTGCCAAGCTTCCACTGCGCCGGCATAATCCTTTAGGCCCAGCTTGGTGTTCCCAATATCTACCCAAATGTCATATTTATCAAAATCAATGTTTTGGCGCAAATAATCATAGTCTTTATTTAAGCGAGTGACTAGATCGCCAAAAGCAGACTCTGGGTCTTTACTCACTTGGGGAAAATCATCTAGCGTATAAACTTTGGTAATATCGGGTTGATTACTGACCGTTGATTGCTTGTCTTTTATAAAAAATCCCAGGCCAATAAGCAGGCCAATAACAACTACCAAAATTATGATAAAAATAAATTTTTTTCGATTTAAATGCATAATTTCTATTTAATACCTGCTAATTCTAAAATATTTTGGAGCTTCTGACAAGCCCCCGTCCCGCATTGCGGGACGGGGGCTGTCTTTATATAAACCACTTCAAATAAAGCAATTTATACGAGCTGTCAAGAAAACTTAGCTTGACCAACCAATGACGTAAGCTGTACCTGTGGTATTGGCACCCAAACCGGATACTAAGTAGCCGTTGTACCATTGACCATAGGCAGTAGCATTAGAGCCATCGGTAGCTAAGCCGCGGTTCTTGAAGTTATCTGACCAGACAAAGTTGCCTTGGTTCATAGTGCCCCAAGCATCAGCCAAGTTTTGGCCAGCAGCAGCTGGAGTACCAAAACTAGCGGCTGGTGTGGATGAAGCAGTATCACCCAACATAGAAACGCTCAAGTTATCACCAGTGCCAGCAGTAGCGATTGTACAATTCAACTTGTAAGTCATGCTAGCGCCCGGAGAAATCATCAAAGCCTCTTTGGTGTCACCAGCAGAAACAGTTGGATTATCAAAAACATAGCTGACATAACCTGCTGTAGTGGCATCAACATCAGTTAAATTAGTGGAAGCACCAACTGTATTGCCCTCTGAGTCTTTAACATAACATGAAGAGACTGAGATGGCACCATCACCGCCAGTGGCAATCTCAAAGCTTGTTCTATAGAGCAAGACTTCCGAGCCATTGGCATCGGCCGCTACCTTATAGGCAAAGACGTCAGATGCGCCATTGACCATAGCAGTAGCCGCACCCAAAACATTGCCAGACTGTGAATAAGTCACAGTTGGGATAGCCTTGTGAATTATCATGGATGATGTGGTTGAACCATTGTAGGTTTCAGTAGAGACAGTAGCGTTGGATGAATTACCGATTGCGGTAATACCATCTGTACCGCCAATACCAAACCTGACATCAGCCGCTGGAGTAGCTGGAGCATTGTCCAAGTTCTGGTTGATAGTACCGATATCAGCCTTGATGGTCAAGATCTTTGACTGATCTTGTTGAACAGTCAAGACGCCGCGATCAAGGTTGAAAGTAATATAACCATTAGATGAGACAGGACCGCTGGCAATCACCTTGGTGCCATCATAGACATAAAGTTGAGTTACGTCTTGATAGTTACCAGTAGCTGTGCCGGTCAAGCCGCCATCAGTCGTGAAGATTTTCAAAACTGTCACATCAATTGGCTCATATTGGGCATCCAATTTGATGGAGCCAAAAGTTACGCCAGTTGCACCAGCGCGCACAAAGCCGTTAGTTGGATTATTAGAGGTGCTGATAGTGATTGAACCACCGGCTGAGTAGGTCAAAACTGCGCCGTTATCAGCTGTCAAAGCCAAAGTAGCGCGATTGCCTGTGCTCACACCATAGGCCAATACTGAAGCATTGGCTGTGGTATTGGTATCAGTCAAACCAAATTCAGATGACTGATTGGTGGTAGCAGCACTGTTGATATCACCAACTAATTGGATGGTCCTGTTAGTACCCTTGGTGATGATAATTGGATCATCAAAGGCAAAGGTTGAAGACTGGCCATCGCCGGCTGTCGGAGCATCATTGATTGGGCTCTTGGCTACGCCGCCGCTGCCATAAACACCATCATAAACTGTCAAGTTTGACACTTCGGTTGAAGAAGCGGCAAAGACCAATGAAGTTATTCTGATGTTTTCGCCAGAATTGGTAGCATCAAAGTTCCATGAACCCAATAATACGTCCTGGGCGCCTTTGATGACATTGTTGCTGGATGGCAAAGTATTGCGGGTAACTGTCAAGTATGCGGCTTTGACAGTCTGGGTGTTGGTGTCTATCTGTGAAGCAGTAGTCGGGGTAATAGCATCACCAGTTGTCTGACCAGTAGCAATGATCTTGCTAGCTGGAGTATTCAAAGAGGCATAAATAGTGTCATTGGTTGCCCAACCACCATTAGTAGACAAATTACCAACTACCTTAACCACTGTATCACCCACCGGCAAAGTAAAGGTATCGGTGAATGGTACGGTCAAAGCAGTCAAATCAGTTGGACCAGCCAAGGTTTTGCCATTGGCGTCAACCAACTTAACAGCCTGCAAAGCATCTTCGATCTGACTGCCAGATGAAGAAGTAATGGTCAAAGTCAAAGCAGTCACATCAATTGGCTCACCTTTGACAGTGAATTTGAAAGCACCCAAGGTTTGATCGTTGCCAACAGTGATGTTGGTAGCGGTGACCGTGTTGCTTCTTTCAACAGTCATAGTACCACTGGAAATGGTGGCTGTATTGCCCCAGAACACCGGATTGGTGGTAGCTGAAGCAGAAGTGCCAGTGCCAGAAGTTGTCGGGGTGATATTATAGCCATAGGTTTGGCCTTGGACCAAAATATCAGTGCGGCGATAAAAGCCGACCTGAACAGTTCTGGCTGAACCACTCTCAACATCAGCCCTTATCTGGAATTGATAGGTTTGACCTTTAGGAATGGTCAAAGGTGAAGTCAAGATAAAGTTGATGTATTTGCTATTGCTAGTATCGACAACACCATCAGCTATTTTGGTACCGTCTCTCAATAGTTCCCAATTGTTCAAATCACTGGTCAAAGAAGCAGTGCCAATCTGATAAGCTGACATTTGCTTCAAAGTCACATCTTCAGCTGAACCAGCCTGGATTTGGAAAGCGGTAAAAGTATAGTCAGTCTTACCAACTTCCAAAGCAGTGGAGGTAGCGTTTAGATATGAACCACGAGAAACAGTGGCTGAACCAATGGTGATAGTGGCATTCAATGTCTGGGTATTGCCATAAATTGGCAAGGTGCCAGACACAGTGCCGCCGCCAGTCAAGGTGATAGATGACACACCCAAAGCTGGGGCTTCACCAGCATAGTCGGTCAAGGTACCCATATTACCAGACAAGATCAAATACTTGGTAGTATTGGCTGGAATGGTAATATCTTTGGTAAAGGTAGCTTCATGGTTAGAATTGAAAGTTTTGGAATTAGTATCAAGCGGTAAATTTGTGCTAGCATCCAAAACATCAACGCTAGAGAAAGCGCCGTCCTGACCAATGCCGCCTCGTTTGACAATCATGGTGTCAATAGTAGCGGCTTGGCTGCCAGTAGTCACTGCCAATTTGGTAAATGGAGCTCTGGCTGAATTGCTGACTACCATACCAGAAGCTGGGGTATCAGCAGCCAAAGAAACGGTCACACCACCAGTATTGCCAGGAGTGGGTGTTGAGCTGGTCAAACCGGCCAAAGCACTCTCCTTGCTGGTGATAGAAGTACCGTCAGTGTAGGCAGACAAATCTGTGACAGTGATCACATCGGCAGTGTTGAAATTGTTATCAGCAAAGCCGGTTCCGGCAAATGGTCTCTTGGTTGAACCATCAATATAATAAGTGGTTGAACCAGATTTAACCAGAGTACCAGTTGGGTACGTGCTGGATAAATCAGTACCTACAGTATAGGTAGAAGAGAAAAAGCCAGGGATCACATCATAGACTTTTTTGGCCCAATCGCTGCCATACAAAGTAGAAGCGGTGCTTGCATCTGGAATCCAGCGGATCACACTATTTGGTTCCACTGCGTAGATTTTTGCAGTGTTCATGTGTGTGACCAGCTTGGTGCCAGGGCGAAGACCGACAGCACCACCATCAGGATATTTATCCAACTCAGTCACTGGAACTCTGACTACTTTGTCAAAGTTTGTGTACCAAGTGAAATATTCCTTGGTGCTGGGGAAAACCTTCTTAGTGCCATTGTCCATAACAATATAGACAGCTGCACCTTTCTGACCTTGCAATGCCAACAATGAGCCGGCTGGGTAACTACCAGCAGCTTGGGCAGTAGATACAAAACCTGCACCCACTGACCAAAGAATGGTGGTCATTACCACAGCGGAGGTAAAAATTTTCTTGAGTAAACTCATGTTTGATTTTAATTAATCAATGCTCTTTACGATATCAATTTAGCCATCATGATAGGGCACCCCGCTCAGCGGAGCTAAAAAACTATCATCCTGGTCATCCACTCTTTCGAGGCCGACCTTTCTGATAAGCCAAGTAATAGGCTCTATCAAATGATCTAAATGATAAACTATAAAGAACACCTAATTAGATACTCTCTCTGCCGTACGGACATCGAGAGCTTCCCTAAAGTCGCGCGCGATTTAGCGATAAGTTAGGGACAACAACAACTAATTAATCATTACATAATTGTTAATTGTCTCAATTAAACAATTAACTATTAGTTACTATTGCCCATAACCTATCTGCGACTGACTAGGCCGCGTCGCACACTATTTGGGAAAAATTATTTTTTTAAAATAACTTTTTATTGAAAGAGCTCTGTTTCTGTATTCTCTGGCATGATAATGCCTTCCTCTGCTTTAATCTCCCGATTGATATCTTCGGTATCAGTAGTCGTCTCACTGGATGATTTTATCGGCTGACCTATCGGCAAACTTCTAGTGGAAGAGGCATTGACAGGCGGTGTACTGGTGGAATTCTTATTATCTTTGGGTTCATCAGCCTGATTTTCGATATTTTTCAAAACTGTTTCTGTGGCTTGGGTCTTTTCTTTGACTTCCACTATCTTATTTAAAGTGTCTTTAAAGGCGCCCTTGTCCAGTAGCTCCTTAGCTTCATTCAAACCAGCTTGGGCCTCTGCCGGGCTTTTCTTGATATTGTCGATACTTTGGGCATCAACGCCGGATTTTTCGTCTACAATCTGGACTTTATCTTTTACGCCCTGCACTTCTGAAGATAAATCTTGGATAGCAGAGTCAAGCATCTTAGAAACCGCCTCTTGGACAGCCTTTACTTCTTGAGAGCTTGGATTATTATCGTCAATTTTGACTGTGGTGCTGGCTGGGGTGTTAATTGGAGCCTGCCCGCCGTCTTGCTGGGCTACTGCCTTGGCAACCACCTCTTCATGAACCTCTAGAGCCAGGGAAACAGCTGAAGTCTTGACATCATCATTCACTTGCTTGGCGTTATCCAAAGCCTCTTCAATAACTTTATCTTGAGAATCATTGGCTTTGGCAGCCAAAGTAGAAGCAGTCTCTTTGGTGGCGTTGGTGACTTTTTCTGCCAAGGCAACGACTGCTATCGGATCTTTCTCACCTGTCTCTTTGACTACCCGCAAAGTAGTATTGGCGGCTACCACGTCTTTTTCTAAATGACTGACTGCCTGCTTAATGGCCTTTTCTTTTTGCACATCAGCCGCAGAATTATTATTGTCAGTAGTTTCACTCAAAATCTTGTCTATCTCATCCAAACGCTTACCAGCATGCTTGATGTGTAGTTCGGTTTCTTTTACCGGCCCCCAGGCCAAGGCCAACTCCCCTTTCTCTAAACCGCGCTTGAGTGACCAAAGCGTATCACCCGGCACAGCTGCTTGAGCAACTACGCCAAGACCAGAACCAATGGACAAAACCAAAAAAACAGCGATTGCTTTGGTCGCCTGCGACATCAATCTCACGCCCAAGCGCATGCCGAATATGTCCAATTTTTCAGCAGAAGTCAAACTTTGGGCCTTCATCAACTTATTTTGAACATAAATTTCTGACAATAAGTTGTATTTGGTAGTTCGGACCCACTTTTTTTCTGGCTGCAATTCTGGCAAATACTTGAGGTGGGATAATTTTTTTCTTAGACTCATATATTTTATTGATTGATAGTCAAGCTTTTTAGCTTGGCTAAAGCGCGATGCAAGAGAACGCGCACATTATTTTTATCTTTTTGCAGAATACCGGCTATATCTTCGATGGACAAATCTTCCACAAAGCGTAAGAGCAAAACTTCTTGGTATTCTGGTTTTAAATTACGCAATAGTTTGAGCAGAGTCTCGGTGTCCATGGACTTATCTAGAGTAGCCGCTTTATCGTCCGCTGGCTCCTGGCTCTCATCCAAATATTCCAGAGGCAGCTCTTGGCGATATGATTTGCGATAATAATCCACTACTGAATTTCTGGCAATGCGGAAAATAAAGGCGGAAAAGCTGCGAATATCTTTTTTATCAACCAGGTGCTGCCAAATCTTCAAAAATATATCTTGGGTAAGGTCCTCGGCCACCTGCTTATCAGAAACCTTGATAAAGACAAAACGATATATCCGATCTACATATTGGTCATAAAAAAAAGAAAAAGCGTCTGAATCACCGGATTTTAGCCGCAAAAAAGCTATCTTTTCTTGTAAGTTGCTCCTTAAACTATTCATAAATATAGACGCAAATAGTACCTAAATATTACACTAATAAAAACAAAAATATGCCAATATAATGACTATTATTATAAATTGAATAAATAATTTATCAAATTATAACATTTTAATTTTAATTTGTAAACCCCGCTAGAGGTGCCCTGTAAAATATAAATGGTAGTTGATGGTTTAAATTTATTTTCAAATTGTTTTTTATATTAATTTTGACAACTTTGGCACCTCTAGCGGGGTGAACCCATAAAATTGCATATTAAACCCCTACTTGATAGCTGTCTTTGAGCTTGATTTCTGTACTGCCCATGATTATACCATCCCCATTATATAAAGCAAAAAATACCCAGCACATACCAAAATAAAGCCAAAAAATGCCCTACTTTAAACATATAAAAGTTATCCACTTTTTTGACAAAATATATCGGAAGGTGTAGAATAGTGTATACTTAAATGCAAAAAAATATGGAAAATATCCTACGCCTATCAGTGTCTGAAGCAGCTAAGCTATTTGGCGTTTCTTCCAAAACTATACGCCAAGCCATTAAGGATGAGGAGTTAAAATACATTGTGGTAAAAGGCAGGTACAAAATAAACTTTTCTTCCCTGATTGACTGGTCACAAAAATCTACTCGCCGCGCCAATCTGCTGAAAAACTCCGGCCTGGGTCAATATGTGGAGCAGTGGAAAATACGCAACAAAAAATACAGCCCCAGTCCAGAATTATTAAAAGATAAAGAAAAACCCTCCTAAATTAAAGGAAGGTTTTTTTATTTTAATATAAAATGATATTACGGCTTGATTTCAAGATCCTGCTCTGTGCCTTGGCGATTAATTTTTAAGATAATCTTATCACCCGAGCGATAATTTTGCAGAATAGATGTTATTGTCCTGTCTTTGGAGATCACATCATTATTGACAGCTATTAGACGATCGCCAGCTTTTAGGCCAGCTTTGGCGGCCAAACTATTGGCTGTTAAGGGCTTGCCGTTTGGACCATATATCATATTACCTTTTTCTTCAAAGCCGGTATTATTTTCCAAATCAACATAAGCTATGCCCCAAGTCGTGCGACTGGTATTATTCAATAAATGCTTGACTGCTTGACGCAGATATTCAGACGGTAATAATAAGGTCTCTTGATTCAGTTGGTAGCCCATGCCTATCATATCGCCTTTAACGTTAAAATATGGGGCAGCCAAAATCCTAGTATTGCTGCCTGAAATCTGCAAATAATAATCAACGTTGTCAGTAGATAAATAAGGCGTCAAAGTATAGTGGGTACTAGCCACCAAAGCCGATTGAAAAGAATGGCCCAGGCTATTGGGAATATCTAGGTTGGTATATACTCTCTCACCGGGTTTAAGACCATCAGCCAAAGGAAAATTGACAGGCTGCAAACCACTGGCCTCAATTTTTATAAAAACTGCGCCGGAAAATTTATCAACCCGAGTAGCTTTGACGTCGTAAGACTCGCCGGCCAATAGCACCACCTCCTTACTGCCATCAATCACCTGATTAGTGGTCATCAGCCAACCATCTGAGGTCACAACCACTGCTGAACCTAAAAAATCATTATTGGTATAGAGCGGTTCGCCTACCCCGGCTATGACTTTACTAGATCGATAAATGCCGGCAATACTTTTTTGATTGTTATCAGCCAAGTTTACTAAGGGCTGTTCGAGATTTATCTTTAAATCCGGCTGATTATTAAAAAAATTAAATTGAGTTGGCAAAAAAGTCCTACCCAATAAATACCCGCCCAAGCCAGCTACCAAACCAAAAAATATCGCCAATAATGAAAGGTTAAATAATGATGGTGGCCGATCAGTAGTTGGTCGGACAAAGTGTTCTCGCCTGTCTGACATAATTTTTTTAATTATAAATTAAATAAAGAAGTAGCTAGTAGTACAATATTGGCTAGCATAAATAAGGTCAAAGACCCCAAAAAATGCGGCCCAGCTTCTACTATACTATCGGAAATAAAGAAAAACCACAAGCTAAGTAGGGCCCCGGCTACATAAAAATTCACTGGCAAAAAATATATGACAAGCACCAGCTGGAGCATGATAAAAAATAAAAGCAGCATATTGAGCCAGCGAGTATGCCAAGGCCCGGTCGACAAATCATAGCCCGATAATAATACAACCAGCAATAAAACCGCCGCGGAATAATACATAGGTAAACCGACAAAAATAACTAGAGCATAGGCGCTACTAGATAAGAGCCAAAAATTGAAATAATACCAAAACCTCCTAAAGACAAGATAATCTTTTGATTGCCAGAGTAAGACATTACGAGAATATCTGATCACCAGAAACCAAACGGCCGACCAAAGGGCAGAAAAAACAAAAGCCAAAATATAGCGCCAATGTTCGGTTTTTAGCAGCAGTAAAAATAAAAATTGCCCAAAATAACACCATAAAAAATTTAGCCACATACCCTTTAGTGACCACCACTGGCTTTTAGCTATAAAACGACCAGTCAAAATAATCAATATAGCAGAAACAATGGCTATAATGCCAACGCCGCGTTGATAATAAAAAAACCACCACCACGAGGCTAAAAACCAAATCGAACTAATAAATGGCAATAAAACCTTAAACATCTTCAGCTAATATATTTTCTAATCTTTTTATCTCCGAATCTAGAGCTGGCATTTTTTCATCAGCTCTTTGCAAAAAATCACTAATCTGATTTTTGAGATCAGGATTCTTTGTTTTTAAATACTCCTGCCAAACATCAAAAGCTAAAAATAAATTCATGTGAGCATCACCGACCGATTTATCGTGACTTTTTAAATATAGCAGTTTATCGTGAATATTGGCAATGTCTCGAGCTTGATATGTTTCAGTAACCGAACCCAACCAAGGCGACACAGTCTCAAGATACTCTCGTTCGTTGTTAATAATTTTTGTTTGATTGTGTAAATTATAAAATAAAATTAAAAAAATGGCTAATGTTAGCAAAAAAATAACAATAAACCACTTATTTTTCGCTAAAAATTCTTTCATATTCTATTTGAAAAAACCTGTCCCCTCTACTTTTAACCAATCGTCTCTATCCTCTGACCATTGATAAACCTCTAGATGATGCACTTTGACTTCCGGATCATAAATATACTCGACTTTGACACCAGAGCCTATGCGATTTGAATATTGGGTTTTCTTACCTAAGACTTTTGCTTGACTAAGTAGCTTTATTTTAATCTTGCCCATCGGCCCCACAAACTCAAGCACTTCGCTGGTACCAGAGTCAAGCTCTTCTTGATATTCAGCTAAAACTGAAAATTTACTTTTAATTTCTGACTTTAAATCTGACCAACGTTCTGGTGTCATAAAAAACTAAATGTTTTTAAATATTACTTTGTCGCCGGCCTTAATCCCCAAGGCATCAATGGTGCCGCTACCAAACTCCAGAACTTTGTCGACTGCCACCGGTGAACTATAGCGCAATAGCTGATCATCACTAATACCAGCTGCCGGTGCCGGCATATTTTTTTCAAAAGCTACTATGCTGTCATCCTTGATCCAGAGCAAATCAACATTAAATTTCATGTCTTTCATCCAAAAAGTCAAAATTTGGTAACCAGCATAAACAAACAGCATGCCGCTATCTTCTGCTAAATCAGCCTGGCTAGATAGACCCTCGCGCTGTAAAGCCGGCTCATTGGCCACCACTACTTTAAAAACTTTATCTTTGATTATTACCTGCGGCTCGATAACAGAGTTCTCGGCTGGCTGGACAACTATTGAATTGGTCTGATTGGCTATAAAATTTGGCTTAGGCCATGGCCGTGAAGCCAAATACCAGGCAAGCAGCACTAAAGCAACTATCAATACGATTAGCCAAAAAATTTTATTTTTAAACATAGTTTTTATTTTTTAATTTATAATTCAGCCATAAACTAATGGCCAACATAATTATTATTAATAAAACCAAAGCGCTCAATTTGGCTCTAGTAGTCACAAATAAAGACACCAAACCAAAAGCTAAACTAATAAAACTAAGCAGCAACACTGCTTGATATTGTTTTAGGCCGGCTGACAACAAACGAAAATGCAAATGTTCTTGGTCACCCTGCCACCATGGTTTATGTTTTATCAAGCGGCGGATAATCACAATCAAAATATCCAAAACTGGCAAGCCCATCACTAGTAAGGCGGTAGCAATCTTGCTGCCAGAAATAATGGCCAATACCCCCAAAGTAAAACCAATCAATGTGCTGCCACCTTCACCTAAAAAAATTTTGGCTGGCTGCCAATTCCAAAACAAAAACCCAGCCAAAACTCCAGCCAAACTTATGGCCAACCAAGAAGTGGTGGACCCAACCACATCCCAAGATAAACTGACCAAAAATATAACTATACTGGCTACTAGACCGATACTGGTGGCTAGGCCATCTAAACCATCTAATAATTTAGTAGTGTAGGTCATGCCTAAAAGCCAAACAAATGTCAAAATTATACTAAAAAAACCTCCCCACCAATGATCAAGATACAAAACCCCTCCGCCTGGGTTGGTAATATAAGAAACCTTTAGGCCGGCCAACATAAGCACCATAATAGCTAAAATTGGCCCCCAAATGCTCCATTTGGCTGGTAAATGCCATTTATCATCGGCTAGGCCGGCTAGCACTAATAATAGCCCCCCCAGCAAAAACCAGACCAATAAATCAGTATTTACCCTAGTGTCAATAAGGCTATTATTTAACCATAAAAAAATAACCACCAGCAGCCAAGATAAATAAATAGCTATGCCCCCAGCCAAAGGTAGGGCTTGAGTGTGTATTTTTCTGGCTGCCAGCTCAGGGCGATCAACTATCTGATACTTACTAGCAAAAATCATGACCAGCTTTGTCAAAACCAAGGCCAGAACAAAGGCTAGACAAAATACAAAAATAATTTTACTATAATCCAACATTATTTTTTTGCAAATAAGTATCTAGAATAGCTGTTGCTGAGTGCTTATCTAAATCTTGCTTAATCCCCTGGCGACTATAAAGTTGCGAAGTAAATTGCTCATCTACTGCCTCCACTGGAATATTTAGATGTTTTTTTAACTGTTCAATAAAATTTTTGGTGATGGATAAGCGTTCATTAATATTACCAGACAAGCTATGAGGCAGACCAACTACTACTGCCTTAATATCTTCTTCACCAATAATTTGTTCTAATTCGGCAAATAAACTTTGGCCGGAATTAGTCATGATCTTAAAAGGCACTGCAATGCTGCCAACATTAGCCAAAGCTAAACCCAAACGCTTGTCGCCATAATCTATGCCTAAAATTTTGTCGCCCTTATTCAACATTTTATTCAGTCAAAATTAAATAGCCATCATCTGTGACAGCCACAGTATGCTCAAAATGGGCGGTCAAACTATGATTATATGATTGGACAGCCCAACCATCTTCGGCTACTATAACCCGATCGTCATTACTGGCAATGATCATTGGCTCAATGGCAATTACTAGCCCGGGAAACATTTTATCCATTTTGAAGCCCGGATCATAATTTGGCACCATAGGATCTTCATGAATTTGGCGACCGACGCCATGGCCAGCCAAATCTTTGACAATGCCAAAACCAAATGGTTTGATAAACTTAGCTATGGCCCGGCCTATATCGCCGATATAATTATCCGGACCGACCTGGCCAATACCTATAGTCAAGGCCTGTTGGGTAACTTTTAATAATGTCTTGGCTTCAGGGCTTATTTTGCCCACTCCCACAGTGGTAGCCATATCGGTATATAGACCCTTATACTTCATGCCAATATCCAAACCAACAATATCGCCCCCCTGAAATTGTGTGTCATCAGGTAAACCATGCACTACGGTGTTATTCAACGAAACACATAAAGTATAGGGAAAGCCGCGATAATTCTTAAAAGCTGGCTGGCCGCCGGCTTTTTGAATCAAATCAGAGGCCAACCTATCCAAAGTTATACCAGTAGTACCAGGTTTCACCGCCGCTGCCAATTGCTCCAAAATCAAAGCCAACTTATGGCCGCCTTCTTTTAAGATCAAAATTTCTTGGTCTGTTTTTTTATCCAACATTTTCTTTTAAATAGGCTAAAATCCTTTCACTTACTTGGGGTATGCTGCCAGTGCCATCAAAGACAACCAGCTTGTGCTGCTGATCATAATAAGATAATAGTTTACTGGTCTCCTGACGATAAATCGCCAGTCTCTTTTTGACTAGCTCAGGCTTATCATCTTCACGGTAAAATAAGGCCTGATGGCAAATATCACAGAGTTCTTCTTTGAGAGACTTTTTATGCTCAATGTGCCAAACGTGGCCATTGGGGCAAATACGCCTGCCGGATATCCTCTCAATAGCCGTCTCATCCGGAATCTCGATATTAAAAACCTTATCGATTAAATAATGCCGATCAAGATTGGCAGCTTGGTTTAAATTTCTAGGAAAGCCGTCCAAAATAAAGCCACCTCCATATTGATCTTGCTGAAGCTGCGTTAAAAATAAATCTATCATCAGAGCATCGGGTATTAGCTCGCCTTTATTTACAAAATTAGCCAAGCGGTTTCCCAGATCTGTTTTTTGACTGATAGCCTTACGCAAAAGGTCGCCGCTGGCTAGAATCGGAACATGCAAAAAATCGGCAATTACTTTGTCTTGAGTGCTTTTACCTGACCCTTGAGGCCCCAGCAAAATAATCTTTTTTAGGCTAGTCTTTGCCATAATTTAGTATTATTTTATCTAATGACTATCAAATTATATCAAAATAAAACATTTTACTCAATTTTGCCCTAAAAAAATCAAGCCCCTGAAAAAGGGGCTGATATTATATATTTTTAGAAGCCTTCATAATCCCGCATAATCAGCTGGGCATCTATTTGTTTAATAGTTTCTATTACCACCGACACTACGATCAATAATCCGGTACCGCCCAAAGCAACCGTACTAATGCCAGTCAATGGACTGCTAATAATAGGCAAAATAGCAACTATGCCCAAAAATATAGCGCCAGCCAAAACTACTCTGTTCATCACCAAATTAAGATAATCAGCTGTTGGCCGGCCAGGGCGAATACCGGGTATGAAGCCACCCTGCTTTTGCAAATTTTCCGCAATCTGCTGCGGCTTGAAAATCACGGCTGTATAAAAATAAGTGAACAGGAAAACTAAAACAAAATAACTAATGGCATAAATAGTCTGGTCCTTAAAAACATCAATGGTCCATTGGGCAACATGGGCCATCCAAGCCACCTGCGATCTGATAAAAAATTGAGCAACCATCGGCGGCACCAAAATCACGGAAATGGCAAAGATAATGGGGATCACGCCAGCCTGATTGACGCGTAATGGCAAGTGAGTAGTCACTCCGCCAACGCTTCTGGAGCCAACCATGTGTCGAGCATAAGACACTGGTATGTTTCTCTGACCTTCGGTCATCAACACTACGCCGGCGATAGTAATCAAGGCCACAGCGGTAAAAATAATCAAATTCAAAACCATGGTGCTATCAAAGGCCAGCAGGGTATTACGGATAGAGCTTGGCACTCTGGCCACAATACCAGCAAAGATAATCAAAGAAACGCCGTTGCCGATATGTTTTTCAGTAATCAATTCGCCTATCCACATCAAAAACATAGTACCGCCAGTGATAATCACCATGGTGGTCAGCAATTGAAAAGTAGACATGCCGGACAATAGGGCACCGCCGGTTTGATTTGACAATATTTTTAAATAGCCATAAGCCTGAATAAAAGACAATGGCACCGTCAAAATCCTGGTATATTGATTGATCTTCTGCTGGCCATACTCCCCTTCTTTTGACAAAGATTCTAAACTGGGGATTATCATCACTAAAAGTTGGAAAATAATAGAAGCAGTGATATATGGACCAACACCCAACATGATTATAGAAAAATTCTGCAAAGCTCCGCCAGAAAACAAGTTTAATAAGCCCAAGGCTTGATTACTGGCCAAATAGTCTTTGAGCTCTACTATATTGATGCCCGGAATAGGGATATGAGCAGCAATTCGATAGACAATCAGTAAAGCCAAAACATAGCCGATGCTATTACGAACATCTTTGGCTTTCCATAATTGTTTTAATTTTTCTAGCATATAATTTGGTTATTTTGCCTGTTTTACTTTATCGCCCTTGATCTGTTTGGCTGACAATATTTTTATTTGGCCACCAGCGGCTTCGATTTTCTCTTGAGCGATCTTGGAAAAGGCCTCGGCTTCAACAATTAATTTCTTTTTTAGCTCTCCGCTGGCCAAAATTTTTATGCCGTTAATTCTGGTCTTTATTAAGCCTAATTTTAATAAGGCCTGGCCATTGACTTTATCACCATTCTTAAAATTTTTGTCCAGATCAGTTAAATTGACAACGGCAAATTTTGGATAAATTGATTGAAATCCGCGACTCTTGGGAATACGTAAAACATAGGTGCGCATACTACGCAAAGCTAAACCGGATTTGCCACCAGAACGAGCCCTTTGCCCTTTCATACCGCGAGTAGAATAATTACCATGGCCAGAACCGCTACCACGACCAATGATTTTTCGGCGGCGGGTAGATTTTTTGGCTGCTTTTAGGTTATGTAATCCTAACATATTATTTCTTATTATTAACCGGGGTTTTATCATGTTCTTTATGGTGTATGGGCTGCGCTGGCTTATTTTCTGGCTTAGCAGCTTTGGCTATTGTGCTGGTTTTGGGGAACGAGCGCGGCACAAAAGAATCTAGGGCCAGCAAAGTAGCTCTGGCATTATTGATCTTATTATTGGCACCCAAAATCTTGGCTGATATGTCTTTGATGCCGGCTAATTCCAAAACTGTACGCACCACACCACCAGCCTTGATACCGCTACCTTTTTTGGCTGGCTTTATCATTATTTTAGCTGATTTCAGCTTAACTGTCACTTGATGGGGAATGGTGCCGTCAATAATCGGCACGTTCTGCCAATGTTTTTTGGCTTGCGTGACTGACTTGGCAATGGCCATAGAAACATCAGCACCCTTAGCCAAGCCCATACTGACACGTCCATTTTTATCACCAATCACCATACAGGCTCTAAATTTCATACGCTTGCCACCGGCCATCACCCTAGTTACGCGCGCTAAATCTACAATCCTCTGCTCGAACTCTTCGGCAGGCTTTTCAGCCCTACGACCACGCATAGGTGGACGAGGACCGCGTCTGCCACCCTTGACCTTTTCGCTAATCGGCATACTGGTAGATTTTTTTTGTTCGCTTGTATCGATTTTATCCATATCTATAACTTAAAATTTTATACCTGACTTCCTTAAGCCTTCGGCTATGGCCTTGACGCGACCATGATACTTATAGGCTCCTCTGTCAAAAATTATTTGACTGATTTTTTTGGCTTGCAATTTTTTACCCATCAGTTCTCCCAAGGCCAAAGCAATATCTGTCTTTTTGCCCTTAGTACTAAGCTCGGTATCAGCGGCCGCCACTAAAGTCACGCGCTTGATATCGTCTATGGCCTGGGCAGAAACATGACTTAAACTTCTAAAAACCGACAAGCGTGGTTTAGTAGCCGTGCCGACTATTTTTGCTCTGGTGCGACGTTGACGACGGAAGGCCTGGTCGCGTTTTACTTTATTTAAATTTTTCATAAACTTATATTAAAATTTTATGCTTTGACTACCTTACCAGCCTTACGACGAATAAGCTCGTCTTGATATTTTATGCCCTTACCTTTGTAGGACTCCGGTTTCTTGATGTGCCTAATCTCAGCGGCTGTTTGGCCAACAATTTGTTTATCAATACCGCTAATGATTATTTGATTTTTATCCACGCTAATATTTATACCGGCGCTTGGATTGTACTCTACCGGATGAGAAAAACCAACATTAAGAATCAATTTTTTGCCCTGCATGGCAGCCTTAAAACCAACACCGTTGATTTCTAGAGTTTTGCTAAAACTATCAGTCACACCCTTGACTGCATTATTGACCAATGAGCGAGCCAAACCCCATAAAGCTCGGTTATTTTTGCTTTCATCGCCCAGTAAGCTAAAAGTCAGCTGTTGTTCTGTATTGCTAGCCTTGATGCCCACTGGCAAAGCCACGCTTAAAGTACCCTTTGATCCTTTAAGGTTTATCACCTCATGATCAGCCAACTGACTAATCTGGACAGTCACTCCGCTGGGTAAAACAATTGGTTTTTTTCCTATTCTAGACATAAATTTATCATTACCAAATTTCAAACATTAGCTCGCCGCCAATATTTTCTTGACTGGCTTCCTGACCGGTCATCAGGCCGCGAGAAGTAGATAAAATAGTAGTACCATAACCGTTGAGCACTTTGGGGATTTCTTTGCCGGCCACATAAATTCTCTGGCCAGGCGTAGAAACACTCTTAATATGGCGAATGGCTGGACCGCGATCAGAATACTTTAGACCAATCTTAATAAAATCAAAATTATCCATCTTCACTTTCTCTGCGCTACTGATATAATTTTCGCGAACCAGAATTTGAGCAATGCTAAACTTAATTTTGGAAAAAGGTAAAACTACCTCTGGCTTTTTGACGGCCACAGCATTACGAATTCTTGTTAGCATGTCTGCGATAGGATCTGTCATATTATTGCTTATGGCTAATAGCGTATGGCTTATAGTCTCCAACTACCGTTTTATCTATAAGCCATTGTATCAGCAAATATTTATTATTTATATCTTTTTGATAAATTATTATCTATATTATGGCTATGAGCCATTTTACCAGCTAGATTTGGTGACACCCGGGATCTCTCCCTTGTCAGCCAACTCCCTAAAACAAATGCGGCAGAGGTCAAACTCGCCCATATAGGAGCGATTCCGTCCACAGCGCCAGCAACGCCGTACAATTCGAGTGGAATATTTTGGCGTTTTTCTAGATTTTGCTTTTTTTGCTTCGGTTGCCATAATTGTTTATTTCTTAGTTTTCTTAAAGGGAAATCCTAGGGAGCTCAAAAGCGCCAGTGTTTGCTCATCATTTTTAGCTGAAGTGTTGATGGCGATCTCCAAACCATGTATCTTATCAACATCTTCCATACCAATTTCTGGAAAAACTATATGCTCTTTAAAACCCATCATATAATTACCGCGACCATCGAAACCTTGCTTGCGATCCAAGCCATAAAAATCACGCAAACGCGGTATAGTGGCATTGACCAACTTTTCCAAAAAGTCATACATCCTAGCTCCCCGCAGAGTCACCTTAGCACCGATCAGCATGCCTTCTCTGATCTTAAAATTGGAGATTGACTTTTTGGCCTTGGTCAAAATTGGCTTCTGGCCAGTGAGGCGAGTCAGGATTGATTCCGCCAGCTCAATATACTTTTTATCTTGGCTAGCTTGACCAGCACCGATATTTACCACCACTTTACGCACTTTGGGCACGGCCATAATATTATCCAGACCCAAGTCAGCCTTTAATTTTGGCCTAAGTTCGGTCTGATATTTTTTTTGTAATTTATTCATATTAGTCAATTACTTCTTGGCAATGTCGGCAAATGCGCACCTTGGTTTTTTTAGTTTTGCCTTCAATGGTTACTGAGCCCAATTTAAAACCAATACGAGAATTTTTGCCACATTTGGGGCAAACTAGCAAAACATTAGCCACATTAATTGGGCCATTGAATTGTACTCGCTGACCTTTATCGCCCTTCTTTTGCGAACGCAAGTGCTTATACATTACATTGACACCATCGACCACCAGCTGATTTCTGGTAGGTAAAACTTGGATGACCTTGCCGGTCTTCCCCTTGTCTTTGCCGCGCATGACGGCTACCTTGTCATTGGTTTTAATCTTTAATTTCATAATTATAATACCTCCGGCGCTAAAGAGATTATTTTATTGTACCCTTTGACCCTTAATTCTCTGGCTACTGGCCCGAAAATACGGGTGCCAACCGGCTCTTTAGTTTTTTTATCAACAATCACAACAGCATTTTCATCAAAACGGATATAAATACCGTTGCTGCGACGAATTTCTTTGCGTTGCCTGACTAGCACCGCGTGCAAAACTTGGCTCTTTTTGACCGGCGCATGTGGCTGGGCCTCTTTGACCACCACATTGATCATGTCGCCAATTTGAGCATAGCGTTTTTTGTAGCCACCCAAAACCCGGATGCACTGCACTAGCTTGGCACCAGAATTATCAGCAACTTGTAACATTGACCGATGTTGTATCATATGCTTATTTTATTTATTTTGAATTGTCGTTCTTTTTAATCACTCGCCAGGTCTTGTCCTTGGATATCGGTCGGCAAGCTTCAATCACCACCTTATCGCCGATATGATATTCTTGCTTGGCATCGTGAGCTTTATATTTTTTGCTGACTTTGTAGTGCTTTTTATACTTGGGGTGCAATTTGACGGTCACTACACTGACTACTACCGTCTTGTTCATTTTATTGCTCAGCACTACACCGCTCAACTGACGACGATGCTTGCCTGACTGATTAATCTTGGTTTTATTAACTGTCATATTTACCCTTTAAAATTATTTTTTATCAATTTCTTTTTCTGGTAATGCGTCATCTGCCCGGCCATTTAAAACCGTCAAAATTTGGGCGATCTCGCGTTTAACCTGCCTAGTCAAACGGACGTTTTTTAATTGATTGTTGACAATACTAAAACGATGTTCACGCACTTGCTGGCGTAATTCGGCCAATCTGGCCTGCAATTCAGTTTTATTTAATTTCTGTAAATCTTTGAATTCCATAATTTTATCTTAATTCTTTACTGACAAATTTACTTTTCACCGAAAGCTTGTGTCGAGCTAACTCCATAGCTCGTTTGGCAGACTCTCGACTGACACCGCGCATCTCAAACATAATGGTGCCTGGTTTGACCTCGGCGACATAGTGATCAACCGCACCCTTACCTTTACCCATCGGCATTTCATTGCCTTTGAAAGTAATCGGCTTATCCGGAAAAATACGAATAAAAACATCGCCACCGCGTTGGATATAGCCAACAATGGCTCGACGAGCAGCTTCAATCTGACGGGCGCTGACCCAGCCGGCTGATAGACATTTGAGGCCATATTCGCCAAACACCAAATTGGTGTTGCGGGTGGCCTTACCTTTGATCTGATCACCGCGCTGCCACTTTCTATGTTTTACTTTCTTGGGTGCTAACATATAATTTATTTCTTAGTTTTAGCTTTCTTGCTGCTAGACGGGGCTTTAGAACCTTTAGCCAAAGATTCCAAAGATACAGTCTTGTCCTTGCTAAATAATTTGACTGTCTTACTGGGAATTTTGGTAGTTTCTTTTTTGGCAGTAGTTTTATCAAAATACTCGCCCTTATAGATCCAAACCTTGATACCGATGACACCATAAATGGTTTGGGCCATACCACGACTATAATCAATGTTGGCCCGCAAAGTGTGCAAAGGAATTTTACCTTCACTCAATTTTTCTGTACGAGCAATCTCGGCGCCGTTTAAACGACCAGCCACTACAATCCTGACGCCCTGTGCACCGGCTTTCATCACTTTGTCAATGTTTTGCTTCATCACCCGGCGAAAAGGCATACGTTTTTCCAAATCTTCTTTGATATTCAAAACAATAACATTGGCTGATAGATTGGCAACCGACACCTCGGTAATATTGATCTGTAATTTGGTTTCTTTATCTAAATATTGGCGACGCACTTTCAGCTTCAATTCTTCAATGCCGCTACCGCCCCGACCGATAATCACGCCTGGCTTGGCAGCGCTGATATTAATAATCACTTCGCCACGGCTGCGCTCAATATCTATTCGGTCAATGCCAGCCTCTTTGAGCTCTTGCTGCAATAATTTACGAATCAAAATATCCTGGCGTAAAAATTTCTTGAAATCTTTATTGGAATACCAGCGTGAACGCCATTTTTCACTCAAGCCCAAACGAAATACTCTTGGATTTATTTTTTTCCCCATATATTTTTAACCTTTTTTGACTTTTACGCCCTTGACGGCACGATCTAAGTTCTGGGTATCCTTTATTTTTTTCAAGGGGTTTATCTTATCTTTAAACTTCTTATCCTTGGCGCCAGCCTTCTTGGCTTCAGCAGCGGCTTTTGGCTCAACCTTAGTCAAATCAACAGTAGACACCTCGGCTGCTTTTTTTTCATGAGATTTGACGGTTGCGCCTTCTTTTAGACCCAAGGTCAAAATCACACTGCAAGAATGCTTACTAAAAGGATGAGCCCGGCCAAAAGCTGAAGGCTTCCAGCGCTTGGTATCCACGCCTTTATTGACCAATATACTTTTGATAAATAAATCCTCTGTTTTCACTTCATATCTGTCGTGGGCATTGGCAATGGCTGACTTAAGCAGCTTGTCTAATGGCTGGGAAGATTTCTTGAAAATAACCTGCAAGCGAGCTTCGGCTTTGACCACGTCCAAACCACGGATGGCATCCGCTACCAATCTGACTTTTTTGGCTGAAATTTGTGCTCTGCGCAATTGGGCTTTGACTTCAATCATATATTTTATTTAGCCGATTCTTCTTTAGTTTGACTCTTGGCCATCTTACCGCCATGAACAACAAACTTTCTGGTTGGAGCAAATTCACCCAAGCGATGACCAACCATATTTTCTACCACATGCACTGTAGTGTGCTCTCTGCCGTTATGAACACCAAAAATATAGCCTACCATCTCCGGTGTAATCACCGAGGCTCGAGACCAAGTTTTTATAACCCTACCGTCCTCCGGCCTAATTTTGGCCAGCTTATTTAATAGTTTGGGATCAGTAAAGGGGCCTTTTTTCAAACTTCTGGACATATTTTTTTGCTTATTGCTTATGGCTTATTGCTTATAGTATCATTATTGTTTACCTATAAGCTATTAGCTATTTCTTGCGTCTTTGAATAATAAATCTATTGGAATATTTATTGGCTTTTCTAGTTTTGACACCCAAGGCTGGCTTACCGGTGTAGGTCTTAGGATGTTTCATACCAATTGGGTTGTGGCCTTCACCACCACCATGAGGATGATCGACCGGATTCATGACTTTGCCTCTGACAGTCGGCCTGATGCCGCGATGGCGCATACGGCCAGCTTTGCCCCAGCGGATATTTCTAAATTCTATATTGCTGGGCACACCAATACTGGCAGCGCAATTCTCTGATACGGCCCTGATTTCGCCGCTTGGCATCTTGAGCTGGGCCATGCCGTCAGCTAGCGACATCAAAACCAAACCATTACCAGCGGCTCGAGCAATTTTACCGCCCTTGCCGGGAATCAGCTCTACATTATATATAGTAGTGCCGGTAGGAATATTTTTTAAAAGCGTACGATTACCGGGTTTAATGGCTATACTACTTTTGGAAGAAACAACTTGATCACCCACCTGTAAACCATCCGGGGCTATGATATAAGCACGGACACCATTGGTGTACAAAAGCAAAGCAATACTAGTATTACGGTTTGGATCATGCTCCAAAGCTACGACTCTAGCTGGAATATCAAAACGCTCTTGTTTAAAATCAATAATGCGAACCAGTTTACGACTGCCGCCACCCTGATGTCGAACAGTGATTTTACCAGAATTATTGCGACCAGCGGCTCTTTTTTTATAAAATAACAAAGACTTGACCGGTTTGGTTTTGCTCAAATTACGATTTACCAAAACACTGGTCTTACGACGAGCAGCAGTAGTTGGTTTGTAAACTTTAATTGGCATATTTTTTGTTATGACGTGTGGCTTATATTCCTTCGTATAATTTAATGGTTTCACCTTTTTTCAAGGTCACAATGGCCTTTTTGACACGCTTGCGTGTGCCAAAAGTACGACCGACTCTCACCTTTTTTCCAGCTTGATTAATAATATTGATACTTAGGGGAGCAACTTTATAAAGCTCTTGAATAGCTTTTTTTATCTCTACCTTATTGGCGCGAACATCAACTTCAAAAACATATTGCTGTAAAGAATTGGCAATAGTGGCCTTCTCTGAAATGACCGGCTTAAGTAAAATCCGATAAGGGCGCTGAGTCACCGGCAAATCCATAGCTACCTTTGGCTTGGCTGTAGCAGTCTTTTTGGCCCGAGGCTTTGTTTCTGATTTTGGTTTATCAGCTACTGGGGCCTGGTGACTAGTTTTATCTTTTTTGGCAAAAATTCCCATATCTTTATGAATAATGTTCCGTTATTTTAGCCAGCAATTTTTTGCTAACTAGTAAATATTCGTTTTTCAATAAATCAACCACATTCAAGCTGCCATAATGAATAGTCTGAATTTTTGATAAATTCTTGGCGGCCAAGACAATTTTGTCTTTGGCGGTTTCTGTGACAATCAGAACTGACTTTTTGGCAACTGGCAATTTGGCAATGCCGGCTACTAAAACTTTAGTCTTGGCATCAGTAAAATTATAATCCTCCACAACAATCAAATGATTGTGCTTGGCTTTATCGCTCAAAACCATTTGCAGGGCCAAAGCTTTGGTTTTTTTATTTATCTTTTGGGAAAAATTGCGGTTGGCATTAGGGCCAAAGGTCACGCCGCCGCCAACCCAAAGTGGTGAACGGATAGATCCATGACGAGCTCGACCAGTGCCTTTTTGCTGCCAAGGCTTTTTACCGCCGCCCCGAACCTCTGAACGATCCTTGACGTGGGCCAAAACCTGACGAGCATTGGCACGCTGAGCAACCACCGCTTGCTGAACAACAGCTGCTTTGACATTAGTGCCAAAAACTTTGACGTCGAGATCCTCCTCGCCAACTGTTTCACCTTTCCAGTTATACAATTTTACTTTTATATCAGCCATATATTTAATTTAAAAATTGTTTAACCCTCTGACTTATCAGCTGGTAAACTTTCTGAACTATTATCCTCGGCCTTTACTTCTGCTGTTTCTGGTGACTTTTCCTCTATTTTATTATCAGCCTCAATCGGGGCTTCAACTTTTTCTTCTGTCTTATCTTCAGCTGGAGCCTCGCTTACTTTGGCTTCTGGCTCTGGAGCAGCTGATGTCTTTTCTACAAAACTAATTTCGCCGTCAGCCACAACTACTACTAAATTATTTCGAGCACCGGGCACGGCTCCTTTGATGTATAAATAATTTTTTTCCGGATCAATTTCGACCAACTCTAGATTTTTGACTGTCACTTGATCACCGCCCATGCGTCCGGCCATGCGAGTACCTTTGAAAACTCTGGCTGGCTCAGTAGAGCCAATAGAGCCAGGCATACGCACCTGATCTTTGTGACCATGAGTAGCCAGTGAACCGGAAAAATGATGGCGCTTGACCACGCCCTGAAAGCCTTTGCCTTTGGAAATGGCTGTCACTGTCAAAATATCGCCTATTTTGAAACTAGACGCATCAAAAACTTTTCCGCGGCTGAAATCATCCGCTTTATCTAAACGAAATTCTCGCAAATAACGAAAATTAGCCAGATTTTTCAAATGACCTGCCAGTGGTTTATTTAAGACCCGTTTTTTGCCAAAACCTACCTGTACGGCAGTATAGCCATCTTTTTCACCCTTGACTTGCGTTACAGTACAAGGACCAGCTTCCACTATGGTCACCGGCACCACTGTGCCATCGGCCAAAAACTTTTGGGTCATGTGTAACTTTTTTCCTAAAATAAACTTGGACATATATTTGCTTATTGCTTATAGCTATTGACTTATAGCTAATAAAAATCGCGACTTTGTTCTTGAAAAACTACTTCTCCAGGACAAAATCGCGACTCCGAGCTAGGCTCGGCTAATCTTAACTTAATTTAAGCTGATAAATTTTCGCGATTTTACTCCCAAAAATATTTTAGCTGCCAGGCACTTCCCGCTTCGGCTCACGCTCGCCTCGCTTTGCTTTTGGCGAAGCTGGCTCAGCGCGACTAGGGGGTTACTCTGGCTGATAAAACATTTTTATCAAGCCTTGATAGGCTTACTTACATTTTTATTTCAATATCCACGCCAGCTGGTAAATTTAGATTCATCAAAGAATCTACCGTCTGGGGAGTTGGATTCATAATATCCAACATCCTCTTGTGAACACGCATCTCGTATTGATCACGAGCGTCTTTGTGCACAAAAGTAGAACGCAACACTGTAAATTTCTTTTTTTCAGTGGGCAAGGGAATCGGTCCGATAACACGGGCACCCGTCCTATCCACAGTCTCAATGATTGTCTTGGTAGACTGATCAATGATTTTGTGGTCATAGGCGCGGATTTTTATCCTAATCCTAGACTGAGATTCTTCTTTGACTTCTTTTTGCGGCATGGACTTTTTTAAAAAAACGATAATTAATTTACTAAAACTTATATTTCAACCCCGTCGTGTTTGACGCGACGGGGTTGAATGATTGTTTACTTAATAATTTTGGTAACTGAACCAGCGCCAACAGTGTGACCGCCTTCGCGGATAGCAAAACGTGACTTTTCCTCCAAAGCAACCGGGTGAATCAACTTGATGGTCAAACTGATAGTATCACCGGGCATTACCATTTCAGTGCCTTCCGGCAAAATAACTTCACCGGTCACATCGGTAGTGCGGATATAGAACTGTGGCTTATAACCCTTGAAAAATGGGGTATGGCGGCCACCCTCATCCTTGCTCAAGATATAAACCTGGGCTTCAAACTCGGTGTGAGGAGTAATGGAGCCTGGCTTGGCTAAAACCTGACCGCGCTCAACTTCATCTTTCTTGGTACCACGCAAAAGCAAACCAGCATTATCACCGGCTCGACCCTCGTCTAGCTGCTTATTAAACATTTCGATACCAGTCACCACAGTCTTTTTGGTTTCATGCAAACCAACCATTTCTACTTCCTCGTTTAGCTTGATGACACCGCGCTCAATACGACCAGTCACGACTGTGCCACGACCTTCGATTGAGAAAATATCCTCAATCGGCATCAAAAATGGATGTTCGGTATCGCGCACTGGCTCTGGGATGTATTCATCCAAAGCTTTTAGCAAATCCAAAATTGATTTGCCAAATTCGCCTTTTGGATCTTCCAAGGCTTTCAAGGCTGAACCACGAATGATGGGAGTCTTGTCGCCAGGAAATTCATACTTCTTGAGCAAATCTCTGATTTCTTCTTCTACGAGATCCACTAACTCTGGATCGTCAACTTGATCCATCTTGTTTAGATAGACAATGATATAAGGCACGCCAACCTGACGAGCCAGCAAAATATGCTCGCGAGTCTGGGGCATAGGACCGTCAGCAGCGGATACAACCAAAATTGCACCATCCATCTGAGCAGCGCCAGTAATCATGTTTTTAACATAGTCGGCATGACCCGGACAATCAACGTGGGCATAGTGCCTCTTTTCAGTCTCATACTCAACGTGGGCGGTAGCAATAGTAATACCACGCTCGCGCTCTTCTGGAGCGTTGTCAATTTGGTCAACATTTTTCTGTTGAGCCACACCACCATTAGCGGCAATAACTTTCAAAATCGCAGCTGTCAAAGTGGTTTTACCATGGTCAACGTGGCCAATTGTACCGACATTGACGTGTGGTTTTTCTCTTTTAAATACTTCTGCCATGATTTATTTTCTCCTTATAAGAACCCTGATAATTCAAGGGTTTTATAAAAAATATTGGTAATTAATTATATTTAAATTCTTGATTTAAAACAGAAACGATTATAGCAAAGTTTTTTAATTTTGGCAAGGGGATAAGCCCAAGGGCTGTTTTTTGTTATTTTTTACCTAATATTAGCCGAAGCTATTAATCAACAGGCTCAATATAATATTTCTCTTCTTCTTCAGCAATTGGCTCAATATTTGGCCGATTGACGTTTGGCGTGGGAATATCGACTTTAAATTGATCTAGACTATAATCAGTAGCAATATTCGGATCTATTGCTTCTGTGCGGGCCAAAGCAATGTCTCGATTTATTTTCTCCAAGCTAACTGGTCCGGCTAGCCTTTTTGGCTCAATTTTAGCTAATAATGCTTGGTAATCAGCTAAGCCCATGATAACAAAGGGCTCGTGCGATTCTGAAACTATAATGACCCTATCGCCAGTACTGGCTACCAAGTTTAGAACCGCCTCTAAATTTTTAAAATTAGCCATAAATTTCTATTAAAAGTGCTAATATATTAGTAAAAAAATGCGGGTTTGTCAAATTGCAAAAAACAGCCACCTGCGAGGCGGGTGCCAACTTACAGGTTGACAAAAAATGAATAATTGTTATAATATACTATCTTTTGTGTTCCTACAAGCGGTCTGGATGAGCTGGACCGCAAAAACCCCAATAAGAAAGGATGTCTATGTTCTACCGGGATCTGTTGGAAGAGGCGCCAAAGGCCAAGATCGACGAGGAGAGTCCCGAGTTTTTCCCCAAGTCAAAGCAAGGGGAGCTCGTGGTCTGTGTCCTCGAGGATCAAGAGCTGCGCGGCCTCTATCGGCTCTATCTCGAGCAGAAGCAGGCAAGGCTCTTGATGATGCAGGAGTGGCAGAAGATCGCTTCCAGTCCTAGGGGCTTTTCCTTTGGGTCTTACAAGGCCTACAGGAAGAGCCTGAGCGACGTCGACGACAGGCTGGTTCGGCTGGCCAACATGATTCTGCTGGGTTTGGCCCACGAGATCGAGCAGGTCAACTGCAACTGCAATCCAAGTCTGCTGCGGATCCGGGCAGGATGGACCATCGTCTGCATCCGGACCAGTCCCGACATCATGCCACACTTCATCGATCCTTTCGGCGAGCTCAACATGGCGGAGGGGCTCCACCACTGCCACTGCCACAGGCAGGAGCCGGATCCCGACGACCTGGACGACTAGACGAAGCCTTATCTTGGTAGGGCGAGCGCTTCCGCAAGGAAGCGCTTTTTTTGTTTTCTCACCTGCGAGGTGGTATCCACCTCGCAGGTTGACAAGATATCAAATATATGCTATAATTGATTGTTATAATAAAAAGTACACAAAAATAGGTTATTTTGCTGGCACTATATTGGGGCACCAAGAACAGACCAAAAAGCTAGATTTTATCAGGTTTCGGCTTGATGAACTTCAACTTTTTATCTGGTATAATCTTCAGATTATGCTCTTGGCTCCAGTATAGTGCCTAAAGCAAAATACCTCATCCGAGTCCACTAGAAAATGGCTCATGTCATTAATCTAGTGGCTTCAGATGAGGTAAAGTACATCAACCGATCGCCCACTGGGTGATCAGGAAAGGATAAGAGCCATGAACGGAAGAATCGTTGGCGTGAATCCCAGCAGCATCTGGGACGTCATCCTCTGGCCACTGCTGACTTGGAGCTGGAGCAAGCTCACAGGCGGCAAGGTGTCCTATGGATGGCACTGGCGACCCTACCGTGGCCAAATCGGTCAGGTGGTCAGGGTTGCGGGAGACTCTAGTCTCTCACTCCACGACTGGCGGCATGGTGTCTTCTGGGGCACTTGCTTCAGCTGGCGCACGGTAGCTTTACTGTGCCCGACCCAGAGAGTGGTCTGGCACGTGGGCTTCCGCGGACGTAGCGGCTGCCAAATCTGTTCCCTGGAGATCAACGGCGCGGCCGCTCTCCTGATCGGTCCCGAGGAGGTGGATTTCTTCGCCGTCTCGGCTGACGGTCAACCATTGGAACTTAAGCAGGTCAGCTATTCAACGCGTAAGTTGGTGCGCGACAACATACCGATTCTGTGAGTGGTCCAGTCCCATAACCCCGCCCCGAGTCTACCACGACTCTTGAGGGCGGGTTTCTTTTTTTATCACCAACCTCGAAGGTGGTTTTTTTAAATTGACTATTCTTTAAATAATTGCTAAATTCTATTTGAATTAATGGATCTTTCTAGACTGAATGAAATACGGCAGTTGCGCTGCCACAACGAAGGAGATAATAATGACCACCTTCATGCGAATCTGTCTTATCCTGTGGTGGGTCATGACCGCTATCGGAGTTTTTCGCATGATGCGCAGCCTTGTCATCAGCATCAAGCGAGAACACGCATCTTGGTGGAGACACATGCTCTGCGGACTCCAGATGGAATATCCCCCCTATCCTCCCAGATCATTAGAGCCTGGCGCACCGATCAGCATCATCATCTATTGGATCCTAAGTTTCATTCTCATCGTATTCAAGCACTGACGCCTATATGTGCTTGACGCTCCCAGTCTCGCTTTGACCCTACCCAAGCCTACCCATGGTTTGATCGGCGGGGTCTTTTTTAATCCCCTAAACCCCCTTTGACAAGGGGGCTTTACAAACAAAAAGCCTCCCCCTGTTAAGGGGAGGCTTGGAGAGGTTATATTTATCCGTTTGCTTTTTTCTTTATTTCTTCGGCAATATTGGTCGGTACTTCTTGATACTTGGAAAATTCCATATTGTAGCTAGCCCGACCTTGGGTCATGCTGCGTAAAGATGTGGCATAGCCAAACATCTCTGACAAGGGCACAAAAGCGTGAATAACTTTAGCATTGGCACGATCTATCATTTCATTGACCTGACCGCGCTTTGAGTTTATATCGCCGATCACATCACCCATGTATTGCTCTGGAGTGACAACCTCCACTTTCATGATTGGCTCAAGTAATATCGGGTTGCCACGGTTGAAGGCAGCTTTGAAAGCCATGCTGCCAGCAATCTTGAAAGCTGCTTCAGAAGAGTCAACTTCATGATAGGAGCCGTCATAAACAGCTACTAAAACATCCTCTACTTTATAGCCGGCAATGACGCCATTGTCCATGGTTTCGCGCACACCTTTTTCAATAGCCGGGACATACTCTTTGGGCACAATACCGCCCTTGATCTCGTCAACAAACTCAAATCCCTTACCGCGCTCCATGGGTTCAAGTCTCAGCCAGCAATGGCCATACTGGCCACGACCACCGGACTGCTTGATATATTTGCCTTCGCCTTCGGCAATGGCCTTGATGGTTTCCTTATAGGCTACTTGCGGGGCACCGACATTGGCCTCTACGCTAAATTCGCGTTTCATACGATCAACAATAATTTCCAAATGCAATTCTCCCATGCCACCAATAATAGTCTGGTTGGTCTCTTCGTCAGAACGCACTGTAAAAGTAGGATCTTCTTCGGCCAATTTTGCCAAAGCCATACCCATCTTTTCTTGGTCAGCCTTGGTCTTGGGTTCAACAGCCACATGAATAACCGGTTCAGGAAAATCCATGCTTTCCAAAATCACCGGTCGATCAACATCAGACAAAGTGTTGCCGGTAGTAGTATCTTTTAAACCAACTACTGCCACAATATCGCCGGTAAAAATTTCTGAAACTTCTTCGCGGTGATTAGCATGCATGCGTAGAATACGGCCGATGCGCTCCTTCTTTTCCTTATTGGCATTCAAAACATAAGAGCCGGATGACAAAGTACCGGCATAGACTCTGACAAAAGTCAGTTTGCCGACATAGGGATCAGTAGCTATTTTAAAGGCCAGAGCAGTAAAAGGCTCGCTATCCTCTGGCTTGATGGCAATAATATTATCTGGGTTTCTGGGCTCAGTGCCTTGGATATCCGGCACATCCAAAGGAGATGGCAGATAAGCAGTCACTGCATCGAGCATAAATTGCACGCCTTTATTCTTTAAAGCCGAGCCGCATAAAACTGGCACAATCTTACCGGCAATGACGGCTTTGCGCAAAGTCTTTTTCAAAGCAATCAAGTCTGGCTCTTGGCCGTTGAGATACTGCTCCATCAATTTCTCATCGTGTTCAACTATAGCTTCAATCAGCTTGCTTCTATACTCCTCTACTTTGTCTTTCATATCGCCGGGGATTTCACGTTTCTCAAAATTCTTTCCCTCTTCATCCAAATAATACCAAGCTTCTCTTTCCAAAAGATTGATGATGCCGGTAAATGTTTCGGCTGCACCAATAGGTAACTGCATAGGATGAGCATGCTTGACCAAGCGCTCATGGATAGTTTCCAAGTCCCAATAAAAATTAGCGCCCATGCGATCCATTTTATTAATAAAGGCTAATCTGGGAACATTATATTTATCCGCTTGGCGCCAAACAGTCTCTGACTGCGGTTCTACGCCGGCTACACCGTCAAATACCACTACTCCGCCATCCAGCACGCGCAAAGAGCGCTCTACTTCTACCGTAAAATCTACGTGCCCGGGAGTATCAATAATATTGATATTGGCTTTATCGCCGCCTAGCCAATCCGGCAGAGGCCAAAAGCAAGTGGTCGCAGCTGAAGTAATGGTGATACCTCTTTCTTTTTCCTGCTCCATCCAATCCATTTCAGCGGCGCCTTCATGCACTTCGCCAATCTTGTGTTTTTTACCGGTATAAAAAAGCACGCGCTCGGTGACAGTTGTCTTACCGGCGTCAATATGGGCAATAATACCGATGTTTCTGACTTTTTCTAAAGGATGACTTCTGGGCATAACAGTTTTAAGTTTTAAAAGTTATTATTTTTTAAATCTCTGAGTTCTTCGTAAAAAAGAAGTATCTCATCAAAATGTTCGTAAAAATGTTCTTTAATTTTATTTAATTCATTTTTATCTTTAGATGTCTCATCAAAATTTTTAATGGCTTGAACTGCATCATTTACCATCTTCAATTGTCTTCGAACTAGTTCAGCCTTATCATCTACTTTGAGTGATAAAATTAATCGCTGTATTTCTCCGCCTATTTTCATAAAGGCGTTTATCATTATTTTAAGTTCAATAATCAAATTTTCTATTTCTTCCTTTTCCTCTTTTTCTGCAGATCTGCTTTTCAATGTTTCTCCAACCCGACCAAGAGCTAAATCAACTTTATTGAGCTCATCACTATAAATTTTCATGTCAGCTATAATGGCCTCTACGTTATCCAGGCCATCTGGTCTAGCTCTAAGCTTTTCCCTTCCTGTCTCAATACCTTTCTCTGCCAAGCCTAACTGTGTTTCTATTTGTCCAGAAAAAGCATCATCCAGCTCCGACCTAGCATTAAGCTGTTGTGTGAGCTGGATTAATAATTGACGCTTATGTTTTATGTCTTCCTCCAATTGATTCCTGCTGTGCTTATCCAATCCTCTTCTGCTCAACAATAAAAAATAATCATCTAAGGCCTCATCTATCTCCCTTTTTAAAATTTCCTTAGCTGACTGCCCATTTGGGTCTTCTATATTAAATGCGGCACCTTCTGACATAGCTAATGTTTAGTTTAAGCGAAATGGGCAAAAGCTTTATTGGCTTCAGCCATGCGCTGCACATCTTCCCGCTTCTTGATGGCTTCGCCTTCATTTTTGGCAGCCGCCATCAATTCTTCGCCCAAAGCTTTGTGCATAGCCAGGCCTTTTCTATTTTTAGAAGCGGCAATCAACCAGCGATGAGCCAAGATGAGCTTGCGATCACCAGTCACGACTATTGGCACCTGATAGTTGGCGCCACCGATGCGCTTACCCTTGACTTCAAGATTGGGCGAGACATTACGTATCGCCAAATCATAAATTTCCAAAGGATCTTGTTTGGTTTTATTGGAAATATACTCCAAAGCGCCATAGACAATCTTTTGGGCCGTAATCTTTTTACCGCGGCGCATGACTTTGTTGATCAATTTGGCAATATCCACCCGCTGAAACTTCGCATCAGCCGGAATCAATCTTTTTGCAACTGGTTTACCTCGCATATTATTAGTTGAAAATTATATAGTTTAAAAGTATTTATTTTTTAGATGCTTTTTCCCGTTTGGCACCGTATAAGGATCGACCTTGTTTGCGTGCCGATACACCTTGGGTGTCATAAACACCTCTGACAATATGATATCTCACGCCAGGTAAATCTTTTACCCTACCGCCGCGAATCATCACAATGCTGTGTTCTTGCAAATTGTGGCCTTCGCCCGGAATATAGGCAGTCACCTCCATGCCATTGGATAATCTGACTCTAGCAATCTTACGCAAAGCAGAATTTGGTTTTTTGGGGGTAGTAGTAGTCACCTTGACACAGACACCTCGCTTAAAAGGACTGCCTTTGGGCAAATCACTTTTGGTGCGACGCAAAGTATTCAAAACCGTGGTCAAAGCTGGGGTTTTGCTCTTACGCTTTGGCGTATGTCTTGGTTTCTTTAACAATTGATGAATTGTAGGCATGAAACTTGAAAATAAATTATTTTTTATAAAAATTATTAAAGCCCCTGGAGCTTTAAAATGCTTCAATAAAATAGCATAAAAAAATAAACCCGTCAAGATACGGAGTATAAAAAAGGGACCCCTGTGTCAAGCAAAAGACGTCGGTTGGGGTCCAAAGAGAACGGATGGGTGTCTACCCTGTTGCAGCCCCAAGGGGCTAAACATCCAAAGCGCATCACCTCCGTGTTCGTCCATCAGCTGAACGGGCTTTTGACCTGTCCAGATGATGGGATGGCTTGCGGAAGGAGCAGATTACAAGATACACCATTCCTCCATTTTTGTCAAGACTAAAAATCTAACAATAACAAATAAAAAAACCGGCCACAAGGCGTGGCCAGGTATAGACTAGGCTCCCTAAGATTGGTCAGATGAACAGGATCGGCTCATCGTCGATTTCGGTGGCTTCAACCTGATGACTGCTTGGGAACCAGCGACCGCGCAGACGACGCACCACCAGAATCAGACGACCACAAAGACGACGCATCAGAGGCTCCTTCCAAGTAAGGCCTAGGACAGCGAAGAACGAAACATTGCAATATTATAAATTATGAACAGCCGCTTGTCAATACTATTTGATAAAAAAGCTTATTAAATTTATAAAAAAAGAAAAAATATGGCCAAAAATATTAATACCAGCAAAATTATCCAATAATATCAGGGCTAATAATATCCAGGGGCCATTGACTGCCAAGCGATGTTTAAAATCAGCATACCTATCCGATAAAACAGCAAATAAAACCTTGGATCCGTCCAAAGGCGGCAAAGGAATCAAGTTAAAAACCCCCAAAACTAAGTTGATTAATATTAAACTCAATAAAAATAGAGATAATAAATTATTCGCCGGCAAAAAAGGATATAAAATATTATAGATAATAATAAAAAATATAACACTGACAAAATTGGCAACTGGACCAGCCAAAGATACCGCCGTCTCCCCCCATTTGCGCCAACGCAAATTGTAAACATTTACCGGCACTGGTTTGCCCCAGCCAAAACCAGCCAGAAGTAGCATCAGGGTGCCAAAAAACTCCAAATGAGCTAAAGGATTTAGAGTCAGGCGCCCCTGATAGCGGGCCGTGGGATCACCTAAACTATAAGCTGCCCAAGCATGAGAAAATTCATGCACAGTCAAAGCATAAACCACTGCCAAAACTGATACGAGTACTGCTTGAGGGCTCATTGATAGGGCGTTAAATAGCATACTTTACAAAAATAAATATTTATGTTAATATCTGAAAACGTTGTTAAATCATTATAGCAAAAGTCAATAAAAAACTAAAGTTTTATATTATATGGCTAAAATGTGTGAAATTTGTGGTCGTCAAGCAATCATCGGCAATAGCCGCAGTCATTCCCATATTGCTAATCGCCGACGCATGAACATCAATCTGCAAAGAAAAAAACTAGCCGGCCAGAAACTGATGGTCTGCACTTCCTGCTTAAAAACCCTGAATAAGCTTGCTAAACAAGCTAAAGTTTAAAATATTTAAATCCGCTAGTCATAACCCCTCCCTTCCTCCCCTTAACAGGGGAGGAGTTTTAAATAAAAAATCTCCCTGTCAAGGGAGATTTAGGGGGTTATGGCCAGCGGTTTTTTGTTTATAAACAAAAAGACGCCTTGACCGTTTATATTCGCATCAGGCGTCCTTTTGCAAGTCATCTGGCATAGTTTGCATAATTAATAGTAAACCGCAACACGCGACGACTACCAGCTCTGCCCTCTAGACAATAGCTAACCCCATTTTTTAAAGTGGGTGTCCGCAAGCCAAGACCACGATCTTGGTCTGATTTGGATTCCCAAGGGTTAAGGTTGTAGAATTGCGTATACTGCCTAAAAAGAACAGGGCCTATTTTTAATATAGCACATCTAAAATCGGCTAGCAAGAAAATGAAAACCGGCCAAAAGCTCAGAGGCGTGAGCTTTTGGCCGAACGCAAATAAAAAATAAATTTATCTATTCTTTTATGGTAATGGTGTGCCGAGTGTAATCCGGATGATAATCTTGCAATTCAAAATCATTGAACCAAACACCAATTTCCTGGGCAGCTTCTTCAATATTAGCCGAGGCATGTATTAAATTAAAAATACCTATTTCATTAGCATCAGCATAAGTAAAAGATACATGAGCGTAGTCGCCCCGGATAGTGCCGGGCGCGGCTTGTTTTGGTTCTGTTGTGCCAACCATCTTGCGCACTACCTCGACAGCCTCAACACCCTCTATGGCAATGGCGATAATTGGGCCAGAAGTAATCATCTTGATCATCCGCTCTCTGACTTTTTCGCCACGTCTCCTAGACACATCTTCTGTATAGTGCTTCATAGCCGTGTCTTTATCTGACCAGACCATTTTTAAACCAATAATTTTTAAACCGGTTCGCTCAAAACGATGCAAAATCTCCCCCACCAAGCCGCGGTTGACAGCGTCTGTCTTTAATAATACTAGAGTTCTTTCAATGCTTTCACTGTGTTGTGCCATAAATTTATATACTTAAGATTAAATTTACCCCAGCATTTTTCAAGGGCTAGGGTAAATGCGAAAAATTATTAAGTAAAAATTATTTTTTCAAATTAGCGATTTCTTTTTTGACCGCGGCCACGACCTCCGAAGGGGTGATATTGGCTTTCACTAGATAGCCGACTGCACCCAGCTGCTTGCCACGCTGTACATCTTCATCTTGACCGAGATTAGTCAAAAGCATCACTGGAATATTTTTGGTATTTGGATCTTCTTTAAGAGTTTTTAAGACCGAGAAGCCATCCATCTTGGGCATAATGATATCCAATAAAATAAAATCCGGCTTCATGCTTTTGGCCATTTCCAAGCCTTGGGCTCCATCCAAAGCTTTAACCAAATCAAAGCCATCATTTTTAAACTTGACTTCGTACATATTAGCTAGCATTTCTTCATCTTCAATCAAAAGAATTTTGATTTTTGCGTCCGCCATAATATAAATATGTTAAATTTTTAGTGCTTTAATTATAGGATAAATACGATAAAATGGCAAGAAAAAAACAGGGAGCCCCCACAGGTGTGGTTGCTCCCCCGGTTAGCCCCCGCTTGGGGGCTTTAGGCAATGACCGTAGTGTCACGCTCCAGCTGGCGCACGGCCGACTGGTAGTCCTGCCACCACAGAATGGCCGTATCCGGCGATCCGCCGACAGACTCGGCCAACAACGGAGCCGCCCGAGAGCCCATCAGGAAAGGCAGGGGTCCGGCGTTATCACCGGCCTGGTGTTGCCGTGGAATAGCCGCCTCGTACGCCGCCTTGTCGGCCGCTGCCGTTGCGTACGTCACGCCGGTCTGGACCAGGGCGATCTGCTCGAACTGCTGAACCAACGGCTGCTCCGCGAGATTTGCACAGCTGGCCGTGGAGTTCTGCTCCGTGCCGATGATCAGGGTGTAGGGCGCCGCCTGAGCCACACGCGCTGCGGGCATCGTCAGCGCCGCACCTGTCGTGATGATCGTGGTCTCGCCCCACACACTACCGGGTGTGGGCTGCTGTACCGCCAACGCGACGGTTGCGCTGACCAGGATCAGGATTGCGGCCACCACAGGTGGCCAACATCGTCTCATGGTTCCCTCCTTGATCGGGCCGTGATTTCAGCTGGTATAAAATTGAGATACCAGCACCTCGGTTAAACGCCTCCTTTCTGGTTGGAAACACCTCAAGTGTACGTTTTTCTATAAATATTATACTCTCTATATAATGCTAAATCAAGCTCAAAAGAAAGGAAAAAGCCCGCCGCACCGATATAAACAAAAAGTCAAATAAAAAACAGGGAGGCCTTGTGACCTCCCCTGGGACTACGCCCTCACTTGGGCTACGTCCCCTTCCCCACGTGGCGCTGGTTGCCGGCGACCTTCTTCTTGGCCTCCTGCTTGTGATTGCGGCGACGCTTCTTCATGGCGATCCTCCTTGAGGGCATAGCCCTCCCCCGCGTCCTAGCCCCCTGGGGGCGGACGCTCACTGGCCACGATGCCGCGTCTAACGCGGCTGATCCTCTTGCCCTGAAAAGGTAACGTCAATAGAGCATGGGATTTTGGAACGCTCCTTCCTGTGTGGATCCCACTAGGGATGAATCTTGACGCCGACCTTTACCCGAGGGCAAGCAGGCACATTTATTATATCAAAACAAGGAAATAAAACAACTATTTTATCCGCCAGCTCTGACCGTCAGATAACACTGTAATAGTGCCAAAATCCTTGGTTTGCCTAATATCGCAAGCTGCTTTTTGCAAGCGATCAAGGGCATCTTTACTGGGGTGGCCAAATTTATTATTCGCCCCAACTTCAATTATACAAAGCTCTGGTTTTACTTTGGCCAAAAAATCGGCTGACGATGAATACTTGCTGCCATGATGGCCGACTTTTAGTACTTCCGAATCTAGGACATAAACACTGGACAAAATTTCTGCCTCCTGCTCGGCCGGCAAGTCGCCGGTCAGCAAAAAATCCACATCACCATACGACCAGCGCACTACTAGCGATTTGGCATTATTGGCAAGCTTATCAGCTTGGCTGGCAGACAACACTACTCCACGCAGCTGATTATCAATATTTATTTTTTCCCCTTTCTTCAGAATCTGCACCGCTATACTTTCCTGCTCTAAGGTCCGCTGCCAGGCAGTATAATTAGCATTAGCTTTATCTGGCAGATAAGAAGCAAAAATATGCTTTACTTGATATTTTTTTAATAATTGTATGGCGCCGACATAATGATCATCATCCCAATGAGTGATAAACAAATAATCAATCCGTCTTTCCCACCAGGGCAATTGATCGGCCAGCTGATAAAGTAAACTATTGTCCGGACCGCCATCAACTAAAATATTTACGCCTTGGGTGGTACGCAATAAAATCGCGTCTCCCTGCCCGACATCCAAAAAACTCACCTGCAAATATTTCTGCGCTTGGTTCAAGGACCACAGCAAACAAACCAATCCCAGAAAAATAAAACTTGTATAAATTCTAATCTGTCGAGCGCTCATATGGCTTTATAATCAAAGTAATAACTATCATAAGTATCAGGCTGGATAAAAAAATCGGCAGAGAAAAATTATCAATAGTCAAATACGACCAAGAGCCGCCGCCTAAATTTTTTATCAGCCAAAACATCAGTTTTATAAGCAAGCCAAGGGGCCAGCCCAAAATTTGACCAAACTGGCCACCAAAAATAGCCACCATTAAGCTCAAAATCAAAATCGGCGGAAACAGCGGCAAGACTAAAAAATTGGCCAGGGGCGAAACTAAAGAAAAAATATGAAAATAATAAAGCACCAACGGCCAAGTAAAGACCTGGGCCGCCAGAGTCACTGCCAAAACTTCTTGCCAAGCAAAAGGGTTAGGCAGTTTAGCCAGCATATTTTTAAATAAAGGCACGTACCAAATAAGACCCAAGGTTGCTGAAAATGAAAGTTGCCAGCCGATGTCATAAAGTAAAATATATGGATTTACCAGCACCATCACATCGACCAGAAACAATAGGCTATAAACCGACAAAGCTGGCCGACCCAAACTTGGGCCCAATAAAACTAAAAGTATCATGGCTGTTGAACGCAAGGCAGGGCTGATAAACCCCAATAAATAAAGGTAAAGAAATAGAACTGCCGCTAAAACCCAAAAAATATGCTGGCGTTTGAGGCCCAAAATCTGTAAAAGCCAATGAAAAAACCAAATAATCACTACCATATGCAGGCCGGAAATAGATATTACGTGCGTCAGGCCAGTGTGGCTAAAAAGTGGCGTCAGGTATTTAGGCATTTCTTGGCGAGAATCCAAAATAATCGCCTTAGCAAAAGCAGCTGCTGGATCAGATATATTTTTATCCAAATTGTCCAAAAAATATTGCTTGCTTTTACTTAAAAAATCAAGAGGCCTTGCTTGGTGTCCTAAATATTTGATGCTCGTAGCCGGACAAGTCGCCAAAATATTGTCTTTGGCTAAATATTTTGGATAATCAAATTGGCGACCACTGCCAGAATCGATTTTCTCCGGCTTGAATAAGCGACAAGACAAGCCTAAACTATCACCCACCTGATAATCCGGATAAAGGGGCGCATAGACTATGATTTTTCCCGGTAATTTTAGGTCAGGTGATTTGACCAAAAGCTGCCAGCCGTCCAGACGCTTATCAGCATCCAATACAAAGGCTGAAAAAGTATATTTTTGTTCATAAACAAACTGCTGCGCTAAAATTTCCGGCTGGATAAAATAGTAAATTCTTAAAAAAGCCGCTAAGATCACTAAGAGCAGAAAAAAATAACGGCGCCAAATAGATAAAATCAATGTTAAAACAAAAAACAGCCAGATATACAGAACATTAGCTGGCCAAATAAAATCAAATAAAAGCAAAAATAAATTTGCACCTAAAAAAATAAGACTAAACAGCAGGAAAAATTTACTTTTCGCCATCCTCTATTCGCTTTTCTTGTTAACTTTAGCCCAAATGGGCTAAACATATTTAAGCGCAAAAATAAAGTTTTGTCTAGTTGTCTAATACTTGCGGATCAAGCGGCACACCGGCCAATAAATAACCATTGTGTATATGATTATCCACTGACCATAAAATATTATTTAGCCAAATATCCCCAGCCAGAGCTGCTGAGTCAGACAAAAGATAGCTTTCTATACGGCCGCCCGGCTTAATATCGTCTATCCTGGCCAAAAGCTTGACCTGACTGCCGGCATTACCGACACGAATCGGCTGGCTGGCTGCCAATTTAGCAATGATTTTATTATCCTTAAAAATAATATCAGCTGCTTGCTCCTGCCCGTCAACCATCAGCTGCATTTTGGCGATAGCCAAATTTTTCACATCTGCCTGCCAGCTCAATTTCTGAATAGCCAGATCATTACTACCAAGGGTCTTGACTTGAAAATTATAAATCAAATTCCAGCCCTTGGTAAGTTTTTTGTCTATTGGCAAGCTGGCGAATTGCAAAAGGTCATCCTGAACATGAACGCTACCCAAGGCCAAGGTCTTATCCAATTTTATATTTTGGCCGGAAACAAAACCCTGCCCGCCGGCATCACGCAAAGAAAAATTATAATCGCCTGCTGATAAGCCATCGGCTATCAAGCTAAGTTCTAATAGCTGCTGGGTACTAAGCACCAATTTCTTAGCTAAAATAAAATCCAACTTATCGTCCACCGGCTGACTGGTGGCTATCGTTTCCTGGCCAAGCAGCAAGCTAAACTCTGCCTGATCTAGGTTTTGGCCTGCAACCAAAAAATGCAAGTCATTTAAATCTACTATTTCTGAATCGGCTGCTAAGAAAAAATTGGCTACGCTTGACTGTCCGGTAGACAAAATGTTCTTTGACTCCGGAGAATTATTGTAAGCCACTAATTTGCCGCTGGCTACTATCATAGTAGTGCCGCCGCGCAAAGGAAAATCAGCTTGGGGAAAAATCTGTTCATTTTGATGATAAACAACTAAGGAATGATTATCAAACAAGCTAAACTGCAAAATATCACCAACCAACAAACTACCACTATCAGACAAAACTAGATCCAAAACATTATCGCCGGCCGGCAAGGTATAATTATTCAGCTCAAAATAAATATTGCCCTCTTCATCAACCGAACTAAGCTGACCAATCTGAATATTATGGTGATACAGTTTAAGATTAGCCAAAACATCGCTATCATAAACGCCGCTAGCGGCTATTTTTAGAAGCTGTAAATTTACCGGCAAAGATGATTTTACCAATAAACTAAAAACTGGCACCGGAGATGTGTGCACTACTGTTTGCTTGGCATTTTGATCAGCCAAAAGCAAAATAATCGGCACCGGTTGCTTGGCAGCTTGAGTCCGGGGACCAATATTAACTGCGCTTAAAACAAGTGCACCTACCACTAGGAGCAGCAAAAGCAGCCAATATATCTTCAATTTTGTTGGTTTTTTTCTAATCTTTATTTCTGGTAATGGCCCCAGGTGTTCAAACATAAAATACCTATAGTGAAACTATAGATATTATACTATAAAATCAAAGAAAAATAAATGAAAAATAATTATTGGGAATGCAAATTAGCTTTGATAAACGGCCACAAGTCACCGGCCAAAACTTTATTAGGATCACTTGATTCATGATTTGTCCGATGGTCTTTGACCATTTTATAGGGATGCAAAACATAGGAGCGAATCTGGTTTCCCCAGGCCGCTTCGGTGTATTCTCCTTTTAGCGCTTGCCGCTCTGCCTCTTGTTGAGTATCATAATATTTTTGCACTTTGCTGGCTAGGTACGCTAGAGCCTGATTTTTATTTTGCAGCTGCGAACGCTCATTTTGGCACATGGCTACTATGCCAGTCGGTAGATGGGTAATGCGTACCGCCGAGTCAGTGGTATTGACGGATTGACCTCCATGACCAGAAGAGCGATAAGTTTCCACTTTGAGATCAGCACTATTTAGCTTAACTGCCGTCCCCTCTATCTCTGGCAAAACTTCTACCATGGCAAAAGAAGTGTGCCTGGCATGATCAGCGTCATATTCGGATAAGCGCACCAAGCGATGCACGCCGGCTTCGTTTTTAAAATAGCCGAAGGCATAGGGGCCGCTGATTTTGAAAGTGGCACTCTTGATCCCCGCCTCGTTACCCGCTGAGCGAGATAAATATTTTACTGTATAACTATTTTGTTCAGCGAAACGCAAATACATCCGCTCCAGCATCTCGGCCCAATCTTGGGCATCTACGCCGCCCGCCCCGGCAAAAATATTAATAATGACTGGCGACTGATCATACTGACCGGATAAAAATCTCACTTCTGACAGCCGAGCAAATTCTACCTGTAAAGCAACTAGATTTTTTTCTAGATCAACCTGTAAAAAATCTGCCTGGCTATCTTTGGCCAAAATAATTAAATCCTGAGTTTTTTTAAATAGGTCTTGCCAAGCAATTATTTCTTGTTCTAGATTACCCGCTTGTTTACTGATTAAAGCCGCTTGATTTGGGTCAGACCAAAAATCAGGAGCCGACATCTGCTCTTTTAGGACTTGCAATTTTGCTTGTTTGTCGGGAAGATTTAGCTTATTAAAAATTTCACTGACACTCTGTAATAACTCTTCGATTTGTCGTTTTAGTTCTTCCACAAATTATTATTTAATTTTTATATTTATCAAGAGTAATCTTGACGTCGTGCGTCTTATCTTTTGACCAAACTTTGAGGGTAATGGTATCGCCGGGACTAAATTTACTAATAGCTTCAGCTAAATCATATTGCCCTGTTAAATCTTTACCATTGACAGAAACTATAATATCGCCTTCGGCTAGACCAGCCTTATCAGCCGGCGAGCCTGATACTACCGCCGCATCCGAACTTTGGCTGCCATGCACTAGTAACGCCCCCTGATCAAGCGGTAAGTTGTTTTGCTGCTTAATTTCAGCCGTTATCATTTGATAACGCACACCCAAATATGGCCTGATAATCTGCCCGTTTTTCTGAACGCTAGCGATTATTTGTTTTAAAGAATTTATGGGTATAGCAAAGCCAATCAACTGGCCTTGACTGGAAACAGCTGTGTTTATGCCGATTACTTCGCCGGATAAATTGAGCAATGGACCGCCAGAATTACCGGGATTGATAGCTGCATCGGTTTGGATAACATTTTTTAAGCTCTCTGAGCTGCCGGCGCCATCATCAGCCACAATGCTGCGGCCAATGCCGGAAACCACGCCTACCGTCACTGTGTTGCTGAATTCAGCTAAAGCATTACCGATGGCTATCACTGACTGGCCAATGACCAATTTATCTGAATCACCCAAAGTAACGACTGGTAAATTTTTAGCTTCAATCTTCACAACACCGACATCATTAAAAGAATCAACGCCAACTACTTTGGCCTCATACTCCTGACCGCCATTTAATATCACGGAATATTTGGCCGCACTATCGGCTATCACATGCCGGTTGGTCAAAATCAGGCCATCAGCAGAAATAATAAAGCCTGTAGCCCCGCCAACTTTTTGATAATTGGGGCTAGTGTTTGGTTGAGTATTTTGCGGCTGGACAAACATCCAGTCTGGAAAAAAATTAAAAAAAGGATTAACCTGGACATTCTGGCTAATATCTTTCTTGATCACAATGGACACAACCGATGGAGAAACTTTTTTCACCACATCGGCGACCGACAAAGTGCCCAAATTATTGCCGGAGCCGTTCAAACTGGGAGCGTTTATTTGCTGTAGCTCATCATTGACTACTGCCGGTAAATTTCTATTTACCATCCAAGGCCAACTACCTACATAATTGACCACCAGCCAAGCTCCGAATAAACCACCCAAAATTGTGCTAATTATAATAATTAGAAAAGTATCAAAAAATTTCCTCATATATTATCAAATATTATGATTTATTTGCAAATTTGTTGAATCAAAATTTCCCGCTTTTGCGGATCACACAAGGTCTCGATCACTGAAGAAGTCTGACTATCGTTCAATTGGCTGACATTCGTGTTATTTCCCATAGTTTGATCTTGAGCCAGATCCAATTTCAATAACTTCAAGGCGGGCTGTAAATAAGCGGCGTACTGCTTAACATAAGGAGAAATATAGATGACACCAAAGACAATCGGCACCACTATCACTATCCACTTAATAATGTTCATGGTCGTGCCCCAGAAAAAATGGCGCTCTATCTTACGCAAACGCTTATCCAATATTTCTAGGCTGGCTTGATTTCTTTCTAAAAGATCACGAAGAGGATCATTTTCCATATTTTTTTCGTCTTATCTTTTTTGGTTTATTTCTCTTGTTTTGCTTGAGCAAATGTTGCAGCTCGGCCTGAAAAGTTTTTGCATCCTTAAATGATCGATAAACTGAAGCATAGCGAATATAAGCCACCTGGTCAAAGGCGCGCAAGCGCCTCATAACAATCTCGCCAATATCGTGAGAAGTAATCTCGCTACGGCTTGTTTTTTGAATGTCGCGCTCTATTTCTCGTATTAACCTCTGAAAATTATCTTCAAGATAGGGGCGTTTTTCCAAAGAAGTGCGCAAACCGCGCATCAATTTTTCACGGCTATAATTTTCTCGACGGCCGTCACGCTTGATTACCACCAAATCCAGGATCTCAATCTCCTCCAAAGTGGAAAAACGGTAGTGGCATTTTTCACACAGACGCCGGCGCCTAATGCTAAAACCCTCGCCACTTAAACGAGAGTCTATCACTTTGGTATCAAGTTTATTGCAAACTGGACAATTCATTCTATGCTCTGTTCACTAACGATCTTTTATTTTTTTCCTCAAGAAAGCCGGGATATCAAGCTCCTCTTCCTCCTTGGTCTTAGGCACCAGCTCTAGCTCTTCTTCTGGCTCGGATTTCTTCTCAAATGCTCGACGCACTGTTCTATCTTCGACAGTTTTAGTAAAAGCCTCCGGATAAGCCGTATTCATGGCTTGGCGAGGAATTTCTCCTTTAGTTTCAACATTTTTCTTAAAACCAGTAGCAATCACGGTAACTTTGACTTCGTCGCCTAAAGATTCGTCAATCACTGCGCCAAAAATAATCTTGGCCTCTGGGTCACAATGAGCAGTAATCACTTCAGCTGCTTCGGAAACTTCAAACATAGTCAAATTTGAACTGCCGGTAATAGTAAACAAAACGCCAGTAGCGCCATTGATCGACAATTCAAGTAAAGGACTGTCAATGGCGGCTTTGGCTGCTTCTTTGGCCCTATCCTCTCCACTAGCCTTACCAATACCCATCAAAGCCGAACCGGCTTGCCTCATAATGGCTTTGACATCGGCAAAATCAACGTTGACTAGGCCCGGTACAGTGATCACTTCGGAAATGCCTTGGACGCCCTGTTTTAGCACCTCATCAACTATAGAAAAAGCATCCAATAAAGAGGTTTTTTTATCAATAATCTGTAAAAGTCTATCATTGGGGATAGTAATAATAGTGTCTACCTTATCGATTAATCTATCCAAACCCCGCTCAGCAATATCGCGGCGTTGCACACCCTCAAAAGTAAAAGGCTTGGTCACCACAGCTACTGTTAAAGCGCCCAATTCTCTGGCAATATCAGCAATCACCGGTGCCCCGCCAGTACCAGTGCCGCCACCCAAACCACAAGTAATAAAAACCATATCAGCCCCGGACAAGGCGGACATAATATCCTGCTCATTTTCTTCAGCGCTCTTCAAGCCCAAATCAGGATCCATGCCGGCTCCCAGGCCCCTGGTGGTATTACGACCAATATGTATCTTGTTGCCAGCTTGCGAATGGTGCAAGGCTTGAGCATCAGTATTGACGGCCACAAATTCTACGCCTCTAATCTTGGCGCTAATCATGCGATTGACTGCCGAATTGCCAGAACCGCCTATACCAACTACTTTGATATTGGCAAAAGTCTCAACCGGTGGCAAAACTTCTTTTATGTTTTTCTTCAGCATGCACTTTATATTTAACTAGTACTAATTTATGAGGGCCAAATAGACTTAAAAATATTTTTTGTTTTATTGCCAAGTTTCTTAAAAATATCTGCCCCAGGCAAATAAGCGGCTTTTTCCATATTCCTATCAGCCCAAATCACCAAGCCTAAAGCCGTAGTATACTCCGGATCATTTAGTTTATCAATAGGAAAATCGTGATTTACCGGCAAGCCTAAAAATACCGGTAGATCAAATACCTGCTTAGCTAAATCTACAATCAAAGATAATTTTGAACCACCACCAGTCAAGATAATGCCGGCTGGCAACTTACCGGCCCGATCAATTTTCTTTAGTTCTTCGTTGACCAGCTCAAAAATTTCTGACATCCTGGCCTCGGCAATGGTAGCAATATCTCGTTTATAAACGAAAGTGCCTTTTTTCTCGTCCTCTGAATACTTATGCAAATCAACCTCGTCCCGCTTTGATATATCGCCAACTATAGCTTGAGCATGATCAAGCTTTACTGCTTCCGCCGTCATCACTGAGGTCTTGAGGCCGATGGCCAGATCATTGGTGATATGACCGGCGCCAACTGGCAAAACAGCCGTATGTAAAATATTCCCCTCTTCAAAAACCGCCAAGGAGGTGGTCGAAGCGCCAATATTGACTACAGCCACGCCCAACTCTTTTTGCTTGTTGGTCAAAACCGCTTCGGCGGTTGCCAAAATAGAAAAAACAATATACTCAATATCAACGCCCGTGCGATAAATACATTTAGTCAAATTTTTGACTTGCGCTGACATGGCCATCACCACCTGAGTCTCTACTTCCAATCTAACGCCTGTCATGCCTATTGGCTCCCTGATGTTTTTTTGGTTATCAAGATTGTAGCTAATTGGCAAAACATGCAAAATCTCATAATTGGGCATAATGGTAGTGCTTTCAGCTACCTCTAAAGCACGCTCAATATCAGAGTTTTCCACTTGTTCATTGGCCTTGGCAACAGCCACTACTCCCCTACTATTGACAGTCTTGATGTGCGTACCGGAAATACCTACTACAATTCTATCAATCCGGGTGGCTGTCATGCGTTCGCATTTCTCTAAAGCTTCGGCAATACTGGAAACCGCCTCTTCAATAGAATTGATACTGCCGCGGGTAATACCGGTCGCCGGTGTCTCGGCCACGCCGATAATCTTCAAACGCCCATCACCCAAGCGCTGGCCCATAACCACCCTGATCGCCTGTGTGCCGATGTCTAAACCAGTAATAATGTCTTTGCTTTTGGCCATCTAAAAAATTATTATTATGATACTTAATTATAACTAAATTAAACTAATTTGCCAAATTGATTGATAATACACTTTTGTCTTATTTCCAAAAAATAATCAAACCAATCACTACTGCAAAACCAGCCACCAATAATACCATGCCAGCCAATAAGTCCTTGATTTCTTTAGCAAAATTATGGGTTTTGGGCGCCAGCATATCTACCAGACGTTCAATAGCTGCATTGAATATCTCTAAAGCTAAAATCAGGGCGATCACCAATAAAAGAGCTATCCACAAAGTACGGCTCAAACCATAAAATCCAGCAAATAAAATAACCGCTAAAGCAAAACAAAGGTGAATTCGAAAATTACGCTCACTGCTAATCATGATTTTTAAGCCGTGCCAAGCAAATTTAAAACTTCGCCACCATCTAGCCATAAATTAATTTAATAATTTTAAAATTTTCGCCTCCCAATCGCTTTGTTTTTTAAATTGTGCCTTATTGCGTTCATGATCAAAACCCAATAAATGTAGGATCCCATGAATGGTTAGGATTTTCAGCTCTTTACTGAGGCTGTGCTGCTGCTGAATCGCCTGCCTTTTGGCTTGAGTTGGACAAATGACCACTTCCCCCAAAAAATTTTTATCTTGCCAGGCAAAGGATAAAACATCTGTCACTTTATTATGCCGCCGATAAACTTTATTTAAAGATCTGATTTCTTTATCTGACACCAGAGCCAAGGAAACATCTTTTTCAACCTTAAACTGCCGACGGATAATCTTTCCCAATTTTTTTACCCATGATAAATCCGCTCGCCAGCCCCGCTTGTTGACATATATCATCTATTTTACCATTAATTTAAAACTGCCCAATATCATATTGAAAGTCGCCATAAAGTTCCTATCAGCCGTTGTATCGTAAATAATGGTGTAGACATTATCATAAGTCACCAATAGAACCTGCCGACCATCTTGGCTGCGCAAAGCTGGCCGACTAGCCACGCTAAAATTCTCCATATCCTGATTATTGCTGTATAAAGTCTTCCGCCAATCTGCCAGCTCCAAATGCTCTGTATTGGGTACCACACTAATATCCATAGTTTCACCAGTGCCAGCATCAGATATCAGGCTCACTTGGCTGCGATCTTCATTTAAGCTCTTTACTAGCCAGGCTTTAGGATACAATAATTCATAACTAAAGCTACTATTAGTATATTTGCTGACCAAACCGGAATCGGATAATCTGCCACCGCTTACCAAAGGATTATATAAGCTGACTATCTCCTGCCCGTCCGAATATCCATCTTTATCAGTATCGGCCACTTGAGAGTCAGTCTTATACAGCGTCTCCTCTAAATCAGTCAGGCCATCATTATCAATATCAAGATTGACGATAATTGGTGTTTGATTGGTATTGTCATTTATATTGACGCTAAAATTGCCGTTCTGGTTGCCATTTTTATTATTGCTCTCATTTAGATTTTCATTGATGTTTGCCTTGCTATTATTCACATTACTATCAACATTTGTGTTAGCATTGGTGGTAGTATTGTCAGTTGGGGTGGTGTTTTCTGGCTTTATTTGATATTTAGTCAAAAACCAAAGACTGCCGCCAACCAACAAACCTAAAAATATCACTAACAAAACCAAAGCCAGGGCTCCTCGCTTGGCTGGATTAGCGGCCGGTGCTTTGACAGCCACAAACTTATTGGGCATCACATAAACGTCGTCTTCTTTGAGGCTATATTTTTCTATACTTGGTTCGGTATTTGGTGGGGCTGTCTTTTTTTCTATTTTAGCCGGTTTTTTACCAAATATCATACTTTAATTATTGATATTCAAATCAATCGGCATAGTGCTAGTGGATAATTTACCAGCACCAAGTGGACTGAAACCATTTTTCACCTCTGTACCATCTGGATAGCTATCGCCATCAGTATCGCCAATCAAAGGATCAGTCTGCCATATTTCTACTTCCTCGCTGTCGGACAAGCCATCGCCATCAGTATCGCCAATCAATGGATTAGTCTTATAAACCTTCGCTTCATCGCGGTCAGACAGACTATCATTATCTGTGTCTGGATTTAGCGCATCAGTTTTGAGATCTGTTTCCTCAACATCAGTCAAACCATCGGAATCAGAATCAGACACATCTGCCGGCGTATTGGTATTTTGGCCAATATTGTTTTCTGGATTTAAATTGGTGTTTAATACCGGCGTATTGGTATTGGTAGTGAGGCTGGGCGCTTTTTTCATGACCAAAAAATAATAAGCAGCTGCTCCGCCGGCCAAAACCAGCAAAACCACTACCAAAATCACCACTAATCTAGCTGTCTTGCCGCCTTTGGCATCGGTCACCAACATTTGCTCTGGCGTAAAATTTCCAGTAGTCACATTTGGCGACCAGGCAGTATTGGGCACCGGCTTCATTTTACCTGACTGCACAGCGCTAGCTTTGTCGGCTGTCGGCATTTGATTATTTGTATCAACATCAGCAAACATATCAGTCACTGGTTGGGGAGTGGCTGGAGCTTGGGTGTTGCCTTGGGGTACGCCAGCATTGGGCGCATTCTGTTTTAAGTCATCAAACATACATTTTACTTATTGATTAATAAAAATAATTAATTATTGGGTAAAGTGCAATCCATAATACCATCGCCATTGCCATCGCAAAAAGCAGAATTTACTATGCGCATAATATTTGTATCCCAGCCAGTATTGTCGGTGATTAGGCTACCGCCTGTATCGTTGGCCACATTGGTAGCCGCTTCGACTGCCGGAGTATAGGTATTAAAGAAAACCGGACTAATATGGATATTATTATCAATTGCATTTTGCACGGCATCATACAACCAACCGCTAGTCACGCCCGGACCGTAGTTGTCGTCATTGGTAAATATAGTGCTGTTGCCGCCACACCAGGCATACTCATCGCTGACCGGCACTATAATACGTTGATAATCATTTATCCATTGATAAGCTTCGGCTATCTTAGCAGTGGCATAAGCCCAATTTTCTATATTGCCGGCATATTCATCCTGCACCACACAATTGCCAGTTGCCGGATAAGTCATGTCTGTACAATTATTAGCTACTACCGTTGAGGCAATATCATTGGTACTAGCATCATAAAAACTTCTGACCCTAATTACATTTGGTGCATTGACAGTCGGCAAAGTACAATTTGGCACCAAAGTATTAAAAGTAGTAACAGATCCTGGTAATTGGATGGTATTATAATAAAAATATTGCGGGCAATCTGTGCCATCGATATCCAACTCATTGACTGTAAAAATAGTGTCAATATTGTCGGCCATACTAGGCGTCAAATTATTACTGGGGCTATCGCCTAAAGGCATTATAGTGAGGCGAAAATTGACATTATTATTCTGCAAACTGTTGATCACTGAACTCAAAGAGTCGCAAAATTGATCGGCAGCCGTGGACATACTGGCCGACATATCAAAAATAAACACCGCATCCACTCTTTTTTCTATAGTGCCAGAACCATAATCACAAGCCTCGCCATAAGAGCTCTCCACCGTACCATTACCGCACCAGCCGCCGCTAGTCTGACAGCTGTTATCACAAACATATTGGCTAGTCTGTGAAGATTGGTCTGGTGAAATAGAATAATTTAATGAATCACACACTTCGCCGGCATTAATGGTGCTATTTTGGCCATTTTCCACCGTCCCATTACCGCACCAGCCGCCGCTAGTGGGTGTGCAGCGATCATTAGTCGCATCGCTGGTCATGCGGCAAGCATACTGATTATCGACATTGGATTGGGCTGGAGTAGGTCGAATAGCTAAATTAGTATCACAAATTTCTCCGAAATTACTCTGAACAGTGCGATCTCCGCAATAAGGCTGACTGACAAAATCACAGGCTTGAGAACAAGTGTAGGCTGCATTCGGTATTGGCGCTGGCTCACCAGTAGCTTGATTGGTGTCTGGTGTTATATAGCTGGCATAATCACATCGCTCTGCCTGCACGCAAACACCGCTACCACACTGACTACTGTTTGTACAGGCTTGACTAGGATTATTACTACAAATACTAAAATCTTGAATAATACCATCACCGCATTTTCCTTGATAGGGGGTACTTATATCTACATCGCAAACAACACGACAAGTATTATTACAACGAGCATTACCATTTAAAGTGCAATCCCAATTGGCCAAACCGCTGGGGTTTGCTGAACCGTCACATTGCTCTACCCCCTGAGCCCAGACACCATCACCACAGGCAGCCGCCGGATAATTTGAACCCAAAAGCGTACAAGTGGGCTGACAAGAATTAGTTGGGCAAGTCAAAGTATAGCCAGTGCCACAACTATAAACGACATTATTATAAGTAATGACGCCATTAACTGATTCGCAACGTTCATAAGCCGTTTCCAGACTATTGTCTCGGCAATAACCGCCGCATTGACTTTCTGTCAATGGTGTAAGTGGCGCATACCATCTGCACTCAATCAGTGCGCCAGTGTCGCTCAAAGTGCCGGGCGGATTGCAACCAAATTTTTGCTCATTCCACCAATCATGGTTACCTAAATCAGGCGTGGCATCGCATCTATAATCCAAATAACCGCCGTCACATTCTTCCCCGCTATCTATGATGCCATTGCCACAACTGGGATTACTGATATTAGCACCAGTACCATTACAAATATTATCTAAAGTGGCGCTCAATGGACTCAATAGACCACGCACACTAGTACCAGTATTGACCAGACTACTGGCAAAAGTAATGCCTGCCCAAGCCTGACTATCATATTCAAAATTGGCTGCCAAATTATAGCCACTGCCAGTATCATTGCGCTTATAATAATACAATAGTGAATCGGCTGGGCAATTAAAAGTAAGTGTAGACTCATTCCAACAAGTGTCCGGATCAAAGCCGTCCGCCGAGCAACCGTTAAATTGATTGATGGGGTCAACTGGCAAACTTTGGCTAGCTAAAGTCGAACCAAAGGTTTCCTGCCAAGATGGCCATTTGCTATTTGACTGGCCCCTGACAAAACTGCCGGCATTGAGCATGGGATAATAAGGCACGCAAGTCCCATTGCTTGGGCACTGACTATTGGTCACACAACTAATCTGAGCATTGGTACTACAAGCCTTATGGGCCACACCATAGTTATCCAATGACTTTTTGATTGATAAAAGATCCCCCAAACGTTTGGTATCGCGCCGTAATTTTAATCCCCTAGAATCACAAGAATAAGAACTACCTGATCGCACGCAATCAAAATTACTACTGCAAGTCTGGGTAGATAATACACCATCAAAACTGCAAAGGTTGCTTTGGCCGGTAGTAATATTTATATTCAGTTTAAAGTTGCCTAGAATCTGATTGACAATTTCTTGAGTATAAGGTCTAGCGCCGACATTATAAGATATAAGATATATATTTGTATACAATAACCCACCTGACAGATTAGTGGCTGCAATATAAGTGGTATTACCAACCTGTAAAGCCGGGTAGCCATCAACTTCTATCAAGTTACCAGTTTGATTTGGATTGGGGGCGTGCTGCCTATACCAATCACTGACTGACAAGTGTTCTGGATTGCCCATCACCCTGATACCGATAATGTCGATGCCAGATTGATCAGAGGCTATGGAGACGGCTATTGATGCGCCCCAGAAAATAACTGATGTTTGTGAACTGGTAGCCCCCACCCTATAAGCATAATTAACATCAACTTGAATACTTCGATCTATATAACTAGTCGAATCAGCCGGTAAGGCTACGGTAACTATTTCGCCGGTATTTACCTCTCGCCTTTCAACAACAAAACCGCTCTCTTGGTGCGTGCCGCCAGAAACATCTGTCCAAGTCAAAGATATGCCGCTAGCTGTAGCCGAAACTGCTGTCAAATTGGTAGGCGCTGAAGGGCTATTGACCGGCAAGCTCTCCTGGCTAAGCGCTCGAGGAGTAAATATCTTGGATAAAAATTTCAACCAATTTTTACCGTTTTCTTTTAACTGGCTCTTTGATTCAGCCAAAGCCAAACTGCCGAATAAATTACCGGCCCGCATAGTAATAGACGGATTAACAGTGAAAATAAATTCACCATCGGGCAAAACACCAACCGGATTGGGGCTAGTAGGCAAAGGCACATTTAAGCTGGGCAGAACCGTTTCATCATTGATCCCGGAATTCTGACAATAATAAGTAGAAAAATTATAATTATAAGAGCCTGTATAAGGTGCCCAGGGAAAAGCATTGAGATCTGGCCAGGGATTCTCACATAAAAATATGGTGATATTTGCGCTCACTGAAACCTGGCCTAAATTGATTTGATCAGACAGGTCTCCGTCTACAATATCGACTAGCAAAACTTCATCACCATTTTTATTTACTACGGTAGCAACCAAAGTATCAACATTATTACCAAATACTAAATCTAATAAATTATTGGGGGCGACATTTCTTGTACGCCAAGTAAAGTCTAAACCAGTAGAACTTAATTGCGTACCGCGCACATCATATGCCTTGGCCAAATATTGATGCTGATTACCGTCGGCGCTAATTGGCATCACATCTCCCGGGCAACGATTATGCGCACAGGTGATAATATCCGAACTTGGATCAATGGTGGCATAGCTGATGCGGCATACTTCTGTGCCGGTAGAAAATGTCCAAGAAAATTCAGCCGCCATATTCACATTTTCGATGCTAACTACTGTGTTGGCCACCACTGCTCGGTATGTTCTATTTGGCTGCAAATAGGGGCGGGGGTTAAAAACTGCCGTAGTGCGACCAGCCGCACTGCTGACAGATAAATAGCCGTCAACAGCCACTGGATTAGCCGCATTACTAATGTCATAAACTTTGATACCATCACGCAAAGACTGGGTATTCATTAATTCGGTGAATGTCACACTAATAGCCACGTTGAGACACTGATTAATACTGCCTTGAGGCGGATGATATTCATAAATCTCTGGAGCCGCGCCTTGATATAAAGATACCGACAAAAGATCATTGCTATTCGACGTGACACCTAGATCTGTCACGCGCACAGTGACATCGGTATTGTCGCCGTTATTTGCTCCGGGGGAAATAGTTACATAGGGTCTGGCTATATTATTTGGGCTCACCGTAGCCACAGTATGATCAATTGTATCCCAAGCATAGCTGCAGTTTTGACAATCTATCGGAATATTGGTACAAGCTTCATTACTGCCAAAAGTCAAAGCCTCATAAAGAATAGATTGGTTGCGACGAGTAGCCACAAAACCATAATCTGGTTCACGCTCCGGCACCACATCAACACTTGATACTACACAATCAGCCGGATTGCTGGCCATAGAAAATGTTCGTTCAAAGTTGCTGCCCAAAGTAGCCCCAGAAATGCTAGATACTGCGCCATTAACCGTCAAAGTATAAGTCTGCCCTAAATCAAACGGATAATGACCGACGATCACGCTTCGGTCACCATTCATCTGTGGCAAACTACCATCTGATATTAAATTACCACTGGAATCTGTAATACGAAAATTGGTTGGTGTCACCGAGCCAGTGCTCAAGGGACTGCTAAAATCTACCCTGACCTGTGAGTTTATACAGGCGCCATTACAATTTGGCCACCAGTTGATTACTGATAAGCTGCCGACATATAATGTATAATCAATATTCAAAATGGCCTGACCAGTAGCACTGTTGCCAGACTGATCCACCCGACAGCTGATATTGGTACTGCCAGTAAGATTGGTGGTACTGCCAGTACTAATAGCATTGACCGATTGTGTACCAGTGCCTACAGTAGCTATACTGGGCTGGCTAGATGACCAATTCCACTGACAATTAGTGCAACTCAACGGCTGACCGCCACAGATATCTGGATCAGATAATGGCGTGGCTGAAAAACCAACCAGTTGGTTTGTCCTGGTAGCTGTAGCAGTACTAGGTATAAGTTCTACGCTTTGAAATTGACAATTTTCATTGCCAACCGTAAAAGTCCAGGTGTAAGGTTCATCAAAACCATCATTATAAATATTTTGCAAACCAGTCAATATGCTCACTTGATAAGTATCCCCTAGAGTTAAATTGCCGTTATAATTCAATACCACCGAATTATCAGACCGATTCCAATCTAAACCAGTGATAGCCACCGTATTATTGTCTGTATCGCGAATAGCAAAGTTAGCGGGCAAAACTGTTGCCTCCAATAAAGCTGAATTAAAACGCACACCAATCTGGGGATTGTTGCAAGAATCAGTGCAGCTTGGCCACTGATCAGAAACATTAAGCTCGGTAATGGGAGCCGCTTGAGTGGTGATCCGCCAGCCATAAGTACAGCTTCTAATTGTTTCGCAGGAATCAGCGCAATAATTACCCACATCCCTGGGACAACAGGTACTATAACCCAAAGCCTGACAATCAGAGTCTCTGCCGCAACTGCCAACACTAAAATTCAAGGAATTACTGCTAGTAGCTGTCGATAATGCCCTAACTGGGCCACTTCGAGCATTTTCAGGTACCCGCGTCCTAATTTGGGAGTCTATCCAAAAGCTTGGGCTGCTGAAATCAGTCACTAATTGATTATCGTAATAGCTGACCTGATAGGCGTTATTGCCAAAATTATCCCCAATCAAATCAACCTGATTGCCGGGCTGGCCATTATCGGGATAAAGAGCACATAGACCAGGCCGCAAAGTGCTGGTATTGACCAAAAAATCTTTAGGATCACTTTGTCTGGCATCAGACCTGACCACTGTGACTGGATAAGTAACATTGATCGGCAAAGTATCTGGAACTTTCACTATAATCTGACTATCTCTCCAAAAAGTAGTAGAACATTGTATAGGAAAAGCAAAACTGCCCGGAGTACTGCCAAACAAGACTGTGCTTTGGCCGGATACATATGAACCAAAGTTAGCGCCCCTAATAGTCACATATTGATTGTGGGGGCCACTGCCCGGATCAATCTCTGCAATTACCGGCTCACCATCCAAGGTGGCTGACACGTAAAAGGGATATGGATTGCTAAGTTCCGTACCAGAGTTGATCTGTATACCGACACTACCTGGCTGCAAATTTGGTACAGTTGAAGCAGCTTGATCAAGGGTTGTGTTAATAGCAATATCATACCCGGGTATGCCCCCATAAGTGACCTGATCGCCCGTATTATTAGTAAAATTGATACCAGTAATAGTCACCGGTGTTTCAAAAGACCCGGAACTTCTATCAGCCAGACAAATACCCGGACGGTTTATATCATTTTTAGAAAAAGTGGCTGGCGCACTAGATAATGAAATTGGTGCTGCTGCGGTCACTTCTACATCTAGAATGCCGTTAGGCAGAGTTGGCGGCACACCAATAATAATATAATTATCTGTCCAGGTATCGGCATTGGAGCAGGCTGCATTTAGAGTACTAGGCAAAATCCCTGGGGCTGACTGAGTAGTTGAATAAAAAGTGACTTGCCCTCTGCTTACGCCAAAATTTCTACCCTGAATAGTAACCAAGTTGTTGCCAGCGCCATTATTTGGAGTAATGGCGCTAATCACTGGCGCATTGACTGCCTGATCACCGGACAAACAAATGCTGCTAGGCCTACACTGGTTAGCTGAACAACAGCCAGTAGCCGGACATTCAGCAGTGTTATTATTATCATTATTATTACAAGTCACACTTAAAAAGCTAGGATTACTAATATTAGCCGCGCTATTGAGCCTGACCTGCACATTGCCGCTCAAAGCATCATTGGGGATATTGAAAGTAATCAGGCCATCAGACCAGCTGGAAATATCGGGCGTACCACCCACCAAAATACGTGATTGGGGGCTATTGGCAAAATCAATATAAACATCGTCATTGGCCGTTGGCGCATCACCAAAACCACGGCCCTCTATATTTAGAGTAGTGCCAATCGGACCACTGTTTGGATTGAGGCAGAAAATACTAGGATTAGTAGCATCTGTGATAGTAAAAGTGGGACCAAGCTGAGGAAAAACACCATCAGCATTGATTACCGCATTGTGGACAGTAATATAGTATCCATTGCCCGGCGTCAAACTAGTGGGCACTATAGCCACAATATTTCTATCTGACCAAGTGGTATTACCGGCGCAACTGGCAATCTCTGCTTGAGCTGAATGGCCATTATGATCATCAAATGTGACTGTGCCCATGGTATTGCCAAAGTGCCAACCACTGATAGTCACGGCCGTGCCTAAACCAGCGCTATATGGACTAACACGACAAATAAACACTTCATTAGCATTGCTTGGCTCATCGCAAGCTCCTGGTAGGGTAGGATCCGGCGGAGATGGATTTGTTTCTTCGGTAGTAATACCGGTAGCGCTGCCTAACCTTTCTATGATAAAACGACTTAAGGCATAGGCCGAAAAAATGATTAAAATACCAATTACTGCGCTGATAATAACCATCTTGGCGCGTTGTACTTTATCCCGATCGCCATGTGAAGTCAGCCAAAGGAAACCTCCATACAGAATAAATAAAATAGCCAGCGCTCCCAGGAAAGACAAAATAATATTAATAATGTTTGAAACTGTCTGGTATATGTTCCGCGTCGAGTACACCAAAAGATTATTGAGATTTTCCGTGCCAAAATTAGTCACGTTGATCTGAGCCAAAGCATGGGGCAGATGAAATATGCTCCCCAAATCAAGGCTGTTAATAAAAGTCAAAAATTCTTGCATGTTTGTATTTTTATTTGACTAAAATTTATCTTATGGTGCTGGCACTTGCCAACCGCCTGGTATGGCGCCACCGCCAGTAGTACAAGCGGCACAACCCGTACCCACACAAGCGCAAGGATACCAACAATTTTGGTGACTATCTTTGACGCCAGACAAAACATTTATATTATAACTGGTGTTGGTCTCCAATTTATCATGACGAATATTGATGATATTGCCGACAGCATAGGGACTATAATTAATATCACCAATTAAATTCCTATAAAATCTGACGCTATCCGAATTTACCGAGCCAGCAAATAAGGGCTTATCAAAAGTAGCTGTCACATTATTTACTAAAGAAAAACTATTACTAGAATCCATAGCTGTCATCACGGGTGGCGCCAAATCCAAAGTATCATTAACCACAAAAATCCAATCTCTATTGCCACCGGCCACATTATCATTGTCACCATCCAATCTGTTGCCGGCCATATCAGTAATGTTGTCTGTTACCCGACCGCTAAAATTGCCGGCCGGCAAACAATAAACATCCTGACCGCAAGAATTCTGCACACAAGCTGTTCCGGTAGTAAATTCTACTGTCCGATACTGATTTGAGATCAGGTATTGACCAGCCATATGTGTGGGGTCGCCACTGCGATCAATATATATATTGGAAAAACCGCCAGAACCAGTGGAAATGCCGGAAGCCAAAATTGGATTTACCGACTCAGAAAAATTTATCTGCACCACTGTATTGCGCGGCACAGCTGTCGACCCTTCTGGTATGATTAAAGTCACGCGCGGCGGAGTATTGTCTATTTCTGTGCCAACAGTAAATTGCCATGCATAATAACCCAAAGAAAAAGCTGGGATACCGTTAGCGCGCTGCCAGCCAGACAAAACCATTTCATAGCGCGTAATATCTCGATCGCTACCTAAATAATCAGTAGGATTGGTGCCATCACCAAAAGGATTAAACTCAAAAATTTTAGGATTGTTTGGGTCATAAGTCACCCACATTTGGTCATCTTCCAAATCAATATTATCACTAACCTTATGAAGCCTCACATTATCATTATCAATATTGCAGCGCCGACGACCATCGGGCAAATCAGCACAGGGATTGCTTGTAAAATTAATATCCATCGGCTCCCTAAAAGTCACATAAATATTGGTGTTGCGCGGCACGCCAATGGCGTCTCTGGCTGGATAATGGCTTTCTAGGACTCCTCCGCCCAAACCGCTGCCCGGACCATAGCCGCCGGGTGGTATACTTTCATCCACTCCGAATATGGCCGCTATTTGTTTGTCAAAAATCCAATTAACCAAAGCGTAAGAAGAAAAAATAATCGCCAGACCAATAACAGCGCTAATTATCGTTTTTTTAGCTTGATCAATCTTGTCCTTATTGCCTCTAGAAGTCAGCCAGATAAAACCACCATAAAGAATTATCAAAATGGCCAGAGCGCCCAAGAAAGATAAGATGATATTGACAATACCAGTAACGGTCTCGTAGACATTTTTGGTAGAGTAAATCAGTAAATTATTGAGATTCTCGGTACCAAAATTAGTTACGTTGACTTGCGCCTGCGAAACTTGCGGCCACAAAAAAATAACTGCAAATAAAGCCATCAACTTTACAGTTACTTTTTTAATTATTAGCATGGGATAATGTATTTAATTTTTAATTTTATTTATAAGCCGAGTTTGGCTTTGACCAAGCGCTGAACCGTCTGGCCATCAGCCTGGCCGCCAGTTTTGGCCATAACCGTCTTCATGGCTTGACCAAAATTATTTATTCCCGAGGAAATCACCTCATCTACTATAGCGGCTATGTCTGTCTCTGACATCTGGCTGGGCATGTATTTCTCCAAAATTTCCACCTCCCGCTCTTCTTTATCAGCCAAATCTTGCCGCCTGCCCGCCTTAAATTGGCTAATAGAATCCTGCCTTTTTTTCGCCTCCCGACGCAAAACAGCGGCTATTTCACTATCCTCTAGCTCGGGTTTGCGCAATTCGATGGCTTGATTCTTGATGGCGCTTTTGATCAAACGCAAAGTAGAAACCACTGCCTCATTTTTATCTTTCAAGGCTTGTTTCAAATCGTTTTCTATATCTAAATTTAAAGACATATAATAATATTTAAACAATAATCGTCACTATTTTGTTTGTTAGCAAGCCGCTGAACAAACAAAAACTAACGACTATCTTTTTTTGGTCTTTTTAAAAGCTACTTCGTCAAATTTACCGATTCGTTTTAGATAATCCAATTTTCCAGATATTTGCTTGCGTCGCAAAGCACTAGCCTTTAGCTCACGCTTGGTTTTTGGCTTATTGTAAAACCTGACTTTTTTGGCCTGCAAAATCTTGCCGCTCTGGATAGTCTTTTTGGTAAACCGACGAATCATTGCTTCAAAAGATTCGCCATCTTTTCGTTTGACTTCCAACACTGATGGTCACCCCCTTATCTAAAGTATTTTTAATAATGAATTTATCCACAAGACTAACTGCTAAAAAAGCAATTATTCTTATAGTTATCATGACACAAATTATTACAAAAGTCAACAAAAAACAAAATCCGCCCCTTAGCTTTTTTTAGCCAGAGGCGGACCTTAAAATTATATAGGTAAATTTATTTCAACTTTTTGGTTTTGATGAGTTTAGCACCCTCGTGATCCAATCTTTTTCTTAATTCATTCTTGACTTTACGATAATCAAGAATTTCTTGGACACCGCTCTCCATGTCGCGCAATAAAACCGTGCCATCGGCAATTTCTTTTTGGCCCAAAATCAAAGTATATTTGACGCCTTTGCGATTAGCCGCTTCTAGCTGGTCCTTTAAACCTTTTTTGGACATGCTTTCAATCACTTCAAAGCCATCCAGACGCAAATCTTCAAATAACTTCAAGGCCTGTTTGCGAGCCTCTACCCCCAGTTGAGCAACATAAACTTCAAAACTTTTTTGCGGCGGTGGGACGATCTTGTTTTCTTGTAATTTAAAAATCACCCGCTCCAGACCGACGGCAAAACCAATCGCTGGTGTAGACCGACCACCTAAAATTTCAACTAAATTATCGTAGCGTCCACCGCCACCCAAAGCTTGTAGCTTGCCCTGCTCACTGGTCTCAAATATTTCCCAGGCGGTTTTAGTATAATAATCCAAACCCCTGACAATCCGCGGATTCAGATTATATTTAATATCCATGTCTTCCAGATAATCCAAAACACCCATGAAATGGTTCTTGCAATCTTCGCATAAATAATCAACTAGTTGAGGTGCGCCGCCAGATATCTCTTGACACCTCTTGTTTTTACAATCCAACAAGCGCAAAGTATTTTTTGACCAGCGCTGTTGGCAATCAGGACACAGTTCTTTTTTATAATTTTGATAATAATTTTTGAGAGCTTTGAGATACTGTGGTCGGCAATTATCATCACCCACACTATTGATGTGAATCTCTATATCAAGACCAAGCTCTCTCAAAAAGTTATAAGACAAAATAATCAATTGGGCATCAATCACCGGGTCAATCTCACCCAAGACCTCAAAGCCAAATTGCCAAAACTGGCGATAACGACCAGCCTGTGGTTTATCGTGACGAAAAAATGGTCCAAAATAATAAAGTTTGACAGGCTGCGGCAGATTGATCATGCCGTGTTCAATATAGCTCCTGACTACACCAGCGGTATTTTCCGGACGCAAAGATAGTTTATCACCACCTTCAGTCACAAAAGAATACATTTCTTTGCTGACGACATCTGTCTCCTCACCCACACCCCGCTTGAACAAACTGGTAAATTCAACTATGGGCGTGTCGATCTTAGCAAAACCATAATGCCGGCCAAACTTATCTACTTTATCACGCAACCAAAACCAATAATGCTGTTCATCTGGCAAGATATCTTTCATGCCTTTGACCAGCTGCAGTGGGGGCTTTTTGACTTTTTTGTTAGTAGACATAAGCTTTACTTATATTCTGGGGCATTAAAAGTATTAAAACGATCAAACGGCCAGACGCGCAACCAGACCTTGCCGATTATATCGCCACGCTTGATTGGACCCAGGCGTCGCGAATCATAACTGTTGTTTCGATTATCACCCATGACAAAATATTCATCATATTTTAGATTGACCGGGCCATAATAGTCATTGGAAAAATTCTGGATATAAGTTTCTTCCAATAATTCATCATTGACATATACCCGGCCCTGCTTGATTTCCAGCTTATCGCCCGGCAAACCAATGACCCTCTTGATAAAATAAACTTTGCGATCCTCTGGATCTTTTAGTATCACCACCTCACCGCGTTTAGGCGTCTCGAATCTATAACTAATTTCATTGATGATCAAATACTCCTTATCGTAAAAATTCTGCTCCATAGAAGCGCCCTGAACATAGAAAGGCTGCACTAAAAAATATCGAATAGGCAAAATAATAGCCAAGGATATAAAAACAACTTTTACAATTTCAAAAACCAAAGATCCGGCTTTTTTGGCTACGCTCATGCTGGGGCCGTCATCTTCTTCGGAAAATTGTTCTAAATTTAATTCTTCAAGAGTAGAGTCGGGCTGCGGCTCTGTCACTGGCTGCTCGGCCGGCTCTTGATACTCTAGCTTATCTTTTTGATCCATATTTATTGCAAATTAGCTAAATTGTAGACTTATTATACACAAAGGTTTGATTAAAAGCAAATAATAAATAGGTGTTTCTTCTGGTTTGACTTTTGCTGAATAAGTCACTATAATAGATATACTTTTTTAACGAAATAGCATTTGAAGGAAGGTTAATCGCGCATGGCGAGTGGTTTTAAACATCACGAAATCAATCTATCAGCCCCATCTGTCACTAGTAGTCGACCAGAAACATACCCTATTTCTAGCTCCCCAGGCAGACCCACCAGGCTCAGCGGAAAGCGGAAGAAATTTTCCTGCTTTTTTATATTTCTGATTATTTTTTTCTCTATCATCGGAGCTGTCTTATCGGCCAGCAACAATAGCTTCTTGGGTGGTGTCAAAAACAGCTACTTAATCAGACAAATCACCCATATCATCTATCCCGGACAAAAATATCTGGCCGGTGAAAAAGAAGACCGTATAAATTTATTGGCCGTGGGCATGGGTGGTGAAGGCCATAGCGGCCCCTATCTGACCGATACCATCATTATTGCCAGCTTCAAACCATCCAGCAAAGAAGCTGCCCTTTTTTCCATACCGCGCGACACCATTGTAAAATACCAAGGAACTTATTATAAAATAAATGAAATCTATACTTTGGGCCGAGAAAAAAATGATCAAGGCGGAAAACTAATGAAACAAGTGGTATCGGAAAATTTTGGCATACCCATACATTATTTTGGCGCCGTAGATTTTCAGGGCTTTGTGGAAATTATTGACTCCATAGGCGGCATCAAAGTAAATGTAGAAAAATCTTTCACCGACTATCAATTCCCCACGGCCGACTATAAGGTCCAGACCATCAGCTTCAAAGAGGGCTGGCAAAAAATGGATGGCATTACTGCCCTGCGCTATGCCCGCTCTCGCCACGGAAATAATGGCGAAGGTTCCGATTTCGCCCGCATCAAACGTCAACAAAAAATTATTCTGGCCGCTAAAGACAAGGTGCTCTCCTTCAATACCTGGATCAACCCCAAAAAAATCGTGGACATCTTTTCTCTAATGAACAAATACACTCAAACCGATATGGAGCCGTGGGAAGCGGTCAAGCTCGTCCATTTAGCCAAAGGATTGAATACACAAAATATCATCACCCAATCTATCGATGATCGGCCGGGCGGCTATCTAAAGGCTGGCATTGCCGCCAATGGCGCCTATATACTCCAGCCCAACACCGGCAGCTATGACAAAATTAAGGAATTGATTAACAATATTTTTTCCTTTACCCAAATACCCAAAGAAGATGCCAAAATTGTCATTCAAAACGGCACAAATGTAGAAGGTCTGGCGCTCAAAGCAGTCAACTACTTAAACCAGATGGGCTATAACGTTCTGCGCTATGGCAATGATGCTACGCAAAATAAAATCAGCACTGTTGTTTATAGCTATACTGATAAAAAACCACGTACTCAAGAATCCCTAGAAAATATCTTCCAAACCAAAGCGCAGACAGCCGCTGACCCTAAATATTTTTCCCCTGAAATCGCCAAAAAATTTGATCTAAAAGATGATAAGGGCAACTGGCAAAACATTGATTTTTTGATTGTTTTGGGTTTAGACCAACAAATCGATGAAAGCAAACAACTAGTGCCAACTATTGACCCCAGCCTATATAACTCCTCTACTGCGACCAGCACCGTTTCTAGTACCAGCCCTTTTGATGGTATAATAAACTAGTAATCATTATTTATGGCTCTGAGCTATAAAGTGGCCATCTGCGGTCGGATCAATGTAGGTAAATCGACTCTATTCAACCGACTAATATCTTCCCCCAAAGCTATTGTCTCGGCAATAGCCGGCACGACTCGCGACAGAAATTATGCTGATTGCGAATGGGATAAAACCAGCTTTCAATTGATTGATACTGGCGGTTTTGTCGCTAAAACCAATAACATTATTGACCAAAAAATAAACCAACAAGCTGATACGGCTGCTAAAGAGGCCGATCTTTTATTATTTGTAGTTGATACTCGCGCCGGCCTAGTCCCGGAAGACAAACAAATAGCCAGAATGCTATCAAACTACAAAAAACCCATTATCCTGGTAGCCAATAAGGCTGATAATCTCCGCTGGCGTCAGCAAACCGCAAATTTTTATCAACTGGGTTTAGGTGATCCGCATCCGGTCTCAGCCATAAATGGCTCTGGCAGTGGCGATTTACTGGACGCTATTGTAAATATTTTGCAAAAAACAAAGAAAAGAATAAAAACAAAAACACCTGAACAACGAGTCATCAAGGTGGCGATAGTCGGCCAACCCAATGTAGGAAAATCATCTTTGGTCAATAGTCTGGTCGGGCAAGAACGCTTGATAGTCTCTCATCTGCCCCACACGACTCGCGATGCCCAAGATATTTCTCTGGTTTACCATGGCCAAAATATCATCCTGATAGACACGGCTGGCTTGAGGCGCAAAACCAAAAAAGCTGTCGACCCCTTTGAAAAACAAAGCGTAGCCCAAAGCGTCATGACTTTAAAAAAATCAGATATAACTATATTGGTAACCGACGTTACCAAACCGCTCACCTGGCAAGATAAAAATTTATTACAAGAAACTGTCAACGCTGGTAAAGGCGTCATTATCCTGGCCAACAAATGGGATTTGATACCCGACAAAAAAACCGATACTATAAAAAAATATGATGACTACTACCATAGTTTCTTCCCTTTTGTCACCTGGGCGCCGCTGCTCTATACTTCTGCTCTGGATAAAACCCGCTTAGCCAAAATCCTGCCCCTGATAATGGCTATTTGGCAGGAAAAAAATCGAGTAATAGACGCTAATGCTTTGGATAAGCTGCTCAAAAAAATCGTCAAAAAACACAAGCCGGCCAAAGGCAAAGGCACCAAGCAACCTTATATTTATTCCCTCAAGCAAACCGGCACCAATCCCCCCCGTTTTGAAATAAAAATTGATTTTAAAAGCGAGCTACATCATTCTTACCTCCGTTTTATTGAAAACAATCTGCGCTATAAATTTGGTTTTAATGGCGTGCCGATAAAGATACACATCGCTAAAACTCAAAATGCCACTGATAAAACAAAATAAAAATATGAAACTAATCATTGGTTTGGGCAACCCCGACAAAGAGTATCAATTTACCAGGCACAATTTTGGCTGGCTGGCAGTAGATAAATTGGCCAGCAAGCTTAATTTGGTATGGGACAAATCACCAGACAAAAAAAGCCTGGTGACTGACTTTAGTCATGGCCGAGAAAAAATTCTGATCGGCAAAACTCTGACCTATATGAATAATTCCGGGGAAGCTGCACTGTCTTTAGCTCAATATTATAAAATTGATGTCGGCAATCTGATTGTCATCCACGATGATCTGGATTTGCCCTTCGGCGCCATACGCTTAGCTCAAAACCGCTCTAGTGGCGGCCACCAGGGCTTGGAATCAATCATTAAATATTTTAAATCGCAAGATTTTATTCGGGTCAGACTTGGCATCGGGCCACAAATCGGCAAGGCTGAAGATTTTGTTTTGGCTAAATTTTCTGAAGAAGAAAAAAAGAAATTACCAGAAGTGATTGATACCAGCCACCTCATCCTAGAAATATTGCTCACCCAGGGTTTTGCTGATGCCGCTAATAAATACAACCAAAAAATCCCCTTGCTTTAAGGGGATTTTTTAAATTAAGAGGCATTTGACAAACCTGAAAGTTTTGTTTATGATATAAAGTTTTAAAGTTCTTGACATAGGGAGATCAAACGCGGGAGGACATAGAATGTCATCGACAAACGCTCTGGGCTTCTGTGGACGTTTTGGCGCCACTTTCATGGCCCCAAAGCTCGCCATGGAAGAAGTCAGGATCCAGCCGCGGTGGGTAGCCGCTGGCCTAGTCCTGATGGTGGTTGCTGCCATCTTCAGTGGGGCAACTATGCGCATCGCCGGGGTGGAGAACCTCGAGCTCATGCGAGAAACGTCCATGGGGCAACTCATAGACATCGATGCTCTGCAAGAGCAGGCAGCCAATACGTCGGCCGACGCGGTGATCAAGACTATCATCATCAGCGCCATCGACAGTTGGTTCAATCTGTTTCTTGTCGCCTTTGGCTGGCTAATCTGCTGCAAGATCGGCGGCGGGGTAGGCACATTCAAACAGATGCTCGGCGTCGTGGCCTGGGGAAAGCTCATCTCGGCTAGCGGGATGATAGTCAAGCTGCCTCTGATACTATCCCTGAATTCAGTAGCCAGAGTCAGCACAAGTTTGGCTCTGCTGTCTGGCGACCCCAATTCGCTGTCCTATCAACTCCTGGATATCTTCGACTTCTTTGCCATCTGGAGCCTGATAGTGATCGCCATCGGGATCAAGGCAGTGCACAACTTCAGCCGCAACCAAACAATCGCTGTCGCCAGCCTACCATGGCTATTGGTCAAACTGGCGAGTGTCAGCTTGTCCAGGATGTTTCTCTAGACGGCGATCGACCGCGCTTTTGGCTCGACCCGTCGCGTCTCATGCGACGGGTTTTTTATCTACAAAATTGACAAATAGGGTGTAATGCACTAAGATGGCCCCGTAAACCCACCACGATCTTTTCGAAACGCTGGAGGCACTCAAATGCTAACTGTAAAGGTCTACTGTCCAAAAGGTCACGTACTCTTACTTGACCAAATGCTGTGGATGATCCCAATAAATCAGCTAGAGGCAAGCGAGAGTTACTGTCCGCAATGTCAGGAATGCCATCTGACAATCCGCGCTTTCTGCACCAATGGCCACGAAGCTTGGTTGTCGGCAACTGACAAACGGCTCTCAATCAACCAGTTGTCGATGCGCGATACGTCTTGTCCGACGTGTCTTGGACAGGCGGTTGATCAAATCATCGATCAGTCAAAAAAACCATGAGCCTCAAGGGAAGTGAACCATATCGGTCAATAAATAAACAGCCCCCGGCCCATTCCGACCATGTGGTCGGATTTTTTTATTTACCAAGATTGACATAAATAAAATCATAATCTAAAATTATTCACAGAAACCGTTCGTTCCAACCAAGGCCCTTTTGGGGAGGTGCGCTATGGCTATGATCATCACCTGCAACGGGTGCGGCACAGAACTCGAAGAGCTGCCCGATGAGCATGCCCCAACTACGCTGGCTACGGAGCGCCAGAAAATCCGCCACTGCTCTGTCTGCCAGAAAGCGCAAGCCAACCTGGTGCGACAGCCGCGTCTCTTCAAGTTCGACCCTATTCCGACGCCGGCAGCCTGATGGCTGCCACCACTCTCCATCCCCACCGACTCGTCCTAGCGGCGAGTCTTTTTTATACAAAAAACCCTGCGCTAAATTGGCAGAGTTTTTTATAGAGGTAATCTTATTAATTAATGGATACTTTGATGCTCGGACCCATAGTAGATGTCAAATATAACCCGAGTAAATATGTACCTTTCATGCTCTGTGGCTTAGCTTTTTTAAGAACTTCCACAAAAACCTGAAAGTTAGCCAATAGCTGTTCGGCAGTATAAGACGCCTTGCCAATGGCTGTATGGACATTGCCAGTATCATCATTTTTAAATGACACTTTGCCAGCCTTTAGCTCGCTTATCATTTTCTTGACATCGGTATCAATGGTGCCGGTCTTGGGATTTGGCATCAAGCCTTTTTGACCCAAAACTTTGGCAATGCCAGCTAAATTTTTCATCATTTCCGGCACAGTCACGGCGATATCAAAATCGCATTTGCCATCTTTTTTGATTTGCTCTATGAGCTCATCACCACCCACTATATCGGCGCCGGCGCTCTTGGCATCTTTGGCATAGGCTTCTGGCACAAAAGCGGCTACTTTTACCTTTTTACCGCTACCATGAGGCAGGACTACTGAAGCTCTGACAATCTGATCGCCTTTTTTTGGATCAATGCCCAAGTGGGCATGAACTTCTACGGTGGCATCAAATTTTAAACCAGCGGTAGATTTTACCAAATCAATAGCTTCTTCTGGCCGATAAATCTTACCCGGCTCTATTCTGGCTCGGGCATCTTTCAAGCGTTTGCTTATTTTTGACATAGAATTATTTTTGACGAGGTTATGGCGCCTGTCCGACTAGGCAGGCTCCCTCATTAATAAAATTTAGCCTTCAATTTTGACGCCCATCTGTCTGGCGGTGCCAGCAATAATCTTCTTAGCTGCCTCAATATCTGTAGTGTTGAGATCTGGCAGCTTGGCTTTGGCAATCTCGGTCAACTGAGCATCGGTCAAAACGCCCACTTTTTCCTGAAGCGGCTTGCCTGAACCCTTGGCTAGGCTGATTTTCTTTTTAATCATTTCTGAAGCTGGCGCGGTTTTCAAAATAAAAGAAAATGTCCTATCGGTATAAATGGTCAGCTCCACCGGCACCACTTCGCCTTGACGATTCTTGGTAGCTTCATTGAACTTGGTGCAAAATTCTTGGATATTAACACCATGCGGACCCAAGGCTGTGCCGACTGGCGGTGCTGGTGTGGCCTTAGCGCCCACTACTTGTAATTTTACAATTTGCTTTATTTCTTTAGCCATATAATTTTTGCTTATTGCTGATAGCCTATAGTATGTAGCTTATGGACACCACTTTAATTATGACTATAGACCACAGGCTATGCGCCATAAGCTACTAGCTAATTATACTTTTTTAATCTGTAAAAAATCCAATTCTACTGGCGTTTCCCGGCCAAACATGGATACCAAAACCTTGGCCTTGCCTCTGGCTTCATCGATTTCAGAGACCTTGCCCTCATAGTCTTTGAATGGACCGTCAGTAATCTTGACCAGCTCGCCTTCGGCAATATCAATCTTGAACTCTGGCTCTTCTTGACCCATGCGAGACAAAAGAGATTTGATTTCGTCTTCCGAAACAGGCGTGGGAGTAGTACCGGAACCCACAAAGCCAGTTACATTGGGCGTGTTTCTCACCACATACCAAGAAGCATCCGTCACAATCATGTTCACCAAAACATAGCCGGGGAAAATCTTTTCCTTGACAGTCCTGCGCTTGCCGTTTTTGATCTTAATCTTATTTTCAGTCGGAATCAAAATATCAAAAATTTTGTCTTCCATATCCATAGATTCTATTCTCTGTTTCAAGTTACGAGCGACATTTTCTTCATAACCAGAATAGGTATGCAAGACATACCAGCGCCGACCTTGTTGTGAACTTTGCTTTGGCATATGATAAAAAAATTATTTAATAAGAGTAATTTCCAAAACCTTACTCAAAATATAATCCATGGCTCCTAAAAATAGCGCCACCGCCAAAGAAATAATAATCACTACCAAAGTATGATTTGTAGTTGTCTGCCGAGATGGCCAGACGACTTTGGCCAGCTCTTCTCTGGCGCCTTTTAAATAATTCGTTAGTTTGCTCATGGGTGTAAAAATAGGTTCTTTAAAACAGCCCCGAGGTGCTGTTTAACTGCGCATTACTATAGCATAAAAAAAATAATAAGGCAAGGGGTATTTTGCCTGAGCATTGTTTTTATAATTTATTTTGCTAATATTAGCCAAAATTATCTTAGTTTTTCTTTACTGGCCATAATGCAGGTCTGGCTAATAAAATTTATATCATTATCTTGACAAAATTTTATAGCCGTCTCACTCTCTGCTCCGGGCTGGAACCAAACATCGTTAATGCCTTTATTTTTTATATCGCGCAAAACTTCTTCTGTGACTTTTGGCTGAGTGATAAAAACCGCGCCATCAATCTTTTGCGGCACATGCAAGACACTTGGGAAAACGGTTGAACCCAGCAGCCGGCCGCCTTTGGGATTGATAGGAATCACATTCCAGCCAGCGGCCAATAAGTCGGCAAAAACTTTGTAGCCATATTTTTTTGGATCAAAAGAGGCGCCAACTATCGCCACTATGTGTCTTGAAGAAAATGGCATAAGATTATTTTTTTATAAATATTAACCAATTGTTTGCCGCATCTATCAATTGCCAATCTTGGTCACTAATTAAATTTTTGGCTAAGTAAATTTGACTTTCTTGGCCGCCGTTCGGATACTTGTCTTGCCAAAAAAACAGAGTATAAAATTGCGGATCGTTTGGATCATTATAAAGCAACAAGGCATCAATTGGCCGCGGCTTGCCCTGGGCAATAATCTTCATAAAATCTAGCGAGCTTGTGGCTAGGGCCATATCCTCTATCAGGCGCAAACGCTGTGAATAGACAGCTGCTGGATGACTAAAATGGGGACTATAAACTATATAATAAGATAAAGGCAAATAGGCATTCAACTCGGGCAAGCCGCTGGACAGCCAGGTGCGCTGCTGATAATCCGGCACCTTGGCCCTGATAGTATCAGCCAATTGCAGTGTGGCTTGCGGCGCAACCAGATCCTTTTCTAGCTGATGCAGTATATTCTGATTATCAACAAACTTTATCATTGGTAATTGCGTCACCAAAATGAGCGAGACGGCAATTACAAAAATTGATAAGTATTTTGGCTTGTTTGTCTGATAATACTGATAAGTATAAACTAAAATCTGGCTCAAGCCAACTGCTACCAGAGCGCTGCCCAAAAACATAAATGGCTTAGCTGGCAAAAGCGGCTTAGTGCCAAAAATAAAAAATACCAGACCCAAAGCTTGATATAAATAACAAGCCACCAAGGCCCAAAGGCAGGCCCTGCTATGTTTTGCTTGATGATAAGTCCACAATAAACCCAGCAGCCCGGCTAACCACAAAAATCCTCTAATAGAAACAAGCGACCAGGGATTAAAAGTGAAGAAGTCACTAGGTACAAAAAACGTAGCCAGCCAATTTTCCCAACCATAGCGCCAGCCAGATAAAAATATAGGAAATAGGTAAGGTAAGGCTGCCAAAAAAATAATAATGCCCACCCAAAATAGTCTTTTCAGCTGCTGAGCGCGATCTTTTTGACCAACAATCAATAGCAAAAGCACTGGTATAATAATCAGCCACCAAAAATAAAAAAGCAAGAATAATATGGCTCCACTCAAGCCAAAGCACCAATAATATTTTTTGGGCCACTGGCTTTGAGAAAAAATGTGCGACCAGAGCATCAGCCAAATCACCATAAATAAGGCGGAAACAGCTTCATAGGGCTTGAGTAAAATAGTGTCGAAATCAAGAAGCAATAAATAAATAGTGGGCAAGAGCCACCAAAACCAAGGTTGGCTGATGATAGCTGGCCGATCGTCCTGATATTTATAAATCTTGGACCAAAACAATTTAAAAGCAAAATAAGAAACAAAAAACCAACTAGCCAGAGTCAAAACAATACCGATTTTGGTGGCTACAATAGCATTATGAACAGACAATAAGGCTGCTAGCCCGCCAGTCAGCCAAAAGTACAACGGCGGATAAAAAGTCGGCAAATAAGCATAATAAAAATCAGACCAAAGGTGCCCGGACAAAACCTGCTGCAAAAAAGCGGCAATGTATAATTCATCGCCAGTCGTGCCCCACCACATGCGCTGACAGGGAATAGCCAAAACAATATAAAAAATAATAATAGCTAGGGCCGTCAGGGCCAAAAAAACCACTGGCCTAGCTCGCTTGCGCCAGCTCCACCACAGCAACAGCAAGTAAACTAGCAGAACTATCTTGCTGCCAGCTAAAATTTTTATAGTGGTCAGGCTGAATTCAGCCATAATATTTATATATCTAGATTTTTGACTGACTTGGCGTGCGTCTGAATAAATTTTTTGCGCGGCGCTACATCAGAGCCCATCAAAATCTCGAAAGTCTCGTCGGCTCTAGCCGCCTCTTCGACGGTCACCTGCTTCAAAATACGACTTTGCGGGTTCATAGTTGTATCCCATAACTGCGTTGGGTTCATTTCACCCAAACCCTTGTAGCGCTGGATATTTACTCGGCCGGACTTTTTGACTGTTGTTTCCTCCTCGGCTACTTCACCAGCCTCCCCTTCTTCGGCCAACAACAAATCCGCTTCGGTGACGTTGAATTTTTTCTTGAGCTTATCCAGCTCGGCATCATCGTAAACATAAGTGATGTCTTTGCCTTGCTGTAAACGATAAAGCGGCGGTTGAGCAATATAAATATGACCGTTTCTCACCAATTCCGGCAGATGACGATAAAACAAGGTCAAAAGAAGAGTGCGGATATGAGCGCCGTCCACATCAGCATCAGTCATTATCACAATCCGCTCATAGCGCAAATCATTGATATTAAACTGCTCGCCAATATTGGTGCCTAGAGCAATAATCAAAGATTTTATTTCGTTGTTGGCTAGCATTTTGTCCAGCCGAGCCCGCTCAACATTGAGAATCTTGCCGCGCAGAGGCAAAATAGCCTGCATGCGCCGATCACGGCCTTGTTTGGCGCTACCGCCAGCCGAATCTCCCTCAACAATAAATATCTCTGATTCTTTTGGATCGCGGCTGGAGCAATCAGATAATTTACCAGGCAGAGTCAGGCCTTCAAGCATACCCTTGCGCAAAACTGTCTCGCGAGCAGATCGAGCAGCAATCCTGGCTTGAGCGGCCAATAGACACTTGCCCAAAATCTCTTTGGCGTCTCTAGGATTTTCCTCCAAAAATATTTCCAAAGCATCAGAAAAAATAGACTCCACAATCGGCTTGACTTCAGCATTGCCCAATTTTGCTTTGGTCTGCCCTTCAAACTGCGGATCAGGCAATTTCACGCTGACAATGGCTGTCAAACCCTCGCGCACATCATCGGCTGTCAGATTGTCATCTTTTTCTTTTAAGTAGCCGGCTTTGCGGGCATATTTATTCAAAACCCTGGTAAGGGCTGTCTTAAAGCCAACTAAATGCATGCCGCCTTCGGGATTATGGATATTGTTGGCAAAAGCATACATCACTTCCCGAAAATCAGTGGTATATTGGAAAGCAATCTCTACCTGAATATTATCTTTTTCTTTACTGACATAAAAAACCTTTTCTTGTTTGACTTCGTTATTAAAATTTAAATGCCTAATATATGAAGCAATACCACCCTCAAAATAATAACGATAAATCTGTTTGTGCTTAGGATCGCGTTCATCAGCAATATTGATTTTTACGCCTTTGGTTAAGTAGGCTTGCTGGCGTAAGTGATCAACAACCGTCTCCCAATCAAAATCCAAAACAGTAAAAATGTCCGGATCAGGCTGAAAAACTTGGGTAGTGCCCGTGCGGCTTGATTTGCCCATTGGCTTTACCTTGCCTTGAGCTTTGCCGCGCCTGTACTCTTGCGCCCAAATCTTACCGTCGCGCTCTACTTCGGTACGCATATAAATCGACAAGGCATTGACGACTGATACACCGACACCATGCAGACCACCAGACACTTTGTAGCCACCACCCTCGCCAAATTTACCGCCAGCATGCAGAGTAGTCATGACAGTTTCTAGGGCAGACTTTTTGGTGACCTTGTGAGTCTCTACTGGAATACCGCGACCATTATCGCGCACTAGGACTTGATGATCGGGTAAAAGCTTGACTTCAATAGTATCAGCGTAGCCACCCATAGCCTCATCAATACCATTATCAACTACTTCCCAAATCAAATGATGCAAGCCGGCACTGGCCGTATTGCCAATATACATACCCGGCCGCTTGCGCACTGGATCCAGGCCCTCAAGCACAGTAATATTTTCCGCTGTATAGCCACTCTTTTTTGTGGGTTTTTTCTCTTCTTTTTTGGGCATATTTTATGCTAATTTTGTAAGTACATTGTAGCATAAAATCAGCAAAAAAACAACCCAATTTGAGTTGTTTTTTATCTTAAAATTTTAGCTAATATTAGGGAAAAAATTAATAATATAAATTTTTAATTTACATAACAAGCTAACTAAATTATTTACCTCAAAACTGCGCCGAATTTCTTCTTTAAAATCTCCCGAATCTCGAACACCAGTCTGTCTACATCTTCAGCCAAAAGCGTCCTATCATCACTGCGGAATTCCAAATGATAAGCTATGGATTTTTTGCCCGCTCCAAGATCATCACCCATAAACACATCAAACGGCTCCACTCGCCTTATTAAAGACGACACCTTATATATCTCCGGCTCTAAATCGCGCCAATAAACGGTTTGTGGCACCACAATAGCCATATCACGATCTACGCCGGGATACTTGGGCAAAAATTCATATCTCTTGTTTTGGCTGATGTATTTAACAATAGTGGAGAAATCCAGCTCCCAAAAACCGACATTTATCTTCTGGCTGGCGCTGGAAAATAATTCGCGCTTCAATAGGCCAAAATAGCCAATATTGACATCGTGTACTCTTATTTCATAAGCAAAATTGGCATAAGACAAATCTATATCAGAAAATATATATTTTATGCCCCAATACTCAAACAACGACTCCAGCAGACCCTTAATCGACCCAAAGACCTGGGGTGGGGTTTGCGTGCTCAGCTCCACGCCGGCCAAATGCTTGGCTTGCTGGGGCAAAAACTTTTTTTGATTATTATCAAGCTGAAAGCTGCTGCGCTGACTTTTATCAAACACTCTCTCCAGCTCAAAAATCCTAAAATTATCCGACCAACGAAAATTACTTTCAGCTGCGTTGAGTAAATTTGGCAAAAGCTTAAGGTTTAAATAGGCCGCTTCCGGACTAATGGAGTTTTTGACCCTGATGTGCTTGGCTAAATCCAAATGCATGACATTGGCCCAAGCCTGATTGACAAAAGGATAGGTATAAACTTCAGTATATCCTTGACCCCAGGCTAACCAGCGTTTGATATCGCGTTCAGCTTTTATGGACACATCTACCAACGGTTCTTTCAACTCCACTTGGGGCAAATGATAATCTATTTTATCATAGCCATGGATACGAGCTACTTCTTCAACAATATCCTCTGGAATGGATATGTCCTTGGTAGCTCTAAAGCTCGGCACTTTGATAGTATAAACGCCTTTATTGTAGCTCACTTCAAATTGTAAGCGAGCCAAAATATCTTTAATTTCTTTACTAGGTAATGACATGCCAATTCTTTCGGTCAACAATTTTTCCGGCACAGTCAGGGTAAGGGGCGCAAAAGGATTATTGTCTATATCGGCTATTTGACTGGCTAGCTTAGCTTCTGGGCAGATAGATAAAATAAGCTGTGCAGCCCTCTGCAAAGCCAAAATAGTCATATTGGGGTCTAGTGATTTTTCAAAACGGGCCGAGCTGTCGCTACGCAAACCCAAAGCTTGGGAAGAACGACGGATGTTACTGGCTTTAAAATTAGCTGACTCAATAATAATCTCTGTAGTCTCCGTATTGATTTCACTATTTTGCCCGCCCATAATGCCGGCAATAGCCAAATATTTCTTTTGATCAGCTATCATCATGGTCTGGTCAGTCAATTTGCGCTTGACGCCATCCAGGGTGACAAACTTTTCGTTTTTCTTGGCAAGTTTGACAATGATATTGTGGTCAGACACTTGACGAGCGTCAAAAGCATGTAAAGGCTGGCCAAGCTCATACATGACATAATTAGTCACATCAACAATATTATTTATTGGCCGCAAACCAACTGCCAATAACTTTAGTTTTAGCCACCAGGGCGAATCCTCTACTTTGATGCTCTCCATGGCCAAAGCTGAATAGCGAAAACAGTTGACCTTGTCCTGAATATTGATTTTTAATTTTATTTTGTCTTGGTATTTTAAATCAACCAAAGAATAATTACCCAGCTTGGTGCGATAGATAGCTGACAATTCCCTGGCCAAACCATACTGCCCCCAAAGATCTGGTCGGTGATTTATAGATTTATTATCAATATCTATCACCTTATCATCCAAACCCAGGGCTTGGGACAAAGCTTGGCCCGGCTTAGCCTTGAAGCTGGTCAAATCCAAAATTTCCCGTTCAGAGGATCCGGGTGTCAAATTCTGCAAACCAATCTCAGCAGCCGCCACAATCATTCCATGACTATCTATGCCTCTTATTTTAGCCGCTGTCAACTCTACCCAATCCCCTTGGCCGTGCCATCTGACCTTGCTGCCAACCGTAGCTACGGCTACTAACATTTTTGGCTGCAGATTGCTGCCACCGCAGACAATTTGCTCAACTCTAGCACCAATATTTACCTGGCAGACTTGCAATAAATCAGCCTGGGGGTGCTTGGCCAGCTGCTCAATCTTACCCACCACTATACCCTGCAAATTTTTAGCCTGATCAATCACCTCTTCTACCTCGACCGTGGACATAGTTAAATCTAGGGCTACTTGCTCAGCGGTCAAATTTTTTGGTAACTTTAGCCAATTTTTTATCCAATTAAGTGATAAATACATATATTTAATTTGGTAAACGTTGATTATCCCCTGACTTTAGTCGGGATAACTGCATTAAAATTGGTTTAGAAATCTCAAATCAGCTGACATTAATAATCTAATATCATTGATCCGATATTTCATCATGACTAATCTGGTCAAACCCAAACCAAAAGCAAAACCAGAATATATTTGCGGATCCAAACCGCCCGCTTTGATGACTTCTGGATGCACCATCCCACAAGGCATTAACTCAACCCAGCCAGATTGTTTACAGACCGAGCAACCCTTACCTTCACAAATCATGCATTTAATATCCATCTCAAAGGCCGGCTCGACAAAAGGGAAAAATCCTGGCCGCAAACGCAAGTCTACTTCAGCATTAAAAACAGTCGACAGCAAGGCTTTCATGGTGGCGATCAAATGACCGATATTCATGGCCTTATCCACCATCAAGCCCTCGAGCTGGTGAAAAGTGTGATCGTGGCCCGGATCAGTCGATTCATTACGAAAAACCCTGCCGGGGAATATACCTCTAAATGGTGCTCCATATTTTTCCAGCATCCTGACCTGCAAATTGGAGGTCTGAGTGCGCAGTAAATTGCCATCTTCCAGCCAAAAAGTGTCCTGGGTATCACGAGCTGGATGATCGGCTGGAATGTTGAGAGCATTAAAATTGTAATATTCTGATTCTACTTGCGGCCCATCAAAAACCGTAAAACCAATCTGCAAGAAAGCTTGCTCAATCTCTTCTTGGACTTGAGTCAAGGGATGTAAGTGGCCCAGCTGTCGCCGGCTGCCCGGTAAAGTCGGGTCAAAAGCAAAGCTATCTACTTTGTCCAGTAGACTATCCTCTAAGCGATTAAAAATTTCCGACAATTCATCTTTGACCTGATTGGCAACTTTGCCCACCTTCGGCTTTTCCTCTTCGGCTAGACTTTTAAGATCTTTCAAAAGCGCGGCTAGCTCACCCTTGCGACCTAAATATTTGTTTTTTAAGTCAGCTAAAATTTTAGCATCTTTGACTTGGTCAAGCTCTTTGAGGACCCGCTTTTTTAGATCTTGCAATTTATGCTCCATATATTTACTTTATACTTTGTGGACTAAGTCTTCTTTTTGCTTATGGCGAAATAATAGCAAAACAAATTCCAAACTAGTGGCGGCAATGACCAATAAAAACATATTCCACCAAGTCAAAATCCTGGCTGCCTGCAAAAACATGGCAATAACAACTACCACGGCCATGATCAATGCCTGGCGCAAAGAATTGACAACCGCTAGCCTAATTTGTATTTTCCCAGGGTTAAACAAGCGTCGTATCCAAAAGCCAAGCAACGATAAAAGCCCCAAAAATCCCAAACCCAAGGTCATATAAAACAAAAGAAAAACTACCCAGGTCGCCTGTTTGGGGTCAAAATTGCTGATAATTATAAAAAATCCAAGCCACGCTAGGACCGTGGCCGTACCCATAATAATATTGTAAATTTTACTATTCATTAATGTTAATTTTACAAGAAATCCTAAGAAAAATCAACGCTAATTAAGCCAACTTTAATAATTTATTTATAGTGACAACAATTGCCCCCTTAGCAGACAAGCCTTTGTTTTCGGGCATAGTTTCTACATATTTTTTCCAAGGACCGTTAATATAATATTTGGCCTTGCCCACCAGCTTAATGCCGTGCCAACTTTTATCCCAAACCGCCAAACAAACATTATTATTTTTTTGCAAATTTTGTCTGGTGTGCTTCATAAAATTATCAGTAATCAGCACTTTATTTGAGGCCACTACTTTGACATAAGCCACACCAATCACATTTGGCTTTTTTAAACTATCGACAGTGGCAAAAGCAATGGCATGATTTTCAATTAATAATTTATCTTTTTTGTTGATTCTAATCATAAATATTTAATTAAATATTTTTAGCAAACGGACAAATCTGCTTATAATCACAATACTGGCAAGCGTGGCCGGGCTTGGCTGCAAAATCATCTGATAAGATAAGCTCGATGGTACTTTTGATCCAATCTTTAACTTTTTCTTTTTCTTTGTCGCTACCAAGAAAAGAAACTGGCGCATTATTATTTAAATAATAATAAGTCAAGGCGCCTGTTTTAGCAGAAAAAACTTCTTCAGCGGCTATCTGATAAATTAACAATTGTTTTTTATCTTCAAAGGTGATATTTTCATCTTTGGCTTGGCCAGTCTTATAATCAATCAGCTGCCAATGGCCATTGGGGTCAACATCAATGCGATCGATAAAGCCCTTGACTGTATAATCCCCTACCTTGATATGGAAACCCTTTTCTAAATACAAGGGAATAGAAAATAAGGGCTGAAATTTTTGATAGTATTCTTTCAGGATGCGCGCACCTTCACTGCGGTATTTTTCTTTTTGGCTGTTTGATTGGTACCAATCATCAATCCACTGAGCAGCATATATTTTGAGCAAATCATCAATGGTCGGCACTTTTATCTTAGCCACGGTATTGAATAAATCGCTTTGCGGAGCCTGGCTAGCCTCAATAATACGTTGATAAAATTGCTGCAAAGTAGCATGCATGGTTTTGCCAAAACTAAATTGGGCGCTGCCCTTGACTGGAATTTTGGCGATATAAGAATAGAAATACTGGCGCGGGCAAGTCTCATAGGCCTTGAGCTGGGAAAAAGAGAAGACTTTGGGTTTTTCATATTTAACGACAGTATCTTTGACTTCAATCGGCGGTGAGCTGACTGTCACTTTACCTGATACTTCTGTCTGGGGCAATTTTATCTCATCCAAAAATCTGGATGGTTTCTTCTGCCGACTGCCGCCATAATCTTTGGCCCAAGTCAAAAATACCCCTCTCTTGGCACGCGTCAAGGCTACATAAAAAAGCCTGCGCTCTTCCTGCAGATGAGCATCGCCGGTAGGCAATTGTTCTTTGATAAAAGTTGCCGGCATTTCTATCGGATCACGCCGTTCAATACTGGGGAATCTAAGTTGCGCTAAATTACTGACAAAGACATATTCAAACTCCAAACCCTTGGCGCCATGCACAGTCATAATTTTTACCACATCTGGCCCACTTTCCTCGCCTTGCTCTAGGGCACCCAGCTCGCCTGATTCTAGCTCCAAATTCAAAGTAGCCAGAAATTCATGCACGCGGGCATTACCCAAATATTCTTCCTCCCAAGCACGAATTTTTTTATAAAACTGGTTTAAGAAGCCGAGCTGCTCTTGATTATATACATTCTGCTCCAGAGTCAAAGCCTGCAAATAGCCACTGTCCTCAAGCCAAGCATAAACCACTTGGGAAACTGGCTTACTTTTTGCCTCTTGAGCGTGCTGATTTAGATTGGCTAATATTTTTTCTATTATTTTTTGATCGCTAGCAGGGATTTCCAAATGACTGCGATAATTCTGCAAAGCATAGTACAAGCTCCAAGCCTTGCGACTAGCCAAATGACTTAAATTTATAATTGTTTTGATATCTAGTCTGGTGATCGGCAGGCTCAAAATCCTAAACAAGGCGGTTGACTCATGATAATTATCCAAAAGCTTCAAATAGGCTATGATGTCCAGCACAATATCTTGAGTATAAAGTCCCCGCGAAGCCATAAATTGATGCGGCATCCCGTTTTTACGCATCAAGCTGACAAAACCATTGGCCGCTTCGTTAGCTCTCACCAAAATAGCAAAATCTGACCACTGCAGTTTTTTATCCGCCTTTTTTAAGGTAATAATCTTATTTAAAATACCCTCGATCTCGGCAGTATTGTCGGTAAAAGCCAGCACTTCTACTGTGCCTTTCAGCTGGCTATGGCTGACTAATTTTTTATCTAGCTTAATCCCAGTTTTTTTACGGCCTTTTTTCAGCTGATACTCCAAGCGGTCGGGATTATTGAGCTGAATAAAATCATAAGCCACGTCCAAAATATTTTGCCCCGAACGATAATTATCAGTCAAAAATATTTGCTCCAATGACTGCCCCTTGATCTTGCTATAATCTTTTTGGAAACTCAAAATATTGGAAATAGCTGCTCCTCGAAATTTGTAAATAGCCTGGTCATCATCGCCGACTACCATCAGATTATTTTTGGGAGCAGCTAAAATTTTAATCAGCTCATATTGCGCCCAATTGGTATCTTGGAATTCATCTACCAAAATGTACTTGAATTGCTCCCGAAACTTTTTTAAAATTCGTGGGCGCTGTTGAAACAGGCGCAAAGTATAATTAATCAAATCGCCAAAATCCAAGGCATTGTTTTCCAAAAGCAATTGCTGGTAAACATGGTAAGCATTGGCCACTTCTCTGACGCGCAAAGCCTCTTGGGCTACTTCCTCCCGGTCAACAGCCGTATCAGTGTCTAAATGCAAATTATCGGCATAATCCAGATAATCTTCCGGGTATACCACCTCATCCTTGCAACGGGAAAAATGATTGAGTAGAGCATGGATAAATTTGGTGGGATTGGCCAGCGGCCTATAATAATCCAGTTCAAAGCGATCAATATTTTGCCTAACCAATAGCCAGGCCGCCGTCTTATCCAATAATTTAAAATCATTGGGCAGACCGATATCAACCGCATAATCCTTTAAAACTTTTTCACAAAAACCGTGAAAAGTGTGAATCCAAAGATCAGCATAACCCAAAGGCAAAAGCCTATCTACTCTTTCGGCCATTTCGGTAGCGGCTTTCTCTGTAAAAGTGACCGCCAAAATCTCCTCTGGCTTAGCCTTGCCCTGATCTATCAAATAGGCAATCCGCTGGGTGATAACCGTAGTTTTGCCTGTGCCGGCGCCGGCAATCAAAATAACCGGCCCAGCATCATGGGTAATCGCCTCAAGTTGTGCCTTATTTAAATGGGATAAGTCTATTGCCATGGCTATATTTTATCTAAAAAAACTGGAAAAAGCAAAAAAAAGAGGCCCTCGCTAATCCTCCTTTGAAAACAAGGGCCTTTGTGCCATACCATTGCCAGATGCCGGAGCAGTTTACTCCAGCTCGTACAAAGTGCAATCCTGGAGAGCCGGCGCCTGATTGCCATCCAGGTCGGACGGCCGCAGCCAAAAGCTGCGGATGCCCAAAGGCCTGGTCATGGCCTGATCAAGGTTCCGGCGCACATCGAGGATAGACACTGCTGCGCGGTAATGGCTGGCCAGCTCGCAATCGCTCAAGGCCATGAACCTGGCTATCTCCAAAGGCAGTTCACGGCGAAACATCTGACCAACCATGAGCAGATCCGTAGTGTGCATCTGCTCCTGGGTGGCCAAATCGTGGATCTGACCACCATAGTCAGCGCAGTTGCAGTGATTGACCAGATTCAACTGCGGGCTGCCGTGCAAACCCACGGCAATCAGGGCGATGTCTCTAAGCACCTCCCTAGTGAAAGGACAGTTACGTCGATGCCGACGCACGCCACCAGGCCGGGTGAATTCATCCACCAGCTCCCCTCCCACCAGCTCCTCGATCAACTTTCTGGCACGCTGATTCCAGAGCCCATCAGCACACTGAATCATTGTGCCATGATAACGGTGAGACAAGACAACCCTCCTTGTTGGGGACCTATACCTGACGACAAGATGATTCATTATACCTAAATAAAAAAACATGTCAACCGACATATTTTTTTACTATAAATAACTATATATAAGTTATTAGTCTACCACTATATAATCCAACCCTTGGGGCACTGCCTTACTATATGCCATAATAATCTCTAAATCTTCCGGCAACTCTTTGGCTAGCATTTCTTTGACGGTCTGTAGATCCTTATTATAAGCTTGCTCTTCAGTAGCGGCATCAGAAAAATTTTTACTGCCGCCATAGGCACCGCAATCCCAATGCCAGAGCAACAGCAGCTTCTTCACCTGATGCAAATTTTTCGAAACCGTGATAATGCTATTGATAAAAGAGACCTTGAAACCATTGTTTTTTAAAACATCCTTGGCGCTACCTGGCCAGGCATAAAGATCAAAATTCTTATAGCCCAAGCCTTTAGCCACAAACTCTTGGTCGGATTCTCGAAAACGAAAATCGACACACTTGATAACTGCCAATGGGCATTCATGCTCTTGAAGCAAATCATTTGGTACCAAATATCCCATATTTTTACAAATTTAAATAAAATATCAGCGGGCTCTATCTTAGCACTAAACATCTAGAGCGTCAATCTAAGACTCGCTCTCTCTATCTAAGCTAACGTCGGCCCCTCGAGTATGCTTGTATTTTTTAGCTACCCGCAAACGGGCCAGTTCTTTTTCTAGAGCAGCACTAAAGTAAGCAAACTGCTCGGCATCCATGACCTTGGTCTGTAATAATTCTTGGGCTCTGATCCGAGCTGCTTCAGCTCTCTGTTCATCGATCTCGCTGGCTCTTTCGGCGGTATCTGCCAAAACTACCACCTGATCAGGCAAAACTTCCAACAAGCCGCCTGATATAGCCATCAGGTCTTCGACTTTATTACCTTTTTTGATAATAAGTTCACCTGGAGCAAGCTGTGATACCAATGGTAAATGGTGTGGCAAAATAGTCAACTGACCAGTTGTTGTAGAAACCGAAAGCTGGTCAACCGTATCTTCATACAGCACTCGCTCGGGAGTAACAATTTTTAACTTAATATCTGCCATATATTATTAGTAAAAGGTATAAAGTAGAAAGTTTAAGGTTATAAACATTTTCTACCTAACCATGTTTAATTCTAACCACTTAGCTTAATTATTTAATAAAAAGCTTGCGCGCTACTTTTTACTTTTGATTTTCCACTTGATCAATTGTGCCTTTCATATAAAAAGCTTGCTCGGGCTTATCATCGTGCTTGCCTTCCAGAATCTCACTAAAGCCCCGAACAGTATCTTTGAGCGGCACATAGGCACCGGACCGGCCAGTAAAAGTCTCAGCCACAAACATGGGTTGCGATAAAAATTTCTGAATTTTTCTGGCTCGCGACACGGTTATTTTATCCTCCTCAGATAATTCATCCATGCCCAAAATAGCGATAATATCCTGTAGATCTTTGTAGCGCTGCAAAACTTTTTGCACGCCTCTGGCCGTATCATAATGTTCTCTACCAATAATCTGCGGGTCCATAATAATTGAGTTTGAATCAAGCGGATCAACTGCCGGATAAATGGCCAACTCTGCCAAACCGCGCGACAACACCACAGAAGCGTCTAGGTGGCTAAAAGTTGTGGCTGGAGCCGGATCGGTAAGATCATCAGCCGGCACATAGACAGCCTGCACCGAGGTAATAGAACCCTTTTTGGTAGAGGTAATACGCTCTTGTAATTCGCCCATTTCTGTGGCTAAGGTAGGCTGGTAGCCGACCGCTGACGGCATACGACCCAAAAGAGCCGACACTTCCGAACCGGCCTGGGTAAAACGGAAAATATTATCAATAAACAATAACACATCTTTACCCTCTTTATCGCGAAAATATTCAGCCATGGTCAAGGCTGTCAAACCAACTCTTTGTCTGGCTCCCGGCGGTTCATTCATCTGACCAAAAACCATGGTAGTATTTTTCAAAACCCCGGAATTTTTCATTTCATGGTAAAGATCATTGCCTTCGCGAGTACGCTCGCCCACGCCAGCAAAAACAGAAAAGCCGCCATGTTCAGCCGCAATATTGCGGATTAATTCTTGAATGACCACTGTTTTACCAACGCCAGCGCCACCAAACAAACCAATCTTACCGCCTTTGGTAAAAGGACAAATTAAATCAATGACCTTGATGCCGGTTTCAAAAATTTCTGTTTTGGTTGACTGGTCGGTAAAAACTGGAGCCAATCTATGAATCGGCCAATGCTCACGGGTATTGACCTCTGCTTGACCGTCAATCGGCTTACCCAGGACATTAAACATGCGACCTAAGGTTTCTTTGCCAACTGGTACTGAAATTGATTGACCGGTATTTTTGACTTTAAGACCCCTAGATAAACCATCAGTTGAATCCATGGCTACTGCTCTGACCATATTATCCCCCAAATGCTTTTGCACTTCCAAAACCAAAGTAGCTGACTTTTTATCTTTGGCAACACTCTGCTCTACCAATAAAGCCTCATTGATGGCTGGTAAGTGATCCGCAAAATAAATATCAACTACGGGGCCAATGATTTGTTTGATAACACCTTCTTTATTCATCCTGTTAGAATTTTCGTTTTTCATCATATATTTATAATACTTTTATACTTGCCCCCGCTATCGTAAATTCGGGGATCATAAATTTATTTAAAAAAATATTTATCAAATTAATTTTGCAAAGCTGCACTGCCAGCAGCAATTTCAGCCAACTCGGCAGTGATGCCGGCTTGGCGTGATTGATTGAAGGCTAAGGTCAAAAAATCTATCATGTCAGCCGCCGCATCAGAGGCATTACGCATAGCCAACATACGAGCAGAGTGCTCTGAGGCCTCGCTTTCCAAAACAGCCTGATAGATCTGGACTTCCACCAAACGAGGCAAAAAAGCCATCAGCACTTCTGCGGTATTTGGCTCGAATAAAAACTCGGAAAAACTATCTACATTGATTTTATCTTGATTGGCCATCTTTTCATGACTGATGTGCCCTAAGCGCTCATCCACCTGCGGCACGATTGGCAAAAGCTGCTTGAGGTGCGGTACCTGGCGCAAAGAAGAAACAAAATCAGTATAAGCAATAAAAATACGGTCATAATTTTTATCTAGAAATTCTTTGGTCACCAAATGGGCCATAGAGCGAATATCGGTAATATTTTGCGTAATATCAGTTTTGGGAAAATCGGCTATTAATTTTAAACCGCGTCGCTGGCTCTCTAGCCGACCGCGCGAACCAAAGGTAATAATCTCAGTAGCGGCCTCCGGATGATGCAATTTCATGGAAAGCAAGACTTTATTTACCAGCTGCAAATTAAAACTGCCACACAAACCACGGTTGGAGCTCACTAAAATAATGCCCGCCTTATTTACCTGCTCTCTGTTTTCAAAAAATGGATGCTCGTTCTTATCGACTTTGCCGGCTAAATGCAAAACTGTCTGCCAAACCAAATCAGAATAGCTTCTAGTGGCTAAAACTTTTTTGACCGCCTTGCGCATCTTGGCCGCCGCTACCAGCTCCATAGCTTTGGTAATCTTGCGGGTGGAGCGCACTGAGCGAATCCTTCTTTGAATATCTCGAGTTGCTTGCGCCATACTTATGTATTATTTTTCTGCCTTGGTTTCTAAATCGACCAACTCTTGAACTATGTTTTTTAATTTTTCTTCGCGCTCTTCCGTCAGCTGACCATCCTGTTCTAAGCCCTCAAGCCACTCCGGCACCTGAACCTCAAGTTGCTGATAAAGTTTATTTTCAAAATCACCGACTTGTGCAACTGGTATTTTATCCAAATAGCCATTAGTGGCGGCATAAAGGATTGCCACCTGTTTTGCTTGCGGCAAAGTAGCATATTGGGCTTGTTTTAAAATTTCTGTCACTCTAGCGCCACGATTTAATTGTTGTTTGGTCGCCTCATCCAAATCTGAACCGAATTGAGCAAAGGCCTCCAGCTCTCTAAACTGCGCCAAATCTAGCTTCAAACGGCCGGCTACTTTTTTCATGGCCTTAATCTGGGCTGCCGAGCCTACCCGGGAAACCGACAAGCCAGAATTAAGAGCTGGCCTGATGCCTTTATAAAATAAATCTGTTTCCAAAAATATCTGGCCGTCAGTAATAGAAATTACGTTGGTTGGAATATAAGCGGAAATATCACCAGCCTGGGTTTCAATGATTGGCAGAGCTGTCAATGAGCCGCCACCAAAATCTGCTGACATTTTAGCGGCTCGTTCCAAAAGACGAGAGTGCAAATAAAACACGTCTCCTGGATATGCTTCTCTGCCTGGCGGTCGACGCAAAAGCAAGGAAATTTGCCGATAAGCCACAGCGTGTTTGGATAAATCATCATAAACCACCAAAACATCTTTGCCTTTATCCATAAAATATTCTCCCATAGCACAGCCGGCATAAGGAGCAATATATGATAAAGAGGCTGATTGGGAAGCGCCAGCCAAAACCACAGTGGTATATTCTAGCGCTCCTTTTTCTTCCAATTTAGCTACAATTTTGGCTACTTTTGATTCTTTCTGGCCAATAGCTACATAAATACAAATAACATTTTTGCCTTTTTGGTTGATAATAGTATCAATAGCAATAGCGGTCTTGCCGGTCTGACGATCGCCGATAATCAATTCGCGTTGGCCTTTACCAATTGGAATAATAGCATCAATGACTTTGATGCCGGTTTGCAATGGTTGGATAACGGATTGGCGGGTAATAACACCGGGGGCTATCTTTTCTACGGGATAAAAGTCTTTGGTCTTAATTGCGCCTTTGCCATCCAGCGGCTCACCCAAAGGACTGACCACACGACCAATCACCGCTTCACCCACTGGCACCTGTAAAATTCGTTTAGTGCCCCTGACTTTATCGCCGGACTGTAAATTGTGATGATCGCCCAAAATAATAGCACCCACCATGGACTCTTCTAAATTTAAGACTACGCCATAAACTTTTTCACCCTCTTGAGTACTAAACTCCAACATTTCTGAAGACATGGCATCGGATAAACCAGCGACCTTGGCAATACCGTCGCCCACCTCAACAACCTCGCCGATAGTTTCTTCTTTTAGCTCGGCTTGCCAGTCGTTTAATTTTTTCTCTAAACTTTTGACCAAATAATCGTGTGACATATATTTTTTGCTTATTTCTTATGGCCTATAGCGCGTGACGCACAGCTTATGATCTAATTGGGATCATCGACCATGGGCTATCTGCTATCTGCTATTAGCTAACTAGATGTTCTGCTAAATTAGCTAATTTATTTTTTAAAGATAAATCCAAAACTTTATCATCATAATTTAAAATCGCTCCCCCTAATAAATCATGATCTATACCAGTTTCCAAAATAACTTTCTTGCCGCTCAATCGGGACACAATATCAGCCAAATCACCAGCCTCCGCTGCATCAAGCTGATGAGCGCTAAACAAATTTACTTTGATAATATTTTGCCGGCTGTTTTCTATGACCTCCAATTCTCTGATAACCTCTGATAAATACGGCCACCAATGCTTTTGAGTCAACAATTTTTCAAAATTAGCCAAAACCAAATCTATCTGCTGCTGACTCTTTTTTTGGCAAGCGCGATCCAGGGCTTGAGCTAAAATTTTTGCCGTTTTATTATCTTTCATTTTTCAGCTCTTTAATAACAGCCTGCAAATACTTTTTATCTAAATCCTTGGTCAAACCTTTGCTTAATACTTTTTCCAAGGATAAAACCAGGATATCAGCCAACTCATGTTTAGCTGCTTGCAAGGTGGTGTTTTTCTCCGCTTCAATCTGTTGTTTGGCTTTATTGATCAAATTCTCGACTTCCAACTTGGTCTTGTTGATGGCGGACTGACGACTAGCCTCGGCCTGGCTCTGTGCTTTTTCCAAAATTGCCAAAGCTTCTTGTTTGGCTTCTTGAAGCTTGTGCTTGGCCTCCTGCTCTACATCACGCAGGCGTTCGGTTGCCCTTTGAGCATCGCTTAAGCCTTTGGCTATTTCCTCGTTTCTTCGGCCCATAGTCCCCAGTAATGGTTTTAAGGCAAACCACCACAAGACTGCGGCCACAATAGCAAAATTTACCAGCTGGGCTAGCATGAGTTTCCAATCTACTCCAAATAATTGTAATATTTCCATATAAATTCCTTAGTCCTGATTTGTATAATGACGATCGTGCGGCTCGCTAACCTTAGTGTCATCCCGGACTTGATCCGGGATCTACTAATAATTTGCCGTTGGTATGATAATTGTAGATTCCCGCTTTCGCGGGAATGACAGTGTGGGGCTAGCGAGCCGCTCCAAGTATACAAAACAGTCAAAAAAATTTATTTTATGCTGAAAGAAATAATCAAAGCATAAATAGCAATGGCTTCGGCAAAGGCCGAGACCAAAAGCATGGGCACCAAAATCTTACCGGTAGCCTCTGGGTTGCGACCAATTGATTCCATAGCTTTAGCGCCGATCTTGCCGATGGCCAGAGCTGGAGCAAAACCACCGATGCCGATGGCCAGAGCTTTGGCTAGTAAAGTTAGATCCATATTCCTATCCTTTCTCAAATAATTTCGGTCGACAAATATTTTTTTGTTTAACGTCGCCTACTTTTATTTTAATTAATTATTTTGTTATTCTGAATTTATTTCAAAATCTCACCAAATGAGATCCTGAATCAAATTCAGGATGACCACTCTAATGTTCTTCGCTATGCTCAGTAGAGGCAATGGTGAAATATACCAGAGTCAAAACTGAAAATATAAGGGCTTGGATAATACCGACAATAATTTCTAAAAACATGAATGGCAGTGGCAAACCAAAGGCTAAAATAGCTGAAATTGAAGCTAGTAAAACTTCGCCAGCAAAAATATTGCCAAATAAACGAAAGGACAGGGAAGCCACTTTGGCAATCTCGCTGATTATCTCAATCAAACCGACAAAAAAGTTGATTGGATTAATCAGAGCTATGGTGGGCTCGTGCTTTATTTTCTTGGGAATTTCAAACAGGGCTTTGATATTGACAAATTTATTGAAATAATTCCAGCCGCCCACTACGATCACTCCAAAAATATTGGCTGCCAGCACCGCAAATAAGCCCAAAGCCAAAGTAGTGTTGAGGTCGGCTGTACCGCCACGCAAAAGAGGCAGGTGATTATAGGTAATAGAGCCAACGCCCGGCAAAAGCCCCAACCAATTATTAAATAAGACAAACAAAAAGATGGCAAAAACTAAAGGAAAAACACGCTTACTTTTTTCCCGATCATTGGTCACCATATCCATCATGCCAAAAGCTCCGTCAATCACTACCTCCATCAGACTCTGAAATTTTCCTGGCAAACGGCTATTTTTTATTCTGATCACCAAAGATAAAATAATAATCAAAACCACTGCTAGCCATGAAGTCAGCAGTGAATTGGTTATGGGAAATTGTCCGATATGAAATATCGGCTCAGCGTAAAGTGTATGCTCTTCCCCATGTTCAGAGGAAGCATTGTCTATATTATGATTATTTATTTGATTGGTCTCTTGGCTCATGATTACTATTTTTCTCTTTTGATTGACTGGTATCTAATTGTCGCAAATATTTCTGACCCGTCTTGACTAGGCCTAAGCAAGATACAATAAAGGCTATAGCCGTTAAGACAAAAAAATACAAATGCCCGGAATTTTGTTTACCATCAAGATAACGCCCAAGATACAAAGCGGCAATCACCGGAAAAGCAATCCAGCCGGTGCTTTCGGCAAACATTTTTAAACCCACCCCTAGCCAATAATTCTTATTTTTTGGCGGTTTGGCTTGATCCATAAAATAATTAAAAAAATGAAAAAGTGCGGCTATATTTTAGCTTTTTTTATAATTAAAGTCAAGATTTCGGAGAAAATAAAAAGGCTCCTGGCACCAACCTAGGTGATACCAAAAGCCTTTGCTATAAAGGCGCGGTCAACGCACAATGCTCAATCGAGCCGTGGCCACCGTACCGCCAGTCTCCAGCCTAGCGAAATAGGCGCCAGATGCCAAATTGCGACCAGCCAAGTCGCAGCTGGTCCAATGCACTGTGTGCCAACCAGACACGTAGAGATCATCTGCCAGCCGGGTCACCAGACATCCTCTGACATCGAAAATACCAAGTCTGATGTGCCCTGCTTTGGGCAGATTGAAGCGAATAGTCGCTCGGGGATTACAAGGGTTGGGATAGCTCATGAGCGTCGGGTGCCCCGAAGATGCCTCAACCACCCCGGTCAACGACTGCTCTGCCTGCAAGGCACGCAGATGCGCATAGAATGCCCCGGCCATCTGGACATAAGCACTCTTGTTGGGATGGAGATAGTTGTTCGCCGGATAGCCGTTAATGCGATCCACGAACAAACCCGAAGCACAGAGGCTGACATTGGGATGAAAAATCCCCTTGTCATAGTGCGACACCAGAGCCGCACGATAGATCGCCATGTTCTTCTCAAAGGCTTCCCAGTTATCAAGCGAACCGTAATTATCCACCCAGGCGGCCTGTGAGATGTTGCCGCTTGACGGCAAACTGATCACTACCCGACAGTTGGGATATCCACGATCGGCTGACAACAGGGCGCTGCAAAAACCATCAATGCGCTGAAACCAAAGCGCCATGATAGACGGTGTCAATTCAGCTCCCAGCAAGGCATAGATACCATTATACCCGAGCTGCACTATGCAATATCCAATCGGACCAGCCTGACCGCTGACATTCGTGTAGTATTGAAAGTCGATCTTGCCATCCTGAACATTCCAGAAAGGGTTTGTGAAGTATGCTGTGCTGGGGCTGGTAAAGTTAACCCAGCACTTACCGCTGTACCCCTCATGGACGCCAGGCGCCAATCCATTAGTGCCCAACAGCTTTACTTGAGCGCCGCCGCTTTCTTCAAAATCAACCTTGATTGCCGTGACTATATAGGCGCTGTCTAGAGCTGCTGGGTGAGCCTCTACAAGTGAGTCACCGACCGTAAGAAGACTGGGCTGACCTTGGGCCGTATCAGTGACCACTCGAATATGAGTCGTGGCTGAAGCGACAGCTACATCGGTGCTGTCCTTGGCTACAATGGTGCAGGTGATGACTGTTGGAGCATGGGCGGTAAACGAATACCCCCAATCGTAGAACGAGCCGCTATCAGCCAAACACGAGTAAACAATGCTGGCAGCGGCCGGCACTTGCGCTGAGAGCTGATCGTAATGAATGTCTACCGGCCGACCAACCAGTCCGTAAATCGTATCCGGCATGGTGATGACCGGCACATAGGCATCAGCCGCAGTCATACGGACACTGCAAACCAAGACCACTACAGCGATCAAGAGGGTCCTGAAGTATCGCATGATCCACTCCTTTACTTTTCATGGTACGGTTATCACCTAGTACATCAAGGTGACATTTCTCTAGCGTCATAACATATTTTGCCTGTCAAGTCAATAATAAAAAGCCCAGGTTACCCGGGCTATTTTATCTATTTTATAAACAAAACTATTCTAATCTAGGCCGCTCTATTTCCTCTAACTCGAGCTCTCCGCCTTTACCGCTGACTTTCAAAATATCTTTATCCAACTTCTTAAACTCGCGACTAGAAAAATTATAAGTATTGACCGCCGTACCCAGCTGGCTACCCAATTTATTATGATAATCAGCATAAGCAGCCATGTGTTTTTGTAATTTTTCTACATTGGCTCTGATCTCTTTGGCTGATTCCTCTATCTGCAAAGCTTTTAAGCCCTGTAAAACAGTCTGCAAATAAGCGGCAAAGGTGGTTGGCGAGACAATAATTACTTTTTTTTCATTAAAGGCATAATCAATCAGATTGCGCGTATTGACTTTGACCGCGCCAACTTCATTGATCAGCAAATCATAATAAATGCCTTCAGCCGGAATATACATAAAGGCAAAATCCAAAGTTTTTTCCTGCGGCCGGATATATTTAGCGGTTTCATCAATGCGTCTTTTTAAGTCATTCTTAAAGTCTTTTTCCAGCAGCTCTTTTTTTTCTTTGTTGGTCTCACTGATAATCCGCCGATAATTTTCCAAAGAAAACTTGGCATCAACCGGTAATAATTTGTCTTTAATTTTTACCACAGCATCAACCGCCTCATTGTTTTTAAAACGATACTGCATCTGATAGCTTTGCGGTGGCAGAATATTACTCAAAATTAATTCTAGGCTGGCCTCTCCCAAAGAACCTCTAGTTTTGGAATTAGTCAAAACCTTTTCCAAATTTTGCAATTGATCAGTAAAGCCAACTACTTGCTTATTGGTCTCCTCTAGTTTCAAGAGCTTCTCTGTCATTTCTCTGGAAATCTTCGAAGTCTCCACAAACTGGTCCTGCAACATCTTGGCTGACTGATGGGTGGTGGCGTCTATTTTTTCATGCAGCTGTTTGGTCAAATCAGAAATTTGCTGCTGTAAAAGCAATAATGATTTTTCATCACTACTTTTCCGACCAGACAATAAAAGATAAATAACTACGATTAGGCCGATGATTAAAATTATCAGCAAAAATGTCTGCATGGTATTTTAAGCTTGGGGATTATTGCCCTTTATGCTGACTAAGCTCTTATACATATTATAAGAATAGGCCAAAAAGAATGGAGCAATGACCATAGATAATATATTGCTTATTTGAGAATAAATTTGCTCTCTTGTTCTGTCAGCTGGGTTGGGTGCAAAAATGCCCCCCAAGAAACCGAAAACAATCATTAAAATCAACATGGGTACCAAGTTTCGCCACAATACACCCCACCATCTGCCCTTGACCAAATATTTACTGCGCCGCATAGCTGCCATATCTTTCAAGCCCTCATTGATAAAAACCCAGGCCACAAAACTATAATAAACCGACATGATAATGCCGGGTATAATTAGAAGCAGAGTCCATAATAGTATAAAAACACCGGCTGTTAAGTTTGTGATGAAAAAATCCCAAATCATAGGCCGAGCAGCTTTGAATGTCTCCCAGATACCTTTATCGGGATATTGATCCTTAACCATCAGATAAAGACCTACTTGGCTCGCCAAACTTACATAGATTACCACAATAATTGAGGCTAGGCCCAACAGACCAAAAATAATATATAATATTACCGAAAATACCTGGCCCAAAGTGCCAGAAAAAGCTATTACTAAAGCGAACAGACCAATAACTATGCCCATTGGTATATAGCTAATAATGGGCAATAGGCTCATGCCTACTAATTTTCCAAATTTTGTCTTATAAATCTGGAATGATAGACTAAAAAGCTCGCCCAGAGAAATAAATTTCTGCGTCGGCAAGGGACTAGTCATTGGTGTCTGGTTTTCTTCCATAATAATTATTTTTAATTTTATTATCTATATATTAAATAATTTTTTAGCATTATCGCCTGTTATTTTAATAATTTCCTCGGAATTTTTCCTTTTGATTTGGGCAATTTTTTCGGCCACATATTGTACGTAAAGTGGCTCATTGCGCTTGCCCCTAAATGGCACCGGTGTCAGCCAAGGACAATCTGTCTCTATCAAAATCCTTTCTTTGGGTATCCATTTTATAATGTCCTCCAAAACACCGCTTTTGTCAAATGTGATAATACCGTTAAAACCAAGGTAAAAACCAAGATCGATAAACTTTTTGGCGCCAGCCAAATCACCCACATAACAATGAATCACTCCCCGATCAACGCCCTCCTCTTGCAAAACATCATAAACATCATCGTAGGCTCTTGGTTCATCGGGGCTAAAACGGCAATGAATAATAAGCGGCAAATTATTTTCTTTGGCTAATCTGATATGCGCCTTGAAAATTAGCCTTTGTTTTTGTTTTATCGCCGCAATGGACTCTGCCCCTTTTTCTATGCTTTCTGACAAGTGCCAATAATCCAGACCCGTTTCACCGATGGCTACAATTTTATTCTTATTTTTATCGATTAGCGCTTGAAATTGTTTTTCGCTAAAGTCCTCATCATATATATGAATAGGGTGCAATGCCAGGGCAGCATAAAAATTCTGACCATCAGCCAGCTCTACTGCCTTTTGCGAAGTAGCCTGAGCCGCTCCGACATTGATTAGCTTCATGCCAGCCTGCTGACAGCGGGCCATCACCGCCTGGCGATCTTCATCAAAGGCTTTAAAATTGAGATGGGCGTGAGTATCAATCAACATCAATTCAGTATAGATTTTATGTTTTTGATTGCTTCTGGCATCAAAGGAACGACTACTACCGAAATATTTTTGGCGATTGGTGCCAAACTTGATTTGGCCACAGCATCGTTCACGGTATCGCTGATGGGGAACAAAGATAATAGATAAACCACAGCACTAGCTACCAACATACCGCCAATCAAACCAACTACCGCGCCTAATAATTTATTGACCAAATCAATAAAAGGGATGATGTGGAAAACAGCATTGATCAGTTTGACCAACAGACCAATTATAATATTGACGAGAATGAAGATCAAAACAAAGGCAATTATATTGGCTAAATTGGCATTATCAATATTTATAAATTGAGCTAGCCAGGCACTGACCAAAGACATAAAGCGACCGCCCAAAACAATGCCGACTATGATGCCGATAAATCCACCGATAGCGCCAATCAAGCCGGCTTGAAAACCTTTCCAAATAAAAATCAATAGAATAATAAGGAGGATAATGTCAAATAAGTTCATATGTTTTTGTTAATTTATTTTTATGAATAATTAATTGCTGACTATGCTTGATTTGGCTACGATACCATATAGTTTGTTGAGGCGCTTGGTCAGATCAGCAATCTGCTTACTGGTGCCCTGGATAGCTACCACGATTAATCCGGTGCAATGAGCAATGCAAGCCGGCTGAACATTGACGCCCAAGCGAGCCATGATAATGTGACCAGCATCAGTCAAAAGCTGGTTGACATCCTTAGCGTGCATCTGTCTGTCTTTGATCAAAATTGTAATTGTGCCCAATTGTTTTTTACTTGTCATAATGATTAGTTAAAAGTCTGCAAGTTATAAAGTTATTTTTTATCAACTATTACTACGAATTCGCCTTTGAGTTGGCTTCTATCTTTATTTAATTTAGCTAAAATTTCTTTGGCTGTACCGCGATAAATAGTCTCAAACTGTTTGGTTAGTTCGCGACCGATAATTAAATGCTTGGAACAGTCGGACAATTGCTCTAAAGTTTTTAAAATACGGTGCACAGACTCAAAAAAAATCGCCGGTTGTTTGGCCGCTTTAATTTCGTTAATCAATGTCTGCCGACCCTTTTTGTGGGGCAGGAATCCATAAAAAACAAAATTATCCAAAGCCACACCAGCCACGCTGATAATAGCCGCCAAAGCCGACGGCCCGGGCACAGGCACGATTTTGACTGTCGGCAATTCGGCTAAAATCAATTCTACCAATCTGCCGCCCGGATCGCTAATGCCGGGCGTGCCGGCATCAGACACCAGAGCTAGATCTTTGCCTGCTTGCAATAATTTCTTGATCGTCTGCCAATCAGACAATTTACTGTGCTGCTGCCAGGTCAATAGTTTTTTTTCTATTCTATAAAAGGCTAGTAGCTTAGCCGTCACTCTTTTATCTTCAGCTAAAACTAAATCTACCTCTTTTAAAATCCGCAAAGCTCGCAAAGTCAAATCTTCCAAATTACCTATCGGTGTAGCAATGATATATAGTGCGGCCATCTATTCAGCGGAATTATCATTACGATTTAATAAAAACATGTCCATATAGACACTCAAAGCTGAAGTTATTGGTATAGCCAGTAAAGCACCGATAATGCCGCCTAAACGAGCACCAGCCAAAACCGCCAAAATAACTATAATGGGATTTAGGCCAGTACTTTTGCCCATGACCTTGGGGACCAATAATTGATTCTCTAGTTGCTGAATAGCAAAATACAACAGAGCCACCCAAAGCGCCTTCATCGGGCTATCCATAAAAGCAAAGAATACTCCTAAAATAGCCGCTATCCAAGGACCCAGGAAAGGGATAATTTCTAAAATGCCTGCTAAAATTGCCAGTAGCAGAGCATACTTTACGTGAAGAATACTAAGGCCAATGTAAACTGCGATAAAAATCGCCAGAGAAAGCACTATCTGACCCCTAAACCAATAACCAATGCGCTGTTGAATGCCATCAACTAACTTGCCGACTTGCGATCGACGGCTAGGAGCGGCTAGCTGACAAATAAATTTTTTCAGTCTATCCTCCTCGGCCGTCAGATAAAAAGTCATCACCAGCACCGAGAAAAAACCAACTATGCCACCAAACAGTGAGCTGACAAAACCAAAAATACCAGAAGTAGCCGAAGTCAGCCAGCGCGTCACCTCGCCCAAACTAAATGAACCTATGGCCGGATTGGTCAGACCGCCAGCGTTCTGAAAATTCTGCAGCACATGGTTGATACTATAATAAAAGCTGGGAAATGCCCGGGCAATATCCTTGATCTGTTCGATGATCGGTCCGGTCAACAGATAAATAACCCCGCCAACTATAAAAATAAAAAGCACATAAACGCAAATAATGCTTAGGCTGCGGGGTATTTTTTTATTATCCAGCCAATCTATCCAAGGGTCAAAGGCCGCAGCCAGAATAATAGCCACGAAAAATAGAGCCAAGACATCCCTAATGATAAAAATAAAGGCTAAAATCAAAATCCATAGGACTATTCTGCCAATAGTGCCGTTGGAAATGCTGTTTGATTTATCGTTGGGCATAAAATTTGTTAATTAATAATTTTTATTTTAATATTTTTAAAAATTCTTTACGCTGGGCAAAGGGCCCGATAATAGCCAAGTTGCTTTGCGGCCATTTGACCAGTTCTTTGGCCAACTGATTGACTTGCGCCAGGGTGATCCTGTCTAGCTCGGCTAGAGTTTGCTTTAAATCTTTAATGCGCTGACCCCAAATTTCTTGAGCAGCCAAAAAATTAAGATAATTAGTAGCGCTCTCCAGACGCAAAATCAAATGCCCGCGAATATTGTCTTTAGCTTTTTTGAGTTCCACTGGATCGACGCCCTTATTTTTTATCAAATCAAGTTCAGCTTTAATAGCTTGCAGAGCTTCATAAATTTTATCTTTATTTAAACCAGCGTGCACGGCAAAATAACCAGTATCCTCATAGCCATTAACTTCCGCTCGGATAAAATAACACAAACCCATGCGCTCCCTGATCTGTAAAAATAATCTCGAGCTCATCGTGCCACCTAAAATATTACCCAGCACCTGCAAGGCCAAAAAACGCTTATCTGTACCCGGCACTCCGCGCCAGCCCAGCATCAGCTGCACTTGCTCCAAGTCTCTTTTGATGAGCTCAATAGCCGCCTTGTTTTGCCGCGTCTTGGGTATTGGCCTGATTGCCAATCGCTTGTGCCGAATGCGGCTGGGGAAAAATTTGTCTATCAGACGCAATATTTTTGCTTCAGAAAAATTACCCGCCACCCCAATAACTGTGTTACCGCCATAATAATAGCGGCGATAATAATTATACAAAGCTTGGCGAGAAATAGTCTGGATGACTTGACGCGGCCCGGCAATCGGTCGGCCCAAAGCACTGCCGGTAAATAAAAGGTTCTCAAATACTTCATCAATAAACATGGCTGGATTATCCTCATACATATTGATTTCTTCAACGATCACTCCCCGCTCTCGATCCATCTCTTTTGCATCAAATTTCGAAGCATGCAGCATATCGGACAAAATATCAACTGCCAAAAAAGCATGACTATTATCAGCCATGACATAGTAGCCGGTATATTCTTTGCCGGTAAAAGCATTGTACTCGGCGCCCACGCTATCTAGCTCTTTAGCAATGTCCACTGTATGGGGGCGCTTGTCTGTGCCCTTAAACATCAGATGCTCGATAAAATGAGAGACGCCATTGTTGGCTGGCACTTCTTGGCGGCTGCCTATTTTGTATAAAATCTCCACAGTGATTGCCTGAGTATCTTTTTTGGGCACCAATAAAATAACGCTACCGTCGCGACGCAGTATCCTTTTAAACATACTTCAAAAAACTAATTTTTAAATTTGTCATCAAAATAATCATTAAGCTCGGCAATTGACACCCGATCCTGTCGCATACTATCGCGATCACGCACAGTCACTTTTTTGTCCTCGGAACTTTCAAAATCTACTGTCACACAATAGGGCGTGCCGATCTCGTCCTGACGACGATAGCGACGCCCGATGGCTGCGGTCTCATCATATTGCAAACGATATTTGCTAGCCAAAGAAGTGAATATTTTCTTGGATACATCCACTAACGGCTCTTTTTTGGACAAAGGCAAAATGGCAATCTTGATTGGAGCCAATCTTTTGTCCAGATGCAAAATGGTCTCCACTTCTTTGGTGCTTTCAGTTGTAGTCGTGCGGCCACCCTCTATTTCTTCATAGGCATCAAGCAAAAAAGCCAGTGTAGCTCGATCTACTCCGCCGGAAGTCTCGATAATATGAGGAATAAACTTTTTGTCATGCTCATCTTTGACAGAAAAATCCTGCTGAGAAAATTCTTGGTGCCTGGACAAATCCCAGTTACCCCTATTATGGACGCCTTCCAACTCTTTGAAGCCATCCTTATCGGAAAAATCAAAGCGATATTCAATGTCTATGGCCTGCTTGGCATAATGGGCTAATTCATCTTTGGCATGCTCGCGCCAGCGTAGATTTTCCGGCTTGATGCCAAAATTTACATACCAATTAAAACGCGCCTTTTGCCACTCGGCAAAAACTTTCTTGCCAATTTTTTCCGTGATGAAATATTGCATTTCCATCTGCTCAAATTCGCGCATGCGGAAAATAAAATTTTTAGTCGTTATTTCGTTGCGGAAAGCTTTGCCGACCTGAGCAATACCAAAAGGCAGCCTTAATCTCATGGTGTCTTTGATGTTGAGAAAATTCAGATAAATTCCCTGACAAGTCTCGCCACGCAGATAAGCCTCTTCTTTTTCTTCCTCGACGACGCCCAGGCTGGTTTTCATTAATAAATTAAAGTTGCGCGGCGTGGTCAATGGCCCATCGCAATCCGGACAATTTATGTCTTTTATGCTGGTAGGCTGCTCTTTGGCGTAACCCGGCTCGGCTTTTTTGGCTTCCAACAAATGATCTGCTCGAAAACGATGATGGCACTTTTTGCATTCCACCAAAGGATCGTGAAAGCTTTGTAAATGACCGCTGGCTTCCCAGACAATGCCTGGAGTCAAAATAGCGCTATCCAAACCTACTATATCGGGCCGTGACAACATGGCATCCCACCAAGCCTTTTTTATGTTATTTTTGAGCTCTACGCCCAAAGGACCATAATCATACAATGAATTCAAACCACCATATATTTCAGCTGCCGGAAATATAAAACCCCGCCTTTTTGCCAAATTCACCAGCTTGTCAATTTTTCTTACTTCGGCCATAAAATACAACGACTTTAATGACTAATTAATACCAAAATTATAACTAATTAACCGCCATTTATCAAGCGTTGACCAAATGGCGGTTTTTTGTCTTAGAAATAAAAAAGTTATTGACTAGGAGTAGGTGTGGTCGGCATGGTTGGTGGGGTTGGCATTGTCGGCGGATTTACTGGTGGAGTCGGAGCCATACCAATATATTGAGAATCACCAAAGGCTAGCATTGGCAAAAAAATAAACGGTAAAAATATCATGCCAAAACAATAACCCAAACTTCTCTTACCATAGGCCTTTAAAAAATCATAGAGAGCTATGAATATGATTACAATATTAACAATGGGTATGAGCAGTAGAAAAATCCACCAAATTGGCTTACCTGCAATTTGCAGAAAAACCACTGTATTGTAAATTGGAATAATACTGGCCCAGCCTGGTTTGTTGGCTTTCAAATATAATTTCCAATAAGAAACTAAACAGATTAATGCGACCACCCAATAAACAATGTATACCCAAGTTGGATAATTTTCTTGCATAATTTTCTTCCTTTCTATAATTTAATTTTAATTAATACCCCTGAGGTTTTTTGACAGTAATTTTACCGCCCACATCATAAACAATCAGATCGCGCCGGCCGATCTTGTTGCTCAACAGGAAATTGGCTAGGGCATTATCTACTCGCTCTTGAATAATACGGCGCAAGGGACGAGCACCGAAAACCGGGTCAAAGCCAGCTTCTGCCAGCTCGTGCTTAGCGGCATCAGTGACTTCAAAAAATATGCCTTTGGTTTCCAGATTCTTTTTGACGCCCGTCAGCATCAAACCGGTAATTTGCAAGATTTCCTCGCTGTTTAGCGGTTTAAAAACAATGACGCCGTCAAAACGATTGATAAACTCAGGATTAAATATCGGCCTAATTTCCCGCTTGATCAAATCATCCTTGAAATCATCCGTGTTTTTGCCTTGACTGATCTGATCTTGGATGTAAGATGTGCCGGCATTAGAGGTGGCTACAATGATTAGGTTGGTAAAATCGACTGTCCTGCCCAAAGCATCGGTCAAACGACCATCATCCATTACCTGCAAAAAAATATTTAGTATTTCTTTGTGGGCTTTTTCTATTTCATCAAGCAATAATAAGGCAAAGGGTTTTTGTCTGACTGCTTCAGTAAGCAGACCAGGCGTACTTGTTTCTGAAGATCCTATCAAGCGCGGCAGTGAGTTCTGCGTCTGATATTCCGACATATCCAGACGAATCATATTCTTTTCATCACCAAAATATTTTTCCGCTACAGTTTTGGCTAGCTCCGTCTTACCGACACCGGTCGGACCCAAAAACAATAAATTGACTATCGGGCGCTTTTTATCCCGCAGCTCAGCTCGCGCTCGCCGCAAAGCAGCCGCCACATATTTGACTGCCTCGTTCTGACCGACTATGCGCTGATGTATTTCCTCTTCCAAATTTAATAGTTTGGCAGTCTCTTGAGTGGTCACCTGGGTCAAGGGTATGCTGGTTTTTTTACTAACTAATTTAGCCACATCTTCTGCTCTGACCAGGCGATCAGCTGATTTGCTCTGGCCGACCATGATGCCCACCTCATCCATCAAATCAATGGCTTTTTTGGGTAAAGTCGTGTCTAGGATATAGCGATTGGCTAGCTCATAAATTTTTTCAATCGCCTCATAAGTAAAATAAACTTTGTTTTTGGCCTCCACAAAACCAACATGAGCCTCCATGATCTGGATGGTCTGATTTTTATCCGGCTCATTGATGGGGATCTTTTTTAGGGTCTGGCCCAAATCGCTGGATTCCATGCTCTCGACATAATTTCTATTGGTAGTGGCGGCAATAACCACAATGTTATTTTTCCTGATTTCGGAAGCCAAAACTTCAGCCAGATCAATACCCTCATTGCCTTGGGAGGCAACGCCAATCAAATTATGGATATTATCAATAAATAAAATAATATTACCAGATAAAACAACCTCGTTTAATATGGCCAACAAGCGTTCTTCTAGCTGACCAGCGCCCGATGCACCGGAAATCAGGCTAGGCACCGATAAGCTCACCAAACGTTTATCCTGAAAAAATTCCGGCACTTCATCAGCTGCCATCATGCTGGCCAGCCCTTCGATAATATTGGTCTTGCCGGTGCCAGCCTCACCAACCAAAATCACACTGGACAAATTGCTTTGGATTGTTTCCAAGATATCGGCTAGTTCCTTACTTCTACCTACGCATAAACCAAGCCGACCCACCCTAGCCAAACCAGTCAAGTCTTCAGAAAAATTATCTAAAATGGGTGTCGCAATAGCCGTATATGCTCTATTGATATCCCCCCTTGGCTTAAACTTGGCTCGCGAGCGATGACGCATATAATCTTGACTCAACTGCTTGTTGATAGTCAGCCAAGCAATTACGTTATCTATTTTGTCTTCATCGATATTAAAATCAAAAAAGAAATTGCGCACACTTTGGCTGGCAACTGTCAAACCATAAAGCAGGTCTACTTCAGCCAGGCGTTGGTCATGCCGACTGACCATGTGCCAGTAGGCATTTAATATGCCGTCCTTTAGTTCTTCGCTGATGTCCCCGCTTGCGGAAGCCGCTGCTTTGGACTTGGATAAATTAGCATCGATTAGCTCCTGCAGTTGAATAGCACCTAGGCCAAGCCTCGCTAGAATCAAACGAATATCCTTATCGTTTAATAAAACAAACAATAAATGCCAAACAGAGACCGGGAAATCATTTTTCCTTTGAGCGTATAGCCAAGCTTTATCCAATAAAACAGAGGTTTCGTTATTTAAACTATCGGCAATATTGTGTTTGATAAAAACATTCTTACTAATTAGCTTTTTTTGACGATTTTTTTCTTTGAGCTGCGGATAAGTCAAGCGATAATAAAAATACATGTCAAAAGCAATCGTCAGCCAAAGCCAAAAATTATAAATACTAGGCGTGATAAAATAATGCCACAGATTATAGGGATCAAGTCGGGCTTGTTTTATAAAAATAACCGCCAGCAAAACAAAGGTCAATAAACCCATCAATACCAAAAAAACATTGATCAAAATATTTAGCGTAGCTTGAACTTCACGGACAAAAATATATAGATAATTTAATGGGCGCTGCCAGTAGAAAAAATTATTATCGATAAAATAAAAACTCTTATTACCAAAACAACCCGGACAGGTTCGTCTATTGACCATGCCGCTGCCTTGGCACGACGAACAGATTTGAAATTTTATTTCTGCCATAAGGCTGACCAATTAGAGATAACCCCCCAGACTACCAGTGGGGGCAAGACCAACCAAAACAAAACTACGGCCACATAATATGCCAATATAAATATAAATAGAATTAACTTGTAGATGATAATCAATAAGCGCATCAGTAGACTGATCGCTCGACCAGCCCTATCATACTGGCCATACATGGGCTGAAAAATATTTTTAAGCAATAAGGACAGGCCCAAGCTATAGTTGGAATTTTTCAAGCCCTGCACCAAATAAAGCATTGTGTTTTTGAGGCCAGTGGTATACCACCAAATTGGGAAAAATAAAATTTCCCCAATAAGATCTAGGAATAATAATTTGCTAGCCGGGGCTAGAATATTCTTTGGCACTTTTTTACAAAAAATTATAAATTATATACTATAATATACGATAATTTTACTTTACCCTGTTGGACAGGTCACTCTATGGCGTTCAACAAGATTTATCCTGTCAAATGTCGCTTTGCGACAAGCTCGCTTTAGCGAGCTTATTTTACAGGATAAATTATAACATTTTTCAGCTAATAAAAAAAGTTGGCGCCCATCAGCGCCGACCTTTTGCTTTATAATCAATCGGTATAATAAACCTTTATGTGGATTACATCTACGGCAGCATAGCTACTAATATTTGGTTCTCTGCCGCTTGTCCCAACCTTCTTTTCAATGTAAGCAATAATACCATCTATAGTAGCTGACTCTGGTATACTAAAACCAAAATTAGTCACTTTTAAAATATTACTTGATTCATCTATACCATTCAGCACAACGAAAGCAAGGCCAAAATTACTATTATTAATATCAGCCGGCGTCCAGATTTCCCCCCATTTATCAGATGAGTCGCCATAGGTAGTTACTACCCAAGAAGAGCTCCAGCCACCAGAAGCAGCCTTATTGGTCGCCCCCATGGATCCGTCTGCCTTGATAATGGCAACCGTGTCATCATAATAACTAGTAACCGGCACAACGGACACAGCCGACGCTTGAGTGCCATCATCAACTTTAACATTATTTGGATTCGTCCAAGTATAAAATCCGCCAGCATCAGTGGCTGTGCCCGGATATTTATCGGATGAATATTGCTGGGTGCAGGCACCGCAATCAGCCGTACAAGTAGAGCAAGTCTCTCCATTACCGCAGTAAGTGTCGCCGCAACTAGCGCTGACGCAAGTATCTAGGCAGGCATCAGTATTATCCTCATTACCATCATCGCAAGTCTCATTCAAAGATAATACTGTTGAACAGGTAGAATTACAATAGCTGCCGCTTTGGACAGTGCTGTCGCCACAATCTTCGGTATCAGTATTACTATCATCGCAGGTCTCGCCCGGATTCAAGATGCCATTGCCGCAAATCAACGGACAGCAATCTTGGGGGCAAGAACCACACGACTCACTGCTATGGCAGTAGCCGTCACCGCAGACCAAACTAGAGCCGGTCGTAGCTGCCAGACCATAGGTGCTGCAAGGCTCTACATTATACAGGCTACCGGTGCGCTTGATATAATAACCGGTATCATTACTGCCGCTAACTAGATCGGGATCAATCGGTAAAGTGGTCATCACTGAAGAAATTGCTGAAGAAATATCTATCTTGGATAAAGCTGACCCCAAAGCTGTGCAGGTATAAGTGCCGCTGGTGCTGCCGCCGGCCTGGACTATGGCATAGGCCACGTTTTCTGTCAGATTCTTTAAAATATCCGGCACAGTGCCAGAATCGATAGCCACCACCTTGATGGCCTGCTCAATGGACTGTGTATCCAAATTTCTTCTTTGATCATTACTTTCCCCGACCCGTTTATTCGGTTTATAAGCAATAAAAAAAATAGTGACCAAAATAGCCGCTAAACAAATAACGATTATTAATTCTACTAAAGTAAAGCCGCCTTTTTTGGGCATAAAATTTTACTCGCCCCCGCCGCCAACTTCTCTGGGTGAATATTTGCCCCCGCCGCCAGCTGAACAATACTCCAAACAAGCGCTACAACTATAGCTACAACCCGCTACCGCACCAGTACAGACCTCATCATCGTATACTATACCGCTAGTATAATAATTGGCATTATAAACACAAGTACTGCCATCAGGATCATAATCACACGCTTCACCAGCATTTAATACACCGTCTCCACAAGCCGCTGGCGCTGGAGGCGGCACATAAGGTGGCAGGGTAGCTTTGACTGCCATGGATATCTCGCTACTGGTCTGGTAGACTTCGCAGGCGCCCAACTCCAGCTTATCATTATCAGTCCGGCTGATATAATAGCCAGTATCAGCTGCTGAGCTTTTGGTCGGATCAATCGGCAGGGCTCCGATTTTATTTAAAAATGCCTGATCATCAACTACCAAACAACCGCGCGTCATGCCATCGCAAGTGACTGTCCCGTTAGTACTGCACAAAACAAATTTTTCTCCCATACCAAGGGTGCTGGTTGAAAAATCATCCGGCAAGCTACCGTTTTCAATTTCATAAAGCTCAATAGCCCTGGCTAAGCTTTCTAAGGCTTGCTGGCGCTCGGCATCGCGAGCCTTACCGATTCGCTGTTCTGGATTTTCATTTAATAAAACCGTAGTCATAATAACTGCTGCTACAGCAATGACGACTATCAGTTCAATGAGATTAAAACCCCAGATATTCCGATGCCAAATACATTTTTTATGCATAGTACAATATGGACACTTGTTTTTTTAGCAAAAAACATATAGTTTTCTTAATCTTCCTATATTATAGCAAAATTATAACTTTTTGAGAAATAAAAATTATAGCCCGCCCACCTTGATCGCCTGCCTGATTTCCTTCATCAGTTCTAGATAAAATTCCAGATTATTGATAGTAGCCAAGCGCAAGGCCAAAGGCTCCTGACTCTTAAATAAATGATGCAAATAAGCTTTGGAGTAATTTTTTAAAGTCGTATTATTGATCGGTGAAAAATCTTTAGCAAACTTAGCGTTGGTAATATTTATTGACTGATAAAATTTTTTCTTTCTTATATCCGGCTGGCCAGCCCAAAGATACAGCTTGCCGTGCCGCGCTTCGCGCGTGGGGATGACGCAGTCAAACATATCCACCCCCTGCTTGACTGCTTCCACGATATTTTCCGGATAACCAACGCCCATTAAATAGCGCGGTTTATTTTGCGGTAAAACTGGCACCGTATAAGACAAAACCTTATACATGGTTTCCGGTGGCTCGCCTACAGCCAGTCCGCCAATAGCCAAGCCATCAAAGCCCAAACCACCCAAGTACTGAGCCGACTGCAAGCGTAAATCTTTAAAATCAGCCCCCTGCACAATCCCAAAAAGCAGCTGCTGCTTTATTTTTTTAGATTTAGCGTTTAATTTTTTTTTGTAGTCTATGGAGATTTTGGCCCAACGATGCGTCCTATCCAAGGCTAATTCTGCTTTGACTCTAGTAGTCGGCAAGCCAACGCATTCATCCAAAACCATCATAATATCGCTACCTAGGGCAATCTGTATATCAACGACTTTCTTAGGATGCAAAACGTGCTTAGTGCCATCCAAATAAGAAGTAAAGGTAATATTATCACCTTTTATGTGTCTGAGCCGGGAAAGGCTAAATACCTGGTAGCCGCCGCTATCTGTCAAAATCGGCAAATCGCAATTCATAAAACTATGCAAACCGCCGGCCTTCTTTAGCACCTCTACACCAGGCCGCAGATAATTGTGATAAGTATTGGATAAAATAATTTCTGCACCTAGATCTTTCACTTCGCTAACCGTCAAACTTTTGATAGCCGCCTTAGTGGCGATTGGCATAAAAAAAGGAGTTTGTATGCGACCATGAGCAGTCGTCAAAACTCCCAATCTGGCTTTTGATTTCTTTGAATTTTTTATGAGACGATACATTTTTATTGCACTACGCCCACTGAACCCTGAACATTGGCTATAACATCCGAAGTTTTGAGTGCTTTGGAGCGCACCTCTACTTCCTCCAAACCCCTGGCTGTCACCGTAGTAGCATTTAATAAAGTCAAAACCTTGCCCTCATCATCGGCTACCGGCTTGATTTCTATCTGAAAAGAGGCAGTCACCGGCAAAATAATGTCAGAAAATTTATTGATAGTCCAGGTAAGCGCCCGAGTATCAGTATTAAAATTTAGGTCACCTTCTTGCACGTCGGTTTCGCTTACATAAGCTACATTTGGCGGCAAAGTAGTTTCAACCACCACCTTATCAAAATCACCCGTCGCCCGAGGCAAAGACCAAACCACCAAATAGCTTGTTTCTACGCCGACTTGAGGTGGCAAAATACCGCTACCAACGCGCCGGCCAGCTAAATCCCAATAAACTCCATTATTGAAAGTAAGGCTTTCTCCGACTGTCAAAGAAATGGTAGGGCTGACCTGCTCCCAGCCCTGCAAACCCTCTATATTTATCTTGACAATATTGTCAATCATTCTCTCGGCCTGCGGTTTGTCCACCACCTTTATTTGCCAAGTAAATATTTTGGTAGCACCTTTTGGCCAATTGGATAATTCATTATTTTCTTGCTTGGTCCAAATAATATTTGATCCATCGCGCCGACCAACAGTTTCCAAACTATTCCAATCCAAGGCTGTGCCATCCAGCAAAGCTGTCACACTCACATCGCTCAAATCAGTTTCGCTGTCATTGGTCAGCTCCAGTTGATAGCGCAGCACATCGCCCCAATTTACCACTTGATTATCGTTACGATTATTGATGGTCAAATTAATATTAAATTGCGGATTGACTACCATAGTATTTTTTTCAGCTCTAGCTAGGCGCCTGAATTTATCATTTACTAGGCTGCCGATTTCCGCCACGATTTGCTGATCGCGCCTACTGTCTTTGCCAAAAATTCCTTTGACTAGTATTGACTTTTCTTCATTGGGCTGAAGGTCTATCTGCCAATATTGGCCATTTTTCTGCGGATCAACGCTGGCCATATCCAAATCATCCGGATATAGAATATCTAAGAACAAACCAGTAATAGCCTCATTGGTCAGATTTTTGCAAACCACTTTAATTTCTTGATCGGTGCTAACCATGGTTTTATCTACTGCTTCAATATTCAAGGATAATTTATTATCTATAATCTTTGTATCTATGCTCTGTTTGACTGTAAAGTCAGAATGAAAATTAGCTGGCTGATACTGCATAGCAAACAAAGCCGACAATAGTTCATCTTTATTACCCACTAGCTGGCCCTTGATCTCTAGACTGACTTCTTGACCGGGAGCCAAATCTTCAAGATTCCAGGTAGTAGCATTGATGTCGGCCGCCTCTTTATCAGCGCTGTCAAAATAAAAGCCGTCTGGCCATTTGACGCTCAATTCCAATTTTTGCAAAGTCACTACATCAATATTTTTATATTTCACCAAATAGGAAGCCTGGTCACCGGATATAATTTCCTGCGGACCAGTCACGGTCATTTCCAAGCTTTTATCTATCTTGGTAGTCGGTCGCTGACTCCAATAATAAAATCCGGCTACGGCTGCCAAAAATAACAAAAATAAAAGCCACAAACAACTTGATCTATTTTTCCCGGGCCGCTTGAGCGTCCGATATTCAGTCGGTACTTGGCGCTGACCACCCCTAGGGGCAATACTATCGCTAACTACACGTTGACCAAGTAAAGGCTTGACGCCATCAAGATTTTTTTTGATTTTAGGCATAGTTTAAGAGCTTTAGAGCGTTGGCTGGCTGCTCAAAAACCGTCTGATAAGACAATTTTGACAGTTGCCCCCACTCTTTATTTAATTTTTGATTAATTGGTGAATCCAAAATATCCGTCCAATCATGATTTAATATAAAACTCAGCCACTCGAGTAACGCTGGACTGATATCAACAGCTGTTTGATCGTTATGATCATTACATATTATACCTCGACCAGGCACATATTGGCTAGATTGTTTGTCCGCAGCCTTGCCACAATGATAGCAATAGTCTAAACGCGGCTGCCAGCCAGACAAACTAAAATATTTCCACAAAAATACTCGCACCAATTGCAACTTGTGTTCAATAGACAAATCTTGATCATTTAAAAGAGTGAAAATATTTTCCAATAACAAAAACTCTTTATATTTTTGCCCGTGGCTGTGATCATGTAAGATGATCTCAACTACCGCGGCCGCTAAAGTCATCAGCCGCATATCTTGACGCAAGTAACGATAGTCCAGCAAGGTGTCAGCGCCGGCCAAATGATCCATGCGGCCGCGTCCCAACATTACTCTCACTTTACTAAAAGGCAGCATCTGGCCGGCCAGCTTATTACCCGGCCTGGCTGCCGAACGCAAAACAGCCGCCACCACGCCTTCGTTTGGCAAAAATAAGTCATAAAGTCTATCAGCTTTTTGCCAGCTTCTCGCTCGCAAGACAAAAGCCTCGGTCTTAAATGCCATCTAAGATTATTTTATGCCTAAAGTTATTTTTTCCCCGTCAATATCCAGTTCGGCTACAAATTTAGCTGAACCACTAGCCAGTTCCAAGGCACCGGCTGATGTGCCGCTGACCAATTCACTCTCATATTTTTTGATCAACTGCAACAAATAATCTGATTTGGTCTGATAAATTTCGGTCGGCTTATCAGTGGGTTTTAAGCCGGCAGTTTTTCGTAAAGAATTTATGGTGCGAATAATTTCTCTGACTACGCCTCTATCTTTGAGGTCTGGAGTGATCCTAGTATCCAAAGCTACTTGTATATTACCAAGCTCGGCTAGCTCCCAAGCCTCTTGATTATCAATTTTCCCCAAAATATCTACTTTCTCAACATTTAGCTCATCAGCAATAATTTCCAAATAATCTGCGGCCAAATCTGCTTTACCTATTATTATAGCTGATGCCAAGGGCTGTCTGACCTTGATGCCAGCTTTGGCGCGCAAAGCATGCGCTACTTCAACAACTTTTCTGGCCAATTCCATCTGCTGTAAAACTTTTTCATTAATCCAATGTTTATTGGCCTCTGGCCAATCTTCCAGGTGCACTGATTCTTTGAGTGCTGCACAATTTTTATTGAGCTGACGATAAATATCCTCGCTGATAAAGGGGGCAAATGGCGCCATCAATCTCACCAGATCAAATAATACCCTACCCAAAACAGCTGTAAACTCCTGACTAGTCTCGGGGTTTTTGTCTTTGAACTGATCTCTGGATCGCCTGACATACCAAACCGATAAATCATTGATGAACTCTTCTATCTTTCTAGCAGCATTGATAATATCATAATGCTCCAGCACTTCGGTCACCTCAGTAATCAGAACATTGCTTTTGGCTGCTATCCATTTATTCAAAACATTGTGTAATTTGCCGGCATCTTTGATTTCCAAAAAATTATCTGTTCGGCCGGCAAACATCTGATAAAACCTAAAGATATTGCCTAAAGTCATAAATATTCGTGTAGTCTCTTTGAGTGCCTGCTCGTCAAAGCGCTTGGGTTCACCGGGCTGATTGATGGTATAAAAATGCCAGCGCAGACTATCGGCGCCATATTTATCAATCATAATCCAGGGATCCACCACATTGCCCTTTGACTTGGACATCTTCTGTCCATTTTTATCTAAAATGTGGCCCAAACAAATAACATTTTTATAGGGCGTGCCTTTGCCTAGCAGCGTGGCTACGGCTAGTAGTGTATAAAACCAACCACGAGTTTGATCGACTGCTTCAGAAATAAAATCAGCCGGATAAGCCTTACCCTTATCGATGTTTTCTTTATTTTCAAAAGGATAATGGTTTTGAGCAAAAGGCATAGAGCCAGAATCAAACCAACAATCCATTACTTCTGAAATCCTCTGCATCTCGCCACCGCATTTGCAGGGCAACTTAATCTCATCAATAAATGGCCGATGCAAATCAAAATTATCGTCCAAATTTAATTCTTGGCGAGAACCAATGACCTTGGTTTCAGCGCATTTGGCGCATTGCCAAATCGGTATAGGCGTGCCCCAATATCGTTCTCGAGAAATAGCCCAATCTTTGACTTCCTTGAGCCACTCGCCAAAACGCCCTTCTTTTATGTGCTCCGGCACCCAGTTTATCTGCTCATTATTTTTGAGCAATTGTTTGGCTAAGGCACTTACCTTGAAATACCAGGAATCTTTGGCATAGTACAAAAGCGGTGTATTACAGCGCCAACAAAATGGATAATCATGTTCATAGGGCACGACAGCAAACAATAATTCTCTATCCTTTAAATCGGCGGTAATTTCTTTTTCTACATTTTTAACAAACTTACCCTGCCACTGCGGCACTAATTCATTAAAAGTGCCGTCTAAATTGACGGAGTGCACTTTGGGCAAGCCGATTTTTTCACCCAAATTATAATCGTCAACACCATACATCACGGCTGTATGAACAATGCCAGTGCCGTCTTCAGTAGAAACAAAGTCAGCCGCATAAACCTTGAAGGCATTCTGATAATTTTTATCTGTTTCTTTTATAACCCCGGGAAAGAGCGGCTCATATTCCAAACCCACTAGATCTTTGCCCTTAAATTCTTGTACAAGCTTATATTCTTTACCAGACAAAACCTTGTTTAGTAAATCTTTAGCTAAAATATATTTTTGACCATTGTCCTCAACAACTACATAATCAATATCCTCGCCCACTGCCAAAGCCACGTTGCCCGGCAAAGTCCAGGGTGTAGTAGTCCAAGCCAAAATATATTCGTTGGGCTTATTTTTAATTTTAAATTTTATATAAATTGATTCTTCAGTAACCTTCCTGTATCCTTGGGCGACTTCATGCGAAGACAGGGCAGTCTCACAACGGGGACACTGCGGAATCACTTTGTGACCTTTATAAAGATGGCCCTGCTCGTGGATCTGTTTAATTATCCACCAAAGTGATTCTATATAATCATTATTATAAGTAATATACGGATCTGCCAAATCAACCCAAAAACCTATGCGGTTGGTCAATTTTTCCCACTCCTCTTTATACTGCCAGACACTGGCCTTGCACTGCTCATTAAACTCTTTGATGCCATATTTTTCTACATCCATTTTATGCTTCAGGCCAAGCTTTTTTTCTACTTCCAATTCTACCGGCAAACCATGGGTATCCCAGCCAGCCTTACGCTCAACATAATAGCCCTGCATAGTTCTGAACCTGGGTATAGCATCTTTAAATGCCCTAGCTAAAACATGGTGGATGCCTGGTCGGCCATTGGCTGTGGGCGGACCTTCATAAAAAATAAAATTCCCCTTGGGGCTATTTTTAGCCAAAGATTTTTTGAAAATATCGTGCTCCTGCCAAAATTTGAGGATTTCTTGTTCTTTGTCAGAAAAATTTATCATAACATTAAACCTTATTTTAAGTGCTGGTTATTTTAACCCAAAAAACTCCATTTGACAACAATTTAGAAAAATAAAGAATAAATCTGTTGCCACCAAGTTTTTTTATTGCGTTTTTTGCCGCGAGATCGATACACTTTGTGTCGGCCGCTGGTCGGCAAGCAAAAAATTTTGTCCAATTTTCTGTGCATAAATTTTATATTTATAAACCCTCTAGCTTCTAAGCATGGGTGAAGCTAGAGGGATTTATAATAACTTCTTGATCTCGGCGATCGTCAGTCTTTTTTTATTTTGCCAATAATCAATTTTCTTCAGGGTCTCTAGGGCTCGGTCAGGATTATACAAGCGATAGCCACCGCGGCTATGCCCATCGGCCTTAAGTAACCCTTCTTGGGTGTAAAAATGTATAGTTGACGGTAAAACAGAAAAACGGCGAGCCAATTCGCCAATTTTCACCAATTGCCTACTCTCTCCTCTTTTTGACATAAAACTGCTATAATTATAAAACATAAAGTATAAAGTGTAAAGTAGTACTTCTTACTTTATGGTTGTGGATAAATAAAGCCCTGCACCATACGGTGCAGGGCGGTTTTAGAATACCAAACTTTTATTGCTGAGCTTCAGCCTTTTGTATCTCTTTATAAATCTCTGAATCTTTACCGATTTCTTCTATGGCCACAATCCTGGAGCGGCTAATCTGCATATAACCAACTGGCCTATGCAGCTCCTGCCCACGCCTAACTAAGACTGGCACATCCTCCATAGTGGCCTCTGCCCCCTCTTCAGTGGCAGGCACAGACTTCTGCACGGTCTGGATATAGTAGACATCATCCAGGTAAATATAATTGGCATCTTCTTTGGCAATCTTGGCATAATAATATTGGTTGTTATCAAGGGCCACCACCTTGAAAGGAATTTCTCTCTGCCAGGATTTGTTTTTTAAAGATAAGGCCAATACGCCGGCCAAAGCAATGATGATAATGATCAAAGTGACATAAAGCCAGGACTTGCCGTTGGCTTGTCGGCGTGGATTCTTCTGGGCAATAAATTGCTCGAATTCCATAGCATCATCCGCCGGCTCAATGGCCTTTTTGCTAATAGTAGTTTTTTTAGGCATAGATTTTATTCTCAATTATTTTTAATGATATAATATTAGCAATTTTTGTCATGAAAGTAAATACGGTGTTGCCAAAAAAACCCGACTATACTAATATATAGACGATTAAATAGCCTTGTTAGGGGACAGCCTCTAGCAGGATAAAGAAAAGCGATTATGAATCATTACTCTTTATTTTTATTATCCAAAATAAAAGGCCTGTCTGGTGGCGTTATTTGGAGTTTACTCAAAGAATATGGCCAGCCGGAAAATATCCTCGCCTCTATCGGCCAACAAAAATTAGCAGCTCGCATCAGTGAATTGATTGCTCGTCACTTAAAAGACAAAATTTTTCTCAAACAAGTTGAATTTGAATTTCATCAACTACCACCCAACTACTTGACTATCTTGGACGCAGACTATCCTCTGCTTCTAAAAAATATTTACGACCCGCCTTTATTTTTATTTTATCGGGGCAATAAATCTTTACTGCACAGTAAATACCTGCTGACCATGGTCGGCTCGCGCACTACCACTGTCTATCACCAAGCCACTACTCAAAAAATCATCAGCCAATTTGCTACCACACCCCTGGTGCTAACTAGCGGCTTGGCTATCGGCATTGATACTTTGGTCCATCAAGCCGCTCTAAAAAATAATCTGCCAACTATAGCCGTTTTAGGCTCTGGCTTTTCACCTACAGTTCTCTATCCGCAAAGCAATATTAAACTAGCTCAAAGCATAGTAGAGCAAGGCGGACTGATTTTGAGTGAATATCCGCCTGACACCCCGCCGGCCCTGCATCAATTTCCCCAACGCAATCGCATACTGGCCGGCTTATCAGCCGCTACGGTAGTAATCTCGGGGGCAGATAAGTCAGGCACTTTGATCACCGCCCAAATTGCTTTGGATGAAAATCGGGAAGTTTTTGCTTTGCCGGGCAATATAAATTTGCGTCTCTGTCGTGGCCCAAACTCATTGTTAAATAGCGGCGCCAGTGTTTTGACCGGATCTGAAGACATTTTAAAATTTTATAAATTAGCAACCGAGCAGAATCAAGTGTGCTTAAAACTATCGCTCGAGGAGCAGGCCGTCATCAATTTATTAAAAATCGAGCCGCGCAAAATTGAGGTTTTGGCTAATATTTTGGGGCTGAAATTAAATTTATTGCAAGCGATAATTTCCCAGCTAGAAATCAAAGGATTGATCAAAGCCAATCTGCAAAACGAAGTGGAGCTCAGCTAGCGGACTTGCATAAAATTATAATTTATTGTATAGTCAGAACTAATTTGTGAAAAAATAATGTCAGACCTGATTATAGTTGAGTCCCCTACCAAAGCAAAAACGATTAGCGGTTTTTTGGGCAAGGGATACAAAATCGAATCTTCTTATGGACATGTGCGCGATTTGCCCAAGAGCAAACTTGGCGTAGATGTTGACAATGACTTTGAACCAAGCTACGTAGTGCCGACCAAGGCCAAAAAAATTGTCACCAAACTCAAAGGTTTGGCCAGCAAAGCTGACCATGTCTATTTCGCGACTGATGAAGACCGCGAAGGCGAAGCGATCAGCTGGCACTTACAATATCTCCTGAAAGTACCGGCCAACAAACAAAAAAGGATTGCTTTTCACGAAATCACCAAAAAGGCAATCGTAGCCGCACTCGAGCATCCGCGCGAATTGGATAAAAATCTGGTTGATGCCCAACAGGCTCGCCGCATACTGGATCGCTTGGTCGGCTACAAACTGTCTCCTTTGCTTTGGAAAAAAGTTGCCCGCGGCTTATCTGCCGGCCGGGTTCAATCAGCTGCTCTGCGCCTCATTATCGACCGAGAGAATGAACGCAATAATTTTAAGATTGAAGAATATTGGACAGTAGAAGGCTTGGTAAAAAAAGACGAAAGCGAAGCTTTTGCTATAGCTGTCTGGCAAAAAGACGGGAAAACTCTGGATAAATTCGATCTAGATAAGGCCCAAGCCGAACAAGCTGTCGCTGACATCGAACCCGCCCAATTGGTCATCAACTCTGTTGAAGCTAAAGAGATGAGTAAAAACGCACCAGCGCCTTTTACCACCTCTACCTTACAGCAAGAGGCCAACCGCCGCTTTGGCTATTCAGCCAAACAAACCATGATGCTGGCTCAACAGCTTTATGAAGGTATTGCCTTGGGCGATACCGGACACGTTGGTTTAATTACTTACATGCGTACTGACTCTTACAATCTGTCGCCAGAATTTATCAGTAGCGCCAACCAATACATCAAAGATGTTTTTGGGGAAAAATATACTGCCGATGGCGGACGACAATTCAAGAAAAAAACCAAGCTGGCCCAAGAAGCCCATGAGGCCATCAGACCAACCGATGTTTCGAATACTCCCGAAGAGCTTAAACCATATTTGGACAGCAAACAGCACAAAATTTATAGCTTGATTTGGCAGCGAGCCATGGCCTCACAAATGGCTAATGCCATCATCGAAACCACTACTGTTATAGTAGCTGCCCGCCAGACTCCCTGGACTCTCAAAACTACCGGCTCAGTCATCAAATTTCCTGGCTGGCAAAAAGTATATGCCACCAAAAGTGAGGAGCAAATCCTGCCGCCCTTAGCTAAAGATGATGTTTTGCAGCTGCAGTCACTAGAAGCAAAGCAGCATTTCACCACACCGCCAGCCAGATACTCGGAAGCCGGACTGGTGCGCGCTATGGAGAAACTGGGCATTGGCCGGCCATCTACCTATGCGCCTACCATTGCTACTTTAGTCGAAAGAAAATACGTCAACAAAGTGGAAAAGCGTTTGGCACCAACGGAAATTGGCACCATAGTCAATAATTTATTGGTAGAACATTTCCCAGACATCATTGATTATAATTTCACCGCCGAAATGGAAAACGATCTAGACAAAATTGCTTCTGGCAAAAAAACTTGGCAACCGATTATTAAAAACTTTTATATGCCTTTTATCAAAAATGTGCAAGCCAAAGAACAAGAGCTTGATAAAAAAGAAATTACTGAAACTGCCACTGATCAGGTTTGCGAGAAATGCGGCTCGCCGATGATCATAAAACTAGGGCGCTTTGGCAGATTCTTGGCCTGTTCAAATTATCCGGACTGCAAAAACACCAAACCTTTGGATGAAAATGGCGATGTCCAGGAGCCAGAGAAAACCAATGAGGTCTGCCCTAATTGCGGCTCGCCGATGATTTCCAAAACCGGACGCTTTGGCAGATTCTTGGCCTGTTCAAATTATCCGGACTGCAAAACCACCAAAAAAATTGAAAAAGGCACAGGTGTCATTTGCCCCAAGTGCCACCAGGGCGAAATGGTTGCTCGCAAGGGCCGCGGCGGAAAATTCTTCTATACATGCAACAAATATCCCGATTGCCAACACATAGTCTGGTCCAAGCCAACTGGCGAGTATTGCCCCGAGTGTCAACAGCTATTGATTATGGGCCCCAAAGATAGCGTCAAGTGCGAAGCTTGCGATTATAAAAAATAATATTTAAGCCCCGCCCCGCCGAGCTAAACTCGGCGGGGCGGATTTTTTTATATTTGCCAATTTTCCTAATAAATACTATGATAAATTCTATATGGCAAATAAACTAATTACTTTTGAAGATCTTAAGGAAAACCTAGAAAATGTCCATCCTGGTGAAGACTATAGCGTCGTCATCAAGGCTTTTCAATTTGCTTCCGAAGCGCACCGCGGCCAAAAGCGCCGCACCGGCGAAGACTATATCTATCATCCGCTGGCTACTGCCTACAATCTGGCTACCATGAAGATGGATATACCGTCAATTGCCGCCGGACTATTGCATGACGTGCCAGAAGACACTGACTTTACCTATGATGATATAAAAAATAATTTCGGCAACGAGATCTATTATCTGGTAAAGGGCATCACCAAGCTAGGTACTCTCAAATACCGCGGCTTGGAAAGATACGCCGAGAACTTGCGCAAAATGTTTTTGTTTATGTCCAAAGACTTGCGCGTCATCATCATAAAGTTGGCTGACCGCCTACACAACATGGAAACACTCGAGGGTGTGGCGCCAGAAAAACGCCTGCGCATTGCCCAGGAGACGCTAGAAATATTCGCGCCGATTGCCAACCGACTTGGCATGTTTCGAGTCAAAACTGAACTTGAGGACTTGGCCTTTCCTTTTGTATATCCAGAAGAATACGCTTGGGTCATAGACCTGGTAAAGGATCGCCTCAAGACTGAGACCAAATATATTGAAAAAATAAAAAAGATTGCCCAGAGAGACCTGGCCAAAAATAATATTCATTTTCTGCACATCAAGGGCCGTGTAAAAAATTTGTACAGTCTTTACCAAAAACTTCTGACTCGTGGCCGCGATATTAATAAAATCTATGACCTGATTGCTCTGCGGATCATTGTCCCCGAGGTGGCTGACTGCTATCTGGCTTTGGGTGTGATCCACAAGCGCTGGACTCCGCTAAAAGGCCGAGTCAAAGATTATATCGCCCAACCCAAGCCCAATGGCTATCAATCACTGCACACTTCTGTGTTTACTGAATTTGGCAAGGTAGCTGAATTTCAGATCCGCAGCCAGCAGATGGATGATGAAGCTGAATACGGTGTGGCCGCCCATAGCCGCTACAAAGAAATCGGCATTTTGGGTAAACGGAAAAATCCGCCCAAGTGGCTAAGAAATCTGATTGAAATACAAAAAACGATTACCGACAATACCGAATTTATCAAGCATATCAAAACAGATTTTTTCTTAAACCAAATATTTGTCTTTACGCCCAAAGGCGATGTCATTGAGTTGCCGGAAAACGCTACGCCTTTAGACTTTGCTTATGCTATTCATACTGACATAGGCAATCAATGCATCGGCGCTAAAGTAAACGATCATATGGCTGCTTTGGATACCACCTTAAAATCCGGCGATATGGTAGAAATACTGATCAACAAAAGCCGCAAATACCCAAATGCCGATTGGCTTAATATTGTAGTCACCAATCAAGCTAAAGCTAAAATCCGCAGCCAACTAAAAAATAAAGAATAAAAAAAGAGACCCTATTCTAACCCGGGTCTCGTGGAGGGATGGGGCGCGCAGCCCCAGGGCATCAGTCTGTGGCCAGTTCTGCTACTTCTAGCGCGGGCGCTCGTGCAGGCGGACGAAGATGGCGCAGAGCACGCAGAAGATGGAGAAGAACCAATGGTTGCCAACCTCTCCCGGTTCCGAGATCACCGCCTTGATGGCTTCGATCAGGGCTCCACAGAAGAATAACCACTTCACACAGAAAAACATATAGACCTTCTTTCTGGCTGTTTACAGCCTAATTCAGATGCCTTGTGACTGTACCACTAAACAATATATTATATCATATAAATTAAATTTTGTCAATAATAATAAAAACAACCTTTGGTTGGTTAATTTTTTAGCTAATATTAGAGTAAAAAACTACCTACGTATTAGTACCTACCTCGTTCTATCTTTAAAAATCGTATCATGTGATGCGGAACCTTTTTTATTTTAATTTAAGGAAAGATGTATGACCGTAAAAATAAAAGCGTAATAAGAAAAATTATCCAATGATACCATCTTAAATATTTTGATAAATCACGCAACCGTATTGATTTTTCTTTTTCTTCTGGAGTAAATTTTTTAAAAATTTTATATCGCCATCTAACATTCAAATAACTGAGAACAAGACACACTAATATGGTGCCCAATAATAATTGCATACTTGTTGATTCTACTCTTTTCCACATTATTGAAGCTATGGGTATAGCCAATACTAAACCAAAAAGGAAAATGGTGGCGATTGAGCCTTCTCGCCATTTATCACCAGCCATCTCATTCCTATGCCAATCATTTTTATACCCTCCGCTCATGATATCTGCAGAGCATTGAAATACCATTGAGGCACTCATCAAAACCCAAGCGGAAAAAATTATAAAAGGATGAATCTGAATAATGCCCAAAACTCCTAGTATTATTATGCAGGCAATAATTGACGTGGGAATATCAGCAATAATTTTTGGATCCATATTTTTAGAATACAAAAAATTATTTCTGCAATTTATTTAATAGGTTTTTAAGCTCTTCGTGAGAATAAAAATCAATCATGATCTGGCCTCTTTCACCCCGCTTTTTGATATGCACTTTGGCGCCCAGGACTCTGGTCAGCTTATCTTCATATGAAGTCAGGATAGGATCCTGTTTTTTTTCTTTTTTATCTTTGAGGACGGTGTTGTGAGCCATCTCATCAAGCTGTTTGACGGTCAGATCATTTTTCAAAATGCGCTTAAAAATTTTAACCTGTTCTGTTTTGGTCGGATAGCTCAAAATAATTTTGGCATGAGAAAAAGTAATCCGATTATCGGCAATCGCTTCTTTGATGACAACCGGCAATTGTAGTAAGCGCAAAGTATTGGAAATGGTAGAGGTGCTCTTGCCTACCTGCTGGGCGATTTCTTCTTGGGACAAGCCAAATTCTTCCAGTAAGCGCTGAAAGCTGGCCGCCTCTTCCAATGGATTAAGATCGGCGCGTTGGATATTTTCAATAATAGACAGCTCCAATTTATCACGATCCGTAGCCTCCTTAATGATTACCGGCACTTCAGACAGACCTAAGGCCTGGGCGGCCTTCAAGCGGCGCTCACCGGCAATCAACTGATAATTATCCCCTTCTTTGGTGACTACCAGTGGCTGGATGATACCGTGTTTTTTTATGGATTCGGCCAGCTCGGATAATTTATCACGATCAAAATTACTGCGCGGCTGCCAAGGATTGGCCGTTACCTTATCAATCGCCACATAAACAATTTTTTTGTCATCGGCCACTCCCTCTTCATCAAAAGCATGTGCCGAAAAAAAATCACGATTGGGGTTGCTTGATTTACTGCGGCTGGGTATCAGTGAACCCAAGCCCTTTCCTAAAGTTGGCATTGTTTATTTTTATATTTAACAGAATTAATCCTCAAAATCCTTCCAGACAATCTCTTGGGCCAGACGCTTGTAGGCCTTGGATCCTTGGGATTCAGGATCATAATCCTTGATCGTCTTACCGTGCGAAGGCGCTTCAGCTACCCGCACATTGCGCGGGATCACTGAACGAAATATTTTGGCAGGAAAAAATTTATATAATTCCTGAAACACGGCGTTCGATAAACGATTACGGCTATCATACATGGTCATGACTGCGCCCAAAATTTCCAGGTCTGGTTGCAGGTGATCCTTGATCAGATTAACAGTATTGAGTAGCTGGGACAAACCCTCGAGAGCATAATATTCACATTGCACCGGAATCAAAACTTCTTTGGCAGCTACCAGGCCGTTGATAGTCAATAAGCCCAAAGACGGCGGATTATCTATCAAAATAAAGTCATAGAGGTCTGATACTTCTTGTAAATTTTCCTGCAACTTGAATTCACGGTTGTCTACATTGACCAGATCAACAGTGGCGCCAGCCAAATCCGGCGTCGATGGAGCGATGTGAAAATTTGGCTGATATGATCTGATGGCTTCCGTCAGCTTGGTATTGGGGTCAATCAACACCTCATACATGCCCTTATTCAGCTCTTTGGTATTGATGCCTAAGCCAGAAGAAGCATTACCTTGAGGATCAATATCTATCACTAGGACCTTCTTGCCCAATTCAGCCAGCCAGGCAGCTAAATTAAGAGTGGTGGTAGTTTTGCCTACTCCGCCTTTTTGATTGACAATAGCGATAATTCTAGCCATAAGCACCTAATATTATACTAAATAACTGCTCACGGCACAACTAAAATTATTTGTCTGAGCGGTAAAAAAACCTACCAGTCAGCCAACCTAAAATAGCAAATACCAAAGGCCCGGCAATCAAATATTTTATCGACCATTCGTGCAAGAAAAAATAGCAATAAACAAGGGCTAAAGCCAAGCCCAGAGCCAAGCCTTTTATCTGATAGGGTAGGGTGAACATGCTAATTTTATATTCCTCACTGCGCTCTTTGGATAAAACAACGGCTGGCTTGGCAGTTTTGTTTTTGGATAAAATTTCTAAAGGCGGCTTGTAGGGCATAAAATTAATCTAATTTTTTCTGCCAGGCGGCAGCTACTGTTTTAAATTCTTCCAGCTTTTCTAGCGACACGGCTTTGCCGGATGGTATATCGACTGTTTGGGGATTGACCTTGGTTCCGTTTTGCACCATTTCAAAATGAACATGCGGACCAGTAGATAAGCCAGTAGAACCAACGTAGCCTATCACCTGACCCTGCTTGACGTGTTGGCCGGCTTTGACGGCAAACTTTGACATATGGGCATAATTAGTCGAGTAAGTAGCATTGTGTCTAATGCTGACTAAATTACCGTAGCCGGCCGAGCTCCAACTGGCACGCATCACCACTCCATCACCCACGGAAACTATCGGCGTGCCATAAGCGGCAGCATAATCAATCGCCCGGTGACCGGTGCTGATATTGAAAGCGGAAATATAGCGTTTACCGGTAGTAAAACCAGAACTAATATAACGATAACTAACGGGGGCTTTCAAAAATATTTTTTGCAAAGATTTGCCGACAGGATCATAATAGCCCTCAATCAATTCGCCATAAGCATCTTTGCCTTCGGAAAAATAAAATCCCTCTACTGTTTGCCCGCTGTTGACAAACCGAGCTGCCAAAATCTTGCCCGGCATGACATATTGTCCGTTACGATATCTCTCCTCATAAATAAACTTATAAGTATCGCCTTGATAAATGCCCATGCCAAAATCAATGCTCCAGGCAAATACATCGGCCAAAGCTATCACGGCTCGCTCATCAATATTCTGCGCCAAAGCTGACTCATACAAAGAAGAGTCTATGGTGCCGCTAACGGTTTTTATTTTTATTTCATAGTCAATCGGCTGCCGGATAGCTTGCCAGGTATTATCGGGTGCTTTCTTGATATACAATTCTTCTTCAGTGCTAATCGGATACATTATTTGCTTAAATGCCCCATCTTCGTGATCAAAAGTAAAGACAATTTCTCGGCCTGCCCTGATGGCCGACAAATCATAAACATCTTTGGCGGCTGATAGCAATTCTTGGGCAGTATTAGCGTCCAGTCCGGCCTGTTCTACTACTTTAAAAAAAGTCATGTCCGGCTCTATGGCTACTGACACTATTTTATCCAGATTTTCTGCCTTGACCTGGGCGACATTATTTTGGGCAGTCCTAATTTTGGGTAAAATAACAAAATTGCCCACAAAAACTAAGGCAATTAGTAGCAAAATGATCAATAAAAATTTCGGCTGACGAAACATTAAATATATTGTAGCAAATTTATAAATATCAGCCAATGCTTACTAATAAACAATTATTTGCTATAATATAAGCATGCCTAAATCCTCTCCCCAAATGGTCCGCTTCTCTATTATCGCCATCCTGTTTTTTGGCATTTGGTTTTTATTTAGTCATATCAATGCTACCGGCTCTCAAGCAAATCCTGGTCAGCATGCCTCTGTACAAAAAAAGTCTTATCAACCCAACTATGTCCGTGGCATATATCTGACAGCTGCTTCGGCTGGTCGCGATGCTTATCGCCAAGATCTGATCAAAAAAATGGCTAACAGCCGTATCAATACAGTGGTGGTGGACATCAAAGATTATTCCGGCTATATATTATACGACAGCCATGTACCCAGTGTCCGCGAATACAAGGCTTTTAAAAAAGTCATGGATGTCCAAAAAGTAGTTGAAGATTTTCATGCAGCCAACGTCTATATTATTGCCCGACAAACAGTTTTTCAAGACCCGATGCTGGCTAATGCTAGACCCGACCTGGCTATCAAAACAAAGTCTGGCTCTGTTTGGCGCGACAACAAAGGTTTAGCTTGGCTTGACCCAAGGCAACGGGGCGTCTGGGAATATAATGCGGCCATTGCCAAAGAAGCTGTCTCCTTGGGCTTTGATGAAATCAATTTTGACTATATACGCTATCCTTCGGACGGCAATATAGCTAATCTAGCCTATAACATCCCCACCGGAAAAACCAAGGCTGAAGCAATGCAAGAATTCTTCCAATATATTTCTGAACAGCTCACTGGCTTGACGCCAATCTCCATAGATATGTTCGGTTTAGTGATGGACAATGCCAACACCAAGTATGATTTGGGTATTGGCCAACGCCTGACCTCGGCCTTGGATTATTTTGACTATATCTGTCCGATGATGTATCCCTCGCACTATGCTGATGGCTATTTGGGTTTTACTAACCCAGCTGACCATCCGGCTGAAGTTATACACTATGGCATCGCCACCAGCTCGCCTGTCTGGACCAATAAGCGGGCGACTTTACGACCCTGGCTGCAAGCTTTTTCTCTAGGCGCTGTCTATGACCAAACAAAGATCGAGGCACAAATCAAAGAAACTGAAAGCGCTTCCACTACCGGCTGGCTCTTATGGAATGCCCGAAATGTTTATCCGGACTTCATATTTAAAAAATAGAGTGGACGTCCTGAGCGACTTGTGGTGAGCGTAGTCGAACCAAGTCGAAGGGCGAATTTTATTTTTAAAAAATGAAAACGGCTCGCTTTAAAGACTAGCCGTTTTCTTATTGTTGGATTAATGGCAATCAATCATAATTTATCTGGCGGCAAACCATCCCAAATTTCTATATCATCATACTGATAGCCGGTAGCGTACTCGTTTGGCACAATATCGGTCGACCCGCCTGTACCATCGGAACCGACATAGAAAAATCCCCAGCCAGTTGCTCTAAAATCTGGATAGAGGGGAATTTGCGTTGTAAAACAACCAGTGTTGCGTCCGCCAGGCGCTTCCGTCAATGGATAATTGTCTATCCACAATTGAGCATAGCCGTCATCATAATTGAAATAAAATTCATATTTATGCCAAACTCCATCAGCACCGTTGACGGATGCCCCGGTGGTCAAATTTATTGAAGAATACAGTGCTTCTGCCCCGCCTGGGCAGGTGCCATGAAACCAGCCATCATCATCATTACCATTCCAAGCCCATAACAAATTAGTCGGTGTCCAAGGATTACGAGTATAATAACTAGCAGTACTTAAATTGCTGCCAACAAAAATATATTCACCTTTGCCATGATCGGTGGGGTTAGCCCAATTGGCAATATCTAAACGCCGCCAATAACGCAAGAAAATCTTACCGGCATTGGCATATTGCGAGCCGCGCATATCTATACGCAAGGGATACATGCCGCTGCCCGGTAAATTTATCATTGGGTCGGTGCGGCCATTCATGGAATTACCACGCACAGCATATTGCCCGGAATGAGGATTGCTAGTCACCCGATTAAGATAGGTGGTGGCTATCGACATGAAATTTGACGACCAAGTGGTATTCTCAAAATTTTCGGAAAATAATAATTGAGCGCTGCTACCTCCGCTGGGAGTAGTAGCATTACTAACATTAGAATAGTTGGAAAAATTACCAACCGAATCAACTGCTCTGACACGATAATAATAAGTAGAGCTGTTAGGTAAACCAGTATTAATATAAGAATTGGTGGTGCCGCTGGCTATCTGACTAAAATTTGAACTGGGACTACTTGATCTTTCTATAAAATATTGACTCACGCCGACGTTATCAGTGGATGCTACCCATGATAATTGAATTTGGGCAGTCGCTGGCACGGCTACTAAATTATTCGGTGCTGTAGGCGCTTGGTTATCGAGAACGGCTGCCGTGGTAGCATTAGCCACATTGGAATAACTGGAAACATTGCCGGCCGCATCAGTCGCCCTAATACGATAATAATAAGTGGTATTATTTGCTAAACCAATATTAGTATAATAATTATTGACACTACTAGCTATGTAGACAAAATTAGAGCTGGGCAAAGTAGATCTTTCTATAAGATATTGGGTAACACCGACATTATCAGTGGCGGCTGTCCAAGACAAAGATACCTGCGTGCCCGAAGCAAGGGCACTAAGATTGCTCGGCGCGGTAGGCACAAGAGTATCTGCTGTGGTAGCATTGGCCACATTGGAATAACTAGAAACATTGCCGGCCGCATCAGTCGCCCTCAGGCGATAATAATAAGTAGTATTATTTGCTAAACCATTATTAGTATAAGTAGTAAAGGTAGTCGCGGCAATCTGACTAAATCCGGAACTAGCTGAAGTTGATCTTTCTATAAAATATTGGGTAACTCCCACATTATCGGTAGAAGCTGACCAAGAAAGAGCTATTTGAGTACCATTGCCATAAACAGAGGCGGTTAAGTTTGCGGGAGCGACTGGGCTTTGAGTATCAGGTAGAATGGCTTGGGCGTAATTAGAATCTAAGGAAACATTGCCGGCCGCATCGTAAGCCCTAACTATATAATAATAAGTTGTGCCATTAATCAAACCAGTGTTGAGATAAGAATTGACGTTAGAAGTAGCAATTTGAGTGTAACCGGTACCAGGACTCAAAGATCTCATTATTTGATAGCCCGATACTCCTACATTGTCGGTAGCCACATCCCAAGACAGAGAAATCTGTGTGCCAGAGACAGTGGCACTAAGATTCGTGGGAGCAGAAGGATGGTCAGTATCAGGAGCTGGCATATTAGCATTAGAGGTTGTGGCCTGGGCGATATTGGAATAGGCTGAATTGTTGCCGGTCGCATCCTTGGCTAATATCCGATAATAATAAACAGTGTCAACGGGCAAATCGGTATTTATATAAACCGTAGTAGATGCTGTGGCAATTTGAGAAAATCCTGAAGAATTAGAAAGAGATCTCTCAATCAAATAAAGTGTTACCCCAACATTGTCGGTAGCCGCATCCCAAGACAAAGATATCTGGGCACCGGAAGATGTGGCTACTAAATTAGTGGGAGCGGTGGGATTTTGAGTATCGATTGCCGGTACCGGCTCAGGAGCAGGTGTGGGAGTACCACCACCTCCACCTCCTCCGCCACCACCTCCTCCACCAGGAGGAGTGGGTGTTGGAGTGGGAGTAGGTGTTGGGGTAGGTGTTGAAGTAGGTGGAGTAGTATTAACATTAAAGATACGAGAAGAAA